>Ga0213828_1000004_pt1 | contig 661309 bp, 609 predicted proteins | sample MC6MC0897MG_FD_180664 | JGI IMG/M metagenome (GOLD analysis project Ga0213828, IMG submission 180664) | Enriched soil aggregate microbial communities from Iowa State University, Ames, United States - MC6-MC0897-MG | ecosystem: Environmental > Terrestrial > Soil > Unclassified | place: USA...
CAGAAAAATTCATTCAGACAAATGGGCATCTTCCTGAAGTGCCAAAAGCAGAAATAATAGAAAAAGAAGGCTATTCTTTGAATGAAATGGATAGAATTCTATTAAAGAAGATTGAAGAGCTGACCCTACATCTGATTGAAAAGGATAAAAGATTGGAAAAAGTAGAAAAAAAACTATTGGAGTATGAAGCTGTCAGTAAAAAATAGATGAAACAAGTTTCGTATTAAAATTACTTTATAAACATATTATAATGAAAAAGATAACTTTATTTCTTCTTTTGGGATTAGGAACGAATGCTGTTCTCGCACAGACAAATACTTTTCCAACCACTGGAAATGTGGGCATAGGAACAAGTTCTCCAACCAAAAATCTGGACGTCATAGGTACTGTGAAAGCAAATGAAATCAATTTTCCTGCTACGCTTTATAATTTTGATAGTGCTCCAAGAACGCAATTAGGTGCGATGAGCATTAAATTGTTTGATGATTATGTTACCTATAGACCTGGTGGAGTCAGTCCAGGATCAAACAGTTATGGAACTTTATTGGCCATGTATGGAAGGTTATCCCATTGGCAATCTGATATTTATTTAGGAGCTAATGATAAACGCATGTACTTCAGGATCAGTCAATGGACTGGGGGAGCATCTGAAAATGGAACCGGACAATTTAATAACTGGCGAGTTGTGTTGGATTCGCACAGTGATGTAAAATCAACTGGAAAATTACTGGTATCTGGTACTGGAAATCACATTATTAGTAATGGTAATGTAGGAATCGGAACAGAAAGTCCAAAAGAGAAACTTTCTGTCAATGGAAATATCAGAGCACATCAGATCAAAGTCGAAACTGCAAACTGGCCAGATTATGTTTTTAAGGATGATTATAAGCTGAAGTCTTTAAGTGAAACAGAAAAATTCATTCAGACAAATGGGCATCTTCCTGAAGTGCCAAAAGCAGAAATAATAGAAAAAGAAGGCTATTCTTTGAATGAAATGGATAGAATTCTATTAAAGAAGATTGAAGAGCTGACCCTGCATCTGATTGAAAAGGATAAAAGAATTCAGGCATTAGAAGAAAATATGAATAAAATCAATCAAAAATAAATATCACTATGAAAAACATCCTTATTCTATTATTTTTTGTAACATTTGGGTTTACAGAGAGTTTTGGCCAATCAACTACCTTTATCAAAACAATACAGGTTAGTGTATCGAACCGCGTTGCATTGTTAGATGCCGAAAATCAACCCTTAAAGACAGGTAGTCTTTATCGAGTAAAATTATCAACGATGAGTACCGGTGTCCGCACAGGTGCTGAATATTTAATTTGGTTTAATATTAGTGATGCAAGTTGGAAGGTGAGAATGGTTACATCAAACGGAACTAATTCTAATCATCCTCAACTTGAGGTTGACAGTAACATCGTGAAATTATACACGAATCATGAAACTGCTTATCCTATAAAAGTATATGCCGAGGTATTTAATTCAGGGAATAATTATACACAGCCCTCTATGTTCGGTTCATCATTCCACTGGCAACGGTATATCAATAACCTTTACTATATGGACGGAAATGTCGGTATTGGAACGAATGCACCAGGGGAGAAGCTTTCTGTCAATGGAAAGATTAGAGCACATGAAATTAAAGTAGAAAGCACAGCATCCACTTGGCCAGATTATGTATTTGAAGAGGAATATGATCTTCCATCATTAAAAGGTACAGCTGACTTTATAAAAACAAATAAACATCTTCCAGGCGTGCCAACTGCAAAAGACGTTGAAAAAGATGGAATTTCACTAGGGGAAATGAATAAGATATTGCTTCAAAAAATCGAGGAATTAACGCTTCATATGATCGAAATGAAAAGTGAAATTGAAGAATTGAAAAATACTCATAAATAGAAACCCCCTTAAGTTGAAAATGATACATATGAAAAATATTCTAGTATTAATAGTGTTGATTTTTGGATCAACATTCTTAGCACTTGGCCAGTCCGTTTCATTTGAAAAAGCAGTAGCGGCAAGTATTACAAATCGAGTCGCGTTAACAGATCAAAACAATCAAGGGCTTGCTATAGGAAGTATTTATCGCGTAAAGCTTTCAGTACAGGTAACGAATACGCGAACAGGTGCAGAGTATCTGGTGTGGTATAGTTTACCCGATACTATTTGGAAGATTAGATTAGTGAGTTCCAATGGAGTTTCCTCCAATCATCCTCAACTTGAAGTTACTGATAATATTGTCAGAGTATTTACAAATCATGCAACAAATTATGCGGTTAGAGTTTTTGTAGAAGGCTTTAATACCGGTAACGGTGCGGCAATACCATCAATGTTGGGATCTTCTTATCAATGGCAACGCTATATTAATAACCTTTACTACATGGACGGAAATGTTGGTATTGGAACAGATACTCCTAAAGAAAAACTATCCGTCAACGGAAATATCAGGGCACATCAGATCAAAGTCGAAACCACAAACTGGCCAGACTATGTTTTTAAGGACGACTATAAACTATCATCTTTAGAAGATACTGAAAAATTTATTCAGGTAAATGGCCACCTGCCACAGGTTCCTAAGGCAGAAACAGTTGAAAAAGAAGGCTATTCTTTGAATGAAATGGATAAAATCCTATTAAAAAAAATTGAAGAACTGACATTACACCTTATTCGATTAGACAAAGAGAACAAAGAACTAAAGGAATTAATTTTAAGAAAGTAATTGTTTCAGTTTTTAATATGAAGGATAATAACTTTTACGGTCTCTAACGAAGCTCAAAAGCAAATTTTAAGCCTAGATATTTATTATTAGTATTATGAATTTAATTGAGTTAAAGGATAAACTATATTGGAAAAATGTTCCAGATCGTTGGTATTCGTTAGATGAGGGTTTAAAACCAGATGCTTGTATTTTATATAAAAATTATGCAAAATGGGAATTCTTCTATTTAGATGAGAAAGGAGATAGACATGAATTTAAAGTTTTTAGTGATGTGAATGATGCATATGACCATTTTTGGCAAAAAATGGAATATCAATTGGAGGTTTTCGAATAAAACCTAAAGACAGATAAAGTAGCCACCAGTAGAAGATACAGAAAATAGATATGACTCGATCTTATAAAGGATCGAGTCATATATTAATTTGTTTGCGTAAGACAAAGATATTAATTTCAATTGCAGACTTCCTTACTGTCCTCAGTAAAGTAAGCAACTGAATGATATTACTTTCTGATTTCCTTAAGCGCTGTCTTCAATTCTAAAATAGCTTCATCTTGCTTCTTAGCATGATCGGCAGCTTGCAGCATATACAAAGTAAGCTCCTCAACTTTCTGGAGTAAAATCTTATTCATTTCTCCTAATGAAACACCGTCACGCTCGACAGTTGTCGCATTAGGGACATTTGGCAAATGTTTGTTTTCCGCTATAAATATTTTTAAATATTCCAATTTAGGTAAATCGTAATTTTGATCAAATACATAGTCAGGCCATGTCGTTGCGCTACTTTCTACCTTAATTTCGTGCGCACGGATATTTCCGTTAACCGATAATTTTTCTCCTGGTGTAGTCGTACCAATACCGAAATTCCCCTGCGCAATGTAATGATTGTCATTCCCCTGAACACGTAAACTCGAAGTCGTCCACAAAGGATCGTTTGCAAATTTAGAAGGGGTAAAATCTGGTATGACCGTAGCTGTCCCAATTGCAGGGAATTGTATTTGATTAGAGTTTTGAAGAGTCTGAACAATATTGCGACTATGGGTTACTCGAATACGACATTGTAAATAAGGCTTCATCTTTAAATAAATTGGAACTCCTTTATTTGGATAGCCACTTTGTATTACACCAAGGTCGAATTCGGGACCAAATTCCAAATCAAAATACTTTTCCCCCGAGCTTTCTACTAAAATCATCTGCTTTTCGCCCCAATTGGCTCCAAAACCATAGCCTACATTAACAATGTATTTGGCATAAGCAGGGACGTAAGAATCCTGGAAAACCTCGACTAGAATACTACCTCCATTTTGCCAGTGGTGCGTATTAAAAGAAAGTGTCATCGGTTGAAAACGAGAAACTTTGTCGTCTTGGGAACCATAAACACCCAGTAGATTGCTGTTGATTAACGGGGTTTGGGACCAACTTCTGATAGGAATAATTAAAACTAAAAGTAATAAAAGGATAAATTTAAATGTTTTCATTGCGATTATATGTAAAATGGTTTCTTAACTACGAAGATACATTTATTAATAATATCTTAGATTTTATGAGCGCACTGTGGAATTATTAGCGATAAATAAGCCCATTTTCTTAATTTTTTTCCTAGTAATGCGTAATTAATTTTTCCTTTAGACTAAAATCTTTATATTAGCACTGCCTAAGTAGATTTAGGTCTCAAAAGATTTATGAAAAGTATTTGGAAGAAAAAATTAAAGGCATATAGTTTGACCGAAATTTTAGTCGTGATGGTTATTATTGGCATTTTGGTATTGTTAGCCTTACCAAACTTAATGCCGCTGATAACGAAGGCGAAAAACACAGAAGCTAAAGTACAGCTACAGCATCTGCAGACCCTGGAAAAAAACTATTTTTATGAAAAGTCTAAGTATAGCACATCGCTGGAAGATATCGGTTTCATACAGGAAAAGTTAAGCACGGATGGAAATGATGGTAAAGCAAATTACCGTATTGAAGTTGTACAGGCAGATCAGAATTCATTTTTAGGAAGAGCAACTGCAGTTGTAGATTTCGATGGGGATGGTGTTTTTAATGTTTGGGAAATAGATCAAGATAAAAATCTAAAGGAAGTAACACCAGATTAGCATGTTGGTGCAAGCAACCATCTACAGCTGTTTGTTAGCGATAGCCTTTTTTGATTTTAAAATGCGTGCAGTGTATACCTGGCTTTTTCCTATTTTAGGAATAAGCCTTTTATGCTTAAAAATGTTGGAGTTAAGACCTGTCTTTTTAGACGGACAGATCGCAATAAATTTGCTCTTTCTGCTTATCCAGTTTGCTGTGTTGCAGCTTTACTTTAAGATCAAAACGGGTGTGTGGGGTCAGATAATGGATAAAAAAATGGGTTGGGGAGATGTTGCATTTTTATTATGCATAGCCTTATATCTCCCTTTTCTGCTTTTTTTTACCTTTTATGTGATCAGCCTCATTATAATCTTAGGCATGACGGCAGCGTTGCCGTCATGGCGAAAAAGCAATATCGGTATTCCATTGGCAGGTTGTCAGGCATTGCTTTTTGGATTTTGCTTGGCCTTGGAAAAGTTGAATGTGCTCGATTGGGAAACCTTATTGATCAATGGAATAGAAAAATTAGCGTTATAAATAGCTATATATTATCGAATTAGACTAATACAAAAGACTTAAATTATAAAGTGGGGAAAGAACCTATATTTTCATCCGAAGTACTGCATAGCATTTCACGGGATATTGCATGGCATTACCGTGTCATACCGTATGATATAAAAGAGAACGAAATTCACTTTTATATGGACGAGGCTGGAGATAAACGTGCTCTCGAAGATGAACTCGCCATCATGTTTGACGAAAAGATTTTCTTAATAGAAACTCCAGGAACACAGATCGAACTTTGGCTCAATAAATATTATTTTGGAGAAAAGGTGACCGAACAGCAGGATTTTGTCAAAAATCTGGTTTTCAATACTGATTTCCTTGATAACCTGATATTCGAAGCCAAGCAGTTAAAAAGTAGTGATATTCATATCGAAACATATGAAAACCGTTGCCGTGTGCGGGTGCGTATAGATGGTATGATGGTGGAACGCTATGTGCTGCAGAAAGAAGATTACCCGGCTTTGATCAACAAGATCAAAATCATGGCAAATCTTGATATTGCAGAAAAAAGATTACCTCAGGATGGACGCATTCATTACCGTAGAAATCAGGATCAGTTCGATATTCGGGTTTCCGTATTGCCGACACTCCATGGGGAAAAAGTTGTATTGCGTCTGTTGAACAACAATGCAACAAATATCCAGTTGGACGCATTAGGCATGTCCGACGAAGATTATGAAAATTATCTTCACGGTGTCAAGAAACCAAATGGAATTCTGTTAATCAGCGGGCCAACAGGGTCTGGGAAAACAACAACTTTGTATGCAACCTTAAAGCATCTGAATAAAACAACTAACAATATTCTGACCATTGAAGACCCCATCGAGTATACCCTCGAAGGCGTTAATCAGGTACAGCTAAAAGAAAACATCGGATTATCATTCGGAGCTGCACTCCGTACCTTCTTACGCCAGGATCCGGACATCATTATGGTCGGGGAGATCCGGGATCCTGATACTGCGAATATGGCAATCAGAGCAGCGCTGACAGGTCACTTGGTGTTATCAACGATTCACACAAATTCCGCTTGGGGAACAGTTTCACGGTTGATTGATATGGGGATACCTAATTTCCTAATAGCAAATACATTAAATACAACTGTTGCGCAACGCCTTGTAAGAACGCTTTGTCCTTCATGTAAGGAGATACAGCCGATGCTGGAAGCGCAGTATCCTAAACAATTTAAGCCTTATTTTCATGTTGAGCAACAGGCCGTAGCCGTAGGCTGTCCGAGCTGTTACTATACCGGATTTAAGGGACGTAAAGCCGTATATGAAATTATCCCAATGGATCAAGGTCTCGTAGATGAAATAAAAAAAGGAAATATGCAGGTCGATGAGCTGCTTAAAGAAAGAAAAATAAAAACTTTGGGGGAAAATGCATTTGAATTATTCGCCCACCAGCAAACCACATTAGAAGAAATCTATCCGCTTTTGTTCAATTATTAAACATGAATTTTAAAATTATTATAATCACTATTTTGGTTAGTTTATGTGCCTTCACAAAAGGAATAGCACAGACAGCTGACGAAAATTTTCAACGTGTACAGCAGCGACTTGATGCATTGGCTATGACAGTGCCGGGGCTAGAGAAAAAAGTGAAATTGTCGGTATCAGGGGTATCTGCACAGGAATTCCTCCGAGCATTGGCGCAGTCCAATGATCTCAATATCAACATTGATCCAAGTGTTAATTTCAGTATTGCAAATAACTTCACCGGTGAAACGGCGAAGAACGTTTTGCTCTTCCTTGCGAAGACTTATGGCTTGGATATTAATGTGATAGGGTCGATTATGTCAATTAATAAATTACCTAACGCACGTCCAGTATATCAAGCTAAAGAAGTAAAAGTGCAGTACAATCCGCAAAATAATGGATTGAGCTACGACCTTCAAAATGATACATTATCTAAAGTAGCGCAGCGGATAAGTGCATTATCAGGTAAAAACCTTATTGTACCAACCAACCTCTTACAAAAGACAATAACAGGCTTTATGTCGGAAGCGCCATTTGAAACGGCATTGGAAAAATTGGCCTATGTAAACGGTCTGAAGTATAAGAAGACAAATGATGAGGTATATGTGTTTGAAGCACTGATCCCAGGCGAAGAATTGTTCATCAATGATGATCAGCAGACGGACGTTCGTTTCCGTCCAGGGAATGTGAACAATGGAGCCAATGGCATGAACAACGGAATGGGAGATATGAATGGTATGCAAGGGGGACAGCCGATGGGAGGTCAGCCCGGAAACTATGCGATGTATGGCAAAAACCAAAACGGTAAAGGAAAGCTGTTTACCATTCAGGCATCCAATACTCCAATTTTAGAATTGATTAAACGTGCTTCAGAAGAGGCGAATGTAAATTATTTTATCTATAGTCAGATCGATGGTAGTATCACAACGAGTGTTAAAGACATTTCATTTGACCAGTTTTTAACTTCGATCTTCCAGGGGACACCTTATACCTATAAGGTCGATGACGGGATGTACTTGATTGGTAATCGTCGTAATGAAGGGCTACGTGAAAATAAGATTATCCATTTACAGCACCGTTCCCTTGATACCATGATGACCATGATTCCGATGGACTGGCGTAAAGATGTCGAGATTAAAGAATTCAGGGAACAGAACATGCTTCTGTTATCAGGTTCTGGACCACAGATCCGAGAGATCGAACAATATATTAAAAAATTGGATAAAATGGTTCCGATGGTACTGATTGAAGTCACCATGCTGGATATTCAAAAAGGAAATACATTAAAAACAGGAATCAGCATGGGTGTTGCAGATTCCATTCCTAAAGTAGGCGGAAGTATAGCTGATGGAATGGTATTTGGTTCAGGATCCATTAATCGGTTTCTATCCCAATTGGGTAAGAACAACTCCTTTAATATCGGAAAGGTAACACCTAATTTTTACGTCCGTTTACAGGCATTGGAAGAAAATAAAAATGTGGAAATGCGTTCGGTACCTAAACTTTCGACATTGAATGGTCACCACGCAAGCCTAAGTATCGGTAGTAAGCAGTATTATAAAACACAGACGCAGAACGTTATTCCTTCTTTACAGACCACTACGGTTACGACAGATCAATTTACAGCTGTTGATGCAAATTTGAAAATTGATATTTGGCCTGTTATTGCAGGTGATGATCAGATTACCTTAAAAATCAAAGTGGATATATCCGATTTCATAGGAAGTCCAGCTAAAAACGAGCCGCCACCGACTTCGAATAGTAAATTTGAATCCATCATCCGTGCGCGTAATGAAGATATGATTGTCTTGGGTGGTATTGAGCGAACAGAAAATGGCAACAGTGGCCGTGGTATTCCAATTTTGTCACGTATTCCGATTCTGAAATGGTTATTCAGCAGCCGTGAGAAAACAACGAAAAAAGTAGTTTCGGTGGTGTTTATTAAGGCTACGATTATTTATTAAACAAGAACATGCTAGAGCGCCTGAAGCAATTTTACCAGTTATCGCAGTATTTGGGAATATCCTACCGCCAGGAAGGTGATCAGGAGATTTTCCGATGCTGTACCATACAGCGCACAAAAGATAGCCTGGAAATTGAAAATACAGTAACTTATCTGGGTTGGGAAAAGTTGTCCGCAGTAAAAGATAAGCTTGTTCCGGTGTCCTTACATATTGATAGCCGTCAGGTACTTTTCAAAGAATATACAGGTCAGATTGTCGATGACGAATCCATCAAGAATATTTTCCCAAGTTACGATGCTGATCGCTTTTTCAAACAGGAGCTGCAGGGCAAAGATCGCTCTTGGTACGCATTTGTGAGGAAAGACTATGTCGCCAACTTAATACAGCGTTTCCTGCAAGAAGGCTTTATCATCATATCCGTATCAATAGGTCCCTTTATCTTGGATCATATTTTAGCACAGCTCAATAGTTATGAAAATCGCTATACACTGGACAAGCATTTTATCGAAATTGATGCCGACAAAGAAACATGGAAACACTATTCTTATAGTGACACACATACGAGTACATTCGCGATTAAAGTAGGTGACCAGCCCATCAAGCAGGAATATGTCATGGCCTATGCTGCCGCGTTTAGCGCTTTAATGGCTAAAGATCTACAGGATTACAGTCTTGCAGAACCGACGGTTAAAGATGCCTTTGTAACGGCAATAGAAAAAAAGAAGTTTAAAACAAACCTCTTAATATTTATAGGTGTATTCTTTTTTCTTTTGATGGTAAATGCGTTGCTGTTCAATATGTACTATACAGAAAATGAGAGCCTTGGCAATCGGGTCAGTACACAGCAGTCAACCGTGAAGGATTTAGGTAAGATCGAACAGGAGATTAAAACAAATGAAGAACTAATTACGCAGATCGGCTGGAATGGAGGTGTCTCAAAAGCATTTTTATTGGATAAGATCGGCGCTTCAATGCGCAATTTCAGTTCGATCAATTTGACACAGATACAGATTAATCCGCAGCAAAAAGTAAGTGGAACCAAAACTGTACAATATCCGCAGGTTCTACTGATAAAAGGCACTTGTTTATCTTTAAATATTTTGAATGAATGGATTCGGGGTCTAAAAGACTATAAATGGATCGAGAAAGTTAATATCGAAGAATACGGCAGTAAACAGGTAGGCGAAACTAGTGAAGCTTTTACATTAAAAATAGAATACAATGATCAAGTGGAAGGAAATTGATTATAGAAAGCGGAACAAACTGCTTTATGCAGGAGCAGCACTGATGTTGCTCTTAGCATGGATTCTTGCCTTTCAGAAAACGTACAATGCCTATCAGATCAACAAGCAATTGTCCGCACAGGTCGGCAATGATGTGAGTCATAATGCGCAATACCAGCTTGTCAGTAAAGCAAAAATAATGGATAGCCTGGCAAAGGTATATCAAACAGATTCAACAAGCTGGAATGATAATTTTTTATCTAACGCAAGCCGTGCTGTCAACAGTCCTGCAATACAGGTCTATTTCAACAATCGTCCAGCAAAAGGAGCACAGCTGCAGAGCGATACAACAGCAGTACGAAATAAGACATTGACCATAAAAGGAGATTATCGTGCCATCGTACAGTCTATCAGTGAACTGGAGAAAATAACCACCTTAGGATATCTATCTGTTGTTAACCTTAAAATGGACACAAAGAAGGTTAGCCCCGATCAAAAGAAAGTAATAGAAGGCGAACTTGGATTCAAGGTACTGCAACTTCAATAACAAACACCAATATAAAACTTAATAAAAATTCTTAATGATGAAAATTATCTTCTTCTCCGGATTATTACTTTGCTCAAGTTTTTGTCAAGCACAGACAGGTACATTTCAACATGATGGCAGAGCCGATGTTGTTTTGAGTTATTCAGAAAGGGGAACTGGGGGAAGAGCAATAGTGCATGATGCCAATAATATATTGACATTGAATTATGAAGGAGACTTTACAGGGGGATCAAAAATTGGTAAAACCTTATTTGTAGGTAATAATTTTCAGGTCGGAATAGGAACAAGTACGCCAAGAGAAGCATTGCATATTGAAAATGGATCTTTATTGGTTAAGAAAAATTTAATAGGTGATTTAGGCGCTCAGCTGACCTTGACAAATGAATTCGGCAATCTGAATGGTGCAGTAAGATTAAACCTTAATAATGGGGGAGCTGTTAGTTGGATTAAGGGAATCGTAACAGGAGCGAATATAAGTACAGGAAGTGCAATCGCTTTTGGCGTGCCATCTACTGCAAGTGAAGGTAAAGAAGTGATGAGAATTACGGGAAATGGATTTTTAGGAATAGGTACGGCTAGTCCTGAACATAAACTGGATATTGTTGGAACAGCAAGAGCACATCAAATAATAGTCAATACGCAAAAAACAGCCGATTTTGTTTTTGAACCAGACTACAAAAATCCTAGTTTAGAGCAAATAGATGCCTTTATTAATGCAAATAAACATCTTCCAGGGATTCAAAGTGCCGCTCAAATGGAGAAAGAAGGATTAAATGTAGGGCAGTTTCAGATTGATTTGTTGCAGAAGATTGAAGAATTGACACTTCATCTTATTGAAAAAGATAAACAGATCAAAGAGCAAAAAAGTGAATTGGATGCGATCAAAGAAAATCTGAAGCTTTTAAATGAAAAAATAAAATTGTAACCCCATAATTATTATTTTATGACAAAAAAACGCGTATTATTTTTTCTTTTACTAATGATAGTGATACCGCTGTCAACAGTGAAAGCACAACATTTCTTGGAGAAATCATTTTTACTGGTTTTTCCAAATGGTGTAGCAAAGCAAGTTGCATATATCAATATTCCAAAAGGAGTTCCATTTGCAGGAAACTTTGAGGTTGAAGTAACAGGAACTTTTGGAAGTCAAATCAGTCGAGGACTGCTAAGTAAACGAACAGACATTATTTATAATGGAACCTTCGGTTCTTACTTTAATCAGAGTTCTGTCGTTACTGAAGCTAGTGAGCCATTGGCAGCACAATGGAATATTGGAGATTTTGATCCGGAAACTTCTCAGATTCCGATTTACCACTTGGCATCTACCAGTAATCAAATCGGAGTGAAGATCAGATTTCATATAATACAAGAAGCTTCTGTCCCAAGATTGCAAAATGGTTTAACTGTAACTGACCCTATTGTGGTAGATAACAGTGTGACTAGACCATTTAAATATTTCAACGAATCACGTATAGGAATAGGCACCAACAGTCCTGAACATAAACTGGATATTGTTGGAACAGCAAGAGCACATGAAATCATAGTCAATACGCAAAAAACAGCTGATTTTGTTTTTGAACCAGACTACAAAAATCCTAGCCTAGAGCAAATAGATGCATTTATTAATACAAATAAACATCTCCCAGGAATCCAAAGTGCAGCGCAAATGGAGAAAGAAGGATTAAATGTAGGGCAGTTTCAAATTGATCTGTTGCAGAAGATTGAAGAATTGACACTTCATCTTATTGAAAAGAATAAGGAGATGAAGGATCTGAAAGAAAACATGAAAGTGATGCAACAAGAAATAAATATGTTAAAAGGAAGTAAATAACATCAATTCATCAAATTAATAATAATAGTAAAACCAAATTATTAAACGATTAGATATGAAAAAGTTGAACGCAGTAGTATTAGGCATTGCCTGTCTTTTTTATGCAAAAGCAAGTCATGCACAAACAGTATTAAATACAACAGGCAGTTACGTATGGAATAGTACCAATGCTCCAAAAACTTTCAGTGGAAAGCTGCAATTTTCCTTTGTTCAAGCTGCAGAAGGATTTCCCAGCTATGGAACCGTTCTTAGCGGAGGAGGCATTAATAATACACAGGATGGAGCCGTTTTTCAGTTATATTTTCCATATTCAAGTGTGCATGGTGGCAAAGTTCCTAAGCTGAGATTAGGATTGTACAATAACCAAGGTTGGTCAGATTGGGAATCATTTTATACAAGTGCAAATGCCAATAACATCGAAGCGGATTGGACGGCCAAAAAGATTTATGTGGTTGACAAAATTGGAATTGGGGTACAGAACCCGACTGAGAAACTGGCAGTTGATGGTAAAATCCGGGCAACAGAAATCAAAGTAGATTCTGGACCATGGCCAGATTTTGTTTTTGAAGAAGATTACAAATTGACTCCTCTCAAAGATGTTGAAACCTTTATTAAAGAAAACAAACACCTTCCGGGTGTTCCAAAAGCTAAGGAAATTGAAGAAAATGGACTATCGTTAGGTGAAATGGTTCGCATTCTAATGCAGAAAAATGAAGAACTCACATTGCACTTAATTGAAAAGGATAAAGAAATGAAGAGTTTGAAAGAAAATATGGATCTGATGAAACAAGAAATAGGTTCCTTGAAGACTAATAAAGCGAACTAACGTAGAAAGTGGAGAAAGAGATAAACGAATACTTTCAATTTAAAATCGATGATTTTTTTATAGAATATACTTTATGGTAATCTATAGCATTCAAGCAATGTAGCTAATCAATTTCCATAGAATTCCGTTAATAGAATTATAAATAATTACGTATGAAAAAGATAAATAGCTTATTAATAGTAATGGCCTGTTTACTTAGTACAAGTACAACTTTTGCTCAAACAGAATTAAACACATTGGGAAGTTACAAATGGAATATTGCTGATCTTCCCAGAACATTCAATGGAAAATTGCAATTTTCATTTGTAAGGGCAGAAGATGGTTTTCCACAGTATGGTAGTGTTCTTGCAGGCGGAGCATATACAAATGTACAGGATGGATCTGCTTTTCAGATTTATTTTCCTTATTCATCTTCTATGGGTGGAAAGGTTCCAAGAATTAGGCTGGGACAGTACAATAATCAAGGTTGGTCAGATTGGCAGTCATTTTATACAAGTGCAAATGCCAATAACATTGATGCGGACTGGACGGCTCGAAAGGTATATGTGGTTGATAAGATTGGAATTGGAGTTCAAAACCCGACGGAGAAATTAGCTGTCAATGGTAAGATCCGGGCAACAGAAATCAAAGTCGATTCCGGACCATGGCCAGATTTTGTTTTTGACGAAGATTACAAATTGACTCCTCTAAAAGATGTGGAAACCTTTATAAAAGAAAACAAACACCTTCCGGGTGTTCCAAAAGCCAAAGAAATTGAAGAAAATGGACTATCGTTAGGTGAAATGGTTCGCATTCTAATGCAGAAAAATGAAGAACTCACATTGCACTTAATTGATAAAGACAAAAAAATCGAAGATCAGAACACCCGTATTCAAAAATTAGAAACTTTAATGAATAAATTGGTTAAGTAGCATATTTCTTATTTTTTTTTAGAAAAGACCATATCAATCCAATGCTATATATATTAAAATAATGCGTAATCGTAAATTTATATGGATTACTTCCATAGCGTCAACAGTATGCTGTACAAATGTAAAAGCCCAAGTAACAAATGTGTTTCCAGCAACTGGTAAAGTGGGGATAGGAACACTTGCACCCACAGAATTATTACAGATTAATGGGAATGTTAAATCCTTCAAAAATATTATCACAAATGAAGCCGGCAGGTCCGTTGAAATTTCACCAACAGAAATTACTTCGGGTTTAGGAACAATTGATCCGAAAAAAAGAACAATGCATTATGAGATTGCATCAAATTGGGATGCGTCTCAGATACAGCTTAGGACAGGATCTACTTATTTACAAAACACAATAAGAATACAAACAGATTATAATGGAGTAAGTTTAGATGGTAAAGGGGGAGTTTATTTCGGTCTCTACAATACAGATACGCATGTCATGCTGTCAAATGGTAATGTGGGGATTGGTACGCTCGAACCAACAGAAAGGCTGTCCGTTAAGGGAAATATCAGAGCTCAACAGGTAAAAGTAGAAATGGCTAACTGGCCCGATTATGTCTTCGAAGAAACATATCAACTACCGAGTCTTAAAGAAACAGAATACTTTATAAAAGAACACAAACACCTTCCGGGTGTCCCAAAAGCCAAAGAAATAGAAGAGGATGGACTATCACTCGGTGAGATGAATAAAATCCTGATGCAGAAAGTAGAGGAATTGACCTTACATATGATTCGTTTGGACAAGGAAAATGAAGAATTAAAACTACAAAATAAATTAATTCTTGATTTGCAGGCAGATGTTAAAAATTGAAGGAGATCAAAAAATAATTAAAACAATATTTAAGCTTAAAATCGGGATCATTATGAAGTATATTTTTTGTGCAGCAATATTAACAATATTTCTCTGCACTGCTAAAGCGCAAACGAATTTCGAAGGTATTAATTTGATTAAGGGGCGTGATTTAATATTCAAAGGTTCTACAGATAGACCTACTGACGCAGGCGACATCGTCTTTCAAAAATCAGATGGAGTGGAGTTGGCGCGTATGAGAAGCCATCATGATGATGCTACCGGATTAGGTGCAATCGTTCTTTCAAATACACCATTCATTAAAGATAATTTCTGGTTTATGGGGGAAGGTAATTTTGGAATTGGAACAACAATTCCTAAAAGCAGATTGGAAGTCCAGGCTCCACTGTCAAATGTATCAACAGCAATTTTGCATTCAAATGGTCATCAGTCGTGGGGACATGTGCTAGCATTGGTCACAGACGATCCTACTGGAGATGATCCGAAATTATTATTTAGTTATAGAAATAAGGCGAAACAGTGGTCATTAGGTGGGGGAAATAATGAAACGAGCTTTCACTTACGCGAAGATGGTGGCGACGGAGTCTATGGTACTGCTCCTGGTACAGCAAGATTTACAGTCTTAGCAGGTGGTAATGTAGGCATAGGTACCGATCTACCTCAAGAAAAACTTTCTGTTAAAGGGAATATTAGAGCACAGCAGGTAAAAGTTGAAATGGCAAACTGGCCCGATTATGTCTTCGAAGAAACATATCAACTACCGAGTCTCAAAGAAACAGAAGCTTTTGTGAAATTAAACAAACATCTTCCTGGTGTACCAAAAGCCAAAGAAATAGAAGAAGATGGATTATCGCTTGGTGAAATGAATAAAATCCTGATGCAGAAAGTCGAGGAATTGACCTTACATTTAATCAATAAGGATAAGGAAATATCGCAACTGAAAGAAACGAACATTGATCAGTATACTGAATTTTCAAAACGATTAAGTGATATCGAAAAAGCACTAAGTAAATGAAATATGAACGAAAATGGGGCTTGCATTATGCAAGCCCCATTTTTTATTTACCAGCTTTTAAAGCCTTCATTTCAGCTTTTAGATCACGGATCTCTTTATGTTGGTCAATAAGATAAAGGGTCAGCTCCTCCACCTTTTGAAGCAATTGTTTGTTTAACTCTCCTAGTTCCACACCTTCTTTTTCAACCTGCAATGCTGAACTAATGTTGGGTAGATGTTTATTAGTCTTTACGAATTGCTCCAGACTATCTAACGAGGTCAAAGCATAACCTTCCTGGAATACATAATCGGGCCAAGGACCGGCATCAACTCTGATTTCCTGCGCACGGATCTTACCGTTAACTGCCAGCTTTTCGGAAGGTGTAGGAGTACCAATTCCGACATTGCCGTTAGACGTTGCTTTAATAGCTAAAGTACCTGCTGCATCAGTGAAGGTATTACCCACAATCAAATCCCAATCGTAAGTCATAGGTAATAGTGGAACAAGATTAGGTTCATTTCCTGAATTATTTAAAAGCGTATATCCTAAATTAGCATTGATGGAACGTATTTTTATGCTTACAGGCAATACTGCTGTGATGCCACCAGTGCTGATTGCTCTAATTCGAAAAGATTTAGTTGACGAGTTATGATCGATGGTAAAATTAATTCCATTAAACATGTACACATTATTATTGACTCGCCCCGCCTCACGCCATAGATTAGGGTTGCTGTGTGAGGAAGAGACAATATGAGTTGCAGCCGCAGCTACACTGCCTCTCGAATAAGCAATAGAGATCTCATAATATCCAGTAGCATTGGCTGAGGGAGAATGATATTTTGAAGAAGCAAATTCAATATAATCACCAATTTTATAATTACTGGGAAAAGTAACAGTCGTTTCCAGATAGTCATTGCTATTCTGAGCAAAAACAGCTGGTAGCGCAAGTATCCAGCTTAGAAATAAAATGATTTTTTTCATAAAAATATATAACGATTAAAAACTATTGCTCATCTGGAACATTGGAAGATACATGGCGATCAGAATCAACCCCACAACTAAACCTAAAAAAATAATAATAAAGGGTTCTAGTAAACTGGACAGGGTTGATGTCTTATATTCCACCTCCTCCGTTAATTGACTCGAAATTTTCTCAAAAAAGAAATCCAGTCGGTTGACTTCTTCTCCAACACGGATCAGCTGGACAGTCTTTGCCGGATAAAAGGGGAATTTCGCGAGTGACGCATGTAACGATTCTCCCTGTAAAATATACTGCTCGGTTTCCTGAAGTGATTGTGCGATCGGATAAAAATCCGTCATCTGCTGTACAAGCTGGATAGATTGCAATAGCGGTGTATTGGTGCTGACCAGTAAGCGCATCGTATTGGCAAATCGGGCCAGATGAATCTTGCGAATGATATCTCCAAATAACGGTAAACGCAGCTGAATGATAGACGACCATTTTCGGTACCATAACTTCTTTCTATTGACGTAGAAAAAGAGAAATATCCCAAGTACAATAAGGAAACCCCACCAGAACGTACGGTCTAAAAATAGGGATATATTTAAAATAAGGGCCGTAATAGCAGGAAGCTCCCCTCCGAAGCGGGTAAAAACGTCGGCAAACATCGGCACCACAAACTTGAGCATAAAGAATACAGCTCCCAATGAAGTCGTCATGACGATCGCTGGATAGGTGAGGGCAGAAACGATTTTACGCCGTTGGCTGATCTTACTTTTGTAAAATGAGCCTAATTCCTTCATTACCTCGCCCAGTTTCCCTGTTTCCTCACCGATTCGGATGCTGAAATACTCATAGCTGCTGAAACGTCCGCTATTTTGGATCGCTTCAGATAAGCTTTCACCTTTTAAAACCGCCTCTTTGATGGCATGGAAAGTTTTGCCGTCTTTGTTGTTTTTATGGTCTAATAAAAGCAGATCAAAGGCCGTTTTAAGATCTACACCCGACAGCAGTAATGTGCTGAATTCGAGATAAAACTCTTCCTTTTTCTTATCGGAAAGTTGTCTGTTCCCAAAAGAGATATCCCGGTTCAGAAAACCCATCAGATCAAAGTCTTTCTGATCTCCAGAACTAGAAACTGGGGTCTTTTTATTTTTTTTATATTTTGATATGTCAATTTGCGGCATAACAACTTGGTTTTAATCTTGTTTAGTATTCGCAATCTGCATCAATTGTTGAGCAGCATATTTTTTATCCAGGATGAAGGTGTGCTCTTCTTTATCGTAGGTAACAGTTACCTGAAATTCATCGATACAGGTTGGACTTGGACGTGAGGTATTGCGATATAGACCATCAATAGCCAATGTCTTGAAATTAAAAGTATCCGTTTGCTGTTGGTAATGATCCCGTGCGATATAATTTTCACTGAAAACATAACGTACAGTTCCAGCACTGTCTAAGAGCTGCAGTTCGTTTTCTGCATAAAAAACTGCTTGGGCTTGGTCCATATCTTTTTTAAGCAAATGCTGGAAGAGACTGAAGCTGAATTGTTCCTGCTTTTCCCGTTGCTGACTTAAATAGAGCCTTTGAAAAAACTGGAACATATAAAATGCCATCCCGATACAGATTGCCGCAATTAGCATCGCTATACTGAGCTCCATAAGTGTAAAGGCCTTTAGTTTTTTAGTTTGCATGTTCCAGTTCCTTTATTACTATCAAACTATCAATAATCTTTCCGTTGTCGGATAATTGTGCTGTCACTTTAATACGTACACGATCGGAGTAAGTAGAAAAATCTTCCTGCTCTACCGTATAATAAATACCCGCTTTCTCAAATTGCTGTTCCCGATCTTCCTCTAAAGCCTGATGTGCCAGTACGGCCATCTCATGGGCAATTACTTTAGACTGTTTACTTTTAGATGAACGAACGAGGTTCGTAAAGATCATCATTCCAATGCCGAAAACAAGCAAAAGAATAACCATTGAAATCAAGACTTCAACCAGAGAGGAGGCGCGGACGGTATGGTTCAGTTTAAATTTCATGATACCATTTAATCGGTTTATTAAACACTTTCCCTTTATCATTATTTTGCAGATACGAGCTGATGAAGTAAGGCGAACGTTTTGATCGGTCAAAAGTAACATCAACCAAAAAATTCTCATAGAGAGACGAAGGACTCTTATATAGAAAGCGATAACAGGCGATCTTACCCGAGACCTGAAAACCCTTCGCATAATCTAATAGACCGGTAATATAGAGATCTCCTTCAACGCGACAGTCCTTTCCAAAACTGGCAATCGGAGGGATGTCAGATCGTTCCTTCTCATAAAGAAAAACCGTTCCTGCAAGTTCACATTGTTTACCAATGCTGATTTTTGAATTGCTATCCTTCTCCGAAATCAATCCAATGGTTGATGGATAAAGCAGGTTGACTTTTTCCTCTAGGACGATCGAATCTGTGGCGAAAAATTGGGCATTTCCCTTAAAGCCAGTTTCGATACGGATACTTGGAGCAATCACAATAATATCATCCAGATGACTGGAAGATGAAATACGAATGGTTGTATCGGATACGACAATAATATTACCGGTTAAACTATCCTGTATAAAAGATGACCCTGAAACCCGATAAGTTTGTGTTCCACCTGAAAAAGCTGCTTTTATAGTGCCGCCAGGAAGTTCAGGATAAGGAAGGCTATCAAAGACAAGCAGACTTTGAATGTATTGTAACCGGTTTTCTATCACTGATGGCATCTTGCGGTCACTGTCGCCCATTTTTCCTTCGATAATATCTTTATAGCCCTGAAAATAATCGCCGTCAACATAAGAAGGACGGATACCGGATTTTGGTAAAAATGTATTGCCTTTTATCACTGTTTTTCCGCTAACCGACAAAGGTCGGTCCTCATCAACAATGTAAAGAACGGTCGAATCGGTAATATGCTGACCGATCATAGCGACCTGCTGCATACTATCTTGCTGTATCTGTGATTTTACAGAAATGATATCGTAAAGACCCCATTCATAACGTGATACCTGGATCGCATCGCCTTCCATGAGCACATGATTCAGCATGCTGTCCCGTACAGATGGGAAATCTCGGGAAGAAGCGAGTTGGTATCCTGCATCGATCTGTTGGCGGAGCATATCTTGTCTATGGAAGCGTGATTCTTGATCGCGAAAAAAATAAGCCATATAAATCATGCTTCCTAAAATTAAGGAAACGATAAATGAGATAACCAGCACAAGATACAGGGCGGATGAACGGAGCATAATTATTCGCTAGCTGTAGGAGCGGTTTCCTGCTTGTCCTTTTTTCTGAACCACTGATTGATCTTATTACCGATTAATTTTCCGGATTTCCGAAAGATATTATTATCAAGATATTCATCCTTCGTAATGGCATTCCCATAAGCGTAATAGCTTAGGCTGATGCTGTCATTTTGGATTTCCTCAATGATACCATGTAAGCGGTTATCTTTAAAATGACCACGTTTGCGCCATTTTCCCTGTTCATTATATTCGATAAAAGGACCTTCCTCAATGCCAGCTAACCATTGGGATTCCTTTTTTAAATTACCGTTTTCATACCAGCTTTTCCAGATGCCATCTTTCATACCAAAAGCATAATTTCCCCGTTCAGATAAACTTTTATTAGGAAAGAAAGTTGTAAACTGCCCATAGAGGAGCTTTCCGGAATAACCACCCATGGTCGTATGCAGCATATTCGTGGAGTACCAGGTGTATGTTTTTTCACTGACGGCACGGTACTTCAAATTATCCGCATGAAAGACATGCTTAGTGCCATCCTCATTAATAATGGTGAAGCGCGTAAAAATGGGAAGATCCTTACTTTGCGAATAAGCATCCGGACTACTGAAAGAAAGTAATAGCGTATAGAAGAGTAACTTAATTTTCATTTTTATAAATGGTTTTGGTCTTATCCCCAATTTTTATTTTTAAATATTCTTTATTAATGCTCACCAAGTGCACGCCTGATTGCCGTTCACCGTTATTCATCATGTACTGCATGCCCTGTATATTAACAATGGCTGTCGGAAGTTTATCCTCTAGGTTCTCAATAAAACCAAGGTATTGCACATCAATCTGGGGTTCCATCTCCATTGGTGCAGGAGGGATGTAGTCATTTACTGGGTTCTGGAGCGCAGGCTCCATCGGGAGGTCCGTTGTACGTACAGCTAGATCGCGCAACATTGGGTCAGCATAGTCCAATAGCAATGTTCCTGTTTTTTTACTGCTATAGAAAGACAGATTCACAGGTTGTTCTTTGAATGTTTTTTTAGCCGTAGTGGGCATATCCGAATTGTCGGATAAGGAGCTGAAAATTTTCATCAAAATAAAACCCCAGACACCCAAAACAGCAGCTATTAAGATATAAGTAGTCGCTTTACTTTTCATCAACCTTTTTATCGAGAATGACCAACTTACGAGAAGTATAAATACCGACACTACCACGATTTTCTGGACGAACGCGCCATTCGTATGTGCCTGGTTTAAGCGTTAATTCAACATAATCTTTTGTTATCACAGAATCAATAGGAAGACGCACGATAGATTCAAAATCAGGCGAAGCAATCTGCAAACGGTACGAAGTAGCATCGATATGTTTCTCCCAAAGAAAAGTGAGCGTCGTATCCAACGTCATCAGATCACTTTTCGGACCGATAAGATTGACACTCTTTTTCTCCAAAGGATAGTCAACAAATTCCGAACAGGAAAAAAAACAGGTCATGAATACAGCAACAATCAATATAATACTTCTCATATGGGTATAATTAATAAAGCAAATATATGTAATTTTTAGCTTAAATATTCCGTAAAAACTTTCGTAACGAAACAAAAATAATCGAATAGATGCTAATTGAATTTAATTTAGACATCTAGTTTATCACTGAGATTATCCACCTCCAATCAACACAAATAAATCTTTATTCTATATTTCGCTTATGTAGCCGCGTGTATTAATTTATTTTTAAATATATTTTGTATATATAAATTTGTTTTTTATTTTAGTGGCATTATATGCCAAAACCTATTTTTTTTTCTAGATATTGATAATGTATTGTTAAATAATTTAACTTAGTAAGCTTTGCAACTTATTTTATAGTGTATTGTTGCGTTCATGCTTAAAGAGTGATAATCTAGTAGACCAAAATATATTTGAATGATTTATTTCAATGAATATAAATTATGTATCCAATTGCCCTTAAGGTACTTTTAAATACTATATGTAAAGACTAAAATTAGCTATTTCATTATTTACATATTTAACATGTATTAGTTTGTAAGTCAATTATAAGAAATAAAATCTTCTCATATTGAAACATGAACAATATGAATGCTTGTAGATCTTCTGTTTTCATAAAAGTGCTCTATCATTTAATAAATTATGGAATTTAGTAATGAGTGATTTTTAAAAATAGTTGGAAATGAAATGCACTATGTAAAATAAAGCTGGACTAAATAATACCAATTAACTGAATCTAACTATGATCAAAAAACTTATCAGCTTTATGATGCTGATTTTAGCTACTAGCACGTCGGTGAATGCACAGACACGTCCTGTAGGAACTAGTGAAAATGTTGAGAAATTAATGAATTATCCCGTTTCCTTGAGTACAGGAATTGCTCAGATTGAGATTCCCTTATACAACATCGATTTTTCGGGTATGAATATTCCGATTACTTTGAGCTACCATCCTTCAGGACTTAAACTGACGCAAAAGTCGGGTATCGTTGGGGCGGGATGGTCACTTTCCGCCCAGCATCAGATTTCTCGTACAGTTCGGGGGCGAGAAGATGAGTTTTATCCAATGCCGCCGCAGGTGAGCAATATGAATTTCGAACAATTAAATGGGACTGGCGGATATTATAGTGATAGGTTTAATAGCAAAGAATTTAGGGATATTTATTTAGCCAAATTTATGCTTCCTGATCCGAATCGTGGGGGATCTCCTTCTACGATTTACCCAAGTGTATTTCAGACTAATGATTATTATGATTCAGAATCTGATATTTTTCGATACAATTTATTTGGCAATTCTGGAAAATTTCTGTTTACATACAGAAATCCCTATATGATAAAACTTTTAGATAGTGATATGTATAATCCCGAATTTCAATTTATACAGCGCCCTGATAATGATAGCTATTTTACAGTGAAAGATGATAAGGGTATTAGGTATAAATTTGGGGATAATGGGATGAAGCAATGGTTTTACAATGGTTCAAACAACTTGAATACCAGTTGGGTATTGAATTCAGTGCATGCATTAAATGGGGATAGCGTTGTATTCGATTATTGGTTTCCTCATATCTATGAGAAAAATTTTGGAAAATCCATTTACATACAAGAAGGCTGTAAGGCTTGTTTTCCTTATTCTGGTAATGTGCCGAGTTACTTTAGTCAAAATTCGAATACTCCTTCCTACGGCCAAGATGTAGCACCAAGAAGTATCACTTTTGCGGAAGGAATTTTAGAGTATTCTTACATTTATTTGTATCCCGGTGGAATTTCGGAAAGCTTGGTTGACGAAATGAATGTAACTGATTTAGACGGTAACTCAATAAAGAAAGTTAAGTTTTTCTATCATTCAGGCGTTCGCTTCGTTCTTTTAGATTCCATAAAAATATCTGGCGGAAACGAAAAACCGATGGTGTACCGATTCGATTATCAGTCAAAGGATGAGTTAAATATTGCTTTTGATAGCATACCATTACAGGTAGATCTATGGGGGTATGTGTCTAAACAAAAAAATTTTATTGCCGGAAGTTTAAAAACCGATATTCCATTCTCAAATAACTTCTTGAATTTAGATGTGTACGATTATGTTACTGGAGGCTATCGTAAACTCCCTACATTTTTTTCGGGAATCAAATTTGACGATAAAAGTGTTTTTCCAGAAGTGCCTGCCCCTTATACCCTAACTAAAATCACGTATCCCACAGGCGGAAGTACAAATTATATTTACGAAATAAATAAAAGTGGTTGGGGCCTAGGATCAGGATATAGGATAAAAGAAATATCTACACTTGATGATTACAGTGGGAAAAAGTTACGAAGAACTTTTCAATATCAAGATGAAAATGGTAATGAAGGAAGGGGTTATTTAGTAAACTATAGAGTCCAAACTGATAATTATTCTGTAGAACAAGGTGTTGCGGTTGGTGTTAAACCTGATAATGCAGGTCAACCAGTATCTTATATATTATACAATACATATAATATTAGCAATCAGTCTAAACGAATGGATCTGGATGGCTTGGATGAAAATCCTGTATACTACGTAAAAATTATCGAACAGACTTTCAATGGAATAAATCCGATTGCAAAAACAGTGCACAATTATGAATCATTAGAATATGATGTAATGCAATACAAACATGAAAACAGAAATCAAATGCCCAATATTGCGGGAAGGGGCTCGATGCATAGAGGCTATAGACCAGATGAATTGGATTATATCATCATCGGTTATTTCCCGAAATTGCTCGAAAAGACCGAGTTTGTATTCTTTCAAAACCAGTGGAAAAAAACAGCAACAGAAAAATTTACATACACAGCAAAACCCGATGCATATAGTTTGATAAACAATGGTATGGGGCACCGCAATTTGAGAATTAGTAATTATGCCAAGATGACACCGGATTATTCAGGAGGAATGGTCCTTAATTCCATATATGATATGGGTAATATAGATTCATTTTTTGATTTTAACCGCTATTATATTCTGCCTACACCCAAGCGATTGCTTTTATCTAAATCCATTACTACATATTCAAAATAACCAATTTTAACAATATGAAGAGAATATTATTGAGTCTTACGGTTAATGTATTGTTGATTTACCATGCATCTGCGTCCGTTTCTATGGATCTTAATTTGCAGACTGATTCAAGTACAGTGATACATGAATACACCTATTGGAGTGACATCTTTTTATCAGAAGAGCGGCGGTATACCTTGGATGGTACAGTAAATTCTAAAACGAAGTATACCAACGTTATTTACTATGGAAGTGGAACTCCCATGTTGGATAGTTTATTAGTTAATAAGTTCTACCACTTACCGATAGAAGTGATCCAATTTGACCATGACAAAGTAGTTGGAGGAAAACTTTATAGTTATTATCCGTCGAAAAAAGGCTTGCGTAAAGAAGAGTTGTTTTTATTGGTACCCAGCCGGGGGTTTGCTATTCCATTCAAGTATAGTGGCGTAGATGGTCCGATCAATCCACCTCTTCCAGGCAGAGGTATCAACCATGATGATCGATACAAATTAAGTGTTACCTACGATGTTTACGACAGTAAAAATAATTTATTGCAGAATACTGCAGCAGATGGTATCACCAGTTCTGTTGTATGGGGCTACAATGACCGATATCCGATTGCAGAAATAAGTAATGCAAAGATCAGCGATGTCGCCTATTCAAGTTTTGAAAAGCGTGCTAAAGGCAATTGGCAGTTTAACGGAAGTAGCAGTGTCGATATTACTTCCCCTATGGGCGAGCAATGTTATAATTTGGCAGGGGGAACCATTACAAAAACAGGATTGACTACCAATAAACATTACCGGTTGAGCTATTGGCAAAAACAAGGTGCTAATGTTACCATATCAGGGGGGACTGTTATCAGTACCGTCAATGGTAGAAGTTTGGATGGATGGACTTTTGTTGTTAAAATTTTGAATGTAACCGGACCGGTTTCTATAAGTGGTACGGGTTTTCTGGACGAGTTGCGCTTACATCCCAAAGAAGCTTTTATGACATCCACGGCTTATAAGCCACTATTTGGCGTTATATGCAAGGCAGATGCTTCTGGAAGGACTGTGTATTATGAATATGATGGTTTCCAGCGCATAAAATATGAAAGAGATCAGAATAAAAATATTATTCAAAGTTATACCTATCATATTAAGCTCTAATCTATGCGATATTTATTAAAAAGGACTTCTTTAAAGAAGTTGATACTGTTCACTGTTATTACGGTGACAGTAAAACTAGTAGTTGCACAGCATATAGTGCTCGATAAATATGAAAGTACAAGTGTTAATGCTACATCAAATGGTTCAATTACCTTAAACAATGGATTCTATGTTCCTTACGGTTCAGCATTTCATGCCTTTATTACAGGTAACATTGCTCCACCGCCAATTTTTTCATCAACCCCAACAGTTGGTCGAAATTACAGTTCGGTGAGAGCATTTAAAAAAGCAGGAATAAAAACAGCTGCACAAGTTAATCAAGCAGGTCTTACTGCCGCTGAGGTCAATGAATCGATCGCTTACACCGATGGTTTAGGACGCGAGATTCAGTCCGTTGTAGTGCAAGGGTCACCAACCGGAAAAGATATTATACAGGCCGCAGAGTATGATCATGCAGGAAGACAGTCAAGGCAATATTTGCCTTACACCAGTAGTAGTACCCCGGGAAGCTTTCGAGCAATGTCTTTAGCAGGAAGCAACGGATATAGTAATAGCGAGCAGTACACTTTTTATCAGCAAAGTAATCAGAATTATAAAACCAATCAATATCCATATGCAGAAACTGTTCTTGAACCCACTGTATTCAATAGGCAGGAACAGGGTGCTCCGGGTGCAGCTTGGCAACCTGTTAACCCAAGTATTCCTACTTCAGGGCACACCGACAAAATAGATACGGACTTGAGCACTGCGGCCGATGCCATTAAAAAATGGAAGATAAATGGGAATACCATTTTGGTAGACAATACTGGTTTTTTAGTTGGTCTTGTAAAAAAGAGTCAAAAAGATGCCAATTGGACAGCAGGAAAGGCAGGTACCAAAGAAACCTTTATGGATTTAAGCGGACGCATAGTGGCAGAAAAAAAATACTTCACTGAAACTGCTGCCAGTGTCACCTATTATGTTTATGATGAAAATATTACAAGTCGATTGCGGTATGTATTGGCGCCAAGTATAGTTGCTAATACATTTAATGAAAGCGATACAACTTTCAATCGACATGTCTATGCTTATCACTACGATGATATGGGGCTTGTTGTAGAAAGTAAAACTCCAGGCAAAGGATGGAATTATGTTGTGTACAATAGGAAAGGACAGCTTGTTCTTTCTCAAGATTCCGTACAGCGTTCCCGTCAGGAGTGGAATTTTGTTAAATATGATGCATTTGGCAGAGCTATTATCACAGGTCGTTATCAGAATGCAGGTACAAGAGAAACAGTGCAGGCTCTAGTAAATTCCGCTGCCACCCTTTGGGAAAGTAAAAATAAAACAACAGCCAATGGTTACACCAATGTTGCATTTCCATTAACTGCACAGATTGCCGAAATCTATACGACGAGCTTTTACGATGACTATGAGCTACCTGCTGGCTGTCCCTTCACTGTTATGCCTGCAGGCTGTACATTAATAGTTGATGGCTTGCCTACGGCTTCATTAGTCAAAGTTTTGGGAGGTACTACCAGCCTTTGGACTGTGAGTTATTATAATGATGAAGGACAAGCAATGGTTGTCAAATCTCAGAACAATCTGGGAGGAACGGAAGAATATGTGAGAGAATATAATTTTTCGGGCGAGACCAAGTCGGTGTTAAGAACCAGTATGGCCAATGGTGTTACCACAACAGTCAAAGAAAGCTATGAATATGATCACATGGGGCGGCCGTTGACGACAAGGCAGAAGATCAACAATCAGACAGAAATCATCCTTTCCGCATTAGTGTATAATGAACTGGGGCAGTTAACAGCTAAAAAACTGCACTCTATTGATGGCGGTGTTAATTTTCTGCAGACGATAGCTTATCGTTTCAACGAACGTGGTTGGACTGCTGCCATCAATGATGCCAATATTGCTTCGACCGGTAATACGAAGTTTGGCCTGGAGCTGAAATATGAAGATGCTCTAAAAAAACAGTATAACGGTAACATAGGTCAAAGTAAGTGGAAAGTTGCGCGCACAGCAACCTCGCCTCAAATGAGTTATGATTTCGAGTATGACAAAATCAATCGGCTCGTCGGCGCAGTATCGTCTACTGGCGCTACTAAAAATGGCAACTACAATGAGTATGTGCGCTATGACCAGCTTGGTAATATCACTAGCTTAGGAAGAAATGCCCTAGTCAGTGGTGTAAAACAGCAAATTGACAGTTTAAAGTATACCTATGATTATAATCGACATACGCGCATTGATGATATCAGCACATCAGCGCTAGCAACCAAAAATCTTGGATTCAAGGAACTGAAACAGCAGGCTATAGAATATGTCTATGATGGAAATGGCCGTGTGGTTTCTGATGTTAATAATGGTACCACTATCAGCTATAATGTCGTGAATATGCCTTCCGAAATCAAATTTGGAACCACTAGTACAACAAATTTTACCTACAGTTTAACAGGCGAAAAACTGGAGAAAAAAATTACTGTCGGTAGCGTGGTTACTAAAACGGCTTATAATGTTGGATTACATTATACTGGTCTTAATACTGCTCCCTTACAGCTGCAGTTTATGGAAACTGGTGAAGGTAGGGCACGATTCAATGGTACTGCTTTTGTATATGAATATGACTTAACCGATCATTTAGGTAATGTTAGGGCAACGATTATTGCAGATCCAACAGATGCTACCCAAAGAACAGCTAAAGTCATACAGGAAAATAGTTACTATCCATTTGGAATGGTTATGCCCGGTGCTGATCTTGCATTTGTATCCGGAGATAAAAACAATTACCTTTATAATGGAAAAGAGTTGCAGGAAGAGTCAGGTCAGTATGATTATGGAGCACGGTTTTACGATCCAGCTATAGCGCGTTGGAATGTTCCTGACCCATTAGCAGAAAAACATTATGACCTTACTCCCTATCATTATGTGATGGGTAATCCCATGATGTATATAGATCCTTTTGGTTTGGATACATTGAGATTTATTCCTTTTAGGGAATATGATATTAAGAAATATAGAATTAGGTTAGAAGAAGCATTGGTTACAGGTTATCGAAAGGGTGATCAATATAATGATCGTGATGTTTTTTCAGCATGGTCACAACAGGTAAGAGCCGAAAGAGAAGCCAGAGAAAGGGCCGCAATGAATGAAGTCTTTAGTTGGAGCAGGGTTCCTCCAGAAACTGCTGCTGAGCGTGATGCCAGAATAAAGAAGGAAGAAGAAAATGCATTGTCACAGCTTCGACTAGCTGTATTTATTGCAAATAGAGAAAATTATGGTAAAAGTCAAACAGATTTGGACAAATATTCTAAAACGGCTAAAACGGTTTCAGGAGCATTATTAGCAGTATCTGTGCCTTTGAATGATGCTTTCCGCAGGGCCACAAAATACTCAGCAGCAAAGCCTGGCCAGACGACATTAGTTATTTTTGAAAAGAAAGTATTAGGAATTAAAATACATCAGCCATTATTTGAAATGAGTGCAACCACAGCAGGAAAGTGGGGTAAGGTATTAAAAGTTGGGAGTAAAGTTGTCGGAATTGGTGGTGTAGGATTGGCAGTATATGATATGAACGAAAATGGGATTACGACATCAAATGTATTAGATGCAACGATGTCGGGATTAGCACTTAGTAAAAATCCATATGCTACAGGTGTCGCTGGTGCATATTTTATAATAAGTACGGCTTTCATTTTTTCTACGGGTAAAGATTTGGGACAGAATATAGATGGTTGGATAGATTAGTTTTAAATAGTATGATTTTTTTAGATTTTTTATATATAGTGTGTTGTGATTATTACAAAAAGAATGAGCCAGATCTTTTTAAATTTAGCGGGTTACTTTTATTAACTCTAGTTTTTCTGTTAAATGTTATTCTATGCTCTATTCTCTTGTATGATTTTAAGATTATTGATCATGATCCTTATAAATACCGTTATTATTGGATTGGAATAAATTCTTTAGTTATTTTTCTCTTTTTATATCTACGATATTATAAAGTGATAAATTATGAAGATGTAAACAATAAGAGTTTTTCCTTAAGTGAAGGTCGTAGAAATAGATATTATAGATTGGCAATTTTGTATATCCTTCTATCAATTTGTTCAACATTCGGAGTTGCTATATATAATGGTGGTAAAGTTAATGGATGGTGGGGCTAATCGACTTTTGTACTTTTAAATATAGGTTCTATAATAATTAATCATTTGATTAACGAACAAGCGATTTAAGATTGAATCGCTTGTTTTGTTTTTAATGTGCAGGGTTGATAATTAATTGTTCCGTGGTGATGAAAATATTTTTTTAAACATCTGTTGCCTGTTTTTCTACTTCATTAATATTTAGGGACAAGACACAGGGTAGAAGTTAACATCATCTTGGTTATAGTAGATGCGACTAGTGGATGGGAAGGGATTAAGTCGATTGAACAATAGGAAGTAGGCATAGTACATATTTGATTGTTATTTAAAGAAGAGATGCTCTTCTTGATTCCATCTAATTTTTCTAAAATAGGATATTTAGCTAATATATCCTAAGTTTATTACCACGTATTAGCTTCTGAACAATCTGAAGAGTTATCCCAAATTCTGCCAGCAAATGCCCCATATTGATCATAAGTATCAATATCTTGTTGACCTTGAGCATTCAGGAAGTTCGAATAAACGACTGAAGCGCCAATAGAACGACGGCCACCTTGTAGCATTTCCAAAGCTTTTTCATCTAACTTATTGTTTTCCAGTGAAGAGAAGCTCTTCATTCCACTTAACTTTTTCATAATTAAATTTTAAGATTTTATTAGCGATTACCTTGCCCTGACCTAAGAGCTTTTGTTGCAATTGCTAGTTATTAAATCTAAAATTCGTTATATACAGCAGGTGAAGCAAACGAATACTGATATTCGATGGTTTTAAAACTATAACTGTCGTTTATTTATGGATATTCGTTATAGAAGCTATATTTTCGATAATTACTATTGGATTAGTGGTTGGTTTTCGGTATTCATGGTCTACCAATGCTCTTCTTGTGATTATTTTATATCAAGGAAATGCTAAAGGAGAATTTGAAGGACTCTTTAAGTCAGTCTCTTGGCGAAAAAGTCATTCATCATGGGGAGAGTATTGCGACACACCATCGACTACATTACTCTGTCGCTTTCTTGCGATTACTCGAGGAAACAAAATCCTCATTTGGAAGTACACCATATCTCTTTTTATAAATAGCCGAGAAATAGTCAGATTTTGAATAGCCCAGAGCATACGCGACTTCATATATGGTATTGAATTGACCACTTTTTACCATTTCTTTTGCTAATAACAACTTTTCAGATAGAAAGAAGCTATTCGGATTGCATTTATATATTTTTTTGAATAATCGGGTATATTTAGTCACAGACATACAGGCTATTTCGGCTAGCTTTTCAATACCTGGAAATTTTTCAAGCAACTGTTCCATGAGGTAAACTTGACTATTCACAACTTGTTGTACATCAAATTCAGATAGCTTACCTACTACAAATTTCTGTTCACTTAACCTTTCAATAAGACTTCCAAAAGCCTGTAAGGCGGCTCCTTTGAGAAATAGTTCGTAGGAACTGTCTTCATATTGACGATCTTTCAGTTTTAGAAGTAACACCCGGGTACGGCTATCCATGTGACTATAGAAATATATGGTATTCTTTTTCGCATACGTCTTTTCAACTATAGACTCTGGAACGATATTGCCCAGATGTTTATGAAGAAGCTGTTTCGAGATCAGTAACCGAAAAGAATACATTCGTTCTGAAATTGGGGGAATATAAGTACTGCTCAAACCCGCATCAACAAGCCCCATTCCTAATTTTGAATGATAACCAACTTTATTCTTCGTATCATTGACTTTGTGGATGCTGATCTGGTCACTGATATCATAGTATGCAATGCAGAAATCCCCGGATGAAGCAACTTTAGTAAAGGATATGCTTTGATGAAAGGTGAGGTCTACCACAAGAACTGTCAAGCCCGGAATGACCTCCATAAGATAAGAGCCACCGCTAGCTAAATTTTCAGGAAAAACCAATTGCCGTTGATTAAGGTATTTTGCTCCAAGTTTTTCGATAAAATCTTGCCTCCAGTCTGTATCCATCGTTACCGTATGAGAAAATTGAATACTATTTTTTGCTGATGCCTCCATTATAATTTTGTTAAGTAGTCCTTGGGTAAAACGCCAAAGTAATTTTTAAAGAGATGTGTTAAATTGGATGCGGTTGGAAACTGCAGTTCGTGGGCGATTTCTCCAATGTTATAGTTCCCGCTTACTAGTAGATCACGCGCCAATTCCAGCTTGTTATTAAGGTAAAATTCATATGGAGTAAGACCTGTGATCTTTTTATACAATTTTTTAAATTTTGTTTCGGACATCAAAGCATGTTCAGCAATAGTTTTGATTCCTGGGAAAGAATTTTTAAGCTTACTGGTCAGAAATTCCTGAGAGGAAATGATAGCAGTAAAATCAGTGTCGTTAAGTTTACTGACAACAAGGTCTTTTTTGATCAGTTCATCAAGATATTCTCCCAATAAGTTATAGACCGTTGCACTAAGAAACAAATCAAAGGTTAGCGGGGCAATATTGCTATTTCGAAATTCATTAATATATTGTAAACTATTATTGCTCATGATATTATAGTGAAAGATCGTATTTTGATTCTGATCAAAGACCCGATTGATCAGTTTTTTTAAATGTCCAGAAACAATTAAGTATTCTTTGAGAAGTGTTTTACGGATGAAAATGCAAAAGTTGTATGTCTTGGTTCCCGCTTTAACACGATAGTCGAGGTTTACACTGCTCTCAACAATGGCAAGATTGTAGTTCCATCTTCCCATTGCTAAAGTGTCATTATTTGTGATGTGAGAAGAGTCACCTTCAGTGAGATTAAAATAGATGCCAATAAAATCTGAATTTGTATTGCGGAGCTTAAAATGGATATCTTGGTGGTAGAGGACATCTGCAAACATGACCGTGATATCTGGATTTACAGACAGCACATAGCGGGTTCCGCTGTGGACGGTATCCGGAATTAGCATATGGTTACCCTTAACAGCTCCACCTAAAGCTTTTGCCATCGGCTCTACCCAATCAGTTTCTATACCAAATTCATGGATGATTTCTTTCATATATAAATTATGCTCCTTTATGTAACTAAATATTTTACTTGGTAACAGGTACTGTATGATTGATTAGCATTACGTTAGCCCTTTCATTTGTGAATTGATTAACAACTTTGTTTTATAACGTATGAATAGATCGAGATGATACACGAGATCATGTATAGCTTAGCTTTAAAATGAAATAATAATTTATTTATCTGAATATTAGCGCAATTATTTTACCAATATTTAAATAATAGAAATATGTAAATGTCATGTCCTCAAATATTTTAAACACTTTGTTAATCAGAAATTTAGTTAAAGTGCAAATTGGTCTTCAGCTGATATTTTATAACGGTATGGTGGTATTACTTCTTAGGAGTAGCTCGTAATTTTGTCTTAAATAAAATTAATATATAAATATAATGAATATGAATACAAGAAAGATGTTAGGTCAATTATTATTAGTATTAATAATAGCAATAGGCATTACAGCCTGCAGTAAAAATGATGCCGATGAATTAACACCTCCAACAAATGCAATCACATCTGTAAGATTAGTATTTACAGATAGTACAGTCAATGAAAAATCAGCTGGATCAAAAGTAGATCTAACAAAAGTAGCTTCGGTAAAAATAAAATATGCCGTTACTGAAGGAAATATAGGTATAAATGTAGTTAGGGAAGCAACGCTGATGGTAAAAGGTGATAGTAGTAAGGTAAGTACGTTTGATACGAAAATACTTACTTTCAAAGGTGGAAGCAAACTTACAATTTATGGTGCAACGTTATACGATAACAAAGATGCTGTAGTAGGTGGATGGTCAAAAGTGGACAATGATGTATTTGAAGTAACGAGCCCTGAAGGAGTAGTGGTGATGGAGCGTATTTATGGAACAGTAGGTTTAGAGAGATTATAGCAGTTAATCTTATCCTAAAAAAGTGTCGGAAGGTTATGCTTTCGACACTTTTTTGCTTTTATTTATAATTTTAAGATGATATTATGCCTTCTGGTCATTATTTTTAGTTCGAGGGCCACGGTTATAGATAATTAATCCATTGAGGAAATTCCGAAGTAACTGATCTCCGCAAGGTTTGAAATTTGGATGATCTTCTTTACGGAATATGGCACTTAATTCCGTTTTTGTTGCCCTAAAATCGACTAATGCTAATACATTAATAATGTCGTCGTCCGTGAATTTTAAAGCTACTCGAAGCTTTTTCATGATATCATTATTGCTCATCTTATAAATATGTTACCTTAAAATTTTCTGTATTTTATTATTCGTGCCCAAGCCAAAACGCTGTTAGCACTGAATATTCCTGTCAAACTTAGATATATTTGTCTTATTATACAATTATAATTACAGCTTATATTAAACATAAATATCGACTCTTTAAGACAAATAATTATTATTTCTTGTGCGAGATCGATAATATGTAAGTGTATATGAATGGATTGAGCAACATTCAAGAGTAAATCATAATCAATACTACTGTAACTATAATTGCCGTTAAGTGACAGGAAAGACCTAATTTAAATAATATGCAAGTGTTTTTAGTCACTCTCGGACTTTACAAACAAAAGATATGCAAGTCGTTGTTGTGTAAAATCAGCACTTGGATAAATATCGCGTATAAGGTTTTTACAATCTTCGGCACTGCAGCCGGTGTCTAACCGAGCGATGTATTCAGTGATATCTTCTAGATTGATGTAGGTGATTGCCACAAGAGTGGCGCAACCTTTACTTTCTTCATTTAATGTAATCTCAAATACTTGCCCAGTCTTATACCGTTCATTGGGCATCCGTAATGTTGTAAATGCCTCGCTGTCCAATTTATTATTCCAGTTTTTCGAAAAGTTAATGTGTTCCATTGAGGTATTAGCGAATAGTTATAGTGATATGCCTATTTCTAGAGTCCTTACTCAGTACAAATATAGGTACATATGGGTATGCTTTAAAATTTGGTCATTTATTCTTTTAATAATATTCATCTATCACATTACGATTTAAATGAATATTTATATAAGCCATCATGATCGCCAAATGACATGTTTTCATGAGTCTGTTGGATTTTCGTCAAAAATAACCTATTTTAAGGCATAATATACCAAGTTAGGATACAGGTGAATGTTAATTATTATATAATTAAGTATATTTGCTCAAACTGTCTAGTAACAAAATTTAATGCAAAAAAATAGAGTAGGGCTTATTGGTAGTGGTAGTTGGGCTACAGCAATGATTAAAATGCTGGGTGACAACGTCGTTGAAAAGGATATACATTGGTGGGTCCGTAAACAAGAAGATGTTGACTATATCAAAAAGCATAAAAAAAATCCAAGTTATTTAAGTGCTGTTGAAGTAAAACTGGATACAGATCATATTTCAACAAATGCAAGAGAAGTAATTCAGGTATCAAATATTATTATTTTGAATACACCTGCCGCTTACTTGAAAGCAGCCTTAAAGGATGTGACAAAAGCAGATCTGGAAGGAAAAATTATTGTTTCTGCCATAAAAGGTATCGTACCTGATGAAAATCTGATCATTGGCGATTATTTACAGGAGGTATACGATGTCTCTTTGGAGAATATTTTAGTTGTCGGTGGACCATGTCATGCTGAAGAAGTTTCTTTGGAGAAACTATCTTATTTGACTTTTGGTTCCAAATCTGAAGAAAATGCGAAGTTAGTGGCATCTTTACTGGAATGCCGGTACATAAAAACGATTATTTCGGACGATGTGTATGGGATTGAGTATGGTGCTGTATTGAAAAATATTTATGCATTGGCGGGAGGAATATGTCATTCATTAGGCTATGGCGATAATTTTCAGGCAGTTTTAATCTCAAATGCAATCCGTGAGATGGAAACGTATGTCGAGACCATTGATCCTAATCCGCTTCGCGATATTAATAAATCGGCGTATTTAGGCGATCTTTTGGTAACAGCATATTCGCAGTTCAGTAGAAACAGAACTTTTGGGGCGATGATCGGAAAAGGCTATAGTGTACAGTCTGCCCAGCTCGAGATGAATATGGTAGCAGAAGGTTACTATGCTTCTGCATGTATACAGCATTATATGCGTAAGCATCAGATCGCCTTACCTATCTGTGAAGCCGTTTACCAAATCTTATACCAGCATAAATCTGCTGCAACAATCATAAGCCAACTGGCTGAAAAATTAAGTTAATTCAAGATGATCGATAGATTAAAAATCACTGAAACTTATAAAACAATTCAGGACGAAATATGTCAAGTACTTGAAAAGCTTGATGGTACCGCTAAATTTGAAGAAGAAATTTGGGAACGTGATGGCGGCGGCGGTGGCCGTACAAGGATCATGCAGCATGGCAATATCATTGAAAAAGGTGGGGTGAATTTCTCTGCTGTGCATGGAAAATTGCCGGAAATGATCAAGAAATCATTTGGTGTCGATGAAGATGAATTTTTCGCTACAGGTGTATCAATTGTTATTCATCCAAACAATCCATTCGTTCCTATTATCCACATGAACATCCGTTATTTCGAATTGAATGATGAAATTCGGTGGTTCGGCGGAGGCATTGATCTTACACCGCACTATGTTATTGAAGAAGATGCACAATTTTTTCATCAACAGTTGAAAAACGTATGCGATATCCATCACCAAGATTTTTACAAAGATTTCAAAAAATGGGCAGATGACTACTTCTATGTACGCCATCGTGAAGAAACACGTGGTATAGGTGGGGTTTTCTATGATAAACTAACACCTGAAAAAACAGGTCTGTCATTTGAGGAAATTTTTCAGTTCTCATGTGACCTTGGACGTACATTTGCACCAACATATACCGAGCTGGTAAACAAAAATCGCCATAAAGACTATACAGAACACCATAAAAACTGGCAATACCTCCGTAGAGGAAGATATGTTGAATTTAATCTTGTTTGGGATTCAGGAACGAAATTTGGTCTTGAAACCAATGGACGTATCGAATCCATTTTAATGAGTTTACCTCCACAGGCAAATTGGGCCTATGATTTTCAACCAGAAGAAGGCTCGGAAGAAGCCAAAACACTTTCTCTTTTGAGAAAAGATATCAATTGGATACAATAAATTAATTTAAATAACCTGAATGGTTTCTTATCAGAAATTTGAACTAGAAAATGGTCTTCGCGTACTTGTTCATGAAGACAATAACACAGCAATGGCCTGTGTCAATATACTGTATGATGTCGGTGCGCGGGATGAATCTCCAGACCAAACGGGATTTGCACATTTATTTGAACACTTGATGTTTGGTGGATCAGTCAATATTCCCGACTATGATACACCTTTGCAACGTGTGGGCGGTGAAAACAATGCTTTTACAAGTAACGATATTACCAATTACTACATCACGCTACCTTCTTCAAATCTAGAAACGGCATTGTGGCTGGAATCAGATCGTATGCTGAGCCTTTCCTTCTCTGAACAAAGTTTGGAAACACAAAGAAGTGTTGTATGTGAGGAGTTTAAGCAGCGTTACCTCAATCAACCCTACGGTGATGTATGGTTGAAATTAAGACCCTTAGCTTATCAAGTACATCCGTATCGCTGGGCAACGATCGGTAAAGAACTTAAACATATTGAAGATGCAAAAATGGAAGATGTAAAAGCATTTTTCAAGAAGCATTATACACCACAGAATGCCATTATGGTCATTGCAGGTGATGTTAAGTTTGAGGAGATCAAAACACTGGTAGAAAAATGGTTCTCAGATATTCCTGCAGGAAATAAATACATGAGAAATTTACCTCAAGAACCAAAACAAATAGCAGAGCGTAGGGAAGTGGTAGAGGCTGATGTACCACTTGATAGTTTGTTTATATCTTTTCATGCACCTGCACGTATGGATGAAAACTACCATGCAATGGACTTAGTATCAGATCTACTCTCTCGAGGATCATCTTCTCGTCTATACCGTCGTTTGGTAAAAGAACAGGAACTATTCAGTGAGATCAATGCCTATGTGATGGGAAGTATCGACCCCAATTTATTCTTAATTGAGGGAAAACCATCAGACGGCATTAGTCTGGAACAAGCAGAGGAAGCCATCTGGAAAGAACTGGATATCTTAAAGTCTACACCTGTTCCGGCAGAAGAGCTTGAAAAAGTGAAGAATAAGATTGAGTCTACACATGTATTTGCCGAATTGTCGATCTTGGATAAAGCCATGAATCTAGCATATTATGAGCTACTTGGTGACGCCAATGAATTAAACAATGAAACAGCCAAGTATTTAGCCGTTCAATCAGAACATATACAGCAACAGGCAAACGAAATATTTAGAAAAGAAAACGCATCTATATTGTATTATAAATCAAAGGAGGTGGCAAATGCTGAATAGAGCAGTAGCACCTGAAGCCAAACCGATTGGTGATATTCATTTAAAAAGCCCAAAAGTACTTGCTTTCAACAATGGAATTCCTGTTTATGTCTTTCATTCGCCTGATCAAGAATTGGTACGCATTGAGTGGATTTTTAATAATGTCTTCAATGAAGATGAAAATCCGCTCCTAAATAGTGCCCTAAGTGCTTTGTTAAAGGAAGGAACAAAAAACTATAACAGCGCTGAGATTGCGGATAAAGTCGACTTCTATGGGGCTTTTCTAATGCCAGAATACGGATTTGATATCACTTCGCTGACATTGTACACATTAAATAAACATAGTAATGTGTTATTACCTTTGATCAAGGAGATTTTAACAGAATCAGTTTTACCGCAGAAGGAACTGGATACCTATCTCAGAAACAATAAGCAAAAGCTTCAGGTTTCTCTTCAGAAAAACGATTATTTAGCGAGAAGAACCTATTATAATCATGTTTTCGGTTCTGGAAACCGTTATGGAAAAACGCCCTCTTTAGAAGAATATGATTTGATTTCTAGAGATGCTTTAATCGATTTATACCATAAGCAATTTACTCCATCTAATTGTCGTTTAATTATTTCCGGTAATGTATCTGAATCTTTGCTCCAAGAGCTTAGCTTATATTTTGGTGATCAATGGCTGGCTACAGATGAGGTACCATTGACCGAACCGAATTTAACTGCAGATACAGGACAATTGATTTATGACGAAAGAGCAGAGGCATTGCAATCTGCCATACGTATCGGTATGCCGAATATAAATCGTAACCATGTGGATTATCCCGCTTTGCAATTTGTAAATACGTTACTGGGCGGTTTTTTTGGGTCAAGGCTCATGCGTAACATTCGAGAAGAAAAAGGCTATACTTACAGTATCGGTTCAGCTGTGGGTTCTTTAAAATATGGAGGTTTTCTGACTATTGCGACAGAGGTTGGTGTAGATGTAACCGATGCGACATTGACGGAAATCGAAAAAGAAATTGAAATTTTAAGAACAGAATTAGCGACTGTAGAGGAATTAGACTTAGTAAAAAATTACCTCTCAGGATCTATGCTGGGTTCTTTAGAGAGTATTTTTTCACATGCAGATAAGTTTAAAAATGTGCTACTTGCTAACATGGATTTGACTTACTATGACCATTATATGAATGAAATCAATGCGATGACTCCTGAAAAAGTAAAGGAAATCGCTATTCAGTATTTTGACTATAGTAAGATGATTAAAATTGTGGTGGGAAAAATGAAAACCCTAGAATTAGTCTCTGAATTGTAATTAAAGGCTGACAATAAATAATAAATCATTCATACTTTGTATTTTTGTTGTATACAATGATGTATGGAACAATTTAATAAATAAAATTCGTAATGGAATTGAAACTCAAGAAACCTTTAGCATTCTTTGATTTAGAGACTACAGGAATCAATATCTCAGCAGATAGAATTGTTGAAATATCAATATTAAAGGTGTTGCCTAATGCTGAGGAGCAAGTATATACGAAGCGGATTAACCCGCTTATGCCTATTCCTGCAGAATCATCCATGTTCCATGGTATCTATGACGAAGATATTATAGACGCGCCAACATTTCAAGCGATTAGTCAAGAAGTAGCAGATTTTATTGGTGACGCAGATTTAGCGGGTTATAACTCCAATAAATTTGATATCCCTATGCTGATGGAAGAATTCCTACGTTCAGGAGCTGATTTTTCGTTGGAAAATCGTGTTTTTGTTGACGTACAGAATATTTTTCATCAAATGGAACAACGTACTTTGAAAGCTGCTTATAAATTCTATTGCAATGAAAGCCTAGAAAATGCACACAGTGCAGAAGCAGACGTCAGAGCTACATATGAAGTTTTGAAAGCACAGTTAACCAAGTATGAAGATGCTGTGTATGAAGATAAGCATGGTAAACAATCAGTACCTGTTGTAAATGACGTCGAAGCATTGTCAGATTTTACCAATATGACAAAACCAGTGGATTTTGCAGGACGGATTGTCTACAATGAAGACGGAGTAGAAGTCATCAATTTTGGAAAACATAAAGGACGTCCTGTTACAGAAGTTTTTGATGTAGAACCAAGTTATTATGCGTGGATGCAAAATGGCGACTTCCCACTTTACACGAAGAAGTGTTTAGAAATAATCTGGAACCGTCATCGTTCTGCTAAAAAAGCGGCAAAATCGACAGAACCCATTCATGCAGCTGAAGATAAGAAGCAAGCTAAAAAAGAATTTCAAAAACAAGAAAATAAAAGCCAAGCAACAGCGATCACAAATGATATGTTAGCAAGTCTAAAAAATAAATTTGGTTAGGTCATAGTACTCGTTAATTAGAAAACAATATTTTATAAAATAATATTATGTCTCAAGAAATAGAACACCTACAGTGTTTAATAATTGGTTCAGGACCCGCAGGATATACAGCAGCGATTTATGCAGCTCGTGCTGATATGAAACCTGTTATCTATACAGGGATGGTACCGGGCGGTCAGTTGACGCAGACAACAGAAGTGGATAACTTTCCTGGATACCCAAAGGGGATTACAGGACCGATCATGATGGAAGATCTACGTATGCAAGCAGAACGTTTTGGTACAGATGTCCGTTTCGGATATGCAACTAAAGTTGATTTCTCTGGTCCAGTACATCAGGTTGAAATCGACGGAATTAAAACTGTCACTGCAGATACAGTCATCATCGCTACAGGTGCAACAGCAAAATGGTTAGGACTTGATAGCGAGCAAAAATATAACGGTTTTGGTGTATCTGCATGTGCAGTATGTGACGGTTTTTTCTTTAAAAACCAAGAAGTTGCTATTGTAGGTGCTGGCGATACGGCAGCTGAAGAGGCCACCTATTTAGCAAAATTATGTTCTAAAGTACATATGTTGGTACGTCGTGATGAATTTAGAGCTTCTAAAGCAATGGTTCACCGTGTGATGAACACACCAAATATCGAAGTACATTACAATTCAGAAACGAAGGAAATCTTAGGTGACGGTCAAGTGGTAACAGGTGTTCGTGTTTTAAATAACAAAGATCAATCTGAAAAAGTATTGGATGTAACAGGATTTTTTGTTGCTATTGGACACAAGCCAAATACAGAACTTTTCAACGGTATCTTAGATATGGATGAAACAGGTTATTTAATTACACAGCCGAATACGACGGCAACGAATATTCCAGGTGTATTTGCCTGCGGAGATGTGCAGGATAATGTATACCGCCAAGCAATTACAGCCGCAGGAACTGGTTGTATGGCTGCTTTAGAAGCAGAGCGTTATCTAGCAGCTAAAGAGGATATTGCGTAATTAATAAGTAATCACGTAAAAAGGCCAGGAAATTATTCCTGGCCTTTTTTATGCCCTGCTCGCTTAAAATTTTTGAGTTAAGCTTTAGCTTCTTCCATTTCATATACTGAATCAATCTTCCAGGAAGATTTATCTTTCGAAGCTTTTACAGCCAACTGATCGCATCGTTCATTTAAAGGATGACCAGCATGCCCTTTTACCCATACTAATTTAACCTGATGCAGTTTGTACACCTGCATCAATCTTATCCAGAGATCTTTATTTTTCTTTCCTGCAAATCCCTTTTGAATCCAGCCATATACCCATTTCTTGTCGATGGCATCAATGACATATTTGGAATCTGAATAAACTGTAACCTTTTGGTTGAGATTTTTTAAAGCTTCCAGACCAACAATTACCGCCATCAGCTCCATACGATTATTAGTGGTTTTACGATAGCCACCAGAAAACTCTTTCTCAATCAGTTTACCTTTATACGCTTCATTATCACCCGTATAAACTGTCCTTAATATCGTACCGTAGCCACCTGGTCCGGGATTACCGCTCGAAGCACCATCCGTGTATAATTCAATCATCAATACAAAGATAAATTATTAAGCCAAAAAACCGACTTTATGTTTGAATTGAACGAATAAATTCTTACTTTTCACCTTTTTAAAACCTGATATTTCAATAAGTAACTATGATTCGGAAGAAGTCAATATTAGCAGTGTTGTTTTTAGCACTTTCTAGCTATAACGTTTTTGCACAAGAAACTAAAAACAAGAATGAGGAAGTCAAAAAAATGGAATGGTTTGAAGATGCAAAATTAGGCATTTTTATCCATTGGGGAATTTATTCGGTTAAGGGGGTTTCTGAATCTTGGGCTTTTTTCAATAACTATATCAGTCATGAAAATTACATGAAACAACTTGGTGGTTTTACAGCCAACCAATATCAACCGGAAGAATGGGCAAAATTGATTCAGGAATCCGGAGCAAAGTATTCGGTCATTACAACACGTCATCATGATGGTGTATCTCTTTGGGATAGCAAATCGAATAATGCAATTACAACAGCGAAAGATGCTGCTGCTAAAAAGGATGTTCTGACGCCTTTTGTATCGGCACTTCAGAAGAAAGGTCTTAAAACCGGATTGTATTACTCATTACCGGATTGGAGTCATCCAGATTATGATGTCAATACGAGAATAAAAAAACGTTATAACGTAGGCGATGATGCCAATCGTTGGAATAAGTTTGTTAATTACTATCAGGGACAGTTAGCAGAATTGTCTAAAGCATATAAGCCAGATCTAATTTGGTTTGATGGCGATTGGGAACACAATGATCAGGAATGGCGTGCAAAAGAAACATTGACGCAATTGCGTAAGTATAATCCAAATATCATTATCAATTCCAGACTGAATCAACATGGTGACTATGATACTCCAGAGCAGGGTATTCCGGTTGTAAAACCTGAAGCACGCTATTGGGAGCTCTGCTATACCATGAATGATTCTTGGGGATATCAGCATTTTGACCATCATTATAAAACTCCAAACATGATCGTCCGTACTTTGGTAGATTGTATTTCAATGGGCGGAAATCTTTTATTGGATATTGGCCCCAAAGCCGATGGGACAATCCCTACAGAACAGGTGCAGATCTTGAAAGAATTAGGAAGATGGACTTCTAAACATAAAGATGCGATTTACGGAACGCGTGCAGGAGTCCAATCTCGGTTTTGGAATGATAAAAATGCTTTTTCTAAAGATGGAAAAACATTATACATCTACTTGGATAACGTAAAAGATAAATTAGTTTTACAAGGTCTGAAAACCAAACCTGCTTCAGTTAAATTTGTTGGAAACCCAGATAAGATAGATTATCAGTATGATGACTATACACTGGAATTAAATCTACCTACAGCTAATTTCGATCCAGCTGTAACTGTTGTAGCCATTACCTTTAATGAGAAGCCAGCTATTGATTTGGAAAGAAAAGAAGTGAATTATACTGCTTATGAAATTGCAGGCCAAAGTCAAGTAGCGCATGCAATTGCCACAATTAGTAAATCTACAGCCATAGGATCCAATTTGTTTAAAGACAAGATCAGTGCAGACGGCGATATATTAGATAAAAACTTAAAATTTACAGCCGCCGAAATTAAAGAGTGGGTAACGAAAAATGCAGAAATCTTACATGATGCTGAAGCTGGAATTGCTGATGGACACTACGCGGGATTAAGTGCACTATCTAAAGATAAGCAGACACTTTATCTTTTCGTTGAAGGAACTCCAACGGGGCCAATTGCATTAAAGGGGCTTAAGAATACCATAGCACGTATACGCATCGTCGGTGAAGGTTCTATGATCGGACATGATATATTCAATAAATTATACTGGAGCTCGACACCAGGTATTGTGTATATTGATGTTCCGAAAGAACGGATCGATAAAAACATGACAATAATTGCTGTTTTATTAGATAAACCAATTGAATTGTATCGAGAGCACGTAGGAGCTATTGAAAGTAATTTATAAATTTGTAAAGAGGCAATTAAAAATGCCTCTTTTTTTATGACTATGAAATTTTTATTACCACTGTTATTTTTACCACTGCTAATTTCCTGTAATAACGGAAACGGAAGTAAAGCGCAAAAGCAACGTGCCGATTCACTTGCCCTGGAAGTGGTAGAGCAACGCTTGGATATTAGAGATCTCGCAAATTCCGATCATTTCATGTATTATGAGGATAGCCAAGCTCAAAATACAACTGATATAAAGAAACTTACTGGAATCGAAAAAATAAAAGCTAAGGTAGTGGCTTATAGGATCTATAAGAATCTTAGTTTGGAAAACAACCGTTATGTTTTTAAAGCCAAATCTCCCTTAGAATTGCATATACCGAATAAAATTTTTGTGAGTTTTGAAAGAGCATTTTTAACATCCAACAATAGTGTCATCAGCAGCAAAGACTCAATTAAACTACAGTTGCCAACAAATTTCCAAGATTCGGTATTAACTTGGTAGTAGATAAAAAAGATATGAAAAAAAAAATCATCGTATTTACCGGAGCCGGTATCTCAGCAGAAAGTGGTATAAAGACATTTAGAGATGCCGATGGCTTGTGGGAGGGCCATGATGTCGAGGACGTTGCTAGTATTGATGGCTGGTACCGTAATCCCAAACTTGTTCAAGATTTTTATAACATGAGGCGACAAGTCGCTATGCAGGCTAAACCGAATGCTGCACACCAAGCTTTAGTTGTTTTGCAGAAATCATTTGATGTACAGGTTATTACGCAAAATGTAGATACATTACATGAAAGGGCAGGTTCTGATCATGTGCTTCATTTGCATGGAAGATTAGATCAAGCTTGCTCATCGAAAGATAAAAGGTTAATCTATCCAATCGACGGTTACGAGATCAAAATGGGTGACTTATGTGAAAAAGGTTCTCAATTAAGACCTAATATAGTATGGTTCGGTGAGGCAGTTCCAAATATGGAGACCGCCATTTACATGGCACGAGAGGCCGACATAATGATTGTTATCGGGACCTCTTTGGCAGTATATCCAGCTGCTGGTTTGGTCGATGTCATAGCTCCGACCTGCGATTTGTATGTTGTTGATAAACAAATTAACACATCGCGGATACCCAAAAGAGCCAGTACCATAGAAAGTACTGCATCGGAGGCAGTTCCATATCTGGTTGCCCAGCTCATAGAGCGATATACTACTTTGTAAGCAATTCATTACGCTAACGTTTTCGTTGTTTGCACAATCGTTTGCATCCTCGATATTCCCTGAGATGATCCGCAAGAAGCATATATTTAAATTTTATAAATCGAATTAATACGTTGTTCTTTCTGACCACACCTTGAGAAAATCAAGGCGTAGTCGTGATAGGTTTAATAAAATTTTATGATCACAAAAAAACTGGGCAAAGCAGCAGCATTTATCGTCTTGCTTACGATTAACTATAGTGTTACGAAAGCACAGCTATCCCTAATTCCAAAACCAGATTTTATACAGATTAGGGACGGGCTGTATTGCTTTCCTTCGTTTAGTAAAATACAGATTGAAGATAAGGAGTTTACCCCTGTAGGTCGATACCTGCAGAAGCAGCTTTTATCAAAATTTGGTTATACAGGACTTGTTCATCATGATAAGAAGACGGTTTCAAACATTCGATTTGTTCATAAGGAAAATCTTGAAATTGAAGAATATGAAATTAAGACAGATAGCAATACGTTAATTATTTATGCAAGCTCTCCTGCAGGAGCTACTTATGCAGTAAGCTCGCTTTTGCAGGTATTGAGCTTTGGAAAAAAATCAACATCGGGAATCAGTGTAAATATTTTTGAGATCAAAGATAAACCTGCATATGTATGGCGAGGTTTTATGTTAGATGAATCACGTCACTTCTTTGGAAAAGAAAAAGTGAAATCAATTTTAGATTGGATGGCATTTTATAAGCTCAATAAGTTTCACTGGCACTTAACTGATGAACCTGCTTGGCGATTAGAAATTCAAAAATATCCACTTCTATCATTGATCGGTGGGATTGGCTCCCAGACTGATCCATATGCTCCCGCGGCCTATTATACGCAGGCAGACATTACAGAGATTGTAGCTTATGCACAAGAAAGGAACATCGAAGTCATTCCTGAAATCGATATGCCCGGCCATGCCACAGCGGCAAATCGAGCTTATCCCCAATTAAGTGGTGGTGGAAATGATAAACACCCAGATTTTACTTTTCATCCGGCGAAAGATATAACGTATTCTTTTTTAACTCAGGTGTTGCGCGAAACAAAAGCGCTGTTTCCTTCTTCGGTAATACATCTAGGGGGAGATGAAGTATCATTTGGCAGTGAGGCATGGAATTCAGATACCAAAGTGCAGGATTTGAAGCAGAAACATCATCTCAATGATAACAAAGCGGTAGAAAATTACTTCATGCGTCGCATGGCAGATTCGCTAAAAACAATGGATGCCACTTTGCTTGCCTGGGATGAAATGGTAGATGCCGATTTATCAAAAGAGAAAACTATACTCATGTGGTGGCGACATGATAAACCTGAACAGTTAAAAAAAATATTAAAGGCTGGCTATAAAACAATACTGACACCAAGATTACCGCTTTATTTTGATTTTGTACAGGAAGAATCACATAAGTGTGGACGAAAATGGGGAAAGCTATACAATCCTTTGGAAAATGTTTATAATTTTTCTCCAGATAATTACGTTTCGTTGACAACCGAGAAAAATCAAATTTTAGGCATTCAGGGTAATTTATGGACAGAAACCGTTATCAATACCACTCGATTGGACTATTTAACTTTTCCACGATTAGCCGCTTTGGCGGAGGTCGGGTGGACAAAAAGTTCAAATAAAAATTACGTGCAATTTGCAGAATCATTAAAAAAACATTTGAACCTGTACCGTGAAGCAAATTTATACTACTACGATCCATTTACGAATGCACATCCTGAACCTGTGGTGATAAAAAAGACACAACGTGCTTATATTGATAATCCTGAATAACCAACTAAATATGAATAACTTATTAAAAAAGTCTGTACTTGCTGTGGCATTGTTAGCTGGAGTTAATTCCCTACAGGCACAATGGACCGGACCAAAAATTAAATCAACAGAAATCAAAGAAATTAAGTATGGACCATTGTCACCTGCCAATCGGACAGATGAGGCAATGGTTGCATTCCGCAATTATGGATTAGGTCAATTTATACATTGGGGTCTCTATGCAATACCGGGTAATGAATGGGAAGGAGTGAGTGCCCGTGGTGGTGCAGCAGCATCCGAATGGATCCGTTCATGGAGAGGATCATCAGCTCCAAAAGATTGGGTGAATACGTACGACAATCTTTACAAACAATTTAATCCCAAAGATTTTGACGCAAAGCGTTGGGCAAAGCAGGCAAAAGAAATGGGGGCAAAGTATGTAATTTTTACGACAAAGCACCACGATGGTTTCGCGATGTGGCCAACCAAATATTCCCCTTATAATATCAGTAAAACACCCTATAAAAAAGATATAGTCAAAGAGGTAGTAGATGCTTATACCGCAGTAGGTATCGATGTTTACCTTTATTTCTCTGTATTAGAATGGAACAATCCAGATTACATGGGTAAAGAACCTAAAACGGAAGAGGAAAAGAAAAAGTTTGATAAATTTTTGAAATATACTAGAAATCAGTTACTGGAGTTGATGACAAATTATCCACAGATGAAAGGATTTTGGTTTGATGGCACTTGGGATCAGTCTTGGATAAAGTCTTATGATTTTACTTATAATCTTGAAAAAGAACTTCGGGAAAAGCACCCCGGTCTTATCATCGGCTCCCGTTTCCGAAATGATGAATTTGGGAAACGTCATTTTGATTCAAATGGTCAGATGTTGGGCGATTATGAACAAGGTTGGGAACGCAAATTGCCGGGAGATATTACTTGGCTAGAGGGACGTGATTGGGATTGTGTGATGACAATTCCACCAAACGGCTGGGGATACATGAAAGATTGGTCGGGTATTTATACCAAAACGACAGACGATATTATCGATATGCTGACCTATTCAGCATCCCTAAGTGGTAATTTTGTTTTAAATTTCGGTCCAGATGGCCAAGGAAATATGCATCCTGAGGAAGATAAAATAGCAAAAGAGCTTGGTGAATGGATGAAAATAAATGGTGAAGCAATTTATGGAGCCAAACATGCTGGGATGACCAATTCTAAACTAGGATACTTCACTAAAAAAGCTGATAACTTATACCTCACAGTTTTCAACAGGCCCGTCAACAATATTGTCCGGATATCTGTGCCCAAAACTGCGACAGAAGTTCCTGTGTCTGCCACTTTATTAGCCAATGGACAAATGTTAGAGGTGCGTCATTCAGATCTTGGTATTGATCTCGATAAAAACACCTATTATGACGTGTTATTGCCCAAAAGTTTCCAGTCGAATCAAGCGTTTGTCATTAAAATGAAAACCGGCGTACCTAAAGGAAAAGCAGAGAAGCTAATGGATGCTAAGATGTAAAATCTTTTATAAACGTCTAAAAAAGCCAAAATTTAATGATTTTGGCTTTTTTTTATTACTTTTAAAAATCAATTAATGCACCGCAAATGATCAAAATATTAGTTACCATTTTTACTTGTACTGTTTTATTGTCATGCAACAATAACAACAAAAATCAAGGAACAACTTCTCAACAAACAGAAACAGAAAATAGCACAGAAGGAAAAAATCAACAGGTCGTACTGGATTCTACTGAAGCAAAAAGGATATTGGCACTGCCGTTACATTGCCTTGAACAGGAGTATCCAAATAAATTGGGGCAGGTCATCGGATCTGCTAAGGATCTAAAATCACCAAAACAATTACATCCCATTTTTTATAGCTGTTTTGATTGGCATTCATCCGTTCATGGTTATTGGTCCATCGTTAAAATATTGAAAACATTTCCTAATCTTAGTGAAAGTAAGGAGGCGAGACTGATCTTGAACGATAAAATAACTAAAACGAATGTTGATCAGGAAATTGCTTTCTTTCTAGACAGTAATAACACAAGCTTCGAACGCACCTATGGATGGGCGTGGCTCTTGCAGTTACAGGCTGAATTATTGACTTGGAATGATGCTGAAGGGAAACAGTGGGCCACAGCATTGCAACCTTTGGCAGATCTGCTCGTAAAACGCTACGAGGGGTACTTGCCTAAACTCGTTTACCCAATTCGTTCGGGACAGCATGATAACACCGCTTTTGGATTTACCTTATCAATGGATTATGCGAAGGTAACGCAAGATACAGCTTTTCAAAATTTAATTACACAACATGCAAAGCGCCTTTTTATAAATGATAAATCCTGCTCGCTCGCATATGAACCAAGTGGTAGCGACTTTCTTTCTCCTTGCTTAGAAGAGGCATTGTTGATGACAAAAGTTTTAAATGATGACGAATATAAAAAATGGCTAAAAGGCTTTATGCCTGATTTGTTTGTTAAAGAGTTTAAGTTAGAGCCGGGTATTGTTAAAGACCGTACGGATGGTAAGCTTGTTCATTTAGATGGACTGAATTTTAGCCGTGCAACTTGTCTAAATGGCATCGCGACAAAATTACCGGAATTAAATCATTTACATCAACAGGCGAATAACCACCTCACTTACTCGTTGCCAAATATCAGCAATGACGACTATATGGGCTCGCATTGGTTAGGAACTTTTGCATTATATGCTATTACACATCAGTAAGTTTAAGATCAAGTTTATTTTTTCGATTATAATCGCATTGAGCATGATCAGTTCATGTAGCCCGATTTCTTTAAATAAGAAGGAGAGTGCTGCCGATGTTGTCGATCAGCATCCTTTACCACCTAAAGGTATGGATGAATTTATGCGCTATATTGGAGATAATTTTCATTATTCTAAGGAGATGATCGATAATCAAATTTCAGGTTTGGTGGAGATCTCATTTGTGGTTGAAAAAGACGGATCAATAGTCGACATGAAAGTTGAAAAAGATCTGGGGTTTGGTACGGGGGAGGAAGGAATACGGCTCATCAAAGAATATGGCAATTGGAAACCTGGTTATCAAAAAGGTAAACCGGTCAGAGTAGCCTACACACTTCCGATACGTTTAAATTTAATGGAAACTTCTGAAGCACCGTTGATTAATGAATCTATTAAGACGATATTTGATATGCCCTTATCGTGGAAAAAAGATGAAATCATCGGATTCGTAAATCAGAAGAAATTGTCCGTTCATGATCAAGGTCATAATGTTTTTGTTCCCAATTATAAATTCAAAGATCTAACAGCCAATTTTTTTGGAATTCGCGTTTCAGACGAAAAAAAAGTCGATGAGTTTGCACTCATGTATAAATTTTCTAATGATGGAAAAGACGAGATAATCTCTAATTACAATCGTTTTTTGCAAGAAATGATACTTCTTTATGGAGAACCTTCGCTTATAAAATTTAGGAAAATAGATCAGGATACCGATTTGAACCAATTGGAAGCAAATCCTGTTATTTGGAACTGTACAAATGCAGTAATTTCAATAGCATTTGATAAAAATGCAAATGAATTGTTGACGACAATAAAAAATAAAGATTAAGTCAAGCAATGAACAGCCCTGATATTGTCATTTTAACTTAAAATATGACATCTTGTCTCAAATTGACTGTTTGGAATATAGATTGATGTTTAACTGTGAAATCAATTAGCAATTAAATATAAAATATATATGAACACAGAAAAAGGATCTATTTCAATCCACACGGAAAACATTTTTCCTGTCATTAAAAAATTCTTATACTCTGATAATGAGATCTTCTTACGCGAGTTAGTTTCAAACGCGGTAGATGCTTCTCAAAAAATAAAGCGCTTAGCTTCATTAGGTCAATACCAAGGTGAAGTGGGTGATTTATTAGTTGATGTAAAACTTGATGAAGCAGCAAAAACGATTACCATTTCGGATAATGGTATCGGTATGACAGCTGACGAGATTAAAAAATACATCAATCAAGTTGCCTTCTCAGGTGCAACTGAATTTATGGAAAAATTCAAAGAAGCAAATGATGCAAATGAAATCATCGGTCGATTTGGATTAGGTTTCTATTCCGCATTCATGGTTGCTGATAACGTTGAAATCGAAACGTTATCTTACCAAGATGGGGCAGAAGCTGCGCATTGGACATGTGATGGTAGTACTTCGTATGAAATTTCTGAAGGTACACGTACGACACGTGGTACTGATATCATTTTACACATTAATGAAGAGTCTTCAGAATTCCTAAGTCAATCGCGTTTACAGGAGATCTTGGACAAATATGCGCGTTTCCTTCCTGTAAATATCCGCTTCGGAACGAAAACAACTTCTGAACCAGATGGCGAAGATGAAGAAGGAAAACCAAAATATAAATCTGTTGAAGTTGATAACATCATCAACAACACAAGCCCAGCTTGGACCAAAGCTCCATCTGAACTGACAGATGCAGACTATTTGGCTTTCTATAAAGAGTTGTATCCATATTCAATGGACGAACCATTATTCTGGATCCATTTAAATGTTGATTATCCATTTAATTTAACCGGAATTTTATACTTCCCGAAAATTAAAAATGAATTAGAAATTCAACGTAATAAAATCAAATTATACTCACGTCAAGTATTCATTACCGACGAAGTAAAAGATATTGTTCCTGAATTTTTAATGTTGTTACATGGTGTAATCGATTCACCGGATATCCCGTTAAACGTTTCAAGAAGCTTCTTGCAGGCAGATAGTAACGTGAAAAAGATCAACAATTATATTACTAAAAAAGTAGCTGATAAGTTGCAGGAAATCTTTAAAACGGATCGTAAAGGTTTTGAAGAAAAATGGAATGATATCGGTCTATTTATCAAATATGGTATGTTGAGCGATGAGAAATTTGCTGAAAAAGCAAATGAATTCTGTTTATTGACCAATACAAATAAAGAGAACTACACAATTAAAGAGTATTACGAAAAAGTAAAAGATATTCAAGTTGATAAAGATGGAAATATCATTTATTTATATACCCATGATGCTGCTCAACAAGATAGCTTTATTGCTACAGCAAAAACAAAAGGCTATGATGTATTGGTTTTAGACGGACCTCTGGATACGCATATCACTTCTTATTTGGAACAAAAAGGAGGTGAAAAGGTACAGTTGAAACGTGTAGATGCCGATGTCATCGATAAGTTGATTCAAAAAGATGAGAAGCAAGAATTGTCAATTTCTGAAGAAGAATCTAAACAAGCCTTATCAATCTTTGAAAAAGCAATCAGCCGTCCTGACATGAAAGTTGAAGTGGATGCCTTATCTGCAGAAGAATTACCAGTATCAGTAACGATCGATGAATTTATGCGTCGTATGAAAGATATGGCCAAAACCAATGGCGGTATGAACTTTTACGGTAACTTACCTGATAACTATAAGGTAACGGTAAATGGTAACCACCCACTGGTAAAACGCATTTTATCAAGTACTGAAGAAGAAGGTGCACAATTGGCAAAACAAGCGTTTGACTTGGCTTTATTATCACGCGGTTTGTTAACAGGTGCTGCATTAACATCATTCGTGAAACGCAGTGTTGAGATGATCTAATAAAAATTAAAAAATAATAGCTTAATCCTCATTACGATACGTTGTAATGAGGATTTTTTGCTTAAAAACATTTGGAGTATATCAAATAAAATTCTACTTTTGTAGCACAAACACGGTAGATGTAGCTCAGTTGGTTAGAGCATCGGTTTGTGGTACCGAGGGTCGTGGGTTCGAGCCCCATCATTTACCCAAAAGGCGAAAGATTTATCTTTCGCCTTTTCTTTTTTTAAACTTTTATGATATTCAAAATCCGATATAAACGATATGTTTGTAAATGTACTCGAGTGGTTTAATTCTTGCATCGCTATACTTAAGGTTATGATTTGAAACTTAGTATTAAGAATGGTTATCTTTATTACGAAAGATTGTAGCTGTTTCTAATAAGTAACTAATTCGTAAACCTGCAATTATAAGTGATTAGTATCCGATATTATGAAAGAAATCATTAATAAAAATCCAAAACTGATATTTGTCATACCATTAGGTATTTTTCTGCTTCTTGGAATCCTGCTATTATTTTTCGCCGTGAAATATCCAGAAAATGTACCGGTCTATGGATGGATTACCATTATCCTGTTTGTACTTTTGCCAGCGATCTGTATTTATGGTTTTATATTTGGTTTCCACTTATCTGAAAAACAACAGCGATCTAGTGATGCACATCGGAATATTATCACTTATTCAAAACAAGAAATTTGGATTCATAAGCCCATAGTTGACGGCACCTATAGCATTAATTGGTCTATTATTGACAAGATCGTCTATTTCGATTATCCCGGCGATGATCATGCTTATTATACCTTTTATCTGAACGATTTCCCTGAATTTATTAAAAATAAGAAGCAATGGTGGTTAAATAGACTATTTCCGGTGAATGTAAAGATGAGAAAGTTTACTCTTTATAATGATTGTCAAAATTTTTATGATTTACCGGAGAAGTTAAACGAATATTTAAATGTGGTTACTGATATTGATTTTGCAGATCCTCGTAAAGGAAAACTCATCTCGAAGAAAGAGATCTATAAATCTGGATATACTGAAACGATTGAACATTGGCAGCCGAGTCGTGATATCAAATGGGAGAAAATTTTATTTCAAAGATCTGACAACAATACGTAGGAGCGAAGCGCGAAACGTTCGAAATGGTAGATTATTTACTAACCTATAAGATTAACAATAAACATCGATGAAGGCTTAATAAAATAAAAAAGGAGCTATCCGGTTAAAGATAACTCCTCTAATATAAGGGGAAATTATATTATTTTAATTCAAATTTAGTAGCTAAAAGATCCTGCGAATTTTTACCGATAAATAAGGTGAAATCTCCCGGTTCAGCGACAAACTTGAGATCGTTATTATAGAATTTTAAATCTTCTTCCGAAACAGTAAAAGTTACGACTTTAGATTCTCCAGCTTTTAAGAATACTTTTTGAAAACCTTTTAATTCTTTAACAGGACGTGTAATTGAACCAACCAGATCTTTAATATAAAGTTGAACAACCTCTTCACCGTCATATTTACCCGTATTACGCAACGTCACCGATGCTTGGATAGATTGTCCAGCTTTAAAAGAAGACTTATCCAATTTCAGATCAGAATAATCAAATGTTGTATAACTCAAACCATATCCAAATGGATAAAGCGGGCTATTGATCACATCAATGTAGTTAGATCTAAATTTTTGGAAAGAACCACCTTCTGCTAATGGTCTTCCGGTACTTTTATGTCCATAATAAATAGGTAACTGACCAACATTTCTAGGGAAAGTTGCCGTTAATTTACCTGAAGGGTTAACATCTCCAAATAATACCTCAGCTACAGCAGCTCCAGTTTCAGATCCACCAAACCATGCATTTAAGATAGCAGGAACATGTTCATCTTCCCAAGTTAAAGTCATCGGTCTTCCTGCAAACAAAACTAAAACAACAGGTTTTCCTGTTTTTAATAGCGCTGCTAAAAGACGTTGTTGAATGGCCGGAATACCAATCTCTGTACGGCTAGAACTTTCACCGGACATCTCCGAAGATTCACCTAATGCTGCTACAATCACATCTGCTTGAGCAGCAGTTTGTAACGCTTCAGCAATAATATCCGACTCAGGTCTATTATCTCTAGGGATCGTACGTCCAAACATGGTAGCATGTTCTTGATAAACAGGGTCTTCAAGTAAATTTGAACCTAAATGTGTAACGATCTTCACTTGGTTGCCCAATACCGACTGCATACCCTCAACCAAAGAAGGAGTATTCACTAAGTCAGAGCTTACTGACCATGTGCCCACCATGTTCGCACGTGTATTCGCTAATGGACCTATTACAGCAACTGTACCTTTTTTCTGTAAAGGAAGAAGCTGCTTGTCATTCTTTAACAAGACAAATGATTTAGTAGCCGCATCACGGGCAACTTTAAGATTTGCAGGCGTCAGTAACTCGGTTTTAGCACGATCTTCATTACAGTAACGGTATGGATCCTCAAATAAACCTAATTTATATTTAGCCTCTAAAACTAAACGGCATGCGCGGTCTATATCAGCTTGAGAGACTTTCCCTTCTTTTAAAGATTTTTTTAAGGTATTTAAAAAACCTTCAGAAATCATATCCATATCCACACCTGCTTTTAACGAAAGTGCAGATACTTGTTGTAAATCTCCTAAACCATGATCCATCAGCTCCGCAATACCGGTATAATCTGTAACCACCATACCGTTGAATCCCCATTCCTTGCGAAGAACATCAGTTACTAACCATTTATTAGCTGTTGCCGGGATACCATTGATATCATTGAAAGATGTCATAACTGTACCTGCACCAGCTTCTACAGCCGCTTTGTAAGGAGGGAAGTATTCATTGTACATGCGGTGCAGACTCATATCTGTGGTGTTGTAATCTTTTCCAGACTCCGCTGCACCATACAAAGCCCAGTGCTTCACACACGCCATCATGGTATTGATTGCTTTTAAGTCATTGCCCTGATAACCTTTAACCATCGCGCTTGCAATCTGTGAGCCTAAGTAAGGGTCTTCTCCGGAACCTTCCGAAATTCTTCCCCACCGGGCATCACGAGAGATATCGACCATAGGAGAGAAGGTCCAGTTGATTCCATCTGCAGTAGCCTCTTGTGCTGCGATACGTGCAGTTTTTTCGATTAGAGGGATATCCCACGTAGCTGAAAGACCTAATGGAATTGGAAAAGTAGTTTTATAACCATGGATGACATCTAGACCGAAGATCATCGGTATTTTAAGTCTTGTTTTGTTGACAGCAAGTTCTTGAGCAGCACGAATTTTTTTAGGTGTAGTCATAGAAAAGATTCCGCCAATTTGACCAGCAGCAATTTTTGCTTCAACTCCAGTACTGGCAGTGGCACCTGTGGTCACCTCGCCTGCAGTAACTAGATTCAGCTGGCCAATTTTTTCGTCAACTGTCATTTTTTTCATCAGTTCTGAAACAAACTTATCCATTTTGGGATCTTGTTTGTGTGCCGGCTGTGTGAATGCCAGAGTCGGAACTAATGCAACAGCGACTAATAGGGAAGTCCATTGTTTCATGTTCTAATAGTTATTTGTATGTGAATAAAATGCTTATAGATTCGGACCTTTAAAACCTAAGTTCTTCAATCCTGCTTTAACTTCGGGAGCCTGCATAAATAAATTCCAGATCAATCCAGTTCTGTAATTTTCAATCATGACAACAATAGGTCCCTGGTCAATTGCTAGATAACGCTGTGGATACCAGTTTTCTGTTTCTGAAAAAGCATCATAAAATCCATATTTACCAAAAAGCTCTGCACCTTTTTGTTCATAAAAATAGCGCATCGCTTGCAAACTCTCTTTAGGAGCATATGGAATGGATGATAGCGCTGCTGTAGGAGAAATAACACCTTTATCATTATCAGGATGGTGAGCATCGTATCCCTTTACTGAATAGCTCGCGGTCAATCCCCAAGAGTTTTCGCCATATCCTTTAAATTGATGAGGATTTTGTTTAGCGTATTCAATGTTAATTTTAGTGTGATTAACGTTCACTTTCCAGTAATCAGCATATTCATCTTGTAAGCCCTTTGGATTTAAACCTAAGTAGGAGTAATGAGACCAGAATAGTGGACCGACAGCATTTTCGGGTGCATTGTGTTTTAGCAGCAGTGGAATTCCAAACTTCTCAGCACTGGATACGATTGCACCACTTCTTGCCCAACCTTTATGATAAGTGGAGGCAGGGATTGGATGTGTCGGTGAGCTCGCACCCAGCACATAGCTGATCAAGCATTCATCATAACCCTGTATCGCATGATTCATACCCCAACCATGTGTTGGACTCCAGTGCCAGTACAGGACATCTTTGCCATTGCGAAAGAAATTCCAATCAATACCTTTCCAAAGTGCGTCTGCTTTTTCAGCGACTTGTTTTTGTTGGTCGTTTCCATTTTGGTAATACTCACGTAGACAGATTAAGGCCTGGGCCATAAAAGCAGTTTCTACGATATCGGCAGCATCATCCTGATTTCCAAAAACCTTCGATTTTCCAGTAGGACCATCGATCCAGTGTGACCATGCGCCATGGTAACGATCGGCTTTTGCTAGAAAATCGACAATGCGATCAAACCTTTTAGTCGCTTCTTCAGCAGAGATAAAACCACGTTCGGCAGCTACGATTGTAGCCATTATACCAAATCCGGATCCGCCGACAGTGACAACATTAAAATCATTCAACGGATATTGACCATCGATATGGATTCTTTCCCTTGCCATTCCCGAATTAGGTTCAGCACCTTCCCAGAAATAGTTGAAAGTTTGCTTCTGTACCAAAGTCATTAAAGAATCATCAGAAATACTGGTCTTTTGCAAGGTCTGAGGTGTTTTACACGCAGTAATGCTTGTACCAATTAAGATTAAGCCTAAGATAAGCTTGGGATTAAATTTTAATTTCATAGTATAGTAAGTAGAGCGATGGATATTAAAGAACTGGGACTTAGTGCTAATAAGTCCCAGTTTTCGATGTATTATTGTAAACCTGGATTTTAGTAACCCGGATTTTTCACCATATCTGGTGTTTGTGTTAATTGTTCATAAGGAATCGGGAACAAATAATGCTTCTCTGCAAATGTTTTTCCGTCCGCTTTCATAGCTTCAGGGGCTTGTTTCGTACGAACTAAATCAAACCAACGATCGTGCTCAAAAGCTAATTCTAGACGGCGTTCCTTCCAGATTGCTTTGCGTAAGTCCGCTTGATTGGTCGCTGTGGTATTAGGCAATTTAACCCGAGTACGAATGGTATTAAGAGCAGTTGTTGCTTCTCCGGTGTTGCCCATTTCATTAGCTGCTTCTGCTAAGATCAAATACACCTCACCCAAACGTAAATAGCGCACATTTTTATCCCCATCAGCCGCACCTGCATTTGCCGATGAGTATGCTTTCTCATTGTACATTGGATTTTCAACTCCTGTTCCAACGACACGGCCATCCCATAAAGTTTCTCCACGGAAGATAATGGTAGCATCGCGACGGATATCATCCTTTTCATCATTAAAAGCTTTTAATAAATTCTCAGATGGTGTATTGAAACCCCAGCCCCAGCCGGTAACTCCGCGTGCACCCTGCACTTCAGAATATTGTTGAACACCATGTGCAATTGCTTCGCCACGCGCCTGGAATTCAAAGATGGACTCGGTACCATTCTCAGAACTTGCGCGCCAAAGAACTTCATACTTCGATTCCAAACCATATTGACCGGAGTTAATCACTTCTTTCGCTAACGTATAGGCCTCATTCCAATTTTGATTGTATAAATATACTTTTGATAATAAAGCCTGAGCAGCACCCTTTGTAGCACGGCCAAGGTCTTTAGAGGCATAAGCAGATTTTAAAGGCAATGCTTCGATTGCATCTTTTAAATCTTTAATGATGTAAGCATAAACTTCTGCTTTAGGTGCACGGATTATTAGGTCTTGCGACTGAATAGGGACATCGCCCCAGCCACGGACTAGATAGAAATAATTTAAGGCGCGTAAAAACTTAGCCTCACCAATTAATCTATTTTTATAAGCAGCATCTGCAATTTCTGTTGACTCGGTCAATTCGATAGATTGCGTAGCGCGTCCGATAGATTTGTACCAGTGTGACCATAATGCTCCAAAAGATCCTGAAGAGCTTGTATACATTAAATTGTCAATTTCTTGTTTATCACCCCCTGGATCGGTTGGAGAAGATCCCTTATCTGCATTATCAGAAAGCATATCCGTAATCGCAACATAAGAAAAGGAGTAATTCCAGTCGGTAAACATACCATAAACCGCATTGACATAAGATTCAGGAGTGTAAACCTGATCTTTGTCACCTTCTTCAACAATTTCTTGAGAAGGTACATCTAAAAATGATGAATCTTTACAGGCTGACATGCTCAAACCTGCTGTTAAAATTAAGGCTATATGTAATTTGTTAAATTTCATGATTTTTAATTTTTAAAAGTTAGAATGAAACATTTACTCCGAAAATAAAATTACGTGTCGTTGGATAAGCCGAAAGCTCAATTCCCGCAGTTTCCGAAGGAACACCAGAACCTGTACCTGTAATTTCAGGAGAGAAGCCTGTATATTTTGTGAAAATAAAAGGGTTCTGAGCTGTTACGTACATTCTAATTTTAGAAGTTGAGTTGTATAATTTCGGAATGGTATAACCTAATGTTAAGTTATTGATTCTAAAATATGCTCCTGACTCTAAATAGTAACTTGAAGCTAAAGCATCGTGCGCTGCCCCAGGATGTGTATTAGAGGTTCCTGCTCCAGTCCAACGGTTGTCAAAAGTTTCTTTTGTAATGTTTTCTCCACCATCAACACGAGTACCTTTTAGACCATTGTAGATTTTATTTCCTGCAACGCCATAACCTTGAGCTGTAAAATCCCATTTTTTATAGTTGACACTTAGGTTTAAACCAAATGTAGATGAAGGAAGGTATGAACCATGAAAGATTTTATCATTTTCATCGATAACACCATCTTCATTCTGATCTTTGTATTTTAAATACCCAGGTTTTGCTCCAGTTGTTGCTACGCCATTAGCAATTTCAGCTTCTGTTTGCCACACTCCAACTGCTTCATACATGTACCAAGCATAAATAGGTTGCCCTTCTTTTAATTGTTTTGTGATTTGTCCATTATTTAAGCTTCCACCTATAGCTCCGTCATATGCTGGTTTTACCTCTTTCAATGTGTTTTTGTTGTAAGAATAGTTACCGCCGATACTGTAGGATAAGTTTTCATTAATTTGATCCGTCCAGTTTAAACCAATCTCAACTCCCTGGTTAGACACTTTTCCGCCATGATCAAAATATTTTTGAGAAAATGGTGAATTTAGTAAAGGTTTTACCTCTAAAATAACATTCGTATTAGACTTGTTGTAATAATCAACGTTACCACTTAAACGGTTATTCAATAAAGTAAAATCAAGTCCTAATCCCGATTCTTCAGTTACTTCCCAACCCAGATTTCGTGCCGGACTTCCGTATGCTGCTCCAAATACTAAATCCTGACCGGGTCCAAAAACATAATTGTAGTTATCGGATCCTGGAGATGATAATATTTGCGAAACGTTCAAAGGCACGTTTTGATTACCTAATCGGCCCCAGTTCGCTCTTAATTTTAAGAAGTCGATGCCTGATCCTTGCATAAAGCTCTCGTTGGATACGGTCCAACCAGCTCCAAAAGAAGGAAAGATATCAAAGTATTCGCCTGATGCTTTAAATTTACTTGAACCATCGCGACGTACGGTTGCAGTTAAATAGTATTTCGAGTCGTAATTATACTGTGCACGGGCAAAATAAGATACCAATGCGGTTGGTGTATAATAGGTTTGTTTGATTTGCTTCGTATACGTTGATGATGCTAGATCAATATTCCAGTATTGTGATTGATTAGGCACGTCATAACCTGTTAGGTCAGACATATTTCCAATTCCAAATTTCTCTCTTGAATTACCTAAAGTAGCGTCTATATTATGCTTTCCGAAGCTTTTTTGATAGGAGACAAAATTTTCCCATGTCCATCGGAAAGTCTCTGTTTTAGCGATATTTAAACTGTTGTTCGCATAAGTCAAAGAAGTCGGGTTTTGTGCCTTCAAACGCTCGAATTCCGCAACTGTATTTAGAGGATCTACATTGAGATAACGGTCTCTTATATCATTAAAGCCTCTGTTTTGCGAAAAGTATTTAGTAACTCCTAAGCGAGAAGTGAATTTCAAATCGCTGGTGATTTGATATTCCGCTTGAAGTCCACCTTGAATGCTCAAGTTTTTATTATACTGCTGCTGCATTTTGTTTTCATACACAGGGTTACCGGTGTCGTTTAACTTTCCGCCAACTTGACCTGCTCCAACGATATAGGTTGCTTCACCAGTTGTTTTATTGTAAATAGGTCTACCGTAGCGTCCGTTTTCATACATAACAGGAACTAAGGGTGACTGACGGTAGGCCGCATCAAAAGCACTTAATGGCTTAGTACGGTCGTTTGCAAAAGAAATATTTAAAGTCTGGCTTAGTTTTAATTTATTATCAAAGAATTTGTAGGTATTATTATTACGGATTGTGTTGCGGACATATTGAGATCCTTCTGTAATTCCTTTTTCTGTAAAATTGTTATAACTAAAGAAATAATCAACTGCATCTGAACCTCCAGATAAGCTAACGACGTTATTGGTCACTATACCAGTCTGTAAAAGTTCGTCGTACCAATCGGTATTGTTTTTTTGATCTGAAGCTAAAAATCCTGTTTTCGTACCAATACCTTTTAAGTTTTCATTAAAATGAGTGACATACTCATTGGCATCAGCCATTTTAACACGGTTGAGAATTCCTTTAGCACCAACGTACCCATCATATGTAATTTGAGCACGTCCTGCTTTCCCTTTTTTAGTCGTTACTAGTATTACACCATTGGCAGCTCTTAAACCGTAGATTGAAGCTGAAGAAGCATCTTTTAAGATGTCAATCGACACAATATCCGCGGAGTTGATATTGGTAATGTTATCAACAGGGAAACCGTCGACAATATATAAAGGTTCACGACCACCAGAAGCTGTTCCTAGACCACGGATAATCACTGTAGGAGCAGAGCCCGGAGCTTCATTAGCAATAATGTTAACACCAGATATCTTGCCCTGTACAGATTGAACAGCATTCAATGCCGGTTGTTTTACAATGTCACTTGAAGTAACACGGCCTATAGAACCAGTTAGATCGACTTTCTTAGCCGTACCATAACCAATAACCACGATTTCATCTAAAGCCGTATTTTGTTCTTCTAGATTGACTTGTACATTGTTCTGTTGACCAATTACAACTTCTTTTCCATCATAACCGATATAGCGGAAAATTAAAACCTGATTGGGGTCTGCTGTAATTTTAAATTCTCCATTCGCGTCAGATTGCGTAGCAACGCTAGTTCCTTTAACCGCAATGGTTACTCCTGAAAGTACAGCGTTTGAAGATTTAGCTGTAATTTTTCCAGTAATCACTTTTCCGCTCTGTGCATAAACTGACACATTGAATTGGCAAAATGCTGGGAGTAATAGTAATGTAAATAACTTCCTCATAGGTGTGACTTTTGTGTTATTTTAATTTATCAATTCCAATTAATCTGAATGTTTGTTAACAAAATTTAACCCTTTCATTAAATTTTGATACAGCAAAGATGTGATGTAGTATGCGAAATGTATAATTTAACACTTATACATTAATACATCACCATTTGAGATAAACGTAAAAATTCAATTTAAAGAAATAACTTTACTGATAGTCAGATTATTAAAGTGAGTGATATATTACTTTATTTAATACTAAGTGTTTAAAGCACACTATAGCGCGTGAGAGGTAATGATGTAGTGTTTTAGTGTGTTTTAATAACAAAATGATCTCATGTCGTAGATAGGATTCCACGATTAAGGGCATTTTTCTAACTAATATTCATTAAAAAATCAGTTAAATTCTGTTCAGTTGTTATATTCAATTTTTTACGTAATCGGTAACGTCTAATCTCGACACCACGTGTTGTTATATTTAATAAGCTGGCAATTTCTTTACTGCTCATGTTCAACCTCAGATAGGCACAGAGTTTTAAATCATTTGGCATTAATTCGGGAAATTGATGCTTTAACTTTTTAAAGAAATTCTCATGAGTTTCATTAAAACTCTGCTCAAACAGATGCCAGTCCATATTATCTTCATAAGCATTTTTAAGGATCTTGGCCACTTTTTGTAATTGCTCAGGTTGCAGTTTATTTCCATTTTCGTCCTTCAACTGTAATAATTCGTGATTCAGTGCATTTAATAATTCATTCTTTTGTACAATATTCATCGTAGCATTAGTCAGTTCTTTATTCTTATTATATAATTCCTGTTCCAGTTGCTTATTTTTAATTTCGATCAAGTGTTGCTGTGCTCGGATTGCTTCCTGCTTTAAAAGTTCCTCTTGTTTAAGCAAATAAGCCTTTTTTACCTGTTTCTCATGTTTAATTAGCTTTTTGTTGTACCATTTACGGACTTCTTTTATTGCTAAAACAAGTAATATTAAATACCCTAAATAAGCATACCAGGTTCTATACCAGGGAGGTAGGATTTCGATTTCAACTTTTGTTTCCTTAGTGATAAAACCGTTTGGTAGTTTTGCACGAATTGTAAATACATACTGACCAACTGCCAGATTCGTAAACTCTTTGTAGGGCAATTTAGACCAATCAGACCATTCCTCCTGCGTGTTTGTTAATTTAAATTGATATTGAACCGCAGTTTCAGTGTAATAAGGTAGCGCATAAGATACTTGTATACTGTTGTTTTTGTATTTTATGTCAACTATCTCTTTATCACAATTAAAATCTATACTGTCCGTTGAAAAAAGAGATCTGATATTCCTGATGAGGGGAGCCGGTACATCAGTGGGTTTAAAATTATCCCTTCCCAAATTGAGCAAAGAGAAGCCATTATCAATACTGATCAGATATTGATTAGGATTGAGAGCCGAGATATTTTCATAATATTTCATCATATTATCTTCTAGAGAAGCTAATTTGATGGAATCAACCCGAATTTGCCCTCCTTGTAATAAATCGACTAAAGCAATTCTGGTTTTATTAATAAACCAATAGCTATTATTTGCTGCTGGTATGATCTTATTTGCTTTGGAGAATGTGCCCAATTTATTGTTTAATTGATGATAGGGCGTGAATTTATCAATAAGCTCGTCATAAACATATAGTCCACTATCTGTCGTAAAAACATTGATGGCGGCCAATTTGTAAACACCTAAATAACCCGATTTGGGTAAACCATTTTTTTGGGCATAGGGTTTAATCTGTTTAATAACACTATAATCATCTGAAAATTTAAGTAGATTCAGTTCATTATAACCTGCCGCCCAAACCGAATTTTTACTTTGTGTTTCTAACAATTGTACGCCAGATCTGAAATTAGGATATTGCGTCTGATAAGTTAATGCATTAGGTAAACTTTTAAATAGGGACACACCTGTATAATTTCCCTGTAATACATATGGTGCATGAGGGGAAAGCATTTTGATAACCCAACCACCTGTTTTTGGTGATAATAAGGACATCGCTGTACCTTGAATTTGAAAGGTACCTGTATTATGTCCACATACCAATACGTTATTGATTACCTCTAGATTCCATACTTGGCCCTGAGAGCCATGGATCATCTTAAAGTCTATAGGTTGATATTTTTTGTTCGGATTCCATGAAGTATAAAATAGACCTTGATTAGTCCCTAAATAAAGATATCCTTGGTAAATTTTTGCAGAATAGATGGTGCCAAGTTTTCCTGAGTTATCCGAATAATAGTAGAGATCAGCATTAATCGCAATGCGGTCAATACCATTGTCCAGACCAGACCATATATTTGACTGTTTATCTACTGTTAGACTAAGAACAGTATTATTTTGCAAACCAACACTTTTATTAATATGCTGAACAAAAGATCCATTTTCATCAAGAATGTAGATACCGTTTAAGATCGTTCCGAATACGTAATAATGGTTGAGTAGCTTGATCCCATTGTTGATCTGTACATTTTTTAATTCTTCATTGATGTCATTTTTCCAGGGCGTTATTTCTCCAGATTTGCTCATTAAAAATAATCCACCTTTAGCTGTTCCAATTAAGAATGACGCTGCATCAAAAGGAAGAATACTTAAAATGTTATGTCCCTTTAACTGCTCTTTACCCGAAACAGGAATGAGCTTATCATTTTTTAGTTCATGAAGTCCACTCGGTATTTTTTCTACGAAAATTCTCTTATTCGATTGAAATGCAAATAGAAAAGGCTCTCCATCTTCAGTAATAGTTTTGATATTGTCATTTTCATAAATATAGATCGTAGAGAAAGATTGGAAGATAATCCGATGGTCTTGAATGATTATTTTCCAGATCTCATCATTAAGATCTTTAAGTAAGCGCTTACTTATGGAATGGTAGGTTAAACGACCATTATTGTTTTTCAGCCAATAGCCAAATTCTGACTGGCCTCCCGTATAGATTTTCCCATCTGGATGTACCTGTGCAACACGGACGATACCTTTATTAGGGTGAGGATAGAGATTCCAGTATGCGCCATCATACTCTAATAAACCATCAGAATTAGCGGCGTAAATCAGACCATTCTGATCGACACTCAAGCCCCAGTTTTGATTGCCGGCTTTGTAAGTAGATTTTGTAAATTGCTGTACCCAAGGGCTAGCGAGATATTGAATATCATTGGCTTTGCTTTCACCAAAGAAGATCCCGCAGATTATAAAAAGAAGAAAAAATATTTTAAATAAAAATTTCATGCACAAAATTATGTTTGCCTTAGAAACAATTCTACCATGCTAAAAAGACGAAAGTGTCTCTGAGCGTATTTATGTAATAGAAATTGAAAGAATTATTCCCTAGACAAATTTAACAATAAATTTAGCTGTATGAGTCATTATAAAGTATTAAGATGTCTATTCAGCAATTCCTTAAGGATCTAAACACACCGTTTTCGAAACTTTTAGCTACTCATGATCGTGTTTAAAAATAATTAATAAAAATTTAACATAAATTTTGTTTAGTTTTAATGAACAAAGTTTAGTTTTGTTAAACATATAGAAATGTGAGACCGTATGTGAAGGAAGATTGTTGTGTAACAGGGCTCATGTAAGTTCATACATAAATGTATGGAAGGAAATTAAAGGTTATAATCGACTTGTTTTTAGATTAGAACCTTTTCTAAAAGGTTTGTTTTACATCCTCTTGACAGGATAGCGCCTGTAAATACTGAGAATAAGGAATACGGACATGCTTTGAGGACAAAGGCGGAAATTAATTATGATTGAGTTTTAAATGTAGCCGAAATAGGCATAAAGGCCTCATACAGCCTATATAGATTGATTAAAATAAATATAGCATAATAACACAATAGAAAGATATGGAAAGTAAAATTAAGATGGTCGTATTTGATATGGCGGGAACAACTGTTAATGAAGATAACATCGTTTATAAAACACTTAGAAATGCAATCAATAGCGTTGGTGGTTTTGATCTTAGTTTAGAAGAAGTTTTAGAGCATGGTGCAGGTAAAGAAAAGTTGGAAGCTATAAAAACTATCTTGAAAAATAGTTTAGATTTAGAAAATGATCAATTAGCAACAGAGATTTTTCAATTGTTTCTTGTGCAGCTTAAAAGTGCTTATGAAGTGGAAACCATTTATCCATGTACTAATGCGGCAGCACTTTTCATAAAGTTAAAAGATATGGGTATTTTAAGAGTACTTAATACTGGATATGATCGATTGACAGCAGAATCATTATTGAAAAAACTGAATTGGGAAGTAGGTAAAGACATTGATCTTCTCATTACTGCTTCGGATGTTGAACATAATCGACCAGAACCAGATATGATTCAATTAGCAATGGCGAAGATGGGTATTACCGATGCTTCAACAGTTGCAAAAATTGGCGATTCAACGATTGACATTCAAGAAGGACAAAATGCAGGCTGTGGATTGAGCATAGGTATCACCACAGGAGCACATACCGCTGTACAATTGGCTACTGCCAATCCGGATCAGGTTATTAGTGATCTGTTGGATATCCTACCTGTAATTGAAAACTATAGTAAGAAAAGTACCGCAGTATCATAAAAAAACTGATGCTGTGATTTTTAGAAATGAAGATCACAGCATCTTTATTCATAACGAGGGTTTATGTTAATGATTATTCAGTCTTTAATATGCCTGATTAACGTTTGATCCCTAAAGATTAACGTTTGATCCTTAAAAAGGAAAGAAGCAGAAGTATTTTGAATATTTGTAAATCAAAGCATCTGATTTGTAAATTACACTTCTTTAACATCATTAGCAAAACCTTTAATAAGGGCCTTCCATTGCGGATAAGATGCCCCCAAAACCGCACCAAGTCCTACCATAAAGTTTCGGACATTATCGATGATATGCGTATTTTCGGTATTTAAAACCTCATTTCGTCCAGCATACTGAAACAATAAACTGTTATTTCTTTGCTCAACAATCAAAGTCGAAGTCGCTATTCCCTCAAAAAAATGTGCTGTTTCTTTATTTTCAGGATCAGTAGGATCTGGACATGGCTTTAGACTGACTGATAGGATTTTAAATTCGGCCATTTCCTTAGATTCCATATGCACAACGTTAACCCAGTCATAACCTTTTGTTCGGGGTAATCCAGGTCCTGGAATATCAATTTTGATGTAATCGTGTAACTGAAGTGGACGATGCAATTCGAGACCATTGTTGTCAACAAGCTTAAATACCGCCGCAGGAAGTTCTGCAATTTTGTGCCATTCATTGACCGCCAATAGGTTGTAGGATGCTATAATAAAAGCCTCGCTGGCAATTTCAGTGCTTGTAAACTCAACTGTTTCAAAACAGTCAAGTTTATTGCCTTCTTTCTGAGTTGGAATAATATTCTTCATCTTTTTAATAGAATAACAATTAAAAATGAACTTATGTTCATGTGAATCAATAGATTTACTTGGGTTGAGGAACTATCTGATTTTGTAATTTCTCCATTATGTAGAAGTATAATAGACCCAACCCTGCAAATTTTCATATGCATCTGCCTGCTTCAGATCGATTAAAATATTACTATCCATAAATAAGAGGCGTTTTGTGTCCGTATTTAAATCGTAGATAGGATAGAAGATGGCATTCTCATTTGGAAGTTCTACATTACTCTGTAAAGCAGTATAACCCTCTGCAAGTAAATTGTCAATAAGTGTTGGAGTAATTGCGTTAAGGTATCGCATCATCTTACCAATCCATTTCTTTTCGTTTTCTTCATTGCCAGGGTAGTGTTCAGTTGTAAAATCTAAGATTAATTTTTCGCCTTCTTTATCCAATCCATCTCTGATCATGCGCAATCCCATGCACCTCGTTTCTTCCTGATAATAATCATGTCCATACTCAAATTGAATATCACCTGCAATGGGGCTATCTTCAATTTTTGCTCGAAGTGCCATCTGGCGATTCAGCAATTCATGTACATATGCATAAGTCTCATCCATAGTGATTTGATTTAAAGCTATAACGTATTTATGATGTCATCACCAAAAGAACAATTCTGAAAGACTAAAAGTTTGTTTAAGAATACTTTAGGATAAGTAGAAGGATACGTGATGCACGTTTAAAGTATATTTTTGAAGCATTGATCAGGTATACTGTCGTTAATTTCAGGTATTTGTTACGGTAATTGAAATACAAACTTTTGACATAGCACCACGTTATATCATTACAATAAACTAAATGAATACGATTATGGCTACTAAAAATGAAAATGCAAAAGTCGGTATTGTTGATAAGGACAAGCAACCGAAGAAAAAGAAAACAATTACCTCAGTTGTAGATAAGAGAAATAAAAAGCAGGAAGGTGACGGGGAAGCCGGCGTTGATCCTCAAAATGATCAATTGAATGATATGCCAGAGCCAGATACATTTCCTCGTGAGCAGGTAAAACCTTAGTGCAGAGGACGTATGTTTGAAATGAAAAAGATAATTTGGGAAGGCGCGGAATGGGATTTCCTTTTAGAAATTGTGGGACGGTCAGTCATCATGTTTATCCTAATATTGGTGATTCTTAGGCTTTCAGGAAAAAAAGGTGTAAGGCAATTAACGCTTTTCGAGGTGGCGATTATTCTGAGTCTCGGATCGGCGGCTGGTGATCCCATGTTTCAAGAAGAATTACCCGTTATTTATGCCTTTGTTGTATTATTTTCGGTTATCATTATCTATAAATTTATAACTTGGTTATCATCAAAATCGGTGTTTATCAATAAGATTTTAGAAGGCGAAGCGATGGTAGTTGTGAGGGATGGAATGTTTGATTTAAAACATGAACATGATGGTGACTTTTCAAAAATGGAATTCTTTTCCGAACTACGTAATCAGTCGGTTGAACACTTAGGTCAAGTGAGAATGGCCTTATTAGAAATTGATGGTTCGATGAGTATTTTATTTTACCCAGAAGATGAGGTGAAGTATGGTCTGCCTTTATTTCCAGATGATTATAAAAAAGTTGAATCATTTCAGTTATATGACTTTCACGCCTGCATGTATTGTGGTTTTATCGAACAATTGCATAATAGAGAATCAAAATGTCCACGATGTAGACATACAGAATGGAGTAAAGCAATCAACACAAAACGAAATTAATCTATTCTTTTAAAGCCATCATGCATGCTTCAGTACTTCCCCTAGGGGTTATAAATACGATTCAAATGTTCTAAATACCCGAAATGATTATGATTTAAACTATTTCTGCCTTGAGGTTGTTTTCTAGATAAATCAAGAGTTTTAAATTTATATTTCAAAAAATAGAGCTATGGAAAACAGAGCAAATGATCCGGCAATTATCAATGATCTGATAAAAATTAACAATGATAGGATAGCTGGATATAGAGAAGCATTAGATCTAGCACATAGTATGCGGATCGATGATCTAGGTGGTATATTTGCCAAATATATCCTGCAGTCAGAACAGTTTATTACCGAGCTTACTCCATATGTCACACTTGAAGGTGAACAACCTACAGACAGTACGATGTTGAGCGGTAAACTTTTTAGACTTTGGATGAATATAAAAGTTAATATTTCGGGAAATGATCGTAAAAGTCTATTGGAAAGCTGTGAAAAAGGAGAAGATGCTTTTAAAGCTACCTATAGGAAGACCCTTGAAGAAGATCGGGAGGCTTTATCCATCCATGTGGTCAGCTTAATTGAAAATCAATTAAGTAAACAATTGGTTGCGCACGACCAGATTAAATTGTTACGAGATACCATTTCCGATACGATTTAATTATATCAAGCGTTTAGTATAAAAAATCATTTCAATATTGAGGTTAACAGGGAAAAGGGGCAATTGCCCCTTTTTTTTATAGTTTGCACGATGATCAAATGTAATAGGTTATTTTTCACAACGTGATCTGATAAATTTCAGCAGCGCTTTTTCGGTCGCACCATCTGTATTTTGCACCATTTTCCGTTTAAGTTTTAATAATTCATTTTTTAAATCACCATCTACATACTGTTTCTGCAATTTCGGATGAATATAATAGTTCCTTGTAACTGATCTGGTATTGCCGAGTTGTTTAGCGACATGATCAAGGATGGTGACCAGTACTTTTTTACGTTCAGAAATAAGTTCGCCATAAGGCTCATTAGCCATCATCATAAAGGCAAGCGTGCAACCTGCCCATGTACGGAAATCTTTACAGGTATAATCTTCTTGCATCGCTTGTTTTAAATAGCGGTTCAGATCTCCTGAATCAAGCCGTTGAATAGCACCATCATGATCGTAATATTGAAAAAGCTCCTGACCGGGGATTTCTTTGACGTTTTTAAGCATTTTAGCTATTTTTGCTTCCTTGATATAAACCTGCTGAAGTACGCCTTTTTTCCCTTTAAATTTAAAAAAGATTTCATTTTTGTCAATTTTGACATGTCTGTTTTTCAATGTGGTGAGCCCATATGAGCCGTAGTTATGTTCATAGGATTTGTTTCCTGCACGTATGTAAGTTGCATTCATGGTAGAGATTGCAATCGCACAGACTTTTTCTTTGGATAATTTCTTTTTCCGTAGATCTTTCCGCAATTGCGTGCGGAGTAGTTTCATCTTATTTGCAAAGCCCAGTAAACGATCAAATTTTTTGACATTGCGTATGGTTGACCAGTCCAGATGATAAATATATTGCTTCCTACCACGCTTATCAATACCTGTTGCCTGTATATGACCATTTTTAAATTTGCATATCCAGACATTTTCCCATGCTGGTGGAATCACAAGAGACGCTATCCGCTTTAAAGTATTTTTATTTTTGATAGGCTTGTTCTTGGATAGATAAGTGAATTTGCCTTTTGTGTATGTGCGGCAATAACCAGGTTCCGTATCTGTAACGTAACGTAGATTTAGAGCGACAGATGGGTGAGATGAAGGTGTTAATGTTTTCATGTGCTCCAAATTTGTGAAGGAAATGTTTTGTTAATATTCAATTCCGCCGCCACATGTAATGCGGAAGAAATTATTTTGATTAATTGAAATAAATTTAATGGTTCCTAATAGCCTTTATCAGTTCATCTTTTTTCATTGAATGCCTACCGGCTATGCCAATTTTTTTTGCTTCTGCAAGTAGATCCGATTTTGTCCTCGAATCCAAGTCAGTAGCTTCTCCGCCTTTCTTGCTGGCATCCGGAGAATTTGCAATTCGTGCGGATTTTTCCTTACTCATTCCTTTCTTGCGTAATGCTTCATATTGAGCATCGTCTTTAATCTGTTTTCCGTGATCTTTTGCCATTGTTTTACATTTTAAAGTTTACATTACTCTCTTCTTAGCTGAGATTTCCCAAAGTAAGAACGGCTTGAAACGAACAATGTTTAAGAAGACGCTTCGAATGCGTAGTATTTGAAAAAAACAGGTATTTTCTTACTATTCTGGATAGAAAGTTATGATTTTATCAATCAGGTATTTTGACTTGTAGTCTCACGTACATACAATGATTTCTTACCAAATTATACCTGTTTTAAAATATTTTATTAACCACTTTTATTTCACTTTGTTTTATAATAGTATTTCCGTTATAACTTTTAAATATGAAAAACCTGATTGTACTTTTATTTATTCCGGTCCTGTCATTTTTAGGCTTAGTGATTAATCTGCTTATTGCTATGCTAACCCGCATCAGACTAAGAGCATATTCATTTTTTAAATCAGAAGACAAGGGTAAGAAAAATTTCATTACTGCAGTCCTGATTAATGGAATTTACAATAGCGACACGATCTTTATATAGCAATCTGCCATTAAGAATGCATCGTATTGTGATTATTATCATATTAATGAACCATTTAGGTAAATTTCAAATTATTGATATAAATTAGAGTGAAGCTGGTAGATGATCACGTATCGTGATCATCCATAAGTTTTGCGATATTATTATCAGCCTCCTTTTTTGCAAAATGTTCTCGCGCAAGCTTTAGTCCTATTGCAATAGCCGTTCCTTCACTGGCGCCTTCTTTTAATAGCGCATTCGCAATTTCTACAGCTTTATCACGAATTTCAACGGGCTGGTTTTTATAGGACGGTGGATAATCATTGTTGTACCAGGGCATAAATTCTCCTTTCTAGTAGTTAAATAAACAATATCAAAGCAATGAGTTCCATAAAATCGGTGACTCACTAAAATCTTTTGTGAACTGTAATTGTATAACACATAAGCGCTTATAAAGTTGATTCTTATATTCCAGATAAAAAGAAATTATAAATTTTCTTCAAAAACCGAATAAAAAAGCAAACAACTTGAATTACAGATTTGTTCTATAATAACAACAAACTACTATGAAGTAAAATTTTTTATTTACCTAATCTCCTACATGTTATGCGATTCACTTCCTTATCCCGACCCTTACTTCTAGATCTCAAGTGCAGAGGATATAACTTATTGACGTCCTATAATTCTCTTGATTTATCTAACTCGACATGGCAACCTCTCCGGGTTCACAATGTACACGAATATCTTCTACAAATGAATTTTAATGGAAGTAATACTTATCTAAAAAAGCCGACCATTCTCGTAATAGATCAGGTTTTAAAACACATAGATGATAATAAATTTGGTGGAGAAGTATTTGTAGAAGATGATCATTCGCAACGTTTGCAGCAGAAATGTAGACTATATGATCTTCGTTATCATTTCACAGCCAATCCAGAAATTTACGATTTTTCATTCGATCCACAACGGCTACTGATCCGGAATCATGCCTTACGTACGGGTGACCACGACATTTATTTTAAATACCTAGCGATGTACTATCAGGAGCATGTGACTTATGAAAGGCGGGATATAGAAGAACTGACCGAAACGCTAATGTGTCTGGATGCAAATCAAGCTGAAAAATGGTTTAAAAAGCATCATGTAACCGTTATGGAATCAGATATTTGGATATGCGACGAAGATGCTATTCTGAAAGTACTTGCTGTGAAAGAGCATGACCATCATTGGGGAATTTTAGATGATACAGAGGAAATGATCTATAATCTAATTAACCCGCAAGAACTCGTGTTATTACGTGATATTTTCTGGATAGATCCCAGGATAATTTAATGACTAATTGGACGTTTCTATTTATGTTTATTCCTAGCTAGGGATTGGATCACCGATCTCATCAAGTGAAAAGTAGAAGGTCGTTCCAGATCCTTTCTCGCTTTCTACTTCAATTGCTGAATCATGATAACGCAGGATCTCAGAAACAATGTAAAGCCCGATGCCGAACCCTGATATGTGTGCAATTTCATCATTATCAACTCTGTAGAAACGGTTAAATAACTTTTCTTGATCTTCTTTAGCAATTCCGATACCTTCGTCACTAACAAACAATTTGACTTTCCCGTCTTTTTTCTCAAAACCAATCGTGATGGTACCACCGGCAGGTGAATATTTTATTGCATTTGAAATCAAATTGGTAAAGACCTGTGCTATTTTATCATGATCTGCAAAGATTGTAATTGGTTCTGCGCAGGCAAACTTAATTTTATGCTTAGATATCATCAATTGCGCTTCCTCTCGCACTTCCTCAAATAAAGATAGAAGTGTTATGGACTCTTTATTTATTTGCAATTGATCTTCTTCAATCCTGGCGAGGCTGAGAAAATCCCGTATCATGGCAATCATTTTTTTTGATTGGGTTTCAATTTTGTTACTCATCTGTTTACCCAGATCATTTTTATTGTCCTGGTAATTTTTCTGCATGATCTGAGTAAATAATAAAATGGAGGTAAGCGGAGTTTTCAGTTCATGGCTCACCATGGAGATAAAATCATTTTTCCTCCTTTCTTCCTGTTTTTTTTCAGAAATATCCCTAGCAATTTTTGAAACTCCTATTATTTGACCAGCACTATCCCTGATGGGTGATATGGTTAGAGATACGTCCAGCAGCTGTCCCGTTTTAGAGATACGAATAGTCTCAAAGTGTTTTAATGATTGACCAGCTCGTAATTTCGCAAGGATATGATCCTCTTCACTTTTGCGGTTTTCAGGAATTAACTTCAAAATAGGCTGACCTATTATTTCACCAGCTTTAAACCCAAATAATTCTTCTGCTGCAGCGTTCCAGCTTGTTACGATGCCTTCTAAAGTTTTACTGACAATGGCGTCATTGGAAGAATTAACAATTGCCGCCAGTTCAGCATTTTTAGTTTCCGAATTTTTAAGTTCAGTAATATCAAGTACCGAACCAATAATTCTATGCATCTTATTTGTATTATCCATATAGGTAGCTCCTTGAACGCGTATCCATATGGTACTATTTTTATCGCTCTTTAATACCCGGCATAGAAAATCAAAGTGTGAATTGGAACTGCTTTCTTTTAGCTTTTGTATTATAAAGTTAACGTTATTTTGATCCTCTGGGTGAAGGAGCTCTAAAATGTGGTGGTAGTTAAGGTCATTGAGGTGTAGTCCAAGAATTTTTTCGGCTTGTTTAGAGATATAGAGTTTGTTTTCTTCAAAATCCCAGTCCCAAGTGCCTAGATCAGTGGCCTCAATGGCCAGTCTAAGTCTTTCTTCACTCTCTTCCAGTAAAGTCATGAGTTTGTTTTTCCTTTTTTCTTCTTCAACCAGCGGCGTTACATCTTTTGTAAAACAGCGCGAATGTATAAACTTTCCATCTTTGAAAAGTACATTTGAACTGATTACAACATACTTAATAGAACCATTTTTACATTTCAATCTTGCAGGAAAATCCCGTATGGTTTCTTTGGCGGTAAGGCGGTTAAGAATTTCTTCGATTACTGCTGCATCCTTATGGAAATCACTGATCGGATGGCCAATATATTCTTCTTTGTCATAACCCAGTAGATCTAATTCTGCTTGGTTTGCCCAAATAATAATCCCGCTCTCATCCACCCAATGTAATGGGACAGAACCATTTTCAATAAAGTCGGAGAGTTCAGCAACGCGATTTCTAAGTTCATTATTTTCCTTTTCCAGAATTGCTAAATTATTAGATATATCAATCTTATTCATGCTGTACGTCTCTTTTTGTATTTAAAGATAAAGAATAACTGCACAATTTTGTACTAATAGTCATATAAATTAGCAATTAAGGAAGTTTTTGGAATTGCCTTACGCTTCGTCCTTGGTGTTTTTAACCAAGCCTATTCCAGAGAAGAAAAAGATTAGACCAATAATTCCGACTACGATGAGCGTCGTATAGGCCGTACTCTTATTAACCAATTCATAGCCCGTATAAATCATTCCTACAACACCTAATAGCGTCAGTATCGTTCCGAAAATTCGTTTTACATTCATCTTTTTTTATTATAAGTGATTTTTTTTGAAATTTTATCTTACCAACATCATACTTCCACCCAGAATAGTAAACTGCTATGGATAGCAATTAAGATTATTCTTAATCAGTTGCTGTCTTGTGGTTGCTAGTCATGGTTTTTGTTTCGTATTGGTTTTGATTCATTTCTTATACAACAACTGATAATGCAAAAGGTTCGAGTTTTAGAGATTAGTAAAAAAGTAAATAGGTAATAAGGAGAGAAGATCCTAGTTGCTATACTTATTTGTCCTTAAATCTCAGGTAATAACTCAGTAAAAACAAATTGACTAGGACAGCAAAAGCGTTTGAAATAATAATCGGTAATTCATTCTTTATTATTCCATACCACACCCATAAGGATAAGCCCGTTATCAGGATAATGATCATGGGCAAAGAAAGGTCTTCAACGGTTTTTTCCTTTATCACTTTTAAAAGCTGAGGCAACATGGATATTGATGTTAAAATTCCGGCAGTGATTCCGATTATATTTTCTATGATCATAATTTTTATTTTTATAAAGTGCGTGAATATCCATTTTCTTTATGTTCGCTTTCGTATTTGTACCGTATGTTGAAATTAAATACGGGTTTTAGGACGCATTGTTGAAAATAAGAAGTAATAGTTATTAATTTTGATATTCGGTTCATCACCGTGCTATTAATTTGGTATATAAAAGGGTCTCAGCTTTGAACAGGCTGTGACCCTATTTTTTTGCGAAACTATCTTGCTATAGAAATATGTTGGTTTTCAAAAAAATTTACCAGGTAGAGCAACGTGTAAAAGTTATGTTTTACTTAAAATAAAATTCATGCTTCTCAGTGAGAATTATACAACTGACTGGAATTGCTTACGCTATCTTTCTGCACTAGGCAAAGTCTCGAATTCATTGAAAATTTTAATACAAATTCATTTGATCCCATCTTAATTATATTTCTTTTATCACTTTAAAACCTTTTTAGGATCATAAAAGTTCGATGAAGTTGAAATAAATTGGCAAAAGAAGCTTTGATCCCATGAAGTGTAAATTTTAACATATGAATGGCAAACGACTACGTTGTTTGATTGTTATTGAATTATAATCAACATACTATGAAAAATATTACCCTTGCGATTACTAATCTTGTGGCTTTATTAACTACGATCGTTATTAATTACTTATCAAATACCGGTTTCATAAATGGCAGAACAATGAAAACTGTTTCCGATGACTATCATAACTTTTTTACTCCCGCGTCGTTTGCTTTCTCTATCTGGGGACTGATTTATTTGCTTTTGATCGGTTTTGTTACGTATTCATTTTTCATATTGAAAGCAAAGAAAGAGAGCCAAATTATAGATCGGGTAGGAGCATGGTTTACGGTTTCATGCCTGTTAAATAGTATATGGGTTATTGCTTGGTTGACAGATTATATCGGAATTTCTGTATTATTGATGATTTTGTTACTGCTAACGTTATTGAAGATTGTTGTGAATGTTAACGTAGCACTGACTAATCCTCCATTTCGTATTGTCGCATTCGTTTGGTGGCCATTCTCGCTATATGCAGGGTGGATATCGGTTGCATTAATCGCAAACATAGCCGCTTATCTCGTTAAAATCGATTGGAATGGATGGAATATTTCACCGGTATACTGGACAATGATCATGGTAATTGTAGCGGGTATTGTTAATGTTTTTATGACCTGGAAGCGTAATATGCGCGAATATGCTTTAGTAGGAGTATGGGCATTAATAGCTGTAGGGGTTGCCAATAGAGATAACGGAACAGCTATCTTCCTTGTTAGCATGGGTACTGCAGCAGTTATTGCTACAAGTTGCTTGATTCATGGCATCAAAAACTTTCGCGGCTTTGGAAATGAAATTTAAATAGCAGGATTAAATCGTCAGCTTAAATTTTAGAACTGTAAGATAGCACTTTTCATATCGTGATACAGAAGCACTTTCCAATGCTCCGCTTTTGCAAGTTTTTCCCATTCAGTACGTTGCTCCATAGCTTTCTTACCATCGAAATCGCTCTTAAATGCAATTGGATATTTTAAATAGCCTGCTGTTGGGAGGTTATCAGCACCGTAGAAAGCAATGCTTTCTTTGTCGCGAATTAAAAACACCTGATGAAAGGGTGTATGGCCGCCTGTCACTTCAAAAGAAATTTCTGAGCATATAATACCTTTATCTTCGTCCATCCAAACAATGGTGGCATTTTCGGTCATAAAATCTAAAATGTCAAAATCAAAAGAGGGATTATTGGTCTTACTTTTAGCAAAAAGATATTCTCTTTTCTGCATATAAATCTTTGCATCAGGAAAATTCAGAAACCATTCATTTCCTTGTGTATTGACTAAGCCAGCAATATGGTCTTTATGGAGATGTGACAATAAAATAGTTGTAATACATGAGGGATTGAAACCGAGGGCTAGTAGGTTATTAAGTATTACGGGAGATCCTTTATGATATCTCCCTAGCCCTGCATCCAGCAAAACAACATGATCCTCAACCTCAATTAGAAAAGGCTGGACAGCCATTTTAAGGCCTGTCGCGCTTGTTAATTCTTCCAAAGGAGTAAATACCTTGTTTTTGTCGACGCAGAAGTCACCATCTTTTAATACATGAATTTTCATATAACAGCAAAATACTTTTATTCAGGGATATTAGCAAGCAGAGAAATACAATATCTTGCTTATGTTTAATAAAAAATAGTTATTTTTGAATCAATCATGAATAGAAAAAGTAGCCTTCCTCCTCCAATAGCGTAATGTCCTAGTAAAATAGATTGACATACTTTCGGCTGATAAGCCGTGCGCATCAGTATGTCAAAAATTTAGATATTAACTATAAAAAAGAAATACGCTCATTTTCATGAAAAAATCATATTTACGCTTACACATTGCTGTTATATTAGCCGGTTTTACGGGAGTTTTCGGTAAATTAATATCCTTAAACGAGGGTTTATTAGTGTGGTACCGAGTACTTTTATCAGCAATTATATTGTTCTTTGTTTTAAAGTTCTTTAAAAAAGATATCAAGCAGTCCATGCCCGAAAAACTTACTGTAAGTTCCGTAGGCATGTTGATTACCATCCATTGGATATTTTTCTATGCCAGTATAAAATATGCAAACATATCAATCGGAGTGGTCTGTTACTGTTTGACAAGCTTATTTACAGCAATTTTCGAACCTCTGATCAACAAAAAACCTTTTTCAGTCCCACAGCTTTTATTAAGTTGCCTAACTTTATTAGGCATCAGTTTAATATTTCATTTTGATTCATCTTATCAGCTTGGGATATGGCTTGGAGTTATATCAGCCGCATTTGCAGCATTGTATACTGTATTTAATGAGCGGTTGGTAAAAAAGCATGATAGCATCGTCATCAATTACTATCAAATGGTAGGAGGGACAATCGGTTTGGGAATACTATTACCATTTTATCTCTATTTTTTTCCAGTGACAACGTTGCTTCCTTCTACAACAGATCTACTCTACCTATTATTGCTAGCCGCATTTTGTACCGTCACGTTGTATGTCCTGTTTGCGGAAGTTTTACGGGTAATACCTGCCTTTACGGTTAATCTAAGCTTCAATTTAGAACCTATTTATTCCATAATCTTAGCATTTATATTTTTTAATGAGGGTAAAGAGGTCAATACTTCGTTTTATTTAGGTTGTGCTTTTGTTATGTTATCTGTTATCTTACAGAGTGTATTTTCAAAACCAAAGCAGGTCTAAAGGTAAGAGCCGATTGCAATTGATGTAATCGGCTCTATTGTTGTGTTTTAGATTATTTGTAACCTTTGGTGTGTCGGGCTATTCAGCTCGGTAAAGGCAACAACTTATTCCTGTATTCTTTTGATGGCATCTGAAATATCAAGTTCAACGTTGTTGTCATCAAAAAATGCATCTGCTATATCAGCGGAAGAAATCATAAAATATTTTTCATTTTTAGAATTAATAAAAGTTGTTTTCACCACATTAGCTCCATCTATCAGCAGATTTTCACTAAATGTAGGAGTAAGGTCGTAAGTGTCTTCGTTTAAAATATACAACATCGCTATAATTTTTAAGTTTACTAGAATAATAAAAAGACTTTTCCAACATGAAGTTGCTTATGATCCTGTATGTGGCAATTTAATGTTTATCCACACCGGATATGGGAATTCTAATACATCAAGCGGTAATATATGATGGAGTATCAGGTGATCCTTTGCTAAGTAGTTATCTACATCATCTTCAGCAGGGATTGCTACGACCTTAAAAATGGCATCTTTATCTGTCGAATTAATATCCGATTGCAATAGGCGTACATTATAATCGATCAGCCATCTCGCCAATTCATCCTTTCCGAATCTTTTGAGATATAATAACTCCTTATCATAATTTAAGAGCTCTTCCTCTTCCTTATCAGGAAAAAAAGTATTGAGGAATTTAGCGTAAAGAGATTTATCCTTATTTCGTAATGTGTAATTTTTAATAATTAATCGCTGCGGACTATAATCAAAGCTAAAAGTTTTAGGTTGTTCTAGAGCCTCATAATACTCCTGATAGTTGATAAGTCGACCTTCCAAATTCATTTTTTCCTCTTCCATATATGTATTATTTTATAATTGTCATCTATAAAACAAATAGGACAAGAAGTGGTTTGCTTTTTTCTTATCAATTTTTCTTATATATTATTATTCTTAATAATACTTCGATTTCAGAAGTCATTTGAAGACGAAGTATTAAATTTTTTATAACGAGATTTTTACCTAATATCTTCTTTTTATACGCGTTCTATATTTCGTAATGAACTATTATCTGTCCCATAAGTTATTAGTGTAGTTTAAATTAAAACTTAAGATCATGGCTAAAAAAAACAAAGATGGCGAAATGCCAAATGCGCACTTACATGAATTATTTGTAGATGAGTTGAAAGATATTCTGGGTGCGGAAAAGCAACTGCTTAAAGGTTTAAAAAAATTAGCAGACGGAGCTCATAGTGATAGTTTAAAAGAAGCATTTAAAACGCACTATAAACAGACAGAAGGGCAGATTGAAAGATTAAAAGCGGTATTCTCGAGTCTGGATATGACCGCTCGTGGTAAAAAATGTAAAGCGATGGAAGGCCTATTAAACGAGGCTGATGAAATTTTGGAAGAATTCCAGGATAGCCCTGAAGTACTGGATGCTGCTTTGATCGCCGCTGCACAAAAGGTGGAGCATTACGAGATTGCAACCTATGGCTGTCTTGTTACTTATGCGAAATTGATGGAACACAGTGAAGCAGAGGAACTGTTAGCGGCTACATTAGCGGAGGAAAAGGATACAGATGTATTATTGACTGAAATTGCAATGAGCGAAGCTAATCTTGGAGCAGCAAAATAAATTGATCAAGAACAGGCCGGTATATACTACCGGCTTCTTTATTTTAAATCTAATATTACTTTACTATGGGAAATATATTATACACAATCGCCGTAATTTTGATAATTATTTGGGCGATCAGTTTTTTTGGAGGATTTTTTACTGGTGGGATTATTCATATTCTATTAGTGATTGCCATCATCGTTATTTTATTGCGTGTTATCCGAGGGGGTGTATAATCCCCCTTTATAGCTGAATTTTAGATTTTTAGTGCTATGAGAAAACCCGATATTTATAAAGAGTTAAATAATGGTAGACAATTTTTAGCTTGGATATTACATGATGATTCAAAAATTGTTGAAATCAGAAGCCCGGTTATAGTGGATGGCTTAGTCATAAATGTTGAAGTTGAGCGATATCATGAAAATAGAAAAATAGCGGTTTTAGAAATGGAGAATCTTTTAAATAAAGAATAGTATTATTAGCTTTAAGTTGCTTATGATCAGGTTTCTATCATAAATTTGCATTGCCGCTAGATGAATGAGGGCTAATTGAATACAGTTTTTTATGAGTTTGTAGAGGTTTCACAGGATCAGCATATGAGATATGCATCATACTATTTGTGGGTGGGAGTGGTTATTGTAAAAAATGTAGTTAATTAGCATAATTGCTAATCACTACATCAAAAATAGAGAGAATTACAATATAATTCCCCAATTCTTTTATCTTGCTACGCGTACATTGAATGCGTTAACACCTTTTTGACCGTTTTCTACTTCATAAGTAACACGCTCGTTTTCACGGATGTCATCTAGTAAACCTGTTGAATGTACAAATACATCTTGACCACCATTTGATGGTGTAATAAAACCGAAACCTTTGGTAACGTTAAAGAATTTTACTGTTCCTTCTTGCATTATATTATAGTTTTTATTAAAAATTATTTAATTCTGTGCCACCCTTCATGTCATAAGATATAACTTGATAACTTGCGGAAGTCGATCGATCTGCTAGCAAGAAAAGGATGTATGTATTAGTAAAGGTTGATTGGAATCAAGCTCTACAGAGTACTGCGCACTTTTTATGAATAACAAAAATCGGCAAGTGATGTGGTGAATGATCACGTAAGGTACTTACTGGGACTAAATAACCACTACAATGCCCGATACTATCTCAAATATAAATATAAATAAACTATAATCAAATTATTTTTTCAAAAGTTATCAGTTTTTATTTAAGGTAAAATTGAAAAATACATAAATTAAATAGCGGAAGACTTACTTTTACCGATACAAATTGTTATTATCTTTACTTGGCGGAATGGAAATGTGAACGTACATTACTCCATGTTTTAGATGTCCAGTACAAGATCTATCATGTACATGGGCCATGGATAATACTTATTGATGTTGTATTTAACGGGCTGACTCTTGAACGATCACAGGACGCTTGAAGATAATTCTATTACGAAGTGGTGGATTATATGTTTCTTAATGAAAATCTTTACAGATGAAAATACTATTGACAGGAGCCACGGGTTATATTGCTCAACGCTTACTTCCAGTCTTGCTTGACAAAAAACATCAAGTTGTATGCTGTGTTCGTGATGTGAATCGCTTTGATAGGAGCAAATATGACGGTTTTGATTTTGAACTGATAGAGGTCGACTTTTTGAAGAATGATTTTTTGGATCAAATTCCGCAGGATATTGATGTCGCTTACTATCTGATGCATTCGATGTCATCCTCAGAAAACGATTTTACAGAGGCCGAACTTACTGTAGCTGCTAATTTTAAAGCAAGTATCGAACAAACAAATATTAAACAAGTTATTTTTTTAAGTGGTATTGTTAATAGCAAAGAGCTTTCAAAACACCTGCAATCACGTTTAAATGTTGAAGAACGTTTACAATCGCACCATTATGCTTTAACTACTTTAAGAGCTGGAATTATCGTAGGGTCGGGTAGTGCGAGTTTCGAGATCATAAGAGACTTGGTCGAGAAGCTACCGGTTATGATTGCTCCGAAATGGTTAAAAACAAGGTGCCAGCCAATTGGCATTCGTGATGTGCTCTCATTTTTAGAAGGAGTGCTTATGAAGGAATTTACCTTTAATAGAACCTATGATATCGGTGGGCCTGATGTAATGACTTATAAGGACATGCTACTCCGTTTCGCACAAGTGCGAAAACTTAAACGCTGGATCATTACCGTTCCTGTCATGACACCCAAGTTATCTTCTTATTGGCTATATTTTGTTACCTCTACTTCGTTTCCATTAGCAAGTAGTTTAGTTGAGAGTATGCGGGTAGATGTAATAGCAAAACCTAATGATCTACAGGAAAAAATTAATGTAAAACCTATGCGTTATGAACAAGCTATTGAATTGGCCTTTGGTAAGATCGAACAAAATCAAGTCATATCGAGCTGGCGAGATGCACTGAATATAGAAAGGTATCCCAACAGCTTTGTTAAACTTATTGAAGTTCCGCAAGACGGGTGTTTTAAAGATGTCAGATCAATGAAATTGGATGATGTTGATCTTGCCTTGCGTAATATTTGGTCAATAGGAGGGAAAACAGGATGGTATTATGCAGATTGGTTATGGGGTATTCGTGGATTTTTGGATAAACTTGTTGGCGGGGTTGGTTTACAAAGAGGAAGAACAAATTTAGATACCTTGTCTACAGGCAGTGTCATCGATTTCTGGAGAGTAATTCTTGCAGATAAAAAAGAACGTAGACTACTGTTATATGCCGAAATGAAATTGCCAGGAGAGGCCTGGTTAGAATTTAAGATTGATCAAGATGATACGTTTACCCAAACAGCAACATTCCGGCCACTGGGTATATCCGGTAGATTGTACTGGTACTCTGTTTTGCCTTTCCATGCTTTCATTTTTAAGGGTATGATGCAAAACATAGCAAAAAAAACGACTAAAAAGATGTAAAATTATGCTTTATATTTGTTTATGAACCTCTTAAATAAGATGTAAAGCTGGAATTTAACACCCCATATCATGAACTGGAAAAATAATATAACCAAACTATTAGACGTTGAGTATCCCATTATACAAGCACCAATGTTTGGTGTTACAACTCCAGCAATGGTAGCTGCGGCAGCTGGTGCAAATTGCTTAGGTACTCTTGCCTTGGGCGACCTGCCTGCTGAAAAATGTATTGAACATATTCGCGCAACAAAGCAGTTGACAAAAAATAACTTTGCGGTGAATATTTTTGTAAATGATATACCTGAACTGACGGATACGTTAAGAGAAAAATATACTGAAACCAAAGATTTTATTGAAAATATTGCACGTGAGCACCATCTCGATGTTCATCTGCCCAGCATTGAAGAAATACAGATCAATAGCTATCATGACCAAATTGATGCTCTTATTGCGGAAAAATGTAGGTTTGTAAGTTTCACTTTTGGTAATCTTGACGAACCAAGTATTTATAAGTTAAAAAATAATGGCACCATGCTTCTGGGAACCTGTACATCTGTTAGCGAAGCGGTTATTTTAGAAAAATCTGGAGTTGATATTGTTTGTGTGCAGGGACTTGAGGCTGGCGGACATCGGGGTAGTTTTAGCAGCGATGACATACCTGCCATAGGAGGTTTATCTTTGTTGCCTCAAGTTTATGATAGCGTCAATATACCGATCATTTATGCAGGCGGTATCTACAATGCCAAGACCTTACTGGCTACGCAACTCTTGGGAGCACAAGGATTTCAACTCGGAAGTCTCCTCTTGGGATCTTCAGAAAGTGCGTTAGAACAATTTGAAAAACTGCGTTTAAGGGATGTCGATGAAACAGCTATTGCGCTTACTAAAAGTTTTTCGGGACGTTATGCACGAGGTATCAAAAATGTTTTTACAAATCTAGTAGATGAAGGACATATATTGCCTTATCCTTATCAGAATAAGTTAACCGGCGAACTGAGAAGAGTCGCAAAAGCGAACAATAATAGCCAGTTTGTTAGTATTTGGACAGGTCAATCTAATAATGGGTATAGTGGGAAATCTACAGCAGAAATTATTCAAAAGCTGATCACAGAAGTGGAGAATTTGTATAGCATTAAAGAGGATAGAAAATAAGGAGCTACGATTTCTGATCGTGTTCCTTAAAGATCAAGACAGAAGAATACATTATTCAGCATTCTCAAATATAATCTCAAATGTTGTTCCTTTTCCTACAGCACTTTCAACTCTAATATCCGCTCCTAATCGATCAATAATTCTTTTTACAATAGAAAGTCCGATTCCAGAACCATCATATCCTGAGGAGTTTGAAAGTCTTTGAAAGATATCAAAAATATTATTTTCTTTCTGAAGATCCATTCCAATACCGTTATCCACAATAAAGTAGGTTACCATCGTTCCAGATTGTGTACTGTATACTTCAACTTTTGGGTTTTCTTGCTTGCTGCTGTACTTAACCGCATTTCCGATAATATTTAAAAAAAGTTGATAGATCAGAGTTCGCTCGCCTCGTATAGGAATAATTTCCCCCATTTTAAAATCCAGACCATCAACACCGTATTGATTTTTCGCAATCTCAGTAATGGAAATGATATTGCTTTTTGGATCCAAGATTTCAAGGTTTAATGCAACCGAATTCGATTTAGATAATTCATGAACCTTATCGATCATTTCGGTAATAAGCGCTGATGCATCTAATATATTGTTCGCCAGTTTCAGTAAAAGCTCCCTTGGAATATCATTTTTCATCAATAACATCTGTGCTCCCAGTTTGATGGATGACAACGGATTTTTAAGGTCGTGTGTCAGTGTATAGCTGAAAGTATCGAGCGCATTATTAGAACGGACAAGATCTTTGTTAAGTTGTTCTATTTCGGCATTCCTTTTGGCAATTGCTTGTTGAATAAGGAAAACAATACGCTCTAAGAATGATATCTCGATCTTAAGCCATGGTGAGGATGTATTGCCCGTTATTTGTTTCCATGCATCAAAAGAAGTTCTTGGAGAAGGAAAGCTTATTTTTTTTGTTGCATCGTACTGAAGATGCTTTTCAGGTTTTCCTGCCCATATCTCTTCTATTAAGCGCTCTTTGCGGAACAGGTATATTTTCCAATCTGATTGTGGTAATATCTCTGCAGCCATCACGCCCGGAAGTTGGTTTATACCACTGCTGAATTTATATTGATTGCTGGAAATTATTCCAATGTCATTTTTTATGAAATTATGGATTTCCTGCAACTGATTTCTGTCGGGAATTATGCCGAAAGATTTTTCATTTTTAGCATATTTTAAATACAGTCCATCAGCATTCATGATGTGCATGATCTTCTCGCCAAACCTTTCAAGAACATCATGTGTATCTCTGTTTATTAAAAGATCACCTTTTAGATCTTTCTCTAGAATATGCATTGTATTCTGCAATTCTATATCTTTTTTTAATAAATTAGAAATATGATGATTCGTAGCAAATTGGGTCAAAAAAGTACAAAGATGCCTCTGGGCAAGATCCACATGTAGCGGTGTATTATTCTGACAGGTAACCAGTCCCCATAATTTGCCATCTTTTATAATAGAGAAGCTTGCACTAGCGCTAACTTTAGAATTTCTTAAATATTGGAGATGGATCGGAGAGAGCGCTCTAATGCTCGTTTTTGTTAAATCGATATCCGCGCGATCATTACTGATGATTTTATGTGTAGCTCCATCTATATCTGCAGTATGTCTGGCAAGAAAGATGGTGTACAATTCGCGGGCCTGCTTGGGTATATCAAATTCAGGATAGCGATAGCCTAACAGTGAATGTATGTTTTCCGATTTTGATTCTGCAATAACCTTCCCACTGCTGTCTTCCAAAAATTGATAGACCATTACCCGGTCATAATTAATAATCTGGCGTATGATATTCGTAAGCGATTTCCAGATATCTGTTTTATTCTCTTCTAAATATTTAGCATAATAATACAATCGATTAGGTTTTAACAGATTTTTATTGCAAATCTCCGCTTCCACATAGGTATGATCATTATAGCGATAAATACTTAAATCATAATTTTCATTATTGATGATTATTTTTTCTGTAAATCTGTAAAAAATAGAGGTATTGAAACTATCTTCTACGGTTTCAAAGACTAATTTGTCATTGCCCGTTAAAGCAGCTAGAATGATATCGATATTAAGATCTAAATATTTTTCTAAAGGAGTATTAGACAGTAAAATAACATTCTCACTAACAGCTATGCATCTTTTATTGTTATTGAATACAAATAGAAAACCGAGATCCTGGATCAGACCACATAGTGTAATTTTCTCATCTTCACAATCTAAAAATTCCATAAGAGCTATTAAAAACGTTCAATAATATATTATTGTTATTTTGATTTAATATCGAGGAGGAATTAGATTTTTTTACAAGCTTATTCTTTCAGAATATTATTTCAATCAGAAACAGAGAGTAAATTTAAGAAATAAAAATGAAATCATTTTAAGCGTCACCCTGCTCGTACTGCTATAATACGAATTAAAACGTGCGGTAAAGGTATAAATACGTATATTTCATTAATTTTTTATTTATAGTTCTACAATAAAGATATTCATGATATTTTTGACCAGCAGAACATAGCATAGCAGTTTTTTTGACATTGACCGTTTATATTATTTGCCTAAGAAGGGGCAGGCTTTTGGACTTTACTATAGCATAATAGCAAATTTTTGATACATCTCCTGCGTGACAATCAGCTACTTTCGTATTTTATTTTGTAATGAATGAATTTTAATGATAACCATCTACTAAAAGCCTTGGTAGACACTGCACCATCTGGAATTTGTATTCTCAATTCGGACGGTTTTATCGCCGAATTAGCCAATGAGAAGTTTCTCCAGATAGCAGGTAGAAGGGAAGAGGATTTAATCGGTAAATCTTACTGGGAAACCTTTTCAGAAGTGAGGGAGCAATATGAGGATATTTTATGTCATGTTGTCTCCAATAATAAGGCCTATCATGCCGATCAGGTGCCAATGATTCTTATACGCAATGGTAAGCAGGATCTTATTTATGTAACATTTGTTTATGCACCGATGGTAGATCTTGACGGTAAAGTGCATAAGGTAGCGATCTGGGTTCAGGAAAATACGAAAGAGGTAATGGAACGTGAAAAAGATACCGCTTTTAATAATGCAATGAAAATAGATCGTGACCGTCTGCACGATTATTTCCTTCAGGCACCTGTTGGGATTAGTGTCATGACTGGTGAGAATCTATTAATAGAATTTGTAAATCCCAATTATCAGGCCATGTTGCCAGGCCGTTCACTTGTTGGCCGCCCGTTTTTCGAATCTCTTCCCGAAATTGTGGATACCGATATTGCACAAGCTTTAACCGATGTCTTTAAAACAGGTCTTCCTGTTTCTTTTCGTGATCGCTTAGTCGCTATTTCAAAAGAAGAAGATGGACCGACAACAGACCGTTATTTCGATTTTAGTTATATTCCCCGGTTTGATTCTAACGGAAAAGTAGACGGGGTTTTTAATTTTGCTTTCGAAGTGACCGCGTTCGTTCACAGCAGAAGAAAAGCGAAACAAGAAAGTAATAACATGGCACAGATACTGGATATGCTACCCGCTTCTGTCGTCGTGATCCGGGGATTTGATCTAGTTGTAGAAATGATTAATGACTCCAATCTTGCTTATTGGAAGAAAACAAGAGAAGAAGTCGTCGGTAAACCCTTTCTTGAAATCCTTCCTGATCTTGCCGACCAGCCTTTTGCAAGTCAGCTTCGTCAGGTCATGGAAACAGGGCAGGTGATCGATGTGAAGGAAAGTCCGGTTATTTTCACAAACGCTGATGGATCGATCAGAGAAACCTATGTAGACTATACCTATCAGCCCTTATCGGATCTAGATGGAAATAAAAATGGTGTGTTGGTGATGTCTTTCGAAATTACGGACCGTGTTCACGCAAGAAAGCTATTGGAGCAATACGCAAACGAGCTTACAGCAACAAATGAACTGCTTGCCCAAAGTGAATCCAGATTTAAGTTTCTCATTCAAGAGGCACCCGTGGCAATTGGAGTGCTTCAGGGTAAAACACTGATCGTGGAGACCGCTAATGATAAAATACTTGATGTCTGGGGTAAGACCAGAGAAATTGTGGGTCTTCCATTGGCGTCGGCATTACCTGAACTTGATGGTCAGCCTTTTCTTGAAATATTGGATAATGTATTTGCAACAAGGGAACCATTCTATGCCAATGAAATACCAGCATTGCTTGAACATGGAGGAAAATTAAAAGAATTATTTTTCAATGTCGTATACCAGCCTATTTTTGATCAGCATGATAACGTTTCTGATATTGTAATTGTAGCAGTTGATGTAACCGAGCAGGTAAATTCACGAAAAGCACTAGAGATCAGCGAGCAGCATTTTCGCAAGTTATCTGATCTTGTTCCTGTTAAAATATCCAATGCACTTCCAAACGGAGAAGTAACATTTTTCAATCAGGGATGGCTCGATTTTTCAGGGTTGAGCTTCGAAGATCTCCGCGATTTCGGGTATTTTCAGATGTTGCACCCCGATGAGCTTGAGAGTTTTCAGCAAGGACTTTTACAAGCGTCCAAAACCGGAGTTCCCTTTATTTCGGAGATGCGGTTTAAGAATAAAGATGGTCAGTACATCTGGCACATTAATGTAGCTTCTCCTGTACTCGATGCTCAGGGTAAGTTGATCATGTGGGTCGGCTCTACCACAGATATTCAGGCAATCAAAGAAGAGGAGCAGCGGAAGAATGATTTCATCGGTATGGTTTCCCATGAATTAAAAACCCCGCTTACATCCTTAAACGGTTATCTCCAGATCTTACAGTTGAAGTTAAAGCAGGATGATGGTTTAACATTCGCCGAACATGCGCTAGAGCGTTCATTAAAACAAGTCCGGCTAATGACCTCCTTGACAAATGGTTTTTTAAACGTATCACGTCTGGAATCTGGAAAGATGCACATAGAAAAATCCACATTTGATCTTCGTGGATTATTTAAGGAAACTTGTGATGAATATCGCATTCTATTTCCGAATAATAGAATCACAGCCAAATTGAGTGTCGAAGAAATTCCAGTTTATGCCGACCGGCAGAAAATAGCACAGGTGTTTAACAATCTGATCGGAAATGCAGTCAAGTATTCACCAGCAGCTAGTGATATTTGGGTAACTGTTGAGCAAATTGGTACAAGGGCAAGGGTTATGGTATCTGACCAGGGCATCGGCATAAAACAGGAAGATTTATCAAGGCTTTTTGAGAGATATTACCGAGTGGGCAATACGACTGTTTCGGGATTCGGTATTGGGTTATATCTCAGCATGGAAATTATTGAGCGGCATGGAGGAAAGATCTGGGCAGAAAGTGAATTAGGAAAAGGTTCTACATTCTTTTTTGAACTGGATATCTATCAAAATTGATAAAAAGGATCATTTTATGCTTTTCCAAACAGCTGGCAGCTATAATTTTTTGCTGAGGACTTAAAACAGAACAACTAGAAGAGCTATAGACAATGCAATGAAAACGGTTCTATTTCCTGAAATCTATAGCTGTTTACTGAATAACCATTTCTGAAGTTCATCTGTTAGTAAATAAGGGATTACAATGTTGTTATGATCTAGATTTTTAAACGTTGTGAAAACAAGTTTGGCATTACCGTCTAATTTTTTATATAATACTTCGCTTCCGATGTATGGATTACTTGTGTCTTTTTCTCCATGAATTAACCAAATATCTTTATGCTTTAGTTTATGAAGATTAGATAAGTCAGGAACAGCGGCTATAGAAACTATTGCCGCAAATTTTTCAGGGGCTAGGTTGATCAAATTTTGAGCTGTCGATGCGCCCATAGAATAGCCAATTAGATAAATTCGATTTAAGTCAATATTTGGATGTTCCTTCTCTAGTTTTTTAATCAGTGTCAAAATTTGAATAGCATCTTTTGATGGACTAGCTAACAGCATCCCTTCCGAATTTTGTAAATAGGTAGAGGAACGTTGTTCAAATTGAGGTGCTAATACAAAGCAATTAAATTTGTCAAAGATATCATCCCTTACCCAAGTTCGAGCTAAATGTTCCAATTGATTTTCGTTATCATTGCCTTGTCTTGAAGAATTATGAAATGTAATTACAAGCGGATATTTTTTAGTTGTAGTAAAGTTCTTCGGAAAAAGGAACCGATAGGGGATTTTAGTACTTTCATTTGTAAATACTTTTTTTTGAAATATCTCTACCGGTAATGCGCTGAGTATATTTCTAGTCTCTGAGAACTTGGTGCTATCAATAGACATTTCGTTAAATAAATGTGTTTGCGCATGGGAAAAAGTGCAAATCATTATATTGAAAAAAAAGATGATTTGCACTTGGACACTGTTGTTATACATTTCGTTTTCTATTTAGGTTGACTAAATTACATTTTTTTATTAATCTTACTCCATCAGATATTGTTTAAGAGCAGTTTAATCAACTTCACGATGGTTGGTTACGATCAAAAGACATACTCCTTCAAAAGGATTATGGGAATTGGAGTGCAATGAGCGTGAAGTGTAAACAAGTAAACCTGATCAAATCGTAAAAGGGATAAAACGTATTGTAAATATCTTCTTGTTTTATCATTTCATACATTAATTTAGTCCCTGTTAAGGATTATATCTGAGCCAGTAACAATAAATTACCAATAGTTTAGATCATTAAAAATTTAGAAAGATAAAGATGAAAAGAATATATCAAATAATTATTATACTTTTTTTTCTAACCAGCAGTAATTGTTCAAATGGTCAATCCAAGCAGGAATGTCTTGATATGCTCAATGATAATCTACTGTTGCTTGATAACTTCTTGCATGCCGATAAATATGAACCCTCGGATCTCCGAGATTTACGGGCTAATTTTAGTGATCTGCAAGATCTGACGCAAAATGATAGCAAGATAGACGAAAGCTATTTTTTTCCCAAAGGATATCCGCCAATAACAAAATATGTATATCCTAATACATTAATTGAAGTCCGGTTTGATCGATTTAATATATCCAATATCCTTGGAGATGGATATAATTTTACCTTAGATTTCGTAGATAACATCCCGGATGCAATTTTTAAAGTAAAAAAAATATACTTTTTAGATGGAACAATCGAAGGGGGCGAAGACATTTCGGTTGATAAAATAATTTCCCCGCACTTTGGTCATCAAACGTTGGTACTTAAAGGCACAAAACCAATCAAAAGCTTTGATTATAGTATGGAGACCAATTTAAGCAAGGAAATTATTTATGAAATTAGTACAGCAGGACAAACCATACAGACCTCTGCAGGGCAAATCGAAATCGTACACTATGGCAATGGATATGTACGCGTCAAAGTCCCTGAATCAATGCGGCATGTCATAAAAATTGAAGCAGAAAATGCACAGGGCCACAAATTGTCAAAAGTGATGTCTGGAAACGGAGCTGCTTATAAAAGTGAGTACCTCAGACCTTATATAGCAGCTATTAAAAATGCCATAACACAACTTGAGAATGATAAAATTACATGTGCAGAAGCCTATAATAAGTTTTCATATGAGCAGATTATTGCAGACTTACAGCGCAAGGAGAACTCTTTGTTTCTAACTGAATATTTTGTTTCTGATTTTAAAAAAGCATCTATCGTATTTTGGGATAAAACACAAGTAGACAGAAAGCACTATTTGCGTAATTCCGTTGACCAGTCTGATGGGGTGCCTGAAACCTTTTATGAAAGATGTGCTTGCGCTGTCGCACAGGATAAAAAGACCGAATTATTTGGAATTATTGGTTTAGATGGAAACTGGATCATCGCACCAAGTTTTTTAAAATTAACTCCCAACTGGGGAAATAAGAATTTATTTAGAGGACAACCATCTGATGAAGAGAAGAGTTACGAATATAGGTATGATAAGGAAAAAAAATCCTTGACCAAAATGTAACCCCTTCCTGAGTAATAAACAACTCTAAAGAATACATACAATAAAAATATCCCCTTTCTTTTGGCATTATATGGAAGTGTCCTATAGTTTAGAGGAAATGTATGGGTAATGATATCAACAAGTACGGCATTACCTTCATTAATCAGTATATCTTTATTCCTAGAGAAATTGCTTTGATAGCCTTTTCATGCAGATAACTTACCATCTCCGGGTTAATTATAAAAATACATATATGGCTTCGTTGGTATGATATTTGGTTTAAAAGAGAAAACTTTATATGGAAAGAGCTATTAAAATATTTTTGATGGTGTGTGTCGTTAGTTTTATTTGCGGCAGTTGTTCAAAAGAATCTGATTCAGATTCATCAAGCTATCAGATCACTTACACTTTAAAGGGACCTGCCACAACGGCACAAGTTCAATATACCCCTACAATTACAGATCCTTACAATATTCCAGATAACTATGAAGAAATTGTTAGCGTTCCTTGGCAAAAGACAGTAACATTGATAGATGCTGTGGGAGGAGCAGGCTTTTCCGTATCGATCGACGGGGGAATACCTGGAGCAAAATATCAGATGTCAATTCTAGGTAAAGATGGTAGTATCTTAAAAGATGGAGAGTTGGTTCTGGATAATGAAGGCTATGGGGTCTTTTTGATAAACTATTATAAATAGTTAAAGAGATCAATACTAAAATAGAAATGAATAGAAAAGAGCTTATGAAATTTACAATTCATAAGCTCTTTTTCTATACTTTGATTTTATTTATAAAATTGACAAAACTTAGTTTATATTCACTTTTGATTATTTTTATTGATAAACATAGTTAAACAGACAATGGAACAGCATATATTAATTGTGGGATTAGGCGGAGTAGGCGGATATTTTGGTGGTATGTTAGCACGAAAGTATGAAAACAGCGATATTCATATTAATTTTTTGGCACGTGGAAATCACCTTAACGAAATACAGCAACAGGGATTAACTGTTGTTTTGGAAAAAGAGACCTTTACAATCAAACCTTATAAAGCTTCGGATCAGGTGGAAGAGTTCAATACGATGGATTATATATTCCTATGCACCAAATCGTATGATCTTGAAGAGACAGTGAGTTCGTTACATACATGTGTGGGCCCAAGCACAGTTTTTATACCACTGCAGAATGGCGTCGACAGTAAAGAGCGTATCAAGAAATACTATCTAAATAATTTAGTTGTCGATGGTTGCGCCTATATTGTATCTCGTTTGAAAGCGCCCGGAGTTATTGAAGTAACGGGGAAATGGGGCACCATGAATTTTGGATTAGATGGAGAACATGATGTACGGCTAGAAAGGTTACATGATCTTGTTCAAAAAGCCGATATTCATGTGAATTATTCAGATAAAATAGAAAAAATAATATGGGATAAGTTCATATTTATATCTTCTATGGCGACGGCTACCTCTTATTACGATTGCTCGATTGGTCAAGTTATGGAAGATCCAGAAAAAAGGCATGCTGTTATTAGGCTTATTCAAGAAGTTGAAGCCTTAGCACTACGAAAAGGAATTGTGGTTTCAAAAGATATTGTGAATGAAACGTTATACAAAATGGAACAGATGCCCTATGATGCGACATCATCTATGCATACAGACTATATCAATAAAAAACCACAAACAGAGCTGGCATCGCTAACACATTATGTCATTTCTGAATCCACGAAGAATAATCTTCCAACAATAGTCTATCAGTGTATGTATGATGACCTTCAACAAAAGACAATGTCTGATCGTTAATTTTCGAAGATATTTAATTTATATTAATTCAAAAATTAATATAGTATATAAGCAGCGGGTCATTATATGTGGCCCGCTATCTAATAAGATCAGTCCCTACAACACGCGTCGATAAGTTTTATGAAAGTTAAAGTAGAAAAGCCACATGCGCGGAGTTTTCATTTTAAAAATATAAAATATGCAGATAACCTTAGTCAAATATGTAGCAGCAGATTTTGATTATTTCAAAAGACTGGTCAGTGATTCGGAGACAATGAGATACATAACTGGAATCGAGTGGGAGGAAATCGAGGCTAGATTACAGTTTGACGCAATGCTTGAAATCAATGCTGTAGAGGAAAGTTTAGGATTTTTTAAGGTAGTTAATCAGAAAAACGAATTTATAGGAAATTGTTCATTGGAATGCTATAAATACGATGCTGAAATTCTTGAAATAGGATATGTTCTTAAGAGAGAATTTTGGCGAATGGGTTATGGATCAGCAATTCTACAACGGCTCGTCCATAAAGCTAATAATTCATTCCCAGGCATGGATGTGATTGCCATTATCGATCCAGAGAATCAGGCATCAAGAAAATTACTTGAGAAGAATGGTTTTGTTTGTTATTTCAAGGGGGTGGAAGACAGTAAGTTTGCTGAAAAGTTTATCCTTAAAAATTTTCACACATACTAAACCAACATTTATTCGTTTTTTATACTTTTACTTTTATGGTCAATTTCAAAAATATGAAGTACATTTTAGTTGTACTATTGTTTATTCCACAGCTGATGCTCGGTCAACAAAAGAAGTCTATTCAGCAACTTCAAGAAAGGATAAAACAAATTATAGATACTACTGGAGGAAATATCGGAGTAGGGGTACAGGGAATGGATTTTAAAAGTGGTTTCATCATAAACGGGAACCAGGAGTATCCAATGATGAGTGTTTTCAAGTTTCCGCTTGCTTTTGCTATTCTAGAGAAGGTAGATAAGGGCGAACTGAAACTCAGTGATAAATTTCATATGCCGAAAGCATCTTTGGATACCAACACATGGAGTCCGATGGTAAAAGATTTCCCTAATCAGGATCTTGATGTCACTTTAGCTGATCTGTTAACTTATGCCGTTTCAAAGAGTGATAACAATGCCTGTGATTTTCTATATACAAAAGTCGCTGGTGGACCAGTTGCGGTAAATCAATATCTCCATCATGCAGGTGTAAAAGATATCTCGATCGTCTATACCGAAGGAGAGATGGAAAAAGATTGGGCCTTACAATATAAAAATTGGTGCAAACCTGCAGGAGCGATTAAATTGCTGCAGCTCTTATATAACCAGCAATTACTCTCAAAAACGAGCAACGATTTTCTTATCCAGATAATGAGAGAATTGCCTGATTGGGGCAAAAGAATTACAGTTCTTCTACCACCGACAGCTGAATTAATTCATAAAACGGGTGCGTCAGGAGTTAACAAAGAGGGGATAATGGCTGCATTTAATGACATCGGTATTATCACATTACCCAATGGTCAACATCTCGCAATAGCAATATTTGTCTCTGATTTTAAGGCGCCCCAACAAAGAGGCATAAATGTAATTGCAGCAATTTCGAAGGAGATCTGGGATTACTATGTATCAAATCCATAAGGAGAAAGTTCCTAAAATATGTAAAAAGAATAAAAACAAGATCACTATTACACTGATTCTGTTTTTGTTCTTTTTTTATTAGCATATCTTAGAAATAGACATGAATGCATTAAGAATTCCGTTCTTGTATTAAAGAGCATGACTAGTAAATTTCTAATAATGCTGTCAGACAGAGATCTTGTTACAATATTCTTAAATTTAGTTACATATTCTATTTTTATACTTCAGAAATTTGTCCTATAAAATAAGTATGAAGATTTTGCGATAGTCACAACAGCAGAATTTTAAGGGATTTATTCTAAATCGATCGCAAGGTGAAAAATCCTTGGCCAGTTATTTGTTTAGTAATGATGAAGATAAGAAAAATATACTTTTCAAATTAGTCCCTATTTTCGATAGCTGTGTCGACGATATAGAAATAGAAAGAGTGTGCGGAATCAAAAAGGAAATGTAATTAATATGGCTAGCGTAGATATAAAATTAGATAACAATATGCAAACAATATTAGGAGCCAACGGTCAGATTGGAGAAGAGCTCGCAAGAGAGCTTAAAAGAAATTTTACTTCATCTATACGCATTGTCAGCAGAAGTGCAAAAAAAGTGAATGATACGGACGAAATATTTTCTGCAGATTTATCAATCCCTGAAAAAGCAATTGAAGCACTGAAAGGCAGTGAAATTGCTTATTTTACATTAGGTCTTCCCATCAGTTCGGAATTGTGGGAAAACCAATTCCCTCTTATTCTTCGAAACGTAATTGATGCTTGCAAAATTAACAGAACAAAACTTGTTTTTTTTGACAATACCTATATGTATCCTCAGGACGATCAGGTTTTAACAGAAGAATCAGCATTTTTACCTGTCGGCAGAAAAGGGAGAGTTAGGAGGAAAATGGCAGAAATGGTCCTAGAGGAAATTACATTAGGAAAACTTGAAGCGGTTATTTGCCGTGCACCTGAATTTTATGGTCCTGGTAAAACGCAAAGTATCACCAATACACTAATTTTTAATAACATTAAACAGGGCAAAAAACTAAAAGTACCATTGAGTGCTGATAAAAGAAGAAGTTTGATCTGGACCCCGGATGCCAGCCGAGCTACTGCTTTGATCGGAAATACTCCGGACTCATATGGTCAGACATGGCATTTACCAGTAGATATTAGTCATCCCACCTATAAAGAGTTTATCAGAACTGCATCAGAGATTTATGGTGAAGATCTAAACTATTCAATAATTTCAAAATTTATGTTCAAGGTCGGATCATTTTTTAATAAAAGTATAAAGGAATTGCTTGAACTTCTTCCTAGGTATGAACATGATAATATATTTGATGATTCAAAATTCAGAAAGAGGTTTCCTGAATTTCAGATAACTTCATACAGACAAGGAATACATATGATTAGAAATGAGCAATTTTAATAAAGAATAATTTAGGTGTGTATGGATCTGAAAACGAGCATATGAAAACTCCAGAGAAAGTATCATCCATCAGTACAATTCATCATTTTTTAGGACTAAAAAGACCAAAAAACCCGCTGGTTAGTGTGTTTAATTTTGACGATGTTAAACTGTATCCGGAGACTATTCTTGGTGCCATAACAACTGATTTCTATGTCATCGCTTTAAAAAAAGATTGTGCCGGCGGAAAATGTCGGTATGGGCAGCAATACTATGATTTTGATGAGGGTATCATGTATTTTATTGCCCCAAATCAGGTTTTTCAATTTAACGATATCCTACTAAATGAAGTCAAAGGATTTGTTTTAGTAGTACATCCAGATTTTCTTCACGGGTATCGTCTGGCATCCGAAATTAAGGAATACGGATATTTTTCCTATAAGGCGAATGAAGCACTTTATCTTTCTGAAAAGGAGGAGAAAATTATTTTTGATATAATAGATAACGTCGGCGCGGAAATAGATGGTAACATGGATACTTTCACTCAAGACCTAGTTGTTTCAAACCTTGAACTGTTACTCAAGTATTGCGACCGTTATTATAACCGGCAGTTCCTGACAAGAAAAAAAGTAAATAATAACCTGCTTTCAAAATTGGAATCTTTACTAGACGATTACTTCAAAAATGATAATTTGTTGGTTAATGGTATACCCACGGTTCACTTTATTGCTGAGCAGCTACATTTGAGTGCAAATTACTTAAGTGATATGCTCCGTATACAAACAGGACGAACGACGCAGCAGCATATCCAGCATCGGCTAATCGAAAAAGCAAAAAAATTACTTTCCACTACAGAATTGTCAGTTTCTGAGATAGCCTATCAATTAGGATTCGATTATCCGCAATCCTTTCATCGGCTCTTTAAAGCCCGAACATCCGTTTCACCTTTGGAATTTAGGGCATCATTCGATTGATAACTTAATTTTAAAAATTTGTTTTTAAAGCAGAGGTACGGTAACAAATTTCCTTCAATCAGCAATTTAAGTATTAATTTTCCCTTATTTGAGAGTATTCTATTGCATTATTAATTTAAAGCTTTATTTTTGTGGTTGTTACATTATAATGAACAGGATTACAAAGTTGTTTTTTGATGATGGATAATAATTGTGATTTAATCTTAGGATCATTTTATACTAAAAAGTTAGTAGATCAACTTCAGCTTTCGATGTGCATATTTCTAAATAAAGAAAGACGTAAGGCAATTGGTTTATTTTTGGCGGCGGATAAAAATGAAGAGGGGGAATTATTAATTAGTTACGTACAAGATAATACTGGTAAGACTTTAACACTGACTATAAATAAAGATGTGGTATTAAGCAATATCAATCATAAAAAAGAAAACTTTTATTATTGGCAGGGCACTGTCGGTACAATTCGAAGTTTGTTGCTGCTATTGGATTTCTATTGTATTAATGAGTTAGGCCAAAAACCTGTTATTTCAATTGTTAGTCATCCCTTTGTTATCGAAATCATGCATATGTTAGAGGAAATTGAAAAGAGAAATCTGCAGATTGAAGCAAAGCTAAAGCTTTAAATTCGTTTGGATGCTAAATATCCGACGTTAAAAATTGAAGCTTTGATGGACAAAAATGACCTAATCCTTTTCCTTTGTTGGCCAAATAAATTTTTAACTGAAGTCTTTTTTAAATAAGTTTCAATACGATTTGGTCTTTAGTAAGTAAGTTGTATATTAGATAATTAACTGTTTTCGCCTTTAAATTCCTTCTATATGAACAGAAATCAATTTGTATTCATTTTTATGACAATTTGTATGCTGGCCATGTTGTCAAGTTGTAAATTTGGTCGTTTCATATGGTATAATTTTGCAGACATTGATGATTACAAAATTTTTCCCACCCGGGAGCTACAAGCTTCTACAAAGCCTTTTACTTTCTATACTGCAAGTAAGGAATCGGTTCCGAGCAATAGAATATATGAAGAGGTAGAGCTTTCGTTTGATAATTTTTTAGATCAGACAAAATCTGTCGCTTTTTTGGTTATCCGCAATGATAGTATTCTTTATGAACGTTATTTTGATGACTATGATACCGCTTCAATTGTGCCTTCGTTTTCTATGGCTAAGTCCGTTACTTCGATGCTCATCGGTTGTGCCATTGACGACGGGCTTATCAGTTCTGTTCAAGATCCGGTAAGTAAATATGTCCCTGAAATGGCAAAAAATGGATTTGATAAGGTGACGATAGCGCATTTGCTACAAATGACTTCAGGTCTTAAATTTAATGAAGGTTACTACAATCCCTTTGGAGAAGTCGCTACATTTTATTATGGCCTTGGTTTGCGCAAGAGTACCGAAAATCTAAAGCTTGAAGCAGAGCCCGGAACCCGCTTTGCCTATGCGAGTGGTAATACCCAGATTTTAGGGTTGGTGCTGGACCATGCATTAGCAGGAAAATCTATTACTGATTATCTGCAAGAAAAGATATGGCAACCAGTAGGGATGGAGTATGCTGCCTCCTGGAGTATCGATCAAAAGAAAGACGGTATAGAGAAAACCTTTTGTTGCCTGAATGCGCGGGCACGTGATTTTGCAAAATTGGGACGGTTGTACCTTCATCAGGGGAATTGGGAAGGAAAGCAGTTGGTTCCCGCAGATTGGGTGAAGGAATCTACACGAGTTGACAGTACCGGTGGAAGTTCTATAAACTATCAGTACCAATGGTGGTTGCCTACACAGAATGGCGATTTTATGGCTCGGGGTATCCTTGGACAATATATTTATGTTAATCCACAAAAAAACTTGGTTATCGTTAGACTGGGACACAAAGTTGGCACCAATTGGAGTGAAGAGTTTGTACGCCTATCGGATGAATATTAAGTTGGGCTACTTTCTTTCTAAAATTCACCTATCTCAACAGTTTTAAAACAAGGAGGCTTGCGGTAGGATTGGTATTCCTTGAGCATTCATCAAAATTATAGAGGAGCGTTATGCTATCCAATATTGAAATTACCCAGAGTATTAAGGAGGTGGTCATTTTTTTACTGCTTAACAACCCTGTTGAATTCCTCCAATAGTATTTCATTTTCTGTTAAGACCATATTTTCTATATGAAATTTCTGATTGCGAAATTGCCAGTTACGTGTTCCGTCAATAACTTTTGTTAAGTCCATTTTCTCGACCCTTACAAGTTCTTTATGAATATCGATTTTTAGGAAAGTCTTAGATGCAGGTGCAAACGTTTTAATTTTCTTTTCTTTCCCATCTTCTTCTGTAGTCATGCTGTTAATTTCCAAAAGCAAAAGATGATCATAAATGTGGTAATGGCAGACATACGTTCTTTTAACATCTGTTTCCTGTATTATTGTGGCTTGACCAAATGGTGTAAACTGAATTAAATCATGCGATGAATTCGGACCTTTGAACCAGTATTGGTCTGTTGTTAACCCAACGGTTCTTCCCATTTCGATTACATTCAAGCGATCATTTCCAAATGATACCACTACTCTGGTATCGTTAAAGTCTTTCAACGTTAATTTGCTCGGAATTTCTTCTTTAGAGATAGTTAGCCCGCTGCCATACTTCTTGTTTACACGCAGCCTAATTTCTTTTATATAGGGATCGTAGGTGTACGTTCCTTCACTGGTATTTACAGACCATATACCACCAGAATATCCATTGTTGTAGACAAAACTTCCATCATCAGCAAAGTAAAAGTTTTTAAAGAGTGGGCCTTTAGACCATGACCAAAATTCATTAAATAAAAAGCTGTTTTTCATTTCAAATGTATTTTTCATTTGTCCATACGCTACCATATTTAGTAGGAACATTAATTTTAGTAAACAAATTTTTATCATCTTTAAGCATTTAGTGAGCATGTCTACTCGTGAATCCCTTTACCAAAATTAGGATTATTCGCCCCATTTCTATCATGCTACTATCCAATGGTATAAGTGCAAATATAGTATATATCACCAAATCATCTAAAATTTGTAACCCTTAATGCAGCGAGTAGCATCACTTTACTTTTGTTCAATACGTAAGGCCTGAAAGCAATTCTTTAATCATCTTAGCGTTTCCCTATTCATTTTATGAGAGTCCTAATAGATTTGTGTACAGATCTACTAAAAAATCAAGGAGCTCGACGATTAAATTTTTTTTCAATTTCATTAAAATTTAACGTTTTTTTCTCAAAGTGTATTATTCGTTTTTTGTAAAAAACCTAAATAAAGATTTATCTGAATACATAAATCTTTGCAATGCCTATTTAAAGCACCTTATTAATTCATATTTCTAATAGATTTCTAATTATTTGCCTCTATATTCCAAACTAAATTTGTCTTAACAAAAGAATCAAATTAAAGACAGATTATCATGAATAAAAAGCCGCTATTAGCGTCGTTGTTGTTGACCGTAGGTCTAACTGGTATACATACAAGTAATGCGCAGACAAGTGATTTTGGAAATCCAAAACTCATACACTATCTAAATAAGGAGCATACCCGTTATGTTAGCTTCAGTGGCTATGCAGAACTTTGGGCACGTTACACACAATTAAATCCAGGCAGTCTTGTTAATAATGAGCAGGTAGGTAGTGTGTCCGATTTGTCCCTTCGTCGCATTCGTGCCAAGATGACGTATAAACCAACTGAAAATTTATATTTCGTATTACAGATGGGGCCTACAAATGTTAATGTGAACAGTAAAAATAACACCTATATGGATTTACTTGATGCGTATGCAGAATATAGCTTTAGTCCAAAGCTTGCAATAGGTGCCGGACGTTCGACCTGGAGAGGACTATCCCGTTTTACAACAGGCCCGCAAGCAACTTTGCTCTATGATCTACCTCTATATGCTACATCAAACACCGGCATTACCGATATGACTGTTCGTGAGATGAGTGCTTATATTAAAGGTCAATTGGGACGATTTGATTATCGCTTAGTCCTTGCTGATCCCTATACCGCTACGACTGCAGATCCAGCATTGAATGTTGCTAAATTCAGTAAAAATGAAGCCCGCAAAGATGTATCCGGCTATTTTAGATATGCCTTTTTTGACAAGGAAAATAATGAAACACCTTTTAATGCAGGAACATATGTAGGAAAGAAAAAGGTGTTAAGCGTAGGTGGAGGTTTTGAATATATGCACAATGCATTATGGCATTTAGATGCTGATAAAGCAATACAAAATGATGATATGAAAAGTGTTGCTCTTGATGTCTTCTATGATGCTCCTGTTAATAAGGAAAAAGGAACTTCTATCAGTGCATATGCTATGGCCATGCACAATGACTATGGCCCTAATTATATCCGGTTCTCTGGAACAAATAATCCAGCAACGGGAATAGTTGCAGCGAATGCAAGTTTAAATGGATCCGGAAATGCATTACCTACTGCGGGAACGGGTAATACATTTTATGCCCAAATAGGAGGTACATTACCTTATTTCAGTCGCAATAATCACAACCTGCAACTACAGCCAGCAGTCTCCATACAATTTGCAAACTACAATGCTTTAAAAGATAATAGTGCAATATACGATGCCGGGATATCGCTATTATTTCACGGAAATAGTAGTCGCTTGACTTTTGATGCACAAAATAGACCAATTTATAATTCGAATGCGGTAAACGAAAGTTTGGTAACAGATCATAAATGGGCATTTATTCTTAAATATCGAATTGATTTTAATTAAATATATAACATGAAAAGGAAAAATTTCATACAAACATTAGGAACAGTTGGCGTCTTAGGCGTTACAAGTTCTACCTTATTAGCTGCTGATCATAAAAAAAAGAAATCTGTGTTTTTTCATTATTTACTTTTTTGGTTAAAACCTGAGCTTTCAGTAACGCAAGTTGAAGAATTTAAAGAATTTTTTGAAGGACTTAAAAAATTGCCATATGTCAAAAATGTGCGTTACGGCAAACCAGCTGCTTCAAGTCCACGTACGGTTTTAGATAATAGCTTTACCTATAATGCAGCTATGGAATTTGATAGTCTCGAGGAGCTGGAAGCGTACGGCAAATTACCACAACATCTTGCTTTGGTGGCTAAGTACAAGCCCTATTTTGACCGTATGATGGTTCATGACACTGTATTTGAAAATTTGTAAAAAAATAATAGATCTTAAAATTAATAAAAATGAAAATTATCTCGAAAACAGTACTATTTTTCTGTTTAGCATTTATTGCTCCATCTTTACATGCTAAGGAAAATCATGGAAACATCAGATCGGTAAAAGTTGAAGAAAGTGAAGGTAAAATGCCTGCTATTCGATTAATCAATAATGCAGATGGAACTTGTACTTTTGAAAAAGGCTATATTCCAACCTTGAAACACGCGAGTACAACCACGTTTTGGTCGAGCAATAAGACCGAAGATTGGGAGAGAAATGCACATCCAGCTCCAAGACGTCAATACGTCGTAACATTAAAAGGCAATATTCGCTTTAAGGTGAGTGACGGCTCTACATTTTTGATCAAGCCAGGTGTTATCTTACTTGCTGAAGATTTAAAAGGTAAAGGCCATAGTTGGGAAATGGTACACTCGAAAAGCTGGGAACGTTTATATATACCAATACAAGATGGAGCTGACGATCTGTTTGTCTCAGATCACTAATCAAATGAATCATTAACTTTTGCTTTCCTTGCTGTTAGGTACATCAAGGAAAGCAATTGTATGTCACTATTTATCTGAGATTTCAAGATTTATTTTTATTTAAAAAGTATCTACATTTGTTAATATGAGGGTATTAGTTGTAGAAGACAATGAACGGGTGTGTTCGGTATTGCAAAAAGGTTTAAAGAGTCAAAACTATCAGGTATATATTGCGCTTGATGCTGAATCAGCTTTAAAACAAATAAAGTTGTTAGATTACGATCTTCTTATTATTGATATCATGCTTCCTCGTATGAGTGGTATAGAATTGAGCAAACGTATGAAATGCACTTATCCTAAAATCCCGATTATCATGTTAACAGCCCTAGGTCAAATCGATGAAAAAATTGCAGGATTTGATGCTGGTGCAGATGATTATATGGTAAAACCTTTTGATCTTCGCGAATTATATGCCCGTATTGCAGCTGTTTTAAAAAGAAATAAAGAGTTTGGCAGTTGGGAAAATAATGAATTTTTAAATTATGATTCTTTAACACTTAATTTGAGAAGTAAAAATGTGAGTCGCGATCACATCGATATTAAATTGACCCCCAAAGAATTTGACTTACTTGTATTTTTTATGCGGCATCAAGAAACGTTATTGAGCCGTGATGAGATTGCTAGAAATGTATGGGGAAAGAATTTTGATACCGGAACCAATTACATTGATGTTTATATCAATTATCTCAGGAAAAAAATTGATAAAGACTTTATTACTAAACTCATTCATAACAAATCGGGGCATGGTTTTATCTTATCAAATAAAGAATGAAAATAGCTTCTCGTACTTCCTTAGTATTAACGTTATTCTCTGCGGCGATACTATTTCTTTTCGCCTACAGTATCTATTTCTTTTCTGAAAAAAATAGAGAGGAAGAATTTATAGACCGCTTGCGGTATAAAATTACCTGGCGTGCTGAATTTATTTTTGATGCCAAAGTTAGTGAAACGCAACTGCGTCAGATTCATGAACAAAATAAAAAAAAGATAAATGAAGCGCAGATAACAGTTTTTGACAATCAATTTAAAGAGCTCTTTGTTGATGTTGGCGAACAACATTATGATCGTGCCTTATTACAAAAGATTCGGAATAAAAATTTTATGACCTGGAATCAGGGCGATGAGCTCTTTATGGGCATGCATTATCCTTTTCAAGGTAAACAATACTATCTGATTGGACATGCATACGACCAGACAGGTTATGCTCATATGCAACGTTTGAAGCAGCTCCTCATCAGTATTTATTTTGTTGCCATTATTTTTATATTTATAACCTCTTTTTTCTTTGCCCAGTACATTTTAAAACCCATCAAACATATCATTAATGAAATACGGGATGTCTCCGAACATAATCTTAGTAAAAGGGTATATTATCGAAAAGCAAAGGATGAGCTCTCTGAATTAATTGATACCTTTAATGGAACATTCAATCGATTAGAAAAGTCATTTAACAACCAAAGGCATTTTGTTTCCATTATATCCCATGAGTTTCGTACTCCCTTATCAGCTATGATTGCAGAACTCGAACTCGCAAAAGAGCTAAATACAACCTTAGCAGATTACCAGCATTCTATTGATACCGCTTTATTAGATGCTAAGGAAGCAACAATATTATCCAGTTCCTTATTGGACTTTGCCCGTGCCAATTATGATAGTTCACAAGTTAGCTTTAGTTCTTTGAGACTGGATGAAATTCTTGTAGAATCAAAATTTATGGTCCAGGATAAAGATAAAGATTACCGTGTTAGCATATCTTTTAATTATGACCTGTTGCATAATGCAGAGGATCAAGAAGAAATTTTGGTCATGGGAAATGCCTATTTACTTAAAGTAGCTTTTGCTAATTTAATCGAAAATGCCTGTAAATACAGTTCAGATAAACACTGTCTAGTAGATATTATATACCATGAAGGGATAGCTATTGTACAGGTTTGTGATAAGGGAAGAGGCATTTCGTCAGAAGACTTACCACATATTTTCGAACTTTTTTACCAATCAGCATCTTCGCCAGGTCAGCATGGACATGGTATTGGACTTTCTATTGTTCAGCGGATTATTGATATGCATAAAGGTCAATTACAGGTGCAATCCGAACTTGGTCAGGGCTCTACATTTACGGTACAATTTAATAGAATTTCTTAATTTGTGGGAAGGATAAACGTTATCGACAATTTTATTCAAACCTTACCAAGGTAAACCATATTCAATTCGGTCTCAAGAGATGATATTAACACATTTGTTTTAATTTGTAAAATTATGTCAAGATCAGTCCGGAAAACGAAAATATTTGGAATTACAAACGCAAAGACAGAGAAACAAGATAAGAGAAGATGGAATAGAACTTTTAGAAAAGTTTGTAGAAAATTAATTCGCCTTGAAAAAGAAGCTCCTGTTAAAATTCACAGTATCACTAATGTCTGGGATGGTGCAAAAGATGGAAAACGATATTTTAAAAATGCCCCAATAAAAGATATGCGAAAATAATCCGTCATACCGTAATCACGCAATTTTTTTATACAATATGTAGCACTAGCTGTTGCACCCCCGTTTATTATGATAACACTAGCGCAATGTGTATTTTTTAAATATAAGATTTAAGTTAATATATTATGAAAAAATACTTAAGATTACTAAGTTTAATAACTGTTGTTACTGCAGGAATTTTTGTGACCAGTTGCAGCAAAGATAAGGACGATCATCAACCTGTACCAGCAGCTTTATTTACCATGGTAAATGGATATAGTGGAGCAAAGGCTGTACTGTATTATGCAGACCGAAATATCCTTCAAGATCCTAATTTTCCGCTGTTATATAAATCGCAGAGTAAAGTACACCTATATCCTGGATCACGCAAAATAACCGTTACTGCTGGAGAAGGTAATTTGATCGATAGTACGATTGTGGTTAAAGACAGTACCATTTATAGTTCTTTTCTTTACGGAAGTAAATTAAAGCCAGTACAGGCAATTACGACAGATCGTGTCAACAAAGAGATTAAAAAAACAGAATCTGGATTACGCTTTTTTAATTTCTCTGAAGGTAGTGATCAAGTAACGCTTCACATCGGAGATCAAGCAGCGCCTGCAGCATGGACCGACCGTGCTAAAGAAACACAGCAATCTGTGACTGCAAATGAAGGTTTTATCGCACAAAAAAGTGGCACTTTCACAGTAGTTGCTAAAAATAAAGCAGGTAAGACGCTCGCAACACGTGAGCAAATTAAATTAGCTGAAAATCACTATTATTCTTTTATTCTGGTCGGTGATCCAGCTCAGGACAGTCAATCCGTATATTTAGGATTAGTAGAGCAACATGCAAATTAGTCAAATTTAATCTCATCTATTTTAAAAGCAAACAAAGCCCTTATTTAACCATAAGGGCTTTATTGTTAGAGTATAAAATTATAAGAACTTCATATGCGCCTCGTTTAAATCATATGCCGGATAAAAGCATCTGGACTATCCGTTTTATTCAAACTGGATGATAAAGAAAGTCTTTTTTTAAAATAAATTTACATCGGAAGGAATGAAGCAATTGACTTGGCAATCAAAATATATACGTTGCTGTCTAAGATAGAACCTTCAAATTATTCAACCTTTATCGGACAAATGATTTGCTGGTCATTTATAATATTTAGGTCAAGTAGCTGTATCCAAATATTGCAGCGATTTCTCATGTAATAAAAAAGAAGATATGATAGCAGTAATATTTGAGGTAGTTCCCAAAGAGGGAAAAAAAGAAGAGTACCTGAACATAGCAAAGGCATTAAGACCAGAGTTGGACAATATTCCGGGATTTATCTCCATAGAGCGGTTTCAAAGTCTTGTTGACCCAAAAAAAATTCTTTCGCTTTCATTTTGGGAAAATGAAGAGAGTGTGAGAGAATGGCGTAACCTTACGAATCATAGAAACGCACAGCAAGCAGGCAGAAGTTCGGTCTTCGACGACTACAGGTTACGTGTAGCAGCAGTAATTAGGGATTATGGTATGACTCCACGAGACGAAGCTCCTGCAGATAATATTTTTTAACGTAACCATAAAAAAAACTGAAAATGCTAACATACCAAATTGAAGAAACAGTCGGAGGTGAGGAATTTAAAGAAGTATTAATAAATTCCACACTAGGAGAGAGACGACCAGTCGATGAGCCTGAGAGAATAGCAGGAATGCTTAAGTATGCAAATCTTATTGCCACCGCAAGAGATTCTGGAAAATTGATAGGTGTAGCAAGGTCTTTGACTGATTTTGTTTACTGCACCTATCTCTCAGACTTAGCAGTCGATGAGAACTATCAAAAGATGGGAATCGGAAAAGAATTAATACGTCTTACAAAAGAACATAGCCCAAAAGCAAAACTTATTTTATTAGCAGCACCAAAGGCTGTGGGTTATTATCCTAAAATTGGTATGACCCAATGGGAACAATGCTACGTATTGGATAATGTTGAGGATTTAAAATAAGTTGTCAAAGGATAATGGAAAAGCCTGTAATAATTAGGGAAATGCAAAAGGCGGACATCCCAGAAGTATTAAGATTAATGGAGGCAATAGTTGTTTTTGAGGGGGACACCGATTTTAGTCTTACGGAAAATGACCTGTTGAAACGTGGTTTTGGCGATAGACCCGAGTTTGGGGCTATCGTTGCACAAGGAGAGAAGAACCAGCTCATAGGCATAGCAGTTCACTATAACATTCCTTTTATGCATAACCACAACCCCTCATTGATGCTCAAATGGCTGTACGTTGATACCAATCATAGGGGAAAAAGTATAGGTCGAAAATTGCTTAGTGGTCTTGCACAATATGCCATGAAACATGGATATAAAAATTCAACTGGTTTGTACTCGGAAGTAATGTTGATGCCCAAAAATTCTATCAAAGCATTGGAGCAAACCCTGACAATAAATGGATTCGCTGGACAATTACACCAGACAATATGGTGCAACTGTCCAAAGAATAAATAACAGTTTTTTTATTTTCTGAAATCCATACCTGGATAGCCATATTCTGAAGGATGATTTTACTAAATCCGCTCATTTACATGCCGTAGAACTAGGGTTGAAAGAAGCTGTCTTTACAGATAACAGCAAATGCCATGGTATACAACAGTTATTAGAAATAAATTTCGGCTATCGGATCTTCAACAACCACTTTCGAGAAGAAAAGTAGGATAAGCGTATGTACGAAACTAAGATTATAGGGCTACCTAAGTACATAACTACCTCACCAGGAAAGATCTAATCCATATATTCTCTTTACCCTTGAACATGGTCGCGTATGGACTTTCATCAGCGACTGCCAGATACAAGAGACGTTAAGGCTCTAACTTATTAGTAGAAAAAACAAATGAATACTTTAGTTTGTTTAATAATAAATATATTATCAATTAAAGTAACAATGAACCGAAATATATCACTCCATACTGATCTGCAGATCGTAAAGAAAGCATTCCCTAAGTTGCGAGACGAGCCTAAGCCACTCGAATATGAGTACCTTACTTTGAAAACGATCAGGTCATCACTTTTACCGAATATTCCATTATTTATAAAGACAATGAAGGAGCGGAATTATGATTAAGTGAAATGGAGTGGTGAGTAGCAAATATATCCGGTGTCTTTGAACTTCGAAAAGTGCACGGATGGGACAAGAAAGGTTTCTATTTCATGGGAGACAAAAGAAAAAAAATCTTTTATAACCCAAGACGCTATCAATAATCAAATCTTGCTCCTTTAGAACAAGATTACCTGATAAAGCAAAACTTGTTTTAATTATATCAATAAGATTTTATGAAGTTTGTACCCTTGAGCCAACTCATACTTTTAGATTTAAATCGGAGCGGTTACAACATTTTGACATCTAAAAATACAGTTGAAGACGAAAACCCAACATGGTATCCGTTAACTGTGGCTGATGTTAATGACTATTTGTTAAGCCTGGACTGTGAGGGGAGCATTTTTCCAATGCAAGAATCTGCTCTATTAGTTATTGAAGACGCCCTTAATCATATAGATGAAGTGCAGCTGCAGGGCGAAGTATTTATTGAAATAAACCATTTACAAGAATTGCAGGATAAAATTAATTTTTATGGCAAGCGATACACATGTATTTCCGATCGGGAATATTACGATTTTGCATTCGATCCAAAGCGGGTTCTCGTGCGTAATTATGCCTTGCGGACTGGCAATCATCTCCTATATTTAGCTTATATCAGCTTAAATTATAACAATCATCTTCTAGATGAAATCCAAGATCTTGAGGATCTTACCGTTTCGTTAATCTGCTTAGATCAAGACCAGGCTAGAGATTGGTTTAAGACATATGAGATTACTATGGTGCAATCAGATATCTCGATATATGACAAGGATGCTATTTTAACCGTTTTTTTACTTAAAAAGGATCTACAAATAACGATTCCTTTGGAAGATAAAGATGAGCTGATTTATAATCTGATGCATATAGAAGACCTGTTGCAAATTCGTGATCTATTTTGGATAGACCCGCGGATAGATTAATACTTCATTATTTTGTTACGGAATTATTGTATATAATGTGTTTCGGTCAAATATCAATCTTCAGATATTTTACTTGCAATTTTATAAAAAAGTTGTTTCTTTTCTCATTGTTTTGGTAGTTTTTAAGTATAAATTTAATAATTGTACTTTATAAAACATTTATTGATATATTTAGCACTTGTAAAATAAGTTGTATATGAGATTAAATGCTGTTCTATTGATTTTTTGTTCCAGTGTAATTTATGGATGTGGGGGTAACAACAACAACAACAAAACACCTTCAATAACTAATAAGCATGAGGAAAATAGAATAAATTTTGTGAATATTAAAGCAAAATATGCTCTAACCGATGAATTGATTATTCAGATTGAAGCACTAGAAGGAGTTCCGATTGATTCTGTTCAATATTCCATTAATGATAAACCTTTATCAACCGGGTTAGTACATGATATTGTTCAGTACAGCTTAAAAAACGAAAAGTTTGGAAAACAGGTTTTAAAAGCTAAGGTGTACAGAAAAAGCGAAATAGAAGATGTAGCTGTCAACTTCGATATTTTACCTGCAGAAGGACCCAGTAAGCTTAGCTATCAAGTTATAAATACTTATCCACACGATATTAAAGCATTTACCCAGGGCCTTGAGTTTTATAAAGATAATTTAGTTGAGAGTACGGGCAACGGGACTACTGTAAGTGATAAACATGGTATCTCAAGTGTTCGAATCGTAAATCCCAAAACAGGAGAAGTACTTAAAATAGCGGAACTGGATGAAACTATTTTTGGTGAAGGTGCTACCGTGCTGAATAATAAACTATATCAATTGACCTATAAAAATAATGAAGCTTATGTATATGATGTTAATACCTTAAAAAGAATAGGGCGGTTCCCATATTTTCAAAATATGGAAGGATGGGGCCTTACTAATGATGGGACAAACCTCTATATGACAGATGGGTCAGAAAAGATATATACCATTAATCCGATTAATTTTAATAGAAGCAACGAAATCACCGTAGCATCAGATGAAGGCCTAGTTACAGGTACAAATGAAATGGAATGGGTAAAAGGTAAGATATATGCAAATTTCTTTATGACCAATATGATTGGCATTATTGAGCCAAAAACCGGCACTATTGAAGCGGTGCTGGATCTTTCAGAACTACGTCAAAAAGTAACCCAGCACATTGATCTTGATGTACTGAATGGTATTGCATATAATAAAAAGTCGGATACGTTCTTTATAACAGGAAAAAACTGGGATAAAATATTTGAAATTAAGATTGTGAATGAGATTTTATAAACTGATTGCGTTTCTAAAGTAAATTTAAGCGAAGAGTATTCTTTTAAAAGAGCATCGTTTTTCTTTTTATTCGTTAATCATAAGTCTACCCAAATGACTATTTTCGTTTTTCTGTTTTGATATGTTTTTTTCTAAATATTCCATAGATCAATTTTGATGGCTACTCATATTCTACCATGGTTATTCTCTTATTCGTTTTTGCCGCTTCATTTCCCCACGCAGCAATAGAATGAAGTAAGGGAATAAGAGTTTTGCCAAAATCAGTCAGTTCGTATTCCACTTTTAGAGGTGGTTTGTTGGTATAAACGGTTCGGGTCATCAATCCTTCTGCTTCCATTTCTTTTAGTGTCAAATTCAACGAGTATGTTATTGTTAAATAGCATTAATAATAGTAGTTTTGTTCTATTTTACTTCTTAGAATAAATGATGTATGAGAGTCGGTTTCTTTCAATATGCAGTTGTTTGGCGTGATAGAGATGCCAATTTATCTTATATAGAATCGAAAATAAAGAATGAGAAATTCGATCTGTTAGTGCTGCCCGAATTGTTTACAAGTGGATATGCCTATGATGACAGGAAAGAATTACTTCCTTTTGGCGAAGATTTATCAAACAGTCCAACAATAAAATTCTTCACCCAATTGATGCAAAGATGCGGAGGTTACATCACCGGTAGTATACCAGAACTTTACGATGGCAAGTTGTACAACTCGTCTATCCTCGTAGGTCGAGACGGATTAGTCGCATCGTACCGAAAAATTCATGTTACAGATTATGAAAAACGAGCTTTTACGGCAGGCAATGAACCGATATGGGGACAATGCAGAGATGCAAAAGTGGGATTGACCATCTGTTTCGATGCTTGGTTTGCTCCACTTTCTTCCCTGCTAAGAAATCAAGGTGTAGCTATTATTTGCAACTCTGCAAACTTTGGCGGCGAGGTTACTCCAACCATCATTCCTATTCGCGCACTCGAAAACCAGTGCTTTTATATCAATTGCAATAGAGTAGGAACAGAATTTTTTGAAGGAGAGGAAGAAGCATATCGTGGCGAAAGTCAGATTGTTAGTCCTGACGGAAAAGTGATAGCCAAAGCTGATAACAAAGAGTCATTGCGTATTATAGATATAGACCTGGCAGAAGTCAATCATCCGGCATTTGGTAGTTTTATTACAAAAGATTTTGTGACGGAACACAATAAATATAGGGTTGAAATGTCGTGTTTAAGCTAGCGTCTACCTCATGATAGTTTTAGCAGCTACCGTTAACATTTTTTTAAACTCTTTGACAGCTTCCGTTTCATAACTACCTTTTAACGAAATAATCTTTGCATATCTCATCAAACCCTCATCCTGGATTGCAATGGAAGCCAAAGTGGTTCCCACAACACTTGTTTTAATAAAGATACTGTACCAATTTCCGGAGTTGACGAGTCTAATCGCTGTGGGTATATCATTGACTTCAATCGTAAATTTTGGACTTAACCCTTTTGCTGAGAACGCCCTGTGAACCGTATGAGTCATATCATATCCCATTGTTGCAATGACCAAAGGAAGTTTGCAGATCTCTTCGAGGGTAATATTAGTTTTATAGGATACTTCCGTACCCGCTAATGCTGCCAGTACCATTGGACAGCTGAATAAATTTTTATAAGTAAAATAGGGGGCTATTTCGGTTTCATGAAGAGCCAAAACAAAATCCACCTGAGCTTGTTGAAGCTTCTCATATAGACTGTGGGATGGCTCATAGATAACTTTAATGTTTATTTGAGGAAATTTCTCTGTAAAGTTTATTAAAGTTTCTACAAAAAAATCCTTAAGACCATAAGCTACACCTATGGTTATCGTGCCAACCTTTATCTTTTTTAAATCCTGGAGCATCAATTTTCCATCTGCAGCTTTTCTGACACTCTGTTCGGCATATTCAGTAAATAATCTACCAGGTTCTGTTAGCGTTATTTGCTTGCCAATACGGTTAAAAAGAGAAACATCCAATTCCATCTCCAGTTGTTTGATTTGCTGTGATAATGTACTCTGGCTGATATTTAAGCGTTTCGCAGCTTCAGTAAAACTCAGTAATTCTTGTGCTTTAAGAAAATATTTAAGTTGTCTAAGTTCCATTTTACTTGTATGATTTGCTCGTCCAAAGGTATAAAAAGTATCATTAATCCATCGAAAAAACCGATCGATGTGATCGAATAAAAACGTTTTGCCGATTTGAAAAAAGGACAGAGATTTGTCAGTATATGAAATCAGCATCTCAGTCTATAGAAAGTGAAAAGTTGGACTTTTTTAAAGTTCTGAATTTGGGTATAGCGCAAATCGTACTTTGGGGTGGTTCGTATTTTTTACTTTCTGTCTTAGCAAAGGATATTATGGCGGAAATGAACTGGTCTTATCAGCAAGTTTATGGTTGCCTCTCACTTGCCCTATTTGTTTCAGGATTGCTGTTACCTACAGTGGGTAGAACTATACAGCAGACTGATCGTCATGCTGTATTACTTTTTTCGGGATTAGTGATGGCGATAGGTTTGATCGTGATCGGCAGCTCAAGTAATTTTCTGATGTTTGCTTCAGGGTGGGTGATTATCGGTTCAGCCATGGCAATGGGGCTCTATGATGCATTGTTTGCTGCAATCGGTAAAAAGTATAGTTTTAACGTAGCAAAATCACTCGTTTGGATCACTCTGGTATCCAGTTTAGCACCTTCCGTTTCTTGGATATTTACCAGCTATATTTTGGATAGTTTTGGATGGAGAAATACCTGCTATACATATGCCATATTGCTGATAATTTCTATATTCCCGATTCATCTGTATGTTTTCAAAAATAAGGAAGGAAACAAAAGCACCTTAAAAAATGAGACTTTCCAATCATCAATCGAGCTCTTCCGATCTAAATTGTACTATTTACTATCAGCAAATTTTACTCTTGGTTCGGTCATAAGTACTACCGTCACCATATACTTAATCGAAATATTACTGCACGGCAGGATTGAGATGTCAATGATACTAGTAATAATTGCTTTTTTAGGCCCAAGTCAAGCCATGGCACGAGTTATTGAATTGATCATTGGAAAAAGGACTGCTATTGAAATGTCCTTTATTTCTACCATAATGATTTTTTTGGGTATGGTATTGATTTTTATATCACCAATACTTGCAATACCAGGAGTAGTAGTTTTTGGCATAGGAAACGGGATGCGTTCAGTTTTGAGAGGAACCTTGCCATTGTCGGTTTACGGGAGGGACAATTATGCCTTGATTATTGGAAGACTTGCAAGGATGCCGTTACTAGCACAAGCAACAGCTCCTTTCCTCGGAGGATATCTTATTCAGCAATTTGGTATGGTGTTTTTTTTATGTGTAATCAGTTTTATGGCAATCGTAAATATTTTTTTAATTGCACTCATCAAACAAGCAATAGAACAGTATAAATTAATTTCAATCCATGAATAATATGAAATATTCTTTTAGACAGGCTACAGCAGGAGATGCTGTTGAAATTTGGAAAATTTTAGAAAAAGCGATCAAGAGACGAAAAGAGGATGGGAGTACGCAATGGCAAGATGGCTATCCCAATCTATCTGTTATTGAAAATGATATTAAGAAGAGTGTTGGTTACGTATTGGTGGATGATGATATCATCACTGGATATTGTGCTATTTTGATTAATGATGAACCAGCGTATGCTAATATAAAAGGAGCTTGGTTGACTAATGGTGATTTTGTGGTTTACCATAGAGTTGCAATTTCCGAAAAGTATCTTGGCCAAGGATTGGCGCAGAGGATTTTACAGCATATCGAAGATTTTGCACTTAAACACAATATTTATAGCGTCAAGGTTGATACTAATTTTGATAATACGGGCATGCTCTGGATATTGCAAAAAATGTGTTATCACTATTGTGGTGAAGTTACATTCAGAGGAAGTCCAAGAAAAGCCTTTGAGAAAATTTTAAGATAAGGTAGATTAAATTTTTTTCGTAATTATAGCATTCCGAGGTTTGCGACTATTGCATCATGTTTGAAGAATTTATCGTGGATTGTCCCAATTTAGAGGTGCGGATATTGACCAAGCTTAAAAGAACGAGTAAGTGGAAGACCTGCCGTTTCCTTTAGTCCTTCACTAATGCCACACCGGATAAATTGGGATATTTAATTAAATACCCGTGATGACTTTTTCTCGATGCTTTTTTCCCCAATTTTGAATTGCGAGAAGCACTGGTTTCAAATCTTTTCCATATTCAGTCAGTGCATATTCTACCGTTATAGGAACCGTTGGGAAGACAGTTCGGGAGATGAGTCCGTTTATCTCCAGATCCTTAAGAGCATTTGATAGCGCTTTTGGAGAAATACCTTTTAACTCCTTTTCAAGTTCCTTAAATCTTAATTTTCCTTTACATAGACTGTATATAATCGGAAATTTCCATTTGCCACCTATTATTTCAAAAGCATCAATTACAGCCTGTATTTCAATATATTCATTTTCCAATGCTATACTTTTTTATAGTTACTACTGTTAAGTGTATTACTGAAAATAATAGAGCAAATATACTTTAACTTTGTTAAACAATTAAAGCAAATAAAATGGGTGTGAAGAATGATAACATGACGATGTCTTTATACACATGAATTAAAAAACGAAAACTGGATAGTGGTTATTCCAATATCTAGCTTATCTAAAAAAATAATATTATGATACAAAAAATAGATCATACTATGTTTGCCGGACATGGTCCAATAAAAGTATTATACCCTGGTCTCTCTCTTGCCCAAACGGATACAGGAATCGGCAGTATAGGTAGAATTGATCATCCCGAATTTCATGGAAATACAATTATCAGAATGCATCCCCACGCTAATGATGAAATTGTTTCCTATTTTAGATCTGGGCTTTCAGAACATAAAGATTCTGAAGGGATTGTGGAGAACATTGATAAGCATAAGCTGATGTTTATGAAAGCTGGACGATCATTTTATCATGAAGAGAAGATTTTAGGCACCGATGAACCTTTGGAAGGCTTACAGATTTTTATCCGACCTGGAAAAAAGGATTTAGAACCAAAAGTGGTATTTATGGATTTAGAATCTATTCACAGTGAGAACAAATGGCGATTATTGGGGTCACCTACAAATGAAACAGCGTTTCAATTCAGTAGTCAAACGTGGTTATTCGATATGAAACTTCTTGCAAATCAAGATGCCACATTACCTCCATTGATAAAAGATGATCTGACTTATTTGTTATATGTATTTAAAGGCAGTGCAACCATAAATAGTGATATCCATTTACAAAAGAAAGAAAGTGTTGTCGTTAAGGATGAACAAATAAAAATTAAGGTTATTGAAGATACTGAATTAGTTCTATTTGTCACTGATGAGGAAACTGAAATCTTTAAGGGCGGTATGTACAGCGGTAATCAAGTAAAAATATAAATCAGAAAAATGGAAGGTATAAGTTTAATAAGCAAATTTGAAGGTAGAACTTTTCACATTGCTAAAGGTGAATATCGAACGATTATATCAGGTAAAGATACAAAAGGAAAATACGCTGTTATTGAAATGAACGTGCCTTCCGGTGCAGGGCCTCTGCCACATGCCCATCCTGATACCGAAGAAACTTTTTACGTAGCAAGTGGCGAGGTCGATTTCAGAACTGAAAATGGAATATTTAAAGCAAAAACAGGGGATATAATAAGAATACCTTTTGGTGGGGCAGTCCATAGTTTTAAAAACACCTCTGACCGTGCTGTAACGTTGATATGCACTGTTCACCCTGCTGGATTTGATGTAATGTTCGAAGAAATGAATGCATCAGATCCTTCAAAAGCGAGAGAAATCGGCGAAAAATTTGGCAATAAATTTTTTAACGAAGACTATTTAGATCAAAACATTTAAAAAATTAAAACGCAGTGAATTAATATAAAAGATAATATTAAGAAATCGCATCTTATAAAAAAATTCTATGGTTTGGTTAACAATTAGTCTAACGGATTTAAATTGCGTCGTTTATGATTTAAAAGTATTATATGATAAGTACAATCTTATAGTACCATGTACTTCAACGGTTGGTTGGAAAATAAGCAGGGGTAACTGTTAATAAATCATTTTCAATAGGAATTTCTACATGAAACTAAATTCCCTTGTTGAATTTCTCAATCAACCTATAAGATGCGGTTATTAAACCTAAGTGTGACAAACCTTGCAAAGGGATAAATATTTGAACCCATCTAGCGTTAACATTAACGATCAACTATTTGTGGGATTAAGTGAAGCTTAAGATTTCTGATCGGTTAGCAAGTGTTTCGCTCATTTCCAATAAGTATCTTTTTTTACCTGATACTTTGAAATTTACCATTAAATGATCGTTTTCTTTTACAATTTCCATCCGTTCTACAGTAAGACCTTTTGTATTTAAAATATTTTCCAATTGTGGGATCTGATCAAAGTCAGGATTACGAAAGGTTACACTCAGGAGCTGTTCTTTTTGTAGTTGAGCAACCAGTCTTTCCACCCGGGTAACCATTAATAATACCCCAAGAGTAATTAAAGTAAGGCATAGTGCAAGCGCATGATAACCTATTCCTGCTGTCATTCCGATTGCAGCAGAAGTCCAGATCACAGCAGCAGTCGTCAAGCCACGAATAGAAATTTTATCTTTAAAAATTACACCAGCCCCAATAAATCCAATACCTGTAATAATATTTGCCGAAATTCGGTCATCAGTACCTGTACCATGCTGCGAAACTATAGTGAAAATGGTTGAGCCCAGTGAAATTAAAATTATTGTTCGAAAGCCGGCAGACTTATTTTTGTATTCCCGTTCAAAGCCAATGGCTCCTCCACATATGATAGAAATAGCCATTGCTACCATGTCATTAATTTCTACTGTAAAATCCATTCGTAAATCCTATTATATTTATTGCTTCTTTTAACTGTTTTGGTGTATTTTGTTAAGGCTGCAAAAGTAATTAGCTATTTTACAAACCTGTTGACAGAGATGCATAGCAGTCAAGCCCGTATTTGTTCAAAGACCCTTCGGTCAGTGTGAGTTCAAGTAATAAAAATTGTGACGCATTTCATTTTTCCATAATGATGAAATTATTTGATATCTATAGTTTACGAATATAGCTAAATCAGTTGAAGATTATATCGTGTGATAGGTTTTTAATCAGCAAACAATCCCTTTTAGCAAAAGCCATCAGGCGAACCTGAGTCGTATTAGGAGTGAAATCAAGTGATGATTTTTTAACATTTGCAAAATATTTGAGAATTTCTAACTGCTACCTTTGTATTAAATATTTAAAAATACTTAAGATGAATTGGATAGCATTAATTTTTGCGGGCATTTTTGAAATTGGATGGCCGTTGGGTATGAAGATGGCACAGACATCTTCTATTAACAAGTTTGGATGGATAGTATTGGCAATTACAAGTATGGCAATCAGCGGTTTCCTTCTTTTTTATTCTCAGAAAACTATTCCTATTGGTACAGCTTATGCCGTCTGGACCGGAATCGGAGCAGTAGGAACTCTCGTAGTTGGCATTTTATTTTTTAATGACTCAGCAAGTATCTTTAGACTTTTTTCTGCTTTGCTAATAGTTGTTGGTATTATCGGATTGAAAGTATTTTAAATTCTTTTTCTATAAGAATTGTTTTTTAGGAGACATTACCATGTTCTCCTTTTTTTGTTAATACTTTTTCGGTAATTGGCTCTGTATCAAAAATATCTGAACAGTCAAAAGTCATGCAGCAGGTTTATTTGATATTTGCAAAATTCTTTGTAAATCAAAACGACGGTGTTTACGTCTAAAACGCGTGCGTAGATATAAAGGAAACTATAATGATCTTATTTTAGCAGCCATCTTACTTGTAGATCAATTTCTGTATAAATACTATTTTTTTGTCCCCCGAATCCCAAGTTGAAACTTCTTGATCTACCAATTTTTTATGTTTTTTACCGATATCCCGCAACGAATTACCGATAGATTTTCGTAAGTATTCATTGTCATCTGATCTAAATTTTGCAATCAGTTTAATGGCATTTTCAGGATTCTCTTTGAAGTATGGTCTATTTGTCCAAATTCTTAACCCTTCAATAACAGCTCTTTTTACATTGGGATTGTTATCGTTGATCCATTTTTCAATTGTGGGCAAAGATTTCTCATAACCATTAGCGTGACAATAAAAATCAAATGCTTTGGCTAACATTTCCTGTACTCTCCAGTTAGCATCCGTTGCAACTTTAGTTTCAAGTATTTCAAGTGCTTTTGCATATTCGACTGACAATTGTCCTAAAAGATAAGTCGCCAACATTCGGATCTGATAAGCGTCATCATCCAGAAGCTTTGTTGCAAATTCCAAATGATTGATTGAAATGTCCTTTAAAATAAGATTACCTGTTTCAATGATATGTTTGAAACCATGTTCAATGCTTTTTAATTTTTCAATGATTGCATCCATTTGTTTTTAATGTAAATATTTGATTCCAACATTTTAGAAATACTTTACAAAACATTTGCATGTAATTTCCAGAAGCTTATTTTCCTTCTTGTCAAAAATCCCAATTTCTCATACAGTCTAATGGCATTAAAATTAGTATTGGCGACGTGCAGGTAAGGAATTTTGGATTCATTGAAAATCCTATTGCTTGCATGTACGATGAGTTGTTTAGCATAACCTCTTCCTGTATGTTCAGGGTGGGTCACGATTGCACTCAGTTCAGTGTAGCTCTCCATTTTCATCCGCTCTCCGACAACAGCAACAAGCTGATGATTTTTGTAGATACCATAATAATTTCCCAGATCAGCTGTCATATTTTTGAAATAGCCTGGCTGCACAAGATTAACAAGCTTAAATAGGTCATTCTTATGTATTTCTGTCTGAAGTTCAGTAATATCTTCGTGAATGTCCATGTCAATTCGACTGTCAAGAACCATTTGATTACAGATTAATTCACTTTCCACCCGAACTTTATCAGTGATATCAGGTCTATTTCCTATAAAAAAAAAACCGTCAGTAAGAGAGGCGTACTTTGCAATTCCTGATGCTGTCTCTTCATCATTCAACGCTCCTCCAAAAGGACAATAATTAGGGTCGTAAAATTTTATTTTCTCATAGTCAACTACAAAATCTTTGTGAGTTTCATTTAAGGAATACCATGCTGGATTATCTAATTTATTTATTTCCATTTTTAAATATAGTACTTTCTTTTAAAAAAATATTTTCTCACTGTCATACTTGTATTTGATAAATTCTTGATTTCTCTTCGGTAGGCGCTTCCCCAATTATGAAATCAAATTACAGGAGCTAGACAAGATTGTGGAGCTATAGAAGTCAAAACACGAGAATTGAGTTAAATAAGCGCAGAAAAAAACGATAGTTTAAATTTCTTATAAACAACTTATGCGATTTTATGAATGAGATTAAGTAAAAGCTTAAAATATAATAACAAAATCATTATGTAAAGTTTATTTTGCATTATTGAACAGTGTTCAGTATTTTTGTTGTCAAATATTTTTAAAATCATTATGAAATGAAAACAGCATTAATAACAGGCGCCAGTGGGGGTATAGGCCTCGAGGTTGCAAAACGTCTTGCAGCGCAGAACTACCAACTTACCTTGGTGGCACGAAACGAACAGAAACTCAAATCACTTCAAGCGCTATTGGGGAGAGATCATCATAATATTCTCGTAGCAGATTTGACAAATAAGGAAGACATTCAAAAAGTTTGTAATCATTTAATGAGCAACGCATATGATCTACTGGTCAATAATGCTGGTACTGGTACTTACGGCAAATTTATTGAAATAAGACTTGAAGAGCAGTTAGATACAATGACGCTCAATATGGAATCCCTGGTAGCTTTATCTTATGCATTTCTAAACAGAGCGAAATCTGGTGATGCTTTAGTAAACGTAGGATCATTGCTTGCTCATTCATCTTTGCCAGGAGGGGCAGTGTATGCCGGAACAAAAAGTTTTGTTGCTAACTTTTCAGAATCACTTTGGTACGAATTTAAAAATAAAGGTATATTTGTCACATGCTTTAATCCAGGGGCGGCCGATTCTGATTTTCATTCCAATGCAGGACGGAGAACAAGTTCATTTCCGAAATTTGCAGTATCTTCTGTTGCACAGGTCGCTGAAGAACTGATACATGTGTTAAATAAAAGAAGTAAGCCAAGGACCGTTCAAGGATTTAAAAATAGACTTATGCTTTTTGCTTTTAGATTCACGAGCAGAAAAGTCATTGTCAATTTAATGGGCAAGATAAGTCCTGGAATGTCTTATTAATTTAATAACGCCGAGCAATAATTTTATAACGATTTGATTTTATCACCGAATGAGTATAGCTGAAAGAAAACAAGAAGAGAAGCAGGAAATGCACAAGCGTATTTTGGATGCAGCACGCAAGATATTTCTTGAGAAGGGATATGAAAAAACCAGTATGAGAAATATTGCAAACGAAATCCATTACAGTCCAGGAATGATTTATTTTCATTTTAAGGATAAAAGTGAAATATTTCAGGAGCTTCATAAAGAAGGTTTTAGGCTATTGCTCGCTCAGTTGAAAATTTTAGATACAGTAGGTGACCCTTTCGAACGTCTAAAAGCAGTAGGACGAGTCTTTATTCAATTTGCACAGGATAATAAAGACTATTATAATTTAATGTTTATTGTTGACGAACCTGCAAAATCAAGTGAAGAGGGCGGCTTCCAAATTGCACAAGAAGCGATCAGTCATCTCATGGAACTGGTTAAAGAATGTCAGGCTGCAGGTAGATTTCAGGGAATGGATGTCGAATATTTTTCCTTTATGATACTTTCATCTTTTCATGGTATATGTGCTTTATTCTGTAAAGATCGGACCACTAGTTTTCAGAACAGATCAAATGAAGAATTAATGAAGTATGGGTATGAATGTTTTATTTCATTACTCGAAAAAGGTTAAACCTTTTTTTTAACCAATTATTGAACAGTGTTTAAATTTATTACAATGATTAAAAACTATCAAAAACTAGCATGTTGGTGTTATCTAGTTCTCAGCCTATTTAGTACCCCTATAGTAAAAAGCCAAAGTAAATTGGATGATTATATTAAACAAGGTCTTGAATCCAATCAAAGCATAAATCAGCAAAATTTTATTCTGGAAAAGAATGTGTACGCCCTCTCTGAGGCAAAAAGCATGTTTTTTCCGATTATCGCTTTTTCCACTACTTATTCAAAAGCAGATGGGGGCCGTTCGATAGATATCCCCATAGGTGATTTAATGAACAGCGCTTATGCTACACTTAATCAACTTACCGGTAGTCACTCCTTTCCTCAGTTGCAGAACCAGAGCGTACAGCTAAATCCAGATAATTTCTACGATGCAAAATTTCGTGTTACACAGCCTATTCTGAATGCAGAACTGAACTATAATAAAAAAATAAAAAGTAAGCAGCTTGATCTTCAAAAAACAGAAATACTCCTGTACAAACGGGAGTTGGTAAAAGAAATAAAAACAGCTTACTATAATTATCTTAAAGCCGTAAATGCTGTCGAAATCTATCATTCCTATTTGAAATTGGTCAATGAAGGAGAAAGAGTCAATAAAAAACTTTTTGATAATGGCAAGATAAACCGAACAGCATTGATCAGAAGTCAAAATGAAGTTTCAAAAATTGAAGCTTCGATCGTTTCAGCGGTAAAAACACAAGAATCTGCACAATACTATTTCAATTTTTTACTGAACCGTCCTCTTTCAGACAGCATTTCAATTGATGAAATTATGGATCTGCCTTCAGGAAGTCTGTTAAAAGTCGAAGATGTCAACAACCGTGAGGAACTCTCAAAGCTCAAAATAGCCAAGGCGATCAATGAAGATCTAACCGGTCTAGCAAAGTCGCATTTGATTCCAAAGATTGGAGCTAGCCTTGATTTAGGCTCGCAGGCATTTGATTTTGAAGTAAAGAAGCAGAGCCGATATTATCTTTTCGGAATTTCTTTGGAATGGAACCTGTTCACATTTGGGAGGGATAAATATCGAATCAAACAAACTATTTCTGATCAACACGCGATCAGCTCAAAGACAGATTACGTACAGCAGCAGCTGCTTACCGAGCTTAAAGTTCGACAGGCAAATATGCAGAGTGCAATTGCGCAGTACGATGCTGCCCGCAGTCAGTTAAAAACCAGCCAGACCTACTTTAATGACATATCAAAATTGTATAAGGAAGGTATGGCTATTTATATTGAGCTTTTAGATGCCCAGAACCAATGGGTCGACTCCCAGCTCCAAGCAAATATTGCACTATTCGATACCTGGGTATCCTATTCTGCTATCGAACGTGCCAACGCCAGTTTTAATATACAATAAATCAAACATGAAAAATATTCAATTTACCATTGCAGCATCTGCATTATTTCTGATCTCATGCAGCGAACAACCAAAAAATACCAATCCTTTAGGCGAACCAGACATTATAGCCGTAAAAGTTGCTGATGTTTCTTCATTAACAATGCCCAGTTCTATCGTTGCGACCGGATTGGTGGGGACAGAAGATCAGGCAAATTATTCCTTTAAAATCGGTGGAGTCATCAGTAAGATACTGGTTAACGAAGGCGAGTTTTTCCACAAAGGTCAATTATTGGCAACGCTTAATGTTACAGAGATTGCTGCAGGTGTTGCACAATCTGGTCTGGCTGTCGAAAAAGCCCAGCGTGACTACGATCGTGCCCATAATCTATACCAGGACAGCGTCTTTACTTTGGAACAACTAGAGAATACAAGAACAGCTCTTGAGGTTTCAAAGAAGGCAAAAGAAGCTGTTGCTTTTGACGAACGCTATGCAAAAATATATGCCGCCTCTGATGGATTTGTCGCCAAAAAAATTGCCAATCAGGGAGAAGTAATTGGCGGTGGTATGCCTGTGCTATTAACCAATTCAATAAAGCACAACTCAAGTTATCTGCTGAAAGTCGGCGTCACTGATCTGGAATGGGGAGACATCAACATCGGTCAAACAGCTAAAGTTACCTTGGATGGCTATCCAGACCAGCAATTTGATGCAACTGTCTTCCGTAAGCTCCAGGCGGCAGATAGAGAGATCGGCACTTTTCAAGTTGAATTGAAACTACAGTTAAAAAATGTGACACCTCCAGTTGGCATGTTTGGCAAAGCTAAAATAGCAGTCATTAGAGATCAAAATGCCGTTGTTATTCCTTATAGTTCGTTAATAGAAGCAGATGGTAATCAAGCTTTCATATATAGCGCGCACGAAAAAAACAGAGTTAAAAAAGTGCCTGTACACATTGTGAAAATTGAAAACGATCGGGTATTCGTAAGTGATAAGTTAGAGGGAATCAATCAAATTGTTATTTCAAACAGTGCTTTCCTAAACGAACAATCTATTATCAAAATAATCAAGTAAACTGTATCAAATGAAAATTACAAATTTCGCTGTAAAAAATTACCAGTTTACCCTTATCATATTTGTTTTGATATCGGTAGTCGGTATGCTTACGTTATTCAACATGCCGCGGTCCGAAGATCCTACAACTAATCCGCCGCAATACCTGGTAACAGTTATATATCCTGGTACCAGTCCAAAGGATATGGAAGAGCAGGTCGTAAAACCTATTGAAAATAAAATCTATGGACTTGAAAATATAGACAAAGTCTTGACCACCATCGCGGATGGTGTTGCCGTAGTTCAAATTAAGTTTAAGTACGGTGTAGATGTGGACAATAAATACCAGGAAATATCGACCGAAATAAACGCACTTAAAAATGGGGCACTGCCTAAAGATATTTATCTGATTAAAACAGAAAAGATATCTTCTGCAGATGTGAAAATAATCCAGACAGCATTGATCTCCAACACCGCTTCGGCAAAAACATTGAGAGACCAAGCAGACCTTCTAAAATCAAAGCTTGAAAAGATCACTGCACTACGGGAAGTGACGTATTCAGGAATGCCGGAACAGGAGATACGTATTGACATGCAGTTGGATAAACTAGCCCAATTAAAAATACCGTTAAATCTGGTTATAGGAAGCTTGCAGAGCGATGCGGCAGATATCCCTGGCGGCACCATTAATTTGGACGACAAGGTATTCAATGTAAAAACTAGCGGTAAATTTAAAAATGTGGGCGATGTCGCCAATACCATCATCTTCAATGCAAATGGAAAAATAGTTTACCTGAAAGATGTTGCAGAAGTAAGTTATAAAGATGGCGTGGTTAATCATATCACGCGTATCAATGGACATCGTTGTATACTTGTAAATGCTGCAATGAAAGATAATGTTGACATCAGTAAGGTTAAAAAAGAATACACCCCTGTGTTGGACGAGTTTAAGGAAGGTTTGCCTGAAAACATAAAAATGGTCAAAAACTTTGACCAGGCAGATATGGTCGAAAAACGATTGGGACATCTCGGTTTCGATTTCGGAGTGGCTATTCTCCTTGTTGTGATTACCTTATTGCCGCTAGGTTTTAGGGCATCATTCATTGTCATGATTTCTATTCCTTTGTCTCTTGCATTAGGTCTTATTGCTATGGATATGATGGGCTTTTCTCTTAACCAGCTCAGCATAGTGGGGCTTGTTGTAGCTTTAGGATTATTGGTTGACGACAGCATTGTTGTGGTGGAAAATATAGAGCGATGGTTAAGGGAAGGACACTCGCTGAAAGACTCGGTTTTAAAAGGTACCAAACAGATCGGTATCGCTGTTGTCGGATGTACCGCTACATTGGTCATTGCCTTTTTACCCTTAGCTTTTCTTCCTGATATGGCAGGAGAATTTATTCGGAATCTTCCTGTAGCGATCATCACTGCAGTATTGGCCTCTATGATCGTTGCATTGACTTTGGTGCCCTTTATTGGAAGTAAAATACTAAAAACGCATGCCCATGGAGAAGGTAATTATTTTTTGAAGAAATTACAACAATTCCTGACATTTGCTTACCGGAGAGTAATGCCACTAGCACTAAAATGGCCCAAAGTCACTATTGGTATATCTGTTGGATTGAGTGTATTGGCTTTCTTACTATTTCCCCTTGCTGGGTTTAAACTGTTTCCGACTTCGGAAAAACCGATGTTCTTAGTTAATATCAAAATGCCTTTGCAAGCTGCTATTTCAGAAAGTGACCGTGTCACCAAGTTAGTGGAGAGCGAACTAAAAAATCACAAAGAAATTGTTTACTACACTTCCAATGTGGGGAAAGGAAATCCGCAGATTTACTACAATGTGCGTCAACAGGATCTTAAACCCGATTTTGCACAGATTTTTGTACAGATGGACAAGGATACAAGTCCCATAAAAAAAAACCAACTCATTAAAAAACTTCGCAACAATTTTGATAAGTTTCCCTATGCCCGAATAGAGGTCAAAGATTTTGAACAAGGGACACCTATTGAAGCTAATATTGTTGTCAGGATCTTCGGAGATAATCAGGATACGTTAAGATCCCTTTCATTTAAAGTGGAAGAATTGTTGCAAAAACATGAAGGAACATTTTTCACAAACAATCAATTAAACACCTACAAATCAGATGTAAAAATCACGATAAATAAAGAAAAGGCCAGAACCCTGGGGGTTTTGACCAGTGATATTGACAAGATTATCAGATTGGCTGTTGCCGGATTAAACGTCGGAGATTACATTGATGATCGGGGTGATGCGAGAAATGTCGTCATAACGATGCCGAGGACTAAATTTTCAAATCTTGATGCGTTAAAGAACCTGTATGTCAATAATGTGCATGGAGAACCAGTTAAGGTTGACCAGATTGCAAGCATCGGATTTGAAACGTCACCCACCACAATCAATCATTTTAATAAGTCCCGATTTGCTAAGGTAACAACATTGACAAAGGATGGCTTTTATGCCAATGATGTATTAAAAGACATTGTTCCGCAACTCGACAAAATGAAATTTCCAAAAGGATATTATTATAAATTATCAGGAGAGGCCGAATCAGAAGGTGATGCATTAGGCGGAAACTTCCTTTCTGTAATCATTTTAAGTGGCTTTCTTTTTATAGCTGTTTTACTTTTGCAGTTCAAAAATTTTAAAGGTATAATCATTGTATTATCCATCATCCCATTGGGGGTCCTTGGGGGTGTTATCTTTTTGTTACTTACAGGAAATCCTATGTCTTTAGTGTCCATTATTGGTTTCATAGGCCTGTCGGGCATCCAGGTCAAAAATTCACTCTTATTGGTTGATTTCACTAACCAATTGCGAGTAAAAGGGGAAAGTTTAGATACAGCAATTCATATAGCTGGTGAAACCAGATTTCTACCAGTAGTGTTGACATCTATAACCGCAATTTGTGGATTGATTCCGATAGCGATGAATCCTAATCCGCAAATTGCGCCATTAGCAATCGTCCTGATAGGTGGATTGATAAGTTCGACCATTCTTTCCAGGATTGTAACACCGGTCATGTATAAATTAATACCGCCAGAAATTGAAAGCCAAGAAACAGTATAGTTGAAACAATCATCGAAGAAGTTGAAATGCTGAAATAAATCCGATAGGTCATAAAAATAAGGAAAGCCATTTTGTCAAGAATGGCTTTCCTTATTTTTTAATCAAACCGATCATTACAACAATCCCATTTCAGCAACAGCTGTTATTTGAGCCCATACTTTGAGTGCAATCCGGAGCCAGCTTGGTAGTGTTGGCTTCGCAGATATTTTCGGGATTCTTCGGTGGCCGCTTCCGCAATTATGAAATCAAATTACAGGAGCTATATAAGAGCGTAGTGGAGTCTTTAAAGCAAAATGCAGTTAGCTTTTAACAAGCAAAACTATTGGTTTTTCAGACTGCATTAGGGCTTGAATGGTAAGGTAAAGGAGAATATACTTCCTTCATCTTTTACACTCTGAACCTGAATGGTTCCATCATGCAGTTCGATGATTTCTCTACAAAGATAAAGTCCAATACCGAACCCCGATATCACGCCGCCACTAGTTTCCTTCACGCGATAATAGCGATCGAATATCCGTTGCTGATCTTCCTCTGCAATCCCTTTTCCAAGATCTTGAACATTTACTTTTAAACTGTTATCGTTGGCAGCATAATCTACTCTAATCGTCGATCTGAGAGGCGAATATTTGACTGCATTTCCAACAAGGTTATGGAGTACCTGCGCTATTTTTTCACGATCTGCATGTATCATTATTTTTCCAGGTGCTTTAAACAGAAAATGATGAGTTTTGATCGTCGACAGCACTTCATCTTCAATTTCGGCAAACAGTGATTGAAAATCAAAAACAGTTTTCATTAGATGCAGCTGACCCGAATCAAGCCTTGATACGTTAAGAAACCCATTAATCATGGTGTTCATATAATGTACCTGCTTTACAGATTTCCCCAGCATATTTTGCGACATAGGATCTTTTGTAGGTAGATCCATCCGTTGCAATATCTGCAGATAAGCCTTAAGAGAGGTTAGTGGTGTTTTAAGTTCATGGCTTACCATTCCAATGAAATCATCTTTTCGCTGTTCCTCTTTTTTTTGTTCAGTAATATCCCTCAAGGTTCCATTTAAGCTGAGTGGATTACCATTACTGTCATAGAACACTCTTCCGTTGGCCTGCAGCAGTCTAATTTTTTTATCAACATTATTTTGAATCCGATATTCTATGAAATATTGACCATCAGAATCTTTACTTAATACGTGCTCGATGGCCAGCGAAACCCGATCCCGATCTTCCGGCAAAATAACTGCGATGGCCAGAGAAAGATCCATGTTTTTGTCCGATGAAAGTCCGAACCAACTCTTTAGAAGCGTATTTCCGGAAAAGAGATTTGTTTCAGTTTGATAGTAAAAGGTCGCCAGCTCACCAGCATCTACTGCTAGGTTCAGCATCTGTTGATCATTTTCATTCTTCTTCCGCAGCATGATCTGCTGGGTAATTTCTTCAAGGATGACCAAAACACCTGAAATAGTGCCGTCATTAGAAAATATGGGCTGATAGATGGAATTGACGATCGCCTCTCTCAATCCGCCTTTATCAAACAGCTTTACTGTCAATTCAGTGTTTATCTTAGGCTCACCACTTTGGTATACTTGTTTAAACCAATTGTTAACAGGCTGTCCACGCATTTCTGGACGGGCAATTTCGTGCGGGTATCCAATGACTTCAGACTCCTTTCGACCCCATATCTTAAGAATCGCAGGATTGGCGATTTCAATATGATGTTCAGGCCCTTTTAACATGGCGATACCAACAGGCGCCTGTTCTATAATTGTCCGAATGTATTCCCTGCTGTCGGCCAGTTGCTTTATATATCTGTTGAGCTCTTCGTTGGTAGATGTCAATTCTTCGAGAGTGGCAGCCATTTCCTCATTGAGCATCTGTTCTCTTTCTTCTTTAAGTTTGATCTGCTCTAAAAACTCACGGCGAGAGGTCACCTCCAGGGCCGTATTCAGTATACACCAAGTTCTATTGTTGTCATCAACAAGAGCTGTATATTCGTAATCGAAATAGTCAAGCGTCTCCTTTCCGTTCTTTATTAACTTTGCAGGAGCCGCAGAAACGGAGTACGTTTTCCCAGTCCGCCAAACCTCTTGCAACAGCTCTAAAAAAGGCTGTCCTTCCAATTCAGGTATTGCCTCTATCAAAGGTTTGCCTATGACCGAAGCATCTTTGCCCCAAACAGCCAGCATTCCTTTATTAGCAAAACGGATGATCATATTCTCACCGCTATAAATGGCTGTAGGTGAGGGTGAGGATGCCAGTGCCTGAATAATTAAATCAGAGCTAAAGGGAATCATATTTGGACTTTCTTGGGAATTCATTACAAACAAAAATATGAAAGATAATTAATTTATATATACTGGTTTTTAAAATATTATTTTGGGGTAAAGACCTATGCGTTATCATAAAATCGCATGGGGGGCTTATGCGTCGTAGCCTTTTCTTGCGGCGTGAATGCTGCTACTTCCTCTCGAAATAAAAATCGTTGAAATTGAGGATAGAAGCAAAGAATACGTTAGAATGACCGTAGTGGGTGGGGCAAGTATTATACATATTTAAGCCACGCTCTTCCGCTATTTCGATTTCCTGGAAAAAGACCAAGCTATAGCCATACTGTATGAACAATTGAGCTCGCTGTATTGAACTGAATTGCATATAATAAAAAACCGGATACGGTCTTTATGACCAGAAAGAACTGAATAAAATATTTGAAATTAAGATTTTGAGATAATAATACTCCTGAGTTACAAAATTACATCTGAGCTTCAATACAGTAACGAGTATTCTCTTAGGAGATTTTGTGATTAGGGAACAAAATTAAAACTTTTCCACATTTTAATTCTGAACTTTTTAATATTTTTAGACAGCTTAACCTACTTCATTTTCAATATTTATTTTACAAACTGCGATTTGTTTTTTTACAGCTTTTAATTCTTTTATTTTCGCATCAATTTGAAGAAGTTTTTTATTTAAAACTTCAATCTTTGCATTTTTGCTAATTTCTTTTTTATACCAGACATCAATAATTTCTTTAATTTCTGATAATGTAAAGCCTACTGCTTTTGCCATTTGTATGAATCTCAGCTTATCTGCAACCTCATCACCATAAAATACATAATTATTGGTGGTAATTTCTTTTTTTGTTTCACCTTTAAAAAGCCCGCTTTTTTCATAAAATCTTATGGTGCCAATTGGTATGCCTGTTTCTTTGGAAAGCTGATTAATTAATTTCATTTGGAAAAAAGTTAAAAAAAGTTGAAGTATGTAGTATACTACATACTTGTGAGTTATAAAAATACTACTTAGTTTTGTGATTCACAAGTTTAGGCATATAAATCACTTAAAGTAAACAACATATGGAAATGCAATATTCAGACGAAGAATTAATCAAGTCACTGCCTAATTTCTCCAATCATTATGCAGAAGTAAATGGCACTAGATTGCATTATGTGTCTGGTGGCCAAGGTGAACCATTAATATTAATTCCTGGTTATCCAGAAACTTGGTGGGCTTATCACAAAGTGATGCCGCTTTTAGCTTCAAGATATTATGTGGTAGTAGCCGAAATGAGAGGAATGGGAAGTTCTGATAAATCAGTAAGTGGCTACGATAAAAAGAATATGGCTAAAGATATATATGAGCTTGTCAAAATATTGGGATTGGAAAAAGTTAATATTGGAGGACACGATATTGGAGCTCATGTAGCCTTTAGTTTTGCCGCAAATTATCCAGAAACCACATCAAAATTAATTATTTTGGATACCCCACATCCTGATGAGAATATGTACCAATTACCAATGTTGCCAATTCTTGGTGCAAATTATCTCTACCCGTGGTGGCTGGCCTTCAATCAAGTAAAAGAACTTCCAGAACAACTTTTGGAAGGACGAATGGATATTTTAATCAACTATTTATTTAACAATTTAATTATAGACAAGCAAAGTATAACCGATTTTGACAAGAGTATTTATACATCTGCATACAATAGTATAGAGGCCATTCGGGCATCCAACGCTTGGTATCAGGCATTTCCACAAGATATTGAAGATCAGAAGGCGTATGACAAGTTGTATATGCCCGTAATTGGTATCGGTGGTAGCGGATACCAAATGCTACAAATGTCATTAACAAATACCGCAGTAAATTTACAGCTTAAAAAAATAGAAAAAAGCGGGCATTTTATTCTTTCTGAGAAACCAAATGACGTTGCAGAATATATAATTGAGTTTTTGGAACAGTAGAATTTGGTAGATGATACTAAACGCTAGTTCTTCGCCACAATTGACGAAGAACTAGTTTTACCAAAACTCCAAATCATCTAACATTTGATCTCAAAAAAGCACCGTTGCTTGCATTGGTAACCAATGCTTTGTACTGACCAAGCCACTTTGATAGCTGAGGTTTTTTAAAAGGCACAAACGTTTCCTTTCTTGAGATCGTCTTTGGTATCGATAGCAGGTAAATTGACACCCTATAGTTATTTGTAACTTTCCTTTCCCATCACATCTTTCAGTATTTGTACAGGGTATTAGATCTGTACCGAGTTCCTGCGGAAAGTATTACTGCTTTTATTGGAAGACGTTCACAGCGATGCGTTGATAAATTCTATCCTTATGGTATTCCTAATTTTCTAACCAGACCGATCATCGCAACAATGCCATTTCAGCGAGATCCAAGATTAGAGACATTTTTGATCCTAAAAGTATAATTTTTTATATAGTAACTCAATGGTTCAATTATTACAAAACTATTTTTATTAGTCATTTTAATGTCATCTTACTTGTTTTTTTTGTGGAAAAGTTCATTTAAACGGCTTTGGAACCTCTGTAGTTGAGGAACTACAGGGACTTCTCTTTTTTTTATCAAATTTTGTTTCACTAAGAAAAACTAAACAAACACACTATGTGGGACAAAAAAAAGAGAATCCTTGTTGTCGAAGATAATGAGATTCTGTTAGGCACTATGCAATTTGTTCTTTTGCGTGAGGGATATGACCTAATACTTGCCAAATCTGGTAAAGAAGCCCTTTCTCTTGTTTCAGACGAATCGATTGATTTAGTTATTACTGATCTGGCACTACCTTTTGCCAATGGTTTTGAAATTATAGACCGTATCAGAAAGAGCGATACCAATAATCAGGTACCAGTTATTATTATTTCAGGATATCACGATGATAATAGTATCGTGGAGGGCTTTGATGTGGGGGCAAATGACTATATGAAAAAGCCCATATCTCCCTCTGAACTTATTTCCCGTGTACGTTTAAGAATCGGCCATGCTTAGTACATTAACACATATCATCCGTGATATACGTGCCTTTTTCGAAGGTGACGGCTGGCCGGTACTTGTTATCGTTGCCCTAGTCTTGAGCGTGCTGTTTTGGACTGTTTGTCTTATTGGAATCGCTTTTTTTTATTATCGCGATTATCGCTATCGGACAACCTATTTTAGAATCTATCCGGCATTACGTGATTTTATCTATGAACAGGTTCTGGTGGAAAACAGAACCAATCATTTCCCAGTAGAAAGATTGGGATTGGATTTGCATGATAAATTTGAGAATAAGGTTGTTCGTCATATTTTACACGAGTTCATCTTCACGATTGGAGGAGAGAAAGGTCAAAGCATGCGGCATCTTTTCAATGAGCTGGGCTTTGATAAAGAAGCGCAATATGAAATTCGACATTCGGCCACAAACATGGTGACAACGGTGAAATCACTATCTAATCTGGCTTTAATGAATGTTTCCATTCAGGAAAAGATTCTTGATCAGTTGCTAAAAAGTCCACAGACTGAAATTCGTGTCGAGGCATCTAAATACCTGTTGCAGGTAGAAGGTGAGCAAGCTTTTGACAGAGTATTTGAAGGACTATATGGAATTAATCAACTTCACGCGCTTGATATCTTTCAGGTAATAGTCCAGACTGATTATTTTGGTGATTATCCATTTTCGCAATGGCTGGATGTTTCAAAATCCTTTGCTGTTAACAGCTTAGTTATGGATTTAATGGTCTACTATCAGGAGTTAAATGAACCACATCTCTGGAAATTAATTACTGCCAATAAAGAATCAAAAACGGCATTAAAAGCTGTTAACTCTTTGGGAAAGCTGTTGGCAAAGAATAGTGAGGAAGGATTACTGGATTTATATAAGGACGAAAGTAGCCTGGCAGGTAAGCTTGAAATACTGAAAGCTCTTGGTCGTGTGGGACAAGGAAAATCGATTGATTTCCTTAACGGATTGTTTATGGATACCAATTTAACTTTAAGCCTTCGAAAACATGCTTATCGCTCCTTGGTCGCTCAAAAGCCTTACAGTGCACTTCTTTTGCGAAAAATTGATCAACAGGTGGATTTTGTAGATCACAAACTTATCCACTATGTCAATCACCCAATGGTCCATTACATTTAATAGTTAAAAGGTTTCGATATGACACATTTTATTTCTTCAGTCGAGTTTGTTTTTGGATTGTACTGTCTCTCGCTTTTAGTTGTGTATGTGATGCTATTTCGGCTGTCATCACTTTCGATTCGCAAGAATCTCCGAAAACGTAATTCCAGACGGGTTCAAACGTTAATGGAATCTGAAATTGCACCGGGAGTCAGCATAGTCGCACCTGCTTATAATGAGTCAGTGACTATCGTAAATAATGTACGTTCGTTGATGACGCTGTTCTATCCACGATATGAGGTGGTGATCATTAATGACGGCAGTAAGGATGATACGCTAATAAAGTTGATCAAAGAATTTGATCTAGTAGCGGTTGACTTTGTTGTTGATTATTTAGTTCCATGTAAGGAAATTAAAGCAATTTATAAATCACGTGATATTTCGCATAAACACTTGACTGTCGTTGATAAGATCAACGGTGGAAGTAAAGCTGATGCGGTCAATGCAGGTATAAATGTCGCTGCTTTTCCATACATATTGAATACAGATGTTGACTGTGTGCTTGCAAATGATACATTGGTATATCTAATGGAGGCTGTATTGGATGCTAAGGAGCGCGTCATTGCTGTGGGAGCCACTTTACGGATGTCCAATTCGAGTTATGTGGATTCAGGAATGTTAGTAGAAGCGGCATTACCTAAACCGATCCTAGCCCGATTTCAAGAAATGGAATATATCCGATCCTACCTTCTTGGTAAAATGGGATGGAATTATCTGAATTGTATTCCGAATGTATCCGGGGGCCTCGGCTTATTTGACAAGGAGATTCTTATTGCAGCAGGCGGATATGATCCCAAATCCTTGGGAGAAGATATGGAGATGGTGACCAGGATGTGTATGAAGATGTGCGACAATAACGAAAAATATGAGGTCAAGTATATTCCACAGACATTATGCTGGACAGAGGGACCGGATAGTCTGAAGATGCTGACCCGCCAGCGGATCCGTTGGGCTAGGGGGTTGATGCAGATTATGCGTACCCATCGCAAGGCTTTCTTTAATCCCCGTTATAAAAAATTTGGTCTTGTGGTATTTCCATATAACGCAATTTTTGAATTCTTCGCGCCGATTATGGAAATTTCAGGTATTTTCTTTTATATCTATCTGATCCTGACAAACGGGATCAACTGGCACATGGCCATCCTGCTGCTGGTTTTTGTGTATATGTTTTCGGTTTTTTTAACCAGCTTTTCGATCTTATTGGACAATTATGTCTATAAGTATTATAAACGCAGACAGGATATTGTTCGCTTATGCCTCACTGCATTTTTAGAACCTTTTATATATCATCCGATCATTGTGTACAGTTCTATCAAAGGATATATACAGGAGCTTTTTGGTAAAAAACACACTTGGGGAGAGATGAAACGCAAAGGTACCTTAACACCCTTACCACTGGACGGGGCTAAAAAATAGAGCAATGAAAAAATTATTGATATTAATAGTCGTTTTTTGTCAGTTCTTGTTAGCGGATACCATTTCAGCACAGGTGGTCTGGCAAAATAAAAAATACGATGTGGATAGTTTGGTACCGAAGGCAATAAGCTATCTGCGCGACGGGAAGATGGATCAGTCGGTTATGCTGAGCCGGGCGGTATTGGCAAAATACCCGCAATACACTGATTTTAACTATATCTTGGGGTTGAGTTACCAAAAAATGGGGCGCGGTGATTGGGCGATTCCGTATTTCGAAACTGTAATGGCAAGTGATCCAAAGTATAAAGACAGCTACTCGCCCCTGGCATTATTGTATGAAGCGAAAGGTGATATAGAAAAAGCCAGAAAAATTTGGCAGCTGACACGTACGCGATTTCCTGATGATATGGAGCTGGCATCAGCTTATCAGGAATTTGAAGCCAGGGATATGAAAAATGCTGTCAATCGCAATATCGACAATTGGTACAAAGAAGGCTTAAAATCTCTTGAACAGGGCGAATTTCAAAAAGCCATTGCCATTTCGGACAGTATGCAGCAGGCGGATGCTAGTGATAATCGCTATTTATACCTCAGCACCAAGGCTTATGTGTCCGGAAAGGAGTATAACAAAGCAAAAAGTGGGTATGAGTTGCTGTGGGCTAAAGGTGATAGTACAGTGTTTATTCGTGAACAGTTTGCGAATATCGCCGCAGCAAATAAAGATTATCAAACAGCTTTGACTTATGTGCAACAACTGCAGCAGCAATTACCAGAGGTAGAACGCTATCGTCAACTGGCAAAAGTATATCGGGAAAATTTACCCTATAGTTTCTATGTTGGATTCAATCACACCCAAAGTGCACAAGATAGACCTAACGGACACTTCTTTATTTCTGGTGTGGAATATGGAAAAAAGGTGGGAGAAAAAAATATGCTTATTGGTCAGTTCAACTATGGAAATAGAAGAGGAGAAAAAGGTTATCAGGTGGGACTTGATGCCTGGTTGAATTATAGTGAAAAAATTTATGCTTACCATCATTTAGCTTGGGCCGACGGCACAGTATTTCCGACATGGCGGGCCGCATACAGTATTTATAGGGAGACTGGTCCTTGGCTTTTTGATGTAGGTGGGCGTTATGTAAGATCTGCCGACCATACCCATAATTATGGAATGGTTGCTTCCGCAGGCCGTTATTTTGGACCGACATTTGTTTATCTTCGGGGATTTTTACTTCACGATGAACAACGTTGGAATCAAGCTTACTCGCTGGCAATAAGACATTATTACAATAGTGAAAAACCAAATTCCTATGTCACTATCATTGGTAACATTGGAACATCGCCGGACGACCCCTCGCGGTATCAATTTTTAAACAACAGTTTTGGTTTTTTGTCGAGATCAGTCAACGCTGGATGGCAGCATCGTATTGAAAGCTGGGGATTTATGCTAATGGGTGGATGGAGTTATTACAAAGTTGCTGAAAATAGATTTATGAATCAGTATGATCTGAATCTCTCATTAAGGAAATATTTTTAATATGTGGAAGTATATGTTATGTCTGCTTTTTATCGCAACAATTGCTCAGGGCAAAGAGCGCATTACATTGGTGAATAATGGAGTGGCCAAGTATGTTATTCGTACCGACCAAAACAATTCGATGCTGCTGAAAGCAGCAAATGTAATTAACGAATTTACAAGATTGAGTACAGGAACAGCATTTGAGTTTCAAGCAGATGTGCGAGATTTACCAGCAATCGTACTGGAGCAGGTTCCAATAGATAAAACATATCCCGAAGACAGTTATTCAATACAGTTTAGTGGGGCTAATATATATATTAAAGGTAGTGGCAAGGGAGTTCTTTATGGCGCCTACCGGTACGTGAGAGATGTAATCGGTGGACGAAAATGGTATACTGGCAGGGAAAATACATCCATTCCAAAGTCATCTTCCTTGCAAGTTGATGCCACATTTTATGTTTTTGCGAAACCCAAATTTCAGTTTAGGGAAGTTTATTTTCCAATCGAGCTGGATCAGGAATATTTGGACTGGTATGGATTACATAATTTAGAAGAAAAATGGGGGGACTGGGGACATACATTCAACAAGATATTACCACCATCCGTTTATTTTAAAGAGCATCCCGAATATTACTCATTGTATCATGGAAAACGACAAGCTACCCAGCTATGTCTTTCTAATGAAGCTGTTTTTGAGCATGCCGTCGCTTATTTTAAACAAAGGATGCTTGAAAATCCGCAAGCGACGTATTGGTCTATTGCGCCAAATGACGATATTGGTAGCTGTACCTGTGAACATTGTCAAGCTATTGATAGACGAGAAGGCGGGGCTCAGGGTTCTTTAATCCATTTTGTGAATAGGGTAGCAGCTCAATTTCCGGATAAGAAATTTACAACACTCGCTTATTTACAGACCGCTAATGCGCCTACTCATCTCCGCGTAGCCGAAAACGTTTCGGTCATATTGAGTAATATTGATGCTTTTCGGAAAGGAGATATCGGAATTGAACCTTCAGCCGCGGCATTCCGAAGACAGCTGCATGACTGGAAAATCAAAGCAAAGCATGTGTTCGTATGGGATTATTTAACTCAATTTACGAATTATCTTGCGCCTTTTCCTATTCAGGGAACTTTGGAGAAAAATCTGGACTATGTAAAACAGCAGGGAGCTGAGGGAGTTTTTTTGCAGGGGGGAGGATCTAGCTATAGTGACATGGCTGAATTAAATGCTTATATTTTAGCCCATCTGGTATGGGACAGTAACATCTCCGAAGATCAACTTACAGATGAATTTTTAAGTGGTTATTATGAAAAAGCCGGTCCCATCATTAAAACGTATCTAAATGACCGAAGAAATGCATTGCCTGCCGTTTCATCAGCCTTGTCCATATACGGAAATCCAATTGATAATAGGAACGATTATTTAAGTCCTGAGAAAATGGATCACTATAGTGCGTTATTGGAGAAAGCTGAAGTTATCAGTGAAGGCAATACACTTTTAGAACAACGTATAAGAAGATTGGGTTTAGGGTTAGATTACACCTATTTGCAACAAGCCCGCTTTTATGGGCCGCGTCAGCATGGGATATTTACCAAAGATAATGGAGAATGGAAAGTAAGGCCAGGTTTACAACGCAAGCTGCAGCAGTTTGTCGATGACGCAAAGAAACTAGGCGTAATTGAACTAGCAGAGGGAGGAGCCTCTCCAGATCAGTATGCTGCAGAATGGACCGAGATATTTAAGACAGGAGTACTCCTCAATAATGCGTCCGAGGCAAAAGTGACAATGAAATACCCTTTTGATCCGTCATTCCCTGCCAATGGTTTAAGTACGTTGACCGACAGTGTTCCCGGTTATTTGGATTATAGTTATAATTGGCTTTTATGGACGGGCCAGCCTATGGAAATTACCTTTAACTTTGAAAAAATAAAAAGAATTGATAGCTTGGAACTAAATTTCCTTCAGGATGCACGGCATTGGATTTTTCTTCCAAAAGAAATTCGTATAACAGTTTCAAAAGACGGTAAAAATTTCAAGGAATTACTTTCATCAAAAATTGAAAAAATAGAGGAAGACTATACGGTGCAGAAAGTCAATTTTAAAGCTCAAGTTGCCGACGATGTTAAAATAATTCATGTATATGCTATGCCATTTTCCTCGCTTCCTGAATGGCGCTATCATCCTACGCGAAAAGTATCTATTGCCTGCGATGAAATTTTGATAAAATAACCAACCTTGATGGTGTTTATTTAATACCTGATTGGTCTATTTTTAGATCTATATCAGTCATTCCAGTTTTACTCTGTGCCTGTTTTCAAGCTGTCTTTAATTTGTAACGGTGGTGATTTTGCCAAAATGTTTTATTTTACGCTCTTTTTATATGATTTGCTAATGTCTATTAGAACGTAGCAATTCCACTCAGCAAAGAAAAAAAAGGGCCCCATCTTCAGTATTATCATTTTGCGTAACGATATGGCTATAAACGCAAGTGCAAATATTTAACAATGCACATATTATTAGGTATTTTGACAAACTAATTGAATAGGCATTTATCTAAAATAGTCGACAATTTCGTAATTCCCGTCGTGATACTTTTCCAGTAATTCTTTAATATAATATTTATGTTGCACCCCTGTTAATATTACTATTTTCTTTCCTTTATGCTGGTAAGCTGTTCTTATAATATTTATTGCCATTGAATTATTTCTTAAATCCCAGAAATTACACCAAAGTTTATAACCCTCTCGAAATGAAATCCTTTGTCCATCAGGTTTTGTAACGAAACGTTTTGAGAAAATAATTTCAGAGTCAGTGATTTTGGTTAATGAATGGTGCTGGATGTGCTGACGATCCCTATTTATTGAATCAAATTCAATAGAGTTTAAAGCCTTAAATCCCTTTTTAGAAAATTCTAGCAGCGATTTATTTGCATCCAAATATTCTTTATAAATTTTGGTGTTTTCCAAATTCAATAAATTTTTGTTGTAAAGACTATCGATAAGCTTAATCGTTAAATTATCTGTCGGGGTCATTCCATTCGCTCTTCTATAAGCATTTCTTCCTTCGAATTCAAATGGTAGATTTAATGTCTTGGGATATTTATCCAAATATTTTATTGATGCGTTTTGTTCATTTGAATTTGGCTTTACGTCTTCACGATATGCCGCTATTTGTTCACTATCGTTTTCTTGTAGTAGAATATCAGGTTTTATTTCATTTAAAAGTTCGAAAAGCATTTCAGGATTTAGAATATTCGAACTTTCATGCACTGTGCCAATTATATATAATTTAGTCTTATCAGAATTTTGACCAAATAGCGTATTAATTGATAAACTAAATAAAATTAAAAATAGGTATTTCATCTTTTAAGATTTTAGGAATTATATTTACCGCAAACACTCATATATACCATAATGCGTATTAATATTTATCAGTAAATATTAAATCTAAATATAACTTTCCATCTTTTATAATTTCTATTGATAATAAGATAGATAAGTTACCTAAATTTCAGGCTGATAAAATGTGTTGGAAGACAGCGAATTTAGTTCATCTGCTGTTTGGGCACTTAAACCGTGACAAAGTATAAGCATGATAGATATTAATTTTTTCATTTATAGTATATCTAAAGCTAATATTATGGTTTGTCAATATATTAAAAGTTCTATAAATGGACGTTCCACAATATACTCAATCATCCTGAATTTGTAAAGAACGCTACCTATTTGCACACTTCTGAAAACTGTAAATTAGTCAAGAAAGTTCAATCATAATCACATTGGCTTTTTTTGTAAATTAGGTGTTGATAAAATAACTTTACCAATTCATAATGGATATACTTCTAGAAACTGAACGACTAATTTTAAGAGAGTTAGAATATACAGACCAAAGTGATTTGTTTGAAATGGATTCTGACCCACAAGTTCATTTATATATTGAAAACAATCCTGTTAAATCTATTGACGAAATAACGAAAGTAATTGCAACGCTAAAAAAGCAATATGTTGAAAATGGGATTGCTCGTTGGGCAGTTGTTGACAAAGTAACTAATGAATGCATTGGTTGGGCTGGACTAAAATATTTCAGAGAGCATTTGAATAATCACGTTAATTTCTACGAGCTTGGTTATAGGTTTAAGAGAAAACATTGGGGCAAAGGTTTTGCGACCGAATCGTCAACTGTCATACTTGACTATGGATTTAAAACCCTCAATGTAGACAAAATTTATGCAATAACAGATGCGAAAAATATAAATTCAAAGAAGGTTTTAACTAAATTAGGCTTTGAATTGCAAGAAACTTTTGATTATGAAGGCGACCTCACAGATTGGTTTGAATTATCAAGAAAAAGTTGGTTGAATAAAAGTTAAATCTCTAATAAATATTTTAGCAGGTTAAAAAAGGTCTATAGCCAAGTCAACGAACGTTTAGTTTCTAATCTAAGATAAATGGATATATCAGTATTCACAGAAAAAAAGCAAAATTTGATAGCTGATAAGTCATAATTAAACTAAGAAAGACCTAGGCGGGCAGACAAGGAAATCACTTCGCTTAGTTCTGGAGGAGTTGCATCAGATTCTACTATTTGTAAGTAAAATGGAAAAAAAGATATTATATTTTAACGTCATTAATCGTCATTATCTTTCTCCATAATATTCCTCCTTTAAGATATAATTCTTTCCATATACACGTAGATATTACTTTCCTTTAAGTCGCAGTTCACAGTCTTTTTTTGGTCCACCAGGAAACTTTTTCAATAACTTTGCTTAGCATTCTATTGTGGTATTGCTTAAGATAATGAATATTTATTCGAAAAATTCTTTAGGATAAGCGACTTCTCCACGAATATTTTTTAAAGCGTTAGGTTGCAATTCAATTGCCATACAGTTTTCTTTTGGAACATCAAAGGGTAGAGATATACCAAATTCCTCTGCAAGTTTATATCCAAAGCGTGGATAGTATTTCTCGTGCCCTAATAATATAACGGATTTATACCCTAGATCTGTTGCTTTTTGATGTGCTTCATTAATGAGTTTTCCTCCGATTCCCTTACCTTGAAATTCAGGTAGGACTGACACAGGCGCTAGTGCCAGAGACGTTATTTCATCATCAGAGGTTATTATCTTAATCTCAGTTAATAAGATATGACCTACTAAGGTGTTTTCTATTTCTGCGACAAGAGATAATCCAGGTACAAAAGCTTTGGACTTTCTTAATTTTTCTACTAAATAGTGTTCTTGATGGTCACTAAATTCTTGATCCTTAAAGGCTTTTTCAATTAAATCAAAAATTAAAAGATAATCTTTCTTGTTTTCTTCTCTTATGGTGATATGCATTTTTTATATTTTTATTTAATAAATAGTAAGAATTTCATTCATTACAGCCTTATTAAAATTTTATAGCCAGTAGAATAGTAGCGAATCGATTAAAGACTTTCTTATTGATCAGCCGTAAATAGCACATATCTGTTTTCCTTCGCCGCAAGTTCCCAGAATACTATTGAATTGCTGAACCAATCCCAAGTGTATTGAAAGTCTTCCTCACTGATAAAATCGGCATAGTCTTCATCATCAGTCGAAATTTGTTCGTACCCCTTTTTCATGACTTCTTTGGTGATATTTTTGACAGCTTTAGCTATTTCTTGCACTTCTTTCGGACACTTCAGGGTCATGATATAATCATCTCCATTATATAAGATTTCTCCGCCCAATATTACATGATTTAGAGGGAACTCACCATTATTAAAGCCGTATTTTCCGTCCGTTAAACTTCTATGTAGTCCATCCCATGATTTGTCCAGTTCTGCAATTCTATCTGGAAATTTTTCGAAGTAAATTTCTTCGATACCGTGCTGCAGATATTCCAGACGCTCCGAGTCAGCGTCATATGATTTCAATTTCTCTACTTCCTTTTCATCAAGCGAAAAGAGTACACCTAAACAACTCATGATTTTTATTTTATTTGAGCAATATTGATTGTATTGAATGAACGCTAAATTTCTTTTTACTGTTGACTCATCAGTTTTTTTGCGATGTCGATCACTTCAACTTTGAGTCGGTCATAAGGCTGTACCCTATAAGCAATCCCTCCAAATATAAATCCTTTTCCATTATTTGGAAAGTCAATAGTGCCTGACGAACTATCTATTTTAAGCTTTAAAAGTTCGTCTGCACGTTTTTCACTGATCTCTCCCCATACGCTACAGGGCACCTTTATGCTTTTTCCGTTACTAGGATTTACAATATTATACGATAGTGTGGTATTCGAACCCTCAATTTCTTGTATCAATATGATCATGTATAGCACATCTCCACCTTGATGAATGACGAATGCGTATGATGGAAGTTCTCTAGAGAATTTCAAATATTCAATTAACGTTGGTTTTTCGCTGACATAAACCGATGACTCTCTATTTGAAATATTATTGTCAATCAGGTAATAGGACGAAGTCAGCTCAAATTTGTCAAACTTTTCTTCACTAATAACCTCACTGTTGAATATGGGATTTCCCAGCCTGTCCTTCTGTCCGAATGCACTTTTCAGTGTGATAATAGTCAGTAGAAGCAGTATTATTTTTTTCATATTTATCATCTCGTTTTAATTACAGATTTTACTCTGATTAAGAAGTGTAAGTATAAGCTTTAGTTAACTGATTTATCGCTATTCAAAATTAGAAATTATCTTTTTTAATAAAGAAACCTGACCTAAGTGATAATAGCTATGCTCAATAACACCTTCAATATTTCGTAAATAACTTCCATATTTTTCATCAACAAAAGGTTGGTCCAAAAGATTATCAGGTAATTGTTCCACCTGTTCCACAAACTTTTCAGAATTGTTTAAAAAATCATCTACTTGAATTTTCCAGTCCATTTCAGAGTGAATCTCTGGAAGGTCAAAACTATATTTATCACTAATATTAAGTTCCCCACCATTAAAAACATGCAACAGTCCCTTCAAATAATAATTAATATGAAAGGTTATGGCCGCGATAGTATTTAATTCTCCAACTTTTTGAATTGCTTGCTTCCAATTTAGACTTAGGATCTGTTCTTTAAAATTTGTATTGGCAATCCATTGCCCATTAAGTAGAACCTCACGAAGTCGGTTTGCAATAACTAAGTTTCTTTCCATTAGTATAATTTTATTCAATCAATTTTCCGTCTAAATATTGGGATGACATACTACCCAAATAAAAACATCTTAATTATTCATCTTATTTTTAATCAACCTAGCAACCTTTTTATTATCATATTTAACTGTTGTCTAACCTGATCATTAGAACATATTTACAGTGAAAAGATGGGTTTTATTTGATTGAGATTGTATTGCTTTTACTGGGGTAAATAGAACTCATTAAAAGCAATACAATCGACACTTATCTCTTTTTGTTTTATGATAGCTCTTGAAGCAAAATATAATGATGGACTTATCAATTTAGATTCTTCTCCATACGATTTTATCTTTTCAATATTCCACATTTCTACCAGACCTACTGTCTTCTTATCAAAGAGAGAAGGACCATTAAAATTAAATTTATTATGAAAATACTGGTATGCGAGAGATTTATGCTTATTCCATATCATACCGTGCGTAATTCCTGTTTCATATTCAAAGGTCTCAAGAAAAAATACTGTATCCCTATATGATAGAAAATTTAAACTATCCATATCGATGAGTTGTTTCCTAATATTTTCATAAAAATCATTTCCCTTTTTTTTCACTTTATTCTTTAACTGACTTTTAGAAATTTCAGACGAAATATCTTGTATAAGTGTTGACTGTGCAGAGGAATACGCACTAAAGAATAATAATATCCAAAATACTAATAGAATCCTTTTACATTTCATTTTACCATTTCTTTAAACATCAATATAAGCTATCCCTTGTAAACATGTGATCATTACATTAGAATTCTATCACTCGTATATTTTAGCTCCTTTAAAAATATCGGGAAATGTTGACCAATCTGCTTGGTCAGCATTTTTATTTTGCTTCGTATTATCATAATATCCCTGTATGTCTTCTGCATACATACTTCGTGCTTCCAGTAAATCAGGTATTGATTTATTTTCCCAACTCTCGTCATTTTCCACAAAGTCCTTTTTTAATAAATCAAGGAATTCGACAAAACTTTTTCTATCCGTGACCTTAAAGCTGTTAATATCTTCTTTCATATAGGGGAGGGCAACTAAAATTTGTCTAAATATAACAAATCATTGATATTCAAGGCGAACAAAATAAAATTCAATTAAGCTAAAATTTATAGTAAATAAAAGCTAATATATTTAGTTTTATTATTTATCTTTGGATATTGAATAAGGATGGGCGCGCTAAAAGATAACCGGTTGCTCAACATTCTTGCGTGTTCATCCTGTTCAATAATTGGATTAAAGCAGGAGAGAGTTTTGTAAGTTCACTTTATAGTAAAGGACTTAAGATCAAAATTTAGACCTGTTTCAATGAGGTGAAAACGATAAATACTAATTGCGATGAATGTACCATTGACAACCGAGATTTTGAAGGACTTAAAGCATAAGGGATACAATATCCTGAAGTCTGAAAATAGTGTGGATGATGTTATTCAGCATTTTGTCCCGACAAAAGTAAACGACCTATGGGCGTTTATGGGTGAATTTAAGGAAGAGTCTGCGACAGTCGTGATCGAGCAGATCCTGGATGTGTCCGAAGAAGTGTTAGAAGGGAAATTCTTAAGGGTTTTCTGATTGATCTATTAATTTTTAAAAACTACACAGATGAATTTAAAGCAAATACACCAAGAATATATACTCAATCATCCTACAGCTGTAAGAACAAGTAAAAGTAGATCACAGCTAACTTTTAGACAGATTGCCGGTATCCGAGAGTCTGCCTTTAGCATTTCCCAGTTATTTACCATAGCAGATGGTGAAGATATTATTAGACAAGGTTTTGCTCGTTGGCCAGATGTAATAGCAGGAGAGCTGGAACTGCTCAAGAAGAGAGTGGTCGTTTAACATGTATAATTGGAGAGTTTTCGTCTTTAGCAGAAACTTTTCATTATGTAGAATAATGACATGTTCTTAAGAAAAAGACTAACAAAGCAGGGGAGGCTTATCTGACCTTTCTAATCTATAGATATTGGTTAATTTTTACTTTATTTTTTAAATCAGTGCGGAGAACTCGCTCATGTCAATAAAAGGGTTTTCCTTCGTGATTTCATAAATTATTAATTCAATAAGGAGATATAAAAAGAAAAAAAGAATTATATTGTTTATCTGTATTCTCATGAATGCTGGCCAGTAAGAATAATTAATTTCGGCATTCCGCCCACCGAAATGTAATTGTATTTTTATAGAACTGACGACAATGATAGGAAAAATGAATAAAGAATAAAAATTATGACACATAGATATTGGGGAAATGTTGAAGCAGATTGGGCTGGATTTTCGTCCGACATAACTTTCTCAAATCCTTTTTTTGACACCCAAAATGTTGAAGTTTTTTTGGGAGATGAATATGATGAAGATGGAGAAGAAATTGAAGAACTACCGAGCGAAAATCAGCTGAAAGAATTTGCAGAAACTTATCAAAATTTTATAGCGGATATTGAGAAGAATATCAACAGTATTCAAGACAAAGCCTATGAAAGATATTTAAAATTATATGCACATTTTTATGAAAATTCTGAAAAATCAGGTGAACCAGCATTGAATATTGACAACGCCGATAAACATAATGACCATATTAAAGAGATTATGTATTTGAGAGTTTTAGATGATAAGACAATTAAAGTATCTATTCGTTACAAATTGGATTCAGAACATGGACTTGAATTTAAGTTTGTAGGTGGACAAATAACAGATGTTGGTGGAATTGCAGAAACATAACGATAAAAAATTGCACTAATAAGGGTTTTGCATCAGGCTGGATGAAGTGAAAATTTAACAGTAGTTTTTCAATTGAATTTTAGTAATACAGATCTTTGTTTCGATTTTCGGAAAATCTTCTATCCCCGAAACACTGACTTTGGAGATACAGCATGATGAGCTTTGGAAGAAGGACTAGACTGATGGAAAAACCAAAAGCATCATCTCCAGAAGACAGAGGTAAAATTTAAATAAAATGAGTAACATACCATTTTAGACAATAGGCTGGTTATTAATTGAATAAGTGAGGGAGTCAGTAGCATTTTGCCAGACAATTCAATTTGTAAGAACTTATAATACGGCTGGTGGAATATTCAAATGGATATTTAGCACACCATTGGTGTCTAATATGACACATTGTTTAGAAGGCGAATTCAAACAGGAGAGAAAATTAAATTAACCTTAGCTGTAACCATAGAACCGATGACGACCATGAAAAATAATGTAATTTTAGTAATACTTGCCATCTTTTTGAATTCTTGCAATTATGCGCAAGAGCTAAAAGTAAATTCAGAAATTCAAGATTTTTTTGATGTGAAAGGAAATGTAAAAGAAATTACTACCACTAAAAAAATTTTTACAACAATGGGCGAAAGAAAATATGAGAGTAAAACTACTTTCAATAAAGTAGGAGAACCCATTGAAACTATTGATTATGATGAAAACGGAAATATTGAAAGTAAAAAACCCTGGACTAAAGCTAATGAAAATGATTTCAAAGGATGGGAAGTAAAAGAGGTATTTGACGTACAAAAAAGGTTAATAAAAAGGACAAAATACAATAATGGGAAAATTTCATTTGAAAACTACTACAAATACGATTTAAATGGAAATAAAATTGAAGATTTTGAGAAAATAAATAATGAGAAAACAGAATTCAAATACATAAACAATCTTTTATCCGAAGAAGTAACTTTCATTATTAATAAAGCGGAAGGCAACAAATTTTATTGGTACTGTAAAAAGAAGTTTTACTATGATGAGAAATCAAATTTAACAGAAATGGTGGTCTATTATTATCCTGATGACAAAATAATGAAAGGAAAATACAATTATAAATATGATAGCAAAGGTAGTTTAATAGAAACAATAGCATATGTTGAAAATAAAATTTCGGAAAAATCGACAAGGAAAATAGTTTACTACTAAAAATACCTACAGCTAACAAGGGTTTTTAGCCACTTTAAAAGAGAACACAAAAACAAAATTTAAAGAAATCTATGGATAAAAAAGCCAAAAACATATTGTTCAAAACGTATTGGAAAAATGGTTGGATTGATGCTAATGAAATACAAATAGATGCTGCTGACTTTGAGTATGCAAAATCAAAAGGTTTGATGTTTGAACCTTTAACCATTTCTCATGACCAATGTTTGGACAAGATTTTTGAGATACTTCCAACAATTTCAATCAACAAAGTTTCAACAGCATTTTTAAGTAGTCTTTCTAATAGGCGTTTAGATTGGCGTTCCAGTTTGGCTTCCTATTTTATAGCGAAACAATTGGTTCCTCATCAATATACAAAAGCATTAAGTGGACAAAGTTTTGGAGAAAATGGAGAAGTAACACACGAGAGTTATACTTGTGGAATTTGCAGAGATTTAAAATATGGCATTATAGGAGACAAGGATTATATCAATGAAGACTTAAATGTATTGAATTTTGAACGAATAAAATGGGGCGGAATTAGACACGGAAACCTTATTTACACTTTGTTCGACCTTCAACAACTACAAATAGCAGAAATCCCGGAACCTTCTACGGAAGATGTTGAGATTTTTAAAAATATATTATCGATTATCAAAAATTCTCAACCCACCGATTATCCAAGTGCATTAGAAAAAAACTTATCTACTGTTTTGAAATCAACGAAAGATGAGCGAAAAATATTAATTGAAATTTTAGCTTGTATTAACATTCTTAAACCAACCTCCTACGACAGACCGAGTAGAGGCAAGCACGATTGGACTTTTGTTGAATACTGGCGTGGAGAAGACAAATATAATGAAGAAGCTCTGAATACATATTTTGGAAAATATATGATGTAAAAAAGCGAACTGACAACGTTGAATTAAGAATTTCGTACCTGAAATGTTTCTCTGATATTTTTTGTAAACTTGAACTTTAGTGCTTCATAGCAAAGAAAACATCATGAAAACTCAGAACAACATGTGCGGCCAGCTGATCTGAAAAAATAAGATATTCTTATATGAAAATTAAAGCGTTATGAAATTTCAGACGCTTTTTTTATTTAAATGTGTAACATTTTCTGTTTCTTATGCTCTAAATCCTAAAAACAGCAATACAGGTTTTAAATATCGAAGAGATATACTGTGAGTACTGGAAGAGAATATGATAAATATAATATTTATGTGTTTTGTAAAACTATCGGATATTTGTGCGTTAACTGCAACCTTTCCAAAAACCATATGAAATGTAAAGTTTCAGAAAAAAGAGCTGAATTTTTAAGAGAAAAATTTTTTGAATACTCGTTCAAAGTTATTAATTTGGATCAAGAAACATTTGATAACATTTCTGAACCCATTGAATTGGATTTCATCGCAAAAAATCATAATTATGATGACGGAAATGTAATTTTGCTCACATAATTAATAATCCCAATTATTATTTATTAACAGCAAAAATGATTTTATTTAGAGCAGATGGCCTTTTAACATCATAATAAAAAAAAATTAGAACCAAATTTTGAAAAAAAAAAAAATTAAAAATCGAAACTTTCCGCTTCGATTTTCCGCCACTTCGCAAAGTCCCAAAACGTTAGCCGTAATTGTAACAAACCACACGAGAACGCTAATTCAATCCAATATAGTCCATTTTGAACTTTTTACCAATATAAATTTGAACTTATCACAAACAAAATTCATCGCTAATTAGCTCAACTTTGCTCTATAACTTTTAAATATAAAAAAATGAGCAAAAGAATTTTAATTACCGGGGCCGCAAGTGGATTTGGAAAAATCGCTGCATTTGATTTGGCAAAAAAAGGACACAAAGTAATAGCAACCGCACAGGTTTACCCGCAAATGAGCGACCTGATAAGAGATGCAAAAGAGCAGGGAATAGAATTGACCGTGGATAAATTAGATGTGACAAACGCTAACGACATCGCTTACATCACTCAAAAATATGATATTGATATTTTAATAAGCAATGCCGGAATAATGGAAGGTGGACCAATTGCAGAGCAACCATTAGATTTAATCCGTTCGATGTTTGATGTTAACGTTTTTGGTGGATTACAGTTGGCTCAAGGTTTTATTAAGAAATTCATTGATGAAAAAAGAGCCGGTAAAATCGTCTTCACTACATCTATGGGCGAATTATGGACGGTGCCTTATGTTGCGGCTTATTGTGCTTCAAAACATGCAATGGGATCAATTGCCGAAGGTTTGAAAACAGAATTAGCTCCATTCAATATCAAAATTGCAACCTGCAATCCTGGTATTTTTGGAACGGGTTTCAATGACCGCGGTGTAGATACCATCAATCGTTGGTACAATCCAGCAACCAATTTCACACCTTCATCAGCTTTTGACGGAACAGCCGAGGCTTTGGCTAACCAGTTAGACCCTCAATCAATGGCTGAGTGCATTGTAGATGTGGCTTTGGATGAAAATTCAAATTTCAGAAATGTACATCCAAAGGAAACCGAAGATTTTGTAAAACAACTACAAGCAGATGCTTGGACAGCAAAAAGCTAAATGAAATTCTAGAAAGCATGGACGAATAATCTGTGCTTTTTTATCATCAATTCAAATTAAAAAAAATGAATATCAATCATAAAGAAGCAACAAAAGTATTAAATGCTTCTATCGAAAAAGCAAGAACATTGAACATTCCCGTAAGTATTGCTGTGGTAGACACAGGCGGGCATTTGATGGCATTTGCGAGATTAGACAGTGTTTACGGCGTAATTGATTTTGCTGTAAAAAAAGCAAGAACTGCCGTAATGTTTGGCGTAGACAGCGAAATAATGGGAACAATTGTTTCCGGTGCAGACATTCATGGATACGGCATGCTAAACTCAAACGACGGATTATTAACCATTGCAGGTGGTGTTGTCATAAAAAATAAAGAAGGCAACATTATTGGAGCTATTGCATCTTCAGGTGGTTCTCCAGAGCAGGATAAAGAAATTGCTAATTCAGGAGCCTCTGTGCTCAATTAAATTTAAGATATTTGAAGTATGGAAGTAAAGCGTGAAATCATTTTTGATAAGTTGGTCTATTCCTGTGTCTTTGAAAAACACAGAGGTAACGAAGAATTTATTCCCGAGCATTTTTTAGGATTTCAGTTATCGGGCGAAACACACGCTTTCCACGCTGATGGAAATACGATAATTCCCGAAAATACAATCGTATTGGTACGCAAAAACCAATTGATTCGAACAATTAAATATCCTTCAAAATCAGGAAAATATCAGTTTTTATCGATTTCGTTGGATAAGGAAACTTTGCAACGATATGCTCTGGAAAATAAAATCTTGGTAGATAAAAAATATGCCGGTAAAGAAAAACTATTTTTTGAACCCGATGATTTTCTGCAAAATTATTTCGTTTCATTAGCACCATACATCAATAAAACAAAGGAAGCAACGCCACGTTTGGCAGATTTAAAAATCAGGGAAGCCATAGAATTATTATTGCAAAGCAACCCTGATTTTAAACAAATATTATTTGATTTTTCTGAACCCTATAAAATGGATTTGGAAGAATTTATGAACCAAAATTTTATGTTTAATATTCCGGTGGAATCCTTTGCAAAGCTTACTGGCAGAAGTCTTTCGGGTTTTAAACGAGATTTTTCTAAAACATTTAACACCACACCCAAACAATGGTTACTGGCAAAACGATTGGATGAAGCCCATTATTTAATCAAACATAAAAAACAAAAGCCAGCAGATTTTTATTTGGATTTAGGTTTCGAGAATCTATCTCATTTTTATGCTTCCTTCAAGCAAAAATTTGATTTAACTACTTCACAAGTTTAAAAGAAAATGGATTTTACTACACAATTGCAAACTTGGACAAAAGGCGATATCACACAAGGTAAATGGATGGTTGGAATTGCTGTTTGTATTCTTTTACCTGTTGCCATTTTTTTAAGGAAAAGCAGTTATTCAATTCAAAGAGGAATACTTCTTCCTGTTAGTTTGTTGTTCTTAATGAATGTGGGTTATGGAGGATATTTGTTGTTTTCAAAGCCAAAATATGCAGAAGAAAGAACAGCTCAGTTTCAAATTAATGCTGAAGAAACCATCAAAACGGAAATAACAAAAATCAAAGCAGATGATAGAAGTTATGCCATGACGAAATACATTTGGGCTGGATTGCTCATTATCTCAGTTGCTTATTTTTTTGTTTTTAAGAACGAATATTTTCAAGGATTATCTATCGGTTTTGTTGTCATGTTTTTGGGAATGTTTTTGATTGACACTTTTTTACATAACAGATTGAAATTGTATCTTGCAATCTTAATTGAATAATATTTTGAATGTCTTTTTCGACTGTTCTTTTGACAAAATTGATTTCCCCTATCTTATTTCTCATGGAAATACCATCCGACTAAAGCAGTATTAATCCATTTGGAATTGAAAGGTGATTTGCGTCCGGATGAATAGTAGGAGACAGATTTAAATTTGCTATGTTGCGACTACCAAAAGCTCTTTTAGGGCAAAGGTTTAGCTCGTAACGCAAATGTGCTTTGGATCTGGAAAGGGAAGGATATGAGATTTGTCTTTGCTTGAATGATAGAAACGGCCTCCTTGGTGGTACATTAATTATCAGATCATGTAAGTAATGGAAAAATGTACACTCTGCGAGAGAAACGAACTCGTACTATACTACATGCATAGAAAATAAGCTTTACCTTTGGCACATTTAGATTATCAAATTTATGATTTTAGAAAAATTATTTAAGGAATTTGATGTTGATACGAGCTTAGTTACTTCAAAAGAAACAGAATTATTTGATAATTCTTTTGAAAAAATACTTGTGAAACGCAACGACTTCTTAATTCGGGAGGGGGAGTTAGAAAAGTACAGTTATTTTATTTTTGATGGAATTGCACGCTGCTGGACATTAAATGATAAAGGCGAAGAACAAACTTTTTGGTTTTGTAAAGAAGGAACATTTTCCATGTCGAATATATCCTTTACCTTAAAAAAGAAATCGGACTTCAACGTACAAACTCTTGTAGATAGTATAATTTATAGAATCGACAAAGATAGCGTAATCCAAATTTATGAAGTAATTCCCCACTTAAAAGCAATTTTTGATGATATGACGGCTATATTGTTAAGTAGAATCTTAAAAAGAAATATTGACTTGATTAAATATTCACCTGAGCAGTATTATTTACTGTTGATGGCTCAATATGGTAGTGTATTAAATTTTATACCACTAAAAGATATTGCATCTTATCTTGGAATAACTCCACAAGCCCTAAGCAGAATACGCAAGCGTGTATTTTAACTTGAGTTCAGTAGTCCGTGTGATAAAACTCGGTTGCTCAATATTCTTGCTTGTTCATCCTGTTCAATAATTGGATTAAAGCAGGAGAGGGTTCTGTAAATTCACTCAGCCCCGATTGACCGAATTTTTACCCTTGCTATTCAAAGGGAAGAATGAAACAGGGGAGGATCAGGTATTTTTTGGTAAACTTTGATCTTTTCATCTGTTTTCCTCCTATTTAGAATTAGTAATTCATCTCTGAATTCTATACTTTTAAAATTTCCAAATTTTTGGGAGGAGGTCAGAGGTCAATCTTTTTGAGGGTAAAACGATAGGGAATATGCTAATGTTGCTTTCGGACAAAGACAATATAATCTGTGCTGACCGGCTCAAGACCATTCTTTCTCATCTCTGTTGCTATTTGAGCTCTATGATAAGTTCCGTGATTAAAGGTATGTAATAATATCTCTTCAATGGAGTTTACAAATTTATCATTTTTAGTGTTTTTATATTGAATGCTATATTTGTCATAATCGTTGTGTTTTTTGATCTTTTCACCTAAGCCAGCTGAAGCCAAATTATGGTATTGTTCGCATTCCATAATACTATGTTCATCCCAAACGCCTAGGTATGGTTTTTCACCATTTAATCTACTTAACCAGATTATTTGTGCATTAACAATATGACTCATTAGTCGTAAACAGGAGGGAGGAATTATACTTCCTTGAGATTTTATTGTACTGATGACTGATTTATTGGCCCAGTCATTATATAACCATAAATGTTCAATCGGATTTGACATTGTAAATAAATTACTTTGATTTAAATATACGTAATAATTTCTCTAAGAATTCATTTTGTGAACGGACTTCTTATTTACTTTGGGGAGTGATTACTTTAAAAAAGATGGATAGCTTATCATTTTATTATAGGAGATTATCCTCATTCTTTAATCAATTTGGAAAATGAATATAATTCATGGATTCGGAGTTTTACGGATATTAATGATAATTATTTAAACTATAATCAGATTAATTGGTCTGATTTTGATACTAAGTACAATTACTTTTTGGATATTTATAGTAAATATTCAAAAAATTATAAGTCAGAACTATTATCAATAGATCCCTTACTTATAAAAGATTTATTAAAGAATATGGCAAACTGTAAAATTGTGCGATGATAAATATTTTTAGATTGATATTGTTTTTCGTTGTTTTCGGACTTTCGAAAAGTGGATTTTCACAAGAGTTTAAAAAATGTAAAGAGATAACAATGGGTATAAAAACATATAATGTAAGTGTAAGTGATGAATATATTGTCGTAAGTGATAATGACTTAGAAAAAGATAAAGTAATTGAAGATCCAGATTATCCGATTTCTCAGTATTCACTCATGCGAAAACAATTTCAAGTTAATATTGATACAATATTGAATAAAGCAGAGGAGATCTTTGGACATTTAAATGCTAAGGATTTATTGATATCATGGACAATGAAGAATGATCAGAGCATTGTGGGGGTGTCATGTACGTTCTCAAAAAGAATAGTTAAAAACAAGGATCAAATAGAAGCTTTTGTCAATTTTGTAGAAAAAAATTCTAAAGTTAAAGTTATTTTTAGGAACGATGAAGATAGAAGATCACATCCAGGATTTGTCTATAGTCTGCGTATTGTTAGTTCAAATAAATAATCACAGACATTTAGAAACTATAATTTGAATAGATCATATAAAAAAACATGTAAAGCCATTCTGTCAAGAATGGCTTTACATGTTTAATACCATCCTTATGGCTTCCCGTATTTTTTAATCAAACCGATCACCACAACAATCCCATTTCAGCAATAGCTTATTGTGATCAGTGTCGATTTAACCCCTCTAAATTTTGCCATAAAGATTAGCTCAATCATCATTGAACTTAGATATTAGGATTGATATTCAGTAAAATAGCTCCGTATTTATGTAAACATTTGAATATGATATTTGTTATACTATTAAAAGAAGTCATATTCATGATAATAACCTAAAAATTAATCGACGTAAAAATCTAGGAACTATCCTTAAATATTAGTATTTTCAATTATCATTTTAGGTATTAGAATGATTTATTTAACTTAATTTTTGGTTACGAAGTCCACCGTATTTTTTAAGCCGTTCAAGTAGTAATTTCAGAAATTGCCGTGACTGCTAATTCTTGTAAAGAAAGCAAAAACTTGTATACAGGTAATTGCGATTTGGAATGCAGTTTTAATAACCGAAAAACCTTTAGCACTAGTGTTAATGCCTGATAATTAAAGTTTATGAATAAGCGACCAGTAAATACAAATGAGTCGGAGCGATTAGATGCACTACACAAATACGAAATATTAGATACACAGCCAGAAGAAGATTTTGACCGTATTACCAATATCGCTTCGCTGGTTTGCGGTGTACCTATATCACTCATTTCCTTAATTGATGAGGACAGGCAATGGTTTAAATCCCGGGTAGGTCTAGATGTCGGACAAACTTCTCGAAGCTTGGCATTCTGCCAGTATGTTATTAAAGATCGTAATTTCATGGAGGTTCCAGATGCTCAACAAGATGAACGATTCAAAAATAATGAGCTCGTAACCTCGGATCCCTACATCAGGTATTACTTAGGATTTCCTCTAATTGATCCAAATGGTTTTGCGCTGGGAACGCTTTGTGTGATTGATACCATACCTAAAGATTTAAGTTCAGACCAAAAACAGGTGCTGTCACTGCTTCGTGATGAGGTCGTCTCGCTGATCATCAATCGAAAGGAAAAAGAAAAGTATAAAGAAGGCGAAAGGGAATTACAAGCATTTTTTGATAATTCCCAAAGTTTGATGTGTACGCATGATCTGGAAGGAAATCTGCTAAAAGTTAATAATGCGAGTGCAGCCATCTTAGGTTATACGAGGGCTGAAATTGAAAAACTGTCGCTATATGATATTATCCCCAGTAAAGGACATGAAAATTTGAGCGCATACCTCAAGCAACTTGTTAAAACCGGTACGGTAAAAGGAGAGATGCGCACAAAGACAAAGTTGGGTGAATTACGTATCTGGTTATTCAATAACATTCTCCAGACGAATGGTGATAAAAAACCATATGTGATCGGTAATGCCGTTGATATTACGGAACAGCATTTTCTTGAGAAAGACCTAAGGGAAACTCAGGCTATGTTAAAGCGGACCGGAAGGGTTGCCCGAATAGGTGGGTGGGAGTATAATCTGCTTGAAAAACATCTGACCTGGTCTGATATAACAAAAGAAATTCATGATGTTCCACCTACTTATCAACCTGATATTGCTCAAGGATTAGATTTTTATAAAGAGGGTGACAGTCGAACAAAAATAAGCCACGCAATTGATGAGGCGATTACTAAAGGGATCTCATGGGACTTGGAGCTGGAGATCATCACATTTAAGGGTGAAGATCTTTGGGTACGGGCATTGGGCAATGCCGAGTTTGAAAATGGTCAATGCATTCGTTTATATGGTACCTTTCAAGATATTGATAAGCGAAAACGTATCGAGGCTGAATCTGTGAAGTCTAAAAAGCTTCTGGAGGATGTTCTGGAGGCGACATCGGCAGTAGGTATTATTGCGACAGATAATGAAGGTCTTATAACGCTCTTTAATAAAGGTGCCGAAAACCTTCTTGGTTACAGCAGTGAGGAAATTATCGGCAAATTCACACCTGCTCTTTTCCATGTAGAAGAAGAGATGTTGGCCCGCGTGAATGAACTTACGATTGAATTGGGACGAGAAGTTATAGGATTTCGCGTTTTTGTTGAGAAGCCTGAACTGTACGGGGCAGAGCAAAGAGAGTGGACCTATGTTAGAAAAGACGGAAAATTATTAAATGTTTCCCTTGCAGTAACTACCATTCGGGACACGGAAGAAAACATAATTGGTTATCTCGGTATTGCTACCGATATCAGCAAGATTATTCATCAACGGGAAGAATTGGAAAAAGCAAAAATTCTTGCTGAACAGGGAAGTATTGCGAAATCTGAATTTTTAGCAAATATGAGTCATGAAATCCGAACTCCTCTCAATGGAATCATCGGTTTTACAGATTTGATGACCAGAACTTCGCTCGATGATACCCAGCAAGAATACTTGTCTATTGTGGATCAGTCCGCAACTTTACTATTGAGTATCATTAACGATATTCTCGATTTTTCAAAAATTGAAGCCGGAAAACTGGAGCTGGACATTGATAAATGTGATCTTTATGAATTACTGACGCAGGTAACCACTTTTTTAAATATTCAGGCACCGGGTAAAAATGTTGAATTTCATCTAAATATCTCGAAGGATGTGCCGCAATATATCTGGGTCGATTCCCTTCGTGTTAAGCAGGTATTAATGAACCTCCTGAGCAATGCAAAGAAATTTACAGAGAAAGGTAAAATTGAGCTATGTGTCGATTTTTTATCTAAGGAAGATGATCTGACCAGGTTGCGTTTCAGTGTGCGGGATACGGGCATCGGTATAAAAGCTGAAAAACAGGAGAAAATTTTTGATGCTTTTTCGCAGGAAGATGCGTCGACAACAAAACGATACGGCGGTACGGGACTGGGATTAACGATTTCTAATAAATTGCTGAAGATGATGGGCAGCGGTTTAAAATTGGAGAGTACATATCTGGTTGGGAGCCGTTTCTATTTTGATCTCAGTGTGCGGTATGATGATGGTGATGTACGCGAATGGCTAAATCTGAAAACCATTCGATCGGTATTGATCGTAGCCGATGATCCCGCCAAGCGGACGCTTTTAGCACATATGTTAAACCTGCAGAAAATTAAAGTTTTCGAAGCGGCTAATGGATTTGAAGTGTTGCAGCTGTTAATGAAGGGCAATCAGTATGATGTAATTATTATTGACAATGACCTCCCGATAATGAGCGGTGTTGAGACCATTAAAAAGATCAAGGAAAAATTATTTAGTATTGATAACGATCACACGATCATACCGATATTTGATGCCACCGAGGGAAATATAAGTAACATATGTACATCCTTAGGTATCAGGCATTGGCTCGAAAATCCGGTTGTATATAATGATCTGTATGCCGTTCTGTCAAAAATTGAAATACAGGAGATTGAAAAGGCCGGTGATCCTGGGCCAAAAGATCGGCAACATGGAGAAGGCTTTAAAATTCTTCTGGTGGAAGATAATGAATTTAACACACGTTTAGAGACCATCTTGATCCGAAACATCATGCCGGGAATCGAGATTCTGGAAGCTAAAGATGGACTACAGGGAATTGCGATTTTTAGAGAAATGCATCCAGATCTGGTTCTGATGGATATTCAGATGCCTGATATGAACGGCTATGAAGTCACGGAAGTAATACGTAAGGAAGAAACAGGAATTAGAACTCCTATTATAGCTTTAACTGCAGGTAATGTACTCGGGGAAAAGGAGAAATGTCTGGCAGCAGGAATGGATGATTTTGTGGTTAAACCAGTAGTTGAACAGACATTACGTGCCGTGTTGACCAAATGGCTTCATCGCGAATAGTGAGTCCTAAATACGATATTTTAAATCGAGATTAAGACGGAAATTAATCTCGCAAAATCTATTATTTTTTCAATTTTGTTTTCTTTGAAAAAATAATGTTAACTTCCTGAATAACTAACTGATGCCAATATGAGTTATCCTATTCCTAAAGATCTGAAAGGCCTTACAGAAAATCAAGTGAAGGAGTCTGTTGAAAAATACGGCTATAATGATTTAAAAACTAAAAGCAATAACGGTACATGGCGTTTACTGATCAACATCGTTAAAGAACCGATGTTGATCTTATTGATCCTGATTTCTGTCATTTATCTAATTGTCGGGAACTATGCCGAAGCGTACTTCATGTTCGCCGCGGTAATTTTTGTGTCCGGCATTTCTTTTTATCAGGACTCCCGAAGCCACAAAGCCATGCAGGCTCTTGAAAAATTAAACGAGCCCTTAAGTAATGTGATCCGCGACGGCCATATCGTTGCTATTAAAACTCATGAAATAGCTGTCGGCGACCTCTGTATTACTGAAGAAGGCCAGATCATCAATGCCGATGGCCGTATTGTGCACAGCAATGATTTTTCAGTAAATGAATCTTCTCTTACCGGTGAAAGCCTATCGGTTTTCAAGGATGCGGATAGCACAGACAATAAGGTGTATAGCGGCACAATCACGGTTTCGGGTTTGGCTGTTTTTGAGGTACAGGAAATAGGTGAGCAGACGAAGTTGGGCAAGATAGGCCGTTCTATTGCTTCTATTACAGCAGAAAAATCACCCTTACAGATACAGATAGAGCGTTTTGTGAAAAAGATGGCACTTGTTGGACTAGTGGTTTTTATACTGGTATGCCTGGCCAATTATTTTCAGACCAACAGTTTTATTGACAGTCTTTTAAACGGCCTTACTTTGGCCATGTCAATTCTTCCCGAAGAGATTCCTGTAGCATTTACGACTTTTATGGCTCTAGGTGCCTGGAGGCTTATGCGGGACGGTGTTATTATTAAAAAATCGAGCATCGTTGAAACCTTGGGGAGCACCACAGTTATCTGCACGGATAAAACGGGTACGATAACGGAAAATACGATGCATCTGGTTGCTGTTTACAGTGAGGCTGGTCAGTGTACCGCTAATGAGCAGGATTACCATTTGCCCGAAGTGGCAAGTGTAATTCAGACGGCTATGTGGGCCAGCGAACCGGTGCCTTTCGATCCAATGGAGAAAGAACTCCACCGTCTTTACGAACAGACCGAAAAAAATGACCGACGCGCACAGTTTGAGCTATTTCACGAGTATCCGTTGGAGGGAAAACCGCCGATGATGACGCATCTGTTTAAAAACAAGAGCGGTGAACGTCTTATTGCAGCTAAAGGTGCACCTGAAGCTATTCTTGTAGTGAGCCGGCTTACAGATGAAAAAAAAGAGGCATTGCGGGTAGTGGTTGATCAATTCGGACAGCAGGGATATCGGGTATTGGGAGTTGCATCTGCCATTTATGAAAGCGATGACTTTCCCGAAAAACAGCAGGATTTTCCGTATGATTTTGTCGGCTTTGTTGTTTTTTACGATCCACCGAAGAAAGGGATAGAAAGGGTGTTTCAGCAAATCTATGAGGCAGGGATCAAAGTTAAAATGATTACGGGTGATAACTCCAATACAGCAGGTTCTATCGCAGCACAGGCGGGTATTAAAAATGCATCTGCTCATATCGAAGGTAAGGAATTGATTGTGCTTTCTGAGGAAGAGCTGGACAAAAAGGTACAAGAAATTACTCTCTTCGCCCGCATGTATCCGGAGGCAAAGCTGGCCGTGGTGAAATCGCTTAAGCGCCAAGGTGAGGTGGTGGCCATGCTAGGCGATGGGGTAAATGATGCTCCGGCACTGAAAGCGGCACATATTGGTGTAGCCATGGGGCATAAAGGAACTGAAATAGCGAAGGCCGCCGCCGCAGTCGTTCTTATTGAAGATGATTTTTCTAAGTTGGTGCTGGCAATTGCAGCGGGTAGACGCATCTATGCCAATATTAAGAAAGCGATTCAATACATTATTTCTATTCATATTCCCATAATCTTGACGGTATCACTACCGCTCTTTTTGGGTTGGGTATATCCCCAGATTTTCACGCCTATACATGTTATATTTTTGGAACTGGTAATGGGACCTACCTGTTCGATTGTCTATGAAAATGAGCCCATGGAAAAAAATGCCATGCAACGTAAACCACGTCCTATATCGGAGACCTTTTTAAACTGGAAAGAACTGATGATCAGTGTGGTTCAGGGGCTGGTGATTACCGCAGGTGTTCTTGTTATCTATCAATATGCTCTGAGACAGGGAGGAGATGAGAAAACGGTTAGGAGTATGGTCTTTACAACATTGATCTTTGCTAATATCCTACTGAGTTTTATCAACCGTTCGTTTTACTACTATATATACGAGACCATCACGTATAGGAATCGTCTTATCTATTACATCACCGGCATTACTTTACTGTTTATGTTGATGATGCTGTATGTTAAACCTGTTTCCGATTTCTTTAGCATGACAAATCTGGGATTTACGCAGGTGTTAATTTGTTTTTTGGTCGCCGGGCTCAGTACGCTCTGGATGGATCTTTACAAATGCTGGAAACGATCACGAACTGAATAGTAATTATTACGGTCTTTATCTAATGAATAAGTTACAGCACCTCCGTCGGTCAAACTAAAAAGATCGTATAAAGTATTTATTGGTGGGGAATATTGACCATATCAAGTTGGGTTAAAGCTCGTACTTATTGACTTAGTCATTAAAATTAAATTCAGGTCATAGCATCTAAAGCTGTGACCTGTTTTATTTACTTAAGTTAGTCTGTCTATAGAACAAACTTTTTTACCATTTTATTTGATCAAACTCATGCCACGTGGATGTGGTTAATACGCAACTCCTGTGTAAATACCCTAAATCAATCCTGTACTGAACTATCGATGCATCGACCTGTTCTTTTTCTATAACTGTTTAATCAACTAAAATATTCATTATGGAAAATAACTTAAACAACCCGGATATCATCAACGATTTAATAAAGATTAATAATGACCGCATAGCAGGCTATAAAAGGGCTTTGGATCTTGCTCATGGTCTAGAGCTTGACACCCTGCGCCAGATATTTGCAAATAACATTTTACAGTCCGAACGTTTTATTGAAGAATTGAAACCTTATGTGCTTCGAGAAGGGGAGAAACCTACCGATGAGACGATGTTAAGTGGTAAGCTGTTTAGAATGTGGATGAGTATTAAAGGAAATATTGTCGGAAATGATAGACATAGTTTGCTCGAAAGTTGCGAAAAGGGGGAAGATGCGTTTAAAGAAATGTATAAAAAAATACTTGTAGAGGATGTCAACGATTTATCATTGGGCGCATGTAATAAATTGTTGGAACAATTGAGCAAACAATCTGAATCGCATAATGAAATTAAAAGTTTGCGCGACCAGGTGCCCTCATAAATAATATCCGATGAAAAATGAAACTGGAATCACAGTTGAATGATTGATGAAAACAACAATACCCGGTCTTGCCGGGTATTGTTGTTTTAAATATACATGTGTTCTTAATCTTGTAAAAGCGCTAATGCGGTCTCATTACCTTGTTGGGCAGCCAGATCTGCCACCGATAATCCGCTGCTGTCCAGAATACTTTTATTGGCACCCCGCTCTAATAAAAGCTGCACGATCTCGTTTCTTCCAAACATAGCCGCAAACATGAGTGCAGTACTGCCATTTCCATGTCGGAGATCGAGATTAGCACCATGATTGATCAAGAGTTCTGCCATATCTTTATAGCCTTTAAATGCCACACCCATCAGTGCACTGTTGCCGCCGTTATCTTGGGCATTGACATGTGCGCCTGATTTCAGTAATAATTGTGCAGCTTCATATTGGTTATTATAACAGGCAATGATAAGTGGACTATACCCTTTGTCATCGCGGCTATTTAGATCTACTTTTTGGCGAATGAGTTCTTCTAGTACTTCAATATTGCCTGCCCGTGCGGCGTGAATGATAATGTGCGCATCCTGTATCATATATTTTTTATTTAAGTCTTTCGTTGTATAGCAATAACAATCTAGAGCTATTTTAGTTGCCGATAAAAATTAATTTATGAAATTTTCGATAGCAGTATTTCCTTGACGATTAATGCCTGATTTTGACCAGTATTGGTATCATTATTTGACTGAAAACAGTAAAAAAGACTTTGTCCATGTAATTTATCCCGGATCGTGGTTTTAATACTTGAAATCAAAGTAACGGTGAACTCCTGTTCCGATGGGTTGTTATCCTTGTATAAATATTTTATTAAGTAACTCATGTATTATGGAAAATCATTTGAACAACCCAGAAATTATCAATGACCTGATTAAAATTAATAATGATCGGGTGGAAGGTTATAAAACAGCATTAGATCTTTCGCATACACTAAGTTTGGATAGCTTACAGCAATTATTTGCAAAATATATCTTACAGTCACAGCATTTTATTGAAGAGCTGAAACCTTTTGTCGTTTTGGAAGGTGAACAACCGACCGATGCCACCATGTTAAGCGGTAAACTGTTCAGAATGTGGATGAGTGTGAAAGTAACCATTTCAGGGAATGACAGAAAAAGTTTACTGGAAAGTTGTGAAAAGGGAGAGGATGCGTTTAAGGACACGTACAAAAAAATTCTCCAGGAGGATAATGATCAATTGTCTATCGAGGTGAAAAATATACTTTTAAAGCAGTTGGATAAACAGCTGGAGGCACATGATGCCATTAAGATGTTGCGTGACGAGGTAACGCTGTAGATAATGGATGTTTAATCGCGATACAGTAATCCCCGCTGAATAAGCGAAGCATAACTAAAATAAAAATACCCGGTCATGCCGGGTATTTTTTTATTTTAACGTTTTTAGCAAAAGCTGAATTACTTATTTCAGGCTTGTTAATGCTTTGGAATTTCTTAATAAAAAAACATATTGAAAATAATCTGTTGTAAACGTGCCCTTTTGAGGAACAATATTCTCACCAAAAACTCTCGATTTTATAGTGATTAGGTGTTGCGATTTTAGAAAGGGTGAGTTCTCTGAATTTAACTTGAATAGCGTAATTGAATTTGGTTTACTCAATTCTTTTAAATCATTGATTCCCTTTACAAGTTGTAATGGACCATCTGCATTACTCCAATCCACTCGTTCATTTTCTGGCGTGGGAAATTGCGGAATTTTAGGAAGGTACATTTCGCTGTCTAAGGTATAGCTAACAAAACTCGTGGTTTTTATACCCGATTTTTTTAGTTCAGAAGCGAATGTTTGTTTTCCATTTTCAGTTGTATTTTGCAATACGTGGAAATAACCAAAAAGACCGTAGAATTTTTCATTTTCAAGTTTTAAGCGCTTGATTGAATTCTTAAAATTAATGACCATTGCCGAATCTCTGGCCACTTTTGAATGATCATCAACATTCTTGTCAACTCCTATTACTGTAATTCTTGAAGAGTCGGTGAGCTGTTGATTATAATCGTAAATAGCATTCCATTTTTCCAAAAGCTCCTGACTTGATTGTTGCGGAATTCTTTTACGGATGGCCAATACAACGTCCTTTAAAGTTTCTTGATTTTTTAAGCTATCTGTCAGGAAATTATTCAGTTTTGCAGCTGTTATGCTATCCATTTCTGCAATGTAATATTTAACACCCACTTTTTTATTTAAGAAAAAAAGCAACTCCCTGTCCAACGTCTGATTGTCAGCGTAGCCATGAATTTCTCCCAAAAGGAAAACCTTTGATTGATAAAAATCATCATCAAATAATTTGTCATGAATTGAATTTGTGATTTCCGTACTATTTTTCATCAGATAGCTTATATTATCATCATTTTTAGATTCTAAAAATAATTTATTACTGATAAAAAAATATAAGATAAACAGTACGCAAATGCTTAAAATAGTGATCGATGTGAATTTAAGGACTTTTAAAAATTTCTTCATGTGTATTTTGGTGGTTTTTGGTTCAAAAAGTGTTGTCAGTAAATCGAATTCTTAAAAATAAATTACTGACTGATGTTTTTCTGTACTGAAAAGTTTTTAATTGTGATGTGGGTTAACATTACCTTGAACGGTTTAAGGTTGGCGTTTGTGCTTATTTGTTTCATTTTAGGTTTAATAATGCTATAATTTCTTGCGCTGACAAATATATGATTTTTGAATTTTCTTCACACATTTCAAGTTCTAAAAGATTATTATCGGTCCAGCGCTTAGCACTGCAAGTTCCATCTTGACAGTGGTCGGCTATAATTTTATAAAGATTTTTAAATTTTAGAGGCAGTATTTCAGGGTTGGTAAAATCACAAACGGTTACCGTCGAACAGTTCATTCCATCTTGTCCATGTACGGCAATCAGATTATTTGCCGGGTTATAAAGCCATTCTTTTATATACCAAAATTCATTGTCGCAATCCTCTTCAGAATTTTCGTCAATGCGGCATTCACTGACAAATTTATATGCTTTGTTTTTTGTGATGTTATAAATAGCATACTCCATCAGGTCGTTACCTGAAACAAAGTACTCGTTGTTATTTGAATGCCTGATATATTGATAAAATATTTTTCCAAAAGCATATCGAGTGGTATATAATTGATTGTCATGGTTATCGTACAACGTTAACCTTTGGCAACTAATTGATTTTCCATAATTGTGCGTGAGGTTATAAGAATGATTGTAATTGTCAATAGTCAATTTGATTTCATCTGTCAAAAAATGGATTTCTTGATCGATGAAATAGTCTTTATCAAATATGTAATTGTATTGCTCCAAATATTTTTTGTATTCAATACTGTCAGCATAATTTTTCAATCTATTGTCGTTTACGTTTGATTTAGTCACGCCCGGTTATCGTATAAGGCATTATACACAAATATCTAAAAGTTTTATTAAACCGAGAAATCAAATGGTAATCCCTATGTCTGTCCGCATACCGCTACAAAATTCAAAAAAAATAGCGCAGTCGGAAACAGATATAAATACTATTTGTTAAGCTATTATGATTTTAAACTCTTCTAAAATTCCCTTTCGTTATATGTTTAACAAAGTTAAAAGGGAAGTGGCTTTGGTGGCCATTTTTGGCTTAATATTTAATGGATTGACTTATATTTTGCACGACGAGCTTCCGGATATGCCCTTGGGGGTTCCTGCATTTTTAGGTACCGCCATATCGGTCTTACTGTCTTTTAAAATGAGCCAGTCGTACGAAAGATGGTGGGAAGCACGCAAAGTTTGGGGCGCTATTGTCAATGACTCCCGGTCGCTCGTTATCCAGATGCAGAGTTACCTCGCTGCTGAATATGCAGGAGTGATCAAAGATATCGCTTATAAGCAGATTGCCTGGTGCTATGCATTAGGGGATTCTCTTCGCGACCTCAACCCGCTTGCAAGACCATTGGAATTGACACAGGAGGAACTCGACCATTTACAGGAGCATCGGAATGTGCCCTTGGCAATTACCCAGATGCAGGCACTTACCATCAAGGACTTATCAGAAAAACAGGCGATACCTGATTTTTTTCGTGTCCAGCTGGATCAGACCCTAGTGCGTTTGGTAGATGCGATGGGTAGAGCCGAACGGATCAATTCGACGGTATTTCCGGTTACTTACCGCCTTTTTCTTCACGGAGCGATCTATCTCTTTCTGATTACCCTCTCGATCGCGATACAGGATGTCAGCCCGATTTTCGAAATTCCGCTATTGGTGCTGATCGCGGCATTGTTTTTCCTGGCAGATAAGACGGCCTATAATCTGCAGGATCCTTTTCGCAATCGGCAAAGTGATGTGCCCGTAACCGCGATAGCCCGTAATATTGAAATCAATATCAAACAGTTGCTTGGAGAAGATCATATACCGGAGCCGTTGAAGCCAAAGACATTTTTTATTCTCTAATTGTGGGAATTAGGAGTTCGATTTTAAGGATAGCAGTTGCTGATTTTTAGAACTGCGAAAATCGATTCACGTATTGAAAAAAATAGGGATATTAAAGCAAGCATCGATTGGTGCTTGCTTTTTTTCGCGCATTGCTACCTTTAAAAATCATCTTAACGGATCAATGCGGCAATGAGGAGCAATCTGCTAAATTTTTGTCCCGCAGACTTTTTATATGGTCATGAGCCTGAAGCTGCAGTATCGCCTGGTGGCGAATAAGATGCTCTGCTTCTAATGTCAGCACTTCTTTCTCTTCCAAGGTGTGCTGATACACACGTTTATAAATATCTTCTCTTTTTTCGCAGTCGTTTAAGATGCTCTGGATTGTATTCTCCACAAAACTATTCTTGAGATCCAGCCACATGTTGCGCAATTTGCTGGAAATCGTGGTATTTATCTGTGGAAATTCACTCGCTTCATAGACAAAGGGCTTGAGGTCCGTAATAAATTGCTCCGACTGGTCCCGGTATTGCCTAAGGTACTTATCAATATCGTTGTGGGTATCTTTTGGTAACAGTTCAATATATTTGGTATAACCGGCAATTCGGTCATTATTGGCCTCTACTAAATTATTTAACAGATAGGCCTGTTCCTGCAATAAATTTTCCATCGTATATGTTCTTCATGTTTATTTAATAGACAATCTAAAAGGATGTTAGTTCATTATTTAAACTTATGATGAATGTTAAAGGATAAAACATGTCATGAAGCTGGAAGATGATTATGCAATCTGATTGATTTCTCGCATTTTTAAGAATTTAATCGTTATGCCCATCTGTCCGAGATGGTATAGGTCATGATGGATAAGTCCTGTTACTAAATATTGGTAATCGTGCGGAAATGCAGGACCTGCATAAGGGTAGGGTGTCGATAGAAATACATCGTCTTTGCCTTCCAGGAAGTAGATGATGCTTTGTTGTGTGCCATGAAATTCCTGCAGCATATTTTTCCATCCTTTTTTGGCAAGTTCTGTATTGGTTCGCCAATTTGCGGCATCGGTCATTTCAAGTCCGCGGGGATTTCCTTGGAGACGGCTGAGGACCTCCTTTCGCCATTCGATCAAATGCGACATTAATTCGGCGATGCTGTGCATGTCCGGAAGCGGACGCTCGAACGCTGTCATTTCATTAACTTCAGTAAGCTTCTTTTCGAAATTTTCATCGATCCATAGATCAGCACTTTCGATATCTCGCAATTGCTGCATCATATTAGTTATCAGTACTTTTTCCATGATTTTCGTTTTAAGTTGTCATGATTTTAAATTTATGAATGATCGTATGGAAGTGCGATCGCTATTTCCGAGTGGCACCCTTGCCTTTATTTGAATTAGCCTAAACAAATTGGAATAATAGAACTCAAGCATTGTCTCTGTTCTATTATTCCAAATTTATTGACAATCAGTGAGATTACAAGAATGCAGGGTGATCCAATTTAACCGCTATGCGGTTTGCTGCATTGACCAGTCCCACATGACTGTAAGCCTGCGGGAAATTGCCCCATTGACTACCGTCTTGCTCATCGACATCCTCACTGAATAATTTAAGATGATTGCCGTAACCGATCAACTGCTTGAATACCTGTTGCGCTTCTTCCAAACGTCCTACACAGGCCAGTGCTTCCACATACCAGAAGGCACATACCAGAAATGTTGATTTCGGTTTTCCAAAATCGTCTTTATGCAGATAACGGTAAAACAGCCCATTTTCTCCTTTCAGCTCTTCTTCCAAAGCTTCGAGGTGACGTTTTGCTTTATCACTAGCGGGATCCAGATAGTTCATCATGATCAGCTGTAGGGTAGAAGCATCTAAATTGGGGTTTTTCGTAGCCGTTGTGTACACACCGCGCTCTTCATCGTAGCAGCTTTCAATATGCACACTGGCGCGTTCCCGTAATTCTTGTGCCTTAATTTTGATTTCTTCAAAACCGTACTGTTCGGCAATTTTTAAAGCTGCTGTCGCACCGGCCCACTGAAACAGATTGGAATAGCAGTGTCTGTTTTCAAAATTCCGGAATTCCCAGATCCCCGCATCGAACTCATCGATGGTGCTTTCAATTTTCTTCAGAATATAGTTGGTCCAGGATTTGGCCAAACCGGTATTCTGATGACTGAAGCGGTGGTCGGTAAACATCGGCAACAGGGCAAGCAGTGCCTGTCCGTAGACATCATTCTGAATATGCTCAAAAGCCTGGTTCCCTAAGCGTACGGGCTTATTGCCTAAGTACCCTTCCAGATGGTCGAGTGTGGTTTCTGTCAGCTGATGCTGCCCCATGATGCCGTAGAGCGGTTGCAGCCGTCCGCGATCGGTCTGTGTAATGTTGGCAATGTAAGAGGCGTATTTCTCCATTTCTTCAAATTGCCCGATGTGGCTCAGGGCAGTCAGTACATAGTAGCTGTCCCGCAACCAGCAGTAGCGATAATCCCAGTTACGGCCACTTCCCGGATGTTCGGGAAGACTTGTCGTACTGGCCGCGATCAAAGCACCTGTATCTTCATATTGATGCAGCTTGAGCACGAGTGCAGAACGGATCACTTCTTTCTGGCAGAAGGACGGTATAGAGGCATTTTTTACCCAACGTTGCCAATAACCTTTGGTTCTGCTTAAAAAATCTTCTGCGGTACGTTCAATCGGAGCCTCAAATGGGCTCCCGAATGTCATGACCAGATAAACCGTACTGCTCAGCACATGTGGAATATCATCGAAAAAATGGCTGACCGGCATATTGGTGGCCAAGCGCATTTTGATGTCTTCTTGCTCAAATTGGATATGGTTGCTGCCTCGGTTTTTCGTGAATCCCTGTTTTCCGTATTGATATTTGGGTGTACAGCGCACACGGATCTTTGGCCTACCAGTGAGCGGTTCTACTTTACGCACCAGCATCAACGGTTTGTAATAGCGTTCGTACTGCTCAAAACGTGGTGCAAAATCGGTGATCCGGTAACTGCCTTCAGCAGTGGTCAACGTCGTACATAGAATATTGGTGTTTTCGATATATTGCTGATCGGTGTTTGTAATTTCGGAAGTCGGCAGGATCGAAAATTCTCCACCATTCTCCTGGTCCAATAAACTACCGAACACAAATGAATCTTCAAATGTGGGCCAGCATAACCAGGTAATATTGCCGGTGATATTGACATGGGCAATATAGGAGCAATTTCCAATGATGCCGCTGTTGTATTTATGCTTCGGTGTTTTGGTCATAAGTTTCTATTTTAATTTCAGATTCTGATTGACTGATCAGTTTTTGATTTTTTCTATTATAAGCAAAGTACTCGATGAGCTGTACAGCTTCCTGCTGTGTATCTACATAAAACTGCGCAGCGGACTTTTTATTGCCCACTTTGATGGTAATCGCATCGGCAGGTAGCTCTAAAAACATATCTTCGTCGGTCGCATCATCGCCGATTGCAAAGATGAAATCCGGATTATAGCTGTTTACGATTTCCATAGCTGCTTTCCCTTTATTGAGTTCGCTATTTTTAACTTCGATCACTTTATCGCCCATCAGCAGCTGCAGGCCATGTTGCTGCACTAAGTAACGTAAGCTCTCCACCAGTTCGAGCGCGCGAAGCTGTCCTAATCCGGGCTGTGCTTTACGGTAATGCCAAGCTAAAGAATATGACTTTTCTTCAATAACACAACCAGCGGTGTTATTGGCAAATTTGGTCATGATATGTTTGACAGGAATTTTCCATCGGGTAGATAAGATCGCACCGCTTTGCCATTTGTGGGTCGGATAATTGCTCCATGCGCCATGTTCTGCTACCAGAAAATATTCTTCATTGGCAAACCAGGTATCGAGCGTTTCATGCGGTCTTCCACTGATAATGACGACTTGACTGGCATCGTTTTCCTGCAATAGATTGAGTGTATTGTATAACGATTCTGTTGGTATCGCAGCGGCCGCATCATTTTGGAAGCCAATAAGTGTACCGTCGTAATCCAGAAAAAAGAGTCTTCTGGTAGCGCGGTTATATTGATCGAGGATCGCTAGTTTGGTCTGCTCATTGATTCTTCGGGCCATTTCATTCTGCTGAAATAACTTGATTTCACGGAGTCTGTTGAAAAATAGACGCACCCAGTGTCTGACATTAAATTTTTTGACGATTTCAATGCTGTCGTTGAGGCGCATGCGCTGTTCAGCAACCGGCATATGCAATGCCGCATAAATGGCTTCGGTCACCTGATCTGTTGCATTGGGATTAATATGGATGGCCTGTGTCAACTCTTTTGCCGCGCCTGCCAGTTCGCTTAAGATCAGCACACCATCGGTATTCTCCTTACTGGCGATATATTCTTTACACACCAAGTTCATTCCATCACGTAACGAAGTGATCAGGCAGATATCTGCTGCCACATACAGGGCCGATAATTCCTCCAATGGAAATGAATTGTAGAAATAGGCGATAGGTGTCCATTCGTTACTGCCAAATACAGCATTGATATGGCCAACAGTACGGTCAATTTCGTCCAGTAACTGTTTATATTGAGCCACATGATCACGTGAAGGAACGACAATCATGTAGAGCACGACTTGTTCTTTTAATTCCGGGTATTTAACCAAGAGATTTTCATATGCCACTAAACGTTCAATGATCCCTTTGCTGTAATCAAGACGATCGATGCTGAGTATTATTTTCTGATCTTTATAATAATCTTTTATTGCCTGTGCACGGGTCTGGATCGGTTCGCTATTGGACAGCTGTGAGAATTTATCAAAATCGATACCCATTGGATAGACTTCAGTAAATATACTGCGCCCATCGGTATGCAGACAATTGTTCTGTACATTGAGACCAAGAATATGGGCACAGGAGTTGAGGAAATGCTGTGTATCATTAAAGGTGTGGAAACCGATAAGATCTGCTCCCAGTAGTCCTTTGAGTAATTCATTGCGCCACGGGATACTTCTAAAAACTTCATCATTTGGAAAAGGAATATGCTGGAAGAATCCGATTGCTATGGTAGGATGCGATTGGCGAACCAGTTGTGGCAATAGCATCAGCTGATAATCATGGATCCAGACTTCATCTTTTTCCTGTACATTTTGCTGGTCAACTACTGCTGAAAATTTTGCATTCACTTTTTGGTACATTTCCCAATCGGGTGTACGGTACACCGCATAGGAAGGTCTGTAATGAAAAACCGGCCATAAGACCTCATTCGAAAATCCTTCATAATACCCTTTTAATTCCTCTTCGGTTAAAAAGACCGGAATAAGGTTGTGTGCAGCCAGTCCCTGGGTTATGATTTCTTCTTCTTGTGTGTTTAAGGGAATAATTCCGGGCCAACCAATCCATATGTTCTCATCGCTTTTGTAAACCGAACCTAAGCCTGTGGCCAGACCGCCCTCACTTGGGATAAACTGCAGTTCATTGTTTTTACGTTCAATACGTATGGGTAATCTATTGGAAACGATAATTGTTCTTTTCTTATACATGTTTTTCTCTAATTTTTGATGGTCTCTTTACAGATGGCCATCTGTTGTTAACGGGCTCGATATTGACTAAGTTTTTGTTCTAAAATGGGTTGTTAATTTTCATGTACATAGCCTGGACTGCTGCCTACTTTTGCGTTATGCTGTGCGTTTAATGCCCAGTGGTTGTGTTGAAGTAGCCTTGGGCTTGGAAGCGTGTCATCTGTATTTTGCATCGTGATTATAATTGCTGTATTTATAAATTATGATGTGCTGTCGTTTACTGTTACCCGATGCAACTTGAGTCGTGCCGAAAATGGATAGCAGTAAATTACAGCCATATACAAGCGAATTTCCAGCCAAAAAAGCCTCTTGAAGCAGTAAAAAAGAGGCGGTTGTGCCAGTAGGTATTTATACCTAGATCATGCGCAATTTTAGTATAGGGCTTGCTTCACAGTACATTAGCGCCTAGTCTGACGAATAAATGCTGTTTATAATCGGGGTGAGGACAAAATAGATTTTATCGTTTGGGAAATACATGTGAAAATTGGGTATTTATACCCGTTAAGATAACCAGGCTGTCTACTAGTAAATGAATTATTATCCTATGCAGAAATGATAAAAATGAACTTTTAATGATCGGTGGTTGTTTGTAGTTAAAGATTTCACGTAGTACCACTAACAATTAAAATATATGATGGAATATATTGATACGACAACATTAGACAAGGTTGGTCAGTTTTTAAAAGATAACCAGCTCAAGGTCTTTATAGGAGAAAGTATGACGGGTGGTTTTCTCGGCAGTGTGCTGAGTATGCAGACGGACTCTGGATCCTATTTCTTAGGAGGAGTGACGAGTTATGCGACAAGTGTCAAAAAGTCTTTGTTGCAGGTAGATGAACATAGCATTTCATACTTTACTCCAGAGTCATCGGAAGTCACGTTTGAAATGCTGGAGGGGCTTAAAAAATTAGTGGAGGCGGATGTTTATGTGGCGATAACCGGGATGGCTTTTCCGGATTCATCCACTGAACATCAAGCTGAGGTGGGCGATATCTTTATAGCCATATGCTTTAGTGGTATCCATATGCGAAAAACACTGCACTGTGTGGACTGCGATGCCGCCCAGATTTATATCACCGCAGTCAACCATATTATCCATGAACTGTACCGGTTCACCCTTGATCTGGATGATTAGCAATTCTTTTACAGATCATCTAAAAGCATACTGGGTGGGAATTCTTCAACAATAGGGAAGTAGAGGTAAACGGTCGTTCCTTTTTCTTCTTCAGAATCTATTTTGATGGTTCCCCCTAATCTTTCCATAATACGCTTCACTAAGGAAAGACCAACACCTGTTCCTTCGATGTGATCCACATTTTTTCCCCTCTTAAAAATCTCAAATATGCTGTGCAGGTTTTCTTTGGGAATACCGATACCCTGATCTTTTATCTTATAACAGACCTGTTCATCTTCAAAATAGCTGTCGATGTGAAGCTTTACGCCGGCGGTGCCAGGACTGTACTTGATCGCATTGCCGATGATGTTACTGAAAATCTGGTATAGGGCACTTTTCTCACCCCATACCGGAAGCAATTTACCGTAATCAACCGTTGCTAAAGCGGGATTGTGTAGGATAATACTTTCTTTATAGATCTGATCTAATGTGTATGCCATCGGAATCGGATCTTTCGTGAAGGTTCCGGTTTTGCGTTGGGAAAGTAACACGACATTGTTGATGATACTTTCTATACTTTCCGTGCTGGCGATCAGGTTGCTGTACCATTTTTGCAGTGCTGCGGGATTGAGAGACTGTTTACTGTTCTGTAAAAATTGGATCCCCATTTTGAGAATGGATAATGGATTTTTCAAATCGTGGGAAAGTGTAAAGGTTAACATCTCCAATTCATTGTTGAGTGCTAACAGCTGTTCACTCCATTGTTGCTTGTCTTTTAATTTTCCAACAATGGATTCCTTTAAAATTTGATTTAGGCGTAGCACAAAACTGATTTCGACATCGTTCCACGGGGTAGCGATATCGTAATTAACACTTTCAGTGAGGTCTATCTGTTTAATCCCATCGTTGCCATCTGTTTGGGGAGTGACATGCATCTCCATTACATTGCTCACGGTTTCTTTTCGGAACCAAATCAGGACCTGATCACTCAAAAGCCCTATCTTAAGGTACATAAGCCCTGCAAAAGGTAATTGTCCTTTAATCTTTTCCCCATGGCTTTCTCTAAAATTGTTATCCTTAAATAACGCTTTTTCGGAATGGGACTGAATAAAGGTTATGATCTCATATAGCTGTGCTTTATTCGGGCAGATCCCGTGAAAATAAACATCACCCTGATTAAATATGGCCAGACCGTCTGCATTGACCATGTCCATGATGGTACCCATATGTTGCACAAGGGCACAATTGGCCGTCTTGTATTTTAATAAATCAATTTTCAGATTGACTTCAGCGTCTTTCAACAGTTTACCTCGTTCCAGCAGATCCTGATTGATGTAGTTTTCATATTTACTCGTGGCATTTTGGATCATAAAAGTACAGAGCTTTCGCTGCTGCAGATCGATATTCTTTTCTTTGTGATGATGTCCTATTAAAAGTCCCCAAAACTGTCCATCTACATGTATAGAAAAAAACAGGGCACTTGTAACTTCCTTTTCCGATAGAAAAAGCCGGTGCAGTTCTGGAACTGGGGCTAACTGACTCTCCAGTAGATTGATTTTTGGGTCAATGGAATAGAACTGTTGCTTGTTATCCTGTAGATTGGGACTGTAGCGGTATGAACACATGCTGTAATAGGGGAAAACCTCTTTCGGCATAAAGCTTTTCGAGAATTCCATATTCCTGTAATATGCTTTCCCGTCTAACGTATCTTCTGCAATGACCTGGCTATAACCTGTTTCCTGCACCTGAACGACAAATACATGGTCATAATGAAGGATCCGGTTAATAGCGTGGCAGACCAGATCCCAGTTGTTGGGTTTTATGGTGTCTAAAAGGAAACTAAACTCATTTATTTTTTTTGCCGAAGTATATTTTTTATACTGCTCCTCCCATTCGATGAACAAATGATCATCGTGTAAGCTTAATTTGAGATAGATTCTTTTATGGGGTAATTTGAGAGGCAAGATCTGTCTTGGATATTTCTTATCCCCTATATTTTCCAATACCTGACATATTTTTACAAAATGTTTTCCAAATAGATCAGCAAAATAGACATCAAATTTAGATCCTAAAATAAGACTATGTTCTGTTTGATTGACCGTATGAAGAACATTCTCGCTTACTCCGGTGATTTGAAAATCAAAATCAAGAACAATAAGGCTACCAAATTGTTGAATAAAATTAATGGGTAAGGGCACGTTGTTTTCCATTTTATTAATTGTGCTGGAGCATGGTATAAATTTAATAAAAAAAGTAAATCACTTCCAACGGTGGATACAGTCTCGAATTATTAATTCTTAAAAAAAAATTAAATGCTTTCTAAATATAAGGATTAAAATAGGAAAAAGTCTTTTTTTTATTTTAATCAATTTTTTATTATTTTTTTGTCTGAACAAGTGGTTTCACTGCTTATTGAAAATGAATAGCTTAGGCTACCTAAATAGGAGTAATCGTTTTCAGCGTATATATACGTATTGTAATTAAGTATAAATTTTTGTAGTAACGGTGCGATCTTTGCTTAAAGCTATCTGCATCTTTAAGTGTTATGTAAATAACCTTATTTCATGACATCAGAGTATGAACAAACGGGAGGAATTTTATAAAATAGTAATCAAGGAATATGAGAAGCGGAATTTGAAGTATGGACAGGTTCTGAGGGAAAATATTGCCCAGGATCTATATGCAATACGCTTGAATTTACAACGCTATGCGATGGAGCATGGTAACTCGGTTGAGTTGGATAATACCAAAAATATGGTCACCGACACGATCAGTAAAGTACAGCATTTATCAAATATTTTGTTAAATGGTGTTTTACGTGACTTTGGATTGAAAAGAGCCTTGGAAGATCATTTTCTGGTTAGCAATCCAAATAACGATATTGCTGTGGACAAGCAAGTCAACGACTTGGATTTTAGCTGTCAGTTGCTCATCTTTCATATGGTCAGGTATGTTGTCTCGGCAATTGTAACAGATGAACTACCGTTTTTAGGGATTCATCTATATGCCGATGAGCATGATTTATATCTTGAAGTATATGGACTTAACAATAATTATATAGATAAACTTAAACAAAGCAATAGTAAAAAAATTAAAAAACTGCAAAACCGCGTTAATCTGCTTGAAGGATCACTAACATTTGCAAGTGACAATCAAGAGAATAAGATCGTAGTTATTGTAAAACTAAATTAAATATGGTTAAAATTGTTATAGCTGAAGATCATCTAGTTGTCCTCAATGGAGTGAAACTATTATTGGAATCGCAATCTGATCTGGAAGTTATTGATCAGGGAACGAATGGTAATGAGGTATTGGAAATCATGAGCAAAGGGAATATTCCAGATGTTCTGATAACCGATATTAATATGGCAGATATGGATGGGCTGGAACTCATATTGAAAGTGAAATCGCAGTACCCGTCCGTAAAAATAATTGTTCTCTCCATGTTAAATAGTTTACAGCATGTACTGCAAGCTTTTAAGAATGGTGCGAATGGCTATCTCGTCAAAAATGTAGGATACGAGGAAATGCTGTATGCCATTAGACATGTTGCCAATGGTGGACAGTTTATCTGTGAAGAGATTGGAGGTATCATGCTCGATACTTTACAGAAATCACCTACTGCTTTCTTAAACATTGAACAGATCATGGAGAAGATGGGGCTTTCGGAAAGAGAGATGGAAGTACTGGAGCTCATTGGTGAGGGATTTACGAATATGCAGATCGCTGATAAACTATTTTTAAGCAAACGTACTGTAGAAGGGCATAGACAAAATTTACTGGAAAAAACCGGTGTGAAAAATACCGCTGCGCTGATTAAATATGCGATTAGAACAGGTTTAATGCAATAATGGAACAAAGAAGGTTAACAATAATAATAAATGAAAGGGAGCACAGGTATAAATACCTGTGCTTCTTTGTTTTAATGCGTATATCGTGATATTGACCAAACAATCACCCTGACACAGTCGTTATTTATATATACATCAATTTATAACACTATGAAAAACTTCAAATTAGCGGCATTATCGGGAATTATAGTTTTAGGTATAATGGGTTCATGTCAGAATGACTCAAAAAGTAACAACAGTGAAGGTAATAGTAGTACGATTGCTCCCTCTGCAGGTGATGAAACACGCTACAATTTAAGCGAACAGCAGGAAATGACTTTGCAGGGCGATACGATTAAAATAGATTCCACAAAAAGTGATTCTATTAAATAACTTAAGAAATCATGGAAAACAATTTTGATAACAAGACTAATTTCTCAGAGGAAGAAGTCCCAAAGGAAGCACATGAAGAACAGGGTGATAAACCTGCTGCCAAAACGATCCCATGGGCAATTTGGATTGCAGTAATTGTCATGATCATTGTCTTCCTTTATATGTGGCAACGATAATTTTGACATCAGGCATTCCACATCGGCATTGTTTTAAATTTTTAGGTTGTTAGCGCCAACCCAAAAATCAGGTAAACACAGTGTTGATTGTGGAATGCTTGCTTTTAGCACGCGCTTCATACCACTCTTATAACCCAATATAAGAAGTTTTACTACCTGATTTGATCTCTTGTATTGGAGGATTAACAAGTTCACTAAAAATTATTCTTATGAAAGTTACGACATCAAAACATCCTGCGTATCCGCAACCGCCATTTAAGAAACAGGATCAGCCTGTGCCGGGCGTATCCAAGAAAATGGATCCCGTGCCCGATCATGGAGAGAAATCATATATTGGAAATAATCTGCTAACCGGGCAGGTCTGCTTAATCACCGGCGGAGATTCAGGTATCGGCAAGGCGGTTGCCATAGCCATGGCAAGGGAAGGTGCTGATATTGCAATTATCTATCTGGATGAGGTCGAAAGTGAAGATGCTGCAGATACAGCGAGCTGGATTGAAAAGGCTGGAAGAAAAGCACTGCTGATTCAAGGAGATATACGGGAAGAATCTTTTTGCGCATCCGCTATTAAGCATACGATCAAGGAATTTGGAAGACTGGATATTTTAATCAACAATGCGGCCTATCAGATGAGTTATCAGTCTGTGACCGATATCTCTGCCGAAGAATGGAATAAAACATTTGAAACGAATGTGAGCGGGATGTTTTATCTGACCAAACATGCCAAGCCACATCTTCCCAAAGGTGGGAGTGTGATCAATACGACTTCTGTGAATGCTTATGATCCTAATCCATCTTTGTTGCCCTATGCAGCGACAAAAGCGGCGATCCAAAATTATACCGCAAGCCTTGCCCAGCAATTTTTTGAGGACGGTTCAGATATCCGGGTCAATGCTGTTGCACCCGGACCGGTGTGGACACCATTGATTCCGAGCACCATTCCTGATCATGAAAAATTTGGAGCCAATACACCGATCGGCCGGCCTGGTCAGCCTGCAGAGCTGGCACCTATTTATGTATTTTTAGCGTCAGCCGCGGCTTCTTATATTTCGGGAGCGACAATTCCGGCTACCGGCGGACGTGTGACCATATAGTATGATGCATTTACTAGCACACAAAAAAGGCTAGCATTTTTATAAATGCTAACCTTTTTTTTATCTGAACGAAAGACTACACTGCTCCGCGTGCGGCAGCTAGACAGTCATCACCATATTTTAAAATATGATCTTTATCCTGAGCAGAGATTTTCTTTTCTAAGAAAGCTTTCTCCACATCAGTTCTGTCCTCAATGATATCTTTTTCGGCTTCAACAATATCATCGTTTGTTTTCGCATTGATGCGATCTACAATTGACTTACCTAAATCTGAAGCCAATTCTTTTGCTTTACTATTTGATAATGCAGGCATCGCAATTTTAGCTACTGCGGCATTTGCCGCTGCCATATTGGAATAGACTGTTTTTTCCATATCAATATTCGCTGCTTTATCAGAAGCTTTTTCAGCATCAGTGGCAGCATCCATTGCTTTCTCTTCTGTCTGCTCCATTGCTTTTTCTGCTTTTTCCTGTGGTGTGTTGTTACATGCGTATAGCGTAGCGGCAGATAACGCCATTGTCAATAATGCTACTTTTCTCATAATATATGTGTTTTTGTGAATTTCTACTTTTTTAATACGACCAGTTATACCAGGATGTCACCTTCTCTTCCTTGATCACCCAGATCGCCACCTATGGCATTAATCAGAGTGACGGCATAGGATACAAGTTTATGATGTTTGGTATCCCAGTAATGTGCCTTTTCAGGAACGATCTTAAATAAAATGATATTGGGGTCTTCACGGCCTTTTTCAAACCAACCTTCTACAAATTTGTTCCAGTATTTGTCAATTCTTTGCTGATCATCGACGGCTTCTGCACTTCCGTATAAAGCGAGGTACTCCATGGAAGAAGGATCTGAAAAATACAGCTGTACTTGTTTGTACTGATTAATATTTTTGTATTTATCGCTTTCTTTTGATGCAAGAAACCAGATATTGCCCTGATCATCCACTTCTTGAACACTCATCGGAGTGGATTCGAATGGTGGCTGTTTCAAATCGGTACAGAAAAAACAATAATTGATGCCTTCGGCAAGCTCTTTGATTTTTTGTCGAGCTTCTTCTCTGTTTATAATATTCTCTTGACTCATGTTAATGGCCTTAAATGTTTGTTTAAAATGATTTTTGGATACCCTTTGCGATAACTAGCAATAAGGAGATACAGATTGATCTCGAACTTGTTATCTTCTGGATTTTAATAAGTCGGTCGGGCAAGAACTTTTACCGCCATCCAACATGGCTAGCAATCCACTTTTTTTATGATTTGATTCGCAGTATTTCCATATCGCTAGGGCTACAATTGCTCCGCCTAACCAAAAGAGATTCTTATTACATTTTGCTTTTTTCTCTTTTCTAAAAGCTTCTTTACCGTAACGATGTGGGGAAGTGCCACTGCTTTCGTTGACTTGTTCAAATTCTTCTTTTAATTGTGAGTTTTCCATGATTGAATCTTTTTTGTTAACTATTGCGCTTCATTAATAAAACAACCGGTGAGGGGTAAAAGTTTGTTTTAAACTTAAAAACACATTTTTTTGATTGTATATCCAGTTGTTTTAATGAACTTGTTTCATCTTCGGTAATCATCCTATTTTGAAGTAGGAGGGACTGTACCACTTGGTATATTGGAAGTTGTATCCCGGTAGTTGACCGTGGTGGAGTCCTGATTGACGCTATCTGGATAAATGGGATTTCCCTGGTCATCGATCGTGTCTGAATACTTTTTATCAGCGTCTTTATTATCATTATTGGCATTGCCACATCCTGTGACCATAGCCAGGCTTATAAAAGCTCCTAAAATTAGGGACGTCATGTTCATGATTGAATTGTTATGTTAAAAAATTATGATCTAGTTTGTTCATCCTAGTTTGTTCATCTATTTTGATCGATCGCCCACATCAGTGAGGTGATCAATTATTGTGATGATTTTTTAATGAAGCTGTTTCCACTGCAATGCCGTGGAATCAGGATAGCTGATACATCTTGAGTTTCTGTTGCAAAGTCTTTCTCGTCTGGTGAATGCGTGATTTAACTGTTCCTTCCGGTAGGTTAAAAGCTTCGGCAATCTCGTGATATTTATAACCATCGAGATAATGCTTAAATATTTCTGCATTATCGGCCGATACGCTTGCCAGCGCTTTTTGGATATCATCCTGTATCATTTTGTCTTCATTTAAATTTTTTGATACGGTATTGAAATAGTCTGTATGGATATATTCTTCATAGATTAAATGCTTACGTTTTTCTCTTCTATACTGGTTGATATAGATATTTTTCATAATCACATACAACCAAGTCATTAATTTTGGATCATTGATGAAATTATGAACTGATTTTAACGCCCGAATAAACGTTTCCTGTACCAAATCCTCTTTTTCATCGTAATCATTGGTAAATTGGCTAGCGAAATGATTCAGTTGTTGTCTTTTTTCCTGGAATAAGACATTTAAATTTGCATGTTCCATATTTTCCTCCATTAATTTAAAAGTGTTACTAATTTAACGGTCATTTGGCATTAAAAGTTTAGCCTTTACGACGGTATAGCTAATGGTTTTATGGGGCTAGGTATAAGTACCACTGTGATCCGTACGGTCAAAATCTGCATCATTTCTGCCATAGTTCATATTTTTGACAATTAAAGATTTTCCCTGCCCGATCGTATCCATAGTGAAAGGGGTGTTTGTTCAAAGCGATTGCGCATTTACCACATACGCGGTATAACACATAAAATCAGTAATTTATAGGTGGAAACACCTGTTGTGTCGGTGTGAAATACCCTTAAAGTAATATGAATTGAACTTTTACCTGTTCGGATTGATTCTTTATTTAAGAGATCATAACGTATTACTTAATCAAAAAAGGAGTAAGATGGAAAATTTAGAAAACAAGAACTTTCAAGAAGGAGAGATGACCAAGGAGATCGAGGAAAAAACCGCTCAATTGCCTTCAAAAGTATTCTTATGTGCAGCCATCACGGCCATGATCGGCGCAGCGGCTTTAAAATGTGTCGGGCACAAACATAGTGCACTATTTGTCGGGCAATGGGTAGCACCGTTTCTGCTGTTTGGAATTTACAATAAGCTCGTGAAAACTCAGGGACACGATCAGCAGGATAATAAAAATGCATAAGGTATATTCTTACTATAGATGAAGATAAATCACTAACATTCATATTAAAATCATGATCAGAAATTTAAAATTATGGGGAATATTTCTAGGAATTATTACCCTATTAGCTTTTAAACAGCAAAATGCTGAACAGGAATTTATAACGAAAGCTTATATGTCCAATCAATATGAAATTGCTATTGCTAAACTGGCCAGTGAGAGATCGAATAATGATGCGGTTAAAAATTATGCAAGCATGTTGATCGATGACCATCAAAAATTAATCGGCGATTTGCAAAAGATGTCAAGTACACTTGGCTTTACATTGACGGATGGCCTGGATGCCGATCATCAAAAGAAGTGGGATATGGTAAAAGGGAGTGACAGTACCAGCTTCGATCAAGCTTTTAAAGATGAGGCGATTGCCTCCCATCAGCAGGCGATCGATTTATTTGAAAAAGCAAGCAGCAATGAGCAGATCAAAGATGTCGGTCTTAAAAACTGGATCATTGGTACCTTACCTTCTCTTAAAGCACACTTGGATCAAGCCCGTGTATTAGTGGCAAATGGAGCAACTGAAACAGCTTCGACTATTCCGCCCTATACTAAGGGGGGATAGTGAAGAAAAGAATTAAATATATAATAAGCTTAAGTCATGTTTAGATCACGTTATGAAGGTATATATGCTTTCTTTAACGTGATTTTTTTGGCAAAAGGTTTTTCCCTCTTTATTTACCCAATCTTATGCATCATCATACATCTTCAACTTTTGTTGCAGCGCTTTACGCGTCATATGAATGCGTGACTTGATGGTGCCTTCTGGAACTTGAAGCAGTTCCGCAATTTCATGATACTTATAACCATCTAAATGCAAACGGAAAATCTCTGCATTTTCGGTGGATAGGCTATCAATTGCTTTTTGGATATCTTCGTTAATCATTTTGTTCTCTGATAAATTAGTACTTATATATGCACTGGAATCAGCGTGTAAAAAGTAATCATAGATCACATTTTTTCGCTTTTCTTTGTGATATTGATTGATGTAAACATTTTTCATGATGACATAGAGCCACGTCACTAATTTCGGATCATTGATAAAATCATGGATGGATTTTAATGCCCTTAAATACGTTTCTTGTATCAGATCTTCTTTTTCGTCATAATCTGATGTAAATTGATTTGCAAAATGACTTAGTAATTGTCTTTTTTCCTGGAAAAAGACATTTAAATTTACATTTCCCATCTGGACCTCCTTCTTAACACCAACTTGATCCTTATATAACGTTAAATTTAAGATAATAGTTTGATAATAAGTAAGGTAAAGGGTGTGAGATGTAATAATACGTATAAAGTGCAAGAAGTGTCTTCTGATAAAAAAGGGGATGGTTGACATTTTTACCTAGATATCATCCATTTTAAGAACTTTGTAAGAAATAGGTCAGATTTATAGAAAAGGTATTTAATACTTATAAAAGGCAGAGTCTCTCCGTGTGGGTCAAGAGCGATCTCTCTTGTGGTATTGACCTTTGGTTCTACCGACTAGCTGGTTAGGCATATATGGTCGTCGGTTGTACATTTATATAGCTTGTGATTCGATTTTACCATGTAGATCAGGACATATGGATATGACAACCTACATGGTAAAAAATGTGTACTTAAAGTTTTCATCGATCGGATTGACATTTATCAGGATAGCACCTTGATCATCGACTGATCTAGCGATTATAAGAAATTGCCTCGATTATCTTCCGTTTCAAGCCCTTCTGCTTCCAGATCCTGATCATTATGATCGAAGTCTTTATTTTCATTATTATTTTGATCGGAGAAATCTCTTTCTTCCAAAAATTCATCTTGGTCTTCTTCCGGAAATTCGCTCGGTGTATCTTGTCCAAGATCATCTTTTTCCTCAACCGGCAACTCATCGTCAGGTTCTATTTCTTCCAGTTCATCTTCATCTTGCTCAGGAAGTTCCAACGGATCTTCATCATCGGGATCAATGTCACTTTCATCAGGACGCTGATTTAATGGATCGATGGGGTCAATTAAATCATCACGATCTCTGCGATCATCACGATCCTCATCCTCTAAAGCGTCTTCATTCAGTCCTGAATCTTGATCATCTGCTTCGTCCGGTACAAAATTTGGATCCTCTAACTCCGGATCAGGATTGGAGGATGGATTTTCTGCCTGCTTTTGCTCTCGAAGATCGTTTTCATTGTTAGCAGATCTGTTCGGGTCGGTATTGGTAAGAATTGCTGCAATAATAAGACCTAGTCTTTTTGTTGCTGTTGTTTTATTTAAGTCCATAGTTCTAATTTTTTATGATGTGATTTGTAAGAAGAACAGCTTTCAGAATGAAATAGTTGGTTCGTTAAATACCTGAAATATTGGAGAAGTACGCAGGTGGTTTGCGAGAAAAAGGTAATGGCATAAAAAAAAGAATGCAAGGTCATCTTGCATTCTTTTTTATGTACATGTGCTCAATACCAGCACAATAAAGGCAATTTTTTAAAGGAAGTCATCTTCCTGTTCAAGTTCATCCTCATCAGGTATTTCTTCTAAAGGATCGGGTTCCTCGAAATCGTCATCATAGAGTTCTTCATCTTCCTCCAGTTCGTCGTCATCCTCGGGACCTCTGTTTTGTAATGCTGCTGTGTTTTCATTTGCGAAAGATTGATTCGCATTTCCCAAAATTGTTGCAATAATAAGACCTAGTCTTTTATTCGTTGCGTTTTCTTGTAGATTCATCATCATGATGCTTAATTAGCTCTATACTTCAATAACAAATAACATGGCTAAATTGTTGTGTTACTGCATCCTTAAAAAAGTAAAAAAATAGCTGCAGTAAAAATAAAAACAGGTGATGTGATATAATAGGATCGAATACGGAACGGGCTTATGGATCATATGGGGCTTGAACAGGGATCTGAATTAGAGCAGTTTCCCTAATTCAATGATGCCTTCTTCAAATTCTTTTTCGGTAGGTGAACCAAATCCTATTCTTAAACCATTGGTTGTGTGATCAAAACTATAATGGTCCGGAGTGATAAATTTTATTCCTAGTGTGAAGAGCTTTTGTGCTATTTCCTCCCAATTGACTTCCTTGTTGGGGATCAACCAGAAGGCCAGACCACCATCAGGGATGTTATACGTGACCTTTCCAGAAAGATGTTTTCGTAAAAGAGCGGCCATTCTATCTCTCTTGTTTTTGTAATGGTTTGTCGCTTTTTTAATATGCCTTTTTAAGGTACCATCACTGATCAGCTGCAACACAGCTTTCTCCATTATTCCATCACCCTGCACATCAATAATCTTACGTAAGGCACCCACTTTCTGCACTAATGTGCTATCGCTACTCACTAAATAACCTATTCGTAATGCTGGTGCAACTACTTTACTCATTGTTCCTATATAGACATAATTGTTGAGTTCCGTTAAACTTGACAGTGGCAATAGGGGACGGTAACCATAATGAAATTCATTATCGTAATCGTCTTCAATGATCGTAAAATTGTATTCGTTTGCTAATCTGACAAGCTCTGTTCTACGTTGTAAACTTAATGTGACCGTTGTTGGATATTGATGGTGAGGTGTAATATAGACCGCTTTTATTCTGTTGTTGTTTTGTAAATGCTTGACAACTTGACTGATGATTAATCCTTCACCATCGACACTTACAGGCAAAAGTGTCGCGCCGGCATGTTCAAATACCTTCCATGCCGGTTTATAGCCGGGATCTTCCACCATAATATAATCACCAGTTTTAAATACACATTGGGATACCAGGTACATGGCCATTTGGCTTCCCCGCGCGATACAGAGCGATTCTTTGTTGATCTTCATACCCCGCTGATGATTGAGCATCTGCACGAGGGCATCAATAAATGCCGGATCGCCAAATTCACTTCCGTACCCCATCATCTGCCAACGTGCATTGCGGTTAAATATCTGCCGATAGGCCATTGCGAGTTCAGCAACCGGGGCAATTTTACTGTCGGGATAGCCGTCATCAAAATTGATCCGGGCAATGTTATTCACATATTTTTCTGCTGATTTGGTATGATCAGCGTGCTTTTGCTGCTGCTGGGTAGGTAAGTTTTCTGCGACAAATGTACCTTTTCGTTCTTTTGAAATGATCCATTCTTCATTGAGCAAAACTTGCAATGCTTCTACTACGGTATTTCTGTTGACATTTAACCGTTGCGCCAGGGTCCTGCTTCCTGGCAGCGCTTCGCCACTCTTCAATCTCCCTAATTGAATCGCTGTAATTAGGGCATCTGCAATTTGTAAATACACTGCTTTCGTCGCATTGTAATCAATGTATATTTCAATTTTCCAGGGTCTTAGCATCGAACGTGTTATTTTGATCGGATAAACAACTTACATGGTTCAAAGATACAATTCTATTGGTATATAATGTTTTGCTGGTTGGTGAAGCAGCTAGTCCAGAATTGATAATAGCTACTGGTCCAAATGATTCGATTAGGGATGCTCCCTATATTTGAGCCGGTAATATTGCCCGAAACTTTAATTTAATTAGCATGTCAAAATCAATTTTTTATCACGCAGGTTGTCCGGTATGTGTCAGTGCTGAGCACGATATTATTAGTCTTGTCGGTGAGCACAATGTTGAAGTTGTTCACCTGGGTGAAGATCGTCAGCGAATCGAGGAAGCAGAAAACGCAGGTGTCAAATCGGTACCAGCTTTGGTGACACCGAATGGAAATGTGCTGCACATTAATTTCGGAGCATCGCTTGCAGATGTTAGCCGCTAAAAGGGCAGGGAATGGTTTGGGGTTTATTAAATTAATCCCCAGACCATTTTGATGTGCTTGATTTTGAATCTAAAGGGGTGCCTGTAAAGAAGCTACAACTCATAATGCTCATCTGGACCATGAGTCTTTGTCTAAACTGAACCAGTTATACCATCCAGATTGCATCTACATTTGTGATGCAATAGTGCACATAACAAAACTTAATAAGCGATGTCAAAATTAGAAAAAGTGTCAGAAGTAAGAAAATCCATTCACGAGGAGCAGAAGCAATTTAGCTCGAAAGATTTTCATCAGACTTTCGCAAGACCAACTTATGTAAAACCTTCGCATGCGATTCACAAGAATGTTGAAAATGCCGGCGTGCATAATACGTTTTCGGAAGAAAGAAAACATCCGGTGTTTTTTGTTGATCTACCGAGTAAAAATGTCAGTATGACTATCGGCGGTCTATTACCTGGGCAAAAAACACATCGCCACCGTCACACTTACGAGACTATTCTATATGTTCTTGAAGGCAAGGGCTGGACGCTTGTTGAAGATGAACGCATTGATTGGGAGGCCGGTGATGCTGTTTATATCCCATCTTGGGCATGGCATCAACATCAGAACCTTAGCGACACTGCGCCTGCAAAATATATTGCATGCGAAAATGCGCCGCAATTACAGAATCTTGGAGTAGCCCTTCGTGAAGAGGAAGGTCGTGATTTTTAATTATTAACTGCGTCTCTACAATTGGAGACGCATTTTTAAAAGCATATCATTATGAATAAAGTACCTTTTAAAGGAATCATTGCTTATCCTGTGACGCCATTTGACTATCATGAGCGCGTAGACATCCCTTTGTTTAAGACGCAGGTGGAAAGGCTTGTGACTTGCGGATCGCACGGAATTGCTCCTCTCGGTAGCACAGGTGTATTACCTTATCTGAACGATGAGGAAAAAGAATCGATAACTGAAGCGACCATACAGCAAGTAGCAGGACGAGTACCCACGCTGGTTGGGGTGTCAAATCTTACCACGGATAAAACTATTTATCATGCGCAATTTGCTGAAAAAGCAGGAGCGACGGGCGTCATGATTATTCCGATGAGCTATTGGAAGCTAACGGATGATGAGATTGTCGCACATTACGATGCCGTTGCTTCTAAAATATCGATACCCATTATGGCGTATAATAATCCCGCTACCAGTGGGGTCGATATGTCGACCGGCTTGCTTAAAAAGCTTCTCAAGATTCCCAATGTGACGATGATCAAAGAAAGCAGCGGCGATATTCAGCGGATGCATATCCTTAAAAACGAACTGGGTGACGATGTGGCGTTTTTCAATGGATCCAATCCACTGGCACTCGGTGCATTTGCAGCCGGAGCACAGGGCTGGTGCACTGCGGCACCTAATCTAATACCCGAACTGAATATGAGCTTGTATGAGGCGGTTCTAGAAAATAATTTTCAAAAAGCGCAGGAAATCTTTTATAAGCAGGTTGACCTGTTGCGTTTCATCGTCGATAAAGGCTTGCCACGATCAATTAAATCAGGTCTTAACTTACTTGGTTTTGAAGGTGGCGAACTGCGACGTCCTTTGATGCCGCTCGCCGAAAGTGAGATTGCCACCTTAAATTCGATTTTAACGGGTTTGCATGCAGGTATCGAAGCATAATGTTTGTGTTTCTTGAAATTTCACTTGAATGATGCGTGCTGTATAATATATTTTCAGTGTAGTAGTTTGGTAACCCAGGATAGAAAAGACCGGTTTCAATAGCACCGGTCTCGAAAACCTGGGTTTATTCCAGTTCTGGTCTATCATCTATACGATACATTTTTACAAAAATCAAAGAAAGTGCAGTCCTATGCCCACACTTTCCTTGCTTATGCTTTCAATTTGCAGCAGGTAGCTTCCTATTTCATGCTTAATCGTATTGCCCGTGCTTTTTTTTTGTTTTATCAATTAGCGATATCCTAAAATTTGCAGCAGCTGATCGCTCGTCTGTTTTTCTGAAAATGTTGTAAATTCAAGTTCATCGTTGTCGCCCTGATCAATAATAATATGTTTTGGAGATGGAATCAAGCAATGATTGACACCTCCGAATCCACTTAATGCTTCCTGATATGCGCCTGTATGCATAAATGCGACAAACTGTTCCTGATCTGAGTGAGGCAGCATAACGGTTTTATGTTCCTTGGCATTCGGATAGACATCTGCACTATCGCATGTTAAGCCCCCTAGGATAAAAGGTCTATTTTCTTCCTGGAGATTATTCACGGCAAATACCGGATATTCTTGCTGTATGGCCCATGTATCCGGAAGATGGGTAATAAATGAACCGTCAATAATCCCCCAATTTATCTTTTCACCCTGTTTTTTCTCCTGTATTTTGAAAATAGTTGTGGTTGCTTCAGCGACGGTGTATTTACCAAATTCGGTCACGATATCGGGTTCTGGCACACACTCTTGCTGACAGATACCTAAAATCGTTGAAACGATACGTCTCACTAAATATGGAATGTCAAAATTTTCATTTGCAGTACTCTGAAAAGGCATACCTCCGCCGATGTCGAGTGTCGTTAAATGAGGATTTAATCTTTTTAATTGGCAATAGAAGCGAACGATCGCTTCGAGAACGTCCCAATATTGATCATCAGAAGACAGTCCATTTTCATTAAAAAAATGCAAAGTGGTCAAGGTAATCTGCTGGTTATGTTTAATATCGCGCTGATAGCAGGTGATAATATCTTCCGGAGATAACCCAAATCTGGATTCTTTGGGATAAGCGCTTAAAAAACTAAGATTGACTCTAATACCGACATTGAGGCTTGTATTGCTGTTTATGTTGTTGCAATAATAGATCAACTCGCTGGGACTATCGACCATCGGGGTAACTGCACAGTGTTTCTGTTTGATCAGCGACATAATGCCCCGTTGATAATCGGAAGTCTTATAACCATTGCATATAATTTTAGTTCCCTTTTTCACATGCCCATCTTCAATAAGCGACTGTATTAAATCAATATCGTAAGCGGAGGAAATCTCAATACCGATATCCGCTTGCAAGGCTTTTTTGATGATATGCTGGAAATGTGAACTCTTTGTACAGTAATAGTACGTATAAGTGCCCTGGTAAGATGTTTTTCTAATGGCCTTATTAAAATTTGACTTCATGTCATCGATCTTCTCCAGAATGGAAGGAAGATAGGTGAATCGTAAAGGCGTACCCTGTTTCTTGGATAGTCTGAATAGATCTATGTCTCTATAAAATAATTTAAAATCTTTTATATCGAATGCATTAGGCAGATTAACCTCCTGATGGATCAATAGTTTTTCTTTCATTCACAAATACCTGTTTTTAAAAAATAATGCGAATATATCACAAATCTAAGCGTCACTTAAGGTAATAAATGTATAATAAATAGTACTTTCTAGGGTTTGTTTTTTATGTTGCCGCCGAATCTCTTTTTTAACTCAATGTGTCAAAAATATTTCCAAATGTTTATGTTTTTTCCAATTAAGCTCCTTAAGTTTGCCTGCTGTTATATAATTTGAAATGTCAATAAACAAACAGAATAAATGGATTATTCCTGTCATGTCTTTTTCAGCAGGAACTATTGTTGCTAATGTCTATTATAGTCAGCCTATTTTAAGGAATATTGCTGAAAGCTTAGGGAAATCTGAAAATGCCGTGGGTAAAATTGCGGTGCTTGCTCAGCTGGGTTACGGATTAGGGATGTTTTTCTTACTACCCTTAGGTGATAAATTAAATCGTAAAAAACTGATTTTAAGCATTTGTCTCACTCTTATCGTGATGCTTCTATTACTTGCGAATACTACTAATTTTACGTTATTGCTTGTCCTTAGTTTTATTATCGGTGTTTGTTCTACACCTGCACAGATTATCCTTCCTATGTCGGCAGCTTTGGGTAAAGAAAACCGGGGTAAAAATGTCGGTATTGTATTTAGTGGCATCCTATGTGGAATTTTGGGTTCACGCTTATTGAGCGGGGCTTTGACTGATCTATGGGGGTGGCAAAGTGTATTCCTCTGTTCAGCAATTTTGGTATCCATAAGCAGTTTATTACTTTTTTTCCTTTTACCCGAGATGCCTGCTAAATTTAAGGGAAGTTACTTTGGCTTACTGAAATCAACGATTTCACTGATTGGGCAGTATAAAATACTTCGACAGGCTTCTTTACTGGGATCTTTCACTTTTGGGGTGTTTTGCTCTTTTTGGACTACGTTAACCTTTCATCTGAGTGAAGAGCCATTTCATTATCCTGCATCTACCATTGGCCTATTTGGTCTGATTGCAATAGGAGGTGCGCTAGTTGCACCTTATTTTGGGAAAATGGCGGATAAAGGCCAAGTGTTTAAAAACTTATATCTTACCGTAGGGATGTTGTTCTTGAGCATTTTGGTGATGTGGTTTTTCCCACATTCGATCTGGGTTTTGATCATTGCCATATTTTTCCTGGACATCGGTGTCCAGGCCACTCAGATTACAAATTTTACCCGGATCTATTCGTTGGATGAACAAGCGCATAGCCGCCTGAATACGGTGTATATGACCACTTATTTCATAGGTGCCGGAACAGGTACCTTCTTCGGTCTACTAAGCTGGTCGTTAGGAGGGTGGGATTTTGCACTCTCGCAAATGCTGATCTGGAGTGCTATAGCTTTAGGGATTGTTTGGTTATCGAGTAAAAATAAATTTTAAAATACGGTGTATCTGTTACACAAGGCAACCCTTCAGAGATAATTTGAGGGGTTGTTTTATTTAAAAGATCGATTCCAATACAACAGGTCCGAAAAGTTTGCTGATGCATCTGATATGAACCCGTTAAAATTTAAATAATCCGATGCAATATGCCGTGTGTGGGTGTATTTTCTTAAAGATGCGATAATTAATGTAAAATTTTATTTTAAATTTCCTCATGATAAGAAAAATTGTTTATGTTTGCTTTATAATGATTTATGATGCGCAGGCACAGAATCTATAAAAAAAACGATATTACCAAAACCATTATAGAAAAGAACCCCTCAAATCGCTATAGAATCCAATTCTATAGCGATTCTTTATTTGGTACCCGTTAAGAACAGTATGGATAAGCGCTGACATGCTTTTTGAACATTCATTTAAAATCATATTAAATATTTATGGATCTAATTTAAAGTGGTTTATGTATTTTACTTTTACTTATTCTTGATGAATGAGCACCCTTACTAAAACAGCAAATCGAGCGTACCAAAAACTGCTATTCCAGTAATTATTGTCCAAGATATCCAATCTTTAAACTCATTTTTTTGATGTCTGAGATAGAGGAGGTGCAATGCAAAATGTAAGATCGCAAAAATATCAAATCCCATGATGAAATTTTCTGAGGGTTGCGTAAGTCCCCATATTAAGAATAAAAAAAGTGGGATATGAGCCAGTATAAATATAGGATATCCCCAACTTTCCTTTAGCAGTGCTAACCCGGGGAAAATACGCCATTCCTTACAACGTACGGCATCCATTTCGTGCATAAAAAAAAGTACAAGTGCGAGATAAAAATAAGAATGTGCGATCATATTATCCATTAAGTTGTGCTTATCCATTTATGAAAAATAAGCTTATCAAATATAAGGGCTTACTTTAATATGAGAGCATTTTAGAGTAGTAAAAGTATAATCCTGTTAGCTGTTGTAAACAGATTGTTTATGTTATTATGGTAATTCCCTTTATATTCAATTTAATACGACATAGATCGATAATAAGTTCCCTAAAAAGATTAACGCTAAAGTCTAATTTTTTTAATCCTGTCATCAAAAAAAATGAACATCCGATAGAACAATAATGGGATCATGCTGTTTTTATAATCTGAAATTATAACTTAAATTAAATGACCATGAAAAACAAGATTCTTTTCGTATTATGCTTATTGACAGGCTTAATGTTTATCAATGCTGGCTTGGATAAATTTTTTCATTACATGCCTATGCCCAAGGATATGCCTGAGAAAATGATCAACGCAGGAAAGGCATTTATGGAAATCGGCTGGTTAATGCCACTGGTGGCGTTCGGAGAGATCACAGGCGGTTTATTATTGATCTTTAGTACAACGCGAGCGCTGGGAGCAGTTATTCTAACGCCAATTCTGACCGGTATTTTGTTATCGAACATCACTACCGCACCATCAGGTTTACCTATTGCGCTTGTTCTGGCTGCAATTGTTCTTTGGGTTATCATCGAAAACTGGCATAAGTATCTTCCTATGCTCCGCAAGTAGTAAAATAAGAGTCTATTTGTGTCTTTATATGTTGATATCCCGATCAAAAGGCACAAATAGCTTTTCAGCAAGTTTGATTAACCGATATTTCCAGCAATACGGTTATATATATGTTCAAATTTGACCGCTATCTCTCGACCGATATACATGCGTTTAGCGCTGGCATAAGGTTGATACTGATACTCCTGTAAAAAGGCTTGTGCGGCTATATTCTCTTTCGGTACGACCACAGTTGTCTTTGTTTGTAAGTGAAATTCCGTAAGTTCCTTACCTACAGCTGGATGAATGGCTATGATTAAACCTTCGCCGAAGGTCGGTAAGTAATATCCTGCAAGGGAGCCATCGATGACATAGAGGTAAGAAGACGCTAAATGATCTTCGAGCTCCCAGGCTCTATTTTCTCCAGATACCAAACTGTCCAATGCCAGCATTTGATCTTTATAGATCGCATTGTAGCTGCTGATATTCGGATTAGCGACTTGGCGTACAGGAATATTGACATCCTTAAAAAAGAGATATTCGGTATCTGTAATGAAACCGATACTTTCGTATACTGTTGCTCCCAGATCTGTTGCGATCAATTGAATACTAGTACAATTCTCCGCTTTTGCCGTTGCGATGAGCTGTTGTGTCATCAGCTTTCCATAACCTTGTTTTCGATGATCGGGATGAACAATAATATGTCCCAGCCAAGCAACATCTTGATGAACGATAACCGATCCTATAGCTACGATTTCTTGATTTTCAAGTAGCTTGATGGGGATACCGTATTTTTGATTGACATAATATTCAAATTTGGGTATTATATCATGCCAGCCCTCAGGTTGTAAGTTAACAAGCTGTGCGAAATCACTTGATACGATCGGTTCGAAAATTAAATTGCTCATTTGCGTATACAATTTTTGCGGTTTTAATTAAACGAATGTAATACTTTAAATTTATTTCAAAAAGCAGCGCTTTTTTTTTGATGACGGTTTGATTTATAAAAATGGGATGAGCGTGTCAGGTATAACTCGCAATTTCAGATTAGGGCTGGATTTCTTCATATTAAAGAACGATTAGAATAGCGAACAGATTTCGTTCAAGAATAATATATTCTCTACCTTTGGCTCTTTAGGCAAGAAAGTCCAGGTGGCTTTCCTGCATTTAAATTTTGCAAATATGACTGTTTTAACGTTTACACTCATTATGCTCCTTGGAGCCATATGTGCAGGTATTATTGGTTCGCTTTCCGGGCTTGGTGGTGGAATTGTGGTAATACCTTTGTTGACTATTCTGCTTGGAGTAGATATCCATTATGCGATAGGAGCTGCTTTAGTTTCCGTAATTGCGACATCTTCGGGATCTGCCGCCGCATATGTTAAGGAAGGGATCGCAAATATGCGGCTCGGCATGTTTTTAGAGATTGCGACTACTGCAGGTGCTGTTGTCGGTGCACTTATCGCAACATCGGCTCCCAGTTCGCTTATTGCCGTATTATTTGGTCTAGCTTTAATCTTTTCTGCGGCAAACTCGCTCCGGAAAAAAGAAGAACATATCGTAGAGCAGTCCAGTAAGCTGGCGATCAGCCTCAAGCTACCTTCTACCTATCCAGTAGTAAAGGGCACAGAGGTGTCTTATGGCACAAAAAATGTCATCGGCGGATTTAGTATGATGGGACTTGCCGGAGTGCTTTCGGGTATGCTGGGAATAGGATCGGGGGCTTTTAAAGTAATCGCGATGGATACCATTATGCGTATACCCTTTAAGGTGTCGACCACAACGAGTAATTTTATGATGGGCGTGACTGCTCTAGCAAGTTGCGTGATTTATCTTCAGAAAGGGTATGTTGTCCCTGATATCTGTCTTCCGGTCATGATTGGTGTCCTAATAGGCTCGATGATCGGTTCCAAGATATTGATGGCGACAGATCCAAAGAAATTAAGAGTATTTTTTGCTTTTATTATTTTCTTCTTGGCTTTTAACATGATTTATAACGGTATTAAAGGAAAATTCTAATGCAGATTACAGATAAAACGATACAAAGAATTATTGGAGATGTCTTAAAATACGGCGTAAGAACAGTATTGGCGATCAGTACCATCGGCGGATTGATCTTTCTTTATAACCATGCGAATGAACAGGCTGATTATGCCCGATTTACAGAAAATGATCGAAGTATTATTGAAGTCGTATCGGATGTTTTCAGTGGAGTCATCAACATGCAAGGACGTTCGATTATATTTTTAGCGATCATCATTCTTTTTTGTACCCCTTTGATCCGATTATTACTTTCATTGGTCAGCTTTATCATCGAAGGTGATAAACTATATGTCTTCATCACGACGCTAGTGCTGATCATAATTGCCTTTAGTATGTATTTCGGATTCGGACATTAACAACTTTGAAAAATTCTGAAATGAATTTTTTTAAAATATAAAGTGAAAAGTTCTCCAAAAGGGAGAACTCTTCTATATAAAGGGTACTTAATTGTCTATTTTCTAGCCTTTTTTATTTTTTCTTCTATAGGCATATCCAAAATTGCCATAAGTAATAAGTAATATCCTTTTTTTAATCCTAATTTTTTCAAGTTTCCATCTTGCTTTTTCATGATTGATAATTTTTTAGTGCTTACTAGATATAACTATGGGATTATTTTCAAAGCATATGCCATTTTCTTGTCATGATACGAAGAAGCGTATTTTTTTTGCGCCATTTACGTATTTAGATTTCAGCTCGGTTATTTATACCTGACGCATGTACGATTTATCGCTTTATTGTGTGCTATTCATTACAATTTTATAACAAAAAGTTTTCATTAACAGTCGATTATTGCTTAAAATAATGCTAAATTGCTAACAGTATTTTTATAATGTTTATTTACCTATTATCTTGTAACTCCGATGATGCTAAACTATTCTAAATTCTTGACTACCTGCTTGGCCGCTGTCCTTATTTTTTCGATGAGCGCCTGTGATAAAGAAGATATGGGGCAAAAAACAGCATTATTTAATCCAGACTATAAGAGTATTCAGGTCAATACTGGTTTTGTAGACAATGGTATTGAAATCAATGCTAAAGAATGGTCTGTAGCCTATGTTAAAGATGCGCTTTCAGGAGAAATACTTCAGGATATAAATGATAATCCAGTTGTCTTAAATGCTGCAGGTACTGTTGAAGTGGCCGGTGGCTGGTTGAAATTAGAGAAAATAGCAAGTAGTCATCTGCTTAATCTAACATTAAAAGAGAATTTCAACGCAGAACCCAGAAAGTTTGTAATTGGAATAGCGGCGAATGGAACGGAAGATGAACTTTCTTTCACACAGAGCAGAGGTGCTGGTTATGAGATTGTGAAGAAAGAAATCATAGAAGTACCTGGAAGCCGGAAAGAGTTTACAAGTGATGAAGGCTGTTATACCATAACGCTTTCTAACAATACCTCCACGGCAAAAAATATGGAAACGGTTGCCATCTTTAAAGACGTCAATTATATGTCCGAGTTCAGTAGTACTGATGAAGACGCTTTTAAATGGATAAATGCTCAAGATTCACTTATATTCATGGGTGAAATCTTGAAAGACGGGGCAACATACTGGTCGAAACAAGTACCATATAAAGAAGGGAAATTTTTTGAACCTTATATAAATTCTGCAAGCAAACAAATGTTATTAGTACAGCCGTATTCAAATATTCAGGTCAAGGGAGAGATCAAATACCTTACACGGGAATGCCAATATACGTTTACGATTAAAAATCAATCTTCTGGACATTTATTTGATGTATCGGGCACCTGGAAGCAAAAAGTACCGCTATTGCCTATTACAAAGATTTTTTAATGTTCCTCAACAGGGACATTTTCATTTTGTTTTTTAAACATTGCGTTTCTATACGCTTCACCCCATTTTGCAATTTCGTCGATAATAGGTTCTAATGTGCGGCCGTATTCGGTCACTTCATATTCAACGGTAATGGGTTTTGTATTCATAACCGTACGGCTGATAAGGTGATTCATTTCCATGTCCTGTAATTCCTTCGAGAGCATCTTGGCAGCAATACCATCTACTTCACGCAACAGGTCCATGAATCGCATCTTTCCGCCTTCCATCAACGTTCCCAAAATATGAAATTTCCATTTTCCGGATAAGATTTCCATGGTATCTGTGATCGCAATAATCCGGGCTTTACATCCTGATCTATTGTTTATGGTTGGATTTTTCTTCATGATCTTTTATTACAATACAAAATTACGCTGTAAAATTACGGAAACGATTATTGGTTTCCTATAGGAAAGTAGTTTCAAAAAGGAAACCAATAGCATTTGTATACTAATCCTATGTTATTTTTGCACAAGATTTATATAATTAATAATTTAAAAATGAAAAAAATAGCAATCTTAGCAGTATTCGCTTCTGTCATCTTAGCTTCATGTGGTGGTTCAAATGGTGATAAAGCTCAAACAGGAACAGAGCAACAAGTTGCCGAACAAAAAGGTGCAACTTTTGCAGTTGATACAGCAGTAAGTTCAATCAAATGGAAAGCATATCACAAAGGTGGATTCGATCCAAGATTTGGTACATTGAAAAGTGAAGGTACTGTATCTGTAGAAGCAGGAGCGATCACAGGTGGATCATTTGTTATCGATATGAATTCAGTGACAACAGACAAGAGTGCGGTTGATCCTGCAAAATCAGGTGGTAAAACTGCAGCTGATTTAGATGGTCACTTAAAAACGGGTGATTTCTTTGAAGTGGAAAAATATCCAACAGCTAAATTTGAAATTACCGCAGTTACAGCTTTTGATGCTGCTAAAGACAAAAGTGTCATTGCGGATGCAACAAACATTATCAGCGGTAACTTAACAATCAAAGATAAGACTGTAAATGTTACTTTTCCAGCAAAAGTTAGCGTAACGGATAATGAAATTAATGTACAATCTAAATTCACCATCAACAGACAAGACTGGGGATTAGCGTACGGTACTGAAGGTGATCCTAAAGACTGGATGATCTCTCAAGAAGTAGATATGGAGCTGAATATCGCTGCAAAAAAATAATTTTATAAAAACACGCTTTAAAAAATTAAAGCGTGTTTTTTTTACTGCGAAGTAGCTATACTGCGCGGTCAATAGGTCGAACCTTTTCAGGGCATATCGGCATCTTATGCTGTTTCGATATTGCATGAAATTTGACTACATAAACCAAATAAACCGAACATGAAGAACGAGTCTAACCATAATCCACTTTTGTGCGATCCTGAAATAGGTAGCTGTGAAATGCCAGTTTTAGCGTATGAATCAGCAGCAGTACACCCTCTTGAACAAACAGATAAACCCCTTAAAGTCATTTATTTCACAGATCCCATATGTTCTTCCTGTTGGGGAATTGAACCACAATTGCGGAAACTAAAACTTGAATATGGTGATTGCTTATCCATGCACTATCATATGGGCGGTTTACTGCCCGACTGGAACTATAACAGTGGGGGAATTAGCAAACCTAGTGATGTCGCCGGGCATTGGGACGAGGTGAGTATTTATTATGATATGCCGATTGATGGTGATATCTGGTTCGAAGATCCTTTAGACTCTTCTTATCCGCCTTCTATTGCTTTTAAAGCAGCACAATTGCAGGATAATGATCAAGCTATTCAGTTTTTAAGAACATTGCGAGAAATGGTTTTTTTACAGAAGAAAAACATCACTAAATGGGAATACATCGCTGCGGCGGCAAAAATGGTCGGGTTAGATGAAGTTCAATTATTGTCAGACTATCAAAAATCAGCGCCTGTTCAATTTGAAGAAGACCTTAAATTGGCGAGAACATACGGTGTAAGAGGTTTTCCAACACTTTATTTTGAGGATATGCATGGAAATCGCGAGATGGTGTATGGCGCGAAACCTTATGCTTTTTATGAAGCCGCAATTTTAAAATTAAATCCGACAGCTATAAAAGGAACTTATCGTCAGGACTGGAAAAGTATTTTTTCTACATACAATTCGCTGACTGCTAGGGAATATGCTGAACTGACAGATATGCCAAGATCAGCAAGTGAGGAGCTGTTGAACGAACTTACCGCAAATAAACTGTTGCAAAAAAGCACAACAAAAAATGGTGCTATCTGGCATCTGAACGTCTCGTAGTCATTCTCAGAACAAGGTGTTACGTTGTGTATGGTTTAATATAGCGTTTTGAGTTAATACTTGTGCTGTAGATGTCGAAGAACGGAACTATTTGATCGGATTGGGATCGCACAGTCGCAGGTACAACCTGCTAGCAGACTGCACCAATTAAGATAACGTACGATGTTTTTATATAGGCAGGATTTTAGTGCATAAAAGCCTGTTTATATAAAAAGGGCTTAAATGAGGTTTAGAAAATTATCCCGATACTGCCGTGGCTGCAGGCCTATGACACTCTTAAACTGCTTATTAAAGTTGGTTACTGACGGATAGCCGCATTCGTAGCTGACTGTTTCTATGGAAATACTATCGTCTTTTAATAGTTTGCAGGCGTAGTTTACTCTTATTTCCTTCAAAAAGTCCGAAAATGATTTGTTGAGGCGTGTCTTAAAGTATCTGCTAAAAGAGGTACTGGTCATATTTGCAATTTCTGCAACTTTCTCCAGACGAATCTGCTGATCAAAGTTTTTAATCACGTAATCATAGACCTTGTGTATCCGTTCGGTTTCGGCCTGTTTATAATTTATGGCTTCATCAAACTCATTGATGTAACGGCAGTCTGTGGACAGCACTAAAGTGTCCAATATTTTCAATAGGAGAATTACGCTTTCCAGCCCATCCTTATGTAATAATTCAAACATCATCCCTCCAATAATATCTCTGGTTTCTCCCGTTATTTCGACCCCGAGATTGCTGGTGAGAAAGAACTTTTTGAGCCTAAAAAATTCTTCCTTACCGTAGATTTCTTCAGCAAAGAAATTGTTATGAAAGTAGATCACTATAACCGACGTATCGAGCTGACTGTCCTTTTTAAAATAAGACAAATGATTTTTCCAGACATGGGGTAGATTGGGACCAATAAATACCATATCGTTTGCATGAAACGGTTGCAAACTATTGCCTACAATTCTGTTTCCTTCCCCTTTTATTACGTACGAAAGTTGAAATTCCGGATGTGCATGAAAGGTTGGATCAAAATGAGGTTCATTGATTTGTTTTATCGAAAAAGTTTTATTCTCTGGAATAAGCGATTTTGAAATAACTCTCTTATCTAGCATTATGATTTCAGTTTATTGGGGTAAATATAGTTAAAAATGATACAATATGTCTGAAACTTGATAAAAAAGCTAAGTTCCAAGCTACTTCATATCTCTATATTTGCTTATAACAATTATAGATAAATCCAAATTTCAACTAAATCATGAATAATATTTTAAGAGTTTTACTTTTATTTTTAGTGTTTTTGACCTCTTGTAGAGCTGATGAACCGAGAAGGGCAGAGGTACTATTTATTGGTGCTGGAAATAAGCAATCTTCTAATCAAGCGACCTGGTTATCGGTCGAACTTTTTAAATCGGGCATCAATCTAACCTATACCGACACCTTAGCAAGTTTAGAATTTGATTATTTAAATAAGTTTGATGGGGTTGTCTTATTGGTGAATGAAAAAGAGCTCAGTGAAGAAAAGGAGCAGGCATTAAAGAAATTCCTGAAAGAAGGAAAAGGGGTTGTGGCCTTGAACTCGTCTGCTAATTCATTTCAGAATTCCGAATGGTATACCAACTTGGTACAAGGTGGTTTTACCGACGCGGGTGATGGACGAGCAATTGTTACGATAGAAAACGCCAAACATGTACTGGATTCATCCATTAACACCATTCAGGTTAACAATGAAAAATACATATTCAAGAAAAAAACAGGTCAAACTGTTATCGGTAGCGCTGCGATAGATGGTTCAAAACAAAACTACATCTGGTATAGTGAGGAAAACGGCGGTCGTTTTTTATATCACGCGTTAGGGAAGCATGATGATACCTGGAAAAATCATCAGTTTCTAAGAACGGTCAGCAGTGCGGTCTGGTGGTCACTTGGAGAGCAGGTTCAAAGTATGGTGAATAAATTGGCTATTCCGAATGTAAGCATATATCCCGATTCCATATCCGATTTTACAGCACGTTATGATGTTCCTAAAGTGCAGGATCCGCTTAGTCCAGAGCAGTCGATGAAACTGATACAGAAACCTGTGGATTTTGAATTAAAACTTTTTGCCGCGGAGCCCAATATTACCAATCCGATTGCGATGAGCTGGGATGAAAAAGGCAGATTATGGGTCATTGAAGCTGTTGATTATCCAAATAGTTTTGAGGAGGTGAAAGGTAAAGGAAATGATCGCATCGTCATCTGTGAAGATACCGACGGCGATGGTGTTGCCGATAAATTTACGGAATTTGCTAAGGGCTTAAATATTGCAACAAGTTTAACTTTTGCCAATGATGGTGTTATAGTGGCCATGGCTCCCAATTTTGTTTTCTTAAAAGATACCGATGGTGATGATGTAGCCGATCATGAAGAAATCATTATGACCGGTTGGAGCAAAGGAGATACGCATGCCGGTCCATCAAATCTGCAATACGGATTTGACAACAAAATCTGGGGTGTTAACGGATATGCAGGTTACAATGGTATTGTTAACGGTGAAAAGCATATTTTCTCTCAAGGTTTATACCGACTTAACCCAGATGGTTCGGATCTGGAGTATTTAGCTACAACCAGCAATAATACTTGGGGTCTTGGTATTTCGGAAGATAATAATGTCTTTGTATCCACGGCAAATAACACCCATTCTGCTTTCTATTCGATGCCGGAGAAGTATCTACAGCGACGTGTTGACAATATTCCTGGCGCTAATCCAATCAATTCTATCCAAAAAATTGACGGGCATTATGAGGTTCATGCTTTAACACCAAACTTAAGACAGGTGGATGTTGTCGGCGGATTTACATCAGCGGCGGGCCATCAGATGTATACCGCACGGGATTTTCCACAGTCTTATTGGAACAGTGTGGCCTTTGTAGCTGAACCTACGGTAAGATTATTACATAACGCAATTATTGAGAAAGATGGTGCCGGTTTTAAAGAAAGAGACGGCTGGAATTTACTGGCAAGTTCTGATGAGTGGTTTGGACCTGTGCATGCTGAGGTAGGACCAGATGGTGCTGTGTGGGTTTTGGATTGGTACAATTTTATCATTCAGCATAATGTTTTTGTTCCTGCGCAAGCGCCATCAGAGAAAGTCCTTCCTTTTAAGGATCAGGTTGGAGGGCCCGGAAATGCATTTGAAAGTAATCTGAGAGACAAAAAGCATGGCCGTGTATATCGCGTTTTATATAAAAATGGCAAGCATAATGAAAGTTTCAAACTTTCAAAAGATAATCCCAAAGGACTAATCGAAGCTTTAAATAGTAAAAACAAATTTTGGAGAACCCATGCGCAGCGGCTTTTAGTAGAGCGGAAAAATGCGGATGTTGAACAAGATTTGATTAAAATAATCAACAATAAATCGGTAGATGAAATTGGATTGAATGCACCTGCTATACATGCTATCTGGACTTTAAAAGGTTTGGGTCTTCTACCAAAGAAAGAAGTGAATGATGCATTATTAGCCGCATTATCGCATCCATCTGCCGGTGTGCGAAAAGCTGCTGTTCAGGTACTGGATTTAAATGCTAAATCTTTTGATCAAATAGCACAGTCTAATATTTTTAAAGATGAGAATCTCAATACTAGGCTTGCCGCTTTTGTTAAAATTGCAGATTCCGCTCCTTTTGCCGCAGTTGCTCCTGTATTAAAGGCGGCAATCAATGATCCTGTCAATGCAAAGGACAGGTGGTTATCTCCAGCTTTATTTGCGGCGATCCAGACCAATCATAGTCATATGTCGATGGTTGCTGATCAGTCTTCAACAAATGCTTATCAACAAGCTGTAAACCAAGCGCTAGGTGAAGAAATTTATACACTTGGTAGAAAAAACCGTGTTCAGTTTTCACCAAATGTGGCTGATAAGAATATCACGATTGAAACAGCAGTATTACGCCGTGATCAGGATGCTTTCAAAGGATTAATTATTGGGCAAGGTGATGCAAAAAATGGTTTTGCTTTATACATGCAGGGTAATAAAATATATTGGGACGTATATAATAATGGTGAAATACAGCGTATAGCAGCTACAGACGGAATCGGAAATGGATTTAAAGTTAATGCGAGCATAACAGCAAACCAAGGATCTAGTCTTTATATCAACAACAAATTGGTCGGTAACATCAAAGAGGTCAAACCGTTCAATAAACCACTGCGTGCCTATCTGCGGTCGGGAGAAGATCTGGATGAATCTGTTGCGCTGACCAAGTACGAGCATGGATCTGAATTTATCGGAAATATCAGTGAGATCAAAGTAAAGCTTCAATTGAATGGGGAGCATGCGCATCACCATATGCAGCGCGCAAGTCCTGTGGAAGTGAATCAAAACGAGGCACCTGCTGAAGTCATTGTGATCAAAGCGGTAAAAGATATTATGCAGTATGATAAACGGTCCATTACGGTGAAAGCGGGAAGGCAGATTACTTTGATCATGGAAAATCCGGATGCAATGCCTCATAATTTAGTGATTATCAAACCTGGTACAACAGAGATCGTCGGTAAAGCTGCAGATGCCATGTTGCAAGCGTCTTCGGCAGCTGAAAAAGACTATGTTCCCGAAGTCAGTGAAGTGCTGTTTCATACCAAATTGGTAAATCCGGGACAAAGCTATACGCTTAAATTTCAGGCCCCTAAAGAAAAAGGTGAATATCCGTTTATCTGTACATTCCCGGGACATTGGAGAGGAATGAACGGAATAATGAAAGTTGTGGAATAATATAAACGAAACATATGAAAAATAGAATGGTAATACTATTACTTACTATAGTAGTAAGTAGTATAGGAACTTTATGTGCCAAAGCAAGTGTACATTCATTGCCTCATGCGCAAAAAAAGAAGAATATACTGGTTGTCGGTGGTGGTGGATCGCATGATTTTAATCGCTGGTACAAAATCGAGGATACACAGCTGATCAATACCATTGAAGGTGTACATGCGACCTATACAGACAATACGGATTCAATACGCTTTTATTTAAAAACGACAGATCTTTTGGTGTTGACCAATAATCAACCGATCCCAAAAGCTTCACAACTGGCGATTGAAAAGTTTATTGCACAGGGTAAACCGCTAGTGCTTCTGCATGCTGCAGTCTGGTACAATTGGCAAGACTGGCCTCAGTACAATTTGGAATATGTAGGTGGAGGAAGTAATAGCCATGAAAACTTCCAAGAATTCAAAAACCTGGTGGTAAACACGGCGCATCCGATCAGTCAAGGCGTTTCTCCAGAATTTACATTCAAAGACGAACTGTATCGCCACCAACCGGATGCTGCCGGTAAAGGGATTGATGTACTGGTCATCGGTCAGTCTTTAGAAACGGCTAAAGTATACCCGGCTGTATTCACGGTCAATCATGATAAATCAAGAATAGTAGGAATTACATTGGGGCATGATGAGCACAGTCATCTGAATAAAGACTATCGCAAAATTTTAATCAATGCAATCCATTGGGCATTAAATATTTAAATCAACATAAAATAATCAAAATGAAAAAAATCACTGTCGTTATCGTAGGAATGGGTTTTGGAAAAGAATTTATTCCCATTTATCAAAAGCATCCCCATATTAAATCTGTCGGTGTTTGTACCAGAAATCCTGAAACACTGCGAGAATTAAAAGAAAAGTTCAATCTAGACGATGATTTACTATTTACAGATTTTAACGAGGTCATTAAAAGAGATGATGTCGACGCCATCCATGTGGTCACACCTGTGCCGGAGCACGCAAAAATGACATTGGCATCATTAAATGCGCATAAACATACCGCATGTACCATACCGATGGCCATGACCGTGGCCGACTGTCAGGCTATCGTGGAAGCGAAGAAAAGAGTCAATAAAGTTTATATGATGATGGAGACAGCCTTATATACCCGTGAGTTTCTATACGGACTGAAACTTGCTGATACGGGGAAATTAGGAAAAATACAGTTTGTTCGCGGTTCACATATTCAGGATATGAGTATGGAGGGCTGGGCTGAATACTGGAAAGGTTATCCACCGATGTTGAATGGGACACATGCCATTTCGCCATTATTACGTATCAATAATACCATAGCGGAATCTGTGGTTTGCCACGGTTCAGGTCAACTAAGTGCTGATCTTGCTGCCCGGTATAATTCACCGTTTGCAGTGGAAACAGCCACCTTTAAGCTGAAAGATTCCAATGTGGTTGCCGAAGCGACAAGATCATTATTTGATGTTGTGAGACAGTACCGCGAAAGTTACGATGTGTATGGTGATAAAATGTCTTTTGAATGGGAGCAGTTACAGGATGAGCAACATGTTATATTCGACGGTGGTGAAAATGCCGTACGCATGGAGGCGCCGGATACAGACGATTTATTGATTCCGGAGATTGCAGACTTTACTAAAAGGGAAAGAATAGATGATCCAAATCATGTTTCATTTTTACAGGGAGCAGGTCATGGGGGTTCTCATCCACATTTAGTTCAAGAGTTTGTTGCAGCTATTGTGGAGGGAAGAGATTCTGCCGTTGATGCGTCCTTAGCGGCAAATTATACCTGTGCTGGTATCTGTGCCCATGAATCGGCAATGCAGGGTGGAGTCAGAATCGCAATCCCTTCATTTGATTAAATGTAAAGCTATGAAAATAGGAATAAGCTCTTTTGTATGGGTATCACCTTACACAGCAGATCATATTGATATTCTTTATAAAGCAAAGGATTATGGCTATGATGTCATGGAGATTGCTGTCGAAGATGTAGCATCAATTGATGTGAAGCAACTGAAGAAAGTGGCGCAGCGTATTGGTTTAGATTTATCTGTGAGCGGTGCATTTGGTACAGAAAGAGACATTTCAAGTGAACATAGCGCATACCGTAAAATTGGTCTTTCTTACATTAAAGATTGTATACAAATCGCTAATGAATTAGAAAGTCCAATTTTTGGAGGACCGCTTTATGCTGCTGTTGGAAAAACACGATTAGTTTCAAAAGAACAGAAGGAATTAGAACGGAATTTCTGTTTAGAAAATCTGCTTGAAGCAACGCAGTATGCAAAAGAACAAGGTATTGTATTGGCATTAGAGCCACTAAACCGCTTTGAGACAGATATGATCAATACAGTCGAGCAGGCTCTGGAATTGATCAATCAGATTGATGATCCTCACTTAAAGATCTTGCTCGATACATTTCATGCTAATATTGAAGAGAAAAGCATTTTAAAATCAATCCATCTTTTAGGGGATAAACTTGCTCATGTTCAGGGTAATGAAAATGATCGCGGAACACCGGGAACGGGACAGGTTGACTGGTCCGGAATACGCGATGCATTAAATGAAATCGGGTATCAAGGAAGTGTCATTTTAGAAACCTTCGGATCGCCTTCCAAAGAACTGGCCCGTGCGGCAAGTATCTGGCGTCCACTAGCAGAAAGTTCAGATATTTTAGCCCGGGATGGAGCGAACTTTTACACAGAAATTTTCAAAAATAATCCATTACAATTATGACCGCTACACAAGATATAATCCAGCCAGACAATCATGCTAAAAGTACCCTTTTTTGGGGTTGCTTTATTGTACTGGTGGCATCTGCTTTTGGTTTTGTTTTCAGATCCTTTCTTATGCCCACATGGGCAGTTATGTTTGATCTGAGTAAAACACAGCAGGGCGAAATCTTTGGTGTTAGTTTCTGGCCATTTGCACTGAGTATCGTTGCCTTTAGCTTAATTATTGACCGGATCGGCTACAAAAAGTCCATGATCTTTGCTTTTATCTGCCATTTGATTTCGATCGTGCTGACTATTTTTGCTACTGGTTACTGGATGTTGTATGCAGGAACCTTTTTCTTCGCATTAGGAAATGGTGCTGCCGAAGCTGTGATCAACCCCGTTGTCGCATCGCTGTATCCGAAAGAAAAAACCAAGTGGCTGAATATTTTACATGCCGGTTGGCCTATGGGCATTGCGATATCGGGTCTGTTAGGCATTGGCCTTTTAGCACTGGATATCAATTGGCGAATCGTCATAGGTTTTATTTTGATTCCTGCAGTCGCGTACGGCGCATTGATCATCAACCAAAAGTTTCCCGTAAACGAACGGGTCAAAGCTGGCGTTGGCTATTTGGACATGTTAAAAGAAGTTGGTGTTTTAGGAGCGCTGATTATCGTTGTATTATGTGTTTTTCAGCTGGGCAGTTTATTTAGCTGGGATTATAAATTCAATATTGTGCTCAGTATCGCCATTGTAGCCATATTTGGTTATTTCGTGCGATCGTGGGGGAAGAGCCTCTTTGTGCTGTTGCTACTGGCTATGGTTCCTTTGGCTACCATGGAGCTTGGTACCGATAGCTGGATTACCGATCTAATGACGCCAGAAATGAAAAAAATGGGTTTTCAAGGAGGTTGGGTGCTTGTATTTACAGCGGTGATCATGACTGTTTTACGGATGTACAGCGGTACAGTTGTTAAATTTATGTCACCCCTGGCGCTCTTATCCATAAGTGCGCTCGTCTCTGCTGTCGGTCTGCAGTTATTATCCGTTTCTTCCGGGATTTATATTTTACTGGCAGCTGTTCTATATGCTTTTGGAAAAACCTACCTATGGGGTACAATGCTGGGAGTTGTTTCCGAACAATTTCCTAAAGGTGGCGCCTTAGCTTTAAATATTACGAGCGCAGTAGGGCAGCTCGGGGTAGGAATTATCGGCGCTGTTTTTCTGGGTTTTATACAGGACAGTAATATTGATAAAAAACTAGCTGAGTATGACCATATTCACCAGACACATTACCATGAAAAACTGGTGACAGGCACGAGATCAAGCATATTCGGGGACTATAAAACGATTGATTATTCACACTTGTCAACGTTAGACGAAACCAGTCAGCAAGTTGTGGAGCAGATGGAAAATAAAGCCAAGAAAGCGGCGCTATCCACTGTTTCCTTACTGCCGAGCGGTTTATTTGTGTTTTTTATATTATTAATTATTTATTTTAACAAGAAAGGAGGGTACAAACCAATAGATATCATTTAATTAAATATGCATCTTATAATTGAAAGACTATTTAAAGTGTTTTTGCATTCATCTATTTGCAAAAACACTTAAACTTTATAACCAAAATAAATTTAAAATTATGATTAAGTTTTTCTTTAAGATTAAATTCCTTTTGAAGGTCTTTAATCTAAAAACAGACTATGCGCCTTATTTTTTAATACTCTCGAGTATATGTTCCATAAACCTAGCATATGCACAAAATAAAGACGTAAAAGGCTCGGTCAAAAGTTCGGATGGCACTCCCTTGCAAGGCGCGACAGTTTTAGTCAAGGGAACTACCGCTGGAACATCGACCAACAATACGGGTGTGTTTTCATTAAACATGAATCCGACTAATGCAACATTAGTGATCAGTCATAAAGGCTATGAAACGAAAGAGGTCCAGCTCAATGCTTCTTCCCAGAACTTGGATATTACTTTAGTATCCAGTGCACCTGAATACATTGACGAAGTTGTCGTAACGGGTTTTGGACTAACGCAAAAAAAGGAATCATTGACATCTGCGATTTCAACATTAGGATCCAATGATATCAAACGATCCACTGCTTCAACAACTTCAGGAGCTTTGGTAGGTAAGATCCCGGGTTTAAACTCACGGCAGTCGGATGGCCGTCCCGGCGCTGGTACAGCTTTACAGATCCGTAATATGGGCGATCCATTATATGTCATTGACGGTGTTCAAAAAGATGCTGGTCAGTTCAATAACCTTGACTTTAATGATATCGAAAGCGTTTCTGTACTAAAAGATGCATCGGCCTCTATTTATGGTGTACGAGCAGCCAATGGGGTTATTGTGGTCACAACAAAAAGAGGAAAAAGAAATTCCGCTAATACAGTCAATCTAATCGCTAATTACGGATTTCAGAATTTATCTACCTTTCCTAAAGCTGCAGATGCAGTCACATACATCGAGAACTATATCCAATCGGAAACTGTGCAGGGAATCAAAGATTATAAATATTCGCGCACAGATCTCGAAAAATGGAAAGCGGGTACAGAAAAAGGCTATGTTCCATTTGACTGGTATGATTATATCTGGAAGACTTCACCACAACAGTATTATTCGGTCAATGCTTCTGGAGGCTCCGATAATATTAATTATTACTTCAGTGCAGGTCATATGAACCAAGAATCCATGATTGTTAATTATGGCGGTTTTAAACGGACCAATGTGCAGATGAATGTGGATGCGCAGATTTCCAAAAAACTTAAAGTGGGTGCTTCCCTTAATGCACGTTACGAAAACCGTACGAATCCTGGAGTTCCTGGTGGTGACGATTATTGGTTGCCAATTTTTGCTACTTATCGTAATTTGCCAACTGCCAGACCATTTGCCAATGACAATCCCAATTATCCGACCTTAACTTCTACCGATCCAGGTACGAATTTCGCCTGGTTAAATTATGATCTATCTGGAAAATATACGGATACCTGGCGTGTTGCCCAACTAAATTTCAATGCAGAATATGATATCATAGACGGATTGAAAGCAAAGGCTTTGGTGGGGTACTATTATGCAAATCAAAAGCTGGATAACCATGAATATACCTACAAATTGTATGGATACGATGAAGCCAATGATACTTATCCGGTGATTTTTGAAAATAACAATCCATGGCGCGAAAGAAGAATGGGTCATGTTGAAGAACTTACTTCTAATTTTCAGCTGGCTTATACCAAATTGATTGATAAGCATAATATCAATGTAGTAGGAGGTTTTGAAACGATTGTCCGTCATACGCCAACGACATGGGTGCATTCCATACCGACAGCCAACTCGTTGAATTTGATTGATTATGAAACCATGGACACCTATAACGATGATGGAAATAGGACAGAAGGTCGATTAGGTTATCTGGCCCGTGTTAATTACGATTATGACAGTAAGTATCTGATTGAAGTTTCGGGTCGATACGATGGTTCCTGGAAGTTTCCTCCAGGACAGCGTTGGGGATTTTTTCCTTCGGCCTCATTAGGTTGGAGAGCCTCTGCTGAGAGTTTTTGGAAAGATAATTCCATTTTGAGTAAAATCAATGATTTTAAACTGCGTGCATCTTATGGTTTGCTGGGGGATGATGCCGTATCTGGTTATAGTGCATTTGATTACCTGTCCGGTTACAATTATAAATCCGGTGGATCTGTTATCGATGGTAAATATATCATCGGTTCACAGCCTAGGGGTTTACCGGTAAGGACACTTTCTTGGATCAGAGCGAAAATATTAGATATCGGGCTAGATTTTGCGATTGTCAATTCTAAACTGACAGGAAGTTTTGATTATTTCAGACGCATGAGAACTGGATTACCAGCTTCGAGATATGATATTTTACTACCATCGGAAGTAGGTTTTAGTTTACCCAACGAAAACTTAAATTCAGATATGCATAAAGGTGTTGAAGGGATGATCAAGTGGTCAGACCGTATCGGTGAATTGAGTTACAGTGTCGCTGCGAATGCAACTTACTCTAGATTTTACGATTGGAACCAGTATAAACCGAGATTTAGTAACTCCTGGAATGTGTACAGAAATTCAATCAATGAGCGTTTCGGTTACATCAACTGGGGACTGGAATCAGCAGGTCAGTTCCAAAGTTGGGAAGAGATCGCAAACTGGACAGTTGATAATGATAGACAGGGGAATAAAACTTTAAGACCAGGAGATATCAAATATGTAGACCAAAACGGTGACGGCGTTATCAATGGACTGGATGAGCGCCCTATTGGATACCGTGAAGACGCGACACCGATTTTGAATTTTGGTTTTAATTTTTCATTCGGCTATAAAAACTTTGACTTAGCCTTTGACTTAACTGGCGGTGGTCTAAATTCTTGGTACCAGGACAATGAGCAAAGAAATCCATTTCATGATGGGGGTAATAATGCACAATACTACATGGAGGACACCTGGAGACTTTCCGATATATATGATGCAAACAGTGAACTGATACCTGGGAAATACCCCATGTTACTGATCGGCAATACATCGCACAGTAATTATTGGAACAGTGATTTTTGGAAGCATAATGTAAAATACATCAAACTTAGAAATCTTGAGTTTGGATATTCCCTTCCGGAGAGTTTCCTGAAAAAAGCGAGTATCAAAAGAGCAAGGGTCTATTTTTCGGGACAGAATCTTTTGACCTTATCTAATGTAAAAGGTGTGGATCCGGAGATCAACGCAACAAGTGGTCTGGTCTATCCGACAACGCGGATCTATAATTTTGGTTTAAACCTGACTTTTTAATTAAGGCTGTTAATTTAAAATGATAAATATGAAAAAGTTATTCAGTAATAAAATTATATGGATCGCGCTGATCGGTTTACTATCTACCGGCTGCAATAATATACTTGACCAGGACCCGGATAAGATCATCAGTGATGAACAGGTTTTTAGTGATGAAATCATGATCAATTCTGTTCTGGCTAATTTTTATGGACGTGTTCACTGGGGACAAAATACAGCAGATTCGTACAGCTATACGATTTTGGATGAAGCGGGTAAATCTGATGGCGGTCCTGATAATATCCAAAACTATGGCGATGATTTATGGCGGGTGTATGACTATACGCTCATCCGGAGTATCAATCAGTTTTTAGCTGGATTGCGGAGTACAAATGCGCTCAATATGACTAAGAAATTGAGTTATGAAGCGGAAGCACGCTTTTTAAGAGCCTGGGTTTATTTTAATATGGCCCGCGGGATGGGCGGTATGCCGATCGTGGGGGATGAGGTTTTTGAATATACCCCTGGAGATGACATTACAGCACTGCAATATGCGCGATCAACAGAGTCGGAGATCTATAGCTATATCATTAAGGAAATCGATGAGATCCATGCCAACTTGGGTGACAGTCCGACGATAAATGCGGGTCGAATAAATAAATGGGGAGCATTAATGTTAAAAGCAAGGGCTGCAGTATATGCCGGATCATTGGCGAATTATAACAATAAGATGCCCAATCCGATTAAAACAACAAATGGTGAAGTTGGTATAGCGGCGTCTGAGGCTCAGAAGTTTTACGAATTAGCACTTGGTGCGGCAGAGCAGGTGATCAATGGCGGTAAATATCAGCTCAGCTTGAAGAAACCGGATGATCTAAGCCGGAATTTTTACGAAGCGATTAATCTCAAAGAGAACAATGTGGAAGTGATATGGGCCAGAGATTATAAATATCCGGGACAAACGGTAGAATTTACCAAGAATAATATTGCACCATCGCTGGCGGAAGATATTGACCGTGCATATGCAGGCCCGATTTTAAATTTAGTTGAAGATTTTGAATATATCAATGATCGAAATGGGGTTTTAAAAAATAAAGATGCGAACGGTAATTATATCTTCTATGATAATCCCTTAGCTATTTTCCAGGATAAAGATCCAAGACTAAGTGGTTCTATTATTTTGCCTGGATCGGTTTTTAAGGGCGAGGTGGTTACTTTGCAAGCTGGTCAGAAGATATTGCAGGGCGGGTCTTACGTAACTAAAATCGGCCAGCCTGGAACAAGTGATGCTAATGGTCTGATCACCGCGGCAAATGGGCCAATTACCTCAAACTTGCAATATGTCAATAAATCAGGCTTCTTTTTCCGGAAATTTTTAGATGAAAATCCCGGAGCTTCAACAAGAGGCCGTAATAGTGAAATGTGGTTCCCGCGGTTTAGATTTGCTGAGGCCGTCATGATCGCCAGTGAAGCGGCTTTTGAGTTAAACAATATAGGTAAAGCACTAGGCTATCTTAATCAGATCAGATCTAGAGCAGGGTTAAAGGCATTAAATACGATGTCTCTAGCAGATATCGTGCAGGAAAGAAGAGTCGAATTTGCATTTGAAGATCATCGGTACTGGGATTTAAAACGATGGAGATTGGCCGATAAAATATGGAATGGATCTACGCAAAATCCAGATGCTATACAGTATGCTTTGTTTCCCTATAAAGTTGTAGCTCCGGGAAATGTTAATCATGGCAAATGGGTTTTTGATAAACAACCTTTTACAAATTCACCGAATCCGCGATTCTTCCAAATGAAGAATTATTATAATTTCATCAATCAGGACTGGATTAATAATAATCCTAAAATGGTTAGAAATCCGTATCAATAAAACTAAATCAAAGAATATGAAAAATATATTGATTATTATGACTGTACTGTCATTACTGTTTTCTGCTTGTGGTAAAGATAATTATGACCAACCTACTTCGACAATAAGTGGGCAGGTTAGCTATAAAGGAAAGCCGATTGGGGTCAGAGGGACAGGTGAGGTTGTTAAATTACAGCTTTACCAAGAAGGATTTGAACTCAATGCTCCAGTTCAGGTTTACGTAGGCCAAGACGGAAGTTTCAAGTCTAAAATTTTTGATGGCAAGTATAAACTAATCGCCACTAATAATAATGGCCCTTGGTTAAACAGTACCGATACCGTTCGATTTGAATTGAAAGGGAGCACGACTGTCAATTATGAAGTGACTCCTTATTACACCATTGAGAATGTAAAGTTATCCTTAGATGCCAACCAAAAGCTATCAAGCAGTTTTACAATCAACAAGGTTTTTGACAATGCAAGTGTCAATTATTATATGTTGCTGGTTAGCCGTACGGCCTTTGTCGATGATGCTACAAATATTTTCCGAAAGGATTATCAAGATGGTAAAATGGAGATCAGTTTATCAGAAGATCTCAGCCAGTTAAAAGAAGTGAGTGGAAGCGGACCTCTTTTTGCCAGAGTAGGTGTTCGGGCAAATGCTGGAGATCAAGCTGTCTATTCAGAAATAATAAAAATTAAATAGTTGATGCAGTGAAATTGTGTTAAAGACCTCATGATTCATGAGGTCTTTTTTTTCCTAAATTCTTCAGCTTAGCTATCCTTATTCACTTTCCATCCATTTGATTTTTGCTGTATTTCCCACATTTTTCTGTAAATACCATCCTGTTGTACTAATGCTTCATGTGTTCCTTTTTCTGCAATACCGCCATTATTCAATACAATGATCTGGTCTGCATTTTTAATGGTAGCCAATTTATGTGCAATTACAATTACGGTTTTAGCTTTTACGAGTTCCTGTATGGCATGCTGGATATAAATTTCATTTTCAGGATCGAGACTTGCTGTGGCTTCATCCAGTAGTATAATCGGTGCATTTTTCAATAATGCACGGGCGATGCTGATGCGCTGCTTTTGACCTCCTGAAAGTTTACTGCCACCTTCACCCACCATGGTATCCATCCCTTTCGGAAATTCCCATACGAAATCCAGTATCTGTGCTTTATCGGCCGCATCAATGATTTCTTCTAGGCTTGCGTCTGGTTTACCAATTTTGATGTTGTTATAAACAGTGTCGTCAAAGAGATATACATCTTGAAATACTTCGCTGATGAGTGTATAATACTGATCTTGATGAATATCGCGAATGTCCATGCCGCCGATTTTAATGCCGCCGGTATTTACATCCCAAAAACGGGCAATGAGCGAGGCAATTGTTGATTTTCCAGAACCAGAATGGCCTACCAAAGCGAGCATTGATTTTTCAGGAACAGTAAAACTCAGATTCTGAACGGTTAACTTATTTTGATAACCAAAACTAACATTGTCGAATACGACATCATATCGATTGGGGACAGCTTCTTCTCCCGTTTCCATGGTAGGTGTTTCCATAATAGCAACAATACGGTTGAGACTTTCATCCATGTATCGAAGCACCAGATAATCGACCATGACCACTTTAAGTGGGTTGTATAAGTTATAGCCCATAATGAGGAACGTAATTAATACGGGAATGGTGATGGTATTGTTGGATAAATAGTATAATCCTAAAGCGACCATCAAAATAAAACCGATCTCGAAAACAATCCCTGCTGTGACAACAAACGGACCGGGAATAGCCTCCATACGGATACTTTTTTTTCTCAGATCTTCAAATGAATTTTCCAATCCCTTATGCTTCTCACCGGTTAATCCATAAGACTTTAAATGTCGTATGCCCTGTACATATTCTAAAAATTTTGCTCCAACAGTATTCCGGGCCGCTATTTGTTTTTTTCCTAATCTGCTGACGAAATAATTGGCCAAATATAAAAAGGGATAAATGAGTGGCAATGCTGCTAAGAGACAAAGAGCTAATCTCCAATCATAGATAAATAGGAAAATAGAAAGCACCGTGGTTCCAAAAATAGCAGAAGCCAGATTTCCAACGCTATGCCCAAAAATACCTTCAAAATTTGATACATCCTGTAGTACAATGGATGCAATTTCCCCTGGATCACGTTGTTTGAAGAAACCAAGGGAAAATTTCTGGATGCGATTTCCTAAGGCAATACGAAGTTTTGTGGACAGGTCATAGACCCATAAGTTGGATCTGACTATCGACTGCGATGCAATAAAAAATTGCACGACCAGCATGACAGCCATAAGACCTACTACCATCCATATTTTATGTACATCGGGTTGAGGAGAAAACAATTCCCATATGATGACCAGTAAAATTGCTGAAGGAGCGGCAATGAACAGGCTATGGAGTATTTCCCAAAGTATGATTTTACGCGTATCTTTTCTGTTAAAAGCGGTAACGTATTTTAGGTTCTTTATCATGTTTACTGATTTCTATTGTATGCTGTAATAAATTGAATGAATGATCACCCTTATCATGTGAACGAGGAGGCGGAATTTTATGAGGCAAAATGACCCAAGTGCACTAGATCACAAATTCCTTTGCTCTGGTATGGGCATTCCACATGCGTCCATACAAGGCGCTGTTTTCCAGTAATTCATCATGTTTTCCATTATCGATTAATTCACCATGGTCAAAAACTAATATTTGGTCCGCATCTGTAATTGTACTCAATCGGTGCGCAATGATTAATACCGTCTTATCTTTGATCAACTGACTAAATGCTTGTTGTATTTTGATTTCGTTTTCGGGATCAGCGAATGCTGTTGCTTCATCTAAAATTAAGATAGGCGCATCTTTAAGAATAGCTCTGGCTAATTGAAAACGCTGTTGCTCACCGCCACTTAAGTGTACACCGGACTGTCCGAATAAGGTATCGTATCCGTTGGGTAATCTCAAAATTAAATCGTGTATCTGCGCCGCTTTGGCCGCATCTTCAACTTCTTCACGGCTTTTTTTCATACCCATACAGATGTTTTCATACATAGTGTCCTGAAACATAAAGCTATCCTGAAATACGAATGAGACCAGACGCATGAGCTGTTCTGTAGGATAATCTCTGACATCAATACCGCCGATGCGTATTTCACCCTTGGTGACATCCCAAAAGCGGGCGAGCAATTGTCCGATGGTACTTTTTCCTGCCCCCGAAGGGCCGACCAAAGCTGTTATTGTTTTTTCAGGTACTGTAAAATTAATATTTTGAAGTCCCCAGTTTTTGTCTTGATAAGCAAAACTTACATGTTCAAATGTAATGGAGTAGTCGATAGGGTGCTGTACAGCTGTATTTTCAAGTAAATGTTCTGTATACAGCAGTTCATCGATCTGTTCAACACCACGATTGATGATGGATATTTGTATACCCATATTATTGAGGGCAAATAAAGGCTTAATGTATCCTGTCCCTAAGATCAGGAACAAGAGAAGTGTGGCAAGAGTTACACCATTCTGAAAATAAAGATAGAGTCCGAGAGCCAATACCGGTAACATCGCATTGCTCGTGAAACTCATAAATATAGCGAAACCGGGCGTACTGCTTTTAACCCATTCGCCCACAAATTTATTGAACCGTTTTACGGTGTTGCCGTACTTATCAAATGTTTCTGCAGACTGACCGAATATTTTCATGACAGGCATAGCTCTGACATATTCTACAATACCGGCATTCATTTCTTCTAAGGATTGATGATAATCCTGAATCAGTTTTTTATTCCTTCCACTGTACATTTTTGGCAACATAACGGCTAAAACTAAAAGTGGAACACAGCTGATTGCAGCCAGACGCCAGTCCTGAAAAAAAAGATAGACAATAGTAATGATGGGTAAGGCGATACCTTTTACAAAATCGGGTATTTGATGGGCGATAAAATTTTCAATGCGTTCAACATCATCAGAAAGTATTTTTTTTAATGTTCCTGAATTACGGTTATTGAGATAACCCATGGGTAATTTGCCGACCTGAGCGGTGATAAATTTACGCAGTTCAAATAATATATTGTACGCGGCGATATGGGATAATACGCCTGATAGAAAAAATACAAGCATACTGATTATGGCCGCTAAAATAGCATAGATGACATAGGTATTGACTAAGCTGAAATTGATGTTTTCTTTCGTGAGTTCACGGATAATATAAAAAACAAGAACATAGGGCACTAAGCTCAGTAGGGCATGCATGACGGATAGAAATCCTGAGACAAATAATAAACCCTTTTTTCGGCCGGCTATCTCAAGCAGACGGGCGATACCGCTTTTTTTATTTTTTTCTTCTTTCATTTGATTCGTGTTATGGTAACTATTATTAAGAATAGTTCTACATAATATTACTGTTTGGGCAAATATAGTGTGTTAAGCTAATCCGGGAAGTCTGTTAAAGGGAGTAAAAAGTCCTTGAAAGGGAGAAGTTTTTCTTCCGCAATAAATCGATCTGGCTTTATTTTTCTATATTTATGTAAGCCTTTCGTACGGAATATTTATTACCTTCAGCATGTTAACTATTATCTTCCATTAGCACCGATCATGAAAATAGCACTTGCATCACCACCTTTCCCTAGTTCAATAGATCATGGCCTTCAACTGCTCGAAAAATTCGCAGGTGATGCCGCACGTGGAGGTGCGGAAATCATCTGTTTCCCTGAATCATTTATACCGGGCTATCCAGGTATGGGTTATGCTATTGAAAGCCGTACTCCTGAAGCATTAGAGATGGCTTTGGAAAAAGCACAACTCATTGCAAAATCGCATAACATTGCGCTTATATTGCCAATGGACGGATATATTGCCGATTGTATTTATAATTTGGCTTATGTCATTTCGGGTACGGGTGAGCTTTTAGGTTATCAGACCAAAAATCAGCTTGATCCAAGCGAAGATGAACTGTGGACAGCAGGAGTAGCGCGTAAGGTTTTTGAAATAAACGGATTAAAATTTGGAATAACGATCTGTCATGAAGGTTTTCGTTACCCCGAATCTGTGCGATGGAGTGCATGCAATGGGGCTCATATCGTGTTTCATCCGCATCTAACAGGCAGTAATGAAACAGGTCAACACTATCATACATTCGGAGCGAAGGAGAATCCCTATTATGAAAAGGCCATGATGATGCGTGCCCTGGAAAATACCATTTACTTTGCCAGTGTCAATTATGCCTCCACTTATCAAGAGTCTGCTTCAGCTGTAATTGCACCGGATGGTTCCTGTGTTAAGCATCAGCAGTATGGAGAAGCGGGGGTTTTAATTGTTGATATCGATCCGTCCAAAGGTTCAGGAATGTTAGCTAAAAGATTCAAAAGCAATTTATATTTATAAAAGGTTAAGTACTGTCTTTCAATTTTATCGGTATCTGAAATGCTGATTTAATTCAAAAAAATCAACTTTGTTATAGATAGTGTAATAAATACACAATTATATTAGCAAAATTTAAATTAATTGTATACCTTTATGATAGAGTAATAAGGGAATATATATTTTTTTTATCAAAGTAATCTGTTTTTCCAAACATTACCACTAACCTTTTTCATTAAAATAAAGTAAATTAAAAAAGAAAAATGAACTTAGACCTAAAGAGCATTTTTTATTCTGAAGCGGATATTCCGTCAGAATTTAATCTAGCTGAACAATTGGATCAACGTGTTTTCCTTTCAAATGGAGCATTACTTCCTTGGGCAGGAGAGGTGAACGAAGTGTTTTCGCCTATTTGTATACAGACAAAAGACGGACTTCAGCGAAAGCGCATCGGTAGCTACCCGGTATGTACAGTTAAGGAATCGATGGAAGCATTAGATGCTGCTGTAAATGCTTTTGACAACGGACGTGGCGAATGGCCGACGATGAGTGTTGCCAACAGAATTGCCTGTGTTGAGCGTTTTACACATAAAATGTTAGAGCAAAAGGATACTGTTGTTAAATTGATTATGTGGGAAATCGGTAAGTCGTATGCAGATTCTGTAAAGGAATTTGATCGTACCGTAGAATATATCTATGCCACTATCGACGCTTTAAAGGATATTGACCGCGATTCATCCCGCTTTCAAATCGAGCAAGGAATTATTGCCCAAGTGAGAAGATCGCCACTTGGTGTGGTACTTTGCATGGGACCTTTTAATTACCCGCTGAACGAAACTTTTACAACGTTGATCCCCGCTTTGATCATGGGTAATACGTTATTATTCAAACCACCTAAGCATGGTACTCTTTTACACTATCCGTTGTTAGAGGCTTTCCGTTCTAGTTTTCCTAAAGGAGTTGTCAATACCATCTATGGTAGAGGAAATAAAATCGTACCGCAACTGATGCAATCTGGCAAGATCAATGTGCTGACTTTGATCGGATCAAGCAGAGTTGCTGATGAGTTAAAAAAGCTTCATCCTAAAGTGAACCGTCTACGTGCAATTCTAGGATTAGATGCCAAAAATGCGGCTATAGTAACCCGTGATGCTGACTTAGACCTTGCAGTCAAAGAAACAGTATTGGGTGCGTTATCTTTTAACGGTCAACGATGCACTGCGATTAAAATCGTATATGTGCACCGTAGTCTAGCTCAGGAATTTTTGAAAAAACTGACTGAAGAAGTGTCACGACTGAAGTACGGTATGCCTTGGGAGAGTGGAGTAGCACTTACACCACTTCCTGAAGTGAATAAACCAGCTTATTTAACAGAGTGTATTGAAGATGCAAAGCAGTTCGGAGCGAAAGTGATCAACCCGAATGGTGGTGAAGTATTGGAGTCATTTGTTTATCCGGCTATTGTTTATCCTGTCAATGAGCAGATGAAATTATACCGTGAAGAACAATTTGGTCCAGTTGTTCCAGTTGTTCCTTTTGATGATCTGGAAGAACCAATTGAATATTTAATCGGATCCTCTCACGGACAGCAGGTGAGTATATTTAGTAATAATGCGGCTGTTATTTCTTCTTTGATCGATCCTTTGGTCAATCAGGTAAGTCGTGTAAATATCAATTGCCAATGTCAACGTGGACCGGATATTTTTCCATTTACAGGAAGAAAAGATAGTGCTGAAGGAACGTTGTCTGTTGTCGATGCGCTAAGATCTTTTTCTATCCGATCATTAGTTGCTACTAAAAATACAGAGCACAACAAAGATTTGTTAAATGATATTGTGAGTGAAAATAGATCTAATTTCTTAAGCACCAAGTATATATTTTAACGATATGACAGCTATGCTCATCTCGATCGGGAGAAGCATAGTTGTGTATTATTGTCATAAATCGGGGTGTTTCCCTTGAAAATTTAAGTACAGACTTGTACGAAAATAGCTTGGAATCACAACGGTAACTATCAAAAAGGCGAAAGATTATCTTTCGCCTTTTACTGTTAACTATATTTCTTTTTTACTGCTGCTACACCATCTTCTACGATCTTTCTGAGAACAGCTTCATCAATATCAGAAAGCCGTTTGACGTATATACAGGATTTGCTCATTTTATATTTCCCGAGTTGCTTAAGATCATATTTTTGTTCATCATCACAGGTATAGAGATACAATGATATCGCAGGTTTTCTTGGAGAAAAACCGACCAAAGGCGCATCACCTTCATGGCCACTGGCATATTTGTAATGGTAACTGCCAAAACCAATGATACTTGGTCCCCACAAAGTTGCGGGCTGTGCTGTAATCTCTTCCATAATTTCGATCAGCTTATAACTGTCGACCCTTTTCTGTTGATCAGGTATCTGTTCAATAAATTGCGTAACAGATTCATCTGTGGGCACTGTTTTGTTCTTCGCCATATTTTATAAGATAGGAGTAAGCTTATAACCTTTCGCAGTTAAGAGTTTCAATAAACCTTCATTGCCAACCAGATGTCCTGCACCGACCGCAAATAGATGTGAAGATTGCGTCATCTTAGCGGGCATTTTGTTGATCCAATTGTTGTTGCGCTTGGTTAAGAAATCAGCTTGTTCTTCTTTGGACATATAACTGCTGTCATAAATTACTGTTTCCAAATCTTTTAGATTTTCGGCCTTGTAAGCAGTGACCATCTTATTCGATACAGCTGGCATTTCATCAATTTTTTCAAGGTATTTTAGTAAATCGGATGCCTTAAACATGCTGTTTAACATGTCGATCTGAAATTTCAGTGTTTCTAAATCATCTATTTTTTTGTTTGCTGACGCCGCTAATGTCTGGATGTCCGCCTCCATGGTTTTGACATTTCTAGGGTCGGAGCAATTCATTGATTTTAAACTCAAGACAGAAACAAAGACAGCAGGTGACATCATCTCTAACATTTTAACGGATAGGCCCTGTGAAATCAGAATGCTGTCAATTTTTAATAATTCACCCTGACTTAATCCTTTCAGAAAACTCGTGTCAGGTTTCATCATTTCAGGAATAAGTGCTTTATTTTCTTCTGATGCAAGATTTACTTCGAAAGTTACAACATCGACCTGCGGTATTAGGTTTTTAATTTTATCTTTTAATATATAATCGTCCTCACACATAATGTGCATCGTACCCAATAAATAAGAGTCTTTCTTTAATCCATTTCCTGATATTTTCCACAGGACGGTATTATCTTGTGCGTGAACAGTAAAGGTGGCTACGATAAAGGCTATGATAGCCATAAGGCATATTTTTTTCATATAAATAAGTTTTTAATACACTATAAGTATGTGAAAAGCATAAAATGTTACAGCGTGATAGCAAAAAAGCTTTATAAATTAAATTATAAAGCTTTTTGAGGCATTTTTTTACGCTATCACTCGCGTCTCAACGGTTACTTGTGAAAGGAGTATTTTATGAATGGGGCAGGCGTTGGCGATCGCTTCAATGCGCCCCTTCTGCTTATCATCAAGATTGCCTTTGTAGCTAATTTTTCTGATAAATTTCGTTTCTTTTTTATCTTCTGACTGTTCAATATCAACTTCTACATCGATAGGACCAATATCCCATTCCTTTCGGTCAGTATACATTTTTAAGGTAATGGCTGTACAGGATGCCAAAGATGCCGCTAATAACTGCTGCGGATGAAATCCGAGGTCAAGACCACCTTTTTCTTCTGGTTCGTCTACAATAATGCTGTTTTTTCCTGCAGTTACTGTTGTTTTATATTTATCTATACCGATAGTAGCTTTAGCGCTATTCATGATGTTTATTTGTTTAAATAAAATTCTGGAAGTGGAATATTTCCTGTTTCATTCGGAACTTCTGGAAATCTATTGTTGATCCAGTCTTGCTTTGCTTGTTCTAATCTTTCTTTGGAGGAGCTCACAAAATTCCATAAAATATACCGTTCCTCGGGTAAAGGTTCTCCTCCGAAAATATAGATTTTTGAATTTTCACCGATTTCAAATTCACATAATTTAGCATCTTTAGCGACCAATAAATGTTTAGATTCAAATGTTGTTCCGCTATCTGTAATGGTACCATCTAAAATATAAAGACCCGATTCGCCGTATAAATCGTTGCCGATGCTGATCTTTGCCTTGTTTTTAGATTTAATTTCGATGAAGTATAGTTTGCTGTATACGGATACAGGTGATTTTTTTCCAAAGGCTTCACCCGCAATTAAGGTATAGCTGACCCCATTTTCATCTTCCCAATGCGGTAAATCTTCGGCATTAGTATGTTCAAAAGATGGTTCGCACTCTTCAAGCTCTTTTGGTAATGCTACCCAGATCTGAAGGCCATGTAATACTTTATCGGTATGTCTTAAGTATTCGGGAGTACGCTCAGAATGGGTTACGCCTTTACCCGCAGTCATCCAGTTTACCGCTCCGGGTTTTATCTCCATTTCGGTACCAAGACTATCGCGGTGCATAATTGCTCCTTCAAAGAGATAGGTTAGGGTTGATAAGCCAATATGAGGATGTGGACCGACATCGAGGTTTTCATATTCATTTAATGCCGCAGGGCCCATATGATCAATAAAAGTAAAAGGCCCAACCATTCGCTTTTGACGAAAAGGCAATAAACGACCAACCATAAAATTGCCGATATCTGCGGCCCGTTCTTCTATAATAATACCAATGTTAGACATAGCTATGTTATTTTAAAATCTTATTGTATGAAACAGTTGTCATGTATTTTAGTTTTGGTGTCAGCAAAACCATATTCAATAGGTTATCGCTAGGGATACTGATAAACACATGCCAGAGAACACCTCGTTCTTCTGCTAAAGATAAGTACTTGTTTTATTTATATTATTGATCTAGATTAAGAAAATGACGGCAACCAGCAATTTATTTAAAATTCAGGAAGTTTATCCATGATATTCCGCCTATAAAAGAACAATGCCAGATTTTTGTATGAAGCGTGGTGGTACAGTAATCATACGTTACTTTAGGAAAAAGATAACTTTTCGACTCCACTTACAATAGGTCTGAGGTGGAGTCGAAAAGTCAATTTTTATAATGCCAAATAAACTAGAGCATGATTGTTCGCTCGATATTTATCTCCTGTAAAAAGTACTCATCATGAGATACGACCAGTATGGTACCCTGGTAAGTTTTTAAAGCGGTAGTCAATATTTCAATATTCTGAATATCTAAGTTATTAGTCGGTTCATCCATAATGATGAGATCGGGTGCTAGATTCTGAATTGTTAAGCAACATAGGCATAGCCTCATTTTTTCTCCACCGCTCAGGGTATTGCATCGCTTATCCCAGCTGTCTTTACCAAATAAAAATCGATTTAATCTGATTTTGATCTCATGTTCCTGTAAGCTAGTATCATTAAATAACTGTACCTGATCATATATGGTCAGATCATTGTTGATCATGGAATAATCTTGATCAATATACACTGATTTATGTGCTGCACGATACACTTCACCTTGGTAATCATGGATCTTATTGAGCAAAATCTGAATAAGAGTTGTTTTCCCAGATCCATTTTCTCCTTTTAAAGCAATACGTTCTGTACTTGAGATTTCAAAATCTAAATTTGTATTCCAAAGCGGCTTTCCATTAAAATTGCCATTCAGCTTCTTTACGGTAAAGAGTTTTTTGCCTGCGTGTAAATTGGAGTCCGTTAGACCAAATTTTATTTTATCAATATCTGGAATTCCCTTTCTTAAGCTCTGCAACTCCTGGGATAGACCCGCACTTTTTTCATGATGCGTATCTTTTATTTTAGCGGTGCTTTTTTCAGCATTATTGCGCAAGGTATTCATCATGATTCGGGAAACGCCCTCTTTCTGCTGTTTATTCTTCCCTCTAGCATCTAATTTTTGTTGCCGCTCTATGGTCTCGCGCGCCTTGATCTTTGTTTTTCTGATTTCTTTTTCGACATGTTTGATGTCATGATGCAAGGCCTCTTGTTTCATCTTCTTTTCTTCCAGATAGAAATCATAATTACCGGCATAGTAAATCAATCCAGAAGAGGTCAATTCGTACATGGAATCGAGTTGATTGAGCAAAGAACGGTCGTGACTTACGATAATCATCGTGCTGGATGAAAACCGGATGAATTGATACAGCAGCTTACGGCTCATGGCGTCTAGCTGATTGCTTGGCTCATCGAGTAAAATCAGTTTGGGCTGGTGAATACTGATCCCTGCTAGAAAAACTTTCGTTTTCTGGCCACCGCTCAGGCTGTCTAGCTTTTGGTCCAAAGCGAGATCCGTTAATTTCCAGTAAGACAATGCTTCCTGGCATCGATCTTCAATGTTCCAATCATCATCGAGTACAGTTAGATTTTCTTCTGTTACAATTCCTGAAAGTATGGCATGAAGTGCACTTAACTTATGATCGATTTTTAATGCCTGCGCTACCGTTAAATGATTGTACTGACCGAATAGCTGCGGCACGTAATATAAGGTGCCATCAATACTTTTTTGGCCATGAGCGGCGGTTAATTCACCCGCAATGATCTTTAACAGTGTGGATTTTCCGACACCATTGTTTCCGATCAAAGCAACTTTTTTATTGTCCTGCAAACTTAGACTGATGTCCTGAAACAGCACATCTTTATTTTGATGTATATATGAAATGTTTTGTAAAATAAGCATAATTTCTTTTTTTAGCATGAACGATCGTGCGCATGGAGTATGCGTCACATTAATTTTTTGCAAAAAGAAATTATTTATTACATGGATATGTTGCTTTTTAGTTACTGATGCAAATCTAGATAATTTTGTGCGGATATGAAAACAAATTTTTGTGGCTGTTTATTTTTTGCACGACAAAATTGACAGATTTGTAATCTGCAGTCGGATGATTTCACTTCGGGTCATCGGCTTTTCTATTTTGTACTAGTGCTTACTTTACAGCTAATTAAGTATTCTTATTTCTGTTTTACGGCAAGTCATATTCCTTATAAAAGGAAAAGTTAAGATATCATATTGAGTGGTACATTTCTAGGGTACAATCACGTAACGGCACTTTATTAGGGTGAAGCTCGGTGCAAATTTCATAAAGTTTTACAAGATTTACCCATAATGTTATAAAAATCTAAGTTGCCTATTGCGCTAGCTTTGCACCAAGTATTATGAAAAAACTATTCGTCATATTCCTCTCATTCGTTTACCTGATCTTGTCCTCGGGCTTTGCTCAGTATGCGCATTTTTGTATGGGAACCGCAACGAAAGAAGTAACCTTAACGAATATCAATCATAATACCAATACGCCTTGTGCCATCTGTGCTTCTAAGGAAAAAGGACTGGAGAAGAAAAAGAAGAACTGTTGCAAAGTAGAAACGCAGATCTTTAAGACCGATAAAGCTTCAAGTAAACAAGCTGGCTTTGATTTTTCGCTAAAAATTTGGGGAGATGTTATTCCCAACCGAACATTAGGTGCTGTTTTCGATAAACTATCGATCACTAATGTCTCTAATAATCCTCATTATCTGTCCGACAGGATTCTTTCCCGGACAAATCCCCTCTATATCTTCCATTGCATCTATAGAATATAGAAAGTCATGTATTGAATTTGACATTTACCATTCCCAATGAAGGGGAATCGGTACTCATTCTTTATATAACTTTTTAAACTTTCGTCTATGAATCTTAAATTCATGGCGTCAGTAGGCTTTATGCTTGCTCTTAACTCATCGGGTTTTGGACAAGTACTAAACTTATCTGATGCATTGCAACGTGCAGTTGACCAGCATGATAAAATAAAATCAAAAAGAACTCTTGTTCAGTCTGCTGAACAGAATACTATTTTTCAAAACAAACAATTTCTTCCCGATGTGACCTTGGGTGCACAGCAAAGTTATGGAACGATCAATGCACAAAACGGGCCCATGTATGCTCATGGAGGTTTAGCTTCTGCGGCAACTTCAATGCCTTTGGCTGAACAAAATTGGAATGCTGCTTTTGGGTCTCTGTATTTTGCCAACGTCAATTGGAATGTATTCACCTTTGGCAAAAAAACAAATCAAGTCGCACTTGCCCGTACAAAGGAGCAGACTGCTACTGCTGATGTCGATCAGATCATATTTGAACATCAGGTCAAAGTTGCGGCGTCCTACCTTAATCTATTGGCGAGCCAACGTATTAAGTTTGTTCAGGGTAAAAATACAGAACGTGCCCAGGTGTTTTTTGATATGACCTACAGCCGGGCAACAAGTGGTTTAATTCCAGAAGTTGATGTTTCGCTTGCGAAAGCAGAGGTCTCTCATGCGAGATCGTTGGAAATCAAATCTTACGATAAAGAACTGGCCTATTCAAAACAGCTTGCCGTTTTGTTGGACCATGATTTTCAAACGTATGAACTGGACAGTGTATTCAATACCAGCGTACCTATTATGCTATGGGATCAAATTCAAAGTAAAATAGCGAGGCATCCTTTATTGGAATTGCAGCAACGCAAGATTGATGAAAGTGCGCAATCTGAAAAATTTATCCACAGCCATAAAATGCCCAACATCAATATTTTTGGTGTGGTGCAGGGACGTGGTTCAGGTTTTGATTGGAACTACGTCCAGGATAACACCGCATATTCATCTTCCTATTTTAAAGGTGCAGGAATTCAGCGTAGCAATTACCTTTTGGGAGGTACATTGAGTTGGAATTTGACAAATATCTTTCGGTTTGACAGTAAAATAAAGGAGCAACAGTTTCAATCCCAATCCTTAAAGCAAGATTATACTTTATTGGAGAAAGAACTGAATGCGCAAACCAATTTAGCGAAAGTACAGTTTCAAAATGCAGTCGATAATCTTGAAGAAACAAAAGTACAGCTCACCGCTTCACAGTTAGCCCATCGTCAACATACGACATTGTATGAGAATGGTCTTACAACATTGGTTGATTTCACACAGGCATTGTACAGCCTCAATAGGGCTGAGGTCGATTATGAAATTGCCCAAAACAATGTTTGGCAGGCGATGCTGCTATTAGCATCTGCACAAGGAGATATTTCGATTTTACTTAAAGCGACTCAACACTAATTTTTCTTCGAAAATGAATTTAATCAGATTTGCACTTCGCAAACCAATTTCCATCATGGTTATGGTATTGGGCCTTTTATTCTTCGGAATACGGGCAGCAAAAGATATACAGGTAGATATTTTACCTGAGATGAACTTACCGGTGGTTTATGTAGCTCACTCGTTTAACGGCTATACGCCACAACAGATGGAGGGTTACTTTACCAAGATGTATGTCAATATGATGCTTTTTACGAATGGAATAAAAAGTATTGAGACGAAAAATACACAGGGATTGACATTGATGAAAGTCAATTTTTATGAGGGTACTGAGATGGGAGAGGCTATTGCGCAGCTGACAGCCCTGTCCAATCGCTCGCAGGTATTCTTACCGCATGGTGCTCCGCCACCTTTTATCATTCGGTTTGATGCTTCATCACAACCGGTAGGTCAATTGGTGTTCCGCAGTGAAACCAAAACGAATAATCAGCTGCAGGATATTGCCAATTTTACAGCACGGCCTTTCTTGATTGCCATTCCGGGGTTAACAACAGCGCCACCATTTGGCGGTAGTCCACGGACAATTGAAATTAATATTGATCCCAATAAACTGCGTGTACACCAGCTTTCGCCAGAGCAGATTGTGGAAATCATCAGTCGTCAGAACATCACATCACCTTCAGGAAACGTGTATATAGACGATATCAACTACTTGACACCGACCAACAATACCTTAAAGACGGTAGAAGAGTTTGGCGATATTCCATTATTCAAAGGACAGGTTGATAATGTATATTTAAGAGATGTTGCAACTGTTAAAGATGGTGCAGATATTACAGCTGGCTATGCCTTGATTGATGGCAAGCGTTCGGTATATATCAATGTAGCCAAATCAGGAAAAGCGTCAACTTATGATGTCGTACAGAACCTTAAAAAGGTCATTCCTAATATTCAAAAAAACCTCCCTGATGATGTGAAGATTTCTTATGAATTTGATCAGTCAGTCTATGTGATCAATGCGGTAAAAAGTCTGATTGTAGAAGGGGTCCTGGGAGCATTGCTAACGGGTTTAATGGTGATCCTATTTTTAAGAGATATGCGTGCCGCAATTATCGTGATTTTAACAATTCCGATTTCCATTATTTCAGGTGTGCTTTTTCTTAAATTATTTGGACAAACCATCAACATCATGAGTTTGTCTGGATTAGCGCTAGCCATTGGTATTCTGGTGGATGAAAGTACGGTCACGATCGAAAATATCCATCAGCACTTTGCAATGGGAAAAACAAAAGCAAGGGCTATCTGGGATGCCTGTATGGAGATCGCTTTCCCTAAATTATTGATCTTACTTTGTATTCTCGCCGTATTTGCACCTGCACTGGTGATGACGGGGATACCGGGATCACTGTTTATGCCACTGGCTCTTTCAATTGGATTTTCTATGATCACTTCTTACCTGATGTCTCAGACTTTTGTGCCGATCATGGCCAATTGGATGATGAAAAACAATCATGTAGCGGGTGAAGTGCATAAAGAAACAGCTTTCGATAGATTTAAAGTGCGCTACTCGAATCTGTTGGAACGATTAATGGCGAGTAAGAAGATCATTGTCTCAATCAGTTTGGTGCTGATCCTAGCCCTGGTTGCTGTTATGTATCAGTTTACAGGAAAAGATGTTCTTCCGAACGTCAATTCCAGCCAATTCCAGGTGCGGATCACTGCGCCTGAAGGAACGCGAATTGAAAAAACGGAAGAAAAGGTAAAGGCCGTATTGCATCAACTGGGTACTTTGATCGGGAAAGATAAAATTGCGATCTCCTCTGCATACGTCGGTTTACATCCATCCTCATTTGCGGTAAGTCCCATTTATCTTTATAATGCGGGTCCACATGAAGCATTACTTCAGGTAGCGCTAAAAGATTTTAAAGGGAATTCGGATGTCCTAAAAGATGAAATAAGAGCGCATCTCAAAAAAACGATGCCAGAACTTAAGCTTTCTTTCGAACCGATCGAATTAACCGAAAAAATATTAAGTCAAGGTGCGAATACCGCTATTGAGATCCGTATTTCGGGTATGATGAAGAAGATGAATGCGATGTCTGCCAATAAATTGATGGCAAAGCTTAAAGAATTGGATTACTTACGTGATGTCAAAATACCACAATCCATGAATTACCCAGCTCTGGAAATTAATATTGACAGAAATAGAGCCGCACAGTTAGGCTTAGATGCGCAGGATATTTCGAAGTCTTTGGTCGCTAGTACTGCTTCTTCACGTTATACAAGTAAAAATATGTGGGTAGGCGGTATGATGGGGATTGCTTATGACGTGCAGGTACAAATGCCTCAAAATATTTTAAACAGCCAAGATGAACTGGCGAACATTCCATTATCTAAAAATGCGGACAGACCTGTACTAGGCGATGTCGCAACCATAACACCTGTCAAAACATTAGGCGAAAGTTATAATTTGGGAACAATGGGTTACACAACTGTAACAGCCAATGTACATCAGACTGATCTTGGCCGAGCTAAAAAAGATGTACAGGCTGCAATTGATTCTTTAGGAGAACTGCCAAAAGGTGTGAATATACAAGTAGCGGGTATGGCTCCAGTTTTAGACGATACCATGAATAGCCTAGCGAGCGGATTATTGATTGCAATCGTGGTTATCTTTTTGATGCTGACAGCTAATTTTCAATCCTTCAAGGTTTCACTGACCATTTTAACCACAGTCCCTTTCGTGGTATTTGGTTCTTTGGTTTTACTGAAATTGACCGGATCGACTATCAATATGCAATCTTATATGGGAATTATTATGGCAGTAGGTGTTTCAATTGCCAACGCTGTACTATTGATCAGTAATGCGGAGACATTGCGGTTAGAAAATAAAAATGCCATGCTATCTGCTATTACAGCAACGGGACTGCGTATCCGTCCGATCATTATGACCACTTTGGCGATGACAGCAGGTATGTTGCCGATGGCAATTGGATTTGGCGAAGGTGGAGATCAAGTGTCACCCTTAGGTAGAGCGATTATCGGTGGACTGGTAGCTTCTACTTTTTCCGTACTCATCATTTTACCCTTGGTTTTTGCTTGGGTATTGGGTAAAACTAAAGTTCAATCACCTTCTCTAGATCCTGAAGATGAAAACAGTGTACATTTTAACAATTAGAAAAAAGAAAAAAATGAAAAACTTAATTTATATAACACTTGTATCGGCATTTATTTTCACGGGCTGCGCTGAATCTAAAAAAGAAAATAAAGAAGAGCAGAAAAAGGAAATGGGGGTTATGATGATGATGAATCCTTTCGAAACCGTTCCTGTGAAGAAAATTAATCCTTTGGTTATCCTGAAACTAGCGGGTGAATTGCAACCTGATCAGAGCACAGAATTGTTTGCTAAAGTAAACAGTTACGTTAAAAATATCCGTGTGGACATCGGTGATCGCGTTTCTGAAGGACAGATCTTGATGACGTTAGAGGCTCCTGAGATCCAGTCGCAGGTAGCAACTGCTAAAGCGAAATTTAAGGCCCAGCAAGCTGTTTATGTATCAACGCTGGCCACTTATGATCGCATGGTTAGAGCCAATCAGACTGCGGGCGCTATCGCGCGCGACGCAATGGATCAGATCACTGCCCGGAAATTATCGGATCAGGCACAATTGGCCGCCGCAGAATCAGCGTATCATGAAATCAAAAATATTGACGATTATTTAGTGATCCGCGCACCTTTCAGTGGTATCATCACGGATAGAAGTGTTGATTTGGGTGCTTATGTGGGACCAATGGGTAAATCACCGTTGTTAGTGGTTCAGAATAATCAGAAATTGCGTCTGAATCTTTCCATACCAGAAGCAAATACTCCTTTTATAAAACTGGGGGATACCATTCAGTTTTATGTGAGATCGCAACCGCAACATAAATATTTTGCGAAGATAAGCCGTAAATCGGGTAGTCTTGATTTAAAATTGCGATCGGAGAAAGTTGAGGCAGATTTTATCAATACCAATAATGCTTTGAAACCTTTTATGATAGCCGAAACACAAATTCCTTTACAAAATAGTGAAGCAACTTTCTTTGTCCCAAAATCTGCCGTTGTAGACAGTAATATGGGGATGTATGTCATTGCCGTTGAAGGTGGGAAAGCAAGGAAGATTGCGGTAAGCAAAGGACGTGTGATGCCTGAGATGGTTGAAGTATTGGGCGAATTGGCAGAAGATACGGTGATCCTTAAAATGGGCAATGAAGAGATTCAAGATGGTTCAGCAATTCCAAATAAATAAAATATTTAAAATCATGATAAAACAATTCAACACAATAGCGATGGTGGCAATAGCCGCCATTGTACTGGTATCCTGCACGAATGAAGCACCGAAAGAAGCGGCTGCGATTAGTGGTACACCGGCTCAAAAGCATGTTCCGGTTCCAGCTCCTGCAGGAACTTCAACTCCTAAAAAGGGAGATCAGGTACCCAATAATCTGGTCTGTATGGTGAATGATGCCTATATGGGCAAACAGCAACTGGAAGTTCCGTTCGAGGGTAAGCTATATTACGGTTGTTGCGAGATGTGTAAAGAGCGTATTCCAAATGATGCCAAGGTCAGAATGGCGGTCGATCCTCACACTTTAAAGAAGGTAGATAAAGCAACGGCCTACATCGTGTTGATCGGAGATCAGGATGAAGTCGCATACTTCGAAAGCAAAGATAACTACGATGCGTTTCTAAAAGCTTCGCAATAGGAAGTAGAAAGAAGGATAAAAGGTGCTTTTCATTGACTTGAAGAGCACCTTTTTTAGATCTGTATTTTGGACGATTCTATGTAAAAAGCTGTCTTACCTTATGGGCAAAGTGAGATTTTACCATTCAAAATTTGTATTTTCATATTGGTATTTCAGAAAACGGGCATTCATATAAAATAAGAGCGGTAATGAAGAAAGTAATTGCAGCGATCAATATGACACTTGATGGTGTTTTTGATCATACGGCCATACAACCGGACGAAGAAGTTCATCAGCATTATACGGATTTATTAAAGGATTCAGAGGTCATTCTATATGGTAGAATTACTTTTGAGCTTATGAAATATTGGCAGACGTTTTTAAAAGATCCTTCAGAAGAAAAATCGATGAATGACTTTGCCATAGCAATAGATCAGATTCCAAAAATAGTCTTTTCGAATAAACTGAAAGATACGGATTGGGATACCGCAAGATTAGCAACTCAGGATATTGAAAAGGAAGTTTTAGCACTGAAAGAAAGTTCTGAGAAAGATATTTTACTGGGCAGCAGGAGTATGATTAATCAACTCATGAAATGGGATCTGATTGATGAATACCAGTTTTGCGTGCATCCGCTTATCGCAGGTAAGGGCTTGTCACTGTTTGAGGAAATGCATGATCGAACTTTATTGAAGCTCATCAAAACGAAGATTTTTAGTAGCGGTGCGATCATCCTTTACTATGAACCGCTAAGGGGGTAATTGAATTTCTAATTACTTTTTAGAGCAAAAACGGGGTTGGGTAAACAAGATTAACAATACGTATCTTATTATTCCGTACTGATACCACATCTTTTATTTTCATATCTGCAAGTAAATTATAGATGTACTCTTTCTAATGCGATTGACTTTTTATATTTAAATATTTTAGCACTGTAAAGATTAATACAAATTTTTAGATTCCGTACGCATTCTTATTTAATTTATCTTCTTTTAATTCAAAAATTGATATCTAAGTAGGTACATCAACTCAATTTTTTCACCAATGCTATCAATCTTTATAAACAGAAGTATTCTTTTTGTTATACCACTTAAGTCATTATAATTGGTCAGAAATTATCATAAGTTATGTGAATACTATCACTAACCGGAGCTGCTACACAAGCCAAAATTAGACCTTGCTGTAGATGAGTTTCAGATAAAACAAAATTTCTTTTTAAACGTACTTCACCAGCTTGTAGTTTGCAAACGCAAGTACCACATTTACCGCTACAACAAGAATGGGGCGCATCAATTCCGGCATTCAACATGGCATCTAGTAATGACATCTCCTTGCGCCATTGTATACGCTGTGTTTTTCCACTAAATGTTACAGTGGCTTCCACTTGATCTGAAAATTCGGTTTCTCTTATTGACATTTTATTGGTTTCATTTAAACTCATTATTACAAATCACACCCAACTATTACGATCCAAAAGTATTTCATCTAAGGCTTACTGCCATGGTACAGTTCGAAGATAAAACAGCCGGTCCAGACACGTGAAATTTGGTATATGGTTATTCTTTTAAAAGCTGATTCTTAATTTAGATTATTGAACTAGCGTATGATGTACTTTTTTTATGTTTTATAATGAATTAATTTTCAGTGTGTTATTTTGATTATTTTTAATATGTAGATTTAATTGGAATAGTCGTTCCAATTATGTACTTTTGTCATCACTATGGCACGCAACAAAGAATTTGATCCAACAGAAAAGTTAGAAAAAGCTCGCGCTTTGTTTTGGGAAAAGGGGTATCATGCCACTTCAATGCAAGAGTTAGTAAGCCAAATGAAGGTGAACAGGGGTAGTATGTATACGACTTATGGAGATAAGCATCAGCTCTTTGTGGAAAGTCTTCAAAACTATGCTTTGGAAACGTATAGTGCATATCAAAAGGCTGCGGTTGGAGAAAATTCACCACTAAGGTGCATTGAACTCATTGTGAAGAAAGCAATAGCACGATCCTTTGAAGAAAATAAAGTTTGCATGATTGTCAAGTCTTCTTTCGAGATGGCACCCCACGATGAAGAGGTTAAAGTATTATTAAAAAAGCTAAGTAATGCGCTGATAACCATTTTCCAAGAATTCATTGAAAAAGCGCAGCAAGCTGGTGAAATTTCTGCGGGTAAAGATACAAGACAATTGGCACAGTTTATTGTTGGAAATTTTGCAGGTTTATGGCAGATGCAATCTTTATATAATGATAAAAAAATGGTGGAGCAAATGGCAGAAAATATGCTTGCAATTTTGAGATAATATTTTTTAAGGTCGGGAAATCGATTTTTTTTGTTTATTAATAGAACGATCGTTCCATTAATAAACGATATGAATCTTATATATAATAATTAGAGCTTTAGTTTTTTTTTGCACAATAATAGAATGATTGTTCTATAATAATAAATCAAAATGATATGGAATTAGGAATTAGTATGTTTGGTGATTTGCACATCGATCAGGTGACCGGAAAAATGCAATCTGCTAAACAGCGGTTAAAAGAGCTTATAGAAGAGATAAAACTTGCAGATGAGTTGGGAATTGATGTGATAGGAATAGGAGAGCACCATCGAGCAGAATATGCAGTACCAAGTCCGGAAATTGTCCTTGCCGCGGCAGCAGTGGTAACAAAGAGAATTAAGTTAACCAGCTCAGTTACAGTCTTAAGTTCATCAGATCCCGTGAAGCTCTACCAGAATTTTGCGATGGTAGATCTGCTATCTGACGGCAGAGCAGAACTAATGGCAGGAAGAGGAAGCTTTACGGAGTCTTTTCCTCTTTTTGGCTATGACTTACAAGATTATAGTGCTTTGTTTGAAGAGAAGTTGGATCTTTTACTAGAAATCAATAAAAATAAAACCATTAATTGGAAAGGCCGTTTCCGTGCTCCTTTAGAAAATCAGCAAGTATTGCCTAGGACGGAAAATAGTAAGCTTACTGTATGGGTCGCGGCAGGAGGAACACCCGATTCTGTTATTCGTGCAGGCAGACTAGGATTGCCCTTAGTATTTGCCATTGTTGCCGGTACACCTTTGTTAAGATTCAAATCGCTCTATGAGCTGTATAAAAATACCTATCAGCAATTTGGACATGATATGGCAAAATTTCAAGTGGGAATGTTTTCACATGCTCTATTTGGAGATAATAGTAAAGAAATCGCTTCCTATTATTATCCTCTTTACGGAGCGCAGATGGACCGCATTGGAAGAACCAGAGGTTGGTTTCCATTTCAACGAGAACAATATGACTTTGGAAGATCTCGAGAGGGTGCATTGTTTGTTGGCGATGCACAGGAGACAGTCGATAAAATAATATATGCGCATGAGTTATTTGGCATTACACGGTTTTCAGCACACTTGGATGTAGGAGCGCCTTCGCATGCACACCTGATGAAATCAATAGAAATATTTGGGACTAAAATAGCACCAAAGGTAAGGGAAGCATTAAAGAAATAATTACTATAATGAGCGAGATAAAAAAAATAAAACTTTGGGATGGTAATCCCCCAACTGCTAGTGGATTGTCCGAAGCGGAGATTGTAAATTCAGAAGAAATTTTGGAAATTGTCAATGTTACCGAAGCGGAACTTATCATTTATAGTCCAGAAGAAGCAAACAATACAGGTGTCGCTGTGATTATTTGTCCCGGAGGTGCTTATGCTGGCTTAGCTATCACCAGTCAGGGCTATGATTTTGCAGACTGGCTAGTGAACTTGGGTATTACTGCAGCAGTTCTGAAATACAGAATGCCTAATGGTCATCAGGAAGTTCCGCTGGATGATCTTCAGGAATCAATTAGGTATTTACGTAAGAATTTTAAAAATTTAGGTATAAATAAAAATAAGATCGGCGTAGCTGGTTTTTCAGCAGGAGGACATCTTGCAGCATTAGCATCTACATTGTTCTCAGTCGAAGGTATCAGCACCCGTCCCGATTTTTCAATGTTATTCTATCCTGTTATTTCCATGGGACTGCATACACAAGAAGATACCTATCAAAATTTACTAGGTAAACAGCCATCACCAGACACAATAGAAAAGTATTCCTGTCAAAAGCAGGTTCGTGCAGATACTCCGCCTACGTTAATTTTGGTTAGTGATGATGATACGGTGGTTTCGACACTCAACAGTACCACATATTACGAAGCATTGAAAAAACATAATATTCCTGCAACGCTTTACCTATTTCCTCAGGGAAATCATGCGTGGGGAATAAAAGGAAATAACATGTTTGGTGGAAAGTTTGACTATTTAGAAGAGGCAAAAGCATTAATCATGAAGTGGCTCCTTTCTTATTATTAAAGACTCCTTCAAACAAACCTGCAATCCATGGATTTGGACTTGCCCCCGGAAAGTTGAACACTTTTTCGGGGCATTTTTTATGGTAGAAAACAGAATACGATTATGAATTTAAACTAGCTGTGATATATTAATAATCATTTTTAACTATTTATATCAACTTTTTGCATATATAGGTCCTATATTAAGATGTTTAAAGCTATAATATCTAGCTATTCATGATGTTTTTTGTATTTACTTTGTATTTTACAAATTCAAATAAATGTGTACATGTTAAATCCAATTTATGATACAAGTAAAACTGGCTCCATGAAAAATGTAATTTTAATCCTAATTGCGATCATTGTGCTGATAGCACCGTCAAGCGCACAAATCAATCTTTCCAAACCATTTGAGGATTGTAATATAAAGGGGAGTATTACGATATATGATCTTAAGGAGAAAAAATGGATTTCTAGCGACATAATTGATAGTAACAGTCCAACTTTACCCGCTTCGACTTTTAAAATTATCAATACATTAATTGCTCTCGAAACGAATGTCGTTTCAGGTGAAGAACAGATCATCAAGTGGCCTGGATCAACTGATACTATAAAATATGGTTATCGACCTGATATTTATCACGACATGAGCATGAGAGAAGCATTTAAGCAATCTGCGGGCTGGGCATATGTTGAGATGGCCAAAGTAATTGGTAAAGAGCAGTATCGGAAATATTTGAAAGCCAGCCATTATGGTAATGTAGACCTTTCTGTTGCGGACGATGATTTTTGGAATTTTGGAAATTTTGCAATATCTCCCGTCAATCAAATAGAAATATTACGGGGTGTATATGAAGAAACATTACCATTTAAAAAAAATTCTTTTAAGATTCTGAAAGAAATGATGATTGAAACCAAAACCAAGGCATATACGATTAGAGCAAAAACGGGCTGGACACGAGACGATGGAAAAGATACCGGATGGTGGATCGGATATGTAGAACGTAAGGACAATGTCTATTTTTTTGCGACACGTCTCCTAAAAGATCGAACGGATATCAACACTAATTTCGGTAAATGTAGAAAAGAGATAACAGTTAAAATCTTAAAGGAACTGCATATTTTGTAATATTTTTACTTTATCAATGATTGAGATATAAGACAGTAAAATTTGTTTTTTTGTTACTTTTGTATGCGCTATCGTACTCGTCTCTTTTAGAGTAGGAACTCATAAAATAATTAGGGAAGACTTGAAAGGATTTTATGATGAAAATCATGTAAATAGATCGTTTATTCCGGATGATGCAGAAGCATGATCAACATACTTTATACAATTTAGATCAAACCGCTAGCCACTTTACACCAGCATTTACATTTAAAATATACAATTCATTGATTGCATTGGAAACTGATATGCTTAAAGCATTAAAAGTGTGTTAGTCCCGTTTTAAGTTCCTTTTCATCATGATATTGATATGTTCATCATTTCCTAGCTTGAAGATATGGCTGTCAAACTCTTGTATAAATTCCGAGATTTTTAATGAGTGAGCATTAGGCCAATCATTTAATGCATTGATCAATAAGGATGCTGTTTTATTAAAGCTATCTTCATTTTGATATAATTCGGTTAAAAAGACGAATTGATCAAAAGTTTCAAACTTGGTTTTATTTTCCATAAATGCTGTTGTAAATTTATTTATCTTTTTTATTTTAATAGAATAACTCGAAATAAGAAGAATGTTACCCCAATGAATAGAAAACATCCTTAACTCTGATAATTTACTGAGGTAAAGCCATACTGCTCATCATAATAAATAGGGGTCTCATCATTAATGCTAATATTCGATTCGTAAAGGGTGTTTGCATTATTACATGATGTTTTTATTTATAAGCGTAATAACAACTTTGACTGTAAAGGCGTTTTAAATTTTTTGCAGATACCCAATGATACTTATTTAGCATAAACTTTTCAAAAGCTTCAAAAGCAATAAATGTAATCTCTGTCCCTGTATGAACTGGGTTTTCTTGTACATAGCGATTTCCCATTTTATTCACAGTCTTACAAATTAAATGACACTCTTCCAGTTTTTGTGCACTTAAATTCGGAAATACACTTGACAATCTATCATTGATCGGTTGCAACCAGTTTTCACCAAAGTCCATTGATAGTTCTAGACCGTAGTTTAATATATCAATTGTTAGTGGCATCTGCTTCATTGATAATGATTGTTTTGTTTTCATTATAAAGCTACCAATAAGCGCTCATGAAAGCAATATGTAGTTAAGTACAATCATAAATTAATGCATATTCTCTTCTTTATCGTGTTTGCAGATACTATCTTAATCTGTATTTTCGTTTGAGAAGAGAAATGACTTCCATGCTTAGATCATTATTAAACTATGTTTACTATTATAATTGACAATATAAAATGACAGAAGAACAAAAACATCAGATAAAATTAGAAAACGATAAAATAATTAAAGATAAAGGTTATCGTGTTAATGATTGGCTTCCCATTTTAGAGACATCTTCTTTTCGAACATTGGATGAAATAAAAGGCAGAATGTCGGTTATGAATGCGCTCATAAATATTGCTTTTGAGGCTCCTGTTTATGTTATTAAGGAATGGCTTGAAAACCAAAATCTTCTCGTATTTCTTTCAGATGCTGAAAAAGAAATCTTAGAAAAAGACAATGATGAGCTAACGGATATCGAAATTAATAGCCTGAATTGGTATTTAGAAAGTTTATGGGCTTTAATGTGGGCAACTGGTATGATTGAGCGTCTAGAAGCAGAGGACTTTGTCGGTGATCATATGGTCTCCCTGTTACCTAATTTACAACATGGTGAAACGAATATTAAGCTTGAGCGTCTGTCAAAAGTACGGACAGAGATCGAGCTATATACGATGCTGGATTACTATTATAGATTGCATTGGTACTGTGTAGATGAAAGACTAAATGGCCGTCAAGCTAAGTTAAATGAAGGAGTGATTTATGAGCGACGGAAATCTTTGGAATGGGCATTCAACCGCGAAAATGACTGGGATAATGTTGAAATGGGAACGTAAAAACCAATATTTAGTTCCGGCTTTTTCCTAATCACTTTAAAAATAAGATTGAAATAAATGACACAGAGAACAGCTATACCATGTCCTGAATGTGACAGAGAAAAATATTTTGAGGGACTGTGCTATTCTTGCAAAAACAGAAAGTTGCGAGAATATTATGAATCGATGAGCAGAGGCCAGATTCTTGAAACGGTTGAAAATATTATTGCAAAAATTGAAACCATTGACAAATGGGAAGAAGTCTATAAAGATTTCTCTGGATTACTGGCTTATCAGGATATTGATACAAGTAAAATTGCTGACGCAGCATTTCAAAAAAAGATCTTCTATCCGCCAACCTTATATAGAAATGCATCAGATGAAATCCAAGATCAATTAATCGCATTAATCTGTACACCTGATTGTGCAAATGCAGGCCATATATTAAGTTGTCTTGCCGTGGTAGGTGGTGAAAAAGTAAGAAAGACTTTCTATGAACTGGAGAAAAATCCACTGCCTTGGCGTAAGAATCTGTATGTAGATCCTTCATTTTATGCCGCATTGGGCGGATGGACTTTTGATCAAGCAGGAAACAAGGTTCAACTTAATTATGAAACGTGTTATTCCCTTTTAGAAGATGAACAACATGAAGATGATACAGTCAAAGTAGCTGTGCCCAAAAATGAGAATTGTCAGATCTGTAATTGTCAAACGGTCGATATATTAACCCTAAATGGAAACGACGAACGGCTATCATTTCTTGGATTACCAGGGCTTCTAAAAATTCCAATATGTCCGAATTGTGCAAGTATGTGTGAAAAGACAATAGTTCGTTACCAAATTGATGGAGCGAGCACTTTTGAGATTGTAGAACCGTATACAGAAGAAAACTATTTGTCGTCAGCAGATTTTAAAGAATTGACAACAAACAAACTGGCGTTATCAGTTTCAAAAAAACCTGTATATTTCGCATGCGGAAATGATGATGTATCAATAATAGGAGGGAACGCAGAATGGGTACAGGATTGGCAATATGAAAATTGTCCTGACTGTCAAAAGAAAATGAAATTACTAGCGGCTCTTTCTTGGGATCAAATCATGAACGGTTCAGAAGGAACACTTTATGTTGAAATTTGTACAGATTGTTCTCTTGTCGTAGCTTTTCACCAACAAACGTAAGTGAAAGATTAGTTTTTGTTCCAACCGCGAAATATAATCCCATAAGTGGGCTTCCTGTTGAATTGTGCTGCTGATCTTCATTTCAGCAGGAAGCCAGCTTTTTATTATTGCTTTTTACCAACATAAATGGTAGCTGCACCCAAAAGTTGTGGATAGGCTTTTACTTTAACAAAGCCGGATTCTTCCAGTATGTTCAAGAATTTACCTCCAGAAGGGAAGTTTATAGCCGATTTGGATAGGTAAGCATATGCATTTTTATCTTTGGAAAAGATTCGGGCTATCCTTGGCATGAGGTGTTGCGTATACAGGAGATATCCAAATTTTATTAATTTATTTGAGGGAACCGAAGTTTCTAAAATAACAATCGTTCCGTCAGACTGCATTACTCTATACATTTCTCCAAGTCCTTTTTCAAGGTTTTCAAAATTCCTTACACCGTAGCTGATATTGACTATATCAAAAGAACAATCAGCAAAAGATAGAGATTCAGCATGCTGCACTTCAGTGTGAATGCGTCCGTCTAATTTATTGGCACTAATTTTTTCATTTGCGATCTTAAGCATTCCTTTAGAGATATCAACGCCGATTATATTTTCAGCTTGCGTCTTTCCTAAAAGAATTGCCATATCGCCAGTCCCGGTTGCGACGTCAAGTATGTGACGGGGATGACATTCTGAAACTATTTTTAAAACTTTACGTCGCCAACTTTTATCCATCCTAAAGGTGATAATATTGTTTAGGAGATCATACTTTTCGGAGATGGTATCAAACATGTGTTCAACCTGTTTACTTTTTCCTTCTGTCGAGTCTAAATAAGGTGTAATTTTCGCGTTCATATTTTTTAAATGATGCCGATCCAATTTAAGTTGAATTATTATTAGTTACTGTGGGTGTGTGAAATAGGGATACATTAAAGCCTTGATGGAACTGACATAGGATTCATACGCCCGGAGACCTTCAAGTTTTTCATTAATCAAGTTATGTGAGGGCCAAAAGTCAACCACAATAAAAATATTGTTGATCAGATAATCCCACACTTCTTCAGGGATATCATTTCTTAACACTTTCTTTTGAACCATCAGGTTAAAGAAACGTTTGGTTTCCTTTTTTCGTTTAATCACTATTGCGGCATATGATTCGCGGATTGAAGGGATCCATAAGGAGATTTCAACAAAGTTTATGAATATAAACTGATAACGAGTGAGGAGATTATAAAAATCTTTGAAAATAGTAAATACTAATTCCATGTCAACACCTTCTACATAGTTTTCAAGAGAAGCCATTAGCATATCTGATTCTTTAATCAGACGGTCAAATAAGGCTTGTATGATATCCTCCGTATGTTTGAAGTGATAATGTAAATTCCCTGCACTGATACCCATTTCTGTGGCGATGTGGCGGGTACTGGTATTACGAAGACCTCTGGTATTAAAGACCTGCAATGAAATTTCAAGAATGCGTTCTTTTGTATTCATATTCAAAATTAGAACAAAAGTTCTAATTTTGAATATATTTTTTACTTTTGTGTATGAAAACGCAAAAAGAGAACTGGTTCATAAGAAATCTTAAAGATATTCGAGAAACTATTTTTGGTTTTAATACCACAGATAGTACTTTGAAAAGAGCGAGTAAAGTTATGGGATGGTATATGTTTTTAACCTTGATGACATGTGGAATAGTCGCTACCTTGATCGCAATTTCTTTTGCACATTAAAGCAATACTTATGTGACCCATTCTTGCTGTTTTATGGTCTATCGTGGATTCTTATTCGATATTGCAGGCAGACAGGACAGCCAATCCCGATTTTAAATAACTGGTTGACAGATTTTGTCTTTGTTCCTTTAATCGCATATATCGCATTTTGCATTGGCAATCTCCTTTTAACTTTATACAGCACACCCCATTATTATCCATTATATCAGATATTTGTATTAGCGTTTTTCGTTTCCATTGTTTTTGAATATATCATGCCTCAATACACCAATTACAATGTCAGTGATCCAATAGATACGCTGTGTTACTTCGCAGGTGGATGCTTTTATTATTTCTGTCACCAAAATTACTTGAAAAGTAAATTTAGCTAACGATTACCCATAAGATTCTTGATTAACACGAAAGGACATAATCTAATTTGGAATATTTCACCCTTTCTTGAAACAGAAAAAATAAATGTTTTTTGGGAATTAATGTTAGATATTATCTAAATTGAACACACTCTAAGATACGGCATAATAAAATTTAAAAATCTCAATATCAATTGGATAGACTAGATAGCATCAAAATGAAGATAAAATACGATATAGATTGGTTAATTGAAAGATTTGAAAGTGGTGAGACCTTGAAATATATTTTCTTTTGGGGGCATGAAAATAGACATAAAGATGTGGTAAGTAAATCTTGTTTTAGCCAATGGTTTGATTGCCCTTTTACGGTGGACAGTGTTAATTATAAAACTTCTGAACACTGGATGATGGCTCATAAAGCTCTACTGTTCGATGATGATAATCTTTTTGATAAGATCATAAATTGTGAAAAACCTGGAGAAGCAAAAGAACTAGGCAGACAAATCCTAGGCTATGATCAACAAATCTGGAATGAGCATAAATTTGAAATTGTAAAACTGGGAAATATACATAAATTCAATCAACATCCCAGATTAGCAAATTATCTTTTGCAAACAGAAAATAGAATTTTGGTAGAAGCAAGTCCGGTTGATGTAATTTGGGGAATTGGTATTGCTGTAGATAACGTTGATATTGAAAATATTTATAATTGGCGTGGAGAAAATCTCTTAGGTTTTGCATTAATGTATGTGCGTGATTTTTTTAAACAATTTGGACATTTCAAGCCACTTGAGAATTCCATTCAACCACCGTGGAAGAAATTCCCCAATATGGACAGTAATGATATGTTTTGGAGTATGGGAAAAGGAGAGGACTATCTAACCCAATTTTCAGAATATTATAATGGACTTGATGACAGAGAGAAAATGATTTTTAAAATGACGAACACATGCCCATATGAATGGCAAAGCTTTTATGATTAAGTAATTATGATGCAAATTCCACTTTAAGGAAAATAGATAATTAAGTTAATAAAGGAACTAGGATTCAAGGAGAAGATAGCTGCGGTAATTAAAAATCAATTTAGAAATGAGTAAATATAAAATCTGGATTACTATCTTCATTAATTTAATGATAAGTGCTTTGTATTTTAAACAGATTTTATATAGCGGAAATCTGCTTCCGCTACTTAAAACGAAAGAAATATTACTGACACCATTTTTATTATTTTACACAGTATTAGGAATCGTAACCTGTCTTTTTCTAGATAAAAAAATAGTTAAAAATCAGCATATTACTGCAGTTATTTTATTGATTGTTATACTTGGTTTTTTGATTTTCCCAGTTTCGTTCCTACATCATAGAAGGGGATACGAACTTGCACTACCGTTCCTATCAACCCTTGTAGAGCCCATTAAAGTCAAGTACTTATTTGGCCAATCTATCAAAGTTTTATTGCAGAAAAACATTGTTCTGATGGTGATCAGCTTTTGCTTGCTCTTTTTTGTATCCTTCTTTTTTAATATGGATTCGACCAATTATCTTTATGCTTACGGAGGAATGTATTTTCTGATGTTGGCAATTCTAGACTATTACTTTCATCAAATAAAGTTCAGCTCTCAACCACATTGATTGTTTAAGACTACAATAGTTAACTATGGTTTTAGCGACATGAAACTACATTCAATTGAAGCAGTAATAGATCCCGAAAATGTGGCCTGCCAAAGTATTAGAGAAATGTAATTTTATTAAAGAAGGATATTTTAAGGAAAATGAGTTCTACAACGGACAATTTTTGGCTACTGTCATTTATTCGAAAATAAATGGATAAGTAACATACTACGTATGAAGAAAAAAAATCCATGTACATTACATGGATTTTTTCGCTTTAAAAGCATATTTCATTGTCCTTTCTTTGAATGAACAGGTCACATTAAATATGCTTCCTGATATCGTGAGCAAACTATAGGCAGTCAAGCATAACTGTTAGTCTATAAATTATTTCAATTCAATGATTTTATTATTATCCGCTTCTTTAACCTCTTGTTCAATCGAAATCGTAAGTTTCGAAAATATCGTAAATGCTAATAGTACGATAAGTGCAACCGGAAATATAATTCCGATAATTATTGCAAAGAGCAATGAAATGCTCAAGTACACTTTTCCAGTACTAGAAGAAACTTTTAATTTAGAATTTTTTAGCGAATCAAATGCTTTTTGAAAACCATTTGTGATTGTTTTGCTATTGATGTCGAAGATTGTTTTAGTTTTCATGATAAATCTGTTTATGTATTTGTTTATGATTCAAAAGTAGCGCTATTGCGTTTCAAAGCTTAGTGGAAATAGGTGGATGAAGGAAGAAAATCGGTAAACCATTATTTTTTAGCGGTCAGTAAGAATAACTATATAGCTCTTTAGTATTTAAACATAATAGATGTTATGATCTATTTTAATAGGTTTAAAAACTCATTTCTCTTTGTCTCTGAAGAGAAAATGCCACCATATTCAATGGAAGTTGTACTACTTGTACTGTCCTTAATACCGCGGGCAGATACACAAAGATGCTCGGCATGGATCACCACAATGATATCATCGGTCTGTAAAGCAGATTTCAATTCATTATATATCTGCAAGGTTAATCTTTCCTGCACCTGAGGTCTGTGTGCATAATAATCGACCACACGATTAATTTTAGAGAGACCGATTACCTTATTCTTTGCAAGGTAACCGATGTGTGCAAGTCCTACAATGGGCAAAAAATGGTGTTCACAGGTTGAATTTACTCGGATATTCTTTTCAATCAATATTTTATTATAATCATATTTATTGACGAATGTAGAAAGCTTTGGCTTATTTAAAGGATTGAGACCATAGAACAATTCCTTTATGTACATTTTGGCGAACCTGTAGGGCGTGCCACTTAAACTGTCATCATGTAGATCTAATCCAAGTTCCCATAATATTTGTTGAAAAAGCTCGGAAATGCGATTCATTTTCTCTTCATCAGTTCTGAGAAATGCATCCGGTCGTAAAGGCGTTTCGATAGAAGTCATGGCATGTTGATCTCCGATATCCTCTGTATTGGAGATTGTTTCTGTTTGTGATAATGAATTCATCATGATTTATACTGTTGTTATAATAATTCGAAGTGCTATTAAATATTTAACAAATATAAATCTAAATTCTTCAAATGCAACTAAATTGCTTTTGTGAATTATCTTATCTATATTTGAACATTGATAATCCAATTGACATTTTTAATTATTATAATAAATGAATGCTATACTTATTGTTTCTATACTTTTTTTATCTCCATTTATAAGTGGAATTTCTGTTTTATCAGTCAAACGGGATCGCTCAACATTTTTAAAATTGATTCTTTCCTTCAGTGGTGCCTATCTTTTTGGACTGACGATACTTCATCTTATTCCGCACGTGTATGCAGATGCGTCGGAGCATATGGAAACCATTGGACTGTATATACTTGGCGGTTTCCTGTTCCAGCTTTTGTTAGAACATTTCTCCCAAGGAGTGGAGCATGGACATATACATATGAAGAAGGAAAATATCAATTCTTTTCCAATAGCTATTATGTTGAGTTTATGTGTCCATGCTTTTTTAGAAGGTATGCCTTTGGTTAGTGCACAGCGTCAACATCTTGTTTTTGGTATCGCGATCCATCATATTCCAGCAGCATTTGCATTGGGATCTTTACTTCTGGCCTCTCAAGTTTCAAAACGAACATTACTGATTGCTATTTTCGTATTTGCTATGATGACGCCAGCAGGTTTTTTGACCAGTCAGTTTATCAGTCAGCATGCTGTGGGTGATCTTGCACAATATTTTGATAAAATTATGGCTGTAGTGATCGGTATATTCCTTCATGTTTCCACTACAATTCTTTTTGAGTCCGGATCTGCAGACCACCATGTTTTCAATAAAAAGAAGATGATTGCAGTATTGTTGGGAATAGTACTATCACTGAGCAGTTTAATCATTGGCGGACATGATCATAGCCATTCTGAACATGATCACCATAATCACGAATCACATCACGAACATTAAAAAACTAAAGAATGAATACAATGAATTACAAATTATCGATTCTCTTGATGATCCTCATCTTCCTAACTGGATGCAATAATTCTCAAACTGGTATAAGTAAGATTAAAGTTGGGGAAACAGGTAATGAGGTTAACGCGTTTATTGGTCAAGATCTCCATTTTAAAACAAATATTTACTTTCCTGAAGGAATTAAATTGCTGACAGTGAAATTTGAACCAATAAAAAAGACAGATTGGTCCTATGTGAAGGATTATACTACCGATGTCAAACAACATAATCAATATCATTTAAGCGGGGTTATACCTATTCCAGTGTATTTAGCAGTCGGAATTTATAAATTATGTATCAAAGCAGTTTCGGAAGTAGGAGAAACTGCAGAGGAGGAAACTGAGATCAATCTAAAAGTAGATAGTTCGATGCCATTTGCGTCGAAAATTGATGTAGGTCTTAATGCGAAGAAAGATAATCTGCATCTGGAGTCAGAAATTACTGCCTCCAAAAAGATTAAAAGTGTAAAGGTTCAGCTTAAATGGAGTTCATTTTCCAAAACCTATACTTATAATACAGGCGCGATGATCGGCGCTCTACAACATACCTTTCATGAGCATCTGGACCTAAAAGACTTTAAAAATGGGAAATATGATGTTATCTTCATTGTAGAAGATCAGGAGGGGAGACTATTTGAAACAAAAGGAGATTTTATAAAATAACAACGCTCATAATTTTTCATACTCATTTTTAGGAGGTTACTTGATTTAGTAATATCTTCCAATGCCTAAGATAGTTTGTAATGGCTAAAGTCTTAGGCTGTGAAATTTGTAGTCAATAGAAAAGTTTGTTTAAATTTTTATATTGACTGCAATATATTATCGATCAGTCACGACAATGGCATAGCAATTATCCATATTTAGACTTATTTTTTCAAATTTTCCAAGTAAAATCTTTTTAATATTTACCTTTACATCAGTAGCTTAGCATATGTAAGATAACATATGCTAAGCTTATGAATCAAAAACGTTATGATTGATCATGTTGTTACGGCATTGGAATTATGGTCAAATACCTAACTTTTCATATTCAATCTTTCTTCTTGAAGATCGAGCAATCGAAGATGTTTCCTGATAATTTCTTCATCTAACAGAAGCTCCTCGCGGTTTTTATTGATAAGCCATGTTCTTTGCGTTTCGATTATGTCAATATAAATACTTCGATATTCAGCGAAATTAATGATGATTTCAGAACTGCTCAATTGATTTTCATATTTTTGCAATTGATCTTTCAATGTTGGAAAACTATCTATTTTGTGAGCATAATCTTTACGGATTTTATCTACTGCCACTTGAGCAAGGTTGTTCTGAATTTCATAATCGATTTCCTTTTCACTTCGAGTAAAATCCTGATCTATTTGAGGGAATTTCCTTAATAAGAAAGGAAGCGTAAGTCCCTGGACAAGTAATGTTAAAAGGATGACGACAAAGGTGATGAAAAGTATGAGATTTCTTTGAGGGAAAGGAGTTCCGTCCGCTAAAGTCAGGGGAATTGAAAGTGCCGCGGCCAATGAAACAACACCTCTCATTCCGGTCCAGCCAATGATTAAAGGAGTTTTCCAGCCAGGGGATTTGGCATCAGCAACGGTAATGTAATTTCTCATAATTAAAGTCGTTATCACCGCCGCATAACCGGAGAAAATTCTAACAAGAACCAGCACTACAGTAACAGCTATTCCATAACCGATTGCTGTAGAAATATCAGTATCTCCCAAACCAGAAACAATTTCAGGTAAATCTAAACCAATGAGCATGAAAACAATTCCATTTAACAAAAAGCAAAAACTTTCCCAAACTGTTACAGTACGTATTCTAGATGCACTGCTCAAAAAATCATGACTACGATAAGATAGGAATAATCCGCCACTTACCACCGCCAAAACTCCCGAGGCATGCAGTTCCTCCGCCGCCAAATACATCGAGAAAGGGGCGATAAAAGTGAGCAAAATATCAGTATTAGAATCTGTCGGAAGTATTTTATGCATTTTCAGAAAGATGTATGCAAGTGCAAGCCCGATGCCTACGCCACCAATGCACATCCATACAAAACTTCCCGCCGCTTCGTACCATACAAATTGCCCGGTTGCCGCAGCAATCATCGCAAACCTGAAAATGATTAAAGAAGAAGCATCATTCAGCAAACTTTCGCCTTCGAGGATTGACGCCAATCTTTTAGGCACCTTCACAAATTTTAAAATTGCTCCAGCACTTACTGCATCGGGAGGCGAAACAATTCCCCCCAATAAAAACCCTAAAGCTAAAGAAAATCCGGGGATGAAATAATTAGCGAAGACGGCTACCGATAATGCTGTAAAAAAAACAACTACGAAAGCGAAACTGAAAATAATTCTGCGCCATCGCCATAGCTCTTTCCATGAGGTTGACCAAGCGGCTTCATACAGCAGCGGTGGTAAAAAAATGATAAATATTAACTCCGGTTCTATTTTTATTGGGGGTACTCCCGGAATAAAACTTATGGAAAGACCAGCTAATACAAGCAAAACAGGATAAGCAACCTGAATCTTTTTCGCCAACATGATGAGCATGGTGATCAGCAGCACCAAAAAAAGATAAAATTCGAAATTTTCTAGCATGTGTAAATTTTAGTTACATAAATATATATTAAATTTTTAGCAACATTTACAACCTATTTAAAATTTAAATGAGGTGTAAATGTTGTCATAGAAATAATGTGTGATGCGTTTTTCCAAATTCCATATGTATCCAGCATCTAGTAGTTTGCGGTGTAAAAGATTGTTGCTATAATTTTTATTCCTTACAGATTGAGCAGATCCGGTCTTCATTACGACTATGGTATTTTTAAACAATTAAAACAAACAGTAAGGTCGAGCTGTATTACTTATTCACGATAAAAAAATATCATTATGAAAGTTGCCATCATCGGAGCATCCGGATTTATCGGATCAGCTATTTTAAATGAAGCGCTGAGTAGAGGTCATGACATAACCGCTATTGTCCGAAATCCAGAAAAAGTAACGGTTTCCGACCCACGTCTTAACGTCAAAAAAGGAGATGTTATAAAAGAAGAGGAGTTGGTCAGCCTTTTGAAAGGAAACGAAGCTGTTATCAGTGCTTACAGCGCAAATGACTCATCGACCTATGTAAAGGCTATCACAGCTATTATTAATGCTACGAAAAAAGCAGGTATTACGCGATTATTAGCTGTTAGCGGGGCCGGAAGCCTCGAAGTAAAACCCGGAGTACAATTGTTAGATACCCCAGAATTTCCCGCTGAATGGAAGGACGGTGCTACTGCTACACGTGACGCATTTGATGTTATCAAGCAGGTGACCGACCTGGATTGGTCTGTCTTGAGCCCAGCCATGGTGATCGAGCCCGGCCCGCGTACAGGTATTTTTCGCTTAGGGAAAGATCAAGTGTTATTTAATGATAAAGGAGAAAGTAAGATTTCTACAGCCGATTTCGCAGTAGCTTTGCTCGATGAGCTGGAACGACCCGCACATATCAAACAACGTTTTACGCTTGCTTATTAAGCTTGGAATAATTGCAGGAAGATATATCAGATAGGAAACAATGCTGTAATGTATCATAACAGCATTGTTTCCTATCTGATATACATTATGCGATTGAAATGGTTTCATCCAGGTAAATATCTTGTATCGCTCTAAGAATTTCTATGCCATCTTTGAGCGGACGTTGAAAAGCTTTTCTACCCAATATTAGCCCTGTGCCTCCGGCTCGTTTGTTTATAATCGCTGTTCTAATAGCCTCAGGAAGATCGCGTTCACCTTTCGATTCACCTCCTGAATTAATAAGACCAATTCTGCCCATGTAGCAATTTGCTACTTGATAACGGCAAAGGTCAATAGGATGCATGGATGATAAATCCGTGTACATTTTAGGATTGCTTTTTGCAAAATTAATGGTAGTGAATCCGCCGTTATTTTCAGGAAGTTTTTGCTTAATGATATCAGCCTGTATGGTTACACCTAAATGATTGGCTTGACCTGTAATATCTGCCGCAACTTCATAATTAACGTTATCCTTAGTAAAACTATTATTACGGGTATAGCACCATAAAATGCAGGGCATTCCTAACTCATGAGCTCTTTCAAAGGCTTCGGCAACTTCTACAATTTGCCTGTTTGAATTTTCTGAACCAAAGTAAATCGTAGCACCTATCGCAGTTGCCCCTAAGTTCCAAGCATCTTTTATACTCCCAAACATAATTTGATCATACTTTGTAGGATAAGTAAGCAATTCATTATGATTTATTTTAACGATGAATGGAATTTTATGTGCATATTTTCTAGCCATTATAGCAAGATTCCCAAAAGTTGTTGCAACAGCATTACAACCTCCTTCGATAGCAAGCTTGATGATATTTTCTGGATCAAAATACAAAGGGTTCGGAGAAAAAGAAGCACCAGCAGTATGTTCTATCCCTTGATCAATTGGCAATATTGATAAATATCCGGTATTAGCCAGATGTCCATGTTTGTAGAGTGCCGCAAGATTTCTAAGTACCTGAGGATTGCGGTTGCTTTGCAGGAAAATCTCATCGATAAATTTTGGGGAGGGAAGGTGAAGTTGTTCCTTCAAAATTTTTGGTGTATTAAAGCCTAGCAGATTTTCGCCTTCGGCACCTAATTCTAATAAAATATTTTTATAATTCATAACGTGATGATATTATTATAAATAAAGTACATTGAGATAATATGCAGTGATTTAAACTGTTATTACAATTAAAGTTAACTAATGATTTCGATAGTCCCTAGTTTTTAACATATTATTTGAAGGTTAATTTACAATCTTAATTAAAAAGACATCTTGTGCAGGATTGCATTCGGAATAAGAATTCTTATAAAAAAATTTAGTGCAGAAGTTTTTGATTCAAAGGGTATAGAGGATGATTGGGGAAATCGAACATCATCAGCTTTCCAATACCTTACATAGGTCATGATGAATACATATCAGATAGTTGCTTGAGATCTCAGGTTAAAGAAAGTAGAGGTATAGCTCATACCAAGCACTTCTACCTATTTAAAAACGGCTGATTGGTTTTCTATTTCAAATTCGCGTTTTTGAAATCAAATGGTATCCGCTCAATCGAATTCTCATTTTCGATCATCAGTTCAATTTTGATTTCCTCTTTTTCGGTTGCTGCCATATCTTTTTTCAATTTAATCAGCTTATATTTCATATTTGTACGCTTATCTGTCAAAGTGAGGTTATTGTAACCGTGGTCTAAGTCTTCATTAACAGCTATTATTAAATCTTGATTTTTAGTAGATCGATACGCATACATTAAGTCATAAGACTTGAAATCAATGCTTTTATAATCCTCCCCATTATTGGTTTTATACCTAAAATCTGGAAATGTTTTTTGTATGTTGGCAGAATCTACAATTGAAAAATAAACAGTTGGATTTGCTTTTACTATACTTTTATCTATTAAATTGATGTTTTTTTCTAAACCTTTTAGTTTACCCAAATTGAAATATGATTTTTTATTTTGATGGTTTGAAGTATATGATCGTGCCTTTAATATCAATTTTATGATATTTTTTATTTTCCTCAAGTTCGTACCTTGCTACAACATTAGCTCGTCTGAAAGAATTTTCAAATATATTATTGTGCAAAATTTGTCCCTTATTATAGGTCGCAGTAAGCGTATCTATTTTAATCAGGTGAAATCTGTCGTTGGGCTTATTTTCAAGTTCTAAACTTATCTCAATTTCATTGTACATCTTAATGGTGTGAGATAGTATTACTTTTTCTTGTGAATAAAGACAAATAGGAATCATTAAAACTAAAAGAGTTGTGAGATTTTTCATTTATACTTTGGAAATCATTAAAATACTGCCATTGCTTCATTTAATTATACTTCGAGATCGATCGTGAGTAAACGATAATTTTATTTAGCCGTTATTTAATCCCTCTTGATACTATAAATCTTACCAAATTCACTATTTGTATCATGTTGCATTGACTTTATTTGATCTTTAGTAAATTTTATTGTTGCGTCTGCATAATCATTTTTATATTTCTTTAACAAGTCGGAAAGTCCAGAATACTTTTTCGTTGACATACTATGTGTTTTAAAAATCAAAGTATCGCCTTTTACTTCATAAACCTTATACAGCGTATAGGTATCATTTTTTTCTATTTTGTATAAATCATCAACTTTTGGATTTGCCAAATATTCAGTTTCATTAACCGAATTTTGATAAACAGTAAAGATGATCATGCAGCATAACAATCCTATAACAAATAATCCAAAATAATGTGTAATCGGTCTTTTTGCTTTGGCAGATGCCATGAAATAGTCTTGCTTCATTTTTGGACTCATTTCATTTGCATATAGAACTTGTTTGCAATGACTGCATTGGCTCATTCCTTTTTTTGAAGTTGGAAAAAAAGGAATCCAAAAAATATGAAAATAGCGGGCTAAAAATAAAAAAGTAACAGTCCCTTTGCTATTGCAGTTCTCACAGTCGTAAGACAGCATTTCTTTTGAATTTAAGATCTTTGCTCTTGTTCCAAATATTATCATAGCCTGATTTTATTAGGTTTTATTTTTCCGGATTCTATTCTTTAGTTATTTTAACAGTTCCGTACGACTTTTAGTTTTTATTGTATAGTCCGCTAGTGCATTATTGATATTTTCTGCATTTGGGCAGTTATACTAGTAATAAGTTTTAGAGTAGCGATCTAAAGTGCATCGTTGCTGTTAGCAGTAATAAAAATACATTTAATAATCAAAACCAAGCAGTAGATTTACAATTCGCGAAACATGTTTTACAATTCGTGTAATAAGTCAGTTTATTTCCTTAAACAGATTTAATAACAGTATTTTAGTAAATAGAAGCTAGTTCGAAAATTGCGTTTTACGAACCAAAGTCTACTTGTATATACGGATCAGGTAGTATACTTTGGCAAAATATATGCGCTGTAAGAGTATGGATGCGAAAGAAAAAAATGGAAAGTGCAATTTTACAGTAAATTACATCAATACTTATTGGATATAGACATCGTTATCAATGATTTATTTAGGCTTATGAAAAGTATAAACGTATTACTGGTTGTAGTTGTTTTGTTGTTCCAGACCTTGTGTTTGGGACAAACTCAAGAACATACGAAAATAGACTTCATTGTTACTAATGATTATATGTCCGAAAGAAATCTTTCTTTGATGGGAGGGCCGATCCCAGTAAATTATAAGAAAGAGATTAAAGAAAGTTTACGAAATAGTTTTGTTGAGTTTTATGATGACAATAACAATATTATAGCGGAAAAATACTACAATAAAATAGGTGCATTATATCATACGAATCAAAACTTCTATGACAGCAAGAACCGATTAGAAAAAACACTTGAAATTGACGAATTTAAAAACGACACCTGCGTTATTCAGTATCAATATACGGACAGTTTAAATCTAGTGGTCCATAAACAAGTTAGTCGTTCATGTTCAAGTAATTTTCTCGATTTTTATTACAGCTATAATGAAAAAGGTCAGAAAATTAAAGAAGTACTGAATGAGAACAACACTTTCCTCCGTAAAAAAGTCATTCTGGAAATTTCTAAAAATGAAAGACAAATAAGCTCGTATGATCAAGCAAACCGTTTATCAAATTATCAATATAAGTATAATAACAAAGATCTGCTTATATACGAAAAACGTAAAGAATGGGATTATGTGCAAAAAGGAGAATATTTTGAAATCGGTGGCGAATATGAGTATTTGTATCAGTATGATCAAAATGGCAATTGGATAGAACGCATTAAACAAACCTATTGTCCAGCAAAGAAGAAAGTCGCAACAAGTAAAAAAGTGGATAACAAAAAAAGTCTAGTTAAAACAGAGGAACCAAAACTCCTCGAAAATATTGATTACAATTGCGAACCTGAAATCAAAGAGAAGCTGATCAGAAAAATATATTATAAGTAGAAATTTCCTTAAAAACAGAATGGTTATTTTCAGCGAGAGTTTCAATATTTACTCTTAAACGATCGAATCCAACGTATGTCAATCGAAATCTTGTTAAATTACATTGGCAAATATCTGGTTTTGAAAATATGGATCGCTCATGTGACTATAAAACAGACTTTCTGTGGTATTCTTATCGCAATCAACAGATTTGTGGGACTCTTAAATAAATTAAAGAACCTCCAGCTTAAAAAATATCAGAAGTTCTTTAATTTAAGTAGTAAGAATAACCTCAGCTTCGAATTGTTATTGTTGAGCAGCCCAGATTTCAATTTCAATTTTAAGTTCCTCGAGTCCTAGTCCCTTTACATAAGCAATGGTCATCGAGGGATAGACTTTCCCGAATAATTCTTCCCATTTTGCATTTAGAAAGTTCCAATCAATTTCTTCCGTAGCCCAGATGTTGACTTTTATAACGTCATCAGAAGCTAAATTTTGACTATCTAGAAGCTGGCCTATATTTAGAAATGTATATGCCACCTGTTCATTTATAGAAGATGGAATGGATCCATTATTATCAATACCTATCTGACCAGAAAAAGTATATAGATTGGAATTTTTAGGAATGATTGTAACATGTGAATAGTTCCCGACAGGTGCCGGAACATTTTTAGGGTTTAACCTCGTTACTTTTTGCGTGTTTTTCATACTCATTTTTTTAAAATAAAAACTATAAATTTTGTGAAATAGTGATGCAAATTTATGTTATGAAAGATCTTAGCTATTTCGAGTACAAAAGTATAGGTGATATTTATTGTAGAATTGGACAAAACCGACAGTTCTATATAAAAATGCTTCAGATTGGTAAAGAAAGCATTTAGAGGATGGATTTGATCATTTGGAAGCATCCCATAGAGGAAAATTTAGCAACTTTTCGTTTGCATTAAGCATGAATCTTTCAGGGTTGGTCCCAGTAAATCCTTTGAACTCTCTAATATAATGAGATTGATCAAAATAGTCGTTTTGATATGCGATTTCTGTAAGATTGTTAAAATCAGCTTGTCGTAAGATGTTTAAACCAGATTGAAAACGCATAATTCTTGAAAACATTTTTGGAGGCATACCCACATATTGTTTTATTAATCGCTCGAGCGAGCGTTCCGACAAATTCATTTCTATTTGTGTTTCTTTAAGCGTTTTTCCGTTTTGAAGAAATAAGGATGCGATTGTAGCTTTCTCAGTATTGCGCTCTACTTTGCTTATGTGTTTTAATAAAAAGTTGGAGATAATTTTAATCTTTTGCTTTAAAGAGACTGCATTAATAAGTTGTTGAAGAATTGGTTCTGTTATAATATCTTCTAGGGGAACTTTTTGATCATTAAATTCGAAAGCATCTATATTAAAAATAGCTTTTAAAGCTGTTGGCTGTAAATAAACTCCAATAATCCTAAAATTACCCATAACGCGATGCTCTGTAAACTTAGTTGACTGCCCCTGTATATACAACTGCGGTGCTGCCTGAGCATCCATATCAAAAAAGAGGTTTGGCTTTTCTTGAAAGATCAATGTAGGTATGCCATCTGGGATGATCTTAAATGACTTAACGCTAAAATTATCTGTGTCGTCTTCCAATACCCAAAAATATCGGATGTAGTCTTGTAAAGACGTTTCAGGAAGGAACTCTTGATAATGCATTTGTTTTTCTTTTAAAATTTAAAAATACAAAAAATGATGAAGAATACGGAGATCCTTTTCTTATGATCCAACAGTAAAGATGAGTACCATAAGTAGGCCTTTATTAGATTATACATATTTTAAAACACGAAAAGCCTCACATTTCTGTGAAGCTTTTCGTGTTTCTGCCGTTGCAGTCTTCAAGCCATTTTATGAGGGATTTGTTACTACTCGCTAATTGTACAGCAGACATATATCAAATCGTTCGTTTTTTTATAAAACTTCTATTAGTCCTAATACAGATATTTCATAATATGCTGAAGATAGGGTTTTAATAAAAAGAACTGTATAGCGTAATTTTCAGTTCTTGATCTTTTGCAACTTGATGTCTACGACCTCCCCAGCCCAAATTACCATTTGAAGCATGATAAATAATAAAATCAAAATCCGTATTTGCAGGTACTCTAATGGATACATATCCATTGTCATTAACTAAACCCTTAAGTGTTGATCGTTTTACAATATCACTTACATTATCTGATGTAACTTTAACAGAGTTAAGAGGAAAAGCAACGACACCCTGGTTACGCAATGGGGTATAGTCATAGGCGTTTAGGAGTCTAATCTTCAAAATACCTGAAAAATCAGATACCTTAGTAATCTTTTTACGTTCTACGCCAGCAGTTATTTGAACATATTCGTTTAATAGATAGCCGTTATTATTGACCATTATGGAATCTGTCAATAATCGATAATTTTTAGGTATTAAATCTGAAAAATATACTATGCCCTCATTATTGGTTAAAGCAGAGTCTACCGCCGCGTTTGGATATGAATTCGTTCCTGTATTAAGGAGGTAAACTTTAATTCCAGCTATACCATTGCCAGCGTCATCATTCAGTTTGTAACTTAATTTTCCCGTAGTCTCGTTATCGACGATGTTTACATTTATATCATCTTTACAGGAGGCCGTCGCAAGCAGCAGCCCCAGTAGGATAACAAATTTATATTTCATAATTAATTTATAATAAAGGATAATTATCAATATTTTATTGATAAACAACTATTGGATAAGTAACTGAAGCACCTTTCTGCACTCTCACATTAGCATAGCCCTTACTTACGTTTGTTGAAGTATTGTAGACACAAATCCAATAATCCTTGTCAGAAGGAACTTTAAATGAAATTACACCTTCGGAGTCTGTGATTCCTTTGAAGTCAGCAAGATTTATATATTTCGTGACATTGTTATCGTAATCAAAATTATTGTAAGGAAGTATAAGTACTCCCGCATTTTTTAGAACCGAACCATTATATAAATTAACTTTAACTTTTAAAGTTCCTGAAAAATCAGTCACTTTAATATCCTTATGTTTAGTAATCCCCGTAACAACCTGGATATATTCTTTAACGATATAATTCACATTGTTCACTTTTGCAGAATCTGCAAATATGAGGTAGCTTTTCGGATTAAGGTCTCCAAAATCTACAAGACCATTTGCATCTGTTAGGCGCTCATCGATTAAAATATTATTGTCTGAATAGTAATTCTCTAAACGGTCAAACAAAGATAATTTTACATTTGGAATACCCTTTCCAGCTTCATCAGTCAGTCTATAGGAGAGTTTCCCACTATTAGAAAGTGAAACATCAACATTTGTTGTTTTTTTACAGGATACTAGTACTGCCAATAGCAGCATCAAAAAGGTTAGTTTTAATTTCATGAATGTTAATGAATTGTTTAAAGCTGCAAATATAGAATATTGATTGCGTTATTATTGCTTTTTATTAAATAAAAAATAATGATAACTAAATTTCAATGTTCACTAAGTTTTAATAATTATCGATCAGTAAATTACATAAAATATTAAACTGAAATATCGTACTAAAATGTTTGAAATTAACCTATTATAATTGTTTCAGTTTATTTAGGAGTTTTCGTTTATAATTATCATTTTTAATCAAATAAATTGAATTATACTTTTTGCAATAAAAATTTATGGAATTATCTACATCTATTAGAAGAATCGAAAGCACAGATTTTGACTTTGTTTACGATTGCTTGTGTGCACTTGAAAATGAAATCTTAGATAAAGAAATTATTGAAGAGATATTCAATAACAATATTAAAAACCCAAATTATTATTATTTGATTGCTGAAAATTTAGATGGGAAAATGGGATTTATAACTTTCCATACGCAGTATCTGTTACATCATAGTGGACTGGTCGGCGAAATTCAAGAATTCTACGTAACACAGAATTTCAGAAACAAAGGAATAGGGCGAAAATTGATTGATGAAATTATGGAGATTGCTGATCAAAATAACCTAAAAAGTATTGAAGTAACCACAAACAAAAAGCGAATTGAGAATATTGCCATATATGAAAATCTTGGATTTAACCTGTCTCATAATAAATTTACGATATACAAATAAGCTAACGTGAACACAATTCCTAGAAAATGCAATAATAACCAATCATTAAAAATTAAAATGAAATTTAGAGTAGCAAGAGTCGGAGATATCCCGCAGATACAAGTTGTGAGAAATGCCGTCAAGGAAAATATGCTTTCAGATCCTAATCTGGTAAGTGATGAGGACTGTGAAGATTTTTTAATAAGAAGAGGGAGAGGCTGGATATGTGAAATTGACCAGAGGATCGTTGGCTTTTCAATTGTTGATCTAGTTGACTATAATATTTGGGCATTGTTTGTACATCCAGACTATGAAAAACAGGGCATTGGAAAACAACTGCACGATGTTATGCTGAATTGGTATTTCGATAAAACAAAGCAAACTGTTTGGCTGGGAACTGCACCCGGTACAAGAGCTTCAATATTTTACAAAACTGCGGGTTGGAAGGAGGTGGGTATGCATGGAAAAGGTGAGATCAAATTCGAAATGACATTTCAAGCTTGGAAAACCTTAAATTCTGATTAACAATGTGACACATGATTAATTTATTGATTTCGTTTAATTAAATTGATAGTTTCTCTATTTTAGGTGTCAAAGAGCTAGTTTACATTTATATAATGCCGATCAGTGTAATGATAAATCAGTAAAATTGGTAAGAGATTCCGTGATTTATATACCATATATTTTCTATTAAATTAGGATTTTTGTACTGGGTGTAAATAAATAGATTGTCAAAGACCTGAGTTAAAAACAATAACTATCATAGAAGGTTATACCTGTAGTCATGACGACCGAAAGCAATTTTCATGTAACACCAATAAATACAAGGATATGGAACAAATAATAAATGAAATATTTGAAAAGGGAAATCAAATAACCAATGGATATTTTACAGGAAATGCATTTCTAAATCTGTTGCAAGAAAAAGATGAAAATAATGATTTTGCCCTCGGCAATGTTACTTTTGAATCAGGAGCAAGGACAAACTGGCATACACATCCAAGAGGTCAGGTATTGATTATCACCGATGGTACAGGCATTTATCAAGAAAAAGGTCAAGTCGCCCAGTTGATTAAAAAAGGGGATATCATCAATATTCCTGAAGATGTGGAGCATTGGCATGGCGCATCTGCAGTAAGTGGCATGATCCACATTGCGATCACCAATTATAAAGATGAAGAAAATGTGACCTGGTTACAGGCTGTTTCAGAGGAAGAATATGCTATTGCCAACAAACGAATACAAAGATGAAAAATATATTCAAATTACCATTTTTGACAATCCTGGTGATGCTAATAAGTAGTCAAATCATATTTGCACAAAGCTCAGTTCAGGATACTACTATTAATAGCAATAAACAATTGGTACGAATTTCAGAAATTGAAGTGTATCCGAAAGATTTTGATGCATACTGTGCTATTTTAAAAGAAGAAGCAGCTGCCTCTGTAAAATTAGAACCAGGTGTAGTAGCCATTTTTCCGATGTACATTAAAGCTGATCGATCACAGATCCGTATTTTGGAAATTTACGCCAACGATGAGGCTTACCAGCAACATCTGAAAACGCCACATTTTCAAAAGTATAAAACGACTACGCTTACCATGGTAAAATCATTGAAACTACTTGACATGGCTGTATTAGACAAGGAAACAATGTCTGATATATTCAAAAAATAGAGGAGCAGCAAACTGTGGAATGACATCAACTTTGTGTTTTTATGATCAAACTTTAAGATAGCTGAAGATTTGAATTGATAGCTTAATACTTAATGAACTTAGTTCTGCGCGATTAGTGTAAAGCAATATAATCGGAACATGACAGCGGTGATCATGATACTTTTAGATCGATGTCGGCGCCGCATTCAGGTTCTGTCATCCTACTTTCTAAAGGTTTAAACGGAAATTCTTATATTTAACGTTATGCTAGCCTTTAACAAGATCTTTCTTTTTCTAATCATTTGGTTTTTATACCCATCAAACGGCTATAGCCAAAAATCTGTCACGATAACACAGCTCCAAAAACAATATGGTGGAACATGGATTGACAGAAAAACGACCAGATGCCTGCAGATAACTTTTGATAATGACCGATTTGCAACGATCATCGACTGGACCTGTAAATACCAAAGTCGAGAGCATGGCGATGTCTACAAGGCATATATCAAGAAAGACACATTGGTCATGCCCGAGGATAAGGATCACCATGCACCTTACAGTGAAATTACGATAGAAAACAATAAACTGATATACCGGACCAAGTTTACCGGTATACAGAAAATATCAATCTGGGATAAACAAGTATTTTCCCGGAAGTAATACCTTTGTGCATTTAGCCCATTTGCAAAAATTTACAAGATGGATGAGTAATTTCTATTTTTGGGAACTTAAAAAAGCTTGTCAAATTTAAATCTAAGCTATTCACCATCTTGTTTTCACTTCATGAGTAATAGGTATTATTGAAGTAGATATTCCTAATGCGATGACTCCCTATCATAGGCCTGACTATAAAAGATTTTAAACCTAGAACGGAAATTTTATCTCCTGCTCAATAATCGTTGTACTAAATCGTGACTCGATAACCCCTGTTGTACATAGTGGTCCTACGCTGATCAGTGAAATTTCACATTTATCTTCTCTCCAAATTCTAATAAATTTCTAATAAATTTCTGTTGATCCTCTAATGGCGTGTTAGCGGTATGCATTTTATATTTGCAACACATTTAAACAAAAACAATATGGACTCAGGCCCCCATTCAAAGACACAAGAGATAATTATTTAATTGCCCGCGAATCATCATAACCTTGTTTTATGCCGATTGCAGGCCTAAAACAACGTTATGTTTCATTTATCAAAACTGTTTAAAAAATATACACACGATCTTGTCGTGTATGACTGCTCAGTAGCTTCAGTTATAAGACCAATGATGGTGGTCGCTATAGTGGATCGCATCTGTGACAAGCAAAATTACCCTTTCAGGTACCTCTTTTTAAGATTATCATCCTCACTGTTGTATACGGTCAGGTATAGCCTCACACACACTAAAAATAGGAGGGCCAATGACACTATATGAATTTATTTTAAGATTATCTATCGCATTTGCACTTGGTGCAGCGATCGGCACTGAACGTCAATGGAGACAGCGGATGGCCGGACTAAGAACCAATATGTTGGTATGTCTTGGTGCCTGCATGTTCGTTTCACTTGGGGTGAAAGTTGGCGGAGATGCTTCCGGTAGAGTAATATCTTACGTCGTAAGTGGCATCGGATTTCTTGGTGCAGGAGTAATAATGAAAGACGGTGTGAACGTAAGGGGACTAAATACAGCAGCTACCCTGTGGTGCTCAGCTTCCATAGGAGCATCCTGCGGATTGGGTTTTCTTTCTGAAGCCACCATCTTTACCGTCTTTCTGATCATTACGCACGTGGTGATGCGTCCTTTAGGTACAAAGTTAAGCCGTATACCTGTAAATAGTACTGATAATCCAGTCGCGTATCTCTTAATTATAAAATGCAGACAAGATGTGGAGAATCATTTGAGAGTATTATTACTTCAGTTCACTGGAAGTGATGAAAAACTGTTGTTAAGATCGCTAAAAAGTACTGATGATGGAGACGCAAGCAGAGCAATAATAATGGCTGAAATACTGGCAAATAGCAATGAAGATGCGATTATGGAGCGGATTGCTGGACGATTAACGATTGAACATGAAGTTTCTGAAGTGAGCTGGAATAAAGCTGGTATGGAGAATGATCTTTAGCCCCATCGTAGATAGATTAATAACCCAAGGACCAATATCCAAAAACTAATAATTATTTAAAATATCTCATAATGATTGGGGTGATATCGCTTCATTTCCAATTGTATAACTAACAATATCTATTTAATATCATGATTAACGTAAAAGAGCGCTTAAAAGATAAAACGATTACTGACAGAATAAAAATTATGTCAAAAGGTAGTGATGAGGCTGCTGCGACCAAGCTGCAAAATGTTTCAAGATCGGATCAGGATTTTTATTTCGCCATGCTGGAAAGCCATATCGGCGGTTTATCTTCTATACAAGCCAAAGAGAGGTTAAGTAGATTTGGCTTTAACGAGTTGCACCATGAACAAGCGCCTACATGGATAAAGCAACTATTTCAGGCATTTATCAACCCCTTTATTGGCATACTTCTTATTATTGCCACGATCTCCTTTATATTGGATGTATGGTTGGCCAGTCCCGGGGAGACCGATTATAAAACGGTTGTAATGGTCGGTATTATGGTGATGGTAAGCTCTCTACTCAGGTTCTTTCAAGAATACAGGAGTAATCGGGCCGCTGAGCAACTTAAAAGCATGGTAAAAACTACCGCGACAGTTGTAAGGAATATGACTGAAAAGGAAGAGCTTGATATTAAGAAATTAGTGCCTGGCGATGTCATTTTGCTTTCTGCGGGAGATATGATTCCAGCAGACTGCCGTATCGTAAAATCTAAAGATCTCTTTGTAAGTCAATCTATGCTGACAGGGGAGTCTTTGCCCGTAGAAAAGAGAAGTTTGGCTGTTCGGGACGCTGAAGAGAAACCACTGGTAGAGCTGGATAACATCTGCTTTATGGGAACCAATGTGGTAAGTGGTTACGCGACAGCAGTTGTCGTCAATACAGGAAATCAAACTTATTTTGGCTCACTCAGTAAAGTTATTGTGGGTAAACGTGCCGAAACAAATTTTGATATCGGGGTTAATAAAGTGAGCTACCTTTTGATCAGTTTTATGGTCGTCATGGTGCCCTTGATCTTCATGATCAATGGATTCGTTAAAGGAAACTGGTGGGATGCACTGCTTTTTGCAATTGCCGTTGCCGTAGGTCTGACCCCAGAAATGCTACCCATGATCGTAACTGCAAATCTTGCAAAAGGGGCAGTGAATATGAGTAAGCACAAAGTGATTATCAAAAGGCTCAATGCCATCCAGAATATTGGAGCGATGGATGTGCTGTGTACAGATAAAACGGGTACGCTGACTATGGACAAAATCGTTTTGGAAAGACACTTGAATATTTTTGGACAGGAAGATGAAGAGGTACTCAAATGGGCTTATCTGAATAGTTTTCATCAAACAGGCCTTAAAAACCTGCTCGATGTTGCTGTCCTCGAACATGTGGAATTACATGACTACCTGAAAGTGGAAGAGCATTTTTTAAAAGTCGATGAAATTCCTTTTGATTTCCAAAGACGTAGAATGTCTGTTGTGTTAAAACAACGAAATGGTAAACATCTGCTCATCTGTAAGGGAGCGGTAGAAGAAATGCTTAATTTGTGCAGTCACGCCTTTGATCCGGGAGATGATAAACAGCTACATATTCAATCAGATCAGGTAATGCCTATGGATGAAGCGATGCGGAAGATGATTTTAAGAACTTCAAATAAACTAAATGAAGCAGGGCTGCGGGTTTTACTGGTTGCTATACGTGAATTTGATGACAGAGCACTGAATTATTCTTTAGAAGATGAACAAAATATGACGCTCACTGGATTTATCGGTTTTCTTGATCCTGCTAAACCTTCCGCTAAAGCAGCAATTGAAGCTTTACAGAAGTTAGGTGTGAATATTAAAGTATTGACAGGTGATAACGAGATTGTCACAAAGAAGATATGCCAAGATGTAGGTATTCCTTTTGATCAGGTACTTTTGGGGGCTGAAGTTCAAAAAATGACTGATATGGAATTAAAGGAACAGATTGGAGAGGTTTCTATTCTGGCAAAATTAAGCCCGGTTCAAAAATCTCGGGTTGTTAAAATACTTAAAGAAAAAGGTCATACAGTTGGTTTTATGGGTGATGGTATTAATGACGCAGCCGCACTTAGAGATGCCGATGTAGGGATCAGTGTCGATACAGCGGTGGATATTGCTAAAGAAAGTGCTGATATAATTTTGCTCGAAAAAGACTTGATGGTTTTGAGAAAAGGAGTAATTTATGGGAGGAGAACTTTTGGAAACATCATCAAATATATCAAAATGACTGCGAGTAGCAATTTCGGAAATATGTTCAGCATGTTGGGCGCCAGTGCTTTTCTGCCATTTCTACCGATGCTACCGGTGCAAATTTTAGTGCAAAATTTACTATATGATGTATCACAGGTATCTATTCCATGGGATAGAATGGATGAAGATTTTATTGAGAAACCTAAAAAATGGGATGCTTCAGGCATTAAAAGATTTATGCTTTATATTGGCCCAATTAGCTCCATATTCGATTATGCGCTATTTGCAGTTATGTTCTTTGTTTTTAAAGCGAATAATCCAGAACACCAAAGTCTATTTCAGAGCGGCTGGTTTATTGAAGGACTACTTTCACAGACATTGATTGTTCACATGATTCGCACACGAAAAATTCCATTTATCCAAAGTTGGGCTACTGCGCCTGTAGTGGCGTTAACTTCACTGATTATGGTTATCGGGGTATTAATTCCGTTTTCACCTTTTGCAGGTGCATTATATATGCAACAATTGCCACTGAGTTATTTTCCTTGGCTTATAGCCATACTAGCTTCTTACTGCACACTGACACAGTTTGTTAAAACATGGTATATCAAAAAATTCAATCAATGGCTATGATAGCCAAATGACTTAATCCGTTTAAGAATTTATTTACCAATGTTGTATTGCTTCCTATCTATAGGGCTTAATCGGACTCAGGGATCATTTGAAATGCTAGTCGCTAAGACGTTGTATACATACGTCTTAGCGTTTTAAAGAAGCGATATTATTCCTCATTTCCACTTCAATTGTTTCGCTTTAACATTATCTTAAAAAATATATAGAAGATCATTTTAAAACGATCACATTTTTACAACTAAAACAAGTGGTACTATACTTCCATTCTGCTTATATATATCCCAGCTATAATTTAAAATTTTAAGTCCTGTTATAGGATAAGAAAAAAGGCGACAGGATTCTTCACTTTTTTCCTTTAAAATGGTGTACGAGAGGATGATCGTTTCTTTTCCTTGAATCTGGATCTTAAAACTATGGTCTCCAGGGGTATCGTTGAAGAATATAATCTCCATAAATCCATTCATTGGTGAATTTTCTGAACCTTTAGTGATACGCCAGTCATAGAATGGTATGCCAGTTTCTCCAACACTGACACTTATATTCTTTTCGCCAAAAGCATCTGTCAAGATGAGGTTGGAACCACTTTCCTTATCTGTGAAGGTAAGGCCAATACGTCGAGGAGGTGCTTGGTTTAAGATATTATCACAATTACGGTTTTTTTTACAGCTTGCTATTAAGCAAAAAGTTGCAACTAGGATTAAAATTGGTGTAATTAACTTCATATTCAAGATTATAATAGATAAAGATACTGAATTATCCCGCTTGTGGTAATTTTTCAAATAATTATATTCGTTGATTTATGATAACGATAGGGATAGATCAATCTCTTGAATGCAGCTGATAGGACTTCTCACATTTCACCGTTTTTTAACTTACTGTGATTGATAGAATTGACAATACCTACAATTTCTTGATTATTTGGCATAGCTTTGGCGATGATTTGATCAGTAAAAAGCAAATAAACTATTTATTATACGATCGTCTTTTGTAAATACACAAATATTCGACTAAGTTTATTTAAGAAGTTTGTTTTTACATCGTGACTTAAATAATAGAAAGTAGTATTGTACATTTAATGCATTAAGCATGCATAATCAGAATTTTCAGTTGATATACCTAAATAATTATTTAAAAGGATAGCATGAAACCAATAATGCTTTTGATGACAGTATATGTCCTTTTCTCTTGTAGTCATAGTGCTAAAATAGAGGCTACTCATAATGCAAAGGACCACAATTGCGACTGTGAAAAGACGGTCGGAATAGACCGTGTTTTATTTGCCACGAACATTCGGTTGAAAAATGAGAAAAATAGGAGGGTATTGCTGTTTAATTGTGCTACTGTTCATACTGGCATCGCATCTATTAGTGATGCCGATGGTAAGAATGAACGTGAAAAATTTATCTATGACTTGGATTGTATCTCTGCAATAGAACAAAGTCAGGAACTGTCTGATGATTTTAAATATTATACGGAATCGATGCAATCTTGCGAAGATTTTTTTCAAAGCCTGAATGAGGAGAAGAAGTTCTTTTATGAGCTTACTTTTGAGAAGCAAAAGATCAAATCGATCTTAAAAGTGCAATTAGATTGAAAAAACTGTACCCCTGGATAGATCGAGTAAAACGGGATCAGGCCAAATGAATATAAAGTTCACGACGTGAACACTACAATAAACTAAGAATACTAACTTATTAATTATAAATTATTCGTCATGGGAACACTATTATTAAATGGAACGTTTTTCTTCTTATTATCTTGGACAGGCCAAAATAACCTTGCTAAGTATCCATATGCAGATTCAGTCGTTACCGTTCAAGTGGAACAAAAACAAGAAAATAAACCGGTCATGATTTTAGAGGCATTTCAGATTCTGGATAGCGATGGCGGTTCTGCTGAAGCTGTATTAAGTATGGATAAGGATGGAAAGTGTTATGTGGGTAAAGAGTTTATCGGTACTATTACGGCAGCAGGAGAATTGAAGTCCGACACAGGAGAGCTATTGGTCCATTTAAAAGGTAATGAGTTACTGTCCAGTGACGGAAAAGTTTCACTCGTCATTAAAGAAGACGGTACAATTTCAAATGGCTCTGGTAAAGATATCACTTGGGGAACGGATGGTATATTAAAAAATATGGAATTGAGTCTAAAAATTGTTCCTGTAGACAGTAAAGCAAAAAGAGCGGCTTCCCTTCTCGTATATTCCTTTTTTGGTTCCACAGAGACGGAAGTTCAGAAATAGGGTTTCAATTTGCGATCGCATGACAGATCAAAAAAGTAGGAGCGACATTTATAATTATGTAATGCTGCTAACAGTAAAATACGCGACTTTGACGGCAAATCAAAGTAATGGGAGTAACACAATTAAAATTTTGTGTTAAATTTGGATTAGAGAAATTGTAATACCAAATTTCGTAAGGGTCCAAAACATTGGCAATAATTTTTATTGAATCCGAAACCGATAAATAATGGCAAAAAAGAAAAAAACACTTCCGAAAAATTTCAGTGAATTAATTACTGAAAATAATATAGACAATCTTAAAAAAGTATTTGATACGTGTGAATTCGATGCAAGAGGTGGTTATGGAAAAGCAACAGCTCTTAGTTTTTTCAATGTTCCGGATGAACTTGTTCGCTGGTTGGTGCAAAGCGGAGCGGACATCGAAGCTGTCGATAGTTATGGACGTACGGCACTGCATCAACATGCGATGATGCGAAGTGGCAAATTAGCCGTCTTCTTAGAATTGGGCGCGAATGTCAAGGCAGTGGATAGCTATGGGGACACACCGCTACATTTTGCGGCTGGAAGTAGTTTTAATGCTTTATCTGTCAAACAACTTGTAGCCTACGGTGCTGATACCAAAGCGCTAAATTCATATAAACAAACGCCCCTCGAGCGAGCTTTAAGTAGTGCAAACAATATTGACATTGTACATTTGGTGGAAATATCGCGAATATTACTGCAAAGTGAATCCGAAATCACTCAAAAAATGAAGGATGAAATTACTCGAATAGGAGAAGGTTTTGAATTTCATCGGAAGAATTTTAATAAAGACTATTTACAAGAGACAGACCAGGCGTTAAGCAAACTCTATGAGATATATCAAGTTGCACCTGTCAAGAAACGTATTATGCATGATGGTGTATCACCAATAATTGCAAATGGAACAACCTGGGAGAAACAATTTGAAGAATTGTGGGAGTTTTTAGTGCCATCAAAGGGAAGCGCTGACACAGTGCAAGGGGAGGTTGTGCGAATTGCAGGGAAAGTACGTGATGAAATATACCGTAATGGGGGTGGAAACTGGAACATTGATTTCAAAAAAATGTTGGATGCATTTTACCTGCACTTAACTTCTGAGCATGCTTTACCTGCTACTGAACTTGAAGAGGCAAAGACTTATATCAAAGATATTCGTAATACTGGATTTGCTGATGATCTTAATTGCCTATGTGAACTTGCAACGAACTGGGTACGTCTAAATCCGACACCAATTTTGCTTAATAAGCCAAATTACAAGAGATAAATTAAATCACTACAGTCGACGTTTCTCACGACATTTCATTCTATTAAAATAAGAGAGGCCAATCGAAAGATTAGCTTTTCTTATTTACTACCTAATGGAAGATTTGCTACGATAGAATCAAATTGAAATGGGGAATAAATTGCTAAATAATTAACAACCTGAATATTGAAGTAATAGCGATTTATGGTGAAATATTAAAAATTTAACGTTGAATAATACTTATTTTTAAAGATAAAAATTTTAAATTCTGTATAGAATACTACATTTACTATTTCAAACACTGCCTTTGCTGTTTTATGGTTTTAGTTTTGCTATTATTGCCGCAAGTTTGATGCAAATTAAACTCAACATTATGAAAAAGCTAATTTTAACAGTTCTCAGTTTCTTTACTGCTTTATTTACAGTAAATGCGCAAAAAGGTATCAACTATTCCCACACGTACGCCGCTGGAGGGAAGCTTCTTATGTGTGTTGATAGTGCTGCGGAAAATATCTATTATGACAATATGTTCCCCAACCAACCTAGCACTTACTTTAATTATTTACCTGAAATCAGCAATGTAAGTATCCAAATCTATTTCAGAAAAACAGACAATGTACAGCACTATCGGTATAGCATTTTAGTTGATGATAAACCGATAGCTGTAAACAAGCCAATAGACCTAGCGCAACTAAGAAATGTCGATAGACCAGACGAAGCCTTCAGATCTGCAACACTTGGTGCTTTTCCTATTACCGGAAAAACCATTACAACCTTAGTCTACAGCATCGAAAAGCCCCTAGATATTGACAAATCTGTTTTTTACGGGAAGCCTATTCCCAACGCTAAAATAAAGGTTATTTCAAAACGGTACGCAACTGATAAAGGAGTCGACTACAGTTATATCGTTGATCCAAAACAAAACACAGCTATTGTTTTTACTGAGAAAGACGATGAACTTACCATTGTAAAAGACAGATCTGATATTGATTATGTTTATGTTATCTCCATAAAAGATAAGCAAACAAATAAAACAGTCTTTGAGTCAGCCTCATGGCAATATGGGGGCTATGTCGATGAACATAAACTTTCACCTTATGTTAAGATGAACAAAAACATTTTCAAAAAATCAGGAGATTACGAAATTAGTATTCAACCATTGATCAAGTGGAATACTTCAGCAACAAAAGATATCGATAAATATACAAGCAGATATACTCTTTCCATAACATTAGACCAAGAAAACTATAGCAAAAAAGAACTTTTAACATATACGCTAATTGTATTTTTTTCTATTGGATTAGCATCTTTTATTATTCTTTACTTTAGCAAAAAAAGAAATAAGAAAAAGCTAGTTGAAAATGAACAGCAAAAAGATACAGCAAAGCTACAACTTAGTTTAATTCGATCTCAATTAAATCCTCATTTTCTGTTTAATGCACTTTCTGGTATTCAAAATTTAATGAACAAAAACGACATAGACAACGCTAATAAATATCTATCTAAATTTGCTCGGTTGACCCGTAACGTACTTGATGATACAGAACTGATTAGTTTATCACAAGAAAAAAATTTACTAGACGATTACTTACAAATGGAGCAATTACGATTCGGCTTTAAGTATGAAATTAATCAGTCTGGAGACTTAGATTTGGATAACACTGATATACCAAGCATGTTGCTACAACCTTTTGTCGAAAATGCGGTGAAGCATGGCATATCGCAAAAAGCTAGCGAAGGAAAAATTGTGATTGAATTTATCAAACAAGCGAGCAATTTGTTGTTAAATATTATTGATAATGGAAATGGATTTGACACGAAAAACAAGAACGATGGATTGGGGCTGCTATTAACTGAGCGTCGAATAACACTATTGAATAGTGTTTATAAAGAAAATCACTTTACCTTAGCGATACAATCAAATTCTAACGGTACTAAAATAAGCTTAACAATAACCGATTGGCTATAATATGATGAGAGCAGTTTTAATAGATGACGAAATTTCTAACTTAGAAAACCTGCGGATTTTGCTAGAAAAGCATTGTCCGCAGATAACTATAATCGCAACAGCGCAAAGTGTAGGTGATGCAGTTGATGTTATTGAAAAATATGTGCCAGACTTAGTGTTTTTGGATATTCAAATGGGCGATAAGACAGGCTTTGATGTGCTAAAACTACTTCCAACGCGTAATTTCGATGTTGTTTTTGTTACTGCTTACGACCAATACGGGATAAAAGCTGTAAAATTCGCTGCCTTGGATTATCTTTTAAAACCGATTGATATTGAAGAGTTAATGAATGCGGTAAAAAAGGCCGAGCACAAATTTACAAGGCAAATACAAACCTCACAACTCGATTTTTTATTGCAACAGCTTAAAAAGCCAGAACCGACCATAAGCAAAATTGCCTTACCCATGCAAAGCGAAATAAGGTACATTGCTTTATCAGAAATTGTACGTTGCGAAGCCGATAATACATATACCCATTTCTTCCTTTCTAGTGAAGAAAAAATAACGATTTCAAAATCACTGAAGGAATATGCAGATTTATTGTGCCCTAACGGTTTCTTAAGAACTCACCAAAGCCATTTAGTAAACCCGAAATATGTAAAAAGTTGGCTAAAAGAAGATGGTGGTATTTTACTCTTAATATCTGGAGAAAAAATATCCATTTCTAAACCTAACAAGGACATTGTGAAACAAGCCTTGCAGCAGCTTTAAATGTTATTATTCTATTACAAATAGTTAAGGCAAGCTAAAACAAGATGTTATCAGATCTTTATTTACTTCGGGATCTGCCTCAGTCAGGTCCACAATGATATAGTGAAATAGATTTCGCCAAGGTACAAATCTATTGTTACTATAATATGTTGTTTATCAGCTTTTTGTTAATTTGTAAAAAGGGGTTCTATCAAACTTGTCCCAAACCCTTCGTTTGAATCCTAATATTTTTAAACAAGAAAAGCCAATCTTGCGACTGGCTTTTTCTCTGTGATCCCGCTGGGATTCGAACCCAGGACCCATACATTAAAAGTGTATTGCTCTACCAGCTGAGCTACGGAATCTTACTCTTTTTTTGAAGTTTCCTTCGTTGTTTGGAGTGATGCAAAGGTAGAAAAAACTAGCATACAGTGCAAATAAAACGACTATTTAATTACAAAGTCCTTTCTTGTCCTTTCATTTATAGGGAATTAATTTTTTAAAATTAAGAAATATAATCCCGATCTTCATTACTTAAAGTTGAATTTGGAACTGAAGATTGTTCAATTTCTGATGGATTAGCTGGATTTACTTGAATCACTTCTGTCTTTCTTTTCTTAGGTCTCAACAAAATACCCCCAATGATGATTCCGATAAAAAGAGTGATTGCTATAATTGATGATAATGCGAAGATATGCTTACCAAAAAACCAAAATTCTACCGGAGCAGTGTTCTGCATAAAAAAAATCGTAATTATGACGACTAAAATTAAAAGTATGATCGTTTTGAAATTCATTTTTCGCGTTTTTATTTACCAAAAATAATCATTGTCATTGATACTTTATATTCTTAAAGGTGCAGGATCTATTATTCGCTTTGATAACGATCTGAAGACTAGAATGAATATTGCACACGGTTACTAAATTAATTAACTTGTATTAATATATAAATAAACTTCTATAAGCATGTATGACCGTCTAAAAAAGTTATTGTCACCGCTTTTTATCTTCTGCCTCATACTATTGATCGCCAATGATTTTTATATGAAAGCAACTTTCCACAATGCGTTTACCGGAAAACTTTCTGATTTCTGTGGGTTATTTATTTTTCCTATTTTTTGGTCAACGATCTTTCCCCGTCATAAATTATGGATCTTTATCTTTACCGGAATATTGTTTGTCTTTTGGAAAAGTGAACTTGCCTCAGGACTTATAGAACTGCTGAATATCTTATTTAACATCCAACGAACGGTCGACCTAAGCGATCTTATTGCGTTGCCGATGCTGTTTGTAGGTTGGTTTTACATAAAAAACGATTCTATCGTGTTGATTGCTGATTCCTTAATAGCAAGATTAAGTACTTTGATTGTCTCAGGTATTACAATTTTCGCTTTCTGCGCAACTAGTCAGCAAAGGTATATCCAATCTTTTGATCAGCCACAATATGTCCTCTTAAAATCAGCTACAGTTCCCGATTTAAATTTATATGATGAATTTGAATTTTATCCGAAGGATTCTCTACTTGTGGTTAAGGTCAATCATTGGTATATTAATCGGCCCATTAGAAACGATGATTATAACAAGAATCATTCACTTGAAGATCTAGATAAAAATGTTGTAGCTAGGCTAGCAGATAGCACCACTGTAATTCCTTACGGAAAAATAACTACTCTGACTATTAATACAGCGGAGGGTGAGGATTTTTTAAGATTTAATGGGGGTCGCCTCGATGGTAAATTTAGTAGAAAAGTAAATGATAAATTAATCATTGAAGGATTTTACAAAATGGGGGTAGAAGACTCAACTTGGACTTTTACTTCCGGCGATAGCGATAACGTCGTCGTACAAACATTTGTAAATGGAGAACGGACAAGTGTCAAGCAGTTTGATCATGGTAAATTGGTTGCTAAGACTCATATTAATACCAGAGCATATACTATCCGAAATACATATGTTCAGATCAGTATTATGATTTTGATTATCATTTTCATGATCCGATTTTTAATCAAGAATTACCGTAATACATTTCCTCAAGAACTTAAACTAAAATTAGTTTGGAAATGGTTAATATGTCTTATATCGCCAATATTTGTCTGGCTATCCTACATTGGAACAAGGATTTTGCTCATGGATTTCAATGAAGATATTTTTGTGATATTAGCATCATTTTTATTTATTTCTGTAGTTGTGTGCCCGCTTATGTTTGTTGTTGTATTTTGGATCAAATTACGGAAGGAAATGGATATCCTGTTATACTGCCTAATATTTGGACTTTTATGTAGCATATGGACTTCATGTGGTACACTAATAGCTTTGTATAATTAGTTTTTGTCAAAATTTGACGATGATAATGCTCTTATCGGATTAAAAAAATGGAAATTTTGAATGGGGATTAAAGCAGAGACTATAGTATCAACAGAAATTTATCCGGAAATTTTGAACCTCTCCATAATGTACCAAAAATGATCCGATAGAACTTAAATGCTACTATTTATAATCTTTTTTTTAATTTCTTAAATAGGAAGCGAACTGCTGCGTAAGTGAGCAAGGAGAAAGCCAGATCTATGGCAAACGCCATTAAGGAATAGTTACTGAAATGCTGCATTTGACCTGTAAGCAGACTTTGTCCTGCACCTTCACTGTAGTACGTTAACGGAAATCCTACTGTAGTTAAACCATCATAGGCCATACCATTGTGATAAGAAAGCCAACTCAGTAAAGCGAAGATCAGTAGCGTAGCTAACAGATAGGCCAATACTTTTTTATAGTTACTATGAGGTTCTTCGTACATGATCATTTAATTTAGAAAAATAGCCTCTTAAAAAAGAGGCTATTTTTTCAGCTGTGATGGACAGCTATATGTTTTTATTAAAATTTATTTAGCATCGATATTGACCGCATTCAATCGTAATGAATTGAGGATAACGGATACTGAGCTTAGGCTCATTGCTGCGGCAGCAAGCATTGGCGATAACAAGATACCAAAAGTAGGGTATAAAATACCTGCAGCAATCGGAATGCCTAAAACATTATAAAGGAAGGCAAAGAGTAGGTTCTGTTTAATATTGCGCACTAATTTATGACTCAGTATTTTAGCTTTGGCAACACCCATTAAGTCGCCTTTCAATAAGGTTACTTCAGCACTCTCGATAGCCACATCAGTACCTGTACCCATTGCAATACCTATATCTGCCTGTGCTAATGCTGGAGCATCATTGATACCGTCACCAGTCATTGCGACTACTTTATTTTCCTGTTGCAGCTTTTTAATCTCCATCAACTTATCTTCTGGTAGCGCTTGTGCTTTAAAGTGTTTAATACCCAGTTCATCCGCTACAGCTTTAGCTGTTTTGGCATTGTCACCTGTTAACATAATCACATCAACACCATGATCCATCAGGTAATGGATAGCCTGTTTTGCCGTATCTTTTATTTTATCGGCAATAACGAGATAACCTAACAGTGTTGTTCCTTTAGCTAAGTAAGATACTGTACGGCCTTTTTCCTGTTCTACAGCAACTTGTTCTTTAACGCTTTCGCTGATCGCAATACCATCGTCCAATAACAACGATTCATTTCCAAGAAGCACTTTATCATTGGCAATATAACCAATAACACCTTTACCGTTTATGGTATCAAAACGATCTGTCTCTTTTAATGTTAGTTTTGACTCCTTTGCTTTCTTCACTACCGCTTCGGCTAAAGGGTGGGAGCTATTGGCATTCACTGAAGCTGCCAAGATCAACAATTCATCAACCGTACTGTCTGAGGTACTGAATACCTCTTCCAAACTCGGCCTTCCTTCGGTTATGGTTCCGGTTTTATCTGTCACCAGTACATTCACTTTATCTAGCTTTTCGAGCGCTTCCGCATTCTTTATCAAGATACCATTTTTTGCACCTTTACCGATTCCGACCATGACCGACATCGGTGTTGCAAGCCCCAGAGCACATGGACAGGCTACGATAAGAACCGCCAAAGCATTGGCTAAGGCAAAGGCCAGTTTAGATTCTACTCCATAGATCATCCAGACGACAAATGTTAAAATAGCGATGGCAATTACTATGGGAACGAATATGCGGGATACACGATCGGTTAACTTCTGTATTGGTGCTTTACTTCGGCTTGCACTATTGACCATTTCAATAATTTGTGCCAATAGTGTATCATCACCGACACGGTTGGCTTTCATTAAGAATGACTGATTACCGTTAATCGTTCCAGCACTCACTTTATCACCTTCATTTTTATCGACAGGAACCGGTTCCCCCGTTAGCATGGATTCGTCAATCGAGCTATGTCCAGAAGTTATTTCTCCGTCTACAGGAATCTTTTCTCCTGGTTTAACGCGTAAAATTTGTTCTAACTGGATGTCTGCGACCGAAATTTTCTTTTCCACTCCATTTTCAACTAGATTAGCTTCTGCAGGAGAAAGTTTTATAAGTTCTTTAATAGCTGAATTTGTTCTTGAATGTGCTTTCGCTTCCATTAGTTGTCCCAATAGTACCAGCGTTAAGATAACGGCAACAGACTCAAAATATAGTGCAACCTGACCATGATGACCTAATAATGCATCCGGAAATAGGGATGGAAAGAATAAAGCCACTACGCTGTATAAAAATCCTGCTCCGGCACCTAGACCTATCAAGCTGAACATATTTAAGTTCCAAGTTTTGAAAGAGGTCCAAGCACGCTCAAAAAACATCCAAGTGGCATAAAAAACAACTGGAATGGTTAAAAATAACTGGATCCAGCCTGACATCTTTGGTGTGATGACTTGCCCGATCGGGTTGCCAGGAATCATTTCACCCATTGATAATATAAATAAGGGAACGGTGAATAACAGCGCTACCCAAAATTTCTTTTTCAGTGTTTGATATGTGTGATCATCTTCCTCTGTGTCGGCATTTGCTACTAAATCCATACCACAGATGGGACAAGAACCCGGTTTATCACTTTGAACTTCTGGATGCATCGGACAGCTGTAAGTTAAAGCTGCTTTCTTTTCTGGCATTTTCTCTAAGTTCATACCACAGACTGGACAGGATCCTGGTTTATCATACAGTTTCTCGCCCTCACACATCATAGGACAATAATATTTACCCGCTGAACTGGCCGTGACCTTTGGAGTGCCCACTTTTTCATGCGAAGAAAAGTCTGTGGATTTAGTATCATGGTGATGCTTATCTGCTTTATCAGCTAAAGATTCAACTGGAACGAGAAACATACCACAAACAGGGCAGGAACCTTTTTGGTCGTAAGTTTTATCATGACCTTCACAAAACATAGGACAGATATATTTACCTGATGGTGCGCCTGCATTTTGGACTATCTGTTCATCTTTATTTTTTGATGAACAGCAAGAGGCGTTCGCACTTTCATCCTGTGTGTGTTTATTTTCCGATAATGACTCAACAGGTACTAAATGCATCCCACATATGGGGCAGGAGCCTTTTTGATCGTACGTTTTATCATGACCTTCACAGAACATAGGACAGATGTATTTACCTGATGACTTTTCCACCGTTTGGTTTATCTGTTCTCCGTTATTTTTTGATGAACAGCAAGAGGCGTTTGCAATTTCATCCTGTGTGTGTTTATTTTCCGATAATGATTCTGCGGGTACTAAATGCATACCACATACAGGACAGGAGCCCGGTAAATCGTACGTTTTATCCTGACCCTCACAGAACATTGGGCAAATGTATTTGCCTGAAACAGCTACTGCACTTTTTTTCGATTGATCATCTGCTTTATGATAGACTGAGTTCTTTCCGTTGTGATGACTATTGTTTTGCACAATGTGGTAATCACCAATTTCTGAAAGTGCTTTATTGCATTCATCTACATCAACACGATCTTCACTATCAATAATGACTTCCGGTGGATCTAATGTAACAGTAGCTTTTACACCTGGTATCTCATTTAGCTTATCTTCGACATTTGTGCGACATCCATTGCAAGTCATGCCGGATATTTGATATTTTTGATTCATAATCTGCTTTAAATTAACCTATACAAATATCCCTCTTTAGACAAAAATTAATGCTGTAACATTTGAGGTTTAAATTATAAGATTTTAATTAAGCAAGAAATATCCTTTAAATGGATATTTAGCTATCAGTAAAAGAACAAAGAAATTATTACTTTGTTTGTAAATGAAAATAGACCATGGATTTAAATCATAACAGAGATAAAAGAGACAGCTCGGGGCGGACTTCTCATATTTTAAATACTTCAGCCAATTTACTGGGAATTTGTTTTCTGGTCTTAACGACAATAAAAACGATGAAACTCACAGAGGGAAGTTTAATTGATGAATGTGCCGCTATTGCTATTTTCATATTTATGTCCAGCTGTATTATTTCCTTTATTGCGATGAAAAGAGGTGATCTAAGGGAAGTTAAAAGACTGGAAAATATTGCCGATATCATCTTCTTAACAGGCTTATTTGTTCTGTTTGCTGCTTCTATATTACTTGTGTTTAATCTGATATAGCGGTATGACATGAGAGTTAATGCTAATTCGGTTTTTAACCGTAAATTATTGCACTGCAGCCACCATTTATAAGGGTAATAGAATGCGAAATTTCTTCCGGTATCGTTAGGTAATGGTTCGTAACTTATTCGCCCTTTCTTCGGAAAGGCTTCGGGAATTGTCTATTGTGCCTCTACTGTTTGTATACTGTTTGTCTACCTTTCCTCTACATAAACAGTAGAGGCGGAGTATAGGCATAGTAGAGGATTAGTATAAACTCCCCGGTGAAGGGGCGAAGCAGACCCGAAGGGCAGTCAAATAAAACTCGAATTTGCGGAGAAAAGTTCTTGCCGTAGATAACTTGATCTTTTTTTAGTGTTGAATAAATTTTATGCTTTATTACGAAGCATGTATAAGCTAAAAGTCCAAAGAAGTCCGTGAAAGTCCATGGAAGTCCGTAAAAGTCCTTAGTCTTCTCGAGAATGCTTGCACAACGGCTCGATAATGATAGGGAACAACTCCGGGATTGATTCGGGTGCGCTTCGACTGTTCTTCGACTCGGCTTCGACCATAAGACGAAAACGAGTCGAATAAATGGCGAACAAAATACGAACCAGTCTGCTCGCAATCTCAAAGAAATCCCGAACATCTCTCAAAAAAAAGTCGATCATTCCTAATCTATTATTAATAACATACAACAGATCGCCATCACTATATCTTTACAATAGATCAGATTACTTGAAAACAAGTGATTTAAGCAATTTAATCCACCAGCACGAATCTTTGCTAGACTGGTCTAACAGAACTCTTTAAATCGCTTAAAATTAGCTTCAATATAAAGTGGTTAATTTTCAGAATGTGCTGTTCTATAGATATATTGATCAATAGATTGCAACAGTAATTTCAAGGATATATGCCTCAGAATCTTATTGCAGAAAAAAGTAATGTTTAAATGCCTTTGAAAATAATAGGATTGTTAGAAAATTACATAAATAGCATAACCTCAGGATGTTTGAGGATCGTTTTGATCAAAGGTTTTGTTTCTCCCTCAATAATGGTTTTGTAGTGCGGTTCTGGAATGAAAAGTTTAAAGGTTTTCTTTTCAATTTTTATAACAAAAATTGCACCGTGTACCACCTGCTTATCATCGATAACCATTGAAAATTCATCAACCGGTTGATTAGCAAGCTTATTCTTTTCAACTAATTTTATAAGTTTTTCCATAGCCAAAACTACATATTCTCGTCAATATAATGCGATATATTGACGAGAATATCATTAATTTTTAGCGATTAAATCTCTTAATGCAACGGAAGCGATTGCTCCTCCGAATGCAGCTGGCAGATAAGACATCGTTCCGTATGCAGATTTCTTATAGTTACTGCCATCGGTATACAACAGGGATGCTTTATCTGGCAATTCTGTAGAAAATACTGCTTTAAAACCACTTCTTATCCCATGTTTATATAACTTTTTACGGATATGATGAGCAAGTTTACAATTATAGGTTTCTCCGATATCTGCAATTTCTATTTTTGTAGGATCCATTTTTCCTCCAGCTCCCATAGAACTCACAAAACGAACTTTACGCTCTAGAGCCTGACGGATAAAAAATAATTTTGGCGTGATACTATCAATTGCTTCCACTGCATAGTCAGGATTAAGATCCAATAGATCGGAAATCTTTTCAGGAAGAACGAAATCTTCAACAATAGTCAAATCCAGTTCAGGATTTATAGATAACAACCGATCGCGCATGATCTGTGCTTTAGATTGACCATGGTTGGTTGCCAATGCTGGTAACTGTCTGTTTCTATTAGAAGGATCTACAGTGTCGCCATCAATGATGGTCATTTTGCCAACACCGCCACGGCAGATAAATTCCGCTGCAAACGATCCTACGCCTCCCAATCCCAAAACCATGACATGAGAATTTGCCAATTTTTCTAAAGCTTCACGCCCCACTAATGCCTCTGTACGCGATAGCCAAGTTAAGTCTTTCATATTTTACTCAAATACAAGTTGATAGTTTCTTATTATGTTTTCTTTTAATTCATTTATTGATATCTTTTTCAATTGTGCTGCATAAGCGTACAATTCTCTGATATCGGCATGCGCATCATCCGTTTCCAAAAAGAGCTGTTCAAGAGGAGTCGCTACAAGCGTTTCATCTAACTTTCCCGTGAGAATTGATGAACCAAACGAAAGGTAATATCCTTTTTTAAGCAATTGCTCAGCAAGTTCTCGATTCTTATTAAATCCATGAAAAATGATGTGACCTGTGAAATTTTCACTTTTTAAAACTTGCTGTACTTCGTCAAAAGCACGGACGCAATGAATGATCAATGGCTTACCGTATTCTTTTGCTAAGCTAACTTGTTTTTGAAAAACGTCTTGCTGCACATTTAGGGGCACAGATATTACTTTATCCATACCACATTCCCCGACAGCTAGAATTTCATGATCACGAAGCAATTCTTGCAGGATCGATATGCCTTTAAAAGGGTCACTTTCACTGATGTGCCATGGGTGTAACCCCGCGGTTACTGGCGGTAAATAATGATCATCTGGATCAGCATTCAGTATAAGATTAAATACGTCAAAGCGTTCAGTCTCTGACGAGTGATGCTGATGGGTATGGATATCAATGTATATCTGTGTCATAATCAGGCGCAAATTTCAGAAAAAAAAATGATGTTTGAGAATTTTATCTACTAAAGATATAGATATTTATTGAATATGTGTATCAAGAACTTGCAACATACCATTTGCTTTTAACAAGCATTCTTGATATTCGTCTTCAGCATTTGCCTGAACGGTAATAGCACCGCCTGTCTGAAAGGACAGGTATTTACTTTGTGCATTGTATAAAATGGTCCGGATCACAACATTGAAATCAAAATCACCTTCAGGACCGAAATAACCGATGGATCCTGCATATAACGAGCGTCTTGTTGCTTCAACTTGATCACAGATCTGCATGGCAGCAATTTTAGGAGCGCCGGTCATTGAACCAGCAGGGAAGGTATTTTTAATAACTTCAACATCCGCTACTTTTTGATCAATTTCACAGGTAATGGTCGAAATCATCTGATGAACGAGTTTAAATGTCTGAATTTCGAACAGACGATCTGCTTTGACAGATTTTGGTACTGCGCTTTTCGTGAGATCATTGCGAACTAAATCTACAATCATCACATTTTCAGCAATTTCTTTCGTAGAGTTTAACATGCCTTGGACGATCTTTTGATCTTCTTCAGCAGTTTTTCCTCGTTTTGCAGTTCCTTTTATAGGTTGGGAAATGAGCTGTTGATTCCTTTTCGCCAGAAATCTTTCTGGAGATGCGGAAAGGATGTAATTCTTGTTGAATTTAAAAAATGCCGCAAACGGCGTAGGGGAGATGCTGTTCAATTTTTCAAATGCCGCTACGGGATTTAAGTTGACCTGGTCAGCATAAAACTCCTGGCAGAGGTTGACTTCGTAAATATCTCCTCTTTGGATATGATCTTGCATTTTATTAAATGCAAGCATGTATTCAGCCTGAGACCATCTTGTCTGTATCTGGCCATCAAAACCCACAGAACCGGTCTGCCATGTGAAATCTAAAATGGTTTGATAGATTTGAGCAGGATTTTCAGCTGTTATCCAAACGGTATTTCCAATTGTTTTGATCGTAACCGCAGGAACAAAGAAATAGGCTAATGGAAATCCTAAAGGATCATCATGATGTGTTTCCAGTTCTTCGATTTCATTTTTCAGATCGTACGAAAAAAAACCAGGAATATAAGTATCTGGATATGTGTCTATAAATTTTTGAACATCCTGAAGTGTATTACCGGAAGTCGAGGTATAAGAGGAAGTTGCTTTTACTGCAATTAAGCAGTCAAATGCACTCCACTGATCGCTATGTCCATTGGAATGGAGATAAGCTACTTCATCAAATTGCGCTGCCCATTGCAGCGCTTTTTGATGAAAATTATTCGTTGAATCTATAACAAAATTGTCTTCGACCCGCATTAACTATTTAGTCAATTTTAATGTTTGTTTACGATCTGGACCAACAGATAGGAACGTGATAGGCACTTCTAATGCTTTCTCTAGATACGTAATGTAATTTTGTAATGCTGCAGGGATTTCACTTTGTTGCGTGATACCAGTCAGATCTTGATTCCAGCCGTCGATTTCTTCAAGAATAGGCTCAGCCTCGTTCGTGATAATCTCATATGGCATGTAATCGATTACTTTTCCTTCATGTTTGTAGTGTGTACAAACTTTGATTTTTTCGAAAGTATCCAACACATCAGCTTTCATCATGATCAATTCGGTAACACCGTTTAACATGATGGCATATTTTAAAGCAGGAATATCAATCCAACCAGTACGACGTGCGCGACCTGTTGTTGCTCCAAATTCATGACCTAATTTACGTAAGTTTTCACCTACTTCATCATGTAGTTCAGTCGGGAATGGGCCTCCACCTACGCGAGTAGCATAAGCTTTGAAGATACCATATACTGCACCAATTTTATTTGGAGCAATACCTAAACCTGTACATGCGCCCGCTGTAGTTGTATTTGAAGATGTAACGAATGGATAAGAACCAAAGTCAACATCTAACAAAGTACCTTGAGCACCTTCTGCCAATACTTTTTTACCATCCTTTAAATATTGATTCACTAAATGTTCTGAATCAACATGTGGAATAGTTTTAATGAATTCGATAGCAGCTAAGAAAGCTTCTTCTTTTTCAGAGAAATCAGGGATTTCACCGTAGTGTGATAAAATAGAAAGGTGTTTTTCTCTCAATTTTTCGTAACGCTCTTTGAAATCTGGCAATGTAGTATCACCCACACGTAGGCCATTACGACCTGTTTTATCCATATAGGTAGGACCAATACCTTTTAAGGTAGAACCAATTTTACCGTCACCCATTTTAGATTCTGAAGCAGCATCTAGTAACTGGTGAGTAGGAAGGATTAAATGCGCTTTACGAGCTAACACTAAATTTCCTTTACCTACTGGATCAAATCCAGCAGTTTTCAAATTGTCTAGTTCTCTCTTTAAGATAATCGGGTCGATAACAACACCATTTCCGATTAGGTTAAGAGTTCCTTCATTGAAGATACCCGAAGGGATCGTGTTTAAAACGAATTTTTTGTTATCAAACTCCAATGTGTGTCCGGCGTTAGGGCCGCCTTGGAAACGAGCAATTAAATCGTATTGTGGACAAAATACATCAACGATTTTACCTTTACCTTCGTCTCCCCATTGTAAGCCCAAAAGCACATCAACTTGCATAGCTTTTAAAGTATTGTGATTAAGAATTTATGTTAATTTTTTGAATTATCTAAAAACAAAATGTTCAGAAAAATGAGCAAATCATTTTCTGAACAAATGTACTATTATATTTCGCCAATCCTGAGATTAATTTGAAATAACCTCTTCTTTTGCTTTTGAGGCAGCGATTTTTTGTTGACAATCATTACAAACACCATACAGATTTAACGAGTGATGTTTGATATCGAATTTTAATAAATCACCCATTAAGCTTTGAATCTGGTTGATACGTGGGTCACAAAATTCCACCACGATATTACATTCAATACAAATGACGTGATCGTGTTGTTTAAAGCCATAGGATTTTTCAAATTGAGCCATATTGCGCCCAAATTGATGTTTAGTAACTAAGTCACAGGATACCAACAATTCTAACGTGTTGTATACAGTGGCACGGCTAACTCGGTATTTTTTATTCTTCATATGGATGTACAATGATTCTACATCAAAGTGATCTGTACGGGAATAAATTTCTTCTAAAATAGCATAACGCTCTGGAGTTTTTCTTAGATTTTTATTTTCTAAGTAAGCTTCAAAGATCTTTTTTACTGTTGCGTAATTTTCAGCTGCGTTCATATTAATCAATAAGATTCTTTACAAATTTACCAATTTTGATTCAATTATTGTAGTATTAAAAAAATGTGATATTCAGCTGATGTTTAACTCTCAGATTCATATCGTGAAACAGTGGTAATGCCGCGCACTTGTTTAAGCGTTTTCATTAGATTTTCCAATTGTTCTGTATCATTTACAAAGACCATAATATGTCCTTCAAAGATTCCCTCGTTACTGGTAATACTTAAGGAGCGAATATTAACTTTAAACTCCTGAGATATGACGGTGGTGATCTTATTGACCAAACCAACATCATCGATACCGACAATACGTAATCCGGTCAAGAAAGATACATCTGTTTGGGATGTCCACTTAGCCTTCATAATGCGGTAACCGTAGTTCGCCATTAATTTGGATGCATTTGGACAGCTGGTACGGTGTATTTTTATACCATCGTTTACAGTTAAAAATCCAAATACATCATCTCCAGGTATTGGGTTACAACAAGGAGCAAGGGTGTAATCGATTTTCTGCAAATCATCACCTAACAAGAGGGTATCCTGATCTTTTTTACTGAATTTCTCTACTAAACCACCAATATGTGTATTAAATTGGGTGTTTTGGGTACTCAGTGTCGCATCGTTGTTTTTTTCGTGCGCCACAAATTCCCGCAATTGTTTAATATCAACGAGTCCTTTGGCTACATTATAAAACAGATCCTGCGAACTTGGAAATTTAAGGAAATTCGCAATTTTATTTATATTATCAGTGTTATAGGTAATCTTTAACGTTTTCAGCTTACGCTCCAGAATTTCTTTACCATCTTCCGCCACACGACGTCTTTCTTCTTTCAGTGAAGAACGGATTTTGGATTTTGCTTTTGCTGTCACGACAAAATTCAACCAGTCTTCTTTTGGTGTCTGTTTGCTCGATGTTATGATCTCTACTTGATCACCATTTTGCAAAACATGACTTAAAGGCACCAATTTATGGTTGACTTTTGCACCGATACAGGTTGCTCCGATATCCGAGTGGATTTCAAAGGCAAAATCTAATGCAGTGGCTTCATGTGGCAATTGAATAAGGGCTCCTTTTGGCGTGAAAATAAAGATCTCATCGGAGAACAAATTCATTTTAAAGTCGTCCACAAAGTCCAGTGCATTCTGTTCCGGATTGCTCAGTACATCTCTAATTTTTTTGATCCACTGGTCTAACCCACTGTCCGAATTGGATTCTTTATATTTCCAGTGTGCCGCAAAACCTTTCTCCGCAATTTCATTCATGCGGCTGGTTCTGATCTGAACTTCAACCCATTGACCACGAGGTCCCATAACCGTGGTATGCAGAGATTCATAACCATTACCTTTAGGTGATGACACCCAGTCTCTTAGACGGTCGGGGTTTGGTCGGTACAGGTCGGTTACAATAGAATACACTTTCCAACACTCTGTTTTTTCACGCTCATCATCGGTATCGATGACAATACGGATCGCAAATAAATCGTAAACCTCTTCGAAAGGAATCGATTTTTTACGCATCTTGGTCCAGATGGAATGAATGGATTTGGGTCTGCCGAAAATTTGCGCCGTTATACCTTGTTCCTGTAATATTTCTTGCACAGGCTGAATAAAGTCGGAGATAAATTTCTCTCTTTCCGCCTTTTTTTCGTTAAGTTTTCGAGCGATAAACTTGTAGGTGTCGGGATCTGTGAACTTCATGGATAAGTCTTCCAGTTCAGACTTGATCGCATATAAACCCAGTCTATGGGCCAATGGCGCATATAAATAACTGGTTTCTGAAGCAATTTTCAATTGCTTATCACGTGCCATAAATTCCATGGTACGCATGTTATGCAGGCGATCCGCTAGTTTGATCAATATAACACGGACATCATCTGCCAATGTTAATAACATCTTACGGAAATTTTCTGCCTGCATGGAACTGTTCGGATCAAAAATTCCTGAAATTTTTGTCAGTCCATCAATAATACGACGCACTTTTTTACCAAACATCTGCTCGATCTCATCGAGTGTAATGTTGGTATCTTCAACCACATCGTGTAAGAGGGCACAAACTATTGAAGTTGTACCTAAACCAATTTCTTCTGCAGCAATCTGAGCTACGGCAATCGGGTGGAAAATATAAGGTTCGCCAGATTTTCGACGCATTTCTTTGTGACTTTCTAATGCGAGATCAAATGCTTTTCTGATCATCTGCTTGTCACCTCGTTGCATCGTTGGTTTACATGCGCGTAGTAATGCTCGGTATCTTTTACGTATTTCTTTATTTTCTGCTTCTATATCAATCACATAATCTTTCATAAACTTGCAGTTGCATTATGATTTTAAAAATACATTTCTTAAATTAGTTATTGTTAATTTAAAGGAATAAATAGTAAACCCGATTTATTTTTATTAAATGTAATAATTTTTTAATACTATTGACAAAAAAAGACAATTTTTAAATTGTAATGATCAGAATAAACTTACGCTGGATACTATCTTTACTTGCTTTTATCCCTTTTTTTGGGATGTCTCAAGCACTGACAGTACCGCTCTACGGGGAGGGGCAGCAACAAGTAATTGAAGAGTATAATATGACCACATTAGAGAGTGGCGAGCGGCTTCCTTGGTTCTTAATTCCAGAGGTCAAAATATCAAAACCAAGAATATGGACTTCGGAAGATGCTAAAAAACAGTACCTAAGGCTAAGACGAAATGTGTTAAGGGTATTGCCTTATGCTATTTTTGCTCAAAAAAGATATGATCAGTTAGACCGGGAACTTGCATTGGTTTCTGATAAAAAAGAACAGAAAAAGCTGATTGAAACATGTGAGAATGAAGTGAAGTCGATGTTTAATAGGGAAATTAAAAATATGAGTATTACACAGGGGAAAATTCTCATTAAACTTATAGACCGACAAACAGGACATTCGAGCTATGAAATGGTGAAACAGATGAAAGGTGGGTTATCTGCTTTTTTATACCAAGGGGTAGCTAAAATATTTGGACATAACCTAAAAAGTACTTACGATCCGAGAGAAGATTTTGAAATAGAAAATATCATTAGAGAATTTCAAAAAACGAGAAGAGATCCACAGTATTTTTAAAAATTATTAATTTATGAAGACAGTTTATGATTTTAAAGCCCTACAGTTCAATGGTCAAGAAAAATCATTAGCTGACTATAAGGGAAAAGTATTGCTCATTGTAAATACGGCCAGCCAATGCCTGTTTACGAGCCAATTTAAATCCTTAGAAAAACTTTACCAGACCTATAAAAATGATGGTTTTGAAATTCTTGCTTTCCCATCTAATAATTTTGGAAAACAGGAACCACTAACTGGTTATACGTTAGAGACTTTTTGTAAAATTAACCAACAAGTTCATTTTTCTGTTTTTAAACGTACACATGTCATTGGCGAATATGCCTCGCCCTTGTATCGTTATCTTGCTCAAAAGGAGGAAAATGGACATGTTTCGAGTAAACCACTATGGAATTTTCACAAATATCTGATCAATAAAAATGGAGAGGTAGTCGACTATTTTTACTCAACAACCTCACCAACGGCGTCTAGAATCAAAAAACGTGTTGAGCAATTATTATCTGAAGGGTAGAAAGAACGAAATGTTTACTACTTTTGTCTATATTTAGTTGGTTAAACATTGAAAATAGACTCGCATGATAAAACTTGATTTATTAGTAATTACTGTGCATCCGGATGATGCAGAATTAGGGGCCGGAGGTACAATAGCAAAATATGTTGCTGCGGGTAAAAAAGTAGGTATTGTAGATCTTACGAGAGGGGAACTTGGTACTCGCGGTACTGCTGAAACCAGAGATCGTGAAGCAAACGATGCAGCTGCAATATTGGGCTTAACGGTAAGAGATAACTTAGCGCTACGTGATGGTTTTTTCAATAATAGTGAAGAAGATAAGCTTGCTGTCATTCAGGCGATCCGTAAATATCAACCAGAAATTATAATCACAAATGCCATTACTGACCGCCATCCTGATCATGGCAGAGCAGGTCACATGGTGAATGAAGCATGCTTTTTGGCAGGTCTAAGGAAAATAGAAACGATAGCAGACGGAATTTTACAAGAAGCTCACCGTCCTAGATTGGTGCTGCAGATGATTCAGGATTATTATATTAAACCTGATATTGTACTGGATATTACGGATTATTATACGATTAAGGAAAAATCAATATTAGCGTATAAAACACAGTTTTATACAGGCGAAGAAACGAATCTCGACGAACCGCAGACCTATATTTCGAATCCCGATTTTATGGAATCTACAGCTGCAAGGGCGCGAGAATTTGGTAGATCGATACAGGTAAAATATGCTGAAGGGTTTACGGCAAAGAAAATATTAGGTGTTGATGATATATTTCATCTGATTTAATTTAAAATAATCAAATAAAAGCCGTTTCTTTATTATATTAAGAAACGGCTTTTGCTTTTACAGCATATATTACATGAAAAATCAACAATTCTCGCTACAGGATCGAATAAAAAGTTTTGCATATGCATTCAATGGTTTCAAAATACTGTTGATAGAAGAACATAATGCGCGTATTCATGTAGCGGCAACTATTGTGACCATTGTTGCTGGAATTTACTTTGATATCGCTGCGATTGAATGGATGATCATCTTACTCTGTATTGGTGCTGTTTTTGCGCTTGAAATAATTAATTCCGCTATTGAAAATCTTGCGGATCTGGTTTGTCAGGAAAAGAATGATTTTGTAAAAAAAGCGAAAGATCTAGCAGCTGCCGCAGTATTAACAGCAGCGATCGTTTCTGTGGTTATAGCAATGTTCATTTTTGTTCCAAAAATAATGGCGATATGGTTTTAATTAGGGCTTATGAGCTACGGGATCGGGATGTCGTACTCAATATTATGCAAGAAAATATTCCAGCTTACTTTGCTCAGGATGAAAAAGAGGATTTGAAGTATTATCTGGATTTTGAGATGCAGCAGTTTTTTGTTCTTGAAGTAGACAATAGAGTGGTGGCATGCAGTGGCATTACCGTTGAGCTGGAAGAGCATAGGGCTGTAATCTGTTGGGATATGGTCCTTCCTGCAGAACAGGGTAAGGGATATGGCAAAAAGTTGCTGGAACACCGTATAGCAATTTTAAAAGAGCTGAAAACGATCGACCGCATCATTGTCCGTACTTCGCAACGTACTTATCTATTTTATCAGAAAAATGGCTTTGTTTTAAACCAGATTGTAAAAGATTATTGGGCGAAAGATTTTGACTTATACAGTATGGAATTGCTCTCTTAATCAAGTAAATTAAATAAAAAAGAGATCAATATAAAAAGAGGGATAATTAGAGCGGCAATAATATTGAATCTGAATTTTGGAATTTCGTTTTTACGGTATAAGAAAACAGATTCTACTATTAAATAGATAATCCATAGCAGCAAAAAGATTCCCATATAAAAAATTATAGCTAAGCTATCGGCTGTACCGCAACGTCTATTTGGATCTAACTGGGACAAACCGATGGGAATGGCCATAAATAAAAGAATGATCAATGCGACTATTCTGATTAGAACGTGTTTTGTCATACAATCTTTTTTTATTAATACACATACATAAAAAAAGGTAACCTTTCTGGTTACCTTTAGCTGTTTTTTACAATCGAAATTGTTATTTCTTTTTGTCAATTTTGTAAAGACGTCCTAAATCTGTAATGGCATAAAGCGCTCCATCTTTACCTTGTGTGATATCTCTGAAGCGTTGTCCTTCTTTTGCTAATAACCTTTCTTCGCCTACGACTTTATTATCTTTAATAACTAGACGGGCAATATGCGTACTGCTTAGTCCACTGATGAATAGATTGTTTTTCCATTCAGGAATGGCATCTCCTGTATAGAATGTAATACCGCTAGGTGATAATACGGGATCCCAGTAATAAACCGGTTGCTCTAATCCTTCTTTTTGTTGGATAGGTTCTCCAATTTTTTCACCACTGTATTCTAAACCGTAAGTAATGATTGGCCAGCCGTAGTTTTTGCCAGGCTCGATACGGTTTAGTTCATCTCCACCGCGAGGACCAAATTCTGTCTCCCATAAATCACCCGTTTCAGGATGAAGTGCCAATCCTTGAACATTTCTATGTCCATAACTGTAAATTTCTGGTCTTACATCTGCTTTCCCTGCAAACGGATTACCCGCTGCTGGAGCGCCATCTGTTGTTATTCTAACAATCTTGCCTAATCCTGATTTTAGATCTTGTGCCTGAGGTCTGGTGGCTAAATCTGAACGTTCACCCGTACTTACAATTAAATTACCAGATTTATCAAATAGGATACGTCCACCATAATGTAGTTTACCTTTGTACTTTGGTGTAGCGCGGTAAATAACTGCGACATTTTCAACTGTCTTCTCATCTGCGGCTAATTTTCCTTTACCGACAGCTGTTAGGTTTCCTTCAGCACTTGGCTCAGAAAAAACAAAATAGATCATTCGGTTTGTTTCAAAATTAGGATCTATCGTTAGTCCCAATAAACCACCTTGACCATCTGTATCCACTTTAGGTAGACCTGTTATCGGTTCAGAAACTTTACCGTCAGCAGTTGCTATTCTAAAGGTTCCTTCTTTTTCGGTAATGAGTAAACGTCCGTCCGGCAAAGACGCAATTCCCCAAGGAGACTTCAATGTTGTATTGAGTACAACTCCTTCAAATGGTGTAGTGGTTTTTACACCGGCGATACGGGTCTGGCCTTCAAAGGCAGGTTTATATTTTGTATTTGCCGCATTCGTTTCTACAGCAGGATATATACTATCTACTGTATTATTGTTCGTTTCAGCACCTGTAGTACCGTTAGAACAAGAATATAATGCGAAAGAACTAATCAGGATTGTGGCTAATTTACTTTTCATAGACAAATTGAATTGTTTCATATCATATAAAAATATAAATAATTTATTTAAAAATTACATGCAAAGCGTTTTATCATGAAATAAAGCCTTTTACATACTGACGTGTAATTTCATGTTTGGGATTTAACAGTACTTCTTCTGTTTTTCCAAATTCAAGAATTTCGCCGCCATAAACAAAAATGATATAATCCGAAACACGGCGTGCCTGTCTCAGAATATGCGTGACCAACACAATGGTATAATCTTTCTTGAGTTCAATAAGTAGATTTTCGATCGTCTGCGTCGATATTGGATCTAATGCAGAGGTTGATTCATCGCCTAATATAATCTCAGGCTTGACGGCAAGCCCACGTGCCAGGCATAGACGCTGCTGCTGCCCAATGGAAAGTCGTGTCGCTGATTGATCCAGCCGATCTTTCACCTCTTCCCAAAGTCCGACATTCTTCAACTGTGTTTCTACGATCTCATTTAATTCCTTTTTACCTCTTGTCCCATGGATGCGAGGGCCATAAGCGACATTGTCATATATCGACATCGGCAACGGAAATGGTTTTTGAGATAGTAGGCCCATTTTTTTTCGAATATGTGTTACTTCGGCATTTGGGGCATATATATCTTCGCCATTGACAAATACAGAGCCTGAAACCTGAACTCCTTTCGTATCATCAATAAGTCGGTTTAAGGTTTTCAGTAACGTCGTTTTCCCACAACCAGAAGGACCGATGATCGAGGTAATGCTGTTATTCGGCAATGACAAATTGATGTTTTTCAAAATATGATGACCGTCAATATGAATATTCAAATCCTGTATCTGAATATGCGGTTGAATAGCCGGTCTTACAATTTGTGTTTGTTCTGTTTCGATGATAGGATGTGCGTGCATATGACAATAATTAGAATAATAAAAGTTAAGATAAGTGCTGATGCGTAAGCACGGCCTTGAACTTCTGGAATAGGACTGCTCAACTGGAAGAAGATCGCTAATGGCAATGTTGCGGCGGGTTCGTCAATATAACGGGGTAAATTGTCGCTAAATCCTGTTGTTAACAAAACTCCGGCAACATCTCCGATAGATCTTCCAAATGCAAGTAAGATTGCTGTAAATATTCCTTGTTTAATGTGTAAAATAAAAACTTTTGCGACTTCCCATTTGGTCGCACCTAAAGATAAAGTAACATGTTTTAAGTCTGTGGGAACTGTTTTGATGATTTCATCGACTGTTCGCACCACAATTGGTATCGTTAGCAGTGTAATGGTAATAATTCCACCTAAAAGGGATGCGCGGATGCCAAAATAAACCATAATGGTAAATCCTACAGCTCCGTATACGATAGAAGGAATTCCGTACAGGATATCAAACATTAATTTCGAGTACTGCGCTAGTCTCGATGATGTTTTGATGTATATATTTAAATATAAGGCGATCGGCACACCGATTAAGGTTGCCAATATAGTTGCTACACCTGCAAGGTAAAGAGATCCTAATATCGCATTTAAAATACCACCTTCTTTACCCATGTAAAAGCCCCCCTTTGGTAATTGACTCACCATTTCCCAAGATAGATAAGGCAACCCTTTATATAGGATGGTGCCGATTATAAAAAAAAGTGAACCGGTGACCAACATTCCGGAAAGATGCATAAAACCTTTTGCAACTTTCTCTTTAAAAAGTCTTGTTTTAAGATTATCCATTATGCTTGCCCTCCAATCTGTTTAATATGATGCGTGAAATGAGATTGAATCCGAAAATAATAACAAAAAGGAGTAAGGCTGAAAACATCAGTGCCGAATCGTATAATGGTATTGACATCATTTCCCCAAAATTGTTTGCAATGAGTGCGGGAATAGGATAACCAGCATCAAATATGGATGTCGGTATTTTAGGAACATTACCGCAGACCATCAAAACTGCAATTGTTTCGCCGAATGCTCTGGAGATCGCCAATACAATTGCGGCTATTATACCAGGTTTTGCTCTTCTAAGTATGACTTTTTGGGCAGTTTCCCATTTGGTAGCGCCCAAAGACAATGATGCTGCTTTAAGTTCTGCCGGTACCGTTTTTAAAACCTCGACCATAATACTGATCATGATCGGGAAAATCATCACTGCGAGCACGATTCCTCCAGCCAAAACAGTGTAACCCGAAGTAGAAACCGCAAAAATGGGCGCAATATAAGATTGTATTGCAGGTACGATAAATAATACACCCCAAACCCCGTATAACACAGGAGGAATGGCTGCCAGAACATTGATAAGCGGTAATATGACATTTTTCAAGGTGTCTGACGCATACTCTGTTAAGTAAATAGAGGTTAAGATACAAAGTGGGCATGAAATCAATAGCGCAACCAATGTGACACTGAGTGTGCCCATAATAAAGGGTAGGAAACCAAAACTTCCTTTCATAGGTGCCCACACATGATTTGTCAATAGTTCAAGAATGTTAAACGATTCAAATAAGGGTACTGATTTAAAAGTCAGTCCGATACCGATTATAATGACCACTGAAAGTGAAATGAGCAACAAAACAAAACTGACCTGTTTTGCGATTGCATTTTTTAATAACCTTGTTTTTAGCATATTACAGTTTAATCAGTTCTTTATTAATTAACGACTCTGTTAATGGCACATATCCATTTTCCAATAAATAACTCTGCGATTTTTTCTTTAGCACAAATGAAATGAATTCTTTAACGAGCAAATTATCAGGCTTCCCTTTTGTGATAAACGAAAGATCTCTGGCTGGTGGGCTAGGGTAATGGTTGTTACTGACAGCATCCGTTAAATCATCTATCGTACTATAAAAATCTTCGTTTTCACTGATGTGCCCATCTGCATCTAGATCGATTGGCAAGACATCAATTTTATCCATTACTTTTTTTGTTTTTAAATCATAGACGTAATTGATATTGTTAAATCCTATGGCATTTTTGTCGTCTTTAATTGCCTGTGCAATTCCTGGATCACCAAAGATTCCCACGCCTTTTAAATCCTCCTGCTTACTTTTAAAGAAATTGGCCCAAGTTTCGGCGGCACCGGCGGCATCAGCACGTGTGTACACGATCACCGGATCTTTTGAAAATCGCGCGTCGATCTCGTTCCAGGTTTTATATTTTTTATTGATAAAGATATTTTTGAGTTCCGTATGGGTCAAACCACGTTCCTTAAGTAAGGTATAATTTGGATTTTCGGCATTAATGGTACAGATCACAGCATCTTTAGCAACATGGATAGGAAAGGCGCCTTTTGCTATTTCCTGTGGATGAAGATCGCGGGAAATAAGTCCGATGTCGACCATACCGGTCAATGCATCTGCAATTCCTTTGCCTGCTCCGCCAGCTGAAATATTAAAACGCACATTTGGATGTTCCTTTTTAAACTCTTCACTCCATAAGACTACTAAAGGATAGAGTGCAAACGCTCCAGATAAGGAAATATTACCTTCAAATCCTCTTTCTTTTGTATAGCCATTCTCTATTTTAGGAGCACATGCGTTATTCGTAAGTAACAACAATAAGCTTAATATAAGTATATTACGGTTGTTTTTTTTCATTTTATCTATCTCTATAGGATTGGTCTACAATAATATTTTTGACAAATATATATTAATTTAATAGATTTTATAGATTATATAGTTTTTTTTTCTACTTTTGAACCAAATAGAAGAGAATACAGACCAATAAATAGAATTTCAGCATATGCAAAGTTTCCGTACAGAGCTTGAAAACCCTGTGGTTGAGCAAGAGATTATTGATTTAGAAAAGAAAATTAGACTTTTTCAGGAAGGGAAAATTACGGATGAAAAATTTCGTTCATTGCGCCTTGCAAGAGGGGTTTACGGTCAACGTCAACCTGGAGTGCAAATGGTGCGTATTAAATTACCTTTTGGAAAAGCAACTTTCAAACAAGTGATTAAAATATCTGATGTATCGGATGAATATGCGATTCGCAATCTGCATATCACGACCCGTCAGGATATTCAGATACACTTTGTTAGTCTAGATCGCACACCAGAGTTATGGGCCAAATTGGCAGAGGATGATATTACTTTACGTGAAGCCTGTGGTAATACTGTGCGTAACGTAACGGCATCACCTACAGCCGGAATAGATCCAAAAGAACCTTTTGATGTTTCTCCGTATGCGCAGGCCGTTTTCGAATTTTGTTTAAGAAACCCGATCTGTGCGGAAATGGGTCGTAAATTTAAGATGTCATTTTCTTCATCAGATGATGATACTGCTTTTTCATATATCCATGATCTTGGCTTTATTCCTAAAATACAGGTTATTGATGGTAAAGAAGAACGTGGTTTTAAAGTTCTGTTAGGTGGTGGATTGGGTTCTCAACCTTTTCTAGCACACTTGGTACATGAATTTTTACATGAAGATCAGTTGATTCCGTTTGTTGAGTCTTCTTTACGTGTATTTGACCGCTATGGCGAGCGTAATAATAGAAATAAAGCACGCTTTAAATATTTGATCCAAAAATTGGGTATTGATGAAGTGTTAAGATTAATTGCTGAGGAACGCGTTGCTAATCATGTAAAATCTTTTCAGATCAACCGCGATACGATCACGCAACCGACTCCACCGGATACGGATGCCGTGGAAAGTTTATCTTTGGATTTAGATCCGGATTACCTGATCTGGAAGTCAACAAATACTTTTGAGCAAAAGCAGCAAGGTTTTTATGGTGTATTTGCTAAAATATCTACTGGTGATCTTCCAACTGAAAAAGCACGAGTTTTGGTTGCTGGACTGGAAGGTCTGGTTGCCGATGAAATTCGTTTCACTCAGAATCAGGGATTGTTGCTTAAGTATGCTACCGAGAAAACGCTTCCTCATATTTTTAAATTATTGACGAAGCTTGAGTTGGCTTCTCCTGGATTTGAAAGCACGTCTGATGTGACGACCTGCCCAGGTACGGATACATGTAATCTGGGTATTTCAAACAGTACAGAGATGGCACGGGTTATTGAGTCATACATTCGTGATTTTTACGCAGATTTTGTTTACAACCGTGAACTGAAGATCAAAATTTCAGGCTGTATGAACTCTTGTGGACAGCATGGATTGGCGCATCTGGGTTTTCATGGAAGTTCTGTAAAAGCAAACGGTAAAGTCGTTCCTGCTGCACAGGTCATGATCGGTGGTGGTACTGTTGGTGATGGTGTAGGTCGTGTGGCCGAAAGAATTATCAAAGTACCTACCAAAAGAGTGCTGCACGTGGTTGACCTGGTTTTAACGGATTATAAAAAGAATGTTCAGGAAGGTGAAAACTTTCATGCTTATTATGACCGTCAGACCAAAAACTATTTTTACACCTTATTGAAACCTCTGGCTGATCTAACAACACTATCTGATGATGAATATATTGATTGGGGTCATCAGGAGACTTTTGAAACAGCGATCGGTGTGGGTGAGTGTGCGGGAGTCATGATTGACCTTGTTGCTACTTTGATCTTTGAAGCTGAAGAAAAAAGAGCTTGGGCGGTTTCTGCTCTTGAGGAGAAAAAGTATGCGGATGCTATTTATCATGCCTACAGTACTTTTATAGGTTGTGCTAAAGCATTATTATTGGATAAAGGTGTTAATGTGAGTTCACAGCATGCTGTGATCCAGGAGTTCCAAGCGCAATTTGTGGAACAACATATTTTTGAATTGGAAACTACGTTCCCAGAACTGGTTTTGCAAATAAATAAGAATGAGCCTACTCCAGAGTTTGCTGAAAACTACCTTGAGAGCTTGAATACATTCTTTAACGCTGTGTATGAGTATAGAAATGCGGTGAAAGTTAATTAATGAGGAGGATAGAAGATGAATATTAAACCAAAAGTAACTTTGGTCGGAGCGGGTCCTGGTGATCCTGAATTGATCAGCTTAAAAGGTATAAAAGCGATAAAGGCAGCGGATGTAATTTTATACGATGCTTTAGTGGATGAGAGTTTATTGGATTTTGCCAGTGCAAACTGCACGAAGGTATATGTTGGGAAAAGAGCGGAACAGCTTTCTACTTCACAAGATCAGATCAACCAGTTACTGGTCGATTATGCGCTGACTCATGGTCATGTGGTACGATTAAAAGGCGGAGATCCATTTGTATTTGGACGTGGTGGTGAAGAACTTGATTTTATTAATCAATATGATATCGAAACAGCGGTTATTCCGGGTATTTCCTCTAGTATCGGATTAACGGGCCTCCAAAAGATTCCTTTAACTTATCGCGGTATCAGTGAAAGTTTTTGGGTGATAACTGGCTCTACAACTGAAGGGAAACTCTCAGAGGACTTGTATGCAGCTGTTAAAACAAATGCAACAGTAGTGGTGCTGATGGGATTTGGTAAGCTAACAGAAATAGTCGCATTATACAAACAGCATGGTAAAGAAAATCTGCCTATTGCATTGATTCAAAATGGCTCTATGCCAAATGAAAAAATTATTATCGGTACGATTGACGATATACTGGACGAAACTCAGGAAAAACGCATTGGTGTACCGGCTATTATTGTTTTGGGCGAAGTTGTTTCTAAGCATCCGAATTTTAAACATATTATTGAAAAATACGCAACTGTTTAAATGAATACGCTATTTCCAATTTTTGTCAAGCCAGATCAGATTCACATTTTATTAGTGGGAGGTGGACCGATCGGGTTAGAGAAATTTCAAGCAATCATTCAGAATAATGATAAAGCGCATATAACAGTAATTGCGACTAAAATATGTCATGAATTTAAAATCATCATGACGCAATATAAGCATATCGTTTTTGAAGAGCGTGATTTTGTGGAATCGGATCTTGATGAAAAACATCTCGTGATGCTGGCAACAAACAATCATGAACTTAATGATCAAATAAGAGCGTTAGCGAGTTCAAAACATATTTTGCTGAATGCGGCAGATAAACCGGAACTATGTGACTTCTATCTTGGATCGATCGTTAAAAAAGGTAATTTGAAAATTGCGATTTCAACGAACGGTAAATCCCCGACAATAGCAAAAAGAGTAAAGGAGTTTTTACAGGAAATGCTTCCTGAGGAGATTGATGAAACATTGGAATTGATGAGCCAATTGCGGAATCAATTAAAAGGTGATTTTCAGTCAAAAGTCACGGCGCTGAATAAACATACAAAATCATTAATTGAGAGAGATGGAAATTAGTGGAATTAAAGAACTTTTATCAGGAAAACAGGGAGCGGATCTGCTTCAGGCTATTACTGAACAATATCCTGATCAGGTTGTATTTTCGACATCTTTCGGTATCGAAGATCAGATTATTACAGATTGGATAGGAAAGAGCAAAGTGAATATCAGGGTTTTTACTTTGGATACGGGAAGACTTTTTAAGGAGACTTATTCGTTATGGAGCAGAACTGCTGAGCGCTATGCGCTAAAAATTGATACGTACTACCCGAATACCGAAAAGGTTCAGGAATTTGTTTCTGAAAAGGGGCCGAACTCATTTTATGAGTCTGTTGAAAATAGAAAATCTTGTTGCTACATACGCAAAATAGAGCCTTTACAGCGGGCTTTGCGAGGTGCCAAAATTTGGATAACAGGAATTAGAGCGGAGCAATCGGCGAATCGTCACGATATGGAGTATATCGAGTATGATGAGGGGAATAATATTATCAAAATTCATCCGCTATTTGACTGGACTTTTGAGATGGTTACCAATTATATTAAAAGCGAGCGTATACCTTACAATATACTGCACGATAAGGGCTTTCCGAGCATCGGATGTGAGCCCTGTACCCGGGCTGTTCAGGAGGGTGAAGATTTTCGCGCCGGCCGATGGTGGTGGGAAGATCAGAGTAAAAAAGAGTGTGGATTACATGTGACAACAAAATAAAGCAAGATTAAATGGATTATTTAGATCAACTAGAAGCAGAATCAATCTATATATTACGTGAAGTGGCCGGGCAATTTGAAAATCCTGCGCTCTTATTTTCTGGTGGAAAAGATTCTATTACTTTGGTTCATTTGGCATTAAAAGCATTTAGACCAGGTAAATTTCCTTTTCCACTGGTGCATATTGATACAGGTCACAATTTTCCGGAAACCATTGCATACCGCGATTGGTTAGTAGAACAGATCGGTGAAAAACTGATCGTAGGACATGTGCAAGATAGTATCGATGCTGGTAAAGTTGTTGAGCAAAAGGGAAAAAATGCCAGCAGAAATGCTTTACAGACGGTGACTTTACTGGATACAATTGCTGAAAATGGTTTTGACGCCTGTATTGGAGGGGCACGTCGTGATGAGGAGAAAGCAAGGGCTAAAGAACGTGTATTCTCTGTTCGTGATGAATTTGGACAGTGGGATCCGAAGCGCCAACGTCCTGAATTATGGAATATCTTTAACGGAAAAATCAATAAGGGCGAAAATGTCCGCGTATTTCCAATATCAAACTGGACGGAACTGGATGTTTGGAATTACATCAAACGGGAGAATATTAAACTTCCAAGTATTTACTTCAGTCACGAGCGTGAAGTGATCACCCGGAATGGCCAATTAATGGCAGCTGCGTCTTTCTTAAACATCGATGAAGAGGATGTTGTGGAAACAAAATCGGTCCGATTTAGAACAGTCGGTGATATGACCTGTACTGCAGCTGTGGACTCGCAGGCTACTGCCTTAGATGATATCATTGCAGAAATAAAAGCTTCTACAGTAAGTGAGCGTGGTGCCCGTATGGATGATAAAGTTTCTGAAGCGGCAATGGAAGACCGAAAAAAACAGGGATACTTCTAAGGAGCAATGCAATAAGGTTTGGTGACTAATACAAAAATCTAGAAAATGAAAATTTTAAAATTTATAACGGCTGGTTCTGTTGATGATGGTAAAAGCACATTGATCGGCCGTTTATTATATGATACAGATTCGATACTGGACGATCAACTGGAAGCGATAAAAAAGGCTAACCGCAAAAATAATGATGGGACTGTGGATCTAGCAATTTTGACCGACGGATTGAAAGCTGAACGTGAACAGGGAATTACGATCGATGTTGCTTATAAATACTTTCAAACAGAGCACCGCAAATTTATCATTGCTGATGCACCGGGACACATACAGTATACACGCAATATGATAACAGGGGCTTCTAACTCTGATCTCATCATTATATTGGTCGATGCGCGTAAAGGGGTTATTGAGCAAACAAAGCGTCATTCTTTTTTAGCAAAACTACTTGAACTTAAAAAAGTTTTAGTGTGTATCAATAAAATGGATATGGTGGATTATAGCCAGGAAGTGTTTGAAAACATTAAAGCTGATTATCAGACCTTAGCGGAACGTTTAAAATTGACTGATGTTGATTTTATGCCGGTTTCTGCACTGAAAGGTGACAATATTGTGCATCCTTCGGAACATTTGACTTGGTATGAGGGACCTTCTTTATTGTCTTATCTCGAGACGATAGAATTTAAAGAGGCAGATCAGCAAGCTTGGCGTTTACCGGTGCAATGGGTGGTAAGGCCACAGACTGAGGAGTTACATGACTACAGGGGATATGCTGGACGTGTTGTTGGTCATGGTCTAAAAGTAGGAGATGATGTGCTCATTTTACCTTCTTCTATTAAAAGTAGCATCAAAAGTATTGAACTGGCTGGAGTAGATTTGCAGGAAGCGGAAGATGGCCAGTCGGTTATTGTCCATCTTGCAGATCATGTTGATATCAGCCGTGGTGATACCATTGTAACGGCTCAAAATTCGGGTCTGGTGGAACGTAATTTTGAAGCGAATATCTGCTGGTTTGACAACAAGGCTCTGGATACGAATCAAATTTATTTGTTTCAGAATTTCGGTAGAACGACAAAAGTGAAAATAAATGAAATCATTCATAAAGTGGATATCAACAACCAGGAATATAAGTATGGTGAAGGGATAGCTCTTAATGATATAGGCCGTGTACAGATTAAGGCCGCTGAAGATATCTCGTTTGATCTTTACCAGGATCACCAGGCAACCGGCAGGGGCATTATCATTGACCCGCGCACTAACTTAACAGTTGCGGCTGTTATGATTGAAAGCGTTGCTTAGCAGGCGAGGGGGATAGAAAGTCAAGTAAATTACTTTTTAATTAACATGAAAAAGGGTGGCCCTATTGGCCCCCCTTTTATCATTAACATTTTTTATTCTTATTTCCAACCTCCACCTAAGGCTTTGTATAACACTAATTGATTTAAGATCTTTTCTTCTAGAATATTGACCTGCTCAATTTGAGCAGCAAGGGATTCTCTTTGACTGGTGATGATCTCTAAATAATTGATACGGCCTGCCAAAAATAAATCATGAGCGGAATTTACGGATGATTCTAAAGCAACGACTTGTTCATTTTTGTGCTGAAAGCGTTCAATAATATGATCTTCTGTCAGCAAGGCATTGGATACTTCGTTATAAGCCTGTAAAACAATCTTCTCGTAATTCAAGAATGAAATACCATAATTTCCTTTGTACTGTTCATACTGCGTCTTTAATTCTCTTTGATTAAAAATCGGAGCTGTAATGCCACCGAATAAACCGTAAGTTGCCGATTTATTGATGTCAATCAGTTTATCGAAGCTAAATGAGTTTAAGCCGATAAAAGGAGATAAGACTACTGCGGGTAAAAAAGCAGCTTTCGCAGCATGAACTTCATGCATGGCCGAAACCATCTGATGAGAGGCTTCGCGGATATCTGGTCTCAGTGCAAGCATTAATGCGGGATCTCCAGAAGCCAATTTATCAAACAGGTGTACTTCTTCCAGCTGAATTGCAGTACGTTCAATAGGCTGATTCACACGTCCAATAAGGAAATTGATGTGATTTTCGAGAATACTGATTTCTTGCTTCGTCTTAGCACGATCTGACTTGGAGTTTGCTAGAATAGCTTTAAACTGCTGAACAGCTAATTCGGTCGCTCGACCCGCTTCTTTTTGTACTTCAATAATAGCTAAGGCTTTTTCCTGCAGTTTTAGATTTCTTTCAAAGACTGCTAACTGATTATCCAGACTGATGAGCTGATAGTAGGCAGAACCAATATTGGTCACCAATTCGGTCGCAATCAATTGCTTTGCTTCAAGCTGTGCTAGATAATTCTCGTACGATGACTGTCTCAGATTTTTTAATTTGCCCCATACATCGATTTCCCAAGAACTGCGCAGTCCTACAAAATAATCTGGAATAGCAGGTGATGGAATCTTTTCGTCTGATTTTAAGTTTTCTGAAAAGTTACTATCGTAGTTACCAATGCCTTCTTCGGTATAAAAGCCATACTTTGTCAAACCTGCGCCAACTTCAGCATTTACTTTTGGAAATAGCGCAGCTTTTTTCTGTTTGAAGCTTGCTTGAGCAATCTCAATACGCTTTATCGCCATCTGTAAATCATAGTTATACAGTAATGCTGAATCCACAAGGGCAATCAGTTTTTTATCTTCAAATACTTTTCTCCAAGAAATCTGACCTATCGAACTATCGGTTTGCACATTTGCCGGCGAAAATTTTTCGGGCAATGCTGTCGCTTGCATCGGTGTCAGCTTTTTAGGAACAGAACAGCTCGATATTAAAATAACAGCAAGCACTACAGAAACTACTGTTGCTAATTTCTTCTTCTTAACTTTTGCTGTTCTTTTTGAACAGAGAACATAAAGTGCAGGTATAATCAAAACACCGATTATGGTTCCGATCAACATACCTCCAACGGAAGCGGTACCAATTGTTCTGTTACCGATAGCACTTGCTCCAGAGGAGAACATCAATGGAATAAGTCCCGCCACAAAGGCAAATGATGTCATTAAAATTGGTCTTAGACGTGCTATCGCACCGTCGATCGCAGCCTCCACAATGGACATACCCTGTTTATTTTTGAGTACTGCATATTCGACAATCAAAATCGCATTTTTCCCTAAAAGCCCAATCAGCATGACGAGTGCCACCTGTGCATAAATATTATTTTCTAATCCCAATAACTTTAAGAATAGAAACGCTCCGAACATACCGGCGGGAATACATAAGATAACAGGTAAGGGCAAGAAGAAACTTTCATACTGCGCCGCCAATAGTAAGTAAACAAACAATAGTACTAAGGCGAAAATGTAAATAGTTTGATCGCCAGAAGCAATCTGCTCTTTAGTCATACCTGACCATTCAATACTATAGCCTTGCGGTAAGCTCTTCGCAATCTCCTGAATGGTTTCAATTGCTTGTCCGGTACTAAATCCAGATGCCGGCTGTCCATTGATCATGGCGCTTGTAAACATGTTATAGCGTGTAATCTGTTCCGGTCCAAATACGCGCTTCATGGTAATAAAGGCTGAGTAAGGAACCATTTCGCCATTATCGGTTTTCACAAAAAGATTTAAAACATCTTCGGGCTGTTTCCGATAATGTGCGTCTGCTTGCACCATTACTTTATACATCTGTCCATAACGAATGAAATTGGTGGCGTAGAAGCTACCCATAAGTGTTTGCAATGTATTCATTGCATTATCCACAGATATTCCTTTCTTGGCCGCTAAATCGTAGTCAATTTCCAACATATACTGCGGAAAGTTAACGTCAAATCCTGAAGAAACGCTTTCTATAGCTTCGCTGGCGTTTAGTTTATTCATGAATTCTTCCAATACAACAGCCGTTTTATTGAGATCTTCAGTTCCTGTTTTATCCAGTAAACGAACCTCAAAACCTGCGGCATTACCAAAACCGGGAACGGTAGGCGGAGGGAAGAACTCGATCTGTGCATCTGCGATATGTGCTGTTTTTTCTTTGAGTTCATTCATCACATCATCAACTGTCTGCGCACGGTCTTCCCAAGCTTTTAAATTGATCATTCCCATACCGTAGGATGAACCTGATACTTCTGTCAAAATACTATATCCGGCAAGAGTTGATACCGTTTCTACGGACTCTAAACTTCTTGATATACGATCTACTTCATCTAACGCTTTCTCTGTTCTATCAACTGTGGCTCCTGGAGGTGTTGTGACACTGACATAGACCATACCTTGATCTTCCGTGGGAATAAAACCGGATGGTAGGATCGCACTTGTTCCCCAAGTTGCTACAAAAGATAATACCAGAACAAGTACTGTAAGTCCGCGACGGCTTACGGTTTTCGATAAAAATCCACGGTATTTTCCAGCTAATTTGTCGTAAGCTTGATTGAATTTTTTAAAGAAACGTGTCATCCAGTTATTTTTCTCTTTCTGATCGTGCGGATTCTTTAACATGATCGCACAAAGTGCGGGTGTTAGTGTCAGGGCATTGATACCGGAGATAATAATAGCTGAGGCCAATGTGAGCGAAAACTGTCGATAAAAAATACCGACGGGTCCATCAAGGAAGGCCACGGGTATAAATACGGCTGACATGACCAAAGTGATCGCAATTACAGCAGTACCCACTTCTTTCATTGCCGCTAACGTAGCTTCCATAGGTGGAAGATTTTCCTCTTCCATTTTGGCAAATACGGCCTCGACGACGACAATACCATTGTCAATTACAATTCCGATCGCTAATACGAGTGCAAATAGTGTCAATAAGTTGATTGAGAATCCGAGCATCTGCATACAGAATAGTGAACCGATCAAACTCACCGGAACAGCTAAGATCGGGATCAATGTCGCTCTAAAATTCTGTAAGAATATAAATACGACAATAAACACCAATAAGAATGCCTCAAGCAGGGTTTTGATAACACTAGATATCGATGCATCTAAAAAGCGGGAAACATCATAACCCATTGTATATTTCATACCTGCCGGGAATGTGGCTTTTTGTAATTCCGCCATTCTATCTTTAACACGTTTGATAACATCTTGTGCATTGGATCCCGGCAATTGCTTTAACATGATGGAAGCCGAAGGTCTACCGTCAGTTTTAGAAACCATTTCGTAATCTAATGAGCCGAATTCGATCTCAGCAACGTCTTTTATACGGATAATAGAACCATCTGCATTTGCCCGAATAGGTACATTGGCATATTCTTCCGGTTCCGAGAATTTTCCCGGATAACGAAGTACATACTGTTGCATATTGACCATTTTATCCGAGCTTATACCCGTTTGACCAGGGGCAGCTTCGATATTTTGTTTACGAAGGGAAGCAATTAGTTCGTCGGTTGAGATGTTGTAAGCCGCTAACCGATCAGGTTTAACCCAAACACGCATCGCGTAATCACGCATACCCATAATCTGAGCAAAACCAACGCCTTCAATACGCTTGAGTTCCTTTAAAACATTGATATCTGTAAAATTGTAAATAAAGCGTTCATCAGCAGTTTCATCTTCAGTATACAGATTGAGATACATCAACATACTGTTTACCTCTTTTTCTGTGGTAACACCTGCGCGTGTCACTTCCTCGGGAAGCTCATCTAATACTGTTGTTACCCGATTTTGCACATTTACTGCGGCAATATCGGGATCAATTCCAACTTTAAAAACGACTTGAATGAGTGTTGTTCCATTGTTAGTGGAAACGGTATTCATCGAGGTCATACCTGCAACACCATTGATCGCACGTTCCAGCGGAATGGCAACAGCATTGGTACTGACTTCCGCATTTGCTCCTGTGTAATTTGCGGTAACAACGACCGACGGAGGGACAATATCTGGAAACTGGGTAACAGGTAGTGTAAATAAGGCCAATAATCCTAGTAACGTTATAAATAATGAAATTACCAACGATAGGATAGGCCTTTTTATATAAACATCAAACATAAAATATTTTTAAAACAAAGTTTTTATAACTTAACAGGGATTACTTCCACCTTCATACCATCCTTCAAGGATTGTACACCTTCGTATACGATCTGATCTGTATCAGACAAACCTCCATTCACGATATAGTAATGCCCGACACGTTGGCCAGCTTCAAAAGATTTCATCGAAACAGTTTTATCTTTATTTAAGATATAGACGTAAGTTTTATCCTGAATTTCAAAAACAGATTTTTGATGTACAAATTTGGTGTCGCCGGTCTGTATTGGAACAGAGATTTTACCTGAAGCACCATGCTTTAACATGCCCTGCGGATTTGAAAACCTAGCCCGTAAAGATATTGATCCTGTGTTCTTTTCAAATTCACTTTCAACAATGGATGCCTTTCCAGGATATGGGTACGGATTACCGTCAGCGAGGATCAGTTTTACATCTTTGTTAAAAGAGTCTTTGTTAAACGATGAGTCAGATACAATACTTAAGTACTCATTTTCGGAAATGTCAAAGTATACATTTACTTCGTTAAGTGAGGAAACGGTCGTTAGTAAAGAACCTTGCTCTAAGAGTGATCCTTCTTTTAGGGGAATACGATCAATCTTACCATCAAAAGGAGCACGTACTAATGTGAAATTCAACTGCGTTTTAGCTTGTTGCATGATCGATCTTGCTTCTTCGACCTTTGACTCCGCAGCTGTATATTGTAATTTAAGTAATTCGACTTCTGTTTTACTTACGATGTTTTTCGCGGCTAGATCTTTCGTACGTTCTAACTCAAGAACCACTTTTTTGACATCTGTAAGTGCTGCATTAAAGTTGGCTTTTGCGCGCGCATAATCGGCTTTATATTCTTCATCACTGAGCCTGAACAATACTTGACCTTTCTTTACTGCGGCACCTTCATCCACATAGATGTGTTCTAAAAAGCCACTTAAACGTGATCGAAGTTCAATATTTTTGACTGATTGTATATCAGCAATATAGTCTTTGTAAATTGTGGTATCCATAACAACTAAATTGGATACAGGTACTTTTTTAGGAGCTGTACTTACCTGTTTATCATTGCTTTTGGCTGTGCAGGCAGATAAAATCGCTAGGCATGACAATGCATACCAAGACATGGAACGTGTTTTCATATAAAAAATAAAATGTTAACGAATAGAATAAATCAATATAAAATATTGATTATTAGAAAATTAAATTCTTAAAATCTAATTTAAAATTAAAAAATAGGGCAGGGGGTAAACTAGAATAAACTGTATCGGTAGAGATACTGATAGTAACCTGATAAGCAGGCATTTTTCTTACTGTAAAGCGGGTGCTTTTTCTGTTTTAAAATTGATAATGCAGAATAAACAAGTCCCAGAACGAAAATAAAAACGGATAAAATCTGAGGATTAAAATTGAAAATACGATAATCGTCAAACTGAACTTCAGAATCTTTTTCAGGAACTTCAATGGGAATATCCAACACATCGTCAAGAACAAATTCAAGTAATGAATCTCCGGTAAAATATTGTGTGGAAATATTTGATGCACGCGTATTGGTATTGACGCCAGCCTGATAAAAAAGGATGTTCAAGTAACCAAATAATGCCAAGAAGTGAAATATTTTAATCCACATAAAAAACAAATATATAAAATCAAATAGTTATGCTGGAACAACCACATAAATATTACAAAAGAAAAACATTGTCTTAATATTTGCTGCAGTTGTATTTTATCAAAATTCCTAATCGCTGAGATTTCAATAAAAAAAAATGAACGGACAATTGTCCAGATAATCAAAATCTCATAAATGGCTTTTTAGAATATAATTTCGCTGTTTTTTGTAAAATGTCCGAATTTAAAAATTTAATGAAATTCATATTTTTCATTTCGATTATTGATCGATCCATTTCGACAGGAAATTTGTGTACAGTTTTATTTAGAGTTCATCTGGTTTGAATTGTATTGAAGTTAACCGCATAAGATGAACAGTACTATGCAGGTGGTATTTTGATTAAGTCATATAGATCAATATTGATTGATTCTTTAGCACAATAAGCCTTTGGTGGTTATATCACATGAACAAAGTCTTATAAATAAAATATTTCCACGTATAAATGAAACTACCGCCATTATATGGAACCCTTGTAAATGAGCATATTAATAAGTCATATAATTTATATTATGTTAAATAGACATTATATGATCATCCCCTGCATACATTTATATCTAAAATTTGTTTACCAAAAATGACTATTTCGCAACATCGTATTTAAGTTTATCTAGGTGTTTTTTAACAAATTATTACTGCGCTATATCAAGCTACTACAGTGCAATTTATAATCTTCAGAATCTTTTGAAGAATGGTTTTATTCAGGATTTTGATTCATCTATGACAGCTAGGTATATCGATGTCGATTGTTTTAAATTTCATTTCTCTAATGCTAGCAGATTGATTCTTTTCGATTCATAATACCGTTATATGCTATTGAATATCATGCTTTTATTTTGTAAATTAGATCATCAATGTATCTGTAAATGTGTAAATCGTATGAAAAAATCAAAATGGATTATAGACTCTGCCCACTCCTCGGTACAATTTCGTATTACTTATTTGGTAATAGCCTCTATTAGAGGAAGTTTTAACACTTTTAACGGTTTCGCTGAATGGGGTGAGCATTTTAAAGAAGCCTCTATACAATTTAATATTGATGCAAACAGTATCAATACAAATGTAGAAGAAAGAGATAAACATTTGAAAAGTGCTGATTTCTTTGATACAGCACAATACCCGACAATTTCATTTAAATCCACTAGTTTTAAAAAGATTAAGGGTGAGAAATTTAGATTGGAAGGCCATTTAACCATGCATGGTCATACAAAATTGGTGGAGCTACAAGTGGAATATAATGGCAAAATAATTGATCCACAAGGTCAGGAAAAAATTTCATTTGAGGTGACCGGAAAAGTGAGCCGATGGGAATTTGATATGAAATATAATTCAGTTTTAGAGGCTAATAGTCTCTTGATTGATGAAGATATTGATATTTCAATTCAATTGTTACTCAATAAAGAGCAATAAATTTATTATTTTGCGTGTGTAAATTAAATACTGTATCAAAATGGCACACGAACTTTTGGCAAAACTGGCGAATAAAGAAATTATTTTTTCAGATGTTTTGAACTACATAGCAGCTCGTTATGAGCACACCCCTACTGCATTTACGAATGGAAATCAAGTAAATCAAGAGACGGAAAATCAAGGCAGTGCAAAGATTCTTGCTTTTGCTAGTTTAAACAATTTAGATAAAGATCAGACTCTTGCCCTATTTGCGGAGCATTATGAGGCTGTTTTAAATGATCCTGATGGTGATAATCATCAAAACATACGTCAATTTATGATTAGTGGCTGGGATGGCGTGTCGTTTAGCGGTGTTGTTCTAACACTGAAATTAGAGGCCTGATAATAAAAAAGCCGTTATTTTCATAACGGCTTTTTTTATGCAATAAAACTTGGAACTTGTCATTGATTAATGCGAATGTTCTCCGGAATTAGTCATTTTAGCTAATAAAAAGAATGCCCCTTTTTGAACAATCTTCGTATGTTCATCTAATTCTTTTATAGGAGTAATTGCGGTATATCCTCTTGAGGAAACTCCTTTAACAACCGGAACTCTTTCATATTCGTTACCTACTTCTCCATGGTTGTGGTCTGCATGATCTTCGTGACTATGGGTATCAGCTTCTTTTGTTTCTGATCCATGTGCTTTATGGTCTTCCTTTAATATGAAAATGTAATCTTTACCTTCGGCACTTACAATACAATCTGTGGGAACAGCAAGTGATTTTTCATCTCCAATAACAACTGTACCTTGAACCTGCATGCCATTAATAAGTCCTTCTTTGTTGCCTAAAACCTGGGCATGAACTGCGATTGCATTGGTCTCTTTTTCAAAAGCCTGTCCGAGCTGATCTATTTTTGCTTCATATGAAGCATTAGCGTTGTTAACAGGAGAAAATAGAATTTTTTGCCCTTTTTTCACTTTTGAGAAATCTTTTTCATATACATACATATCCACATGCAATGCATCATTATTGACAATTTCTAAAATTGGCGAAGACGCCTCGATACGCGTTCCAATCAATCCTTGAATCGAAGCCACCACTCCCGAGATTGGCGCCTTAATCGTAATTTGTGAAGAAATGTGCAAAGACCCTCCTCCGGATGACAGCTGTCGTGACAAACTGTTCTTTTGAGCTTTCAAATTGGCCAGTTCGACCTCTACTTGCTGTAGCTTTTTTAAAGGTGCAGCGTTTCCTTCTACTAATTCCTTCTGACGGTTGACTTCAATCTGAGTTAATGAAATCTGATTGTTAATCAGTTGTAATTGCTCTTGCATTTTAATCAGATCTGGATTGAGCACTTTTCCTAAAATCTGTCCTTTCTTAACAAAATCTCCCGGTCTAGCGTAAAGTTCTTCTAAGACTCCACCATATACAGATGTCACGTAGGCTTTTTTATCATTCGGCACATCAAGCACACCATTGAGTACTAAACCATTACTTAGCATCTGATAGGATAAATTTGTATAGGTTAATCCTACCTGCTTTTCTTGGGCTGCTGTCAATGTAAGCGCCTCTTCCTCATGCTCTTGCTCCCCTTTCTCTTCTGTTTGCTGTTTTTCAGTTGAAGTATTGGTTTGACATCCTAGAGCGATTACGCTACTAGCAAAAAATAAACTATATCGAATTAAAAACTTTAGTTTCATGATACTTAATTTGAATGGTAATATTGATATTGAATCACACTTTGATTGTACGCATTCAAAGCTGTTAGGTAATTTATTTTTATATCAATGGACTGTGATAGAAATTGGATAAGATCTGCGTAACTGATTTCACCACTTTGATAGGCTAAATTGGCAGCTTTCATAATGCCCTCGGATTGCTTTAATCCTGATTGTTCATAAAACTGCAATTGCTTCTCATTTTTGGTGATTTCCTTCTTTGCATTACCTTGTTGCGCTGTAAGGCTTATTTTCAGCTGCTCCAATTCTTGTCTTTCTATTGCCGTCTCCAATTCAGCTATTTTAACTTTATTATGGTAATATTTATTAGAGAATAAAGGCATATTCATCGTTAGTGATATGCCGGTAACAGGATTCCGTTGTCCCCAAAGTTTTTGGGAGAAAGCTCTACCAGAAAAATCTGGCAACTTGGTTTTTTGCTCCATTTTGGTATTTGCTTCAGCCATCTCTATTGATTTCTGCTGTATTTTAAGCAAAGGATGATCACCTATTGAATCTGGCAATTGAAAAGCACTTATTTTTTGCAGCGCACTCTTGATCGGTAAAATCAAGTTGTTGTTATTTAATAAAACGCTGAAGTTTTGTGCGGCAATGGCTAAATCCTGCTCATTTTGTAGCATAATGGTTTTATTTTCTTGCCATTTTGTTTCTGCCGCCATCTGCTCCAAACCGGCCGCTTCCCCTGTTTTTACCCGAAGTTTTGCGGATTCAAATAATTTTTGATGGGTACTGTCCAGCTGTAGAAAGAAAGCTTGTCTAGCTTCTAGATAAATAAGCTGATAGTAATTTAAAGATACATCCCTTATCAGTTGTTTTTTCGCATCTTCTCTTTGCTCCAAAACCATTTGGGCATTCTTTTTTAAAAATTCTTTTCTAGCCTTATAAAACCCTGGCCAGGCGAAATCTTGACTTAACCCAACTTTCCATAATCCATTTGGCTCTAAAGGGGAGAAATCTTCATTCTCTACAAAAATTCCTGTTTTGCCATCGAAAGATTTCTGTTGGTCAATCTGTGATTTTTCAAGTTCTAAAGCCGTGTTTTTAAAATTGAGATTGGCGTCCAAAGCTTGTGCTATCGCTTCTTCCAATTGAATCCTTTTTGGATTTTCTTGCGCTAAACTTATTGTAGAAAGTGATAAGAAAGCCAGCAATAATGATGTTATGATTGTCGATTTCCCTATTTTCATTTTCTTAGTATTAAAAAATAAGACATATAAACAAGGTAATACAAAAAGTGTCAAAAAGGTTGCGGACAACAAACCTCCTATGACAACTGTTGCCAACGGTTTTTGTACTTCTGCTCCAGCTCCTGTACTTAGAGCCATTGGTAAAAACCCTAATGAAGCCACTGTCGCCGTCATCAACACTGGTCTGAGTCGAATTTTTGTCCCTTCCCATACCCGCTCAAATACATCGGAAATTCCTTCCTTCTCCAATTGATTAAATGTGGAAATTAAAACAATACCATTCAGTACAGCTACTCCAAATAATGCTATAAACCCTACACCTGCGGAAATACTAAAAGGCATATCGCGGATTAATAGTGCAAATACTCCACCTATTGCACTCATAGGTATGGCTGTGAAAATTAGTAAGGATTCTTTAATTGACCTAAAAGTCAGGTAAAGTAATATAAAGATAAGCAACAATGCGCCCGGGACTGCCAGTGCTAATCTTTTAGAAGCTGCATTTAGATTTTCAAATGTCCCACCGAAAGTATAGTAGTAACCTGTTGGCATCACATCCATCTTTGTCAGTTTTTCCTGAATCTCATTTACTACTGAAGTAACATCGCGCTCTTTTATATTAAATCCGATCACGACAAGTCTCTTCCCTGATTCTCTGCTGATCTGTGCAGGGCCATCTTTTATACTAATTGTTGCCAGTTGGCTCAATGGAATCTGATCTCCATCCCCAGTTAAGACTGGTAGGTTTTCAACATCGGCCATTGACGTTTTATATGCGCTATCTAAACGAACAACAAGGTCGAATTTCCTTTCATTCTCATATATCGATCCTGTGCTTGTGCCAGCGAAAGACATAGCAATAACTTTATTTAAGTCCTTGACTGTTACGTTGTGCAGGGCTAACTGTGTTCTGTTGTAAACAATCGAGATCTGTGGTAGCCCTGTTGTACGTTCAATCTGTGGTGCTGAAGCTCCTTCAACACTTTGTACAACTTGACCTACACGACTTGCAATCGTTGCAAGTGAGTCTATATTTTCACCAAATATTTTTATGGCAACGTCCTGTCTCACACCTGTCATCAATTCATTAAATCGCATCTGAATAGGCTGCGATGCTTCAAAGAATACACCTGGAATGACGGAAAGTGAATCAAGCATGCGCTCTGCTAGTCCCGTATATGTATCCCCGGATTTCCATTCTGACATTGGTTTCAAGGTGATAATCATATCTGTTGCCTCGGGCGGCATTGGATCTGTCGGGATTTCGGCACTACCTGTTTTGCCTACAACAATTTTTACTTCGGGAAATTTTTTAATAATTTTCGCAGCCTGCATGGATGTTTCTATACTCTGTGAGAGTGAAGATCCTTGTGGTAAAATACAATGAAATGCATAATCTCCTTCTTGTAATTGCGGTATAAATTCACTGCCCATTTTACTAAATAGGAAGCCGGAAAAACCTAAGAGTGCTACTGTTAATAATAATAGTGTTCTTCTTATGCGGACAGCCTTTTGAACTAATGGTGCATACCATTGTTGCAATTTGGCCATCATCTTATCGGCGAAAGTAATTTTGTGGTGAGGCTTTTTGGATAAAAACAGTGCACTCATCATCGGTATATAGGTGAGTGATAATAATAGCGCTCCTATAATGGCAAAGCTAACGGTTTGCGCCATAGGGCCAAACATTTTCCCTTCGACCCCTACCAGTGTTAATATGGGTATATAGACAATGAGGATAATAATTTCACCAAATGCGGCGCTATTTCTGATTTTTGAAGATGATTGGTATACTTCCTCATCCATCTCAGCCTGATTCAGGACATGCTTACTTTTTCTAAGCCCCAGATGATGCATAGTTGCCTCCACGACAATTAAGGAGCCATCGACAATTAAACCGAAATCGATAGCGCCCAGACTCATAAGGTTGGCACTTACCCCAAATAAACGCATCATTCCTAATGCAAACAACATTGATAATGGAATTGCCGAAGCTACAATTAAGCCTGCTCTCAGGTTTCCTAGAAAAATGACTAAAACAAAAATGACGATCAGGGCACCTTCAATCAAATTTTTCTCAACCGTTCCAATAGCACGATTAACCAGATCTGTTCGGTCTGAAAAAGCTTCAACTACAACATCTTGAGGTAGAGATTGTTTAATTCTTTCGAGTTTTTCCTTTACTGCTGCGACTACTTCTGCGGAGTTCTGGCCTTTTAGCATCATAACAATGCCGCCTACGGCTTCTTTTTCTCCATTATAAGTCAGTGCACCATAGCGTACTGCAGCACCTTCACGTACTTCTGCGACATCCCTAATATAAATAGGGAAACCATTTTTATTTTTTACAGCAACATTGCCGATATCTTCCATGGATGTCAAAAGACCAATACCCCGTATAAAATAAGCACTGGGTTTTTTATCTATATATGCGCCACCTGTGTTTTGATTATTTTCTTCCAGGGCTGCAAATATTTCATTGATTCCGACACCGGTAGCTTTTAATTTATAAGGATTAACAGCAACTTCATACTGTTTTAGTTTTCCACCAAAACTATTGACTTCAGCAACACCAGGCGTTCCATATAGTTGTCTGGCGATAATCCAGTCTTGCATTGTTCTGAGATCTGTGGCAGTATACTTTGATTCAGCCCCTTTTGCAGGATGAATAACATACTGATAAATTTCACCAAGTCCCGTACTAATCGGCGCTAATTCTGGACTTCCGAGACCTTCCGGTATATTTTCCTTTGCTTCCTGCAGTTTTTCGCTGATCAATTGCCTTGCAAAATAAATATTGACATCATCGTCAAAAACTGCGGTAACAACTGAAAGTCCAAATCTGGATATCGAACGTAATTCTACCAGATCCGGTAGATTTGTTAATTTTTGTTCGATCGGATATGTGACGAATTGCTCCACCTCTTGCGTTGCTAAGGCCGGAGAACTTGTAATTATTTGTACTTGATTATTGGTAATATCTGGATTAGCATCTATGGGAATGTGCAATGCACTCCATAGTCCCCAGATGATCCATATCAGTGTAAAGAGTCCGATAATAATTTTATTACGGATACTGAACCTGATGATTGCGTTCAACATAATATTTTACTTAAAATAGCTATACAAAATGCTCATCATGAAGATAAGCGAATGAAAAGTAGTCAACTAAGACTTTATCGTAAAATTATGCGAGCTGGGGCGGTTGCCAAATACTAGAGTAATCAAACGAATATAAATTGGTTTCGTACGCAATTTTTCGTTTTGATTCTAGTAATACTATAATAAAGGAAATGGTATTTGTTTGTTCGATATTTAATACAGTAGAACAACAAGAGCAGATGCAAAAAGGTGAGCAATAGTCCTGATGTTCATCAGAATGACCCTTATCTTGCGTTCCGGTTATGTGTATAGCGGTGGCCTCCTGCACTTGGTCTGCACAAGGAACCATCGTTAACCCGATGAAGTATAAGCATAATATATAGACGAATATCTTCAAATTTATCGATTGAATCTACTACAAAAATAATAAATTAATCAAGAATATGAAATTAAACGGCTATTTTTAATTTTCACACATAACTGCAAGTTTTTATAAAAAAAATGTAATGAAATAAGATTAATTTTTATATATTAGCAATTCAAAAGGGAAAATTTACTAAAATACATGTCAAACACTTTTAACGAATTCATAAATTACGTTGAGAAACGCAATCCGAATGAACCAGAATTTCTACAAGCTGTACAAGAAGTTACAGAGGATTTAATTCCATTTATTTCTAAAAGTCATCCAGAATTACTTAAGCTGAAAATTTTAGAAAGATTAGTTGAACCTGAGCGCGTTATTTCTTTTCGCGTTGCTTGGTTAAATGACAAGAACGAGGTTGAAATCAATAGAGGTTACCGCGTGCAGATGAGTAGCTCTATAGGTCCATATAAAGGTGGATTACGTTTTGCTCCTTCTGTCAACTTAAGTATCTTAAAATTTTTAGCTTTTGAACAGGTGTTCAAAAATAGTTTAACAGGTTTACCTATAGGTGGCGGTAAAGGCGGTGCAGATTTTAATCCGAAAGGTAAGTCAGATGCTGAAATCATGCGTTTCTGTCAAAGCTTTATGACCGAGCTGTTTAGACATATCGGTCCGGATACAGATGTACCAGCTGGAGATATCGGCGTTGGAACACGAGAAATTGGCTATTTATTTGGCCAGTATAAAAGATTGCAAAATGCATTTACAGGCGTATTAACAGGTAAAGGAAGTTCTTGGGGTGGATCTTACACGCGACCGGAGGCTACTGGTTATGGTTTACTTTATTTTGTTGAATGCATCTATGATTTTAATAATCAGGATTTAAAAGACAAAATCGTTGCTATTTCAGGTGCTGGAAATGTAGCGTATTACGCTGCTGAGAAATCAATCCAATTAGGTGCTACGGTAATTACGCTATCAAATAGTCAAGGAACAATCTATGATGAAGAAGGAATTACTTCTGAAAAATTAGCGTACATCGGAACTATCGGACGTGATTTAGATCAATATGTGGTTAAATATCCGAATGCAAAGTATTTTACAGACAAAAAGCCTTGGGCGTTTAAATGTGATATTGCGCTACCTTGTGCTACTCAAAATGAGCTAACAAAAGAGGATGCGTTAACATTAATTGCTAATGGCTGTCAATGTGTAGCTGAAGGTGCTAATATGCCTTCAACAGCAGAAGCTATCAAAGTGTTCCACGATGCGAAAATTAGTTTTGCACCAGGGAAAGCTGCTAATGCAGGCGGTGTAGCTGTATCTGGCTTAGAAATGTCGCAAAATTCTATTCGCCAACAATGGACTAAAGAAGAAGTCGATTGTAAACTAAAAGATATCATGGTTAATATTCACAAAACTTGTGTTAAATATGGTCATGACAAAAATTACATCAATTATTTAAAAGGTGCAAACATTGGGGGATTCCTGAAAGTTGCCCGAGCAATGACTGAACAAGGCATTGTTTAATTTAACGTTGTATTTTTTCCATATAAACGGTTAATCCCTAAGTGGGATTAACCGTTTTTTTATTTACTTTGTAAAAAATAGCAACATGAGAATATTAGCAGAATTACCACATCCTGATTGTAAGATATCCATCTTTGGTATGAATCAAAAGTTCATCATTAAGTTTGAACAAGGGACATTGGAACAGTCATATAAGATTGCAGAAACCGATATCGTAGGCGGTGTGAATGGTGTCTTCGAATTACTGGATGAAACCTTTATCGCGGAAGTGTTAAACCACTTCAGTATCATGCGAAAATCCTTTATTGTTGCCTTTGATCGATATGATTCATAGGTTAATAAATTTGATGCAAAATACTTATTATCAATTCATTAGAAATTGATAACATCTAAAACAAAATTAAATTTGGTCATAAGGTATGCGTATTTCAGTATTTTCTACAACATAGCCAATTTAGTTGTACCTTGAGTATATGTAAGTTGTGTAAATCATTGTAAAACAAAGAGCTACACAAGTCCACAAAATATAATTTGGTTTAATAAATAAGTGCTTTTAACAAAAAAAAAGGATATCCGACTGGATATCCTTTTTTTGTACGTTAGCTATTTATTTTTCAAAAAATCATCTATTTCGGGCGGAACCATTTGAGCAATGGAGCCCTTATTTTTCCAGACATCCCGAACGATAGTCGAAGAGATATGGGCAAGTCCACTCCTGCTCATCAAGAAATAAGTTTCGATCTGCGGAGCTAACAATAAATTGTTTTGTGCAATGCTATTTTCAAATTCAAAGTCAGCAGTATTGCGAAGTCCTCTTAGCAAGAAATTCGCGCCGACCTTTTTACAGAAATTAATCGTTAACCCTTCAAATGAAACGATTTCAATTGCCGGATGATCTTTGAAAACAGCCTGGATCGTATATAACTTGTCTTCTACAGTTAATAAGCCCTGTTTGGCACTATTTACTCCAACTGCGATATAAATCTTATCAAAAAGAGGTAAAGCACGCTCAACTAAGTCTTGATGTGCTAATGTAAAAGGATCAAAGGATCCTGCAAAAACCGCAATCTTCATAATTTAAATAGTATAAAATGAAAATGATGAATATCCATACTTCCGTTTTTCAATAAAATTTGGATGTGGATCCATTTCCCGGGTGGAAGGATGTTCAATAATCAATAAGCCTTCTTTATCCAAAAGTCCGCTATCTAAAATAAGGTGTGCCAGCTGCGGCAGTTTTGGAATATCATATGGTGGATCAGCAAAGATAAAATCAAACTTACCTTTGGCTGTTTGAATATACTTGAATACATCTGCTTTTTTAGCTTTTATAGTGGATATGTTCATTTTCTTTGCTGTATCCGTAATATATTGAACGCATTTAAAATGCAGGTCTACTGATTCAACTGAAGCTGCGTATCGAGAAGCTAATTCAAAACTGATATTACCAGTACCTGCAAATAAATCTAAACAATTCAGTTCATCAAAATCCAGTCGGTTTTGTAGAATATTAAACAAAGCCTCTTTTGCGATGTCTGTAGTTGGTCTTACTGGTAAGTTTGTGGGTGGATTAAGACGTATACCACCATATTGCCCTCCTATTATTCGCATAGTATCGCGTCAAATAATGTATTATATTTTTTAAAATTGATTCCTTCGATATCCTTATTGATATGAGCCTTACTTTTAGATTCTAAGTGCGCTATGGTTGCCGAATATCTTTCTAAACATTTACGATAGGTATCGTTAGGTATTTCACCTGATACCAGCACTTTAGAAACTTGATCTGTTAGTGAAAATTGTTGTATAATATTTAAAATGTAGTAATTTAAATCATCTGCAAAATGTACATCAAAAGAATTATACAACATGAATTGCCCATTTTGAAACAAGTATAGATCTACCAAATGATCGGATACAAAATGTACACCTAAAACGGAACCTCTAATTGGAACAAGATCTTGCGCCTGATCTAATATAATGCAGAACTCAGGGAAAATTTCTGCATCAGGGAAAAGCGCTTTCCATCTATTATATAAGATGAGATCGTATTCAAATACGGCAACAATTCCCAAATTTTTCATTTCATAGGTGTGAATATGATTGGGAACATGTTCTACCAAGTATGGTGCATATTCGCTTAATCGATCTTCTTGAAAAACCTCTTTAGGAATGAATGTTAAACTTTGATGAGGAATGACCACCTTAACATATCGAAAAGGTAAACTTAGGATTTGAGTAGCATCCAATTTTGGGTTTTCGGCGTCATATTCTAGCAACAGATTCAGATTTAACTGCTTGTCCGTAACTGCAATTACATCTTTGCTAAAACCCGCTTTCGCAGATAAGGTGTATTCTGGCAAAAAATGGATATTAAACTTCTCCGATATATAATTCATATTTATGCTTTCCAAATTCAATTATTAAATTGTACAACCTAACAAAATTAACTTTTCTAAACGATAAGACAAACCTTTTAGATAACTTTGATGGTGCTTATTAAAGATTTATTGATCCAACGCTTTCCTTGGACAGCGACTCCGCAACAAAATTCTGTTTTTGAACTGTTAGCTCAATTTCTGAGTTCTTTTCATACGCAAGATTGTTTTGTATTAAAGGGCTATGCCGGAACAGGTAAAACAACGATCATTTCCGCTCTAGTGAAAACCCTTCCTTATATCAAGAAGAAAGCGGTCTTGCTTGCTCCTACGGGTCGAGCGGCAAAAGTAATGAGTTTCTATTCGGGTAGACCTGCACTGACCATCCACAAGAAAATATACCGTAAGAAAAATGCGGTTTCTTTTCAGCTGGATTTCACTTTAGCTGAAAACCTGCATGAAGATACATTATTTATTATCGATGAATCTTCCATGATATCGAATGAAAGCGTCAACATGTTTTCGAAAAGCTTATTGGACGATCTTGTGAAATATGTACGAAGCGGTAAAAACTGTTCGATCATGTTTGTGGGTGATACCGCCCAGCTACCGCCGGTGGGTCTGTGGGAAAGCCCTGCTCTTAATCCGGCTTATTTAGAGCATGAATTTTATTTTCACCCTTATACCTTCGAATTGACAGATGTTGTTCGGCAACAGAAAAGTTCTGGAATTCTTTTTAATGCGACAAAGATCCGTCAGGAAATAAATCTTGAAGAGCTGGAAGGCACCTACCCTTTCCCTAAATTCATAACAAATGGATTTAAAGATATTTACCGAATGACAGGTGAACGTTTAATTGAGGGAATTAATTATGCATATGATAAGTTCGGAATCGAAAATACAATGATAATCTGTCGTTCCAATAAGTCTGCTAACTTATACAATCAGCATATCCGTAACCAGATTCTATTTCGAGACGAGGAGATTACAGGCGGGGATCATATCATGGTCGTACGCAATAATTATTTTTGGCTTCAAGATAATGGGATTGAAAATGGCTTTATTGCTAATGGTGATATGGCGAAAATAAGAAAAGTAAGCAACGTGCATGAGCAACATGGATTTCGGTTTGCGGATATTACTCTTGAATTTATGGATACTCAAAATCAAGAACCAATAACCTGCCGTGTTATTCTGGATAGTCTCTATACAGACAGCCCTAATCTTCCTTATGAGGAACAGAAAAAACTGTACGAGGCAGTGGCGCTGGATTACGAAGATATTTTCTTAAAACAGGATCGACTGGAAGCGATTAAGAAAGATCCCTATTATAATGCGTTACAGATAAAATTTGCTTTTGCGATTACCTGTCACAAGGCTCAGGGTGGACAATGGCCAGCTGTTTTTGTCGACCAAGGCTATTTGACAGATGAAATGTTGACTACCGAGTTTCTAAGGTGGCTATATACTGGAATTACCCGGGCTACAGAAGAGCTCTTTTTAGTCAATTTTAATGAAAAGTTCTACTCTTAGGGCTCTTTAACTAAAATTTTACAAGACTTGCTTCTTTCTCATGTGATTACTTAATACTTTTGATTTATAAATTTCACATAAAACTAAAGAATGAATAAGATTTACTTATTCTTAGGACTGTTGCTATCATGTTTTTATGCTACAGCCCAAGAATCAACCTCACCACCTAAAGCAAACTACCTGTTAGCGTCAAAATTTTCGCCAGATAGGCTTAAGAAAATGATTTTTTCTACTACGGTTAAACCAAATTGGATAAACTTTTCTGATCGCTTCTGGTACGATTTCACTACACCTCAAGGAAAAAACTGGTACCTAGTGGATCCTGCTGCCAATAAAAAAGAAACACTTTTCGATAATGAAAAATTAGCGGCACAAATTACGAAGATTGTGAAAAATCCATTTGATGCTCAACATCTGTCTCTTCAGAATTTAAGATTTACAAAAGATGAGAAGAAAATCAGATTTGAGGTTGCCAGTACGAAAGATACAGTAAAGTCCAAAGAAGAGATTGAGAAGCTGAAAGTGAAAACTGACACGATAAAAAAGAAGCTTTTCTATCTGGAATATGATCTGGCAACACAGAAAGTCATTGAGCTAAGCGATAAATCAAAAGAGAAACAGCCTCTATCATGGGCAACCTTCTCTCCTGATACCAATACCGTCTACTTTGCTAAGGACTTTAATTTGTACTGGATGGATCGCGCCAATTATGAAAAAGCGGTTAAGAATGAAAAAGATTCAACAATTGTAGAACATCAGATCACTAAAGATGGCGTACAATATTATGCTTGGGCGGGTGATGAATATAGCACCACTACAGGCGACGATAAGAAAGATGAAGATCTTGTGAAGCGCAAGCGTGTATGGATGAACTGGTCTCCTGATGGTAAGCATTTTGTTATTACACGTAAAGATAACAGAAGTTTAAACCCGTTATGGGTGATTAATAACGTAGGAAGTAAACGTCCTACTTTAGAGACCTATAAATACCAGATGCCAGGTGAAGTAGATTCTACGGAAACTCAAATGTTCATCTTCAAGGCTTCTGATAAAACTTACAAACAGATAAAAGTTGATGCTTTTAAAAATCAAACGATAAGTAATTGGTCTAAAACCACAGATAAAAATAGCTACAAGGGTGATTATTTTATCAATTACTGGTTAGGGTCAAATGAGGCATTTTACATCGCACGTTCTAGCCGTGATTTGAAACGTATCGATTTGGTTAAGGTTAATATAGACGGCTCAATTAAAGTGTTAGTTGAAGAGAGATCTAACGTTTATCAGGATATCAAAAAGCCTTTATTAATTAATAATGGTGCTGAGTTTATCCATTGGTCACAACGTGATGGCTGGGGACATTTTTACCTGTATGATAATCAAGGTAATTTGAAACAGCAGGTGACAAGTGGATCTTTCAATTGTGAAGAAATTACAGGATCTGATATGGCAACAAGAACGTTGTATTTCACGGCTAATGGTCGAGAAAAAAATGAAGATCCGTATTATTTACATCACTACAGTGTGGGCTTTAATGGTGGAAATCTAAAATTATTAAACCCAGGAAACTTTGATCATCAGGTTGATGTCAGTGAAAGTTCTCGTTACTTTGTTAATAATTTTTCTAGGGTAAATACGATTCCAGAAATCGCTTTATACCATACAAATGGTAAGAAATTAATGACCTTAGAAAAGGCGGATCTATCTTTACTTTTTGCTGCTGGTTATAAGTTTCCGCAACCATTTAAAGTAAAAGCTGGTGACGGTATTACTGATCTATATGGTGTTATGTATAAACCATTTGATTTTGATAGCACCAGAACTTATCCCATTGTGGAATATATCTATCCTGGACCACAAACGGAGGCTGTAAATCAGTCTTTTGGTAGAAGCATGGATAGAATTGACCGATTAGCACAATTTGGCATGATTGTCATTACAGTGGGTAACCGTGGTGGTCATCCTGCTCGATCACAATGGTACCATACATTTGGCTATGGTAACTTAAGGGATTATGGATTGGAAGATAAAAAGGCCGCTGCTGAACAATTGGCAGACCGCTACAAGTTTATTGATATCAACCGTGTTGGTATTACAGGACATTCGGGTGGTGGATTTATGTCAACTGCAGCAATGTTGGTATATCCTGATTTCTTCAAAGTAGCTGTTTCTGGTGCTGGAAATCATGAAAATAACATCTACAACAGATGGTGGAGTGAAAGACATCATGGTGTAACGGAGAAAATTAGTGCCAAAGGCGATACTACATTTGCTTATCAGATCGATAAAAATACAGACTTAGCAAAAAATCTTAAAGGTAAGCTTCTGATTGCAACTGGTGATATTGATAATAATGTACACCCGGCTAATTCTATTAGAATGGTGAACGCTTTAATCAAAGCAAATAAGCGTTTTGACTTCTTGCTTTTACCTGGTCAACGTCACGGATTTGGTGATATGACAGAATATTTTTTCTGGAAAATGGGTGACTATTTTGCAGAATACCTAATCGGTGATTCAAAAATTGAAGAAGTCAATATGACTGAAATGAATAGAGAAATACCGTTGAGTAGATAATCAATGATTACAAAACAAAAATTAGAAATTTTTTCCGCTATCTATACTCAGTATCAGGTAGCGGATTTTTCTTTGGATATTTTACAAGGATTATCTTTACTTGATCTTTTGGCGCTGTCCACATATGAAGCGGATAAGCAACTTGCCTTTAGAAGCGCCTGGATGTTCGAGACCATTGTTTTAAAAGATAAAGCCTTGCTTGACAAGCGTCACTACCAAATGCTGATTAAAAATCTGACAGATTTAAATAATTGGAGCTGCGCTAGAAGTTATAGCAAAGTATTAATGTACATCACCTCTCCAAAAGTAAATCATATCCGCTTGTCTGATGAAGAATATGATTGCATAATTGACGTCTCTTTCAAATGGTTAACTGATCCAAGTTGTCCGGTTGCTGTAGCTGCAAATTGCATGGATATTTTAGATCAAATGAGTAAAAAATATGCGTGGGTTAAAGAAGAACTTTATGCACAGGTCGAATATTTATTGAGAATAAACCCTACTCCAGCGATTAAAAGCAGGAGTTTGAAAATTTTGAAAAAGTACATCAAATAGGTTAAACTAAAATGCTATGACTTGCTTTCGCTCTCTTATCTTCAAGATTTAAGAGATGTCCACCATCATCATAGCATTTAATTACTATTTTTCAGATAACTCTAGCACTAAAATAGTGTATTACCTTTATGTGAATATGCTCGCCCTAGGTGTCTAAAAGCAGCTTCAGTACATTCTCTCCCTCTCGAAGTTCGCATTAAATAACCTTCTTGAATAAGAAAAGGTTCATAAACTTCTTCAATTGTACCTTCATCTTCTCCTACGGCAGTAGCAATGGTTTTTAAACCAACAGGACCTCCTTTAAATTTATCTATGATGGTGGTCAGAATACGATTATCCATTTCATCTAAACCATTTTCATCCACGTTTAGGGCATTAAGTGCATATTTTGCTATCTCTCGCTCAATAGAACCTGTTCCTTTTATTTGTGCAAAATCCCGTGTTCTTCTCAACAGGGCATTGGCTATACGCGGTGTTCCTCTGCTTCTTCTTGCAATTTCATAGGCACCTTCATCTGTAATGGGTGTTTTTAGGATATCTGCAGATCTCAGTACTATGGTGGTCAATAACTTAACGTCGTAATATTGTAATCGCGCATTAATCCCAAATCGCGCACGTAATGGAGATGTTAATAGTCCTGAACGTGTTGTTGCTCCAATTAAGGTGAATGGGTTAAGCGATATTTGCACAGATCGTGCATTTGGTCCGGTCTCCAACATGATATCGATTTTGAAGTCTTCCATTGCTGAATAGAGGTATTCTTCAACAATCGGGCTTAACCGGTGGATTTCATCTATAAATAAGACGTCACCCTCTTCCAGATTGGTCAGTAATCCCGCCAGGTCACCGGGTTTATCCAGAACGGGTCCTGAAGTAATTTTAATACCTACGCCCATCTCATTGGCGATAATATTGGAAAGTGTCGTTTTACCCAATCCTGGGGGGCCATGAAGTAATACATGATCCAAAGACTCGCCTCTTAATTTTGCAGCCTTAACAAAAATATTAAGATTCTCTAAAATTTTCTCCTGTCCCGTAAAGTCCTCAAAAGCCTGAGGTCGCAATACACGTTCAATGTCTCTGTCTGTATGACTTAAGTTTTCCGCATTTGGATCTAAGTGTTCATTCATTTACGCTTTCCTTTCTTCAATTTAATTATACTTTCTCGTCCAACTTGAAATCTTTAGTTGAATAACACCAAAAAAAGCTTCTTTAAAAATACTGGTACTCATTTTTGAAGTACCTTCTGTCCGGTCTGTAAAAATAATCGGTACTTCGACCACATTAAACTTATATTGTATCGCCGTAAATTTCATTTCTATCTGAAAGGCATAGCCCACAAATCGAATTTTATCAAGCGGTATACGCTCAAGAACTTTCCGTCTAAAACACACAAAACCGGCTGTAGCATCTTGGATATTGATTCCGGTGATAAACCGTACATAAACAGATGCGAAATAGGACATCAAAACCCTATTCATCGGCCAATTAACGACATTGACCCCTTTGATATAACGAGATCCGATACTCATATCTGCACCATCTAAGCAACTTTGTCTTAAACGAATTAGATCTTCAGGATTATGGCTAAAATCTGCGTCCATTTCAAAAATAAACTCATATTCTCGTGCTAATGCCCATTTAAAACCATGGATATAAGCAGTGCCAAGTCCTAATTTCCCTTTGCGTTCCTCCATGAACAAACGTCCTCTGAATTCCGCTTCAAGCGATTTTACGATTTGTGCAGTCCCATCTGGAGAACCATCATCAACGATTAAAATATGAAAAGGTACTGAGAGTGAGCATACTTTGCGAATTATTTTTTCAATATTCTCTTTCTCGTTATATGTAGGTATGATAACTAAACTATCGGCCACTTTAAAAACATTTTGTGTGTGGTAAAGTTACTAATTTTATTGGGATTTTGACGTGCGTTTAATTGGTATAATGAGGTGTTCTGCAAAATAAAAAAGTCCACTATTTTGCAATAGCAGACTTTTATTAACCAATTATAAACTTAAATTATGAGACTACAAATATAGGATAAAGGAATGGTAAACCAAACTAATTTGCGGGTTGATGCGTCTTGATAACACAAAAATTACAAATACAGCGATTAGCGATCGACTTCGCCTAATACGATGTCCATAGAACCCAATATAGCGATCAGATCCGCAATTAAGGTTCCTTTTCCTAATTCAGGTAAAACGGAAAGATTGTTAAAACTCGGACCTCTTGCTTTCACACGCTTAGGAATGTCTGTCTTTTCTTGTGTTACAAAGTAAAATCCTAATTCACCTTTCGGATTTTCAGCTCTTACATAATAGTCCTGTGCTTTTAAATTCACCTTTTTAGGTACAAGTGCTCTTGGGTCAAATGTATCTGTACGCGGAAATTCTTTTAATAGTCTTTCCAAACATTGTTCGATAATCTTAACAGATTCTTTTACTTCATCGACCCGGATTTTGTATCGGTCCCAGCAATCTCCGAGCGCTCCCATCTCTCCTTTTCCAACAGGGATTTCGAAATCAATTTCTGGGTAAACAGAATAACCGTCAATTCTTCTCAGATCCCATTTGATTCCTGAAGCTCTCAACATCGGCCCAGAAACACCATAATTGATCGCGACATCTGCAGGCAACACACCAATATTTGCTGTTCGAGATATGAAAATCTGGTTCTCGGTCAACAGTTCATCGAGTTCGACCAATTTTGGTTTAAAATAAGTTACAAATTCAGCACACCTTTCTTCAAAACCTACTGGTAAATCGTAAAATAAGCCTCCAATCCAAATGTAATTATAGAGCATGCGTGAACCGGATACCCACTCAAGCATATTCATAATATGCTCCCGATCTCTAAAACACCACATAAACGGCGTAAATGCACCTATATCAATTCCATAGGTACCGATACCAATTAAGTGTGATGCTATTCTATTTAATTCGCAGACCAGAACACGTATATATTCAACTCTTTTTGGTATTTTATCGTCGATACCGAGCATGCGCTCTACCCCCATTACAAATGCATGGCTATTATTCATCGATGATAAATAATCCAGACGATCTGTAAATGGAATACTTTTACCATAATTCATTGATTCCGCATGTTTATCAAAACAGCGATGCAAATAGCCTAAATGTGGAATGACTTCTTTTACAAGCTCTCCATCTGTAATCAATTGAAGCCGAAGCACGCCATGGGTAGATGGATGTTGCGGGCCCATATTAATAATCATTTCTTGAGAGCCAATGCTATCTAAATGTTGTTGGTATTTTTCTAAAGCTGCAGTATACTTCGTATGCGACATATTTTTGGTTATCCAGTTCTTATTTTATTTAATTGCTATGCCATGATAACTTTCAGGGTCTTGATAATCCTTTCTTAAGGGGTATGCTTCCCAGTCATCAGGGAGTAGAATACGTCTAAGATCAGGATGATTCGTAAAAAATATACCCATGAGATCAAAAGCTTCCCTTTCATGCCAATCTGCAGTTTTCCACACTGCGGCTAATGATGGTACTTCGGGTAATTGCTGTAAATCACGATCATTTGCAACGGCAACTTTCAACACCAAAGTGTGTTGGTATGGTATAGAGGTCATATGATAAGTTACCAAAAATCCAGCATCACCTAAATCAACTGCCGCAATATTATTTAAAAAATCAAAATAGAAGCCTTCTTGATCCCTCAGGTAATAACAGATTTGTTCTAAAAATGCTTTATTAACAAATAAAGCAGACTGCAAACCCGATTCCTCAATTTTTTCGATAGCCTCTTCCCCGTACTGCGCAGTTATTGATTTTGAAATTTCCTGTATATTCATATACTATGGTGCTAAACGGGTTATTTTCCATGAATCTGAAACTTTCTGAAAAGCAATCCGATCATGCAGGCGGCTTGAACGCCCTTGCCAGAACTCCATATATAGTGGTTTAATTAAGTATCCTCCCCAAAATTCGGGACGAGGTACTTGCTCCTGGTCTTTAAATTCTTCTGTTAGACCTGCCACTCTTTCTTCTAAAAAAGTACGGTTTGGAATGGTATCACTTTGAGGTGAAGCAATAGCGCCAATACGGCTTCCTTTTGGTCTTGACTGAAAATATTCATCAGAGTCTTCTACTGGTAATTTTTCTATCAATCCCTCAATACGTACCTGACGTTGCAATTCTGGCCAGAAAAATAGTACGGCAACATGAGGATTAGCATCCATTTCTGTTCCTTTACGGCTATTAAAATTTGTAAAAAAACTAAAACCGTTCTCTTTAAGATCTTTAAGCAAAACAATTCTGGAAGAAGGTAGGGAAAACTCTCCTACGGTTGATAAGACCATTGCATTGGGTTCAAGAACCTCACTATGAACAGCTTCGTTAAACCATCTTTCAAATTGCACTAAAGGATCATTGCTTACTTCGCTTTCACACAGATTACCTAATGCATAATCTTGTCGAATAGCGGCAATATCTTTATGTTCGATTGCCATGACTTTGATTTTTTGTATGTCACAAACATACTAAATTCACTTATTTTTATCGACTAATCTAGTATAAATTAATCTGCAAAATGACTTTGGCATTAATTTTATTGTATAATAAGTCTAATATGTATCGCAATGTTTAACGAACTTGACCCAAAGGCTGGCTGTTTATTAATATCTGAACCTTTTATGCTCGACCCGCACTTCGAAAGATCTGTGATTTTATTGTGTAATCATAATGAAAAAGAAGGTACTTTAGGATTTATTCTAAATCATAAGGTTGTTGGCTGTATCGGTGATTTGGTTGAAAAAATAGCGAATTGCACATTTCCACTACATATTGGTGGACCTGTAGCACAAAATGAGGTATTCTTTATCCACTCAAGATTTGACTTATTGTTAAGTGGTGACGAAATTCGTGAAAATATCTATTTCGGCGGAGATCCAGAATTGCTATTTTCACTTATTAATGATCATAAGATAAAAGAAGATGAAGTCAAGTTTTTCTTAGGGTATTCGGGCTGGCAACCAGAGCAGTTAGATAAAGAAATTAAGGAAAATAGCTGGGCTGTACAGAACAAGTTTTCAACGGGATTGGTGTTCGAAAAAGACACAGAACTACTTTGGAAACAATCTGTTATGAGTCTGGGGCCCAAGTATGCTCATGTGGTTAATTTTCCGCAGTCTCCTAGTCTAAATTAAATTGTAATTTTTATGAATAATATATAATATTCACTATTTTTTAGTATATTTGTGTCATTAAGCAGAGTCCTTACGTTTTAAAACATATCAATTTTATCTTAATTCGAGATATGGCTTTCACCTTTGAATTTATTTAATGCGCTGACTTTTGTTTACTTAAACTGCTATAAATTGAGTAGTTTAATATGGTTTAATATTAATTTTAAATAAATAAATGAGTAGTTCAGAAAGTTTTAGCAAAAAAGAAAAAGAGAAGAAAAAGTTAAAAAAGAAACAAGATAAGGAACAAAAGAAAGAAGAACGAAAAAACAATACCGATAAAGGTAAAAGTTTAGAAGAAATGTTTGTTTATGTCGATGAATATGGAAATATAACTTCTACTCCTCCTGATCCAACAAAAAAAACAAAAATTAACGTAGAAGATATCGCGATATCAACTGCTAAATATGAAGCAAACCCTGAGGATTTAATCAAATCTGGTATTGTGAATTTTTACAATACAGACAAAGGTTTTGGTTTCATTCGTGATCTCAAGACTCAGGATAAAATATTTTTCCACGTTAATGGTCTGATTGATGCTGTTAAAGAAAACGACAAAGTAACTTTTGAAACTGAAAAAGGATTGAAAGGTATGAATGCCGTAAATGTTAAATTGCAAAAATAACATTCAAGGTTAACGATATTAAAAAAGGGATTTAATTCATTAAATCCCTTTTTTAATATCGTTATTTTAACAATTTTACTTCATAAAGATCCTTTCGTCGATCCTTCATCACCTTGACGGTTCCATATTCATGCAGGTCACGAAGTGCATATAAATCGACATCTGCAATTAGCACCATCTCAGTGTTTGGCGTAGCCTCTGCTTTTATCGCATTATTTGGAAAGGCAAAATCCGAAGGTGTAAATACGGCCGATTGTGAATATTGGATATCCATATTATTGACCCGAGGTAAATTTCCTACAGATCCGGCAATAGCCACATAACATTCATTCTCAATTGCGCGAGCCTGTGCACAGGTTCTAACACGGATGTAGCCATTCTGTGTGTCTGTCATAAAGGGTACAAATAAGATCTGCATTCCTTGATCGGCTAGAATACGGCTCAATTCTGGAAACTCAACATCATAACAAATCAGTAAACCTACTTTCCCACAATCTGTATCAAATACTTTCACTTCATTACCTCCGGTCATTCCATAATATTTACTTTCATTGGGAGTAATGTGAATCTTTTTAAATGAATCCAGTTTACCGTTCCGGTGACAGAGGTAAGATATATTATATAGTTTCTTGTTTTCCATGATGGGCATGGAGCCAGCAATGATATTGACATTATAGGAAACAGCAAATTGTTGGATTTTATCAATAATTTCTGATGTCTTCTCTGCTAGTTTTTCCATTGCCAACCTTTCAGGCAATTCATTATACGGACTCATTAACGGTGAATTGAAAAATTCTGGAAACATAATAAAATCTGTTCCATAATCGCTCACGGTATCAACAAAGAATTCAATTTGATCAAAAAAGGCATCAATATTGTCAAATAAACGCATTTGCCATTGTACTAAACCTAATCGAATGGTTTGTTTGGTGGTAGAAATAGAACGTGTTTCTGATTCGTAATAGATATTATTCCACTCCAATAGGGTTGCAAACTCCATCGATTCTGAATCTTCGGGAAGGTAATGCTTCAATATCTTTTTGACATGAAAATCATTGGACAATTGAAAGGTTAACGTTGGATCGAAAATTTCTTTACGTTTCACTTTTTCAATATATGTCCTTGGACTCATTTTATCTGAATAATTGTGATAATTGGGGATCCTTCCTCCTGCTACGATAGATTTTAAATTCATCTGCTCACACAGTTCTTTACGTGCATCATATAAGCGCCTTCCCAATCTTAATGCACGATGATCTGGATGTACAAAGACTTCTATACCATAGAGTGTGTCGCCATCGCTGGTATGTTTTGAAAATTTTCCGTCATCAATAATTTCATAATAACTATCGTATATATTACTTTTTTTTGAGTTTAAAATGATGGAAAGTGCGCAAGCTACAACATGACCGTCGATTTCTACACATAACTGTCCTTCAGGAAACATATCGATTAAATCGACAATATTTTCTCTTGTCCAGACATCTCCTACTCCTTGGTAAGCTTCGGTCATTGACCTTCTCAAATCAACATAATCTTTCTTCGTCAAGTTCCTGACTTGAATATCCATATAATATAATTTTAGTTATCTAAATTTAAACAAAATTCAAGCCTAAAAGCACAGTTCATGCGATATAAAAGAAAAAGAGCTAAAACCTACGGCTTTAGCTCTTTTGTAGAAGCTTATTTATTGCATTTTACAATGCGAAAAATTACGCTTGACCAGTTGTTCCACCAAATGGGAACGCAACAGTTGGATCACCACCGATTACTTCTGCATCAGCAGTTTGGTTTCCAGCAGCAATAGCGTCAAAGCGAATAACATTATCTTGTAATGCACCTAACAAACGTTTAGCATGTTCTGGTGTCAAAACGATTCTAGATTTCACTTTAGCTTTCGGCACACCTGGCATTACACGTACGAAGTCAATCACAAACTCTGTGTTTGAATGTGTAATGATCGCTAGATTTGAGTAGATTCCTTCTGCTACTTCTTCTGTCAACTCGATACTCAATTCGTTTTGATTTTGATTATTTTCCATAAAATTTATTATAAGTATTTAATATATGTTATTCTTATTATTTGCTAAAAGTTCTAAAGTCCTGTCCTGCTTCAATATTCAATAATGTTTCATAGATCAGGCGGATGACATTGTCGACATCTTCTTTGTGCACCATCTCTACAGTAGTATGCATGTAGCGTAAAGGTAATGAAATCAATGCAGATGGCACACCTCCATTACTGTATGCAAATGCATCGGTATCGGTACCTGTAGAACGTGATGATGCTTGACGTTGGAAAGGAATTTCATTTTTTTCTGCTACCTGAACCAATAATTTGTTTAAATTAATCTGAACTGCCGGAGCATAAGATAATACAGGTCCTCCTCCAGATGATAAATCACCCTGTGTAATCTTGTTAATCATTGGAGTCTGAGTATCATGTGTCACATCTGTAACGATCGCAACATTTGGTTTGATACGCTGTGCAATCATTTCAGCTCCACGTAGACCGATTTCCTCTTGAACAGAGTTTACGATATATAAACCAAATGGTAATTTCTTTTTATTTTCTTTGAGTAAACGCGCTACTTCAGCTATCATAAAACCACCAGCACGGTTGTCCATAGCACGACCTACATAATAGCGATCGTTGAGGATGCTGAACTCATCTTCATAAGTAATAACACAACCTACATGAATACCCAAAGCTTCTACTTCCTCTTTGGAAATACAACCACAATCTAAAAAGATATTTTTTAATGTAGGTGCTTCTTCTTTCTCTCCGGAACGTGTATGAATTGCTGGCCAACCGAATACCGCCTTTACAATACCTTTATCAGTATGGATATTCACTTTTTTAGATGGTGCGATCTGGTGGTCGGAACCACCATTGCGAATCACATAAATTAAACCGTCCTTCGTGATATAGTTAACGAACCAGGAGATCTCATCAGCATGTGCTTCTATAACAACTTTATAGTCAGCTTCTGGGTTGATAACTCCTACAGCAGTACCATAGTTATCTGTGAATGTTTCGTCCACATATGGCTTTAAATAATCTAACCATAAGCGCTGTCCCTCCCATTCAAATCCAGTTGGTGACGGATTATTAATATATTTTTCAAAAAAAGAAATCGAGTCCTTTGTTACTATTGAAATATGTTTATTTTCTTTCTTCTTCTTGTCTGCCATGCTCCTAATTTTATTTCCGATGTCAAATTATGAAAAATTATAGTAACCACAAAAGTAAAAATTGAATTTATTTCATCTGTGCCCATATTGGGCACTTTTCTTGATTTTTTAGCTTTATTCCGATGCAATCATGAGCTGAAAATGATTTTAAACATTATATTTACGCTTGTAAAAAAATTAATAGACAATATGGAGAATTTATTCAGCGTCATACATTGGAATTTAGATCCTGAAATATTTAAAATTGGCACTTTTGGTCTTCGTTACTATGCTTTATGCTGGTTAGCGGCATTTGCGGTATCGTATATGATCATGCTTAAAATATTCAGAAATGAAAATAAGAGTCAAGAATTATTGGATCAATTGAGTATTTATATCTTTCTAGGAACTTTAATTGGCGCCAGATTAGGACATTGTCTATTTTATGAATTTGATTATTATAAAGATCATTTATGGGAAATGGTGTTACCATTTAAATTTGTAAATGGTCAATTTCAAATGACCGGATTTGCAGGTTTAGCGAGTCATGGTGGTGCGATAGGTATATTGGTCGCATTATACTTATTCTGCAGAAAAACGAAAACAAACTTTCTTTGGCTTGCAGACCGCCTGGTAGTGGTTGTACCAATTGCAGGAGCCTTCATCCGTTTGGGTAACTTTTTCAATTCGGAGATTATTGGTACGCCTACCGATAAACCATGGGCGATTGTTTTTGATCATGTAGATCAAGTGCCTCGTCACCCAGGACAACTTTATGAAGCTATTGCCTATATCATCATCTTCTTTATTATTGTTTATTTATTCAAAAATAAAAAGTTGCAAAAACCTGGTGCATTAATGGGACTCTTTTTTGTCTTACTTTTTTCTGCTCGACTTTACCTCGAAAGTTTCAAAATTGACCAGGAAGCATTTGAACAAGGAATGGCTTTGAATATGGGACAGCTCCTAAGTATTCCTTTTATATTAGGTGGACTTTATTTTATGTTTAGAAAGCCTAAAGAAGTAAAACGTTAATAAGAGGATCTTTAAATTTGATATAAAAAAGCTTAGCATAGGATGTGCTAAGCTTTTTTTATGTGAATGGTATACCTTTTGTGATTGCTTTTTTTCTAAAATTTAACTTGTCTAAAATATACTATAGCCATCGTTTGATAGTACTAGTGCGTTAAACTGTTCTACTACTATATTCGTTGACAAATGCTTGTTACATTTTAGAGACATCATCCAGGTAAAACACGATCTATCCCCTGTATTTTCTGGCTAAAATATGTCAATACTGATTTAAATATTTTAATAAAACCAAAAGAAGACTTTAATTTAATAATAACAGTTGCTGTAATTTACAGTGAAAAGCAAACAAAAAAATCGGCTAGAATGAAATCATCCTGTTTTAATAATATTGTTATAATACTAAAAAAAATCCCTATCTGAGTAAACAGATAAGGATTTTTATGGTTAAATATAGTTCAAGCTATTTAGAATTTGATCCTATATTAGTTAAAGATATAACGAATACCAACTTGAGCAGACCATCTAGAAGAAAGATCTTGAACATAATAAGGTACATTACCATTAACGTTCGCTAATCTATACGTAGGTTTCTTAGTGGTCCCCTCATATCCAGCGAATGTAATTGGTACAAAGCTATTATCCCAGAAGCTGGTAGATCCAGTATACTGTTGTCCCCAATCATTATTTAATAAGTTCCCAACATTCATGATATCAACTGATAGCTGTAATTTATTTTTTGTATTACCAATATTGGTAAATAAGTCTTGAACGATCTTTAAATCAAATTTATGCGAGAAAGGTGTTCTAGCTGCATTTCTCTCGGCATATTGACCTCTCCTGGATTTTAAATAATCATTTGATTCAATAAAGCCATTGAACGCATCCCATTGTTGCTGTGGAGTTTGATCTCCATTTTGAACAAACGTGATCTCAGATTGATTTTTAGGGATATACATTAAGTTAAACTGATTACTTGTAGAAGATGCGTAACCTGTTAAATTACCCCCTGCTAAATAAGAAAATCTAGCTCCTGACTGTCCTGTATAAACCAAAGATACTGATGTTCCTAGATGTTTTAGATATTCTTTCGAGAATGATAAAAAGCCTATCACGCGACTTCCTGTACTGAATGGATTGTGTGCAAGAGTCACATTATTTGAACCATTTACTGAAGCAACCCGGTACCAATTTGATTGATTCTGAGAGGAAGTTCCGGAAATTAAATCCTTCGCTGCTGTATAGGTATATGCTACTGATGCATCTAAGCCGAACAAGAAACTTTTCGATAATGACGCAGTAGTAGACCAAGAATAGCCCTTATTGACATTATTCACATAGATAACTTCACTGTAGTTATCTAATACACGACGGTTATTATTATTGGCATCATAAACGAGGCGGTTATCCGCTCCTTCTAATGTTCCAATTGGTCTCTCTAAATTTAAATCCCTAAAATTAAATGCACTTAAATTCTTCGAGTATATAAATTCTAATGTTCCCTTAATTCCATATGGTAACACCTGATCTATTCCTCCTGAGAAGCGGGCAATCTGCGGTAATTTTAAATTACGGTCCAGTACCGTGATATTTCCGGATGGAGTAACAGTTCCTTGATATTTAGGCAATTTATTGACATCGCTAATAAACGGAACATTAGCATCGGTACCGTTACCAAGATTATTACCACCTAGTAATGCTCCACTTTGCGTAAAGGCACCTGCTGCCCATACAAATGGAACGCGAGAGGTAAATATTCCCATTCCTCCACGTACTATGGTAGAGCGATCTCTATTCACATCCCAGTTAAAACCTATTCTAGGAGAAAACATCAAGGCAGGACGTGGCATGCGGTTGGTTTGAACATCGTACTGCTTAGCTAGGATAGAGTTGTTAAAATCGGTATTTTCCAATGGTTTATCCAAATAAATTGGAATATCTACACGTACACCTGCAGTAATTTTTAAATTATCCTGCATTTGAAATTCATCTTGAACATAGAATCCCAATTGAACTGCATTGAATTTGGCACCCTGGCGAGGATCATCAGTATTACTATAGCTGAATTGCATGCTATTGGCCATGCCACGTTCAAAATTCTCAATTGCTGTATAAGGTTTTCCTGTTGCAGGATTTACATCTCCTACTTTAGAATCACTGAAAACAAATGCTCCATTCGAATTTCCTGTATAAGCATTATACATCTTGTAGAATTCATTATGTGTACCAAATGTAAAAGTGTGAAGTCCTTTATACCAAGTCAAATTATTAGATAATGTGTAGACATCCTGATCCAATTGGTTGATATTACTAAATGGATCTGTACCCAAATAGTAATTACCTGTTACTGTTGTAGGTTTTCCATTTACATCAATTTGTCTAGGGACATTTATGCGAACATTCGGAAATAAGGGATTCTTATAACTTCTCGCATCTCTCACTCGTGAATAACCTGCAATAAAACTATTTGCTAAAGAATTACTGATGCGGCTACTTAACTCTAAAGTAAGGGCATTAGATTTAAAATCTTTTAATATAGCACCATTACCAAATGTCAATGATGTAGCTGTTCGAGTATTGCCAACATCTGTACCGTCTACGTAGTTGTATCTTAATGAAAGTTTGTTTTTTTCATCAATATTCCAGTCCAAACGTGTCATTATTTTATTGGACTTATTTTCATCTACTAGGTCTGTAAAAGAACCTGCATCATAACCATATTTATTCCGAGCAATATCATAAATACGTTGCGCATCGGCTTCTAGTAAATTCGATCCGGTTGAACCAACTTGAAAATTTTCTGGAGTTTTGCTTTTTGTATGCTCATAGTTCACAAAGAAGAATAATTTGTCTTCAACTATTGGTCCTCCAAGACGTACTCCATAAGTTTTCTCAGAAAAATCAGCTAATCTTGTCCCCTTTTCATTATCTTTTAGCAAAGCATTTGGAGTTTTCCCTGTTAAGCTTTGATTTCTAAAATAATGGTAAACTGAACCTTGAAATTGATTGGTTCCAGACTTAGTAACCGCTGAAATTCCTCCCCCTGCAAATCCGCTTGAGCGAACATCAAATGGTGCCACCTGAACAGACATCTGCTCAATGGCATCTAAAGAGATCGGATTGGTACCACTTCCTCCTCCATTTAATCCATTTGAGTTAAGTCCAAAAACATCATTCGTAACTGCTCCATCGATAGTGAACTGATTGAACCTATTATTCATACCACCAATGGATACCGATTGTCCTTTTACATCAGCTTGTGGTGTCAATCTTGTAAAATCTTCAATTGAGCGTGAAACAGTAGGTAAATTTTCTAACTGTTTTCTAGAAATAGACGTTTCGGCACCAGTTTTTAAGTTTTTTGATCCTTTAGTCCTTGTAACAGCAACTTCATCAAGCATAGTTTCGCCTGAACCAAATTTACCGTTAATAATGTACGGTTGTCCCAATTGAATATAAACATCATTATAAACGATCGGTTGTTGTCCTACATAGGTAATTTCTACCTTGTAAGGACCTCCTACACGCATTGCAGGAAGATTAAAACGACCGGCTGAATTTGAAGATCCAGTGTACGCTGTTCCTGATGGTACATGGACTGCTTTAATGGTGGCTCCAGAAGTAATTTGACCACCAGATTGTGTTACTAAACCAGTCATGCTACTTGTTGTTACTTGAGCGTGAATAGTGCCATAACTTGCTAATACAAGTGCAAAAAAGAGTAAAGGTCTTTTCATAAAGAAAATTTTTGTTATAAATATGCCTCAAAAGTATAAAGAGAATTTAACATTGAAAGCACTTAACAAAAACTTAACCTACTCATAACAAGAGTCTTCAATTGGATGCTTTTTTATTTAAATAAGTAATAATTGATAAATTGAGAATTTTAACAAAAATTAACATTCGTTTTTATAATTATTATAATTGATGCATTCAATAATTGCAAAAAAGACAATGCAATCGATTGTCATAATGGATCATTTTAGAGCAAAATAATTTTGAAAGTTTACCTGTTTTGTAATATTAATCTCTAAATAAAACAAAAAAACAAGTTAGGTGTTTAGGATCCCTTCCTCGTATGCTTGAACAGCCATTCGTAAATTTCATTTTGATGAAAAAGGCGTTCCACACTCCCATGTGTACCACCTGGAATTATAGTCAACGTTACATCAGCTTCAGGATCTGCTTTCTTAATTGCATTGACTATTTTTTTTGATTCTGACATGGGTACAGCACGGTCACGATTTCCATGTTGTACCCAAAGTGGTACCTGACTTAGGTTGTCGGCATACTTAACACTTCCACCTCCACATATAGCTACTGCCGCTGCGATACGATCTGGATATTTACCTGCTACATCCATTGTGCCGTATCCGCCCATACTCATTCCGCAGATATATACCCGATCCGGGTCGGCGTTATAATGTTCGATAGCATAATCCACAATCTCAATAACTTTATCAGGATCCCATCCGCCTCGTGACTGTGGAGCGATTACGATACCAGGAACTTCCTGACCTTTATTCATCGCATAAAGTACGCCATATCGTTTAACACGATCAAGATTTGTACCCGACAGACTCCTTCCGTGGAGAAATATCAAAACGGGCTGTTTATCGCCTGGCAGGTTATCGATCTGTTCTTCTTCTGGTAAATTCAATAAAAAAGGATAGGTCGTCTCCCCTTTAATCGCCTTTAGTTGGGCATATACTTCATTATTGCAGATGCTACAGATTAGCATGAAAATAATACCTAAAAGCCAAAAATTACGTTTATGAGAATTGTTTATCGTATGCATAAGAAACAAAAATACATTTTATTCTGAATCAGCAAAATAGATATTAATATTAATTAACTTCTTTTTTATAGAAAATTCGAGGTAATTTTAAGTTTTCACAAGTAAAACATGTCGCTAAAAATTTTACATACAGCCGATTGGCATTTGGGTAAACGATTGGATTATTTCTCCAGATTTGATGAACAAAAAGAAGTACTGGATGAAATTGTTCAGATAGCAGATCAAGAACAAGTTGATCTTGTTATTGTCGCTGGAGATCTGTTCGATGCGTTCAATCCACCTGTCGAAGCTATTGAACTCCTTTATAAAACACTTAAACGCTTAACGAAAAATGGTTCCAGACCTGTCATTGCCATTGCCGGAAATCACGATTCACCGGATCGTGTAGATGCTCCTGATAGCCTTGCGAGAGATTGCGGAATTATTTTCGCGGGTAAACCCAACATGAAATTTAATCCTTATCAGATTGAGGGCGGATTTGAAATTACTAAAGGAGATATCGGTTTTCTTGAAATCAAGCTTCCAGGTCATGATTTCCCAATTCGTCTCCTTATAACTGCCTTTGCTAACGAACATCGACTCAAAGAATATCTTGGTGAAGATGAACAGATCGGGCTCAATGAAGTTTTAAGTAAAAAATGGAGTTCGCTGGCCGATTTATACTGCGATGATCGAGGCGCTAATATTTTGGTTTCACATTTATACATGAATAAAAAGGGAGGTCCTGTATTAGAGGAGCCAGACGGCGAAAAACCTTTGCGTATTGGTTTTGCAGATACTGTTTATACGGAATGTATTCCTCCTCAAATTCAATATACAGCTTTAGGTCACCTGCATCGCTACCAAGAAGTGGGTGGACATCGTGCACCAGTTATCTATTCGAGTAGTCCACTTTGCTATTCTTTTTCCGAAGCAGGGCAAGATAAAAAAGTGGTGATTGTAACGCTGGAGCCACACAAAGAGGCGGTCTATAAAACGATCAACATCCAATCTGGAAAAAAATTAACACGAAAAAAATTTCATTCTGTTACAGATGCTATTGATTGGCTTACAGTGAATCAAGATTGTTTAGTTGAACTAACACTTGTTTCAGAAACATCTTTAACACAAGGTGAAAAGAAACGTATTGAAGATAGCCACCCGGGTATTATCTATATCATTCCTGAAGTAAACAGTAGTGCTACTTATCAAAACGAACCCATATCCAGAAGAAGTAAAAGTATTAACGAAAATTTCTCTGATTACTTCCGATATCGAAATAATGACCAATCTCCATCGGAGGAATTGATAGCGCTATTTAACGAAGTTCTGGGTACTCAAACTGAAAAGGAGAATTAACGATTATGTTGCCATTATATCTATCCATAGAAGGATTATATTCCTATCAATCAAAACAAGAAATAGATTTTACTGCTTTGACAGCGGCCGGTCTTTTCGGGATTTTTGGAAAAGTTGGTTCTGGAAAATCAACGATTCTGGAAGCCATTACTTTTGCCTTATTTGCAAACACAAACCGCTTAAACAGCAACAATAGAGCCTACAATATGATGAACTTAAATTCCAATCAGTTGCGGATTGAGTTTCATTTTATTGGAAAAGAAAACAAAAAGTATGCGTTTGAAGCTTCGTGGCGAAGAAATAGCAAGCAGTTTGAAAAAGTTACAACACCTGTACGAAAAGCTTATGTTTTTGAAGGTGATGAAAAAATACCACTTGAAAGTACCGATGCTGAAACTATATTAAGCATATCTTACAAAAACTTCAACCGTACAGTTATTGTACCTCAGGGGCAATTTAAAGAGTTTCTTGAGCTTAAAGGAGCTGAACGCTCGGGCATGATGAAGGAACTTTTTAATTTAGATCATTATGATCTATTTTATAAAGTCGCTTCTCTAAGTAAGGAAACAGAACTGAAACTCCAAAATATTTCTGGCGCAGTACAAACTTTAGAGGATTACACAGAGGAAAGTATAGCTGAATTGCTTTTACAATTGGAGAATGAACAATTGAAGCTCCAAGAAGTCACAAATACACATCAACAATTAGATCAACAACATCAAAAATTATTGGAAGTTCAACAGTTCCATAAAGAAATAGCTATACAGAAACAAGCTTTTGCTCAATTAAGTGCCGAACAAGGTACAATTGAAAATTTAAAGAAACAGATTCTGTTATTTCAAAAAGTTGATCGTATTTTTAAGCATGCGCTTGATAATCTCGCAGATCTACAGACAGAGGAGTTCCAGCTAACACAAGATTTTGCTCGAACGAAACATCAATTAAATGCAGTCCATACAGCACTGTTAACAGCAAATAGTGCATATAAGATAGTAGAGCAGGATTTTAATCAACTCGATAATAAAAGAATTGCTGTTGAGGATATGAGAAATATTGTTCATATTTTAAAACTGCAAGTTGATATCAAAAAAGAAGCTGAACGATTAGCTAATGGACAGATTGTGCTGCAAGGTGTTGACCAGCAGATTTTAAATAAACAAACGTTAGTTCAGGAAAAACAGCAAGAAATTACCAATCTTAAAGCAAGCCGTGTTGCAAGTAGTTTATTAATGACTATAAATGATTGGTATTCAAAACAAGAGCAATATATTAAAACGCAACATGATTTAGAAGCAGATTTAAAAATTAAGCGAAAGGATTATCAGGATATCATACTTCAATTCGAAAAGGAAAGCCTCACTCCTACATCCTGGCGAGAGAAACTTACTGAAGATGAGAAGAGTGCATCTATTTTACTGGAAAGAATTCAGTCGAATGAAAATAAAATTCAGGTAAAACAGCAGTTAGCTAACTTTTCTCATGCTTTGACAGCTGGAGAAGCCTGTCCTTTATGTGGTTCCGAGCACCATCCACATATTATGCAAACAGAGGATGTTTCTGGGCAATTGGTTAAACTTAAATCTGAGAAAACTCATGTTCAAGAAACAATACTGCAAATTCAACAGCGTCAACAACGATTCATCCAACTAGATGCAAACCTGATAACATTGCAAAGGGATATAGATAAAAGTGTCGAAAAGTTGAATACGCTAACGATAGAATTTAATCATCACCTGACTCAATTCACGTGGACTAACTTTCAGCACAATGATCGTACAAGTTTCGATCAATGGAAATTGCAGGCTGAATCCATTGAACAGGCCTGTACACTAGCAGAATCGACTTTAGCAGCAATTCAAAAGGAATTAGATGATCTAAAGATTAAAAAGGAAAAATACAGTAATGGTTTGAATAGTATTGCTCTTACTAAATCTACACTTGAAGGACGATCAAGTATTCATGAACAACTGATTAAACGATTAAAATTATCGGAATTCGAACAGTTTGAAATATCTGAAATTGAAATATTGATTACACAATCACTTCAATCAATAGACCATATAGAGCAGGAATACAATAGGTTGCTAAATGAAATTAATCAATTCAATATTTCTATAGCATCACTTTCTACAACAAGCAATACGTTAGAAACGCAATTAAAGAATAAGCAATCTAAGATAACATTGCAGCAGAAGCTGATTGAAGAACTATTGCAACAGCATGATTTCGTGTCTCTTGACGCTGTAAAAGAAATATTAAAACAGCAATTTGATCTTGAAAAAGAAGAATTACGTATCAAACGATTTGAAGAGCATTTTGCTATTGTTAAGGCCAATCTGGTACAATTAGAGCAGAAAATAAATCAGCAAGCTGTTGATATTACCCAGATTACAAAAATCAGCCAAGATCTGCAATTGGCAAAAGAAGCCAAAGAAATGCTGATAGGTCAATTGCAATCTCTCAAAGATCAAATTCTAATTTCAAAAAAGCGATACGCTGAGAAAGTAGAATTGCAAATTGCTTTCGATAAATTGGCACTTCGGAATAAGAATTTAAGTATTTTATCAAATCTCTTTAAGGGAAATGGTTTTGTTGATTACATTTCAACTCAATACTTAGAGGACCTATGTCATATCGCCAATCATCGTTTTGAAAGACTAACTCGAGGTCATCTGAAACTAATCATCAATAATGAAAATGATTTTGAAGTAATGGATCATTTAAATGGTGGTAAATCACGATCTGTCAGGACATTATCGGGCGGGCAATTTTTTCAGGCATCTTTATGTTTGGCTCTAGCACTAGCGGAGAGCACGCGTAGTCTCAATCAGAATGAAAAGAATTTCTTTTTCATTGATGAAGGATTTGGAACTCAAGATACTGAATCTGTCAATTTAATTTTTGAAACTTTAAATGCCCTTCATAAAGAAAATCGTATTGTAGGAATTATCTCTCATGTTGATGAATTACAGGAGCGCATCCCTGTTTCAATTAAAATTGTGAAAGATGAAGATTTAGGAAGCCTGATTCTACATGACTTTTGAGCGCTAGAACCACACATTACTTATAAAGCGCTGTGATCCTCTATAAATAGAAAGAGAGGTGTTGACCTCTCTTTCTATTTTACAGCATTAAATGCTCTCTTTATGGGCAATTTCGAGGTTTATTATAACATCTCTTATATCACCTTCCACAAAGGATAAATTTCCAATGACAAAAACACCTTTATTTGAACCGTTTTTCTCCGTGATTCCATAAACTGTGTTTTCGTCATCCGGATTCGAATCTCCTTCATATCGATAAATATAATCAATCTTATAATTAGATGGATTTGCAATCAAAGAATCCAGTTCAATGTTATAATCTATTGTATACCCCGCTTCTTTCAACTTCTCTAGGGCAACAGTAGCTGAGTCATATTTATTTCTATCTTCCATAATCTTGTATCTTGATCTTTAATAAAATAACAATTGGAACAGCAAAGTGTTTTTTATCATCTGGTTATTTTTTGGTAAACATACCAACAATATCATCTATGGCACTACCATCTTTATTCTTATCAAAAAAGTCGGAGATCTTGTCTGTCAATCCTCCTGAAGTAGTTGCGGCTGTTGGTTCATTTTTATCAGCACCGAATATATTCCCGATTATACTCCCTAATCCTCCTCCAGAACCCGTATTGCCACCTAAAAAGCCTCCCAGCAGATCACCTAAAGGATTACTCGTTCCATTTTGCGCTGCATTTGCTTTTTCCTTACCCAAATACCCCATAACAATAGGTGCCAGGGTAGCCAGTACTCCTGTAACCTGAGCCGAACTAAATCCACTTTTCTCCGCTAATCCAGAAGCAACATATTCAGTCTTACTGCCAAAGATGTGCTGCACGATCTTGTTGCCGTCTTCTGTAGGTCCCTTTTCGATTACCTCATCGACATGATCCAATATTTCACCGTTATGTTTTGTGTCTAATGCATCGGCAAAACCTTTAGCCTGACTGGTGTCGTCCTTACTTTGATTATATTTAATTGCTCCCGCGATCAAAGGAACCGCTATAGCTAATATCCAAGTTGCTTTGGTGCTATCAATTCCCAGCTTTTTGGACAATCCTGCAGCCATTTGATTACCAAGGCCACCTGTGATTAAATCTGTCATTCCCATAATTTCATCTGTTTTAATTGCGTTTAGAAATTCAAAACAATAATTAAGCCAATGAATTGGATTAACCCGAGCTTATTAGCCACAAAAAAAGAGGTTATTAAACCTCTTTTTTTCTAAATTATATAGAAACTATCTTTTATAATACTTTAAAGCTTCTGGAAGCAATTTTTGAATATCGCTGATACGTCTTGCATCACTAGGGTGAGTACTTAAAAATTCAGGATTCCCTTTAGACCCGCCACTTGCCATGCGTTCCCAAAATTTAACAGCTTCAGCAGGATTGTAGCCCGCCATTGCCATAATCACTAAACCCATACGATCTGCTTCAGATTCATTCCCACGCGAGTATTTCAATGACGTTAATTGACCGCCAATACCGTATGCGTTATTGATAATCCCGGCATAACTACTCCCTGCAGTTGCAACCCCAATAACACTACCAATTGCTTGTGTAGCATATTGACGAGACATCTGCTCCATAGAGTGACGTGCTATTGCATGGGCAATTTCATGTCCCATTACTGTCGCTAATCCAGTTTCATTCTGCGTAACTGGAAGAATCCCTGTGTATATAGCTACTTTTCCACCGGGCATACACCATGCATTGACTTCATCGCTTTGCACCAAATTAAACTCCCAACTGAAATTAAATTGATTTGCTATACCTTGCTGCGTAAGGTATTGATTAACGGCTATCGCCAGTTTATTACCAACTTTTTTAACTAAAGTTGCCTGACTTGTACCTGTAATTACTTTTGTTTTTGAGGAATTTAAAAATTGTTTGTAAGAAGACGCCGCTTGTTCCTGAATTTCACTATCACTCACCAAACTCAACTGCTTACGTCCAGTAATCGGCACAGTCGAGCAGGATGCTAAAGTAGCTCCAATCAGGAACATACTTGTATATTTAAAAACCTTTTTCATATTTTAAATGTTAAACACTGCATTAGATTGTACCCAACGCAATTCCTATGCCTAAATTTTCTTCTTTTTATTCTTGAAAAGATAAACTTTAGATTCGTGTCCCTTTAAGAGGCGTTCGATATTCTTTTGATGGGTAATCAATATCAATGCGCAGATCGCGATGCCATATAATAGAACTGAAGGAATAGATGTTTTAAATAAGAAGGCTATGCTAAAAGGAAAGGTAAAACCTGCCATTATTGAACTTAATGATACATAATGCGTTGTCAACAAGATTACAATAAAGACCGTAACGCAAAGTAATGCGGCGGGAGCATGAATTGCGAGGATCATGCCAAAGAGTGTTGCCACTCCCTTGCCTCCTCTAAAGCCCGCAAAGACAGGAAATAGATGTCCTAAAACAGCAATAACACCAAGTGCCAATTGATAGTTAACAAATTGGACATTACTGGTACTTTGCCCCGCTTCTATTAAATAAGCTAGATTTGTAGACGTGAACCCTTTAAAGATATCGACGAACATCACCACAGCACCTGCTTTTGGTCCCAAAACGCGAAAGGTGTTGGTTGCACCGGCATTACCACTTCCATACTCTCTAACGTCAACGCCATAAAATGCCTGTCCAAACCATACCGCAGTTGGGATTGAACCAAATAAATAAGCTAGTACTACTGCACTTACTAAATAAATAGAAATCATTAATTATTGTTAAATCCTAAACTAATTTGGCCTTTAAGCTTAAATCCAAACTTTTTACAGAATGCGTCAATGCTCCAACCGAGATAAAATCTACTCCGGCTGCTGCATATGCTTGAAGAGTGTCTTCTGTAATTCCTCCAGAAGCCTCAGTGACAAATCTTTCTGCAATAATATCGACAGCTTTCTTCACATCTGAGGGACTAAAATTGTCTAACATGATGCGGTCGACCTTGCCAAAGGTAATAACTTCAGCTAGCTCCTCAAAATTTCTAACCTCAATTTCAATCTCAATATGCTTATTTAAGGTGTCTCTGTAGGCATTTGCGTGAGTTAAAGCCTGCGTGATACCTCCACTGTAATCAACATGATTATCTTTAATTAAAATCATGTCATACAAGCCAAAACGATGATTGGTTCCCCCTCCGATCTTTACCGCTTCTTTCTCTAACAAACGTAACAAGGGAGTTGTTTTGCGCGTATCTAATATTTTCGTTTTTGTTCCGGCTAATAATTTCGCATATCGGTTTGTGGTTGTCGCAATCCCGCTCATGCGTTGCATCACGTTTAAGATCAAGCGTTCGGCAATTAGGATACTATGGATTTTTCCTTTCAGGATTAAGGCTATATCACCAATTTTTACACTCGCTCCATCATGAATTAGCACTTCATGAGCAAGTGTAGGATCTATTTGATTGATAATTTCTAATGCAATCTCTACCCCAGCAAGTATACCTTCTTCTTTAACAATTAATTTAGCCTCTCCAGCTTTGTCTTTAGGAATAGTTGAAAGTGTTGTATGATCACCATCTCCGACATCTTCTAGAATTGCCTGTTGAACGAATTTTTTAATATATTCTTTTTTTTCCATCATGAGTCCTCACAAAATATGTAGCGAAGATGGAAATTTAAATTTTATTCAAGAAAATAATTTGGAATTATTATTTAGAAGCCTGTTTTTCAACTCTAAATTCTTCTATAGTTTGTGTAGATTTTGCCGAACTTATCTTCACAAAAACTCGAAACAGATTTTTATTACTGGTAAGTTGATATACGTAATAACTGTAATTGGTTTTATTTGTAATTTTCTGTATTAATTTTACTGCACCTGGTTTGTTTTTAGAGAAAAATGACTCTAACAACATTTCAGCCTGAAATTTGGAATATTGGCCATCCTCACTTAAGATTGATAACGTTACATTTGTCGCAAAATACCGTGCTATATTTTTGGCATTCCCTGCTTTCAATTGCAGCATTAAAGCATCGTTAATATCAGAAATAAATAAAGAAGATTCATACATTGGTAAGTAGTTCTTGTCAATATTATTCGCTGATATGCGCATAGTTATACACATAAAAAGACTTATAAAAAATAGGATCTTTTTCATTAATTATAGAAATTAAACTCTGTGTAGTTCAAGAACTTACCCAATAGTTATTGTGTTAAAGACTAGCTTTGTGATTTGGTAGATGATTCACATAAACAATGCCAAATTTATATAAATTTTACATTAAACAAACTTTAATTCTTCATTACATTCCTCATAATCTTGAATTATCAGTTGTTTTAAATTATATTTGCTTATATAATTATGGAAAAAAAAGTAGCACTATTAATCCTAGACGGATTAGGATACGGAAAAGAAGATCAATCTGACGCAGCATTTGCGGCAAATACTCCTTACTTGGATTATTTGAAGGCGAACTACCCCAATTCAAAACTAGTAGCTTCTGGTGAAGCTGTTGGTCTACCTGAAGGTCAAATGGGTAACTCTGAAGTTGGACATATGAATTTGGGCGCAGGACGTGTGGTTTATCAAGAATTAGGTCGCATTCATAAAGCTGTTCGTGATGGTATTTTTAATACGGACATCACTATTCAAGACTCCTTCAAATATGCTTTAGCAAATAATAAGAAGGTTCATTTTATCGGTTTATTGTCCGATGGTGGCGTTCATGCACATACAAGTCATTTACGTGGTCTATGTGATGCTGCAAAACATGCTGGTTTAACTTCAGATCAGGTATTTATACATGCTTTTCTTGACGGACGCGATACAGATCCAAATTCTGGATTAAATTATGTGAAAGAATTGCAAGATTTCCTACCTCAGTCTGTCGGTACTCTTGCGTCAGCAATCGGTCGTTATTATGCAATGGACCGCGACAATCGCTGGGAGCGTGTAAAACTTGCGTATGATTTGATGGTACACGGTAGTGGGACTGAAACTAAAGATTTACAACACGCTATACAAGAATCATATAATCAAAACATTACAGATGAATTTGTACAACCGCTTGTTTTGACTAATGCTGCAAATCAACCTGTTGCCACAATTCAAGATGGAGATGTCGTAATCTGTTTTAATTTCCGAACAGACCGAGGACGTGAGATTACTATTGCTTTAACGCAAAAGGCGTTTCCAGAGTACGACCTAAAACCATTGAATCTTTATTATATTACGATGACGTCATATGACGAGACATTTAAAAATGTTAAAGTCATCTTCCATAAAGACAATTTAAATAATACTTTAGGTGAAGTTTTAGCGGCTCATCATAAAACACAGGTACGTATCGCAGAAACTGAAAAATATCCACATGTCACATTTTTCTTTTCTGGAGGACGTGAACAGGAGTTTGATGGAGAACACCGTTTGTTGGTACCCTCTCCTAAAGTTGCGACTTACGATTTACAGCCAGAAATGTCTGCTCAAGGCATTACTGATGCTATTATAAAAGATATTGAAGAAGCGCAACCAGATTTTATCTGTCTGAATTTTGCAAACCCAGATATGGTCGGACATACGGGTGTATTTGACGCGGTAGTAAAAGCGGTTGAAACAGTAGACAATTGTACTAAACAAGTTGTTGAAAAGGGTTTACAATACGGATATTCATTTATCATCATTGCAGATCATGGTAATTCCGAATTTATGGTCAATGCTGATGGATCAGTTAACACTGCTCATACAACAAACCTTGTTCCATGTATTTTGATCGATAAGGATTATAAAAGCATTAAGGATGGTAAATTGGGTGATATAGCGCCTACTGTATTGAAATTACTAAAAGTTGAGATCCCTGCCGAAATGGATGGCGAGGTATTGATTCAAGACTAATATGAAAAATAAACGTATAGGTAACGCACTCTCTTTATTAATTATAGGGGGTGCGCTCCTACTATCGTCCTGTCAAAACGACAAAACGGTGCAAAAGCAAGTAAAAGGATCAACTCTTTCTCTGGATTCATTTTTTAATTCTGAAATTGAAAAGTTAACAAAATTGAATCCAACGGTTGAAAAAACGGTCATTAAAGACTCGGATGAGGAAGTGAAATCTTTGAAGATCCCAAACTGGCAAAATGAACTCAGTGGATTTATAGCTGCTGATATTACAAAAAATGCTGATGCCAGTTTGTATAATTTTAGAGAAGAAGATTGTCAAACAATTTATCAGGCCAAAGATCCCGGATTAGCGATTCAGTATCTCGCTGTGGAGCATGATTTAAAAGGTAAGATTAGACAGGTTGTCATTGAAAGAAAAGTAGACAATAGCTTATATTCAAGTGAAGAAAAACTTACGTATGATGTTGACTCTATTTATCAAATTGAAAAAAATCAGGATATTCTGATATTGGGAAAAAGTCATTATAAAATTATAGGAAAGTTTCTGAATCACTAAAATTTAGAAACCACTCCTACATCTCAAGTAATTACAAAAAAAAAACACCATATCTCGATATGGTGTTTTTTTGTTTTTGAAAGATTACTTCAAGTTATCTCTGTAAATTTTAGCTTTTTTGATTTCTGTTTGAATGTCTTTACGAGAAGCATCAAAAGTTAAAACTTTTTCAAAATCTTTTACTGCGTTGTTATAAGCATCAGTTGCAACTGCTTTATTGTAATTCGCAACTCCGGAAGTTCCAACTAAAATACCATAGTCACGGAAAGCTAGCGCTCTATTTTGATAAAGCTTCACATCACTTGCATTTAATGCAATCGCTTTAGAATAATCTTCGATAGCAGATTTTAATAATGCTTCACGAGCAGAACTGCTCAATTTTGTCGATGTTTGAGTCGCTAAATTATTATTTGCTTTTCCTTTAAAATAGTAACCGTTTGCATTTTTACTGTCCAAAGCAACTACTTTTCCGAAAGACTCTGCTGCCTTTTTAAATTCGCCATTCTGAAATTGAGAGTAACCTAACATATATAATACATCTGGATCTTTACTTTCCACTGGCAAAGACTTTTCTAAGTAAATTGCTGCTTTTTTGAAGTCACCATCCAATAGTGCTTTTTGACCTAAACGAACATTTGGATTCGAATGCTCTTCTTGTTTTGCTGTCTGTGCAAAAGATGAAAGTGACATCAAGGCAAATGCACCAGTAAATAAGCCTAATTTAATCGATTTAAGAGTCATATTTATTTAATTACGTTTCAATTTAAAGTATTTAATTCATATTCAACCGCTTAGTTTGTGTTGTTGAAATTTCGTTTTACTTGACTTCAACATACAACGCTAAATGCGTATTCAATATTACAATTATTATGCCTATTTACACAATAATAAATTGAATAATGTGACAAAATTCACATGTCAGACTGTCTTTTTTTCTTAAAGCACTGCATTAATGGATCATTCGTTTTCAAATACTAGGTTGGCATCTTACTTGCAATACCCTACATTCACAAATTTAAAATAACTTTTTATCAGAATTACGACATGTTGTCATAAACTGACATAAAAATATTAATATACCTTAACATAATATGAGCAAATTCGAAACATTTGATTTCAATCAGGCGATTCCCATTATATCTGAAGATACCGAATTCTTTCCATTATTAAGTCAACAAGATGAAGATGACATGCGCAATGCAGAGATTCCGGAGTCACTATCGATTTTGTCTTTACGCAATACAGTTTTATTTCCTGGAGTAGTTATTCCAATTACTGTGGGTCGGGATAAATCCATCAAATTAGTTAAAGACGCTTACCAAGGAGATAAAACAATAGGTGTTGTAGCTCAAAAGGATATGTCTATGGAAGATCCTACTATTGATGAGCTTTATCAAGTCGGAACTGTAGCACATATCATCAAAGTTTTACAGATGCCTGATGGTAATACAACGGTGATTTTACAAGGTAAGCAACGTTTTAAATTGCTTGAAGCTGTTCAGACCGAACCTTATCTAAAAGCTAACGTTGAGAAATATAAGGAAGAGAAACCGAAGTCTACTAAGGAATTTAAAGCCTTAATAGCGACTTTAAAAGAGATGGCTCTTCAAATTATTCAACTATCGCCGAACTTACCAAGCGAGGCAGGTATTGCCATTAAGAATATCGAGAGTCCGACTTTCCTTATTAACTTTATTTCTTCTAATATCAATGTTGATTTAATTCAGAAACAACAGTTATTGGAATTATTAAATGCTGATGAGAAAGCTCGCCTATTATTAGAGTTATTAACTTCTGAAATTCAAATTTTAGAACTTAAAAACCAGATTCAAAATAAAGTAAGAATAGATTTAGATAAACAACAACGCGATTATTTCTTAAATCAACAGTTAAAGACGATTCAAGAAGAATTGGGCGGAAACACTCCCGATTTAGAGATTATCGAATTGAAAAAAAGAGCATCAAAGAAAAAATGGAATGAAGTTGTTGCTAAGCATTTCGATAAAGAAATTGAAAAATTAGCACGGATCAATCCTGCTGCTGCAGATTATTCTGTTCAGATCAATTATTTAGAATTATTACTTGACCTTCCTTGGAATGAGTTTACAAAAGATAATTTTGACCTGAATAGAGCACAAAAAGTACTGGATAAAGACCATTATGGGTTGGATAAAGTTAAGCAGCGTATTATTGAGTATTTGGCCGTATTGAAATTGAAAAACAATATGAAGGCTCCTATTTTATGTTTAGTAGGCCCTCCGGGAGTCGGTAAAACATCATTAGGGAAATCTATTGCAAAAGCATTAGGCCGTAAGTATACTAGAATGGCCTTAGGTGGTGTGCGTGATGAAGCAGAAATCAGGGGTCACCGAAAGACGTATATTGGTGCAATGCCAGGTCGTATCATTCAATCTTTGAAAAAAGCAGGTGCAGCGAACCCTGTATTTGTATTGGATGAAATTGATAAGATGAGTGCTGACTTTAAAGGAGATCCATCTTCTGCCCTATTAGAAGTTTTAGATCCGGAGCAAAATACGAGTTTCTATGATCATTATGTTGAGATGGAGTACGATTTATCTAAGGTCATGTTTATCGCTACAGCTAACTCCTTAAATAATATACAACCAGCTCTCTTGGATCGTATGGAGATTATTGAAGTTAATGGTTATACGATCGAAGAAAAAATTGAAATTGCCAAGAAACACCTTATTCCGAAACAGCGTGAAGCACATGGATTAACAGCAAAGGATATTTCGTTGAAATCTAAAATTATTGAGAAAATAATTGAAGAATATACGCGCGAATCTGGTGTACGTGGTTTAGAGAAAAAAATAGGTTCTACTGTCCGTGGTATTGCAACTCGCATTGTTATGGAAAAAGAATACAACGTCAATATTAATGATAAGGATCTAGTAGAGATTTTAGGTGCTCCTATTTTTGATAAAGATAGTTATGAAAATAATGAAGTTGCTGGTGTTGTTACAGGGTTAGCCTGGACTTCTGTCGGTGGCGATATATTGTTTATAGAGTCAAGTTTGAGCCCAGGTAAAGGAAAAATGAGCTTAACAGGTAACTTGGGCGACGTGATGAAGGAATCAGCTTCCATTGCAATGGCTTATCTACGTTCGCATGCTGAAGAATTTGATATTGATTACCGCGTTTTCGATCATTGGGATGTACATATTCACGTTCCAGCAGGAGCTACACCGAAAGACGGGCCTTCGGCAGGTGTAACCATGTTGACGGCATTAACTTCCCTATTTACACAGCGTAAGGTTAAAGAAAACTTAGCAATGACAGGTGAGATTACTTTACGTGGAAAAGTTCTTCCTGTTGGCGGTATTAAGGAGAAGATTTTGGCAGCTAAACGAGCGAATATCAAAGAGATTATTTTATGTAAATCTAATCAAAAAGATATTGAAGAGATCAAAGAGAGTTATATCAAAGATATGAAGTTTCACTATGTGACGGAAATGGCTGATGTCATTGCGCTCGGATTATTGGATAAAAAAGTCAAGCACGCAAAAGATCTGACTAAAGGATTAGAGCCAAAGAAATAGTCAAAATTTTTCTAAAAATTAAAAGCCGCTATAAATAAATTTTTATAGCGGCTTTTACATGTAGACACATGAGCAACTCTGACTAGACGTCGACATACCTGAAATAATTAAATAAAAGATTGGAAAGGTCTATAAACACAAAATGCTTTCCGTTAGGAAAAGCAAGTGTCTAATTTGTGATTTTAAAAGCGTTGAGAATTATTTCTCAAGCTTGTCATTTTCTTTTTTCAATGCTACGGGACGATCTTCTTTGATTTCCGTTTCCATAAAACCCCAGTTAGTCATGTAATACATGTATGGGTTTTGTTCAATTTTTGATTTTCTTGTTCTTTCTCTTTTTATCATATATATATTGTTTTGATTACTTCATATCATTCAAATATCGAGCCAAACTATCCTTAATACTGTTTATTAATAATTATGTGTGTTCCTGCTGTTCTTTTGTAAGGATTACACTTAACACTTACAAATTGTAAATACTCGAAATAATACCACTTATTTTCAAGGCTAGAATAAGTGCTGTTAAATATTAGTTTTGACTTCTTTAATACCCAAAAGTTTAATTGACAACTAAAAACAGCTATTATATACTATGATTTTTAATGATTTACAGCAACTATAGATGAAGGTGGATGTGCAAAATTGTATTCTTTAGGGGGAATCTTATTTCCACAATCATCAGAAGATGTAGATAAATGCTCAAGAATATACGCTTATGGTGAAGGTATCATAATGAAGAGATAATTTTTAAAAAATTTACACTAGTATCAGATGTTGTTAGATAATAAACCGGGCATTTAATAAGAATGAAATGCCCAGTTTATTATATACAAGCTTATTTTTGATAATTCAACTACTGCTGTATTGCGCCTAAGACTTGAGCAATTTTTTTGAAAAGTTCGGTATTCTGATAATACCCCAAAAAGTTTTGAGCTCCGGGGCCATAGGCCATTACAGGCACCATCATCGCACTGTGATCATTAGACGCAAAGCTGGCTTGTATACTGCCTGTTTTTACATCAGCATCTAATAAAGATAATGCGCCAGTTTCATGGTCTGCTGTTACCACCACAAGTGTCTCACCATTCTGATCAGCATAACGAAGTGCTTCGCCGACTGCCTGATCAAAATCCAAAGTTTCTGTTACCACATAGTTTAAATCTCGCGCATGGCCACCATAATCAATCTGAGCCCCCTCGGCCATAATAAAGAATCCACTTCCCATTCCATGAAGTTTACTGATGCTCGTTGCGAGCAATTCTTTTAAAATAGTACCTCTACCATCTTTGACAGCTACCATATCTTGTTCATTAAAATAAGCTACTGTTTTCTCTGATTTGGCGTTTTTTAATCCGGTTAGGTTATCAACAACTTGATATCCGGCTTGATTTAATTTTTTTTCCAATTCATCTTTTCTTTCTTTCTCCCGATAAGGTCCAGGTAGTTCACCTGCCAATATTTTAACATCCTTATTTTCGATGAGCGCTTCTGTAATTGCAATGGATGCATTTCGGTCTATATTTGACGCATAAAATGCTGCGGGAGTCGCATCCGAGGCATCCCCTGTGGATAGTATTCCGCTAACCTTTCCAACTCTTGCTAATAGTTCAGGTAATCGCAGTAACCTATTACCAGATGTGTCTACGCTTATCGAACCGTTATATGATTTATGCCCGGTAGCAATTGCTGATCCCCCAGCTCCTGAATCTGTATTACCTGGACTGGCTGATGCTGTTAAAGAGAACCCTACATGTTTCATCTGAGCCATATGCAACTGACCACGGTTGGCAACCATAGCAGCTTGAATATGACCTAATCCCATACCGTCTCCTATTAACAGAATAACATTTCTGACTGTACCCTTACTCCCATCTTTTGCAAAATTAGGTTGATACACAGCGTATGGTTTATTTGCCGTAAAACGTGAACTCTCCAAATCATTTAAATAAGCTTTTAGCACATCAGGATGATCTGTATTTAACCAGGTAACGCCCATTTTTTCTAATACTATCCACGTATTGACACTCTCAGGTGCACCCCAGAGACGAAATGGTTTACCCCATTTTCGTGCCTTTGCTCCTTGCTGTTCAATTTTCATTTGCTCTTGCTTCGTTGGCACCCCCTTCCCGTTCCATTGCGTATAGGTTCGTAAATTATCGCTCATCATAGCTACCCGTTGCAGTTGCTGGCTGGTGTATGTGTTTTCAAATCTACCGTCAAAGGATATGTAGTCTGGATAGTTTTTAAAGAGAGCAGGTGACGGCATATTGCCACTGATGACAATTTGAATAGCATGTTTATTTTGTTTTGGATCTACTAGGTAACGATAAGGTGCTAACAGGTTTACTAATTTTGGCATCATAATCTGAAAATCTTCTTTCAAATCTAAAACCAGCTGTAAGTTTTTACTGCTGTCAGCAAAGGGATGTTGCTTATTTTGTTTAAATAAGTTTGCCAAAGGCTTTATATATAGATTTTCCAAGGTTCGTTCTGCTTTGATATCTTTAGCCTCATGCGCAACATATAAGGTATCATCTCGTAGAAATAGGTCTGCTTCAATGGATTCCATTCCCGCATAATAAGCACGTAACAAGGGAATATCCTGTTCATAATCATTATGACTATGACCACGGACCCGAAGTGCATGGTGCTGTTGATGCGTACTATACATGAGTTTATCAAAACGATTAACAGCTGTAGGTGTTTCCTGCGCATCAAGTCTGACCATTATCCCAACTAATGGCAGTATTAATAATAACTTAGCAAATTTCATTTTCATTCTTTCTATTGGACAAAAAACGACAGACCTGATCGCTCTTTCGCATCTTTCTAGCCTGCCGTCTTTGTGATTTAAGTTATTTGTAGGATAATTTTACCATCCCTCATTTTGACTGATCCCAGAATTACTCAAATCTGATGGCGGAATTGGCCATACATGATGAATAGCAGGATTAAAAGTTCGGGCAGGCCAAACTTGTACTATGGTGTAGCTAGAAGTTGGATCAGTTTTAGCAATATGTTGCCTTCCGGTTGCTGGTCGTGCATAGGCCGCTTGGGCATCACCCCAACGAACCAAGTCACTATGCCTATCGGTATATTCTGCAGCAAACTCTGAACGACGCTCTCTTTTTAAATTAACCATTGTTGCGCCACTTATTGCAGGGAGCCCTGCGCGGTTACGTACCAAATTAATCTCCACATCTCCAGATTTCCCTTGTTTAATCTGCGCTTCGGCTTTCATCAAAAGAATATCTGCATAACGGATTAAAGGAATATTTAGATCAGAAGTCGGATAATCTCCACTTGGATTTAAATGTTGATCCTTTGGAAAACGGAAAGGTTGCATATACTTTTTGAACTGAAAACCAGTTTGAGAATTAGACGAATAATATTTCCGATCCAATCCAAATAACGTAAATGTATCGTTAAATTCAAGTATGGTTGCCTTTTTACGATTGTCACCTGATTCGAAAGCGTTATACAATTCTAAAGTGGGGTGAAAATATCCCCAACCATTATAAAGTCCATAACCTGTATTTTCAAATAATACAGCCGGCAATATGGAACCCTGAATTTTATTAGAAACTACAGAAAAGATATATTCAGATGAAAAATTGTTTTCGATGTAAAAGACGCTTGCAAAATCTGTTTCTGGTTTTCCTGTATTAATTAATTTACGACCTGATCCTGAGTTGGTCACCATATCGCAGTACTTAACAACTGGCGTCCATTTACTCTCGTCATATCGTGCCCATTGCAAATTTGTTTTGGCTAAATAGGCATAAGCAGCGTCTTTATGCGCTCTTCCTAAATCATCTGCTCCATATGTGTTGACAAGTGGCAATAGTTCTGCTGCCTTTAAAAGATCCCCTTCAATCTGTGCTAAATTCTCTTTTACATGTGTCGGTCGTACAAATTTAATTTCATTCATATTTGCATCTGTAACGATTGGAACACCAGCACGTTGATCTCCATAATATTGTGACAAATAAAAATAGGCATAACCTCGCATGAAATATGCTTGTCCTAATACGTGTTTTTTTACATTATCGCTAATGCTCATAGCTGGCACTTTAGTGATAATGGTATTTGCACGTTGTATGATCTGATAAAATTTCTTGTACATACTATTAATACGGCTTTCAGCACCTGTAGCAGTAAAATTACGCACTGCTGCTGATCCTGCATCTGTACGTCCTGTTACCATATCGTCCGATGCGTTGATAAACCAAAACAAACCTCTTCCGAACATATTATCGTCATTGAAATGTTCATAAAGACCATTACTGGCAAAGATGGCATCTGCTTCTGTCTTCCAGAAGTTTTCATTAGTAATTGATCCTTTTGGAGTCAGATCAGTAAAACTCTTGCTACAGCCCTGTATACCTATACTCAATCCTACTAATGCTATTGTAATGTATTTGTATTTTTTTATGGATGGTGTTTTCATGATTTTCATTCTTAAAAATTAACATTTAATCCTATCGTGTATGTCTTGGCTAAAGGATAATTCGCTACATCTAATCCAATACTGCCGACCTCTGGATCTATACCAGAATAAGAGGTAAAGGTGAACGGGTTTTCCGCAGAAAAATAAATCCTAGATTGCAGTTTATTCAAAAACTTAGGTAAGTTATAGCCAACAGTAATGTTTTTTATACGAAAATAATCGCCACTTTCAAGGTACCAATCTGATATCGTTCCGTAATTAGCATTTGGATCTTTAGAAGAAAGTGCTGGAATATTACTATTTAGATTATCCGGCGTCCAGGCATTTAGGACACGATTATCCAGATTATAACCCTGTAAGCCCGCGTTATAGGCTGTGAACTTATATCCGTTAAAAATTTTTGCTCCTGAAATACCATAGGTTAATACATTTAGATCAAAGTGTTTATAATCTAAATTAAGGGCAAAACCATAGGTGAACTTAGGAACCGCACTACCCATATATACACGATCATCAAAACTGATTTTACCGTCACCATTTGTATCTTCGAATTTTAAATCACCAGGACGTGCAAAGGGTTGAATAAGCTTACCATTTAGACTATGCGCCTGTACTTCTGCTTCGGAATTAAATATTCCGGTATTAGGAATCAAATAGTATGAATATAATGCTTGTCCTGGCGTAGACCGATATGGAGACAGTATGCCTCGAACATTATCTCCGTGTTCAATAAAGTCACTTCCTAACCCATCAATATTTAATACCTCATTACGATTGAAGGCAATATTAGCATTTAAACCAAGTCTCCAATCTCCAAATTGATGATTATATTTTGTACTGAATTCAAATCCCTTGTTCATAATATCACCTGTATTACTTGTAGGGCCTCTCTGCATACCTGAATGTGGATCTGGTTGAATTTCATAGATCATTCCGATGGTCTTTTTACGATAATAATCTGCTGTAAAACTTACCTGACGAAATAAAGTCATATCTAGGCCGATATCCCATGATTCAGAAGTTTCCCAGATGAGATTAGGATTACCTTGTTTGATCATTGCAAAATGGCGTACCAAAAGTCCTTCCGATCCTAAAGGTGTGACAGTACCGCTATTCAAAGGTAAGTTATATGCGTACTTATCTACTGATTGAATATTTCCAATCTGGCCCCAGGAAGCGCGTAGTTTTAAATCATTAATAAAGTCACTTTTAAAAAATGATTCTGAAGAAATTTTCCAGGCTCCCGAAATTGATGTAAATACATCCGATCGATTATTTATTGGTAAGCGTGAACTGCGATCCTGCCGGATACTTGCTCCTAAATAATACCGTCCTGCATAATTGTAATTAACACGAGCAATAGCAGATGTTAGTGCATCTTCCCAGACATCACTTGTTGGAATTCCTGGTATAGATTGTGCATTCTCGATATATTGATACCAATCGTCTTCCCGTTCAAATCCCATTCCCTGAATGTAGTATTGTTCATACTTTGTTTTCTGGGCAGAGTATACTGCTACAGCGTCAATCTGGTGATTACCAAAACGTTTCGTATAATTCAATTGCTGATCCCAAATCCAACGATCTGTACGAGCTTCTTCTTGCGTCAAATAATTGTTGCCATTTGATCTTCCAATTTCTGGTATTTTGGGATCAAATCTTTTTAAAGAATACCGATTTATATCCAAAACAAAATTAGATTTAAAGGTTAAACCATCCCATAAATCCACTTTGGCAAAAACATTACCATTGAGGTTAAGTGTCGGATTGTTAACTGTTGGACGTAGAAGTAAAGCTACTGGATTATAAGTATCACCATATGCAGATGAAAATTGCGATAAATTAAAAGGAACAGTACCGTGAAATAATCCTTTCTCATCATATACAGGTGCTGCAGGATTCATATAAATTGCATTGATGATCGATCCACTATAACTGCTAGATGTATTTGTACCTCGAGCGGTGGTATGGTTGACATAAAAATTTTGTCCTAATGTCAATCGATCAAAAAAATCAAATTCGGATTTCAAACGATAAGCAAAACGTTTGTAACCTGTATTCAGCAATAAACCTTCCTTATCGTGATAACCAAATGAAGAATTATACCTGGATCGTTCTGATCCACCAGACACCTGCGCATTTGCATTTAAAATATTCCCTGTTCTGAAGATTTCATTCATCCAATTGGTACGGGTTTCCTGTCCCCAAGGATTTAATGTCGCATTATGACCATCGGCAGGATTCACTCCATCTCTTTTCGCTGCATCATTATAGGCTTGGGCGTATTGGGTCGCGTTCAAAGCAGTCGGTAGATTACTCGCATTTTGCCAACCTCGATACAGATCGACACTTAGTTTGGGCGCTCCAGCTTTACCGCTTTTAGTTGTGATCACGATAACTCCAGATGATGCCTGAGCTCCATAGATAGCTGCAGAAGCTGCATCTTTCAAGATATCCATGCTTTCAATATCATTTGGATTGATAGGTCCGCCATAATAGGGTGCTCCATCGACTACATAAAGTGGCGATTCGGCGTTTAGTGTCCCCATTCCTCTAATCATCACTTTCGGCATTGCCGAAGGATCGCCACCTGCTGACATCACCGTTACTCCTGCAACGTTTCCTTGCATCAGATCTGCCACGTTAGTTAATGGACGAGCAACATTTTCTGCGACATTAGGTAAAGAGCTTACAGCAGTTGTTAAATCTCCCCTTTTTTGCTGACCGTAACCAATGACAACCACCTCATCAAGAGCTGAAAGTTGCTCTTTCAATGTAATCAAAATTGAGTTACTATCACCACTCTTTATACCTTTAAGCTCTTCAAGGTAAGATTCGTACCCAATCATGGAAACCTTTATCTTATACTTCGCATCTTCATTTAATTCTTTAAATACAAATACACCTTTTTGATCTGTCGATATACTCGTGACAATTTGTCCTTTCGTATCTAAAAGTACAACCGTCGCTCCTGTTTTGACAACACCATTATTATCCATAATGGTACCTCTTATTTGCCCATTGGACTGGGCATAAGATTGCAGAGCAACGGAGATCGATAGCATTGTCAATAATGCTCTTAACTTCATCGGGTTTCTTTTCATTTCATTTAGTCTTTTAATTTGTAGGTGGTTTGTACCGCATGAACTAAAATTTAAACGGTATTATTTACTTCTTTTATTGCTTTTTATTTTTAATGATTATACTGTTATTGCTATGGGTATAGGTAAGTTCATTCATCTGACAAATAATGGATAGCATAACATCCAGTGGATAATGTTCTTCAAATTTCCCAGTAAAGGATAGTCCTTCAAGAGATACCTCTTCTAGATTAATGATTACACCCTTTAGTTTTTCAATCTTAGAAAACACCTGTGGAAGTGGCGTCTGATCAAACTGCAGGCCACCCTCTTGTTTATGTTCGTCTGATTTCACGTTGTCCGCTAATTTTAGATTGTTCGCTTTTTCTTGTCGATCAACTAATAAAGCTGTTTTAAAATGATCATCAATCAATAACTGTTGTCCAGGCTTGAGCACCTGATCTTTCATTTCAAATGGACTGCGATTCGTTGATTTTACAACTATTTTTCCAGATATTAACCTAACCGATAATTTACTTTTAGTATAACTATCGACTGTAAATTCAGTACCAAGTGCCGTTGTTGTATAACCGTTGGCGGATACAATAAATGGTCGTTGCGCATCATGGGCGACATTAAATCTCGCTTCTCCAATTAGTGTCAGTTTTCTATCGATGTTTCCATATTCTTTTGTATAATAAATATTACTGTTAGGGGATAAAATAATCCGAGATCCATCTTTCATTTTATAGGTAAGCGTATCTGTACTGCTGTTGGCAAGTTCATATATGAGTGGTTCTGGTATTTGTACTGTTGTACTGGGAACAGGCAAATTTGTTTGGACAAAGTGATACCCAAATATTCCCATAGCCAATAAAATGGAGGCGGCAATAGACCAGCCTATTTTTAAACGACGTCGATTAGGTAATGCTTTGATCACTCCCATTTTTTCATGAATACCGAATAACATCTGTTGATACTCTTCTTCTGTTGCCAATTTTTCGTTTTCATGTACTGTTGCAAAATCATTCCGAAGTTCCTCCATTAGAGGGTGTTTGGAATCTTCTAAGTCGGACAATAGTTTATGCTGATCCTTTTTAGAAAGTTTTCCTTCCCAAAAACGAGTAATTAAATTAAGAATCTGTTGCTTCATCAATAGTAAATACACAAGAAATTTCCAAAGGGGATGCTTTTGTTGTTAAGAAATTATTAATAAAACATTAATTAAACATGTGGATACATCGCTTAATACTAAAGACATGATCACATATGAGAAAGATTATATTTGAGCCTTAATGTAAACGCAATACTCTTCCTTTTATACTTATCAAAAAAAGACAAATAATCTTTGGGAGAGATGAATCACCCAACGTATTTAAAAAGAAATAATAATTCGAATTTTACGGAGGTACAAAGGATTATTTTTTTTGTAAAAAAGCCTTTTGTAAAGTTATGAAGCGGTCTACTATGATTCTGATCAGAATGTTCCGGAGATAAGGCAATAAGGAGTGGATAAAAAAAATTAAAGATTCGCGAGAAGAAAGACGATGAGTAATGATCTTTCTGCATAGGCAGGGTATTGCTTAGCGACATATTCTCTAATGGCTTTGTTCGATTGTTTGAGATAATCTGCTACCGATTGTGGGCTAAGTCCTAAAAGATCAGCTACATCTTCTTTTGTGCGCCCCTCATAACGACACAATTTAAATACTTCCCGTTTTCTTTTTGGTAATACGGCAACGGCTTCTTCCAAGATTTCCATTTGCTTATTGAAAATTTCTTCCTGAATACTGCTATCTTCCTCGGCATAAATTTCTTCGGGATAATTGGCAATATACGCAACTGATTCTTTCAACTTACTGCGTAGAACATTCAGCGATTTATTATAACTAACAACAAATAACCAGCCTCCAACAGGACGATCTACCTGTATCTTAAATCGATTCTGCCAAAGCGATAAAAAAACATCTTGCAACACTTCGGTCGCTAATTCACGATTATCGATTAATTTTAGAATATTTGCATGTACAGGTTTATGATACCGCGCATACAATGCATTGAAAGCCTTTACGTCTCCCCTCGACATTGCTACGATTTCTTCAATTTCTGTTACCGTTTTATTCATGTTAATTGATATGTTTTATCTTCTACATCTGTGGTTTTGTGGTTTGAAAACCACGGGCAAATTTATTTAAAAAACAAACAGCTTAATCCTTTTAGGAGGTTATCAAATTGTTAAGAATATAGGTTGTTTCTGGTAATTAAATAATTGGTTACTTATCGTAAATATACAAAAATGATCTACATTACAAAATAAGATTTATGCAGTTAAATGGATGACTTGAACAAGGGTAATGCTATCATTCTGAAATTATATTTCATCACTATCTGAGAGAAGCGAATTGCAAAAGGTGTAAGGCAGATGGAGAAAGGGAAATTTACATATACTATGAATACATGGGAATTTAAGTCACTAAAACCTGATTTTGGAAAACAAGACAGAACTAGTATACAAAAATAGCTAACCTGTACTATACAGATTAGCTATTAAAATCATAATGCTTATAGCAGGTCAAGACCACTACTTGACACTTGCAGCTACAATTTCTGCAACGGAGGGAATACCTGTTTTTTTCCATATAGGTTCACCATTCTTATAAAGAATTAATGTTGGTATGGAAGTTATTTTAAAATCTTTAATTATTTCAGGATTTGCATCTATTTCTACTAAAATTGTTTTGATATTATTTTCCGTCTTGCTGTTGATTGAATCTAATACTGGTATTACTTTTTTACAAGGCGGGCAATAGTTTGATCCGAAGTCAACGAGAACATATTCCTGAGATTTCAATGCTGTTTTAAAATCAGCCAATAAAATTCTATTTTTATTTACAGTTGCTACCTCTACTGGATATCCTGCTCCGATCCAAGCTGAAATACCAGGTGCCAAAACATAGATCTTTGTAAATCCACGTTCTGCGAGTAAATTAGCGATTTTTGTAGATCGCCCGGTTTGGATAGAATAGATAAAGACTGGTTGACTTTTGATTAATCTACCCAATTGCTGTTCATAACCTTTAACGGCAGGATCGATCTGACGAGCTTGTGGTAAATGTGCCTGTTCATATTCTTCAGCACTGCGAGCATCTAAAATCTGAGGCTTATCCTGTTCGCTTATTTTTTCATGAAATAACGCCGCTTTTACGCGAAAATCTTTTTGTTCTCTCTTCTCCTTCTCTATCGGAGATGATTGGTTTTGTCCTTTGCCATCAAACACTGTGATGACCAATAAAATTAGGATTAATGTAATCTGTTTTTTCATTTGTTAAACACGATATAAATGTCGAATTTTCTTAAATTGTTACGAGTTCATTTTTTAGAAAAGATAATTCACTAAAAACGGAAAGCGGGTGCTGCTATTTCTTGTGTCTTACTTTTTCTAAATTCTTTCATAGATACCGGTTCACGATCCTCAAGTTCGGCGAAATCAACAACACCGTTTATTTTAGCCCATTTGAAATATGCTTGAGATAATTGGGATACCACATCATGATTTTGGCTAGCAACATCTTTTATTTCAGTAGGGTCGTTTTCTAAATTATACAATTCCCATTTATAAGAGGGCCAAGTTGAGATCAACTTCCATTTGCCTATTCGAGCCGCGCGATTACCGGCACGTTCCCAGAAAAGTCCTTCAGGTCTGTCAATTTTATTCTTATCATCAAAAATAACAGGCAACAGATTTTTACCTTTTAAATCATTGGTTTTTAAACCCTTGTATGTTTTTGGATATGTCGCTCCTGCTAAAGCGTAGAATGTTGGTGCTAAATCAATAATATGTCCCGTCCCATTTTTAATGGTATTTGCCTTTATTCGATTAGGAAACCAAGCTATAAATGGTGTATTAATACCACCTTCATATGTGTAATCTTTAAATGCTTTATAAGGTGTGTTGGAAGCGTATGACCAGTTTTTACTCTGTGATTCATACGAACCTGTAGTGCCTACAGGCCCTGAGTTTATTCTTGCGCCATGATGCCACTTCACTAAATCTTCAGCTGGAGCTCCATTGTCGGATAAAAAAACAATGAGTGTATTATCCAGTTGATTATTGTCTTTCAATTTCTGGATAAGGTGACCAATACTCTGATCTAAGCGGTCGACCATAGCGGCATATATTTCCATTTTCTTTGCCCACAATTGACGTTGATCAAAAGATAGTCGGTCCCAATCGTAAATATCTTCATCACGTATTGATAATTTGGTATCAGGTGTAATTAAACCTAACTCCTTCTGACGTTTAAATCTTTCTTGACGAATTGCTTCCCAGCCTTTATCGTATTTCCCCTTATATTTTGCAATATCTTGAGGTAGCGCTATTAAAGGCCAGTGTGGAGCTGTATGAGCTAAATAGAGGAAAAAGGGTTTTTTATCATCTTTTACTTGATCCAAAAATGATAAAGCATGTTGATTGATTACATTGGTAGCATAGTTTTCAGGAAGTGGATATCCTTGTTCATCTGTTTCACCTTTAAAACCCGGCGCACCTGAATCAGAACTCTTTTCATCCTTTGGAAATACGAGATCAAAACCACGCTGCCAAGGAAGGCTTGTCCCTTTGCCAGATACATGCCATTTACCGGATGTGATGGTGTTATAACCGTTTTCCTTCAATACTTCAGCAAGGGTTAGTGATTCTTGATTAATATATCCTTGATAAGCAGGTAATCCGAGGTCATTAGAAAAATAGCCTACTCCAGCTTTATGCTGATACTGCCCTGTCAATAAAGACGCACGAGTGGGTGCACAAATGGAATTATTATAGAACTCGCGTAACCGCAATCCTTCTGATGCAAGCCGATCTAAGTTGGGGGTTTCAATCTCACCTCCGTATGCGCCAAGATCTGAATAACCCAAATCATCGGCTAAGATTAGCACGATGTTAGGCTTTTTTTGCTGTGCTACACCAAATGTCGTTAGGCTTGCAGTTAAATATAATATGGAAAATATTTTTTTCATGGTAATGTTTGATTTTAAATGTTAGCGAAATGAGGATTGTCCTTTGATTCGGTCATAATTGACAACGTCGTTTTCTTTTGCCCATTTTCGATACAGTTCTTCAAGCTGTTTTACAACTTGAGGATTCTGAGACGCGACATTATGATTCTCTCCTCTATCTGTATCGATGTCATATAACTCTACATTATTCCCGTTACGATAGGTAGACACCAGTTTCCATTTTCCGAAACGGACAGCTCGATTGCCGGCACGTTCCCAAAATAAAGCTTGATTACGCTCTACCTGTGCCAGATCAGTATTTAACAGTTTTCTAAGGCTGACTCCGGGAAGTGTATTGGTAGCGGTCCCATAATTCGTATTTGGGTACTTTGTTTGGGCATAATCATATAATGTTGGAGCAATATCAATTAGATGTCCAGTTCCTCTTTTAATGGTGTTGGCTTTTACTTCCTTAGGGTACCAAACAATAAAAGGAGCGCCAATACCGCCCTCGTATGGGTTATCCTTGTAACTTCTTAATGGTGAATTTCCCGTTTGTGACCAATTGCTATTTTGCACATCATAAGATCCTGCAGAACCAACAGTACCCGTGTTTCTGCTTGTATAAATACGGGCTCGATCACCACCTTGTGCACCATTGTCAGACAAAAATATAATGATTGTATTGTCATCAACTTTTAACTCTTTTAGGGTCTGACGAATCTTACCGATACTTTGATCCACACGATCAATCATACCTGCAAATACTTGTTGTCTTCTTTTCCAGTATTGTTGCTCATCATAGGTTAATTTATTCCATTCTTGCGTTAATGTATCTTTAGCACTTATTTTCTGCTTCGCAGGGAATACGCCTTGTTTAATAGCGTTTTCATATCGTTTTGTGCGTAAACTATCCCAACCAATAGTATAAGTCTCCTGATACTTTTGCGTTTCTTCTTCTGGTGCCTGTAGAGGCCAGTGTGGTGCATTAAAGGCTAGGTATAGAAAGAATGGCTTTTTATCTTGATGTTGCTCTTTCAAAAATCCAATTGCCTGATCGGTAATTTCATCGGTCAGATATCGATCTTTAGGTAAATAGAAGGGTTTATTATTCTTGTACAAAGGCACTGTCGCTTGAGTAGAATCGCTGATTTCATAAAAATTAGACGCACCTCCTACAAAATTGAACGACCGTTCAAATCCTCGTTGTGCTGGCCACTGATCGTAATCGTCCCCAACATGCCATTTGCCTGATATAATAGTGGAATAACCTGCCTTTTTTAAGACTTCTGCCAACGTTGGCGATTCTTTATTCAAGAAACCTTGATATGCAGGAAGTCCAAGGTTTACATTGAAATAACCTAGTCCTGCCTTATGGGCATATTGCCCTGTCAATAAAGATGCTCTTGTTGGAGCACAGATCGAGTTGTTATAAAATTCTTGAAAACGAGTTCCTTGAGATGCCAATTCTGTTAGATTTGGCGTATGGATATCAGATGCACCATATGGTTCAATATCTGAAAAACCGAGATCATCGACCAAGATCAAGATCACATTTGGACGTTTGTCCTGGGACCATCCAGCGAGGCTGCTTAAAGTCATTAAGAGCGTCAATAAATAATAGTTTCTTTTCATTATGTGAAATTTTTAATGAATGTGAATTGATTTTAATTATTAACCCAATCTGGATGCTGTTTAAGATTTGGATTTAAATTCAGTTCGCGTTGAGGCGTGGGAAAATGAATATGTCTTGGAGCCGCATTTGTTTTACCTGCGGCCTTTAGTTTTGCAACATAATAGGTTGCCCCTCTGCGCGCTAAGTCAAACCACCTTTGATATTCAAAAGTTAACTCCTTCCTTCTCTCTTCAAATACTGCTTCTCTAAAATCATCTTTACTTAAATTTTTTTCGATATCACCTGTTGCTGCACGCACTCTAACTTTATTTAGAAAAGTCTGTGCTAGTGAACTTGATCCATTGAGTTCATTTTCAGCTTCTGCCAATATGAGCAATACTTCAGCATAACGAATAATAGGTAAATTTTTAGAAGATTGACTTTGGTTGCCTACTACACTCTCATCATAATATTTATTAAATTGAGGTTTTGCAAGTGCATAATACTTACCATCGACCGGAGAAATCATCCCTGTAGTAAATGTGATATTTAAACGTTTATCCTGTTTAGAAAAAGTACCATATAAACCACCTTCAGCATGCCAAGCATCCGCATAGTCACCATTAATACCCGGAATATCCGCAGGTGCAGATCTACTTGCAAGCGAATTTCCCTGATATCCGCTGTTCCCTTTGAATTGTGCAGAGAAAATATGTTCAATACCGTTTTTCTTATCGATATTGAATACATCCGTAAATTCGGGAAACAAATCATATCCCTCTTTATCAATTACATCCTGTGCTTTTAATTTTGCATTTGACCAATCTTGTTGTGTTAAATATACCTTTGCCAGTATACTTTTGGCAGCTCCTGATGAAGCTCTTCCTTTATCGTTGTCACCGTAAGATTTATAATTGGGTAGATTTTCTGCATCTTTAAGATCTGCAATAATTTGGTTATAGACTTCTTTTTCAGAAGCCTTGGTCACATAAAGCTCTTCCGTGCTAAGTGATGTTACAGGTTTTAGAACTAAAGGAACGGGACCAAACCAACGAACTAAATTAAAATAATGCAGTGCTCTTAAAAACTTGGCTTCATTAATTAAACGCTTACGGATTGCGTCATTAATCTTTTCAGGTGATATCAAAGCGATGTATTCAATATTTTGATTTGAAGCATTTATAGCGTCGTAACTTTGTTTCCACAATTGTTCCATACGGTCATTCGATGCATCGTGTGTCAAGTTACTGATCGCACGTACATGTGCATTCCGCGCTCTTGGTCCGGCTTCATAATCATCAGTCGCCATTTCTACTCCAATTTGAAAAAGACTATTATAGATGGACTGTCCGCTTTCATATAGTTTGCGATATGTTCCGTTAACAGCAGAAACAGCTTGATTTTCATTCAGATAAAATTGCTCAGAAACCAGTAGACTTTCCGGTTTCTCATCTAATTTTGAGCATGATACGATTCCAATCAATAATGTGGATGCGAATAATATATTTGTAATTTTCATGTGCCTCTGGATTAAAATGTTAAAGAAAGACCTACTGTGAGGGAGCGTGAAGCTGGATAAATTCCAGAATCTGTCCCTATCTGTACGTTACTACCTGATGTCACTTCAGGATCAAAACCTTTGTACTTACTCCAGGTAAGTAAATTTTGTCCAGATAGGTATACATTCAAATTGGATATTCGAGTAGCATTTAATACATGTTTAGGAATGGTATAGCCAAATTGAAAAGACTTTAATCTGACAAATGAACCATTCTCAACAAACTGATCTGAAAAAATTGGAGCAGGATCTAATTTCGCTCTAGGATAGCTTTGACTGGTATTTGTTTCAGTCCATCTGTCTAAAGCATCTGTTGATGCATTTTGTTGTCCCGTAAACATTTCCAAGTTTTGACGATTGATATTAAGTAACTCATTGCCAACTGTTCCTTGTATTAAAAAAGTAAGATCAAAGCCGCGATAAGAAAGCGTATTGGTTAGTCCAAAAATAAAATCTGGTTGTGCATTTCCAATGATGCCACGGTCATTTGCTGTTGTAAATTTACCGTCACCGTCGATATCTTTGTAAAGACGATCCCCAGCTTTTGGTATGGCATTTCCAGTAAATAAACCTTTAGTTGATTCCTCTCCTTTTTGTAAAATTCCATCGATCTGTGTGCCATAAAAAGTTCCGAGAGGTTCACCAACTTTAATGATATAATTTCCAGAAATATAAGATTGTGCTCCTGTACCGATGGTTAATACTTGATTTCGATTGAATGAAAAGTTCACATCTGTATTCCAGACAAATTTTCCATTTAGGTTCCTGGTTTTCAAGCCAAATTCAAATCCTTTGTTGGAAACTGAACCAAAATTCTGTAAAGAAGATGCATAACCTGATGTCCATGGAATTTCAACATTAAGTAATAAATCGGTGGTTTTTTTGTAGTAGTAGTCTAAGGTAAACTGTAGTTTACTGTTAAATAGCGCAATATCAAATCCTCCATCATACTGATAGGTCGTTTCCCAACCTAAATTTTTATTTGGTATACGTTGCGAAGCAAAACCGGTTACTATTTTATTGCCAAATAAATAATTTAAGTTATATAATGTCGAAAGCGACTGATACTGACCGATCTCCTGGTTGCCCGTAGTTCCAAAACTAGCTCGGATTTTTAAATCATTGACCGCACTGAACGTTTCTTTAAAAAAGCTTTCGTTGCTAGCTCTCCATGAAAAAGCTAATGAAGGAAAATTTCCCCATTTATTATCAGCTCCAAATCTAGAGCTACCGTCGCGCCTGATACTGGCTGATAAATAATATTTATTGGCGTAATTATAATTTACACGAGCCAGATAAGAATGCAGTATCCAAGAATAAGCATCGGAATTTGGACGGACAAGGGTTGATCCACTTTGCAGACTGTTATACAAAAGATCATCCGTTACGAAATTTTCAGCTCCCGCGTTGAAGGTCTCATTCTTCGCTTCCTGTTGCGTAAACCCAACTAAAGCATTTAAATGATGATCTTGAAAAGAAGTGGTATAGTTTAACGTATTTTCATTCAGCCATGAATATGAATCTAGATTACCTAAATTTGCTTTTCCATTGTTACCTGCTCCCTCGTAGATGTAAGAAGGCAAATAAAATTTATCGGTCCTATTGTTTAAATCTACACCTAATAGCACTTTCGCTTGAAGCCCTTCTATAATATCAAATTGAGCAAATGAAGTTCCCAAAATGCGTAATGCGTTTGATGTATTGGTGGTTTCTTTTAATGTTGCAATAGGATTTGCAAAAATGTTTTCAAACGGATTTCTTAATGTGTAAGATCCATCGGCATCATATATGGTTGCGGTTGGAGGCATTATCAATAATGCATTGACAATTCCTGATGGTGCAATTTGAGATGTTGTTCTGTTAATTGAAAAATTAGCGCCAACATTTAAGCGCTTAAAAGGATTAGCATTGATATTGGAACGGAAACCTAAACGCTTAAAATCTGTATTTTTAATTACTCCATCTTGGTCAAAATAATTAGCTCCAATAAAATATTGCACCTGTTCAGCTCCACCTGATAAAGATAATTGATGATTCGTAATCTGTCCATTTTGGAAAGCTTCTTTTTGCCAATTTGTTCCTGAACCTAATTGATCGATTTTGTCTTGTGTGAGGTACTGAAATTTTCCCAGATTCGGATATGCATCATATAAGGCCTCATTGCGAAGAATAGCAAAATCTGGAGCTGTTAGGACATCTATTTTTTTTAACACCTGCTGTTGTCCTATACTACCATCATAGCTCAGTTGTACACGACCTGCTTTACCTTTCTTAGTTGTCACCAATATTACGCCGTTAGCACCACGAGAACCGTAGATTGCTGTTGCAGCAGCATCTTTTAAAACTTCAATACTTTCGACATCACTTGGATTGATGCTCGACATGGGATTGACAGGAGTTCCACTACCTACTCCAGTACTCTCTGTTTGATTATATATGGGAAAACCATCAATAACATATAAGGGTTCATTTCCCCCCTGAATAGATGCGCCTCCACGAATACGGATACTGACACCACCGCCCGGCTGCCCAGAAGTTTGCGTAACCTGCACCCCTGATATACCACCTTTCAAAGTCTGATCTAGCGATGATACATTCTGTTTCAATAAAGACTCATTTAAGGAAGCAACTGATCCCGTCAAATCGCGGCGTTTCTGCGTACCATAGCCTACCACTACGACTTCATCAAGATCTTCCGTAGTAGGGTTTAATTCAATTACAGTAGGTGATGTATTGATAACAATCTTTTTCTTTTCATACCCGACAAAAGATACAATCAGCGTAAAAGGGAGTTTTTGACCTGTGACAAATTGAAACCGCCCATTTCCATCTGTTTTTACACTATGTGTTACTGCTTCCAATTGCACAGTGACACCTTCAATGGGTTCTTTACTGGAAGCATCGATAACTGTACCAACTAAGGAGGCATTTATTATCGGTTTAGGTTCTATTTGAGCATACAGCGAATTCAGGCTGCGTATTAAGAACAAAATAAGTATAGAATACCGAAGTACTCCTAATTTTTTCATAGTTTTACGGTGTTTAATAGTGAATACTTACAAGTGCCAACGCCAATTGAAGACTTGTGGTTCATTATATCCAAACTTGGGGGAGCGTTAAAGCTTCCCCTATTTTTTTAAAGAAGATTTTTTGAAATTAGATGCACATTCGCATCCAGCAGGAAGGTAAATTAAAGGAAACATAATCAGTCACGGAGACTGCTCTTGTAGATGGGTTAGTAAGGTTGTTTTTCATAAACTTTGTTAAATAATGAATATTAATTTCGGTTTCGTTTGCCAACGCCAATTGAGTAACGATAAGACAAATATAAAAATAAATTTAATAAAGTCTACTAACTAAGTAGATTTAATGTAATTATTTTTAAAACCTGAACTAAAGCACCATATAGCATCGTTTATTAATCATATTATCTGTCAAACAAATTTTTATATTGGCAACAATACCAATGCATTAACATCAAAAAAGGAAATGAAAAATCGGATAAAGCTAATCTGTAGCTATTATCCGATTCAGTTATTAAATTTTCACTAAAAATACAGGGGTACTTCTATTTTTTTTATTGGTGCATGAACATGTACCATTTAGTTTGCATGATTTTTTAACCATTCTAAGCGTCTTTGATCAGCAAGATGTTTCACTTCGAAATGCTCAAATGTTGCATTAAAACCATTACCATCAGGACATGCCGCCATTAAGCCCACCATAACGGGTGTATTATCTTGTAAATAGGCATTACGCATTAAAGTATAATTTTTATCATCAAAAGAGTAAAATATCTCTACAGCATCCAACCTCCTTACAGCTTTTATCCATACGTATGGAATGGCTTTTTCTAGACTGATGATACTCCAATCACTGGTGCGGTGTGTCACGACAGTACTTAAATTGTATTTTCCATCAACAAACTCGATTCCTGCTTTAATATAATTTTCTTTATCAATACGAAGCATCAATCCCATCTGATCAAATCTCGCTTTATAGTCAGCAGAAATTTTTACTTTTGTCTCAAACTCACCACCATAAGTTCCATAATAAAATGGAGCATCGTCAACAGTAAATCCATAATGCGATATACGCCAATAATCACTCTGGGGTGTTACGAACATACTCAGCGTTTGGTCTTTTACCTCCCACTTTGCCGGTTCATTAAACCACTGCATTTTCGTTAGAGTTTGTGCCATTGTCAACTGTTGGCAAAGGACAGTCATCATAAGTAGTATTAATTTCTTCATCTCTGTATTCAAATAATCTTATAATTTTTTACTTTAGCAAAGGTATACGAGTGTTTAAAGATTATCAATACTGATAAATAACCATTTTTTAAGATATGAATAACATTGCAGGAGTTCTTAACGAAAAGCTTTTAGAACAAGTATTTGAGCAAGAGCCAGATCCTCACAAACTGCTTCAGCAATGTCAATATATTGCACAATTTTATGCTCATATTGAGAATGCGATCGCGGTTTTGAGTGATCTTAAAAATGACAAAAGCTATATCTACAACGGGGGGCTTGCCCAAACACTAGGATTATCAGATCATGATTCAGAGATTGATTCCATATGGGAAGATGCAATTTTCAAGCTTATTCACCCTGATGATCTACTACGGAAGCATATCCTTGAATTGCAATATTTTCATTTTATAAAACATATAACTCTTACTGACCGTCACAATTTTCATGTCATTAGTAAGATCAGGATGTACAATCAGGAAGGTCAGTATATATGGATATCCCATCGCATGTATTATGTTCAGAATTCACCTAATGGCAGTATTTGGTTAGCCCTATGTTTGTACAATTTTGCACATTTGTCCGATAACACAGAGTCTTACGAGGGCTTTATTGTGAACAGTGTTACAGGGCAAATTATTCAACCTGAAAAACAGGAAAATAGCAATTTATTATCCAAGCGAGAGATAGAAATTCTTAGTTTAATAAAAATTGGCAGACGCAGTAAAGAAATTGCTGATGACCTCTCCATCAGTATTAATACTGTCAATCGACACCGACAAAATATTCTTGAAAAACTTCGAGTTACGAATTCAATTGAAGCATGCCGGATCGCATCTTCTTTAAACTTGTTTAAATAGTTGATATAGATCACCTATTTTCCCAATCGATATAATTTAAAATCGGCGTCAAATTATTTCTTGACGCCGATTTTAAATAAGATTGCTATAATAATAAATCCTAATCCAGTTAATATGGGGGGTAATAGATTTCCTCTAATTCCAAAGTAAATCATCAATAAAGCGACTATAATGAGCAGTATAAGTAGTATGGTCTTCATATTTATGTATTGAGCAACACAGTGTGTTATCATAAAGCTACTTAAAAAATAATTAGACAGATCCTTTATTTTTTAAACATCCGTAATTTATACCATTATAAATAATATTCTTACCATTAGTACCAAAATCTCAATTATTTACTGACCTCATCCAATAATGCTAAATCTTCCTGATCTAAAGTGATTTTAGGAGCATCAAATAGCGTTTTCAATTGATTATTACTCGTTGCGCTTACTATTGGTGCTGTAATTAATGGATTGGCCAGTAGCCACGCTAAGGCTATTGTTGCTGGTTGTGTATGATATTTCAATGCTATTTTATCAAGAGCTGACAGCACATTTAATCCCTCAGCATTTAAATATTTCCGCACTCCTTCACCACGCGCACTCTTGTTAAGATCTGATTCATTTCTATATTTTCCTGTTAGAAATCCGGCGGCTAATGACCAGTATGAAAAAGTACTTAAATCATATTTTTCAACTAAAGGTGCGTAATCCTTTTCAAAAGTAGTGCGTTCCATCAAATTATAATGTGGTTGAAGAGCTACATATTTCGGAAAATTGTTCTTCTCAGCAACATCAAAAGATTCTATCAATCGCTTAGGGGATAGATTAGAAGCTGCAATATAACGAACTTTACCAGCCTTAATAATTTCGTCATACGCAGATAATGTTTCCTCAATTGGTGTTATTTGATCATCAAAATGCGTATAATACAGATCGATATGGTCTGTACCTAAACGCTGTAAAGATTCATCAACGGATTTCAAGATATGTTTTTTACTGATATCAACAGGATGTTCTTTTGTTTCAGATCCCACTTTTGTTGCAATGACAATATTTTCTCTGTTATTACGTAGCTTCATCCATTTTCCAATGATAGTCTCAGACTGGCCTCCTACTCCATTCACCCACCAAGAATATGTATCTGCAGTATCCACAAAATTAAAACCTTCATCTACAAACGCGTCTAAAATATCAAATGATTCTTTTTCATCTAAGGTCCATCCAAAAACATTACCTCCAAAATTGATCGGAGCAATTTCTAAATCTGTATTTTTAATTGTTACTTTTTTCATGTTTATTCAAATAAATATTTCAGTAAAAATAACTTATTCACATTTTAATAAATTCATCAGTTTGTCAAGATGTTGACTCTTTAGTTCTAATAAAGTTATAATATCTTAGAACAAAAAGAGTAATATTATAGAAATGTATGTCTAATAGAAAAAGCCATATCTAACGATATGGCCTGATATAAAACCTATATTTTTCAGTGAAATTTTCTATTTATATGAGGTGACGGAGTCCGTTATTTTCCAAGTCCCCTTATCGTTGATTAAAGTTACAATGTCAATCTTGGTAAAGCTATCGAATTGCATGATCACTTTGGCAATAGCGTAGTCTTTGGAGGTTTCTAAAATCTGTGTAGTAGTCTTACAGTTTAATCGCTCTCCTTTTTGCTTTTTAAAGAAGTTAATAAGTTCTGATCGACTATTTGTTTTTGCATGTGTCCCTTGGACTTTCTGATTAAAATCGCTTGCAAACAACTGCTCTAATCCTATTGATTGTCCTTCGGTAAGGATTTCTATATATTGACTAATTGCTAAGTTAGCTGTAGAAAGATTAACCATACTTTTTTCTGGTTTATCTGCCGCCATAGTAATGCTACCTAAAGTTACTAATGCTACCGCTGCGAATGTTTTTACTAACGTTGTCATCATGTTTTATTTTTTAGTACTCGTTTGTTGTGCTTTAAATGAGTAGATTTTTGGATAATTTTTCCCTTAATAATTTCCTTTAACTTTCTGATTCAAAATTAAGACAAACAACGTATATTGTTTATTACATTTAGATTAACAATATATTAAACTCGCTAAAAAACAGTATACTGAAGGTGAATAGACAATCCATCATTATAAAGTAAATGACGCCGCGTGAATGCATGTTATAAATTACGGCCCTGTTAAATGTATATGAATAGATATTTTAAGCGGTTCGAGGGAAAAATAAATAGATAAAAAAGAGAGTAAGTTCATCTTTAAAATGTCTTACTCTCTCTGAGATTGTCTATAATAATTTTAACACATCGCCTATTTAATGATAACACTTATATAAATAACTTTATCATGTACGAATGATCTTATGTATAAATTTACATCCTGATAATTCGAAAATGATTATAAAATAAAGAACTACCTAACAACATGTTATTTAATTGACTTCTGATCTTTTTTCTCTAACAATGCGATATACTTAGCATAACCTTTCGTAGCCATTTCATCTTTAGGAATAAATTTGATAGATGCACTATTGATACAATATCTTAAACCTCCTTTATCTGCTGGACCATCATTAAAAATATGTCCTAAATGTGCATCGCCTGTCTTACTGCGCACCTCAGTACGTTCCATTCCGTATGAATTATCCGATAGTTCCTTCACTATTTTCTCACTAATCGGTTTTGAAAAACTTGGCCATCCACAATCCGACTCAAACTTATCTGAAGATATAAACAATGGTTCGCCTGTAGTCACATCAACATAGATCCCTTCTCTAAATTCATTCCAGTACTCATTATCAAAAGCTCTTTCGGTAGCGTTTTTTTGCGTTACATTGTACTGTATATCCGTAAGTTCTTTTTTTAAGGTTTCTTTATCCTTTTTTTTATATTCCCCCACTTTGACAGGATTTGCCTTCTTTGCTAATTCAAATAAATCTGCCCCTATATGACAATAGCCTCCAGGATTCTTGTCTAAATAATCTTGATGATATGTTTCTGCATCATAAAAACTCTTTACAGGTCCAAATTCTACCACTATTTTCTTTTGCGGATAAGCCCTCCCTAATTCCTCAATTTTTTGATGTACTAAACTTTCATCTTCTTTATTGGAGAAAAAAATACCTGTCCGGTATTGGGTTCCTATATCATTCCCTTGTTGATTTAAAAGTGTTGGATCGATCGTTTTGAAAAACAAGTCAATTAACAGTTCTAAATCAATTTCTTCGGGGTCATAGACAACTTTAACGGTTTCTGCAGCTCCTGTTACACCTTTAGAAACTGCCTCATAAGTTGGTTTTACAACTGTTCCATTCGCATATCCTACTTCTGTAGCAGTAACACCTCTTACTTGTTTAAAAAAATGCTCTGTACCCCAAAAGCATCCTCCTGCAAAATAAATTTCTTTTGTTTTACGATTCATGTCGGTTGGTATTTTATTTAGTGGCTCTATTGTCTTTTTCTTTAAAGCAAGACCCATTGCCATCAATGTGACAACTCCAATAGAACATATCAATATTATTAATGTATTTTTCATTGTTTTATGTTTTAAACTGTCTTATAACTTACCAAATGCATACCAAATCCTAGATACATCAGATCTTTAAGTATAAAAAAATCTGTATAGGGTACGCCATCTATAATCTTCCACATATTTGGTGTGGTGAATAAGTAACTCAATGTCATCAGGAATATGACGCACATTGCAAATCCTGCATATTTTTTCAGTTCGTCAAATTTTAATGTCAGAATCAGTAAAATTGCTACCAAAATTTCCACTACACCAACTATATTCGATACGGTTTGCACACTCAATATGGTATACATCCAAGCCGATAGTGGATGATTTTCTATCAGTGGTTTAATCGCATTTGCCTCCGTAGGTGTAAACTTAAATATTCCTATCCAAAGTAAAATAAGAACTGCTCCTCCAAACGAAATATAGTAACCTAACGAAGACCCTATATTTGGATCATTATTTTTGTTTTTTGCATGCATTTTGATTGATTTTAAAGTTCAGTGATGTTTCTTTACATCAATAGTCGCTGATACTTTCAAATCCTGACAAAAAAGATTAAGTTTTAATTTTACTTTTTATTTTACTTTTAAACTCCTGTATATCATTTTCATGAATAACCTGATTATGCCCTTTATTCAGATTGTTGCGCAAAAGTGTATCCATAAAAATAAACTTTCTCTCATAAGCGCGGCACCATTTACAAATAGAAAGATGTCCCTTTAATCTTAGTCTTTGAATTAATGATAATTCGTCAGCATTTTGCAGTTCAATTAACAAAGTCGTCTCAGAACAAGAGAGCAGTAAAAAGTGTATGGTTCTTTTTAACATAGTAATGTTTTAATTTTGAGTATTAAACCAATTATTTTCCAAACAGGCCCGTAATTGTAAACGACTTCTCTGAAGTATTTTCCAAAGGTTAGTCGTTGTAATTCCGGTTTCCTGACAAACTATAGCTGCCTTTTTTTCTTCGAGATAATAAAGCTTTACAGGGATTTTCCACTTTAAAGGAAGACCTTCTAAACACTCTTCCAAAGCAATATGGAACTCTTTGTCATCCAGCAGATTTTGTTCTTCGTTCCACTCATATAGTATATCATCACTTTTCCATGATCCTGATTCATCAAAAAAATAATCCAAACTGATCTGATCGTTATGACGGTACTTTTTACGATAGAAATCAGCAACTTTATTCTTTAAGATACGCATGAGCCAAGTTAAGGGACTACTATTACCCTTGAAGTTAGTATATGACTCAAAGGCATTTATAAAAACATCTTGTACCAAATCCTCGGCATCTTCTTTATCAGACACTAAATACATTGCTCTTTTTAATAAGGGCAGACTGTATTGGTCAATCCACTTATTAATTGTCTCTATCTTTTCATTCATGCTGCAATTCAAATATACTGGTTTATAAAGTTAAAGAATAAACTTCTGACTTCTATCAACATTAACCGGAGGATGTAAGCAGATTGGGTAGATTAATGCTAAATAAAAGGATGTTTAAATATACTTTTCATTTTAGTTCAGACAATTTATCTTGTTAGAAAAAAAGGTATAGAACGAATTGATTATCAACAAATAATATATTATATTTACAGATAGGACTAACCTAACATTAAAAAAAAGATCTAATATATTGAAACTTATGCTAATTAAAAAGAATGAGAAATCGTGTATAGCGTTTTTTTCCTTTCAGCTTATTATTGTGTTAATACTGCTAATATCTACTGTCTCACCCATTTTTGCGAAAAAGAAACCTAGTAAGGTTATAGTCGCCTATGTAACTTCCTGGACATCAGATATACCCGATCCAACACAGATTACACATATTAATTACGCATTTGGTCATGTTAATGATGCTTTTAATGGTATTCGTATCGATAATGAAACACGGTTACAATCGATTGTCGATCTGAAGAAAAAATATGCTCATCTTAAGGTATTATTGTCGATCGGTGGTTGGGGAAGTGGCCGATTTAGTGAGATGGCCTCAGATAACACTAAAAGAGAGCAATTTGCCAAAGATTGCGCTCGAGCTGTCAAACAATTTCATTTAGATGGTATTGATATTGACTGGGAATACCCTACTAGTTCGGCCGCAGGTATATCTTCCCATATTAATGATACCCATAATTTTAGTTTATTGATGAAAGCGATTAGAAAAGCTATTGGCACTAAAAAATTGCTAACTATGGCTTCTGTGGCAAGTGGTAAATATGTGGCTTTCGATATAGTTGCACCTTATCTAAATTTTGTCAATATCATGACCTACGATTCCGGTAATCCTCCTTACCACCATGCGAGCCTATACCGATCAGCATTGTCTGGTAATACAACATGTGAAGAAGCAGTAGCAGCACATATTACCGCGGGGATGCCTGCTCACAAACTTGTTTTAGGAATACCCTTTTATGGAAGAGGAAATAAGGAAGAAGTTAAAAGTTTTATCGATTACAAAGACTTATTAAAGCTACAAGGATTGGAAAAAAAATGGGATGATGTTGCAAAAGCGAATTACATGGTCAATCAACAAGGAGAATTTGTTTTGTCCTATGAAAGCCCCGAATCGATGAGGCTCAAGTGCGATTTTATAAGAGCAAAAGGTTTATTAGGAGCTATGTATTGGGAATATGCTGGTTATACAGAAGATGGAATACTTCGAAGTACAGTTTATTCAGGAATATTCGAGTAATCAACAATTGAACATAAGTACAGGAATAACCTTATTGTGAAAGAATGGAAAAGCAAAGTTTATTTTATCATAAGCGGAATCCAGCAATTGATATGATGCGGGCACTGACCATGTTGATTATGATCTTTGTTAATGATTTTTGGAAAATTCATGACGTTCCCCATTATCTTGAGCATGCTGCTTATGGAGAAGATTTTATGGGGCTAGCAGATGTTATATTTCCATGCTTTCTTTTTTCTGTCGGTTTATCCATACCTTATGCAATCGAGATACGGTATACTAAAGGATATGAATCGCTATCGACAATAAAACATATTTTGTCCCGTACATTTGCACTTTTGATTACTGGAGTTTTTATCGGAAATTCCGAAGCCGGGCTAGCGGCAGACACTCCTTATTCAATCGCTATCTATTGGGTACTGATGATCCTAGCTTTTGTTGCCATCTGGAACGACTATTCAAAGGTTACGAATCATCGAATACAAGGCCTGATCCCCATCTTAAAAATAATAGGTGTACTCATACTTCTCTATTTAGCAATTAGCTTTAGAGGAGCAAATGGATCTGTATTTTCTTCGAATTGGGGTATTCTTGGGATGATTGGTTTTTCTTATTTCTTTTGTGCGACTGCTTATTTACTATTTTCTGATCGACAGAAATACCTATTTTACAGTGCTGTCATCCTTATTTTGATCGCAATTCTTAAAACGCCATTAAAAGCAGAGTTTGGTGGAACTTCAATCTTAAATCTACCAAAAGGTAATTTTATTGACGGATTCATTGCGCTATTTCATATCGGCAATGGCGTATTAACAGCTTTCACCATGGGTGGTGTAATACTCAGTATGTCACTTGCTAAAATGGAAAAATTATCTAAAAGCATGCAATGGTTCTATATCATTTTATCTGGGTTGATCAGTTTAGCGATGGGATATTTCTGTCATCAATATTGGATTGTAAATAAAATCTCGGCGACATTACCTTGGTTATTTTATGTCTTATGTATTTCTCTCTTGACATATACTTTAATGGATATCTTAACCTATTATAACTTGACAGGATGGTTTAAATGGATCAAACCAGCTGGTACAAGTACACTTACTACTTATTGTATACCTTATTTGTATACTAATCATGATAACGGGAAAGTATTTCAAGATGCATGTGTTGAATTTTTTGTCCAACCTCAGGCCTCTGATTTAACCTATTATAATTTTGAATTCAACTGTATCGGAAAGTTATTAATGCAGGCAGGTAAGCCTGGAAAACGTGCATTGGCCAAAGAACCTATATTAAACAGTATCAAGCGATGGTCCTCTTTAGGTAGCGATCCGATCAATATTCAAAATCAAACAACCTCTTGGCAACTAGCTGTCATCATACCATTAACTGCTTTCTATTTAAATCCAATGGATTCATTTGCTAATCAAAAGTTTAAAGGGAACTTTTATAAATGCGGTGATAAATTGGAACAGCCTCATTATTTATCTTGGTCTCCTATTCATTTACCGCATCCACAGTTTCATGCTATAGATTTTTTTGGAAATATAAACTTTCAATAAAGATGAGTTAGATCTTTCGTATTATGTCTCTCATCATATTTTCTTAGCAAGAACTTTATAAAACCTAATTCTGATGTAGTTTTCAGGTTTAAGCACTGATATGATCAAATTTTCTTAGCCTGTAATATTTGATTAATTATTTTGCGAATGCAATTTTAATTCTATTTTATTTGTGGTCTTATGAGCTGATTTCAATAGTATCCATAGACATAATAATCCAATGGAAACGGCTGTTGCTAGAAAAAAGAATGAAACGATGGTACTCAGCTTTAGAGGGTTCAAAATATGTAACATCATTAAATTAAAAAAAATAAGCACAAGCATAATGATCTTGCCCAAACGTTCTTGCTTCAGATATTTTATCCGATAACTGACTTTATAACTCGCTATTGAAGAATGGAGTAATTTATCTGAAAACTCAGAAGAAGGAACATCCATTAATTCTCGGTTGAGCAAGTTAGTTAATGGATCATTTTCTTTTAATATTCTATCTTTCATAATATATCCTTTAATTCGTCATTAAGTAAGCCCTTAAGAGCTTTTTCTAACTTTTTTCTTGCACGTAGCAGTTTCATTTTAATTGCTGATTTTCCAAGGTCAAGTATTTCTGAGATCTCGGAAATACTTTTTTCGCCCAGATAGTGAAGAGTGATTACAATCCTCTCCTCTTCTCCAAGCTGGTTGAGAGCCAAATTGATGTACTTCTGTCGATCAGCAACTACTAAATTATTAAATTCTTTTTTTTCATCCGATATATAAGCAGTTGCACCTGAGTTTTCATTAAGCTCCTGTGTGTCATTACGTTGATTTCTTTTTTTAGTTAATGCAGTGTAATACACAATTTTATAAAGCCATGTTGAAAATTTTGCAGCGTTACGAAAATCTGCTAATCCACTGAAGGCCTTCATAAAGGCATCCTGCACTACTTCTTCAGCATTTTCACTATTACCACAAATTTTAAGAGCAAGTGTATATGCTAAATTTCTATACGTAGCCACAAGATATTCAAACCCTTCTCTTTCACCCTGAATCGCCTTTTGCAAATAATAATTTTCTTTCTTACGGGGTTGTCCAAACAGCATACTTGTGGCTAGATTAATTTTCTTATACTAATGCTTAGACTCGTTTAAAAAAAAATTGGTCACATTGGTGACCAATGATAAAAATTTTCAGTCTCATTAAGAAATAAACAATAAATAATTTGACATGCAAAGCACATCAGCAGCACTATTTATATCTATTTCTCTCGTTGTATTTGGAATCAGTTATTACTATTTCACCACTAGACACAAAGAGCGAATGGAAATTCTGGAAAGAGGATTGAAACCGGATTACTTCAAAGGTCAATCAGATTTCAGACCACTATTATTAGTAATAGGTATTATCAGTATTGGAATTTCATTGGGCATTGTTAGTGGCACTATGTTAAGTGTGCTATTCCCTCTACAAAAACTGACATTGATGATGACATGTATTTTTCTTGGATTGGGTGTAGCTCTAATTACATCTTTCTATTTACTCAAAAAGAAATAAGCAGAAGGATTAGCACAATTACTCATATCAATCTAATTTAATATTTACCTAAATTTTTTAAAATGAAACTATCATTTATGGCATTGCTATGCCTTGGATTTTCCATTCTTTCACCTAGCATAAGTATTGCGCAACAAAATGTTATCTTATTTGACTCAATCGTCAAAAGTGAGCTTCCTAATAATGCACCTGGCACTGTTATATGCCTCACAAAAGGTAATCAAATTCTTTACAAGAATACATCCGGAAAAGCTAATATAGAACTGGATATTGACATGGGATTAGACCATGTATTTCGCTTAGGTTCAATTTCCAAACAGTTTACAGCCTGTGCCATCTTAAAGCTTCTAGAACAAGGTAAATTATCACTCCAAGATGATATTCGAAAATACATTCCGGAATTTCCGACGAAAAATAAAATAATCTCTATTGAGGCTCTTCTTACGCACACTGCTGGAATAAAAAATTATACAGGTCTGAGTAGCTTTACTGAAGAATTACAAAGGAAAGATTTAACGCCAACAGCACTAATTAATCTTTTTAAGGATGAGCCCCTTGAATACGAACCAGGAACCAATTATAAGTATTCTAATTCTGGTTATGTATTATTGGGCAGTATCATTGAAAAAATTACGGGTCAATCTTATGCAACATATATTGAAGAGAATATTTTTAAACCATTAGGAATGGTACACTCTTACTTCGACGATCCTGTTAAAATTATTAAAGGGCGGGTATCTGGCTATTCACAAAGAAATGGAAGTTATCAAAATACGAATTTCTTAAGCATGACATTGCCGTATGCAGCAGGATCATTAGCTTCCACTCCCAGAGATATACAAATTTGGTATAAAGCGCTGTCTAATGGCTTACTTCTGAAACCTGAAACGATTAAAAAAGCCTTTACGTCTTTTAAACTAACGAATGGAAGGTTAACTGGATATGGGTACGGTTGGGAAATCGGTAATGTACAAGGAACTCTCAGTGTTAAGCATGTGGGAGTAATCAATGGCTTTTATACTTATGTCGCTTATTTACCAGAAGAGCAAATAGCCATATCTATATTTAGAAATAGTGATAGCCCAGTAGATCTAGATCTATTGGGGTCAAAAATGCTCGCTATAAGTTTAGGAAAACCATATACAGCTCATGAAGTTATTTTAACAACTAAGCAATTAGCTACTTATCAAGGAGTTTATAAACTCGATAATGACACAAAATACATTATCCGATTAGAAGATGGTTATCTGATGTACTATACTCTTGGAGGAACAAAAACTCGATTAATTCCAATTGCAAAAGATCAATTTACTTTAGGAAATAGTTTAATCATTTTAGATTTCATTGGAAAAGGACGATCTAAGGAAGCTAACTTTATAATGAAGAGTACAGGAATATCGGTCAATGGCTATCGGGAAAACAATGAGATAACATTATATAACAGCATTAAACTACCTTTAAAGTTATTGCAAGAATATGTGGGTAGTTATCAATTTAATCCAGGACCTGTATTTAAAGTAACCCTAGAGCATAATAAACTTTATGGACAGGTTGGTCATGATAAAAAAGAACTTGTACCCTTTGCAAAACATAAATTCTTCGCGCGAGACCTAGATGCTTCCCTTATCTTTCAGATTGATTCCAAAAACAAAATCATTGGTTTAAACAAAATTCAGAATAGTGAAATGAAAGCACATAAATTGTAGTCAAATTAGTGTTAATATTGGATATCTAATATAATGGAGTTAAATTTGAAATAAAAAATGGCGTTCAAGCACATCTTTAAAGTAGCACTAAGTTGGTTTTCAACAGAGAAGGTAGCTTCTCCTAAATCTAAAGTTTATAGTAAAAGCCATCACATTTCTATTGAAGGGAAAAGTGATCTGGCAATCTCTGCAGCTAAAGCTTTCAAAGGGGATCCAAGTCTATACAATCCAGAAGATCTCTTGCTGAGTAGCTTAGTTTCATGCCACATGATGTCTTATCTTTATCTTTGTGATCAAAACAACATTGAGGTCATCTCTTACACAGACCATGCAGAAGCTATATTAGAAGTTAATTCAGATGCTAGTGGCCATTTTGTGGAGGTAATACTAAAACCTGCAGTGGTTATTTTAAATCCGGAGCAAATTGCATTAGCGTTAGATTTGCACAAAAAAGCTAATCAACTTTGTTTTATAGCCAATTCGTGCAATTTTCCTGTAATGCATATGCCGACATGCCTCGCAGAATAAAAATATAATAGGTACTTTCCATAAAAGACAGGTATATAAATAACGCATATAACTTCGCAATTTTCTTGGGTATATGATAAAATTCTTTACTTTCGCTGTTCATTAATACATACATGATATATGAACAAAGAAATTAAAATCTTTAGAGATACAGCTAAAAGCAGAAAGTTATTAATCAGTTCTGGAGCGATCTGTCTAGTCCTGGGCATTGTATTTATTTATGGATTAGGCACTTTTGACGATATTTTTAAAGCAAAGGTAGCAGTGGCTAGTGGGGCTGTATTTTTGATTATGCTGATTTTCGTGATAAAGAGTATCATAAATATGAATGATAAGTCTGCAATTTTTGAATTGAATGAAAACACTGTAAGCGGAAAAACCTCACCTCTATCAAGAGGTATTGGAGCAATTAACTGGAAAGATGTTACTGGTTTAGAAGTTCAAAAAGTTGGTGGCGATACTTTGGTGGTTGTATACTTAACAAATGTAGCATATTACCAAACAAAACTTTCCAAGATGTTTTGGAATATGGCTTTTGATAAACAATCGCAAGAATTACAGATCATGTATTCTGCTTCCGAAATTGATATGAGCATAAATGAACTCTATGACTTGTTTGTATCTTACTGGAAACAACAAGTTGCATAGTTATTCATTTTCGATAATAATATGAATGGTCTCCTGTAAAACCATCATACTATAATAGAAACCTTGATTTCCGATTCTGCGAAAAGACTTTTATGGCACTATTATTTAATTAAGGTCGATCTAATAAATTTCCAAATTTAATAAAAATACAAAAATAGAGAAGGCTTATCCCATCACAGATAAGCCTTCTCTTAATTACTTTCTTAATCTTCTCTTAGGGTTATGTAAGATCGATTATTTCCTACTATTGTTCCCAACCTAATGTTTGCACTAAGTTACTTCCACTTAACACCATTTGACTATTGGCGATAGGATAATAGTAGTGCTTATTTTTAATAAAGTTTTTCTTATTATCCCTAGCAACAGTAAACATAATATGTCCATTACTTCCATTCTCTAGGTAAATGCTATTATTATTACCATTTGCATCTTTGAGGTAGTAAAGTGTAATGTTCTTCAGTTGTTCTGGAGTAAACCCAGCAATAGGACCTGTATCTTTCGCCGATTCTAATATAGCTATATCGGGATTCCCGTCACCGGTGACATCCATTGCACCTAACGCCTTTACATACATACCTTGCTGTTGATCTGCAAGACGTTCACCAACTTCCCATCTAAAAATATCACGATAGCGCTGGCCTTCACATGCTAATTCAACCCGTCTTTCTCTTCTAACTTCTAAAATTAGTCCAACATTTCCTTTTACATTAGGATAGTACTGTTGTAATATAGGATCTACAGCACCCATCGCTTCACTTAAAATCATAGGAGGCATAGCAACACGCGCTCTTAGTTGGTTGATCGACTTATCCAGATCTGCTTGACTATTCAAAGTTCCAAGTTCTGCTTTAGCTTCTGCATAAATTAATAGGACTTCAGCATATCTAAATACAAATGCATCCGTGTAAGAAGCTTCCCAGCTAATCATTTCGGTAACTTCCGGATAAAATTTAATCTGATTATACCCACCTAAAGTTGGCTTCAAACGATGTGGTGTCGTTGCGTCAATCGATTGAAATCCAGGCTTCATGAATGTTTGCTCAAAACGTGGATCTCGATTTGCAAATACTTCATTGACATTTCTTGTCTTATAATTTGGTTGATTTGTAAATCTAGTCCCATCTTTCATCAAATAGCTTTCCATCAGTGTCTGGCTTAAAGCCCATTCATAATCCAATACCGTATGCGTATTCCGTCTCATATTCAAATCTTTATCGTAATCGATAAACATAATAGTTTCCGGATTTGCCTGAAGATTTTGACTGATAAACAAGTCTCTGTAAGCTCTATCTACACCACCGGCTTTACTGATCTGAAAGCCACCCTCATTTATGATTTTCTCCGAAGCAGATACTGCTCTTTCTAGAAACGTTTTAGAACTAGCAGCCAAACCTAAGTAGGTATGATATTTACGGTATGTACCTTCTTGCAGTGCAAACTGTGCCAGCTGTGCTAAAGCTGCCCATTTAGTTACAGTCGATTTGTGTCCGTCAGGTTTTATATGGGCTGCTGCAAATTCTAGGTCAGCCATAATAGAATCAACCACCAAAGCTCTACTATCTTGCTTCTTATGTAGAGGTTCAATATCTGCGGTATTCAAAGTGTGTCCATACCAAGGTACATCATTATACATATTGACTTTATCAATATAGAACCGTGCACGGAAAAATTTGGCTATGCCGACATAATGATTCACTTCCTCTGCACTGGCATTCTTAACGCGTCCATAATTTTCTAGAAAAAAGTTGATCCCACGCAAAGTGGACCAGCTCCAAACACTCGCATTTTGAGGTGTTATACCTCCCCTCATCATTTCATCTATAGCGCTTCCTGAATTATGATGGGCCAAGTTATCCGTTCCGATATCTGCGATCGGTGAACTTAAAGTATTGTAAAAACTATTTGTATATGTTTTTAAATCTGTAATATTATTGAAAAAAACTTCTTCAGTAACTGATGTAGTAGGATATCGATCCATAAAATCATCATTACAACTTGTGACTAGGGCAAACATACTCATTAATGTACCCCCGACGATTATCCATCTATTTATATTTTTCATGATACATTTCATTATTTAAAAATTAAAATTCAAGCCCAAAGAATATGTTCTTTGAAATGGATAAGCAGTTCTATCCCCTACAATCTCTGGATCTAAATAATCCATCAATTTCGTAAATTCAAAAAGATTTTCGCCGCTGGCAAATAAACGAACGCGATCCACTCCCCAACGATCTGTCAACGATTTTGGAAAAGTATAACCGACCGTAATATTTTTAACCCTTAAATAGCCCGCATTTTGTAAATATTTAGTTTGTGTAGCTGCCAATTCGATTCCACTTTGCTCAGCTACATAAGATTTAGGTCTAGGCAAGTATCCATTTGGATTATCTGGCGTCCAGTGATCTAAATTAAATTTTGTCAAACTCGCCCAAGGTTGAGCATAGATACCCCAAAAGTAATGGTCGCCTCCAGGAGGATAATAATTTCTCTTACCGACACCTTGCAAGAATATGCGAAGGTCTATACCATTCCATGCCGATGTTAAATCAAGGCCATAAGTGTATCGCTGTCTTGAGTTACCGATCACTTTATAATCACCATGATTTGCTAATGTCCAATCACCGTTATTGATCTTTCCATCTCCGTTTATGTCCGCAAATTTAAGATCACCTGGCTCGAGGCCTCTTGTACCCGGATAAGAAGTAACATCATTCTGATCAGCATGTGCCTCTATTTCTGCTGCTGACTGAAAAAAACCTAATGTGGTCAATCCCCACATTTCACCGATCTCCTGTCCTACATAGTAATCATTTAAGTTATTTTTAGGATTGCTAAATTTTTCTATGTAAGCACGGCTGTCAGCAAGATTAAATCGAGTTGCAAAGGAAAGAGGTTTAGAACCGACCATAAACTCTTTATTAAAACCAAGGGTTAACTCCCAACCTTTTGTCTTTAAATCTGCTGCATTTTCTAATGGTACTCCGGTACCGAGAACAATAGGTAACGTACGACCCGCAGTCAGCATATCTTTTGTCATACGTTGATACAAATCAAATGATCCAAAAAATTGATTACCAAAAAGGCCGATATCTACTCCGAAATTTGATTGTGTAACTGTTTCCCAAGTTAACGTAGGCGAGACCAAACCAGGACTTGTTACATAAGCAGGGCGTTTACCATCTAACACAATACTTGTACCTTTTCCCATATTTGCGATATATGGATAATAGTTATCACGCAGATCTTGATTAGCCAATGACCCATAGGATCCGCGTAACTTCAAATTTGAAACAGACGCACTTAGCGGAGCAAAAAAGTTCTCCTTTGAAATCACCCAAGCCCCAGAAACTGATGGGTTAAATGCAAATCGATCTTTTTTAGGAAATCTTGAAGAACCGTCATATCTCAGATTTGATTCAAAAATATATCGCTCTTTATAACTGTAGTTAATTCTAGCAAATGCACCTCTGACCGACCATGCATAGTCAGATGCACCAACTGAAGGTGTTTCTCCTGTGGCTAGTCCAATAGTAGGCAAAGAATTGGCAATCAATTGATCACGTGAGGCAGAAAACGACTCATAAATACGTTCTTCCTGATTAAAACCAACCATTAATGAAAAATAGTGATCCTTTAATGTCTGTTGGTACTGGGAATACAGATTATATACATTATAGCGGGTTTCATCACTTCCATTTGAAGCTGAGCTATTGAAAGCTTGGCGTTTGATAACACCTGGACCTGTACTAAATTCCAGTGGCACCACAAAATAATGACTTTTACCGGATACCCTTCTAAATGTTGCATCACCATTTAAAGTCCAAACATTTTTTAGTAGATCGATCTTAGCTCCAAAACTGCTTTGAAAATCATTGACTCTGCGAACACTTCTTCCTCCATCGGCAACAGCACCGATCATACTTACACCGGCTTCTGTATAGGTTCCGTCAGGATTGCGTACCGTATTTAATGAGGGCTGGCGGTTAACATTATGCCAATAAAGATAACCTTGATCAATAGCAGATGGTTGGTCATATTTATCTGCAGTATAGGTTGTATTATTAGATAATGTAAACCAATCAGTTAATTTATAATCTCCCTTAGCTCTAAAATTGTAGCGATCATAGGTATCTGGACTGATTCTGAGCATACCATTTTGTCTATAATACTCTCCAGAAAGATAAAATGAAGACTTTTCATTTTTTTGAGATATATTGATGTTGTTCGTGTAAGAAGGCTGAATATCTTTATATACTTCTTTGAACCAGTCTGTTGAACCTAAATAGATATAAGCATTAGGATTTTTTGGATCCACAATCACACGTGGTAATGAAGGATCATCATTTAAAGCTTTACCATATTCGAGCATCCTTTCATCATAAAGATTATACCAAGGAGCACCCATGATATTCCTATACTTCATGACTTCATATGGATTATCTTCAATGTCGACCGTTCTAGTTATTGCTTTAGCTGCAAAAATTGAATTGGCGGCTACCTTTATCTCTTTACTTGTTCCTGTTTTTGTCGTTACTAAGACCACACCAAAAGCAGCCCGGCTACCATAGATTGCTGCAGATGCGGCATCTTTTAAAACCGTAACACTAGAAATATCAATGGGATTCATTCTGTTTAATTCATCATTTGTGGCCGGAACGCCATCAATCACAATTAATGGTCCACCGCCAGATAATGATGTATACCCCCTTACATTAATCCCAGGTGAACTATTTGCTCTACCACTCGTAGGCGTTATGTTTAGATTAGCCATAGCTCCCTGTAGCCCAGTGCCAACATTAGTAATCGGTCTGCTATCCAAAAACTTTTCACTGATCTGGTCAACAGCACCAGATAAATTGACTCTTTTTTGAGTTCCATAACCCACGACAATAACTTCATCCAAGTGCGACTCTGCGCTTTCCATTCGGATATTGATCACCTTTTGATTTGCAACCTGAACCTCTTGATCTTTGTAGCCTAAAAAACGGAAAAGTAAAATGCCATTTTCTGGTACACGAAGAGAAAACCGTCCATCTGCATCTGTCTTTGTCGAAAGGCCAGATACTCCCAAAACGGATACAGTTACACCCCGCATAACCCCAATAGAATCACGCACTGTACCAGATATTTCAATATCTGTTTTATTTCTTTCAGTAATAACGATTGTCCCCCCCATTATCTCAAATGCAAGATTTTGACCTTTTAGTGCCCGATTTAAGACGGTGCGAACATCTGATTTAGAAACAGACACATCTACAAGATCGGTCTGCTCGAGTAATTTTTCATCGTAAAAAAAACGCAATTTAGTCTGCTTAGATATCTCTTTCAGCACATGCTCTATTTTCGCATTCTTCATCGAAATATTTACATTCTGAGCATATCCCGATGCTTGGGCCCCGAGTGTAAACAACACAACCAGCATACAAATTAACTTCATAATTAGCAGGATTTTAAAAACATAGGCATAGGGTCGACTCCTCCGATCATCCCGGATTATTATAGGAGAAAAAAAATTCATAACTTTGAATAGTTAAAGGTTGATTAATCTATAGAATTCACATTTCAATAAATTGCCTTTTTCCATTTGGGAGTGCGTCAACACTCCCTTTTTTTATGGATCTGGCCGTAAACTAGTATTTGTTAGGTTTCGATCATATCATTCAAATTTTAAGGTTTATAATTCTGTTATTTTATAATTACTTTTCGTCCATCAATTTCAAATTTTTTCTTAGTCACATATGCCAATGAATTTAGAATTTCGGAAAGTTTCAATTCACGACTTAAAGAGCCTTTATAAGATGAATTTAAGGTCAAAGCTTCAGCATTAATAATTTCAACATCATACCATCGCGCAATCTGTGATAAAATATCTTGAAGATTGTTGCCGTCAAAATAAAACTCTCCTCGTTGCCAAGCTATATGTTTTGAAACATCTGTTTGTTGAATTTTAATTTCATCACCTTTTATCAAAGCCTCTTCTCCCGGAAGCAACTCATGTTCGTGATTTCCTTTTAGAATCTTTACTTTACCTTCAACAAGAGTTGTATTCACTTGATCTGCATAAGCATTAATATTAAAACTTGTACCTAGAACTTCAACAGTACTACCTTCGACTTCAATGCGGAAGGGCCTATTCTTATCCTTTTTCACTTCAAAATAAGCTTCACCTGTGAGCTTTACCCGACGCTCTTTTACACCAAAAGCATCCGGATAATCTAGTGTAGAAGAAGAATTTAACCAAACCAATGTACCATCCTCTAATTCCAATTTATATGTGCCAGCATTGGGTACTTCTATAAAATAGTTGCTGGAATGCGGGACATTACTCTTATTTAGTTGATGGTCTTTTATTTCACTTTTTTTACCCTTATAAGATAGATAAGCATAAGAAGACCCAGGCAGGATATCATTTTTATAAGTTCCAGTAGAATCTGGTATTTGTGCTGCCAAATGGACTTCCTTTAATTGAATATTATTTTTCACGAAGTATAATGTAGCAATACTCACGAGCACTATAACAGCGGCCGCTACGGAAAATCTTTTCCAGTCAAACATCTTTCTCACTGGATTTGAATCAGAAGTAACATCTAGCTGATCCATTACGATAGATTTTGATCTACCTAATGATTGAATCCGTTCGGTATCCGAAGTCTCTTGAGACTGGTCATCTTCAATTGAATAAAACCAATTCAAAAGCAGTCTATGTTCTTCAGGTGTACATTGACCATCCAGATATTTCTGAAGTAATTGTTTTTGAGAATCTATGGGTTTATTTTCCTTCATACATCCTTATAACCCGACTTTGGGTGAATAAGTACCGAAAAAAAGTAAAATAATTATTTGAGTTTAAATTTGAGTCTATTCAGCGCCATAGAAACATTATTTTTGACAGTCTGCTCAGATAAAGAAAGTTGATTGGCAATGTCTTTTATTGACATATCTTCACTCCTGCTGAGTCTAAAAACAGAACGCATAGTATCAGGCATACGAGACATTTCATTTTCTAAAAGCCTTGCAAGTTCTTTAGCGATCAGTTCATCTTCACTGGTAGTGCCGATAAGATATTGATCTTTATTAATCTCAAGATAATCAAGATGACGATTTCTTTTTTCACTTTTAATAAGCCAATCAATCATCTCATATTTGGCCGCTTTAAATAAGTAAGGATAAATGGAATCACCCACTTCAATTTTGCTTCGTCTATTCCACATAGAAATAAAAACTTCCTGTATTATATCTTCGACATCTGGAATAGATTCAATCCGCTTTTGGATAAAACGAAAAAGAATATCCGAATATCGATCGAATAAAATTGAAAAGGCCATTTTATTGTCCTTCTTTAATTCCTCAAACAATTCGCTATCAGACCACGTCTTCATGATTTCTTACTCTTGATCAATTTAAATTGCATACTAGAACTTTACATTTCTTCAGTTGCAAAGTTATAATTGGTGTGTTAAGATAGCGTTAATATAATATTTAACAAAAAACAAATCACATTTTTAATCTGGTTTTTATTAAAAATTTTCATTAATCAACTAAAATTTAGTGATCTATCGATGCTACGGTTTTACATAAAAATGAAATAATTCCGGTCTAAGACTGCTTATTTAGATAAATTAGTACCTCCACATATAAATGCAAATTCTAATTATAGTACAAAAGCCCTAGGTATTTAAACATAGGGCTTTTGAACAGTGATTCATCTCCATCTATCAAATTTATAATGAACCTTTGAATTTGATACCTTTAAAAACCCGGATGGGGTTACCACGCTCTATTTCAGCATGATTATGCCATTGGAGGTCTTTTTCTTGCTTAACAGTCAGATCCTGCATATTCATGATCTTTAACGCAAGACGTTCTGTTGCTAATTTTTTATTTTGTAATTGGGATCTTGTATCCATCGCTACGACCATTAACCCTGTCGGCATATGAAGTGCGCGAACAGCAGAACTAACTTTATTTACATGTTGTCCACCAGGTCCCGAACTTCGTATCATTTGATAAAGAATATCATCTTCCGAAATTGCTACCTCATTCTTCTCATTAACAATAAACAAAGCAATGAACCAATTTTTTCTTTTATGAAAAGTACGAAATGGACTTGTACAAGTCCATTGCAAAGAACCTGTCCACGATTGAAGAAATATATCGATATCGTGTCCTGTTAATTTACAAATTGCAGATCTTATTAACTCCCCCTCACTCTGCTCTTGACTCACAATAGTCACCAATATCTGCTTTTCTAATGCTTCTCTTTTAAAAATACTTAACACCTTTGTAAGGAAAAAGTCACACTCCTTGGGTCCTTTTCCTGAACTTAATTGAATATATACTTCCATTTTATTAACTTTCCATACGAACAAATTTTGGTTTGAAAATTCCCAAAACTGTTACTAATTCTTTTTGATAACTCATCACTTTTTCAATATCCTTATAGGCCATCGGTGATTCGTCTATACTGCCTCCGATAACTTGAACACCAGCATCGGCTAATTTTTTACTCATTGCTGTTTTGGTAAAAAGGGATTTTGCATCAGCTCTCGCATATAATCGTCCCGCACCATGTGAAGCGGAATTTAAACTTCCCACATGTCCCAAGCCTTCTACTAAGTAGCCTGGTGCGGTCATCGATCCGGGGATAATTCCCAAAACACCTTTACCTGCCGGCGTCGCACCTTTACGATGTACAATACATTCCTGACCACCGACCATTTCCTTCCATGCAAAATTGTGATGATTTTCGATTGTCACTACAATACGCTTACCCAAGGCCTTAGCAATCCGCTGATGGATATTTTCATGACATGCTTTTGCATAGTCTCCTGCCAAATTCATTGCTAACCAATATTCCTGCCCATCATGTGTATTCAGGTCTAACCAAGCAAGGTGCTGTACTTGACGTGGTAAAGGACATTGCTTTTTAGCCAGATATGTATAATGTTTTGCAATATTTGCTCCCAATCCACGAGAACCACTGTGTGACAATACGGCTAAGTATTCACCAGCAACAAGTTTCCATTCAGGTTTGGGGTGTGTAAGTTCAATAATTCCAAATTCAACGAAATGATTTCCACCACCTGAGGTTCCCAGTTGCTTATAAGCTTTGTCTTTCAAACTTTTTAAAAGCGGGATGTCCTGAAATTCGGATCGATAGAATAACTCATGGTCACTTTTGTTTTTATGCGTTTCATACATTCCAAATTTTGTGTGTTCTGATAAGATATTTAAGAGCATCGCATCTTTCCCTCTTATGAACGAGGCTGGCAAATTAAAAATAGACATACTCATACGACATCCAATATCTACACCAACACCATAAGGAATAACAGCCTGATGTGTAGCTAAAACGCCCCCAATAGGTAGACCATATCCCGAATGTGCATCGGGCATTAATGCGCCCGCCACTGCAACAGGAAGTTTTAAAGCATCATAGAGTTGAAATTTAGCCTTTTCATCAATCACATCTTCTCCAAAAATGGAAAATGGAGCGCGCTGTTTCAATAACTCCTGCATTTTCACTTCAACAGGCTTGATCAAACCCTCTGCTAACTTGCCCCAAATCCCATGATGATGAAAGATGCTAGGGTTAGACAATACCGCACTTAATTCTTGTAAGACAGCTTCTTTCTTCTCACGCTTTCTATAACGTTGTATTTGATTTAAACCAATATTTATTGTATTATTTTGAGGAAAACCTAATTTTATGAGGTCTTTCCCTGAGATTTTAGTTCCCATGATTGTATTATAAAATTGAAAAATGTGTTAAAAAAACACAGTGAATATTTGGAAACAAGTTCCAATAATTGTCAATTCGGGAAAATTTGCATGTAAAATATAGAATAAACAAAAAAGCCCGAATTATCTTCGGGCTATTAATATAATGATTTGATAGAATCCTTTATATCTGGGCACGAAGAACCATGACCGCATCTTTTGCAGTAATGTTAATGGATGTTATAGTAACTATAGACATTTTTGTGTTCTCCGTTTAAAGGGTTATTATTATTTATCGTGACAAATATATTATTTATTTTGAATTAAGTAAAAATTATTTTAAAAAAAATAATACGGCAATGCCTTCTTCTTCAAAATATTCTAAAAAAGTGCTTGATATACACTATTACAATTTTTATTTTAATAGAAAAAATACTAAAATCACTTTCCGAAATTTTTCACTAAATAGATTTATTACAAATTGATCAATTAATGTCTAAAGCCTGATATGCTTTTGCAAGATTGACTAGTTCTGGTAAAGCTCTGAAAGTAAAATAAGCGATATCATCATCTTGTCTTTCCCGAAGAAGTTTGGTATAAGCATTGACACTTGCATTAATATGTTCCAAAAATAACTTGTTCCACTTACTTTCGGACTCATCACTGTAATATAAAAAAGATTTCTCTCCTGCTTTCCAGATCTGCTCAAACTGATTTTGATCTAGATCAATGGTTTTACCCTTGATAATGTCGACCAATATCGGTTGTGTATTTTTATAGTAATTTCTGATCTGTTTGCATAATACAAGTATATCCTTATTCTTACTGTGTTTTTCCATCAACTGTGTCATCACCAGCCCCTCAGTTCTCATAAAAACAATGTCCCGCAGTATATGCTCATCTTTGTAATCCTGCGAAATAACAGCCGAACTTTGAAAAAGTAAAAATATAGTTATGATAATTGAGTATGTTTTTGAATGTGCTTGCATACGATTTGAATTAATGATAAATATTGGGTTGTCACTATTTTACTATAATGGAAGCAATAAATGTGCTTTCTTTTGACAATTATCATTAAAACAGGTATTTATAATAATAAATAAAGAGTTTACCACCTTTAATTGTATTTTTACTTAGAAAATTTTTTAAAGTCCAATGTACAAGTCTATTACACGACATCGAGACCAAGCTACAATTCTATTAGCTTCCTATATTTTCATCATTATATGTAATTATCCTAGATTTAATAATTTCTATAAAATTCATGAACATAAATCCATTAATAAACGAATACTAAAATATATAGCAACTACATTGCGGTTAAAAAAGACAAATTCACATCTTAATATTATACTAATTATTTTAGTTTTATTTCATTTTTTAAATTAATTTTAGAAGGATTTTTGTATTCAAAAATTGAACTAATTTATTTAGTATTCGGAATCTCATTTTCTCTAACAAATGAGATTAAAAAGAGAAATTAAAATAGCTAACATTTTTAGTTTAATTGATAAACTAACTTATTTTCAATAAGATATAATCACAAATACTTATATTTTATTTTTAAGTCATGTTATTAAAAGCGCTATGAATCCCTTTAAAATCCATATTTAAAATATGTATAATAAGAAGATTTGCCAATGTTATTTTGAACAAAAAAATATGTGGTCGAAAGACAAGTTCATCCATTTAATTTAGATACTTTGCCAGTACTTCACCTATCACCATCTACTCCGCTATTAAAATATTTTACCCTCTGATGCAAGTAAATTCTATTTCAAAAATTTAAAGTCCTTTTTTTTCAACCTCAACACAGGTCACAGGAAAGCTTATAACCATATTTTCGATGTTTTTGTCGTAAACATAACAAGTAGCGTCAGAGGGTTTAAAACAATATAATATTGTAATCAAAAAAAAATCCAACCTAGACTATAACTGTATTTTGATACCTAATGAAATATTACGCCCAGGAAGCGGCGCGAGGTATTTCAACAATGAGTTTTGAGGGCGTGCTTCTACATTTAGCAAATTATGACCCGATAAGTAATATGTAAAAACATACTCCCTAATTTTAAAAGAATAACCAACTTGTGCGGCGAGTAATGAATAAGATGGCATCGCTGGCTCAAGATTTATATTTTTCCCAAGGTAGCGTTGCTTTAAATAATGATCAAAAGTTGTATTCCAGTAAAAACTCTTCAAAGTCATCGTAGTAGATACGCCATATCTACTTGTTGGCAAATTAGGCATATAGTCACCCTCCGCCCAAGTACGCATTTTATCATCAGCAGTATTTTTATTTTTGACAAGATCTGCAAAAGTATTTAACTCAAAACTGTGTTTATCTTTCCAATTAAAATTATAGGAAGCTTCCAATTCCCATCCTTTGATTTCTGTATCAGAAGCACGCCACTCTTTCACCAGAAAACCGCCAGAACGAGATATACCGGTGTGACCGAGGTAAATATAATTATCATAATTGCTACTGAAGTATGTTGCTGCCAGATGGAATCCACCTAAATTTAATCCCGTACCAAGCTCATAAGATCTTGCCGTTTCTTTACTCAAACGATCATCTCCATTTTCCTCTACCAAAATAGCAAAATGGTCATTTCCCGCATACAGTTCGTTGACCTCTGGAGCACGCTCAGCATGAGAATATGACGCCTGAACATAAGCAGTATTTAATAGATGATAACGAATATCACCAGAAAACTGATTCAGATCAAAATCTCTTGGTGTCAATTTTCCACCGGCCATGCCTCTACTGGGTGTGTAACTGTTATCAGAAAGAACACGTCTAGCCACCCAGTCATGACGATAACCGAAATTGACTGTAAATAAATTATGTTCATATTTCTGCAAAACAAAAGCTCCCAATTCTCTACTTAGATTGTTGGGAAGATATTTCTGTTCCCCTACCCCATCCATCCGTATAAATGAAAAATCTAAACCACTTATAGCTGTCCAATCTTTACTGAACTGATGAAGTAGCTCCGATCTTGTCGTATGTTTACGTGTATTAAATTTGTTCACCTGATAAATACCGACAAGTTCACGATCATCAGCAAATTGCATCGAATAATTAAATTTTATTTCCGTGATTTGTGAAATAGATGGTTTAATAGCGCTTTCCATTGATAAGATATGTGACCAAGCACGGGTATTGACGGGTTCATATATTGGAGCTGGCAAAACAACATCATGACTATGTTTTGGTTTTGCCGCTTGTGCAAATCCTGGCACACCATAATAACCTTCTAGAGCCCGGTAACCAATTCCCACGCTGTAGTTTTCTTTAATAAAGCTACTCCCAATATTAACCGAGCGGCTTTCAGCATGACTATTAGGCATAATACCACGAGTAACCGGAAAATAATCTGTTATACCGTGAACAACTTGTGTGTAAAGGGCTGTTGCTGGGTCCTGTCCAGCAATGTATTGGTCATTAGTAGGATTAGAAACCTGCTTACCACCAATAAACGAGTATTGCTGAAAAGTATAAAGATCGGCCTCGGACAATCCCCAATCGGGGTCATTCATATGGTTTTTAACAAATTGACTTATATACGGATATAAGGATAGGTTGCGGATAGTTTCCCTATCTACGTGTACCTGTGCCATTGTTTCTGTCAAGTGGTCGATAGTCGGGTCGTACGCAATAGGAGCTTTTGTATTTGCGGGAATCTTCAGGTTTTTATGACTCTGATTCATTCCTCCTATATTCCAAACCCAATGTTTCCCAAGATTGCCGGCAATTTGTAAGGCCTGGCGATTACCACTATTAGTTCCAATTTCAACAATTGCTCTTCCTGACGATTTTTTTGAAAGTAATGACTGTGGAACGGTATTATCCTTGAGATCAACAGCTCCACCTATTGCCTTGCCACCATATCGTACACTTGCAGAACCTTTATAAATATCAATACCACTTAAATTATCCATATCCAGATTGACATTCAAATTAGGACTCATCCCAGAAAGGTCATGCATGGAAATTCCATTGCTAAGTATTTTTACTCTATTACCGCTTAAGCTCCGAATCATAACGCTTCCAGAATTTGGTCCAAAAGAAGCATTTTGCACACCAGAAATATGACTGAGACTCGCACTCAAAGTTTGTGTCTGGATCTGATCTAGCTTTTGTCTATTAATTTCTACGCGACGAATATTGTTTGTTTTTATGCCTATAACCTGTGCACTTGGAAGTTTTATATTTTTCAAAGTGTCAAGAGGTGTCTTAATTTGTCCCGAACTTTCCGCACAGAATAGTAAAAATGCGATGAAAAGAGGATAAGCAATAGTATTATTTGAGGTCATCATACCTTGTTTTACATATATTTTCATGCAAAGGTATAAAACAATACTGTTAATGCAACACAATTGCATTAACAGTGAGCGATAATTATTTTCTCTTTTAGTTAGTAATACAGTTGGAGATTTTTAAAAAAAGTGAGAACATGCTTATAAACCTGCTCCTACTTTACTAAAAGACAGTTTTTAAATTGCTTCAACAAAATTTAAAATTATATTTATTCCTCAGATTAAATTTTTCTATGGTACTTATTATCCCGATCCAAATCATACTGTCATACAGAACCTTCTATTTATCAGAGTTTCAGCGACACCTCAGCTATATCTAGAAAAGTATAAGGCAAGCTTTTCATTAGTACCTACCTAGAAAACTGAATTCCTTATAAAAATAGCAGAGGCATATTTTCAATCAACGTCAATACAGGTATTGTGGCTGTACTAAAATTGAAACATTGGAAGCTATAACTTAACAGATTTTAATTAAAACCCGTAAAATTATCGATATGAAGTTTACTACTGACCTCACTATGGTGATGGCCACTGAATCATAAAAGGTTACGCAAGCTCGCATTTTAATCAACGATAGATTACCTGCTTATCTCATTTTATAGGCTTCCCACCATTCATCCAACATGTCGATAACCGGCAGAATCGTTTTCCCCATTTCACTCAATTTGTATTCGACTCGTGGCGGTGATTCGAGATAAACTTGTCTACAGATGATACCATCGCGTTCAAGCTCACGTAACTGCAACGTTAATGTTGTCTGGGCCATATCTTCCATGTCTCTTCGTAACTCGCCGAAACGCTTTGGGCATTGCTGTGCGATGGTTTTAATTAGCAATACCTTCCATTTTCCACCTATAATTTTAAAAATTCCGTTGACATCGCAACAACTTTCCGAATTTTTGATTTTTTTTTCTTCCATAAGCCACTTATACTGAGCATTAGTGCATAAAACCATACTAAGTATGCATCTTATAACTACTTGATATCGCTAATTATCACGCTTAAATTTGATCGATAAAATTACTAAAAACAATTGATATGCGTTTCCAAATTACCGATTTACTCAAAGTTTCCGTGCTCTCTGCCGGCATATTTCTATTTGTGGTCGATCTCTTCATTATTAATGTATCTTTACCAACCATGCAGAAATCGCTGCAACTCAGTACCAGCGATACTCAGTGGATCATTATTCTTTATGTCATTGGATATGCCAGTCTGCTCATCAGTTCCGGGAATGCGGGTAATTATTATGGCAGAAAAAAGATGTACCTCATCGGCATGCTGGGATTCACGATTTCGTCATTTATATGTGGCTTTTCTAATCATATCATTATTTTACTGCTTGGCCGATTTTTACAGGGCGTAAGTTCTGGTATTATGGTCCCACAGGGAATTGCGTTGGTTACTTCACTCTTTAAACAAAAAGAGAAACGCACTCTAGCACTTGGTATTTATGGAAGTATAGCTGGTATAGCATCCGTACTCGGACAATTGTTAGGCGGTATCCTGCCCGATCAGTCCTGGATGAGTGACAGTTGGAGGTTGATTTTTTTAGTAAATATTCCTGTAGGCATATTGGCCCTACTGTTAGTTTATATCATCATTCCTTCTATTAAACCTGATGTTAAAGCAAAAGTTAGTTACACGCCCATCATCCAACTGTTTGTTTTATTGATTGGATTAATCTTTCCCCTTATTCTGGGGCCTGAGTTACACTGGCCTGTATGGACCATAGTGCTACTTATTGTCTCAATCTTTCTCTTAGTTACATTTCTGCAGCAACAAAAAAAACGAGAACAGTATGGACTTTCATCTCTTATCAATTTCTCATTATTCAAAAACAAAACCTTCAATATAGGTCTAGGGGCCGCATTTAGCTATTATACGGTACAGGATGCTTATTTCATTATCAATTCTAACTATTTGCAAGTTTACAAAAACTTTACACCTACCATGACGGGTATCGCATTTGTATATCAAGGCATCGGATACGTCCTAGCGAGTATTATTGTAAGCAAACATGTTCAAAAAAATGGAAAATCAGTTATTTTATTTGGATTAGCAATCATGGTTGTAGGTTTAATAGCGCATTTGTATATTTATAATCAACCTACAATAACCATCCATCAGATCCATATCTTATTTTTCTTTTACGGCTTAGGTTGCGGTACTGTACTACCTTCACTTATGACAATGGCATTGAAGGATATCAAGACTGATTTAATCGGTACTGCATCCGGCATTTACCTCACCATTCAGCAGGTTTCTATCTGTATGGGTATTGCATTAGTAGTGGGTATTTACTTTCACAATCAAAATACAACACTTTTAGATATAGAAAACTTAAGTCATGCTTACAGCATAGCGACTCTCACTTCGATTACCTTATTAACATTTGTGATTTTTTTTATCTCGCTCTTACCATACAGAAAACAAAAATAATGAAGGGAAAAAAACTTCGATCACTAATCTGCTTAAAATAAGACTTCGTAATTTACAATTTTTTATTTATTTTAAACATTTAAACCATTTTGAAGCAAAAGTAATTATGAAAAAATCACTCAATCTAGCACTAGCTTTACTATTAGGGTTCTCTGCCAATGCCCAACACAAACTTGATAAAATATGGGAAACAGATAGCATCATCAATCTACCTGAGTCTGTGCTACCCGATACGGAATCCGAAATTTTATATGTGTCAATCATGGGAAACAGTGCTGATGAGAAAGATGGAATCGGCGGTATCGGCAAATTGGACATGAACGGAAAAGTGATGGACCTAGAGTGGATTAGCGGACTCCATGCACCAAAAGGTTTAGCTAAGCACGGTAATACACTTTATGCTGCAGATATAACTGATGTTGTAGTTATCGACATACCTTCTAGTAAAATACTTCGTAAAATTCCAATTTCCGAATCCGTATTTTTAAACGATATTACTGTAAGTGACAAAGGTGTAGTTTATGTTTCAGATACACGAACAAAAAAAATTCATCAGATCATCAATAATAAACCAAGTATTTATCTTGAAAATATTAATGGAGTCAATGGATTAAAGGCGATTGGTAAAGATCTTTATATCGCCGGTGGTGATAAACAATTACTTAAAGCTAATGAAAAGAAAGAAATCACAGCTTTAGCAGAACTACCTTGTGGAGGAGATGGTATTGAGCCAGTCGGCAATGGAGATTTCGTATATTCCTGTTGGGGTGGCTACATTTATTATGTATATGCTAATGGCAAATCAGAATTACTTTTAGATAGCACAACAGAAAAGAAAAATACAGCAGATATCGGTTATGATCCTATCAAGAAGATCGTTTATGTACCTACGTTTTTCAAAAAGAGCGTTGCTGCTTATCAACTAAAATAACATATTTTATTACACCTTTTTTAATAATACTATAGTTGTTTGCAATTACTTTAAACAACTATAGTTTGTTTTTTTGATCCATAAAATAATTTTGCCTAGATAAAGTATATGAAAAATACATCTGATAAAGGATCTATCGTCGATTTAAGTGCTTTATAAAAAATACGCTATAAATGTACAAGCTGCACTAAACATGTTAAGTTTTAAAATTTATAACGATGACTTCGTGACTTTTCTTTGTCCAGTTTCGTTAAGAAAAAACGTTAAGATAATAGCTAGTATTATACCCCCTATCCAGAATAATCCTGTCGATTGAAAATGAGATGATTTGTTTATTCCTAAAGACAGCGTTTGTCCGAAAAACTTACTAAATATAGGATTTAATAGCGTAGTTACACTAAAAGTTATAAAGTTCATCGCTCCGGTAGCGCTACCTTTAACCTCATCTGGGTTAGACTCTTTAATAACTGAATAAGGAATCATTGCAGCTCCTGAAGCAACACCAAATATAAAATTAGTAGTATATACAGATATCAGATCTGGAAAAAAAAGAATCTGGCCAATTGCTAAAATCATAACCACAGCACCAACTAAAAGAACTGGCTTGCGCGCACCAATTTTATCCGTTATATAACCCAATAGCGGGCAACCTAGTACCCATCCCATAGGAATCATGGCACTTGCAATTGTTGCAGCATGAAAACTAAAATCTTTATCCTCCTGAAAAAAAGCCACACCCCAGGTCATGGCAAATATCGTTGTAGGAGCAAACAATAACCCTGATATCAAACCACATAACCAGGACTGAGGATTAGAAAAAACAACCTTATAGGGCCATAAAATACCTTTTGAATCTATGGTTTTCACAGATGCATTTTTATCTTCATTTTTCGGGATAATAAGTAACAGGCCGAAAGCCACTACGATAGTGATCAAGCCAACTCCTAACCAAAAATCGCTCGTTTGTAGTCCTTTTTCAACCCACGGTCCAACGACAAACTGTCCAGCAGAGCCTGCAAGCATACCTACACATTGTGTAAATCCTATGGCAGTAGCTAGCGACTTCGCAGAAAATCCTTTTGAAGCAAGGTACACACATCCCGGAAAGGCAAATGCACAGCCTGCGCCTTGTAATAACCTGCCGGCATTACCAGCAAAAGAACTGGAGAGTACAAAAAGCAGGCAACCAAGACCTAAAATCAATGTACCTGTAAACAAAGAATATTTAGCTCCAAATTTATCAAGTGCAAGACCCGCCAATAAACTAACGATAGAATAGGTGTAATAGTAGGTGCCTATAATACTAATAAGATTAACCGATGTTACGTTAAATTGTTCAGCCAATTGGGGTAACATGACTGCAGGAGATGAACGGATAACATAATCTAAAAAATAGAATAAAAGTCCAAATATCCATGCAATAACATATAATCTGGTTGATGATACTTTTTTTAGTCCCATATTACTTCTTTTATCTATATAAAGATAAGAAATTTTAAACCACCGAATTCTCCTAATTATATTAAATAATTAATCATGTTTAATCAATAATGAAATTTGTTTTTCTAAATGCTTATTTTGCTGATTAGCCTGTTCCATGGTCAAGCCAGAGGGAATGCCAGGTCTTTTATGCTTAGTATAGCGCAGCAAGGCTAGTTTCATTAGTTCTTGTTTCTTAAGAACAGCCTCATACAACTTGGGTAAATAAGTATGCTTAGCAACGTACTCATCCCACTTGATCACTTGCGGAAATGTAGGATTAAGATAGGAAATAATTGAGCTGGCCATTAACCAGTGTCCCTCCTGCTCTGGATGTATACCATCCGGAGCCAGCTTATACGTGGGATCAATCCGTCTTCTGGATTCTAAGTATTTTTTCATGGGAAAATGAAGATCTATAACTTCCCAATTTTTATTCTTCCGCTGTTCTAATAGCCAAGTTGAATATCGATCCAATACTTGATTATATCCGTCAAGACCAGGATCTGGATCATCATGAACGGGCGGTGTAATCAATATAATCCGTTTTACACCACTTTTAAGCGCCTCCGTATATAATTTTTCTATACCGTCCTGATAAGTTTTGAAACGCACACTGTCAAAAGGGAGATAAATGCCGTCATTCATTCCGTAACATGCAAAAACAACATCAGGTTTGATCTTCTGCAATATACTTTCCAACCGTCTTGCAAATTCACCGTCCGCATGATTGTCCTCACTAAGCCCAGAAACAGTCTCACTTGGAAGCCCAAGGTTAATTATTGCAGTACCTTTTATAAAATGACTACTTAGAAGAACACTTTCTATCATCGCGACATATCGACCATCATAAGTTATGCTATTTCCAAGAAATAAAATCTTTTCGGCTCGATTCAAATGCAACAGAGAATTAGATTTTTGTTGCGCAACTAAAATCGAACATAAAAAACTAACAATTATTAAAAGAGTATAATTTTTCATAAGTGGTATATTTATCAGGGAACTTTGTAAGTTAAAAATTTTTGCTATTTTCAAATTAAAATTATGATGTTTAAATAATTTAAAGAATATGATCTGATAATTCTATGTCCAGAGACTAAATATAATATATTGGCTGGTAATTAATAGATTATTTTTGATTAAAATCCTCCAATTTTTGAAGTTAAAAAAACAATAGTAATCACCATTTAGTACTTTTAAAAAGTTTGATGGAATTAACCAAATGAGCTTTTGCTCTTAAAAATTTCCTCGGTTTAGACCAGGACTTAAAACAGAAAAATTTAATGTTGATTTTGCGATTGTCAAATCGCATATTTAACTTACTATTATGAACAAGGAAATTCAGGATTATATTATTACCTACTATCTGGATCTGATGTCGCCCGAAGAGAAGCTTGCATATAAACATGCTCATTCCACGCTAAAACTAGATGGCAGTGAAAATTTAGAGAAAATGCAACGAATATACCTGAAGACCGGATGGCTTACAAAGGATCAAACCGTATTGAGTCTTCTTAACAATGGTTTAGAAAAATTCAATGAAAATACGGCAACCCGCATATTGCGAGACCACCACCTGGATATCGTTTTCAATTATTGTCCAAAATGCCACAAGCTAGCCCGGACACCAACAGCAAAGCAATGCCGTTTTTGTTTTCACGACTGGCATAAAGAAAATAACAATATAACTGACTGTGATTTATAACTAAACACGTAGATTAAGATGCTTTGCAAAAAAGCACCGCTACATTTGAAGCATTCTTGAAACAACATGAAATCCCAATATTTCAGATATCTCCACTGAGACTAATAATTAATTTCCAGCTATTTTTATAAAAGGATATATGCATTATTAAATTTTAATGCAATTAAAGAAGATGAAATATTACTTATAGCAATTCTAAAAATGAGTTCTATTTAAATAGTATCTGTAAACAGAGAGAGCTAAAACAGATAACAAAGATGAATCTAAAAGTGGCTTTGTTTTCATTTTGTTCAACTATCTTTGCTTTGCATTATTATTTTAACATGAAATTACTAAAAGACCGAATCTTAAAAGATGGTAAAAGCTTTGAAGGCGGAATATTAAAAGTTGATAGTTTTATAAACCATCAGATGGACCCTATTCTTATGAAATCTATAGGTGTAGAGTTTGTCCGTCGCTTTGGGCATCTACCAATTAATAAAATTATAACGATTGAAGCAAGTGGCATTGCTCCTGCAATAATGCTTGGATATTTATTAGAACTTCCCGTGGTATTTGTCAAAAAAGCTGTTCCGAAAACAATGAATAATATGTTAACGGCCTCGGTTTATTCTTACACCAAAGATAAAACATATGATATATGTGTAAATACTGACTTCTTAACTAAAACTGACCAGGTAGTTTTTATCGACGATTTTTTAGCTAACGGAAATGCTTCTATTGGTGTTTATGAACTGGTAAAGAAAGCTGGAGCCACCATGCTGGGTATGGGATTTATTATTGAAAAATCTTTTCAAAAGGGAAATGAGCGCCTACAGGAATTAAATATTCAAATAGAATCTCTCGCACGTATTAAAACATTAGGTGATAATCTTATCGAGTTTGAAGACTAAAAATTACTTCATTCTAATTTAATCTTCTGGCATAACGCTATAGCATCCGGCTATGGGGATCAACATTCATCATTAATACTAAGAGGCTTTAGTTTTAACACTATCGCCTCATTTTTAAGCTTGTGAAAATCATTTTAGTCCTTCTTCTCATGAAGCGGAAATCCACTACATCTTTGTTTTAAACAATCAAAAGTATTTCTAGTCATACTTAATATTAAAATCCTAAATTGTTTATATGATACTTTCAAATCTTATCATATGTATACTTTTATTCAATATTTTACATTTCTGTAAATCAATATCAAAATAAATTATTGTAAATTATACAAACCGGTTTTGATATCTACTAATTCTAGTCTATCAATAATTTACAAATAAATACGTCTTTTTAAATGAAACAAAATCCCCTTCAAAATTGTTGATAAGACGTAAACTCCTATAATCTGCATTTTTATTAAATGGCTTATATGATGATGATTACAGATGGCTAAAGAGCGATTTATGCTGAAAGATAAGAGATCTGTATAATAATTATGAAGTAATTTGTCATGAAATCAGGTTATAATAGATCGTAACCAGTAACTAAACGATACGAATATGATAGAAAAAACAAAAATTGGTATCTGGATGGACCATTCATTTGCCAACTTGATGGATTATTCAATAAATCCTATGCAGACTAAAACTATTGAATGCAACTTTACCCATGAGGATAAGGAAGAGGCACTAAAACGTAGTGAAAGTGTCATGCATAATAAAAAACAGAATGAGCTATCCGAATATTATAAAGAAATAGCTAAAATAATCAAACAGTATGATGAAGTACTCATTTTTGGTCCAACTGATGCAAAAATTGAGCTATACAATACGATTAAAGATGATCTAGCATATGCTAAAATTAAAATCGGAATAAAACCTGCTGATAAAATGACCGAAAATCAGCAATACGCTTTTGTTCGAACATATTTCATCACTAATTAATATTGAACGGATTCTTAAAACATCTGAGGGGAGACAAAATTTGATCAGCACTCAACTCCCCCTCTTGTATGATGTCTAAAAGGTAAATAAAATCAATATCAGTTCCTTTCATCGTCCTTAAAAAACTTTCACCTATTCACTAAACACTCCAAAATTTATGATATTCCTGTTTTATAGCTAAATATATATGAAGAAAAATGCTGATGTTATTATTATTGGTGGTGGCCTTGCAGGTTTAACAGCTGCATTACATTTAACAAAAAAAGGATTAAATGTCACATTAATTGAAAAATATAGTTATCCTCGTCATAAAGTCTGCGGGGAATATCTTTCAAAAGAAATATTACCTTATTTGAATTGGTTGAACTCAGACATTTTACAAGTATATCCAACAAATATTAACACACTTATATTTACACATCAAAATGGTAAAACTGCAAAAGCAGACTTACCTTTGGGAGGTCTTGGCATCAGTAGGTATTCGCTGGATAATTCTCTATATCTACAAGCATTAAAAATGGGATGTACCGTTATTAAAGCTACAGTAACAAAGGTAACATTTAATGAAAATGCATTCACAGTGATGACCGAAAATCAGATCTTGATAGCAGAAATCGTATTGGGAGCATTCGGAAAACGATCGAACGTGGATCAGGTACTAAAACGTAATTTTATGAATAAAACTGCCCCGTGGCTAGCTGTAAAAGGACATTATTCCGGAGAATTTCCTGATGATGTAGTAGCACTACATAACTTTAAGGGTGGTTATTGTGGTATTACAAAAGTTGAAGACAATACTATAAATATGTGCTACCTGGCTGATTTAAAATCATTTAAAAAACACAAGAATATTACAGAATTTGAACAAAATGTTCTTTACAAGAATAAACACATCAAATACTTTTTTGAAAATAGCACATTACTTTTTGATAAACCACTTACAATAAGTCAAATATCATTTGATAAAAAACCGATCATCGAAAACCATATATTAATGATCGGTGATACTGCCGGCCTTATCCATCCCCTCTGTGGCAATGGCATGGCCATGGCTATGCACAGTGCTAAAATTTCGTCAGAGCTAATCGTCGACTATTACACAGGTAAAATCGTATCCCGAAAATTATTAGAAAAAAAATTCACACAACAATGGAAACAAAATTTCGAAAAGAGACTCTTAATCGGAAACCTGTTATCGAAAGCACTTCAACATCAAACCATCACAACAGTATTGATCAGGATCGCAACGATGTTCCCTTCTCTTCTTCCTTTGATAATAAAGCAAACACACGGTAAAGCAATAACAATCAAATGAGAATAAATACCGATAATAGGACAGAAAAAACCGAATTAATGGATGATTTTTCACTCCAAGGTGAAGAATTACGAGAAGCTCTAGACAAAATTACACGCATCAATCAATTTCTTGGAGGCAATAGTATTACACTTAATGGCGTAAAGCAATTGTTAGCACACGTTGATCGATCTAAACATATCACTGTTGCAGATATAGGTTGCGGTAACGGTGATATGTTACGTATGTTAGCCGAATACGGTATTAAGAACAATATTAACTTTAAAATGATCGGTATAGATGCAAATGAATATACGGTCAACTATGCTCGAAAATTATCAACAAGCTACACTAATATTGACTATGTATGCACTGATATATTTGAAGAAAATTTCAAGACATTAAAATACGATATTGCACTTTGCACCTTAACTATTCATCATTTTACTAATGAAAAAATAATAGATTTAATCACTATCTTTAGTCATAATGCCTCTGTAGGAATAGTTATAAACGATTTACAGCGTAGCAAATTGGCTTATAGACTTTACCAAATGGTATGTTTTGTTTTTAGATTAAACAGGATGTTGCAAGAAGATGGATGTACATCGATATTGAGAGGATTTAAAAGAAATGAACTGCAAAGTTTTGCAAGAAAACTAAATTTAAAGAATTATACCATCCAATGGAAATGGGCCTTTCGTTACCAATGGATTATACCTAAAATATGAGTGTAAAGATCGTAACTGTTGCAAAACAACTACCGAAATATTCAAGCGATACAGTTGAAATACTTCCTATGCTAGATACTTGGCTTTATGGACAAGAAACACGTTTTATAAAAAAAGTAAAAAAAATATTTGAAGGTGCGGCAGTAAATACACGGTATTCAATTATGGATCCTATTGAAGTATTTACAGCAACTTCATTTGAAGATAAAAATAACATTTACAGCCGTGAAGTTATTATCCTTGGTGAACAAGTGCTTGAGAAAGCACTTAAAAAAGCGGGATGGGATCCAAGCACCTTAGACTATATTATTACTGTAAGTTGCACCGGTATTATAATCCCTTCTTTAGATGCGTATCTTATAAATAAACTGAAACTACGACAGGATATCGTCAGATTGCCAGTTACAGAGATGGGCTGTGTAGCAGGAGTATCGGGTTTGTTATATGCTAAAAACTTCCTCAAAGGCAATCCTAACAAACGAGCCGCAGTAATAGCGATTGAAGCTCCGACTGCTACATTTCAACTGGATGATTTTTCAATGTCAAATATTGTAAGCGCGGCTATTTTTGGTGATGGGGCAGCTTGTTGTCTACTTTCTTCTTATGAAGAAGATTATGGTCCCAACATACTTGATGAACAGATGTATCACTTCTTTAATACGGAGCATATTATGGGATTTAAACTGACCAATAGTGGTTTGAAAATGATACTTGGCACTGAAGTTCCGGATACCATAGCACAACATTTTGGTGATATTATACATCCGTTCTTAAAGAAAAATAATTTAGAAATCAGAAACATAGACCATATGATATTTCATCCCGGAGGAAAAAAAATCGTAATGACGGTCGAAAAACTATTTTCAGAATGGGGTAAAAATATTGATCACACAAAAGAAATATTATTGCAATATGGCAATATGTCAAGTGCAACTGTTCTTTACGTCCTAGAGCGCGTCATGGATAAAAATCCCATACAGGGAGAATTAGGGTTGATGTTAAGTTTTGGTCCAGGATTTTCTGCCCAAGGGCTTTTATTAAAATGGTAATGTACAATGAACGTAAAAGATATTATAGCAAAATTACCCTATACTAAACCATTTTTATTTGTCGATGAGTTGCTTCATATTGATGAAAATGGAAGTATGGGTACATATACCTTCGATGAAAATCTAGATTTCTATAAGGGACATTTTAAAGAAAAACCGGTTACTCCTGGAGTGATTTTAACAGAAACTATGGCGCAGATAGGTCTTGTTTGTCTCGGCATTTACCTTCTTAATAATGAGCTAAAAAATACTTCAATTGCATTTACATCTGTCGAAATGCAATTTTTAAAACCTGTATATCCAAATGAAAAAGTTACTGTAATTTCTCAAAAAATATATTTTAGATTCGGCAAACTCAAGTGTAACATCAGTATGAAAAACGAAGCCGAACAGATTGTTAGTCAAGGTATATTTTCAGGAATGTTAACCACTGAGCTATGAACCGAGTTGTAATAACGGGATTAGGGGTCGTTGCTCCAAATGGAGTTGGCGTACCTGCTTTTACCGATGCTATTAAAAATGGTATATCTGGAATACGCCAGGATGAACAATTACAGCAATTGCAGTTTTCTTGTCAGATAGCAGGAAAACCCCAAATCACACATGAAATAAAGTCAGCGTATTTTACCGATCTTGAACTTAGAGGTTTTAACAGTAGCGGAATACTATATGGCGTCATTGCAGGTGTTGAAGCCTGGAAAAATGCCGGACTTCCGATAGAAAATAATAATGAACCTGATTGGGACAGTGGAACTATATTTGGATCAGGAACATCAGGCATTGATAAATTGCGCGAAAGTATCTATAAAATTGATGATTTACAGACGCGTAAACTTGGTAGCAGTGTTGTTGCTCAAACTATGAATAGTGGTATAAGTGCATATCTGGGCGGAAAATTAGGACTAGGAAATCAGGTAACCACGAATTCTTCGGCATGCGCAACAGGGACCGAAGCAATAATAATGGCCTATGAGCGTATAAGATCAGGAAGAGCAAAACGCATATTAGCCGGCAGCACTTCAGATAGCGGCCCCTACATTTGGGCTGGATTTGATGCTTTAAGAGTTTGCAGTTCTAAATATAATGACAATCCTGAAGCAGGCTGCCGTCCTATGAGTGCAACAGCAGCAGGATTTGTACCTGCATCCGGTGCAGGAGCACTAATTATTGAGGACTTAGAAAGTGCGCTAAAACGAGGGGCAAATATTTACGCAGAAATTCTAGGTGGTAGTGTAAACTGTGGGGGACAGCGGGGAAATGGTACGATGACTGCTCCAAATAGCAAAGCTGTTCAAAGATGCATTATTGATGCTCTCAAAAACGCAGCTATTTCAGCAAATGATATTGACGCAATCAATGGTCATCTTACAGCAACTGCTAAAGATAGTATTGAAATAGAGAACTGGACAAAGGCATTGGGCAGAAGTCATATTGATTTTCCCTACGTCAATTCATTAAAGAGCTTGATAGGACATTGCCTCAGTGCTGCAGGAAGCATTGAAAGTGTAGCTACAGTGCTGCAACTTCATCATGGGTTTTTATTTGGAAATACAAATTGCGATGATCTACATCCAGAAATAGCAACTCATATTGATGCCTCAAAAATACCGACAAAATCTTTTAACATTAATTTAAATGTAATAGCCAAAGCTAGCTTTGGATTTGGTGATGTGAATGCTTGTGTAATATTTAAAAAATTTGAAATTTAATCTTATGAATAAAGAAATGTTGATAGGTAAGTTAAAGGAAATTATAAAACCTTATACCACGAATTTAGAAGCATACGAAAACCTAAATGAAGACACCGATTTTATTAATGATCTTAACATCAATTCTGCAAATCTGGTAGATATTGTACTCGATATTGAACAAATATTTGATGTTGTCATCGATAATGCTGATATGGAACGTATGTTAAACGTGAGAACAGCCGTCGAAATTATAGAAATCAAATTAGCGCAGAAGTGATTGGTAATGATATCATAGATATACAGAAATCCCGTCAAGAAAGTAATTGGAAACGACATGGGTTTCTGGAAAAACTATTTACAGAAGAAGAACAGTGCTTTATAGCCAATAGTTCTGATCCAGAAATTATAGTATGGCTGATGTGGAGCATGAAAGAAGCTGCGTACAAAATCCTAAATAGACAGACAAAAAAAAGAGAATTCATTCCTAAGAAACTGATTTGTAAAATATTATCACAAACCTGTTTTAGTGCAACTGGTCAAGTATTTTATAGTGGAAATATCTATCATACAAGAACTTTTTTAGCTGATGATTTTATCCATACTATTACTGCTAATGACTTAGAAGATCTAGATCTCGTAGTGGAAATAGACAAAAAAGAAATGCTAAAAGATATAAATGGAATACCTTGGTTATGTATTACAAACTCAAATCAATATAAAGCAGCTTCAAATAGCAACCATGGTCGCTTTGAAAAGACAGTGACAATTAAAAGTAAATAATTCTAAATCAGGATCAGTTTAATTGCGAAAGTTGCTGAAACCATTTTTAGACAAGGAAAAACTTTAATGATAATTAAATATGCTCACGAATACATTAGTATCCCTTTTTGAAAGAGATCTGAAAAAATTAATAACTGAAATAGAACTTTATGAAAATGAATCCAATATTTGGCGGATTGAGAAAAAGATCTTGAATTCAGCGGGAAATTTAACCCTCCATTTAATTGGTAATTTAAACACTTATATAGGTAAAGAGATCGGGAAAACTAACTATGTAAGAAATAGAGATCTTGAATTTTTAGAAAAAAATGTTCCGAGAAAAGATCTAATTACGAAAATAGAAGATACAATTGAAACCATTAGACTTGCACTAAGCCAAATAGCAGATGAAGAATTAGATAGCGAATATCCCATTTTAGTGTTTTCAAAAAAGACTTCAACAGAGTTTTTTTTAATTCACCTGACAACCCATCTCGCTTATCATCTCGGACAAATAAATTATCATAGACGTTTAATCGAAAGCTAAAAAAAATTAAATAAGTTGAATTTCAATATCAAAAATCCCAAATATAAATTAGCAATTTAATAACAGAAAGACCAAAAATAAAAATCCGGCTAACTGTTGCTGATTATTTTCCTGCAAGGTTAAGTTGGATACTTTTAGTCACAATAGGTTTGATTCTAATGACTTGTAAAAGTTTGGGAGAGACAGATGAATATGACAACTTGATTAATATTATCAAATTAGGGTAATTTTAGAATATTAAAAAAAGCCATTCTTAAAAAGAATGGCTTTACTATTTATGTAAATAAAGGTAGATTTATTTCAATTTCCAGATCGATCCCATCATAATCCAACATTCTTAATATAATTTAAAACGAGGTCGAATTCCGCTCCTTCTAAACACTGTAAATGCGCAGGTTGTTTAATAGCAAAAATGAGACCAAAGAAGCTATCTATTAAAAAATAATTATTGTTTTGCATAAAAATGTTTCAGTAAAGCTTACAAATAAAAAACGCAGTAATTTATCGTATTAGATTATCGGAGGAATAATTGTTTTTACCGGAATGTGTTTAAGTCTAAAATATATAAAAATTGACTACTATTCTTTAAAATAAAGTTAATAATCTCTTTTCTATTAACCTTGTAAGTCATACTGTTACTATTATAACTTATAAGGACATTACAAGGGATTTCCTTTCAAATAGTTCTTAACCACATTACGAATTCATCTTCTTTAGAACCTTTTCAAAAGTATTAATATTTCTACTTGTAAATTGATCTCTAAGTGTCTTTTTACCCAAAATCTTTCCAAATGCTGAATCAAGCGTGTTTCCTTTAGGGACCTGCCAGTAGAAAATATGATTAACTATTTCTGCGCTCTCATTGGTATTTTGTGTCGCGTCCTGAAATTCAGCCATTAAAACTGTTTCTATTCCAGTATCTCCGACAAATGCATAGATATGAAAATCCGTAGTCTTTTCAAAAGGAACACTTTCCCAATATAATACCGTATCACGCTCCGACTTTATAAATAAAACAGCGTCGTAAGAAAAATAAGCTGACATGGACTTTTCCAAAATTAACTTTAATTCGATCTCGTTTTTATCTGATGAAAAAACAATATTACCAGATGCGATTATGGACCTAACATCCTGCATTCCTGCATCCCTAAAAACCTGACATACATCAGTCATCTTCATGTTGGTTCCTTTGACATTTACACCCCTCAGAAAAGCACAGTACTTCATAATTCTTAAAAAATTAAGTCAAAATACATACGATACATCATTATATGTTTATTTACAAATAGGACTCATTCATCAACTTGCAATTTCTTCAATATTAATTTCTCAGTTGGTAAATCGTCTTCAACCCCAATAAAATAACTTTCAAATCCAAATTTTTCAAGTAATTTTTTAGAAGCCATATTTTCTGGATCAATAATTCCAATAACCGCTAAATCAGGATATAAATTATGCGCTACATCTAGTAATTTTCGACAGATTAAAGATCCTATTCCATTTCTCCAAAAATTCTTTTTTATAATATAACCTATTTCAAGAATGCTCTCATCATGCTTATATCGTTCCAACTTGCAATCTCCCACAAATTCATTTTCATCAGTAAGAACCTTAAAATATCCTAATTCACGTTCCTTACTATTGATTTCAAGAATACGATCGAACTTTGCTCTAGCCTGATTTTCATTCAATCCATTTCCAGAAATATATTTCATTAAATCATCTTCACAAACAAGTGTTTTGAAAGAGTTAAAATCTTCCGGTCCATACTTCTGTAAGTTTATTTTCATTATCTTCTATGATAAAGTGATTTATAAAACAATATTACGTCTAAAAGCACAACCTAGCTCGATAATAGTCTCCGTTTTGGCAATACCTGCAATACTGTCTATTTTCTCATACAATAATTGTCTCATATGCTCATGATCTTTAGCGATGATCTTTAAATATAGCGTATAGTTTCCAGTAATATAGTAACATTCTGTTACCTCAGGAATTTTATGAAGCTCTTCAATAATTCTTTTTGAATCATGATCTTTTTCAAGAGATATTCCAGTAAAAGCTCCCCAATCGTAACCCAATTTTTTTTCGTCCAAAACAGGCTTAATTCCCGTAAGAATACCTTGATCCATAAGGCGTGTAATACGCTGATGGACCATTGTATTGGAAACTCCTAGCTCTGTAGCTATAGCAGAATACGCCATGCGTCCGTCTGCTTCGAGCTGTTTCAAAATCTGTATATCAAAATCATCCAAATGATTCATGGTTATTTTTAATTATTAAGTTTAGAGTTAAATTAAATTTAATAAGCTACTAATTGAGTGAATTTAAATCCATATTAGGCTATTAAAATTAAATATCGTACATTTATTTCATAATTCCAATTACAAATAATATGGCAGACTTAACAAATTTAGCAAAAAGCAATGCATTCATTGCAAAGGAAAATAAATATGGTGCCCACAATTATCATCCCTTACCTGTGGTTTTAGCAAAAGGGAAAGGAGTATTTGTCTGGGATGTTGAAGAAAACCGATACTTTGATTTTCTTTCGGCATACTCAGCGGTAAACCAGGGACATTGTCATCCAAGGATTATTAAAGCCTTAACCCAACAAGCTGAAAAGCTTACCTTAACTTCAAGAGCATTTTATAGTGATAAATTAGGTGATTTTGAAGAGTATCTTTGTAATCTGTTTGGTTATGATAAAGCTTTAATTATGAATTCCGGTGTTGAAGCCGTAGAAACAGCCATGAAGTTATGCCGTAAATGGGCTTACTTAGTTAAAGGGCTTCCTGCTAATCAAGCCAAAATAGTCTTCGCTAGTGGTAACTTCCATGGTAGAACCATATCCGTAATTTCTGCTTCAAATGATGATTCGGCAAGAAAAGATTTTGGACCTTTCTTAGATGGGGTTACACAAGTGCCTTATAACGACGTTCAAGCATTTGAAGAATTAATAAAAAATGATACGAACATTGCTGGATTTATTGTTGAACCCATTCAGGGCGAAGCTGGAATTATCGTTCCAAGTGATGATTATCTATCTCGTATAAAAGCACTTTGCAAAGACTACAATGTATTATTTATAGTCGATGAAATTCAAACTGGTATTGCAAGAACAGGAAATATGCTAGCCTCTTTTGATATTAAAGATACCAATTCAAATACAAAGCCTGATGTTTTAATTTTAGGAAAAGCACTTTCTGGAGGTGTACTTCCGGTTTCTGCTGTTCTAGCAGACGATTCTATTATGCTGACTATAAAAGCTGGAGAACATGGTTCAACATATGGTGGGAATCCCCTAGCCTGTGCAGTATCCATGGAAGCTCTTCAAGTGATCATAGATGAGGATTTAGCATTAAATGCTGAAAAAATGGGTATAATATTCAGAGAAGGCCTTCAAGAAATGATGATAAGATGTCCCATAATTAAAGAAGTCAGAGGAAAAGGATTATTAAATGCAATTGTAATAGATAGCAAAGAAGAAGATAATACTGCTTGGGAAATTTGTCTAAAATTTAAGGAAAATGGATTATTAGCCAAACCTACTCACGGTAATAAAATTAGATTAGCTCCCCCATTAGTAATAACAGAAGATCAAATTACGGAAAGTCTATCAATTATAGAAAAATCACTTCATCAATTTGCACAAAAAATATGAATAGATCGATTAAATTAATTAAAAATAGATCGGATATTGGAGCAGGTACCCGCGGTTCCGACCTAGGGATTGACGCTATCGAAATTGCTGCAATTAATAAAGGAAGTCAATACTTCAATAACTATAATTTTATAGATATACAAACGCGCAATAACACTGTTTATGATCCGCTTGTTAATCCATTTGGTAAGAGAATAAAGCAGGTCTTACAGCAGTGCAAATTATTGGCAATAGCTGTTGAAGATAGCTTACTAGAAGAACAGTTTCCCCTGGTTTTTTCAGGAGATCATTCATCTGCAATTGGTACCATTAGTGGTATAAAGTCGGCATATCCAGAAAAAACATTAGGAGTAATATGGATAGATGCTCATGCTGATTTACATTCACCCTATACCACACCTTCTGGTAATTTACATGGAATGCCTTTAGCGGCGGTATTAGGGACGGACAATTTAGAAAATCAAATTAATAATGTTGATGCAGAAACCAAACAATATTGGAATAAATTAAAAACAATAGGAACTTCCCAAGCTAAAATAATAGCAGAACACCTGATCTACTTTGGTGTTCGCGATACCGAATTACCAGAAGAAAATCTAATTGCGGAACTGAATATAAAAAAATATCAAGTAGAGCAATTACGTGATATGGGAATAAAATCCTGTGTTCAGAGCACCCTTCAGCAATTGGAAGGATGTGACCATATTTATGTTTCATTTGACGTTGACAGTATGGACAGCGAGCTAATTTCTAACGGTACTGGTACACCAGTACCCAAAGGATTTAATCAAACGGAAATAACATCATTGCTTCAAGAAATTATTGCATCTAATAAAGTGGTTTGCTTAGAATTTGTAGAGGTAAATCCCCTTTTAGACAGTCAAGGGAATAGAATGGCAGAGGTTGCGTTCGAAATTTTAGACCAAGTGACAGGATCTATTGAAACTTTAAAATCAGTATCATAATTTCGATATGATTTCTTGGAATTGAACAATTGAAAATAAGAATTATTAGTTTCTAATTTCAATTGTTCAATTATTGTTATGCAGAGAATTCGCAACCATTTAACCCAATATACAATGATTCAGCATGTAACATTCTAATTAAAAATTTGTAACATTGTTACTATAAGTATTTAAGAACAAAATAAAATGGTAAGATAAATTCTGATCTACTATTTGTTATATACCTTAAATATATTGGCTAAAAAAATGTTATGATCGGCAAATTTTTCAGAAAATTCTATTTAGACATAGTCATCTGGACCATTTTATTGTTACTTCCCTTTATCACCTATCTCTATCAACCAGATAAGATTTCGGAGTTTAAGCCCTACTCTGCTCTATCTCATCTAGCCAATATTATATTTTTGGCAACAAATTTTTATTTACACTGCTATTATGTCGCACCAAAATACTTCTTTACACGCAGAAAGTTTCTGGTGCTTTTAATTGCTTGTGCTTTTTTATCCTATGTCGCGCTAAACTATGCTATTGTATACTTTAATCCTAATGGAGAATTGGCACATTTCACAAAAGAAAATATACTTTTCGTACGACTAGTGATCGGTCCTGGAATTATATATTCACTTTGTTTAATTACCTCATCCATGATTTTTCTATATGGGGAACAGGCCAGGCAAAAAGAATTAAATAAGCAGATTGCTTTGGAGAAAACAAAAGCAGAATTAACAATTCTAAAACTTCAGATCAGTCCACATTTCCTATTCAACACCCTTAACAACATCCGCTGGTTGATCCGTAAACAATCACCAGATTCTGAAGACACGATCGTCAAATTATCCGAAATATTGCGGTACATTCTCTATGAAGTTGATGGTGCAAAAGTAGAGCTCTTTAAGGAAATCGAGCATATGCAGAATTTTATTGCCTTACAAACACTCCGTCTTCCGATAGCTGGAAATGTGGATCTCGAAATTGAATCTAATCTAAAAAATAGATTGATACCACCTTTACTATTTATTCATTTTGTAGAGAATGCATTCAAATATGGTGTAGACAGTAAAAACAGTCCAGAAATCAAGTTTCAATTCGCACAGATTCCAGGCGGTATAATTTTTAAGTCCAGCAATAAAATACTACAGCATACAGAACTTCGAACAAGTGAAGGAATCGGATTAACCAATGTTCAGCGTCGCTTGCAACTGTTATATCCAAATCGTCATGATCTTTCCATTACAAAAACGGATGACGGTTATTTCCAGGTACTACTCAAATTGATGACCGATGAAAATTAAATGCTTACTTATAGACGACGAACCATTTGCTTTAAACATCTTAGAAGACGATTTATTAAGCTTTGACAAGGTTGAAATACTGCACAAGTTTAACTCGCCAATCGATGTCGTCGATTACTTGAGAGATCATGAAGTCGATCTGATTTTCTTGGATATACAAATGCCGGAAAAATTAGGAACACAATTTATCCGCGAACTTACTAATCCACCTTTATTTATATTCACTACGGCATATCATCAATATGCTGTGGAGGGTTTTGAATTGAATGCAGTGGATTATCTATTGAAACCAATTGCAAAAGAAAGATTGACTAGCGCTATTCGAAAGGTTGAAGACATTATGCTTTTACGAGCAAATCAAAATAATATAGTAGATCACATCGTCGTCAATGTTGAGTATAAAAAGATTAAAATATTTATCAATGAAATAAGTTACATAGAAGGATTAAAAGATTATGTTAAAATCTATATGGTAAATCGGAATGCTCCACTTCTTACCCGTAGTAACCTAAGAGGTATGGAAAAAATTCTGCCAGTAAAAGATTTTTTAAGAATCCATAATTCATATATAGTAAACAAAAATAGAATTCAGCACGTCGCTCTAACGAAATTAACACTTCCTGAGATTGCACTGCCAGTAGGCAAAAAATATGTTGGAAATATCGAAATTTTCTAAATTAAATTCTCTTGTCGATACTAACATTTGTTTCAATAACTTCATTCGTCTACACATTTACGCTGTCTGTCTACAGATCATTGTGTAGATTAAAAATCCTTATCAAATTTGTCATATATCAGACCTCTATTAAAAAGGGATAAACAAATCGATAAAAAAAGAATAATGAAAAGATATATATCAACGCTTATTGTAGCAACTGCAATATCAACTGTGCATGCTCAAAATACCGCTGAAAATTCACCTACAAACGTAAATAAGTCTGAAGGTACAATCTTTGGTCAAATTATAGACAGTCAAGGAAAACCTATTTCAAAGGCTTCCATTAATCTCTTTCAGGTTATCAAAGATCAAAAAAACAATCAGGAAAGAGAAATATTAATAAGAAGTACAAGTTCGCTGGAAAATGGAAATTTTAACTTTTCAGCTATTTCTAATACCAATAATTGGAAATTAAAAATCAGCTCAATAGGTTACGCAACGCTCGAGCTAAATGTTGATCATAGTGATGATAAAAAAGTCTTAAACAAAAATATAGGAACTATTGTACTTAAAAATGACAATCAACAACTTGCAGAAGTAACTGTCACAGGTCGAAAGGCTTTATTGGAAATGGATATTGATAAAAAAGTATTCAATGTGGAAAAAAACATCGTAGCAACTGGCGGTACTGCTATCGATGTACTTCGTAATATGCCATCTGTACAAGTAGATATCGATGGAAATGTCAAGCTCAGAAATGCTGCACCAACCATTTTTGTAGATGGAAAGCCTACAACACTTTCACCAGATCAGATCCCCGCAGATGTCATCGAAAAAATAGAGATCATCACAAACCCTTCTGCAAAGTACGATGCCTCAGGAAGTATGGCTGGAATTTTAAATATAATCCTTAAAAAAAATAAGAAAACAGGATATAATGGTATGGTTACCCTAGGTGGAGATCGATTTGGCGGAACTAATTTTATGGGAAGCCTCAATGCACGTCAAAACAAATTAAACCTGTCATTTACAGGAATGAATATGCGAATGCGTACGAATACTGAAGGAGATAGTCATAGAACGAGTAATATAAATAACATAAATTCAACTGTAGATCAAGATATTGAAGGAAAAACAAAAGGTATGATCACTTTTGGAAGACTTGGTTTAGATTATGATTTCAGTCCACGAACTTCATTATCAATTGCCGGAGTTTTGGTTGAAGGGAAATTTCGTCCAAATGAAGAAACCCTAATATCAACACAATCTGAAGGAAAAACCTCATTAAGCAATCGAATTTCGGAATCCGAACGAAGCTTTAAACCAAGAGGTCTACAGGCCGGAATAGTACAGAAATTTAAAACAGAAGGTGAGGAATTAACTGTTGACTTTAATTATTTCGGAGGTAATAATAATTCAAACGGTCTTTACACCACAAATTATCTCAATGATATAAACCAGATAACAGGCACAAAAAAACAACAGAACATCGGTTCTGGAAATAATAAATTTATTACTATCCAAACGGACTATGTTAAACCTTTCAAAAATGGAATGAAATTGGAGACCGGTCTTCGTGCCCAAATTAATAAATTAAAAAATCTCAACGATAATTCAATACAAGATATTGGTGAAGAAGACTTTAAAAATATTTCTTCAGCATCTGCTAATTACGATAGTAAAAATAGCGTTTATGCCGCTTACGTTTCACTCGGAGGAAATTTTAAAGATTGGGTATCCTATAAAGTAGGTCTACGTGCTGAAAACTCAACTTATAATGGAGAACTTTTAAATACTAATGAAAAATTTAAGAACAATTATCCATTAAGCCTATTTCCATCTGTGTTTTTAAGTAAAAAACTGACCGAAAAAGATCAAATCCAGATGAGTGTCACGCGTCGCGTGAATCGTCCTAATTTTTTTCAAACGATACCTGTTATCGATTATACAGACAGCTTAAATATTACGAAAGGTAATGCCGATCTTGTTCCTGAATTCACGACTTCTGGCGAGCTTTCGTATAGTAGAACACATGGAAAAGGCACTTTTTTAGCTTCAGTTTATTATAAATCTACCAATAATTTGATTACCAGATTTTTGACTCAGGAATTAAATCCAGTAACAGGCAAAATGGATTTTATAAATACCTATATTAATGCCAATTCTAGTAAAAACTATGGTGCAGAATTTACATATACCAATAATCTTAAAAAATGGTGGGATTTAACCGCAGACCTTAATTTCTATAATTCAAAAATAGAAGTTGACGACAGTACCATGTCTGAAGCAATGTGGACAGTATTTGGAAAATTGAACAACACCTTTAATGTTAAAAACAATTGGAATCTTCAAGTCGCATTTGAATATCAAGGCAAAACAAATATGCCTGTCACACAAGGTCAGTCATTTGGTCCTCCAATGAATCAAGCACAAAGCTCATCCCAAGGATACATCAAACCTTTTTATGGTGTCGATCTAGCTCTTAAAAAGAGTTTCTTAAAAAATCAAGCTGCCTCAGTAACTTTAGCTGTGAATGATATTTTCAGAAGCCGAGGTAATACAATTGTATCTTCAGGAGAAGGGTTTACACAATCTTATTATCGACTTTCAAATCCTCAACTAATCAAATTGAACTTATCTTATCGCTTTGGAAAAATGGATATGAATATGTTTAAGAAAAACAAAAATCAAAATTCGATGGAAGGAATGCAGATGCAGTAATCTACCCGTACAATAACAAATAGAGGGGTGTATATAGATCTTAATCTATATACACCCCTTTACTTTATTTTAATCTAATTGATTTAACTTACAAAAATGAAGAAGTTGATTAAGATACTAACATTAAAATAGGGACCTTGGCATTAACTGCCAATTTTTTTGAGGAACTTTTTTGAAAAAACGAAGCGATAAATCCAAGTTTACGGGGTACAGTGATCAATACATGAATATTATGTTCTTGAACATATACATTTAGTTTCTCAACAAAATCTTCACCTTCCAAATAAGAGTAAGTCGGTTCAAGACTATCTAAACTTGCATGCAAAAAAGATTGTTCCTCAATTAAATCAGCTGCCTTATGCTTCCCTTGAACACTTACATTTACAACATACCATCTTAAAGATAACAATTCTTGTAAATGAAATATTGTTTTCACGGGCAATCGTTCATCTAAATGCATTAGATCCACTGCAAGGATCACATTTTTAAAGATATGTGCTTTATCCATATCTGGCACCAATAAAAGGTTATACAGATGTGCCTGTATCAGCTCATTGGTAATAGTACCAATACTATTTTTACCATTATCATCATTTCCTCTCATGCCAGCAATAACTAGGTCAACATGCCCCTCTTCGGAAATTCGCTCCATGCCATCTAAAACAGTAAAACTATCATGTCTTGTATGGACGTTTGTAGCTGGTGAAACATTTAATAATTCCTGTTTCAAAAGAAGCATTTTTGAGTCTACTGCCGCAATATCTGTTTCATCTACAAGAATTGGTGGCGGTATAAACTCGCCGACATAGTAAAATCCTCCATTTAGATACCCTAAGGAGTGGTATATGATGACTTTTTTAATAGCTGTTTGCTTAGCAAGGGTCAAGAGTTGATCGAAAGCATGTCTAGCAGGAACAGAAAAATCGGTTAAAAAAACAATTGTTTCCATGATCGTGATTTCTTGTAATGTATACTCGATTACTAAACAACCGAATCTTATTTTTAGTTTAAAAATTAAGAAAATAATACACATTAATCTAAATGCATAAATAAATATTCCGAATAAACTAGAAATGCCTTATGACCGATAACGCAAGTTGTTTCATATTTATAATTAGTTTTTCGAACCGAAATTTGTTAATTTTAATTTTTTCGGTTTTCAATTATTGGTCTGTTCCCATAGTTTATAGTAAAATACGTTGAAAACCTGGTAATTGTCTTTAATAATTATATAAAACTTATGTACATATATAATATCCACTGGATCCTTAAATTTATTTTTAATTTAGCTATAATCATCCTGATCGGTAGATTCTTCTATGCTCCTTTTGATGATAAGTTAGCTGATACAAACCTTGTTTACATATTACCATGTATTGGATTAATCAGTAGCTATTTATATCTCTCAGCTTGGTTTGGTTGGAAAAAGAGCTTTTACATCATACTTTATTTAGTAGCATACCTGATCTTCATGGGATATTTTTTGCTAAATCATCTATTGCCAAAATGGGTTGATAATACAATAATAATCTTAACTGTATCTGTAATCAGTTATTTTTGCTATCGCATTATTAATCGTATTATTAAAACAATGATTTATCGCTGTAAAGGAATTAAGAGCCGTATTAATACATACGTAATTAGAAATAAAAGAAATAAGTGATCTTTTCAGGAAGCTGGAGAATGACGTTAAAAACATAAGAACTTATACATAGATATGAAATCTAATATCGATAAACTGAAGTTTCCAATTGGTAAATTTATTGCGCCAAATACAATAGATAATGGAACGATAACAAAATGGATTGGAATTATACAATCTTTCCCAGATCTTCTAAAAAAAGAAGTTCAAGAATTATCGGAAGAAGCATTACAAAAAACCTATAGACCTAATGGTTGGTCAATAAGACAAATAATACATCATTGTGCTGACAGCCACATGAATAGTTTAATCAGATTTAAACTAGCTTTGACAGAAGATATACCCGTTATAAAACCATATGCTGAAGATCTTTGGGCAGAACTTATTGACTCAAAAGAACTTGCTATTAATTCTTCTATAAATATGCTAGAAGCTCTACATTACCGCTGGGTAGTTTTACTACAAAATATGACACCTTCGGATATGGCCAGACAATTTAGACATCCTGATTCGAACGAACTCATTAATATTAAAACAAATATTGGACTGTACGCTTGGCATTGTGAGCATCATCTTGCACATATTAAAATCGCAAAAATGAATAAGGAATAGTCAATTTAAAATATTATGAAGGTAAAAAGTTTTTTATAAAAATAAGCTAGCATTTTTTTGTAAAATTGCATTAAATTAAAAAGGTAAATTGAGATATTTTTTCCATATCGCCTATCAGGGTCAGAATTATAATGGTTGGCAAAGACAACCTGATGTAGAAAGCGTACAAGAAGTTTTGGAAAATACACTCCATAAAGTATTAAAAGTACCAACCACCATATTTGGTTGTGGCCGTACAGATGCTCAAGTCCACGCTAGTCAGTACTTTTTTCATGCGGATATTGAGAAAGAATATGATTTCGACTTATTATTTCGACTCAATAAGGCTCTTCCTGATAACATCGCCATTTACGATATAATAAAAATGGAAGGTAAGCCGCATGCTCGTTTTGATGCAGTGCATAGAGAATATGATTACTTTATTCACACGTACAAAGATCCTTTCTTAAGCAATCAAAGCTCATTATACTTATATCCCAAATTAAATCTAGACAAAATGAGTGAAGCTGCAAAATTGCTCTTAAAATATAAGGATTTTCGTCCCTTTTGCACACATCCTGATAAAAATGAACATACAATCTGCCACGTAACAGCTGCAGGAATATTTGTCAATACAAAAGGTGATAGAATTCGGTTTAATATTTCCAGTAATAGATTTTTAGGTAAGATGATCAGAATTCTAACCGGTAAACTTTTAAAAATAGGTAATGGGGAACTAAGTATTGATGAATTTGAAAATCATTTCATTACATTAGAACTTCCCAAAATATTGAGACCGGCCCATCCAATAGGTTTGTATCTATCCAAAGTTAACTATCCATACCTAAATCTTCCACCACGCACTGATTTTTTAACACCTTCCCAAAGTTCCGACTGGATTTCTATTTAGATACCCAATATTAAAAAAAATAAAGTATGCAATCCTATCTAGATACTTTTCATAACAAATAATGTTAACCTTCTGATATTAGTGTTATTACTTTATCAATCGGTCGACCGATAACGGCCTTACCATCTTTTACAACAATAGGACGCTCAATTAGAATAGGATACTCCAACATAACGGAGATCCATTCTTCATCCGAAAGAACAAGATTTTTAAACTTTTCTTGAAAAATTGATTCATTACGTCGTATCAGCTCAAGAGGTTTTAATTGAAGTAAAGTGACCAGCTCAAGCAATTCATCTTTACTAGGAACATCTTGAAGATACTCCCGTATTGATAAATCTACATCTTTCGATTTCAATAAATCTAATACAGTACAGCTTTTACTACACAATTTGTTATGATATATCTTTATCATGATCCAAAATCTAGAGTATTATATCTTTTTTAATCACTTGAACTTCAGCACTAATTCGTACTTCATCACTAACCACAATATTACCAGCTTCTGTAACAGCATCCCATGTTAAACCAAATTCCTTACGACTAAGTTGCCCGCTTAAAGAAAAGCCTGCTTTTGTTTGGCCATAACTATCGACCACAATCCCGCCAAACAAAACTTTTAATGTAATAGCTTTGGTAATATTTCCTATTGTCAAATTTCCGGTTAGTTGCGCTTCATCCCCGATTCCTACATATTTAACACCAGTAAATTCTAAATAACGGTAGGCTTCAGCATTAAAAAAATCAGCTGACTTCAAATGTTCGTCTCTTTGTGTATCATTGGTATTGATAGAATTTATCTCCGCTTTAAATGCTATATTCTTAGCGGTATTAAAATCATTAGAAGTAGTTTCAAGATCAAGTGTGAACTTCCCAAAATAACCTGTTATCGTTGTAATCATTAAGTGTTTCACTTTAAAAGCGACTTCACTATGACTTGGGTCTATTGACCATTTGTATGTTGCCATAAACTGTTATTTTAATTAATTAGGTAGATATCTAATAATTGCAAAAATAAGGATTACTAAAAATCTAAAAATTGATTTAGATCATTTGTTTGATACGTTTAGTATGCTACTTTAGGCTAAATTAATTCCTATTCTCAACGCTTGCAATCCTTTAACACCCTGTAATTCTTCCAATTCCAATTCTTCTAGATCATCTAATAAAGATCCGCTCTTTTGTAGATATTGAATATATCCTAAATATTCCTTTTCCTCGCGCTTTGTAAAATAGACAATAGCAATTTTACCCGGCTGAGTAAGGCGTTCGTTCGAACCTTTAATAGTCACTTTATCGATTCTCTTTTTTATAATCTGATAGCGAATATTATAAGCTCCCTCTACATCAAATCGGTGTTCATCTGTTCTAAAATTAATATCGATCAACGTAGCATTAACAAAAATAAGCTGCGTTGTTAGTAAACGTTTCTCCATTTGATCCAACAGACTATGTGTAATTTTTGCAATCGCCGCCATTGACGTCAATTGCCAAAGTCGGATATTTTTTAAGTATATCTCATTGAACTTTTTGTCTGGAGCGATAGATTGGCCTATGTAAATATCATATTCAATACCATCTGATCTAAATTTTTCAAAATAACAAGGGTAAGAATTTTGCAATTCCTTTTCAAATAACTCCAGATAACCACTTATTCCACTATTAATTAAACGTATCGATTTTTCTAAAACATTACGATTTTTATAAACAACCCCATTTAAAGGATGGATAGCATTTTCATATGCGGCAATAATCGGATGAGATTCTTTTAAATTTTCCTTAAAATAAGTGAGAACTTCAGCCACATTTTGATTAAAAAAGTCATTAAGCTGAATCTGCATACTATCCATTAATTCTTCATTAATTTCCTGTAACCATCTGCGGCAGTTGAAAATCATTTCATCAAGAATAACAATACTATTTAAGTGTTTCAATTGAATTAAGACATTCTCCAATAATTCTAATTGAACAATCATGTCCTGAAAAGCCGCCTTATTTCTTTCAATAGTTGAATTTCGAATATCGATGGCACCGTACAACGGATATATTTGTTCAAATTTAATATCACCAACAATAGGTTTAGGTTTATCTTGTTCTATTCTTTGTAAATATTCCCAAGCCTCTTGATTAAACTTCCACTGTACTGCAGATTGAAGAGATGTAAATTTTTCCTTTATAACCTCGTTTATTTTTGTCTGAAACTCAACAATTTCATCTTTTAGCAACTGTGCTAGTAAGGTACTTGCACTAAATATTCGAGCCAAAATCTGTTCATCAAGAACTGCATCTGTTTTTGTAAAGACTTCGATAACACCAACGATCTCTTTATTATGAGCTATGGGAATCAATGCATAGTTGACGATGCCCAGATCTTTCAGTCGTTCCCAAAGGAACGACATAGTTTTATCTTCAATAGGAAAATCTTTACTAAAAACAAGAATTTGGGGTTGCTTAATAAATTCATCCAGCAACTCTTGAATACGTTGCTCACTTCCTTTATTAATTTTTAATAAATCCAATAAAGCTGACGTTTTCTTTTCTTTAAAATCAAATACGACTTTGTTATTCAACTTAAAAAAAGGTAAAAGAGAAAATTCAATAGCAGGATTTCCTGCTAATGTTCTTAAAGCCATAATCACGTGTCCATAAGAATCTGCTTCATCAATTCCCCTTATAATGATATTTTTTATATTTTCAAGCGCCTGTTGCTCAGTAATATCAGTAACTGTTAAAATAGAAAAACCATCCATTTTGATTTTATTCAATGGAATCAAAGTTTTTATTATCTCAAAATTTAATGTTTTTGAAAACTCATCAATTACTTTTATCCGATCAAAAACAGGTAAATTTCCGATTACTTTTACATCTACAAAAGTATGATCGATATTGATCCGGTAATACTTTTGTAGTCCAGTCAATGCATCGATAAAGGAATGAATTATCTCAAAATGCTTTGCAGATTTTATCCCATATAACCTTTCTAATATAAATGAATACAACATCTGGATTTTCTCAGAAAACCCAACAGAATCATGTGCTAAAGCAAGTTGATTATCACATCTATACTGTTCAAGTAAAGCATAGAATTTATCTGTTCCAAAACATATTTTTTGTCCTAAAGGAAAGCCCAATGCCCAATAAGTGTCCTCATCATCTTGTAATACTGGATTTAAAGATGCATGAATTAATCTAAATTCGTTTTCAAATTGGTGAATATTGTGCTTATCCAAAGGACCATATTTTGCAAATGCTTGATTAAAATCCTTTAATACACTAGCTAAAAAGTTCTTTTTAATTGATATTTCATTTTCACCTTTTCTTTTCAGATAATTCAAAAATGGGTCAAAAGAAAGGTGGGTTTCAATTTCAGGAAATTGATCTTCCTCCTCATTTATTATAGTAAATAATGCTGATTGCATATTAAAAAAATTAAATTACTAACACGACCCATCACATTTAAGATGGGAATGTTATGCAGAGTAGATTCAGTTCGTTATTTATTTGTGATTTCTGTTTTATAAGGTATCCGGTATGCATAATCTGCCTTAATACCCTTATTATCGTAAGTATAATAAGTAATCTGAGTACTTCTATCCAATAATAGATCCACAGTAACAAAACCCTGCATTGAATTTTTATAAAGTAAGTTACTATTACTTTTTATAGATGAGCTTTTTGCTCCAGAACCGCTAACAATTTGATATTGATCTCTTTTTTTTATAAACTGTAAGCCGTGATCGTGACCAGATATGTAAAAATAATTCGGAACTCCCTCAAATACCGCATTTACTTGTAGTTTTAAACGTTTGTAATCCGAATGATTCATATCTTCAGGATTTGAAAACACTGTTGATCTCATTAATGGATACAATGATCCAATTACAGGTAATGGAAGGTAAAAATTTTTATTCAATATTGTAAGTGGAAAAATATGGTCCTTCCACGAATAGTAACCCGCATGAACACCGTATGAATAGAAAGGATGATGTGAAGCAACCAAAATTGTTTTATTCTTATTCTTATGAACCAATTCCTTCAGTTTTTCTATAACTTTAACTTCAGAATCACAGCCACATCTAATATTAGTATCGATCTTTTCATGAGGAAAGAGCCACCATTCACTATCATAGGCAATAATAACCAGATGATCTGAAATAGGAATTTCTACCGGATCAGGACAGCCATTTTTAGGAACTAATTGCAAAAGTGAATCTTGTTGTGCATCCAGAAAATTTCCTTGAGCTCTGATCTTTGCTAGTCCCTGTTTCCCCATCTTATCCCAATCATGATTGCCGGGTATAAAATATACTGGTGCATCAGCTGCTCGCATAGGTTCATACTGTGACCTTAAGATCGATGCTGTTTCCAATTCTTCCTTACTACCGGGTAGCCCCATACCACTGGGGTAGATATTATCCCCCAAAAACATAACAGTTGTCTTCCCTTTTAAAACCAGTGCTGCGGCAAGTGGAATAATCGTTTCCTGTTTAAAATTAATCTCACCGGCATCACCAATAAAAATAACTCGGTTTACTACACTATCTTGTGCAAATACCCCAGTCATTAAAAATGAAAGAAGTGTAACACATAAAAATTTCAACATCTTTTAATTCAATTTAAATTTTAATAATGTTGCTTTATTTGCTTTATCTCCACCCTCATTACCAATATATAAACTGCCCGAATCATCAAATGCAATAGCTTCAGGCTGATTAAAAAGTGACGGATCTAATGGAAATGCGCCAACCACCTCCCATTTGTCATTTGCAACAACTAACATTTTATTAATCGAGGACAAAATATACCACTCGTTTGTCCGCTTGTTTTTAGTCAAAGCTGATGGCCGAAACTGTTTTCCTTTTAAACTACTAATTAAGTCAATTTGTTTCTCATCAATTTTAAATTCCCCTTTTTTGAAAAAATCACCCTCTTTAGAAAGTCCCAATACATAACCAGTAACTTTGCTAGACGATTTATCAACAGCACATTTCTTACATATAATATACAATAAACTGTCTGATTGAGAGGCCGCTAGTGATTCATATTCAGCTTTAGGAATCAGGTCTTTTCCTACTTTAACATTTGTAGCTTCCCTTTGAAGTATATCACTGTAAGGAAACGAATAGACTGTACCTTTACTTTCTAGCACTACAATATATCCATTACTGATGGCAATTCCCTCGTAGTCACCTTTCTTTGCAAACTTGATCTGCTGGTACTGGTGTTCACCTGGCGCAAAATAATACACCAGACCATTTTCATCCTCGTTTGCAAATATATGTTTGGAGCTTTCTGCAGGAAATGCTATTCCAGATAGTTCATGAAGAGCATCTGGTAAAAATAATTTTTCTCCTTTATTGAAATCATAGCCCTTTGGGCTCCTATAAACTTGAGTAGTTTGTGCACATGCTGTCAAGAAAAATAGACTAGCAATAGGCATACATATCAATAATAATTTTCTACCATTCATTTCCTTACTCATTTATTTGTTTACAATAATCATAAATACACTCTTGGGCGCGAATACCTTTATCAACAGATCTTTCGATGGAATCCATATGTTCATCCAGAACTTCAGCAGACGTATCGTCTTCCAATTGTATAGCAATAATTGTTTGAATCTCCTTTTTTAATCGTCTATTAACAATCGGAAAACAAACTTCTATCCTATTGTATATATTACGGTGCATCCAGTCTGCCGATCCTAAATACACCTGTTCTTGACCATTATTGTTAAATATAAAAACTCTACTATGTTCTAAGTATCTATCTACAATACGTCTAACGCTAATATTTTCACTTAGACCAGCAACACCCGGTATTAGACGACAGATACTCCTGACTATTAATTGAATTACCACTCCAGCTTGACTTGCCTCATACAACTTTTGGATCATGCCCTTTTCTTCTAAATTATTGACCTTAATAATGATCCATGCTGGTAATCCCATCTTTGCAGATGCAATTTCCTGATCGATGAGCTGCATAAAACCTGCTGCCAAATTATATTGTGACACCAGTAAATACTTGAAATGAGTACTATAATAGGAAGTTTGATCTCGTCTTTTTTTTAACACATTAAACACCTCCATTACTTCTTGTAAGATTTCTTGCTGAGCAGTCAATAAAACATGATCAGCATACCTATGGGCTGTTTTTTCATTCAGATTGCCCGTAGAAAGTAAACCAAAAAACTGGACGGCATTACCTTGTTTTGTTTTTACTAAAGCAATTTTAGCATGCACTTTTAAATTTGGAATACTATATAGTACATTTACACCTGCTGCTTTTAATTTCTTTGCCCAATAAATATTATTTTCCTCATCAAATCTCGCTTTTAATTCCACGAAAACAGTTACTTTTTTTCCATTTTTGACTGCATTTAATACTGCATGTAGAATTTTAGAATCACTAGCTACCCGATACATGGATATATATATTTCTTCCACATCTCGACGAACCGCTGCCTCATTAAAAAATCTAAGCACCACATCATAAGACTCGTAGGGAGTATTAACGAGGATGTCTTCAACACTAATTTCATCTAACAAAGATAAAAATGAAGATTTAAACCGATAAGGTATTGGAGGTTGATGTCTATATTTCCACTCTTTTTTATCAATCGGAAAAGAAAAAAAATCTTTTAGATTATGATAGTTACCTCCTTTGATACAACTAGATTTGCGAAGTTTAAACAACTTAATCAATGCACTTAAAAGATCATCTGGAAGATCTGGCTGATAGAGTAAACGTGTCGCTAGCCCAAAATCTCTTTTTCTGATCTGCTTTTCAATTTTCAGAAGCAACGAGCCTTCAAATTCATTATTTAACTCCAACTCTGCATCACGAGTCACCTTAAATGAATACATACCTGTAATGAAGTGATCTTTGAAAATATCTGGAAAGTTTTGCCTAATAATATCGTCAATAAAAACAATATACTTTTTATCTTCAGTGGCAACATAATAGAATCTGGAAACTTGATCCGACGGAATAGAAATCACTCCCAACTTATCAAGTTCCCCTTCTTTGAAAGTAAAAACAAAATAAAGTTGATTGTTTTTTGGAAAAAAAGTGACATCTTCAATAATAGATATTTCTAAGTATGATGCAATCCGTTCATAAAAATAATCTTTAGTTTGGTTAACAATAGTATCGGGGATTGTTTCATTATAGATGAAATGAATGTTAGCTGATTTTAAAGCAGGAATGATTTCACTTACCAAGATACTTCCAAAAAGAGATAACTGTTTTTTTATGCGTAACTTGACCTGTTTATAAATTTTAACGTCTTGCGAGTCATTATCTATGTTTTCCTGATGTTTAATCTTTTTCAAAGCAAGCAGTACGGGCATTCTAACCCGATAAAATTCGTCCAGATTTGAAGAGAAAATTGCTAAAAAATTAATGCTCTCTAATAGCGGAACTTGTTTTTTACCTGCTTCTCTCAAAATACGCTCATTAAACGATAACCAGCTCAAATCACGATTATAAAGACGTGTACTCACTTCTTCACTTTCAATGTTTAGCATACATTAGGAATTAATCAATACAACAATAATAAACGCACATACGGATACAATCAACCCGTACATAAAAATATTATAAGCTAATCGAAGTAATTTGAACTTTCTGCCCAACACAACACCCTGAGAATAGACATCTTTTATTAAAGTACTATACAGATAATCACGCTCTTCCATCATAAGTTTCATTCCGCTATTATAACTCTCTAGATTCATTCTGTAAAAGTTACCAAAAAACAACAAATTGACTTTTTTACTTTTCAAATCTTCATCGGTGTATTTTCCGTCCGGAACAGATGGTCGCGTTGCCAAAATAGCAATCACCATAGTTGCTAAACTAGTAAATAATAAAATTGATGTAGGAAATATTAAATGAGCATTATTGTCTAATTTACGTAATAGGAGAGCAATAACAACAGATAATATTATCGAATTAACAGTGATTAGGATATTGGATTTATTATCAGCCATATCACTTAAACGCTGATTATTAGTCGAGGTGATGCGAAACATTGTCTCAATCCCTCTTTCAGGTCTCCCGTTCTTTTTTTCTTGATCAGCAGTTCCAAAATTTTCTTTTTGTTTCAAAACCGTCATATTCTGCTGCTTTTTATTTTCTAGTAAATTACGACCATAATCCGTATGATAATGATGATCTTCCATTAATTTAATCGTATTTTTTCGCCACTCATCTTTACTCACTACATATCCACAAGCTTTCGCTTCTTGACGCATCAATTTATTGCGGGCATCAAAGCGATCGCTGCCTAAGTGAAATAAATCAGCATCACAAACAATTTCTTCCAATAGATTCTTTGGTGATTGCGGTAATTTTGTCGCTAATATACAGCCAGACACAGACTGAATAAAACTATCATCAACATCTTTTGAATGAAGGAAATCTGAAGCAATGGCCGCACTCCTCTCTTCATGACTATCTTTGCCATGAACACAATAACCAAGATCATGAAAATAGGCTGATAACGTTACAATTGCGGTGTCGCGCTCTTCAAGATTATAATAACTTGCCATTTTCTGAACTGCATCCACAACCTCCTGCGTATGTGCATCATTATGGAAGCTGAATTTTGAAAGGTCATGTTCATCCATATACTTATGTACAAATTCGGCCGTTTCCTTTATCAATTGAGAGTAGTCCATAAAATATAAATTAGTTTGGGTTGATCGTAATCAATACTGATTCAATATACATTACTATTATTTAAAGATAAGAATTAAATAATATCTTCTTAAGATCCATCCAAACAAAGATCATTTATTTTTGGCAGATATGGATGAAAATAATCATCCTAAAAGATACGATAAATAATAATATTACATTTTTCAAAAAAAGCCGAATACATTTTTGTATCCGGATTTTTTTATCATTATTTATAAATTAAGGTTACATATAGCATTTTCTATTATTTAAACTGATTTATAGGTTTTGATACTGTTCTCAGTTTCGTATCATTATTTTGTAATTCCACCCATGCAAAATATACCTGATCTCCTACAAGCTCCATCTGAGGAAAACCACTCTTTCTACTAGATGAAAGTTGTGTAACTTTTCTCAACGGACCGGTTGTACCATCTTTATTAACGAGCATCGCATATAGATAAGTTAAATCACCTTCAGTTTGCATCCAGCTTACTATCGCTTGGTCAGTATCAACAAGGGCTACATCAACACGCCCAAGTACACCCTTGTTACTGATCAATATAGGATCCATAAACTGCTCTCCACCATTACCTGAAAACACCAGTTGCACACGAGGAGTTTCATCTGATGCAGTAAACCATGCAACCGCTAAAGTATTACCAATAGCAGCTGATTTTGGTCCATTTACAGGACAACCCTGGATAAACCAATTATCGGCATGAATAGAAACCGGTTTAGTCCACCCATTTCCCAGCTTTCTTACAATAACAATATCACGTATATTATCAGAAGTACAGTCTCTATACAGTACCACCGGCCCATTTGCTGTTAGGCTAGTAGTCGTTTGACAGCAAGTACATGCACTGTCATCAACAATAGTTTCATCTTTTATTTCACCCTGAGCTGTTACTTCCGCAACCCTTACACTCATTGTTCCACTATGATGTCCATGAGCATGAGCATCATTAACCATATTTCGACCATCTAACCAAGTAACCAAAAAACTACTGTCACGATAAGGAATCATAGATACAAATCCATGTTCAGTAGCCGTATGGTCACTGTGCAACAATTTATAATGAGTAGATCCTTGATGATCAGAAACATTAAATTTAATATCATAAGCCATCTTACCTGTGGTTGAGAGTTGTAGATAATGACTCAATATCTTCCCTTTATGCATAGCAATCATAGGATAATCAGCCCAATTCACAAACCAGTTTTTACCAGAAGCTAGTAGTACCTGTGGTTGCCATTTCCCGTTTCGAAGCTTACTGTACCGTAAGCTAGGATTCGAGTTAGATACTGTATCTACCCAAGATAAATATAATTGCCCCATATAAGACGTTAGATGTGGCAGAACAGCATTTGATCCTTCTTCAAATGGAATTTCCTGAAAATCAGTTTCCTTTTTCAGCTTATTATCACATGCAGACAGCAATAGTATCATATATAGCAATCCAATTATTTTAATTGTATTTTTCATAAGAATAACTTTTAGTAACCAATAGTTTGTTTCATTCCACTAGCGCTAATTTCATTAGCCGGAATCGGATAGATCATTTTTACAGATATAGCTGGTATATTCAAATTTTTACTATTAAGTCCAGTATTGATATGATCAGTTAGCTTCCTTTCTAAAGCCGTTCCAGTTCTGATCAAATCATAGATTTCATGCCCCTCTAGTGCTAATTCTTTCCGTCTCTCCTTTGCAATTCTATTTAATAACCCCACACCACTTTCAGTAGCCCTATCCCGTTGAAAATCGCCAGTCCTTCGTTTAATCAACATATTTAAATAACGAAGTGCCGCTTCTTCTCCTCCTGTGGCCCCATTTGCACAAGCCTCAGCAGCAATTAACACAATCTCTGAAAGCCTGATGACAGGAATGTTATGAATACTTAAGCCAGACCCACCACTTCTATTGATGTATTTCACAAAAGCATTCTTCGTCCCTTCCTTATCAGTCAATAGTAGATTAGCACGTGGATCTGCAACATATTCCTTCAGTAAATCACTAAAAGTCTGTGTCGCTAAAATATCTCCCTGTCCCCCTGCTCTAAAATCAAATTGAGCACCTAAACCATTACTCCCCGGCGAGTTATCATTTGTGACACTTAGCTCAAATATTGATTCAGAAGTATAATCTGAAAAAACATAATTCGTCAATCCCATCAGTTTTTCTTCAGGTATAACTTCCATTACTTTTTGAGCATAATGAAGTGCCATCTGCCAATTCTCTTGATACAAATATACTCTTGCCATAAGCGCCTGTACTCCAACTTTAGTAATATACTTGGAACTCCCTGCTGCGGGAACACTCTCCTTTAGCAAAGTTTCAGCCATCTGTAAATCCATCAAGATCTGATTGTATGTCTGTGCCAGGGTTCCTCTTTCAATAACCACCTCATTTGGTGTAAGCTTTAATGGAATCCCCTGTGACTTTCCTTTATCCTTTATCCATGGATATGCAAATGTTCTGGAAAGATCAAAATAGACCATTCCACGTAATGCCAAAGATTCAGCTTTAATTTGTGCACGAAGTGCATCATCACCAATAGCACGATCTATATTAGCCAAAATAAGATTGAGGTTTCCGATTACTTTATAACATTGCAACCATAATATCGACGCACTACCGTTGTTATTACCACTTTCTTCATAACGATATTCGATCTGTTCATAATTTCTTGGATTGTATATGGTTTGTACGAATCTAAAATCTGCACTTTTTACGGCAGATCGCTTATATAGCACTCTTCCCAAATAATTACCATTTGAAATTTCATTATATGATCCCGCGAGCAAGCGTTTTAACTTGTCTACCGAATTGATCACCAGTTCCTCTGATATGACATGATCCGGCTTTTGATTTAATAAGTCCTTCTGACACCCCATAAGGATTGTCAAAATCAGCATAAAAGCTCCACTTATATAGTATTTATTTCTCATGTAAGATATCTTATAATTTGAATTGAACGCCTATTAAAACACTTCTCGAAGTTGGCGTTTGAAATAAATTGACTCCATTAGTAATTGCTTCAGGATCAAAATCGTCTAATTTTGTCCATAAAAGCAGATTATCGCCTTGAATAAAACAGGTAGCACCTTGTAAAAACCTAAATTTATCCAAATGATAGCTCAACCGTATATTTCTAACCTTTAAATAATCGGCATTATATAGATGTCTGGTAGACACATCATTTGAAAAAGTATTATTACCATTAATGCGTATCGGTACTTTTGAATCTGGATTAAGTGGGGTCCAAGGGTTCAATTGAGCTTTTGTGCTTGTAAACTGTGGTAAAAAACCATCATCATCACGTTTAAATGCAGTCCAATCATAAGCTTTGCCTCCAATTCCATAATTTAACAATACATCAAGACTAAATTTTTTGAAATTAAATTGATTTAAAAAACCTCCTTGAACCTTTTGTACAGCGTTTCCGAAAATTCCAAATCCGGCCTCCTCTGCATTTGTCGTCAGCTCGCCTGTTCTTCTTCCATCTTTAAGAACATGGTAGCTTGCCAAACCATTTTCATGGTTTACTCCAGCATAATCTCTTAGATAAAATGAATTTAAGCTTTCGCCAACTTTAGTAATAAGGGGATTTTGACCGTTGGATGAACTATAGGTCGGAATAAGATCAGATGGTAACTTAGTAATTTCATTATGGAGGATGGTCCCATTAATACGTGTATCCCACTTCAAGTCCTTATGGTCAATTACTCTGTATTTCATACTAAATTCCCAACCCCAATTCTTCATTTCGCCATAATTTTGCAATTGGCTAGTGAATCCTGTAGTTGAAGAAACTGGTATATTTAACAATAAATTGCTCGTTTTTTTATTAAAATAATCTAATGTAATATCTAAAGTATTAAACAATCGCGCATCTAAACCCAGATCAATATTTTTACTTAGCTCCCAAGATAAATTCGGATTAGCTAACTGTCCATAAGACAATCCCGATTCCGAAGCATAAGCCTTACCTGCCGTCGTGAAAAAACCTAAAGAAGCATAAGAAGCTGGCGGAAGATTTCCGTTAGTCCCCATACTTCCTCTAAGTTTTAAAAGATTAATTTTATTATGATTAATAAAATTCTCATCAGAGATTAACCATGCTCCCGAAACCGACCAAAAAATACCCCAACGGGAATCTTTTCCAAATCGCGATGAGCCATCACTTCGTATACTTCCAGAAATAAAATATTTATTGGATAAATTATAATTCAAACGACTGAAATAAGAAATCAAAGCATAGTTATCCGATTGACCATTCCATGACCACAATGTTCCAATACTGCTCGAAGACAATAATTCATTATCCAAAATATCATATCCTGAATTATTAATGGACTTCATTTTGGATTCCTCTGCCTCAAATCCAGCAAGAATATCAAAAGAATGCTTATTTATCCTATTTTGATAAGACAATATATTAGAAGTCATTAATTGAGAGCGCTGTCCCTGAGCAACATAAAGCGCCCCATTCCATTGTCCTCCTCCAGCTCCAAATACTTTATTATCATATAAAGTCTCTTCCAGACTTTGATGATCAATACCTAAAGTTGATTTAAATTTAATTGAATAAGGCAATACTAATTCTGCAAAGGCTGAACCCCTTAACCGCAAATCTTTATTTTCATATTTTCCCACTTCAATCACTCCGATGGGGTTAGCATTTTTTTCAATGAGATTTGGTAGGTCTGCTATTCCCTGATAACCGTTTTTATCATATATAGGAGCTGCCTGCGGCAAGACCCTAGCCATAAATAAAGGATTTAATCCGCCAACGTATTCTGAATCATACTGTCCGCTATTACGGTCTGATTGAGCGACAGATAAATTTGCTCCTAAGTTTAACCATGATTTAGCCCTATTCTCCATATTCAACCTACCGGATTTTCGTTCGAGGTCAGATTTGATAATCGTACCATTTTGTTTTAGATATTCACCCGATGCGTAAAAAAGAGTCGACTCATTCCCTCCACTTGCAGCAATAGAATACTGTTGTGTAGTTCCTGTTCTGTAAATGGCATCTAACCAGTTTGAATTCGCATCATAATGACCATAAACGGAAGAATAATCTTTTTGAGCCAAAGATTGATAATGTTGTAACAACTGTGAATCGTTATAAATACGGGTATAATCCGATCCTTCATTATTTTGAATATATTGATTCACCTGACCAACTTGCCAAAGCTGTTTAAAGTCCTGATTTGAAATAGTCTTCTCTTTAGTTAGATTAGAAAGTATTCCACCTTGCGAAAGTACACTGAGAATAGTTTCCCCCTTACGTCCTTTTTTTGTCGTGATTAAGATAACACCATTTGCAGCTCTTGAACCATACAGAGAAGCAGCGGCCGCATCTTTCAAAACAGTAATACTTTCAATATCATTTGAATTGATAGATGTCAGTGGATTAATTTGATTAACGGCACCGTTACCTCCTATTTTTGAATTGTTATCACTGTTCATAACAACTCCATCCAATACATAAAGAGGTTCTCTAATTCCATTAATCGAACCCATCCCCCTAATCTGAACACTCGACTTACCACCAGGTTGACCGGTAGTATAAACATGAAGGCCTGTCACATTTCCCTGCAATGAAGTCTCAAAACTTGCCGCTGATGTTTTCGTTAAGTTATCCGCTTTTATCTCCTGTAACGAGCCCGTGAAATTACGCTTATTGGCACTGCCGTATGCAGTCACCACAACTTCATCAATAATACCCGACTCCTCTTCTAGCGTAACCAAGACTTTATGCCCTGCATTAACTTGGATAAGCTTATTTTTAAAACCAACTGCAGAAAATTGCAATGTGGCAGTATTATTATTAGTTTTTAATGAAAATTGACCGTACTGGTTCGTTTGAGTGCGATTAACTGTTCCCGCCTCGACTACAGTCACATGAGCAATCGGGTTACCCTTAGCATCCTCAACGGCCCCCGTAATCATAATCTGTTTAAATAAAATCTGGTCTGGATATACTCCTGCAAAAAGCGTCCGACTATTGATCAATTGCAATGTAATGATCAAGCCGAGCACATAACCTAGTCCCATAGGACTTTTAGATAGTGGCATAATGACATAAAATACTTGTTTGGCTCACATGACAGTCGCTTACATTATAGTTCATATAATGCAACAAAAAACTTCATAATCGGAACCATCCAATTGTTAAAACTGATGTAAAATAAGGCCTGTAGCCATAGGATACTGATGTGAAGTTCTCTAAAACCTCAATTCAGAAACAAAATATTTTATGTAAACTGGGGAGGACGAAAAGGATTTCCTAGATATATTTTATGATAATAAACTGGGATATAAGCAACTTTACTAGATTTTTGTATAATAGGACTTAAGAAACAATGTTGAATTTCTTTGATCCAATCAACTTGAACCATTGCATTATCAACCGGAAGGCGATCAGATTGTTCCTTTTTCTTGGATTCTGCGATTTTCTTAGCCAAAAAACAAGTACCATCACAATGCAACATCGGTTTATCTTTGTTCACACAAAAATACTCCTTGATATAGTCGACATTCGCCAAATAAAAAAGCGTAGGAACAAACGGTTTCATTAGAAAGACCATAGTCATTGTCATAATAAAAATTCGTCCTAGATTCATTCTTTGTTGAAAGTCAATTTGGGCAAAAATAGCTTTTATAAATATCCAAAACAAAGATTATCTATTAAAAATAAATATCAAATACTAAAGTGAATATTCACACAAATAAATACAACTAAATATATAACAGTTAATTATAAAACTTTTCTAACTTAATAATAGAAGTATAATTCCAATCAAAGCTGGTAATGCTTGCTTAAAAAAAATACCTTTTTCTGCTGTTGCAGCCCCATAAATACCCGCTATAAAAACACAACTTAGAAAAAACAAAGCTATATTATGTTGCCATAAAGAGTCTCCTATTAAAAGCGACCAAAAAAGACCAGCAGATAAGAAGCCGTTGTAGAGGCCTTGATTTGCGGCTAGAGCTTTGGTATCCTTAAATAAGTGTTTAGGTAAAGATCTAAATGTTTCCTTACCCTTGGTTTCCCATGCAAACATCTCTAACCATAGAATATAAAGATGCTCTACAGCAACAATACCAATCACAATTTTTGCTATAATTCCAATAATTCCTTCCATGTAAGTAATATAAAAATGAATTTAATCAATATTTTTTAATAAGAGGTTTATCAATAATATATAGTAAGAAATTAACACTTACCTTTTATGCATCAGTAATAATGGAATACTGGTATTTAATGTTAACTTTTTTGTTTCGCTTTTATGAAATAAATTTTCTAAAAAACCTCTTTTAAGAGGTACTGCAACAATGAGTCCAACTTGTTTAGACTGTGCAAATTGTAGTAAAACCGGCACGGTATCTTTACTTTTTAAATAGTGAAACTCAGGATTGAGATCATCGATAAGCTCATGTAAAACGGTCTGCTCCTGTACTAAAGATACCGCATCCATATCATTTTCCTCACCAACATTGACTACAAAAAGATGTGCGTTTAGATCACGTACAAAATCTTTTAGCTTCTTATCAGGAAGAATTTGAACAATATTTTTTAGGTCGCAAGCCAGCATTACATTATCCATACGATATGAATTCGAGTTTGAAGGAACAAGCAGAAGATCTAAACTATGGTTTTTCATTAAGTGGGCAGGTATTTTTCCAACACTGTTTTTACCCCCATCGTCACTTCCATTTATACCTAATACGACAAGATCAATATTCTTCTCCTGTACGATTTCATGAACAGCCTCAACAACAGGTTTAGAGTCAATCAGAACATCGATCTCGACATCTTGCAATGCTTCTAATAATTCATTGCGTAATTTTTGAAGTGTGGCAATTGAATTTTCAAATAATTGATGTTCATCACCTAAAATAGGAATTTTAATCCCATCAGGCACCAATGTGTCAATACCTTGGGGGCCAAATGAATGATAAATCAATATCCTTTGTATACCAAGCTGTAATCCATTTTCTTTGATATAACCTATTGTTTGCTCTGTAGCGGAAGAAAAATCGGTGAGAATAAGAATAGACTTCATAATCAAATCATTTAATTGATAGCTACATATCCATTTTTCTAGAAAATAATTGACCAACAAATCAATATTTTCCACATTAAATATCCACACAACAATTATGCCTGTATAATGAACCTAAACAATATAACACAGTAAAAATGACAACGATTACATTAAAATAAATCATCGAATCGAGTACTGGCTTTCATTGATTTTAACACTAATTTTCATTAAATTAGTAATGAACTAATCTATGAGCAAGATCAATGGATTAATATTGGGTCTTATAAAAATTTAGTGAAAACACTTTCAAATCAGAAAAGAGCATGTTCGACATCTCATTAAATCATTAATAAACGATCATAAATGACTTCAAAACTATACGTACACTCAATAAACGAAACCACTACAAAATGACTAATTCCAAAATTAAAGTGATCATCACCGGCGCAAGTGGAATGGTCGGAGAAGGTGTCCTACAGGAATGCATTGCTGATGATAAAGTTCAAAGTATTCTTGTCATTGGTAGAAAACCTTGTGGATATTCGGGAGGGAAAATTAAGGAAATCCTGCACAGCGACTTTAGTACTATCTCCGTTATTTCTGATCAATTAAAAGAATATGACGCATGTTTTTTCTGTGCCGGAATTTCATCTTTAGGCATAAATGAAGATCAATTTACCAAGATTACTTATGATCTAACCTTAGGTTTTGCAAAAACCTTTGCTGAGGTCAATCCCAATAGCATATTTTGCTACATATCTGGAGCGGGTACGGATAGCAGTGAAAAAGGGAAACAAATGTGGGCAAGAGTAAAAGGAAAAACAGAAAATGATCTTTTGAAACTTCCTTTTAAATCTGTTTACAATTTCAGACCAGCATTTATGAAACCCAATAAAGGGGCTAAAAATGTAAAAGGATTTTACAGAGTAATTAACGCTATTTTTCCATTATTGAGAGCATTCAATAAAAACTATTTTTTAACGTTACAAGAGGTAGGAAAAGCGATGATAAATATTACTGTTAACGGATATTCATCACATACTATAGAAGTTAAGGATATCGCAATTCTTGCTAATAATAAATAAGGAGAATCCAATTTCCCTTAGTTCCTATTAAAAAATATTATTCACTAAATATGCACCACATAATTATTTTACATATTTATCCCCTATAATCCAATAGAGCAATTTGCGATTGCTCTATTGGTATTATTCGACAACAACTATCTTTCAAACTAAGGCTACATGCGATAATACTCCTCCCACCCTTTTGCAGGTGGAGGGCCGGCCAATAAAGCATTAGCAAAAATGTCATTGACAATTTCGTTCTTTTCAGAATCAAAAATAAGCTTTGTATTTAAACGCTGTGCAATAACACCTAAACAAAAAACTTGACTCAATGGCCCGGCTATTTCAAACGGCGATCTTGTTTTTTCTTCACCTTTACACCCCTTTAAGAAATTAGCAAAATGGTCTGATGGCGAATTTGGTACCACAGGTAACTTTGACTGCAGTTCTTGCGCTTTAGATTCTGGAATGATTTGTAAAGTACTTCCATGTGAACCGCCTTTAAATAGAAGATCTTTACTATAGATAATTTTACCTGGGTTCAATTTTGCTGGTTCAAGCTTCCCTGTACTTGGTGCAGGAATATTTGGATCTAATCCTGAAACACCATAACCTTCAGGTATCGGAGGAAGATTGTTCAATCCATCGTACCAATTAATATCTACTGCAGGCATTCTCCTTCTTTTTGGAAAATGAAACTTAAGTGTAGAAGACATCGGAAAGAAATATGAATTATGTCCTTCCAGATTAACGGCTGTAATTTCAGTAGGTAAACCCAGATTAAGAAATTCATGAGCAGTATCCAATATATGTGCTCCCCAATCACCAAGTGCGCCCATGCCATAATCATACCAGCATCGCCATTGCCCATTGACGAAATCTTTATTATAGTCATGCCCCATAGTCTGCATCTGCCACAGATCCCAATCCAATGTCTGAGGAACAGCTGTAGCAGCTGGAAACCTTTTCATATGCACATCCCAACCATGCCACCTACGAGGCATATTCATGTGTGCATCAATACGCGTCACATCCTTAATAATTCCAGCATCTTTCCATGCTTTAAATTGAAAATAATTAGCTTCCGAATGTCCCTGATTACCCATCTGCGTGACTAGCTTGGGGGAATTCTTTGCTTTATTTGTCATCAATTCAACTTCCAGAAAAGTTCTTGCCATAGGTTTTTCTACGTAGACATGCTTCCCAAGATCTAAAGCTAACATTGTAACCGCGAAATGGGAAAAATCAGGTGTTCCAACACTTACAGCATCAATCTGATTAGACATTTTATCAAACATAATTCTGAAATCCTTAAATCGGGGTACATCAGGAAACATCGAAAGAATCTCCTGTGTATGTTTAGCGCCCAGATCAACATCGCAAAGGGCAACAATATTACATAAACCGGTCTTATATAACGATTTGATGATTTCTCCAGCTCTGTTTCCCAAACCTACGCAAGCTAAATTAACACGTTCATTAGGCTTCGCCAAATTAATGTTTCCAAATACACTATTTGCCATTAATACAGCTCCACCCGCTAACGCAGATTTTTTCATAAAACTTCTACGCGATAAATAATGATTCATACTTTTATAATTTAGTTACTAGCATTGATTTTAATACTTCGGAATGATACTTGATCGCCATGATCCTGCAATAGAATATAACCTTCATTAGCCTCTCCAAAATTCACCCAATCCTTATATTTGCTTTTTGCAACCAAGTCCTTAAATTCTTGAGAACCTCGTTCATAGCTCAACATTTTAACACCATTCAAATAGTGTTCAACTTTATTATCGGCAGTCACTACAACACGACCTCTATTCCACTCACCAATTTGTCTGCGAGCACGTCCATCTTGATTTGATGTCATCAAATCATACAGTGAAGCCAATGTACGATTGCCATCTCTACCTAACTTTGCGTCTGGATGCAACTTATCGTCCAACACCTGATACTCCAAGCCTATAGCAGATCCTTTTGTCTTCTCTTTGAGTGTTACAAAATATTTAACGCCGCTATTAGCTCCCGGACTGAGTTTAAATTCAAATGATAGATCAAAAACCTTATATTTATCTTTTGTCACAATATCGCCACCATTAGTGGACTCACCACCATTGGACTTCAAAACCATTAATTGCCCATCTTTTACTTCCCAACCCTTCTCCGGAAATTTTGCCCCATTAACACTACGCCACCCATTGCTGCTCTTTCCGTCAAATAGCAATTTAACTCCATTTTTTTTCTCAGAAGCAACTACGTCGTTAGGTTTTAGATTTACGATGTAAATATCTTTAGGAAAAGCACGAGATTTTAAATTAGAAGTTTGGATCTTGATATTTTTAAAGTAAACCTTCTTTCCATCTAATTTCTCAGGTATACTATGTACTTGTAGACCTATAAATCCAGATCGGTCAATTGTATCCACGACATAGGAGACCGGAATATCATTTACCCAGGTACGTAACTCATCTCCAATAGCTTCAATGCGGATATGATTATATTCTTCTTGCTTATAAGCCTTCTTTGCATTTTCATTTAGATCCAGCGGATAAAGCCAACTACGACGTGCCTCATCATATATTCCACCAGTCCATGATCTTGAAGTAGGATCAATTTCAACCTGACGACCATACACCCGGCCAAGTCCGCCATTCGCAGTAGGGTCTAAATGACTCCGTGTCTGAATACCCGAATTTGTTTGGTCTCCCTCAAGTTTCACATCTAGCTCTAATATAAAATCACCGTATTCCTTATCGGTGATTAAAAATGAATTAGGTGTCCCTTTAGTCATCCGTCCAACAATAGCATCCCCTTCTACAGAATAGGGTGCCTTGCCTCCTACAGATTTCCAGCCATTTAATGTTTTCCCATCAAATAGACTCATCCACCCTTTTTCTGTATCTGTATTCATCTGAGCATATGAGAATACGCCATTACTTAACATTGCACCGATAAAGACTGCTTTGACAATTGCATTTTTTTTCATTAGAATTATATTTTTAAACAAGATGAATCACGTATAAAGCATGAATTGATCTATAATAGTTTCACCTACATAATTAGTTATTGAGCACAAGGCTCATTTTATTCATATTTAATCAATATGATCAGGACAATCACTATATGTTTTCACATAAATTGCAATGATAAATGCTTTAGTAAAAACAATAATTAAAGAATTTATGAAATTAACTCATAAATATGATTATTGATCAAGAAATAATATAAAACGGTTTACAATTGAAAACATACATCATGGTAATTTTTCAATCAGTTGGTTTATCATTTTATTAAAATTAAAACAATAGTATCAATTACATCTCTAAAAATCCACCAAAACAAATTAATTATTTACGAAAACGTTTGAATATGTCACTTATAACACATACTGACATTTCATATGCTACACTTAAAAAAACAAATTAGCGCATTTAAATAACCACAAAAAGAGGAATTTACATTAATTAACAATTATTTTAAACAAAAATCTATTAATTACTGTTATGGAATCAGTAGCGATAGTGAAAAAATATTTCATTAAGTAAGGTACTTAAAAAGCATCAATTAACATATTAAGCGAACCAGATTAGCTTAAATTTTAGAATGGAAAAATAAATTTTAAAAAGAATGCTCATTATTTAGTAAAAATTAGAAATAAGAAAAAATCAGTATCATGAAAGAAATCACCTCAAAATTTGAAAAAGTACTTAATGCATCTAGTTCTTATGGAAATGTAAATCACGAACCCGATTCAAGCAAAGAACAACAGCGAAATACTCCTCAGAAATCAATGCCATTTTCCGATCAAATTGGTAATTATCAACGAAATAAAGGTATTCCCCCAAAATCGTATCAAAATAGTAAAGTGTATATTATTGGAAGTGGTATTGCAGGTATGTCGGCCGCTTACTATTTCATAAGAGATGGACATATTCCTGCAGAAAACATAGTCTTTCTAGAGCAACTTCATATTGATGGCGGTTCCCTGGACGGATCTGGGAATGCTACAGAAGGCTATGTGATTCGGGGAGGACGAGAAATGGATATGACCTACGAAAATTTGTGGGACATATTTCAAGATATTCCTGCTCTTGAAATGCCTGAACCTTATTCAGTTCTTGATGAATACCGTTTGATCAATGATAATGACTCCAACTTTTCCAAAGCACGGTTGATCCATAACAATGGAGAAATTAAGGACTTCAGCAAATTTGGATTAGCAAAATTAGACCAGCTTGCTATCATTAAACTTTTATTAAAGAAAAAAGAAGATTTAGACAATATCACGATATCGGATTACTTTAGTGAGTCATTTTTGAGCAGTAATTTCTGGACTTTTTGGCGAACCATGTTTGCTTTCGAAAACTGGCATAGTTTACTGGAACTAAAACTATACATGCATCGCTTTCTACATGCTATTGATGGGCTAAATGACCTATCTTCACTTGTATTTCCAAAATATAACCAGTACGACACCTTCGTTACACCATTACGCCGTGTATTACAGAAAAAGGGCGTTAATATCAGATTAAATGTATTAATTAGTGATCTACATATTCACAGCAATACGGAAGGGAAAACCGTCGAAAGTATCATTACTGAACAAGATGGAAAGGAAGTAATCATTCCAGTAGGAAAGGAAGATTTTGTGATCGTTACTACAGGCTCTATGACCGAAGATACGTTTTATGGCGACAATAAAACAGCACCCATTATTGAAATCGATAACAGTACAAGTGGACAAAGTGCCGGATGGAAATTATGGAAAAATCTCGCTGCTAAGTCGGAAGTATTTGGAAAACCAGAGAAATTTTGTAGTAATATTGAAAAGTCATCGTGGGAATCAGCTACATTAACTTGTAAACCTTCTGCTTTAATTGATAAACTGAAGGAATATTCGGTAAACGATCCATATTCTGGAAAAACAGTTACTGGAGGTATAATTACGATTACAGATTCCAATTGGTTGATGAGTTTTACCTGCAATAGGCAACCCCATTTCCCTGGACAACCTGACGATGTACTCGTTCTATGGGTATATGCATTGTTTATGGATAAACAAGGTAACTACATCAAAAAAACAATGCCAGCATGTACAGGAGATGAAATTTTGAGCGAATTATGTTTTCATTTAGGTATTGTGGATCAATTGGATGATGTGATTAAAAACACCATAGTAAGAACTTCATTCATGCCATACATCACCTCCATGTTTATGCCTCGCGCCAAAGGAGACCGCCCAAGAGTAGTCCCAAATGGTTGCAAAAATTTAGGCCTTGTGGGGCAATTTATTGAAACAAATAATGATGTCGTGTTCACCATGGAAAGTTCGGTGAGAACAGCACGAATCGCAGTATATGAATTACTGAACCTGAATAAACAAGTTCCAGATATTAATCCTTTACAATATGATATCCGCCACCTCTTGAAAGCAGCTAAAACTTTGAACGACGATAAGCCTTTCGTTGGAGAAGGTCTATTAAGAAAGGTGTTGAAAGGTTCATACTTTGAACATATTTTACCTATAGGAAGTAACGAAAATGATGATCATGAATCTTTTGTGCAAGAACAGATCACCAAGTTTAAAGACTGGATAAAAGGTATAAAAGGCTAATCAGCAACATGAAATCCAATGTAATTACAACAGTTACATTGGATTTTTTATTTTAATCATCGCAAACGATACAGTTAAAAAGAGATTTTCTTAATATTTCCTATTTGGATGATTTCGCATAATGGAATAATAAGACGCTGTAAAAGCAGCTAAACTTTTATATCCAACCATAAAACCAATTTCACTTAAAGTATATTGTTTCGTATCGATCAGCTCAATACTCTTGAGCACCCGAATAAGTTGTATGTATTTTTTTAAGGTTATTCCTGTTTCCTTTTTAAACAAACGCTGCAGTGTACGGATTGACAATGTGGACTGCGCGGCAAGTTCTTCAATTTTAAGGTTTATAGTATAGTGATTATTTATATAATTGCAAACAGACAACAAACGTTGATCTCCAGGTACAGGTATTTGTAAGTAATTGCTCTCTTTGCAAAAATTAGGCAGACTAGTCTGCAATGCTTTTAAGAATATAGCCTGCTCTTCATCCTCAGTAAGAAGTTTATTCCATTTTGATGCGTACCGAAGCATCTCTATTAAAACAGCCGGTGCAGGAAATACATGAATGTCCTGAAAAAAACTGTTTTCTAAATCAGATTTAAATAAGACGACCATAAGTTTCACCTGTGAAGCTTCCGAAACAACACGATGTTTGAGACCCGAAGGAATCCAGATAACATGATTTTTAGGAACAAGGTAGATATTACGATCCAGATGAAAATACTGGTACCCCTCTTCTACAAAAGTTAATTGACTTCGCGCATGAAGATGCTCATGTTCATCATGTTGCCAATTATCTTCATACCAAACATACATATCCTTTGGAATAAGATCTACATAGATTCCTTCACCTTGTTCCGTAAGTCCGCATTTCGATCTGTCGTTTTGCATGTTGTTTTTGGCAAATTTACTAAAAATGACTTACCTAATTTTGTAATTGAACATAATAATTAAGATCTATGATTAGCTTACGTAATATATTAATCGCATTAATATCAATATTTTCAATTGTAGCACACGCACAACAAAAAAAAGCGCGTGTACTTGTACTCATACATTCCGACAATGGAAGCACTTATGAGCTCGCTAAAGAATTTGCAAAAGGACTAGAAAGTTCCAATCAAGCAGAAGCAATTATCAAAATGGTTAAAAAAAATGAGCATGCAAAATTAAAAGAAATTCCTGTTGCTACCCCAAATGAACTTTCATCATATGATGGAATAGCTTTTGGTTCACCCATTTATTTTGGGAACATGAGTACTGCTATGAGCGAATTTTTATCAAAGACTGTCGATCTTTGGACAAAACATGGTTTGGAAGGTATGCCTGCTACCGTTTTCATGTCTGCAGGTAGCGGCGCGGGTAAAGAACTAGCCATTCAATCCATTTGGAATAGCCTCGCTGTACATGGGATGGTACTCGTTTCAAATGGTATTCGTGGTAATGAAAAAATTGACGTTAAAATTCCACAAGGTAATACGGTATTGGGTACAACAAGTCTTTCCTCTGCAAAAAATGTCGAAAGACCAAGCGAAAGTGAGCGCTATTTAATTAAGCTCCAAGGTGAAAATTTTGCCAAAATTGCACTTGCCTTAAAAGGCACCTTCTTTAGGAGCACTGTTCCTTTGTTAGAAAATAAAACAACAGTTGCATCAACATTAAAACAAAAAAAGATTACACTACCAGAAGTTCCCCAACCAGCAGGTAATTACAAACCTTACATTCGTACAGGTAATTTAATCTTCATCAACCAGGTGGCGTTAAAAGACGGAAAGATTCTTAACCCTGGAAAATTAGGAAAAGAACTCAACGAACAACAAGTAAAAGAAGCGACCAGAACAACAATGCTGAATGTGATAGCTGTGCTAAACGAAGCTGTTGGCGGAAATCTCGAACAGGTTAAACGCTGTGTTCAGTTAACTGGAATATTCAATACACCCGAAGGTTATACCAAGCATGCTGACTTAATGAACGCAGCCTCTGATCTTACAGTTGATGTTTTCGGAGAAAAAGGAAAGCATGCCCGCGCAACATTTGGTGCATCTTCCATTCCTGTAAATTCTGCTGTAGAAATTCAAGCTATCTTTGAAATTGACTAAAAAAATTAAGCTTCATTGTTCATCAGCTAAAAACTACCATTTCGTCCTAGAGCTTATAGAAATCTGGTGGATCCCTATCTTTTTCAATTGAATCCCATTATCCTTGCTCTGTTAAAGGAAAAAATAAAATATATTTGCCACAGATCACCAAATGATGTTACTAAAGCGAAAATAAGCAGGTACATCAGAAATTTATTTAGAAATGGAAATAAGAAACAGCACAGCTCATGATATTGAGGATATCTTCAAAGTTTACGAACAGGCCTCAGCATATAAACTACAAGTTGGTAATATAGGTTGGAAGGGGTTTAAATTAGCTCAGGTACAAAAGGAGATCGATGAAAATAGACATTTTGTTATACTAGAAGGATCAGTTGTAGCTTGTACATTTGTACTTACTTTCAAAGATGATGTTATCTGGAAAGAATCTGCTAACGATAACGCAATTTATATTCACAGAATAGCGACAAATCCTCTATTTAGAGGAAATTCTTATGTAACAAAAATCGTCGCTTGGGCTAAAGAATATGCAATTGCAAATGAAAAAAAATTCATTAGACTAGATACTCATAGTGGGAATGATAAAATAAACAACTACTACATAAGCTGTGGTTTTATGTTTAAAGGAGTGAGTCAAATTAAATGGACCCCAGAATTACCTGAACATTATAAAGAAGGATCATTTAGCTTGTTTGAGATAGCATTATAAAAAAACTATTCGCTTCTTATCCTCAGCAAGATAAGAAGCGAATACTACATATTGATCCAATAATTGATCTTCATCATAAAAGTATTGCTTGCGGGTAACCCAAACATCCGATCTAGATTATTTCCCCAGCCGGTTTGATAAATCTCGTCACGATTAGATCGATTATGTTCCCAGACAAGATACAAAGTAGATCCAGGAAGATACTCCCAGCGTGCAACTAAGTTTGAGCGAAATTCATTAAAACTAAAGTTTGGATCTTTGAACTTTAGCACATGGCTTCCTTTATCAACTTCATAAACACCTGAATTAAAGCTTATTTCCTCTGCAGCAAACGTTCTAAAACGATCCTCATAAGTGTGAGAATCTGTATTCGCGGCTTCTTTAAAGTGATCATATTTAGCAACTGAAGTGAAAGGAGAACCATAATATTGAATTGAAATATCAGGTGTTAGATTCATCTGCATATTTAAGGTAATACCATAGGTTTGTTGTTTCATACGCCCCATAACATAGGTCGTGCGATCTGTACTGTTTTCCGTTGGTAAAATACTATTTACATATTGCAGATTATCTTTATTCCATGCATAATTTAGCTGTCCTGTAAGACGAACATGGTCCCCTAACCGGAAGATCATACTTGGGTGTATTGCATTATACCCCTTCTCCTGTTCCAAATAGTGGCGCCCATTATAATCTAATTTAAAAACGATCCGTTTTGCACGATCTGAACTAACCATTACATTAGATTCAAAATTAGAATTCAATCTTAAGTCTGGCCCTCCACGAAGTTGACGGCTATCAATGGTATTCCAGTTAAAGGTTTCCTTGATATCCATTTCGATACGACGTTTCGTACTTAAACTCCTCCAACGGAGTGCAATATTATTATTAATAGCCTTTCCACCATAATTCCACATATTTTTCTGCGTTAGATTAATTCCTGCAAAACGAAATGGGCCCCATGGATCTGTTTTTCGATAGGTGATCTCAGATTCATTAAATTTAAAATCAGATTGACGAAGATACCCCACATTGTTAAGATCGAATCCCGGTGATGACCAACTAAAAGTTTCTGCAAAATTCCATTGCGCATTTCCTCTCTTACCCACTTTTACATAACCACCTGTACCTTGTAAGGTCTTCTTATCCGGATCTAAATTCAGATAACCCGAGCCTGATTCTCGTTGATAATAGTGGGTCGCATTCATTTTCGTATTAAGGATCGCATCCGCTGAGCCATGTAAAGTACTGAACATACCTTTTGCATCGATATAGTAAAGACGCTTAGCAAAGTACTGCGTAAAATCAACTCCACTTGTGAAAGCATTTTCAACCATTGCATCTTCCAGATGTTTTCTTCCTAACTTACGATTTACCGAAGTTACCATACCACCTAATAGCGTATTACCTTCCCAATTTTTTTGTACACGAGCCACCGTATAATTGGTTAAAGGCTCTGTAATCTCTTTATCGGGTTCACCATTTCGCATCACTTTAGAAGTAGTCTCCGCAGTAATGCTTTCCAGAAACCCAACTGTAACACCATTTCTGTTCGTGCCCGTTAATTTCATAGCACCTAAAATGGGAATAGGATTTGGTGTGCTCGCAAAACTTGTCAGATTATCTATATTTTTGGGTCGATAAGTAGGCATTGCTCCTATTCTACGGGAGTAAAACATCATACCCTCTTCATTATTATCAAACTCCAAAATATGTTTACCTTCAAGAAAAAAAGGTCTCTTTTCATCATAAAAAATCTCGAAAGCAGATAGATTCATGACCGACGGATCCAGTTCAACCTGACCATAATCTGGATTTATAGTCATATCCAGTGTAAAATCATTCAGTGCAAATTTCGCATCTAAACCCGCAGTGGCTTGCCACCTGCTCCCTTTCTGAAAAGGGCTGTTAGGTACTTTCGGATTTCGGACAAATTTGCTCATCGTGTATGGCAAAAATTCAATTCCTCTTGGCTTTGGCAAGTCTGTCATACCGTGCATCTCTCCAAAAGAAAAAACATGTCCATTATTTTTTATTGGAATTAAACTCCAATTCTGGACCTCATTATTTCTCCGAATGATACGCCTTACATGTAAACCCCAAATACCATCTTCATTTTTCTGATTATAACGTAATTGACTAAAAGGAATCCTCAGTTCTGCCGTCCAGCTTGAATCTGCAAGGTCGATATTCGTCCGTCCTTCCCACACAGTATTCCAACTCAGATTGACAGATAATTTATCCGTCACCGTCAAATCTGTCTTATTTCCCCCCAGATTAACATTAAATTCAGATGCCACACGATAATCATGATAGGTGTCAAATGCAATACTGATCAAATCTCCATTACTATTATCATCGCGATTACCAATAAATGCATTCATGGTTTCCGGGTGTACATCCTTACAATAAACTCCTACATAAACATTTTCATCATCATAAAATATTTTCATCCGAGTCCATGAGGATGTATAAACGCGTTCAAAAGGAATTACCTGAGAAAACTTTTCCGACCATTCTCCCTTATCCTTCCATATAGTTTCATCCAGTTTCCCATCAATTCGAGGCTGTTCTCCTGTAAGTTTTGTAATATGATACGCTCTTTTATAAGCGCTGTCTAAAGAAACGACCTCTTTTCTTTGATCCTGAGCCTGACATAGACTATGGATGAACAAAGAAGCCAGGAAACAATAATATTTCATAAATTATCCAATTATTTTTGTAGGTTCTATATAATATTGGTGTTATATATAAGTCAATCAACCAAGTTAAATAAAATAAATCATACTATAATTGAATTTTCAACAGATTATTAAGATAACTTCCTTTGTTAAGAATTAAAATTCATAAAAAGCATACCGAACTCAGTTCCTAGCATCACTCTATAAACATCCCAACAATATTTCTCGTAAGTAAATGGAAAATTAAATGAAAACACTATCTTAGTAATCAATAGCTAATTATTTAAACCATTTTATGATTAATTCCACTAATAACACGACCATATACTGGAGTTTTGGAAAAAAAATAGAATTCCGTTTTTCTTTCGTTTTTATTTTATTATTTATAGTGATATGTAATAACGGTTCATTCCCTCTATTCAGCTTCATCAATAGACCATTGATTATGCTAATGCATATCTGTACACCATGGTTTTCGAAAAATATATTAAAATATCAATACGACTATTCCATTTTCTCCAACGGTAGCGGAGATACTTCTTATGACTGGGTAACACTTCTGATATTAGTTATCATTGGAGTTCTGGGAACCATCATTTGGACCTTGATAGATACAAAAAGAAATAATTACAATAAGTGCTATTATTGGTTGACGGTCTTTATTCGCTATTACATTGCATTCATGCTCATCAACTATGGTGTAAGCAAATTGATGCATGCGCAAATGCCGCCTCCGGGATTGACCAAGCTTATGCAACCTCTAGGTGAATTTTCTCCAATGGGATTGGCATGGAATTTCTTTGGTTTTTCGAAAGGATACAATATTTTTATTGGTATTGTGGAGGTAATGGCAGGCCTACTCCTGTTTAGGAAAACAATGGTTTTAGGTGCTTTAATCACAGTGGCTACAAGTTTAAATATAATGGCCATAAACTATTTTTACGATGTACCTGTAAAGTTGATGTCAACTGCACTAGTCTTATTATCGGTATTTTTATTACTTCCATATCTCAAATCTTTAACAGACCTTTTTTTCAAAGGCGAGTCTAGTCAACTTAAGCAAATTAATAGGCCAGTGTTCAATAGAGCATGGAAAAAGTGGGTTGCATCGATATGCAAAGTCTTAGTGATTATGCTGTTTATCTCAACCCAGCTATTTGGTGTTTTTAATCAAAAAAAATTAATAGCACAATATTTAAAAAAATCGCCATTATATGGTATCTATCAAATTGACACAAGTTCAGAAAAAAGAGTTAGCATACCCAATGATTGGTCATTTCTAATCTTTGAATATGAAGGAAATGCACGAGCTCGTGATAATTTTTACAATGTACAACGAATCGGAGTCGGCTTTAATACATCAGAAAATAAGATGACCTTAAACAATTACACCTTTGATTATAAACTGGAGGAGAATGGTGATGTGCTATTAAAAGTAAAAATAAAAGAGCGATTGGAAGAAATCAGACTTAAAAAAAGAGATCCGAAAACATTTGAGTTAATGAATCGTGGTTTTAACTGGATACAGGAATATCCGCACAACAAATAATCGTATCCAATCATTAATCAAAAAACTCTTATTTAAATAGCCTGCTAAAGAAAGAACCTGAAGATTCAATGGCAACATACAATTCTTCATTTTCAACTTTAGTAGGGTATATCTTAATAAAATCCCCTTGTTCGGGACAACCTTTGCCACTTGTCAGATTAAATCTATGCCGGTGATAAGAACAAACAATCTCTTCACCTTCGCACCAACCCGTTACAAATGAAGCTCCCGCATGTGGACATTTCCTAGAAAATGCTTTCCAGCCATTTACATTATGCAAAATACACAACCGGGTGCGCCCCGCTTCTACCTCATAAATTCGGTCTTCAACATAAATACTCGTCTTATCGATCTTATACCATTGCAACATAATTAAAGATACATAGAAAGTTTCGACTTATTTTTTATCTTTGCGTAAATTCAAAAAACTAGCATATTTTATGGCTTTACAATGCGGTATCGTTGGATTACCTAACGTAGGTAAATCAACACTATTTAACTGTTTGTCTAACGCTAAAGCACAAGCGGCAAACTTTCCTTTTTGTACTATTGAACCAAATGTTGGGGTTATCACTGTTCCTGATACCCGTCTTAATAAATTAGCTGAATTGGTTAATCCTCAAAAAATTGTTCCAAATACAATTGAGATTGTTGATATCGCTGGTTTAGTAAAAGGCGCTTCTAAAGGTGAAGGTCTTGGTAATCAATTCTTAGGGAATATTCGTACAACAAATGCAATTATTCACGTTTTACGTTGTTTCGATGACGGCAATGTGATCCATGTTGATGGATCTGTAGATCCTATTCGTGACAAAGAAATCATTGATACTGAGTTACAGTTGAAAGATTTGGATACTGTTGTGAAACGTATTCAAAAAGTAGAAAAAATGGCCAAAACAGGTGGAGATAAAGATGCAAAACGCACTTACGAAATCTTATCTATTGTAAAAGACCATTTAGAAGCTGGTAAATCAGCTCGTACAGCACCTCTTGAAAAAGACGATTTCGATTTCATTCAAGATTTAGCATTACTAACTGTAAAACCTGTATTATATGTGTGTAATGTGGACGAAGCTTCTGTCAATACCGGTAATGCTTATGTTGACCGTGTAAAAGAAGAAGTTAAGGATGAAAATGCACAGGTATTAATTATTTCTGCTCAGATTGAATCGGAAATTGCACAACTAGAAAGCTTTGAAGAGCGTCAGATGTTCTTAGATGATCTAGGTTTAGCAGAATCTGGTGTTTCTAAATTGATCGTGGCAGCTTATTCACTACTGGACTTAGCAACATACTTTACTGCTGGTGTGCAGGAAGTTCGTGCTTGGACAATTGAAAAAGGATTTACAGCCCCACAAGCAGCAGGTGTTATCCACACAGACTTTGAAAAAGGATTTATCCGTGCAGAGGTCATTAAATATAATGATTTTATCGAATTAGGATCTGAGGCAGCTTGTAAAGAAGCTGGTAAATTATCGGTAGAAGGAAAAACATATATTGTTGAAGATGGTGATATTATGCACTTCAGATTCAATGTATAATTAATATTAAAATAATTAGAAAGGGCTGAAAATAAATATTTTCAGCCCTTTTCGTTTTAGTCATATAACAATACACCCGATACATTCCAGCTGCTGAAGCTTGTTCCCTCGCTTTCGCCTTGCGGAATATGAACACGGACAGTATGCTTTCCAGCTTTAAGTTTTCCTATATCGATAAAAATAGGATAAGTTACCGTTCCTGGACACCAATTAGAACGACTCAAATCCGAAGAAGATAGACCATTAGCAAAATTTCCGGAAGCAGGATTACTTAATCGATATGATCCACAATCATTACGCCATGGTGTAAAGCTAAATAATGGCACTTCGTTAAGAAATATACGATTTGTTTTAGGGACAAATTCATCACCATTCCCCCATCCACCATGTCCAGTAGTAACATAGCGCAGTTGAACATTTTCCGCATCCTCCTTCAACTCAAAAGTTACTGCCAAACCTTGATCCTTATTGAACATCGTTCCGTACTCCTGCCCACCCATTTCCATTACATTAGTAGTATTAAAAATTGGCAGTAATTTTTTTAATGATTGGCTTCTATCAAACCCCGGATGTACCGTCAATTCAAGACTTATCTCATGGCCATTTTTATCATAATTTCCAATAAAAGCACCTACATAAACTTCCTGATCACTGATAGCCCCCGCAAGCTCGCTGATATCCTGTCTATATAATACAGAATCTTGCCAGGTCTTGCCCTTCAATTTTAAATAATTAAATTGACTCACACCAAAAGGTGTAAAGAAGCGCATAAGCTCTAAGATAGGAGAATAATTAGCCGTACGGATCACACCTTGGTATTTTTTACCATTACCATTATCATAAAACGGTAGCGTATTCATCCCTTTTTGCATACCATCTAAAAAAGACAGCTGCTGATCTTGAGGAATAATAAAAACAGAACCTGTACGATCGTAAGCGTCACCTTTAGATTTTTCAGTCAATTGCACAAATACAGTTTGTCCTGGATTAATCTTTGGAATTTTTACTTTTTTAACAATGACAGTACCATTTGCAAATCTTAAAATACTATCCGATTTACTATCATCGGAGAAGCTGATCTTTTCATTTTTAAAGACAGGAACTTGTGTAAACCTGTTTTTCCACAGCTCATCTTTATAGGTCAAATCATCAACATAAACCAATGACTGAGGCAAGTTTAATGACGTTGGCCATTCCTTTAGTTTTTCTATTTTACTTGCTGTTACTGCAGAATTACCATTACGGACTACTTCAAGTACAAAGCCAAGGTTCTGCCCTAAATCTGAAGGACCACCTTTTACCTTCAGCTCGGTCGTATACCAGATATCAATGCTATTCGAGTTTACACTTGTTTTTGCCCTATAGCAAGTATAGCCTAATATTTTTTTAGTTTCCTTAGTAATTTCCAAATTTTGTTTATTGATCGCATTGGAATCAATTGTACCTATTTGTTTCATTGCATTGACTCGTGTCATCTTATAATAAGCATTTGAAGGTCTTTTAATAACAAAAAGCTCATAAGGCATCTTCGCTTCACCGCTCATAATCTTACGGCTTGTAATCACTGTTTGCTCGGCATTTGCATAAACTAAAGTCGGATCCTGTGATTCCATAACTTTATTGTTACTGAAACGCTGATATTCAACTAAAATGCCTTTCTGAGCATAAAGTGATTGGAAAAAAAAGAGAGATAGAAATAGATATATTATACGCATAGTATGGAATAAATGATTAATCTTCAAATTTAAAAAAATGATTGATAATATGGCTATAAAATAGAAAAGCCTGAGAGAATCGAGCGATTTCCCAGGCTTTAAAGTACCTCTTGAAAGAGGTAATCAACCTAAACCTACGTCAAAGGTAAAATATATTTATTATTCTTACAAAATAATTATTTGAACACTGAAAAAATAATAAGGAAATATAGTGTAAAACGATACATTATTTATTATTTATCAATAAAAAATAAAGCTAAAAATACCATTACTGCAACTCTTTTAACCAGTAATAAGATATCAGTATGCCCCATTTGATATGGTGTAAATCCAACACAATAACGTTTTTTGAATAAAAAACAGTGAAATCAAAATAAAACCTATATAATTAGAAAAATGACAATATTAAAACTTAAAAGATAAATAATATCGCTATAAATAAATAAAGGTTTTCAAACGGGGAGAATGAAAACCTTTAAAACCAATTATAAACCTAAATTATGATGCAACAAAGATAGTGTATATGTTACACTATAACAAATTATTTATTCTTATTTTTTTTAATAATATTAAATTGTAGTGATTTTACTACAATTTAGAATGATTCTAAGTGCTTTTATATCCTCAGATTATCTTTATCTTTGTATAAAATCAGAAAAACACATGTTTACAGGAATTATAGAAACCTTAGGAAAGGTCAAAGATATTGTCAAAGAAGATACAAATATTCATTTGTATATCGAGAGCCAGATTTCCAATGAATTAAAGATAGATCAAAGTGTGGCCCATAACGGAGTTTGTTTAACCGTTGTTGGAATTGAAGAAAATTTGCATCAAGTAACTGCAATTGATGAAACACTGCAAAAAACAAATCTTCAAGATTTAAAGATTGGCGATGTCATGAATATAGAACGTTGTACGCAGGCCAATGGGCGTTTTGACGGACATATTGTACAAGGTCACGTTGATCAGGTAGCAACATGTATTAACAAACAAGATCAAGATGGAAGTTTCGTATTTACATTTCAATATGATCCAAAGCTTCAGAATATCACAGTTGAAAAAGGATCTATTACAGTAAACGGGATTAGCCTGACTGTAGTTAACTCTAAAATTGATCAATTTTCTGTCGCAATTATCCCCTACACTATTGAACACACAAACTTAAAAAATGTAGAAGTAGGTACAAAAGTAAATCTGGAATTTGATATCATAGGCAAATATGTATCAAAAATTATGGCTTTGAGAGGTTAATCTCAAAGCCATATTTTATGTTACTCCAAATAATGTCCTTGTCGCATCAGCAATGCCCTGTACTTATTAAAGACACTTGATTTCGATACAAAGCCGAGATAATTCCCATCCTTATCAATCACTGGTAATATCCATACATCATCTTTTTTCATCTTGAGCATGACCGACTCCATATCTTCTTCATGTATTTTAACAAGATCAGTAGGTGTTTCCGCTAACTTACTAAAAGGTTGGTCGATACCTTCCTCCTCACCCAATAAAATAGAAAATAAGCGTTCGCTGTATAAGATACCGAGCAATTTGCCCTTTTCAGTAACAATAGGAAAAATATTACGCTTACTGTGAATAATATCAGACTGTCTCATTTTAGGGGTTTCTTCAGGTCTTAGTATGACAAAATTAGTTTCTAAAACATACCTTACCTTCATCATACTTAATACAGATCGATCCTTGTCCTCGTAAGACAGCAAGTCTCCTGAATCAGCTAAAACTTTCGTATAAATAGAGTATTTCAGTATCGATCTATTAATTAAATATGAAATGGAAGTGACAAGCATTAGCGGTACCATCAATCCGTACCCTCCAGTGATTTCTGCGATTAGAAAAACACCTGTCAATGGTGCATGCATGATTCCACTCAAGGCGCCGGCCATGCCGACCACTACAAAGTTAGGAACATTCAATTCTGTTATTCCTGTCAGATTGACTCCATAAGCAAAAGCAAAGCCCAATAGTCCGCCCATCACCAGACTAGGACCAAAAACACCGCCGTTTCCACCACCATTAAGGGTAAACAGAGCGGCAAATGATTTGGCAAAAAGAGTTAAAACCGAATAAGCTAATATTACAAGCCCGATATCCTGATAATCTGCAAATAGACTATTCTTAACAATGGCATTAAATTGACCATTCAATATTTGCTGAATCGCAATATATCCTTCTCCGTAAAGAGCAGGGAAGATAAAGATCATCAACCCCAATGATATGCCACTAACCCACACCTTATTGTAAGGATTTTTAATATTAGTAAACCAATTCTTTACAATATTGCTGATTTTCGCAAAATAAACAGAATATCCACCAACCAATAAAGCTAACAATAAGTAGAAAAATAGTGCTGATACCTCCCACTCTGTACTAAAAGTGTGAAATAGGGGTTCACTATACAATGATTGTGCAACTACCGATGCCATTGCAGCCGAAATCAGTAACGGAATAAGCACCGGAATAGAGAATTCCGGTAATAAAATTTCGATGGCGAACACCATCCCAGCTAAAGGGCTGTCAAAAGCGCCTGCGATACCAGCTGCAGCCCCACAAGCCAATAGCATCGTCACCTCTTTATATTGCAAGCCAAAAAATCGCCCCGTATTAGATCCGATGGCAGATCCACTCATCGCAATAGGTGCCTCTAATCCACAAGATCCTCCAAACCCAACGGTTATAGCCGAGGTGACTATCTGCGAATAGACATTGTGAACAGGAATCTGACTCGATTTTCTGGAAATGGCATAAATAATCGGTGTTATACCGTGCTCAAGATGTTTTGCCTTTAGCACCTTACGCACATACAAGACACTCAAAAGAATACCTAATAATGGGAAGAATAAATAGAATGAATATTTATAATGCCAATCCACATCATCCTGTAAAGTCGAAGCAATAAAGTGCGTTAATGCTTTTAACACAGAAGCAGCTATACCACCTATAATCCCGACTACAAAAGCTAAAATAATGATAAAGTTTCGATTCGAAATTTTATGCATCCGCCAATGATTAAGCGCATCTAATTTTCTATTAAGCCTGCCTCTTAATGTTTTACTATTCATTTTATATTATTGAAAACTTAGAACCTCTTTCTTTTTCTTTGATTTAAACTTCTCCGGTATTGCTTCCATAATCTCACGCGATAACGCTTCAATAGCTTGTTTTTTGACAAAATTCTGTGTTGTTACAAGACTTATTTCACGGACAGGTTCCGGAGCTTTAAAATAACGAATCCGGTTTAGCTGATCTTCATTATAATCTACAATAGATAATTCGGGTAATATTGTAATTCCCGAATTGATATCCACCATCTTTTTTAAAGTCTCTACACTCCCGGTATTATATTCAAAACGACCAGAACTATCATAATTATGTTTATGATGGCAGATGTTTAATACCTGTCCACGCATACAGTGACCTTCATTCAATAACCAAAGCTTATCCTCTCCGATATCATCAGAGCTCAACATCTTTTTACCGAAAAGCGGACTGTTTTCCGAAATATATGCCACAAAGTTTTCATAAAAAAGTGGCTTTTCAATTATTCCTGCTTCATGTAATGGTGTCGATAAGATCCCGCAGTCCAAAAGTCCTACTTTCAACTCGTGAACAATTCTTTCGGTGGTATACTCCCAAATTTGTAATTGCATTTTGGGGTATTTATCCATAAACCGTGTTAGAACCGTCGGTAACAAATAAGGGGCTATCGTCGGAATCACTCCTATACGTAACTCTCCGTCCAATTCACCATTTTCATTTTGGACAATCTCCAAAACTTTTTTACTTTCTATCAGAATAATACGAGCTTGTGCAATTATCTTTTCTCCAATTTCAGTAGGAATTACAGGTTGACGGCTTCGGTCAAAAATTTTAACTCCAATAGACTCCTCCAGTTTCTGGATTTGCATACTTAATGTGGGCTGTGTTACAAAACATTTTTCGGCAGCGGCTACAAAGTTTCTATATGTATCAACGGCGACTATATACTCTAATTGAATGAGCGTCATCTTATCAATTTTATTTATACAAAAGTAACAAACATATTTCATACCAAATGATCGAATCGCGATCGAAAGATATGTACTTAATATTTTTTATCTTTGAGCTTCGATCGGACAGAACAATCCTATTTAATAATATATAAACAAACATGAAGTTACTGAATACAAAATCCTGGAGTTTACTCCTACTTTTAGCAACAGCTGCTCCCACTATCCATGCGAAATCTCCTGACGAAGGAATGTTTCCTCTTAGCGAATTGAATAAAGCGGGATTGAAAAATGCGGGACTAAAAATAAATGAAAAGGATATCTATAATCCAGGAAAAGTTGGACTAGTTGATGCTTTAGTACAAGTAAGCGGATGTACGGGTTCATTTGTATCAGGAAGTGGATTGATCATCACGAACCATCACTGTGCATTCTCAGCAGTACAGCTTGCGAGTACTCCCATCAACAACTATCTTAAAAATGGTTTCGTAGCACAGTCACATGAACAAGAAATTGAAGCAAGAGGACTAACTATACGTATTACAGACTCTTACGAAGATGTTTCTGAGAAAATTCTGGCGGCAGTTGCACATATCACGGATCCATCCGAAAGAATAACAATTATTAAGAAAAAGCAACAAGAACTGGTAGAACAGGCTCAAAAACAGGATCCAACGATCAAAGCTGAAGTTTCTGAAATGTTTATCGGTAAGACATATGTACTATTCCGATATAAAACAATTGAAGACGTACGCCTAGTATATATTCCTCGTCAAAACATCGGAGAATTTGGAGGTGAAACCGACAACTGGATCTGGCCAAGACATACAGGAGACTATTCATTCTTACGTGCTTATGTTGGTAAAGATGGGGCATCTGCAAAATATTCAAAAGAAAATGTCCCTTACCAACCGAAGAAGTTTTTAAAAGTAAACCCAAAAGGTGTTAATGAGAATGATTTCGTCTTCATTTTAGGGTATCCAGGTAAAACATTTAGACACCGTCCTGCGCAATATATTCAATATCAACAAAATTTTTTACTGCCTTATGTTTCTAATTTGTATGAATTTCAAAATGAGCGCATGTATGAAGCAGGAAAAACAGATAATGATGCCGCCCTTTACTTAGCAACACGTATTAAAAGAAACGCTAATGTTTTAAAAAACTATAAAGGAAAACTAAAAGGTCTTCGTAATATTGATTTAATAAATACCAAAATAAAAGAAGATCAAGCGCTAAGTACTTTTATCAATAGCAAATCAGATTTAAAAAATAAATATGGTACTCTGATGGATGATATTGATGGTCTATACAAATTAATCAATCAAGACGTCTACAAGGAAATGTGGATGAATAATATCTACACGAGCACGAGTTTAATGCGCGTTGCAAAAGAAATAAATACGTTTAAAGCAGCGATGCTACAACAAAGTACATCACAAGATCAAAATGCTTTTTTTGAAGCTAATATTAATAAGTTAAAAACAAACTTAAAAGGTATCTACGAAAGTTACAGCATGTATGCAGATCTCCGTATCTTTGCTAAGATGCTAGCTGACGCACATGCTTTCCAAGGGAACAATCAAATCGAAACAATTCAAAAACTGAAGTTCCAAGATAATAATCTTGCAAGTGCATATGCCGGGGAACTTATTACAGAATCGAAATTAAATAACAGCGCAACAGTATTTAATGATATTTTATCAAATAGGACTAATCTATTGGCTTATTCAGATAACCTAATGAAATTTCAATCGTCATTAGAACAAGATATTCAGCAATTTGCTGTTGAACAAAAAAGAAGAGATGGAGTGTTAAATAAATTGATGGGAGATTATGTGGCAGTTAAGGAATTGTATCAGTCTAAAAACTTTATTCCTGATGCGAACTCCACATTGAGACTAACATTCGGAAACATAAAAGGTTACTCTCCTGTTGACGCTACTTACATGAAGCCATTTACAACACTAGCAGGTATTATACAAAAAGGCAATCTTGGAGAGGCAGATTTTGAATATCCAGCTGAAATAAAAACTGCTTGGGAAAACAAGAATTTTGGACCATATGTTAAGAAAGAACTGAACGATGTACCTGTTAATATGCTCTATAATATGGATACTACCGGAGGTAATTCAGGATCTCCTATTATGAATGCATATGGCGAATTGATCGGAGTCAATTTTGACCGCTCATACGATGCAACCATTAATGATTTTGCATGGAACGATAGTTATAGCCGTTCGATAGGTGTTGATATCCGTTACGTACTATGGGTAGCAGACAAAATTGACAATGCTCAATTTATATTAAAAGAAATGGGTATATAAGTATCCCCTGCAACAAATTATAAAAGGCTTATCGGAAAATACGATAAGCCTTTTATTATTATTGAAATCTCAAACCAAACTATAAATCTCTATCGTTTGTTAATCTTCCAAACCCAAATATATCCGTACGGTCGTCTTTCTTTCCCAAAATTATATTTCGGATCACCTGTGCGGCAATCATACTAAATGTAATACCATTTCCGCCATATCCCAATGCATAAAGCATTCTTTTTTTACCGGGCCAGCTACCGATAAATGGCAAACCATCTGCTGTAGAAGAGAAAGTACCACACCACGCCATATTGACATCGATAGCAATATCCGGATATAATTTATTGAATTTCTTGACCAGTTTTTTAACTTTTCCCTTTAACAAACGGTCCCGTTTATCAGGGTCTCTAAATTCCTCGTCTTCCCCTCCCATCATGATACGATTATCTGCGGTTGTACGCATATAGAAATAAGGTTCCGCAGTTTCCCATATTAAACTTCTTTCTTTCCAAAATTGATCTGTATGAATAGGCTTAGAAACTAGAGCATAGGTTGAATTAAGATTCATAACCTGTTTTGGCAAAAATTGACCCGCCTCAAATCCTGCGGCAATGATCAAATATTTACAGCGAATCTTAAACCCATTATTCGTCACTAGTTCATACCCATTTTTCACTTCATGATAATGATCGATCTGAACTGGAGAAAAAATTGGAAGTTGATGTTTTTTTTGATGATACTTAAGAATACCGGTCGCAGACTTATAAGTATCCATTTGTGCAGATGTATCATTATATAATGCGCCAAGACCTGCAATTCCATATTCCTTCTTTAATGCTTTCCTATTTAATAAACGAACAGGAAGGTCATGTTTCACCCTCGCCTCATATTCATCTTTAATACTACTCCATCCTGCTTGATCACTTGCCAGATAACATGTTGAGACACGTTTAAAATCACCCTTCACACCTGTTTTCTCAAATACTTGCTCGATATCTGTAATAGACCTTAAACTTGCACGATAAGCGCCAACTGCACGAGCTTCACCGATGTCCTTAATCATTTCATGAAGAGGAACATCAATTTCATATTGCAACTGTGCTGTACTAGCAACTGTACTGCCATTTGATACGATTCTTTTATCAAAAATAGCACACTTTATACCGTGTTCACAGAGCTCGTGCGCAACTAGTGTTCCTGTAATACCAGAACCAATAATTGCCACATCAATTTCATAATCATTTTCTAAGGGATTGTTATAATCGTAAAGCGCATTTTTAATAATCCAAAAAGGTAATCCTGCGTATAAATCCATAAATTGTATTTACAAATACAACATTGGGTTTGGCAATTTGTTTTTTCTTAAAAGAAATACAACACCAACAAATGAAAATAATAATTCGTATTTCCTAAAATTCAATTAGATTTGAAGGATCATTAACAGTAAATCACAGACATGAATTATCTCTATTTCTTATTATTTTGGATTTGTCAGATCGTTTCAACTATTATTTTTAAATATGGCGGAATTCACCCAAAATACCACTGGTCAGCATTAGTTGCGGGTAATATAATTCTAATCACTGCAAGCTGGTTTCTCATTCAATTATTCAAAACATTTCCACAGCCGATTGTAATTGCCTTGTGTTCAGGGGGCACATTTTTAACAGTTCAGCTGGCGATGGCTCTTGTTTTTAAACAACCTTTGACCTGGATGCAGATCCTTGGTTCTACAATCATTGTAATAGGAATGGTGCTGGTGACCTTTGGTGGAAAAGAATAAGCAGTCTAAACCGATATTCTCCATGAATTGTATCACTCAGTGTTTTGCAATCCATGGAGAATATTTTAAGTAATTTTAAAAACGAAGACCAATACTTAAATAAGGACGAAATCCTTCTTTTGAAAAACCTCCAACAGCCTGAATAACTAAAAGATCAGCAGGAATAAAATAAAAGCCACCGCCATACCCCATGTGCCAGCGACTAGAGGATTCGTTTTTCATCCAAACTCTACCCACATCGTGAAAACCAATAAGTCCTACAGTGCCAGGAACCAAATAGGAATCATAACTAAAAACTTTAAAACGTAACTCAAAATTATTATAGAGCATAGTTTGTCCACTGAAACGTTTCGAGTTAAAGCCACGAAGGCTATTTTCACCTCCTAAGTGCGCATATTGAAAGATTAATGGATCACCGATCAGTGTTTCAAATCCAGTGCGATTGGCAAGAGTTATCCAGTCGCTTTCATTAGTCTTATAAAAGTTGAAAATAGATCTTAATCTTATAAATTGATTATCGTTGCTCTTTAGCTGTGACTTTGCCTCAATCAGATTATCCCAGAAAATACCTTTTTTGGCATTATCTTTTTGATCACGACTATCGTATTGAACAGATCCTAAAATTCCTGTAAAGAAAAACTTACCAAATACAGGTATAGCTGGATTTTCTGCGGCATACTTTTCAAAAAAATGTCCCTCATTAGCTTCTTCATGGCTCATAATAAATTCTGAAGAAGAACCCATCTTCCATTTCCAGTTTTCAGCAAATTCTCTCTTCAATAAAAAGTTGGCATAAATAACGTCATATCGGTTTCTATAATATTGAATCCCACGTTCTTTACGCTGTTCATAATCTGTATTATTTCCCAAACCAAAAAAGTTTTCTTGGTTTTTAGGTCCATCAGATTCCAATTGAATCAAGAGGTCATTTTTATTCCATATCGATTTAATATCGGCATTATATTTAAAACTAAAGGACTTGCGTCCAGTTGTATAATGCGCCCAAAATTCTTGTTTAAAAGCATAAGGTTCTTTTCGAAAGCCCTGTTTTTCGATCAAATAACCAGCTCCGAACAAAAGGCCTTTATCTACTCCATATTGTAAAGAAGCCAACACACCGGTGCGATCATATTTGAAACTATTTCGATCATAACGATGCACTAAGGTATCATTTGACAATTTTAGATTTATAAAAGGCGTTTTCTTAAAATTAGGTTGAACTTCCTTATCATCATAAATATAAACAAGTTTACCGTTCTCAAAATTAGGGTCTATGCGGTAATCATCCTTCCCCTTACCCCCTATCAACCGAAGCTTTATTTTCGATTTATTTTGACCACGAATATCATATACATCTGAACCATCAAGCCCATAAATCCGTAATTCTTTTGTCTCCTTCGGAAGGAATGTTCTTTTAACCAGTTTCCTCCCTTCAGATCCATCTTTCTTTTTATTTCTGATTTCTAGCTCAAGCGAACCGTCAGTATGATAGTTAAAATAGAAAAACTCATTCTTAGCTGAAGTGGCGATATCAACGTTCTTTGCTAGATCACCATAATAATCTAAAGCAGTAGACATCAGATTATCTCTTCTAGCACGTATATGACCTTTAAGCTGTTCTCCACCCAATCGTACAATAGTATCTGGCATCTGTGCTATTGCTTCATCTATGACGGCATCAGTAACAACCGTTTGTACAAATTTGATCTCCTCTTTCCAATCCTTTCGATCCAAATGGTTTAAGAAATAACGGTCAAAATGTCTTTCATTAAAATTCCACTGACCGACATTGCGAATATGATCACCAAAAGGTTGCAAGTGCGCTTTCAGCCACTGCATGGATAGTAATACCGGAAGTATACCCGATGTTTTATAATACACTTTATCACGATCTCTTGGTACTGGACTATACACTTTCTTATCGTCAATCTTTTTAGAATCCCATCGCCAATTATCCTCATGACGATCCCAATCTCCTAAAATGAAATCAAGTAGTCTTGCACGCAATGTTAAACGCTGATCCACTTGAATATCATTATCTTCCTCCAACTTTCTTTGCGCTTTAAGTGTATTGTCAGTTTTCGCATCTTCATCCTCCAAAGGTACTCTTGGCTCAAACATATAAGCTCTATTTTTAAATACAGCACGGTGTTCTTCTAAACCAGGATCATCACCAACAAAGACCAGTTCTGGACTAGCATGTGGGATTTTTAATACACGATTAAAAGTCGGTACAGTTAGCGCTCCAAATGGATGAGCAATCGAAATTTGATCCTGAACAATATCCTTTGCAATGGTATTTCTCAAATGTTCAGGCAGACTCCTTTCCGGAAATTTATTAATAGACCTCAAAACCCATTCTCTACCCGTACTGTCTCTTAAACGTAGGGATTGTGTTTGCATACCTCCACCAAGCTTGACAACAGTAAGACCGCCAAGTTCCTTTTGAAGATGCATGACCCGCATTTTAACCGGCGTATTGTATAGTTCACGATAAGAATCACCTAACCAGAAACGATGCAACTTACTCACTTGATCATATGTAGGATCAATCATGGCAACCGCCGAATCACCTTCCATTTTAAATGACGACTGCCCACATACATGAGATACATTAGTGATGAACAATAGTGTACTTACAATGCTGTAGAAGTGCTTTTTAAGATGAAGGTTTTGATTATTCATACGGTAATAATTAATACGAGGTCAATTTTGAAACTAAAATACAGTAAAAAATTTAATTGCACTTCTGCTTTTCAATAGAAGTCAACAAAAATCATCACATTTGGTTGTAAGAATAGTGTTATGGGACTTGCCTTATACTTTTTCTTTTACAAATTACAGTATAACTGCAGCACTGCACTTTGGATGTTTTGCCATAAAAATACCCCCAGAAAGCATCTAACTCTTCGGGGGCAAACCTAAATATCAAATTCTTTTAATCAATCTTTCTTAACGAATTTCTTGAATTTTTTCTTTTTAGAAGGTTTCTTCTTTTGATCAGAATAACGTGTTGGATCATAAACCGGTCCTGCAGAAAAGCCCTCAGGTAAATCCAATTTTTCTATGCTTGAACCGATAAGCTCTTCAATTTTTGCAAACCGCGGCTGATCTTTCTGGTTCACAAATGTAATAGCTGTTCCTGTTGTCGCCGCTCGTGCTGTACGGCCGACGCGGTGGATATAATCTTCAGGGTCTGGAGGTACATCATAATTGATAACCAAACTGATACCGACGATATCAATACCTCTGGAAATAACATCTGTACCAATTAATACGTTTATCTGCTTCGCTTTAAAACGATTCATGATATCTTCACGTTGTGCTTGCTCCAAATCAGAGTGGAATGCTTCTACTGCGATACCGCTTTTATGCAGATCAGTACTTAACCGTTTGACAAACTCTTTTTTGGAAGCAAAAATAATCGTACTCGTATAAGTTGGATTAGTAAGAATATGCTGTATCAATGCCGTCTTTTGGTCATCATAAACCATATAAACTTGCTGATTAATTCCTTCAGAAGGTTTTGATAAGGCAATATTAATCTCGGTCGGATCATGTAAGATCTGCTTAGCCAATGTCCTGATTTTACCTGGCATCGTCGCTGAAAATAAAAGATTCTGTCTCTTTTTTGGCAAAAAGCTGATGATCTTCATAATATCTTCATGAAATCCCATATCGAGCATACGGTCTGCTTCATCCAATATGAAATGTTTTACTTTATTAAAATGAAGTTTTCCTGATGCTAAATGCGCTATTAAACGTCCAGGAGTAGCAACAATAATATTTGCTCCTTCCTTAATTGCTGTCCGTTGCTGTTCATAATCCATGCCATTTCCACCACCATAAACAGCAATTGAAGTTGCCCCAGTGAAATAGCCAAGCCCCATGATTTGCTGATCAATTTGCAAAGCGAGCTCTCTGGTAGGAACTAAAATCAAAGTATTTATATAATCGGATTGTTCTTCAGCTATTTTATGTAAAACAGGCAATAAATAAGAAGCTGTCTTCCCTGTGCCAGTCTGCGCGCAAGCGATCAGATCTTTATGTTGCAACACAACAGGTATGGCCTGTTCCTGTATGGGTGTTGCATCTTCATATCCCATGCTATCTAAGCCTTCTTCCAATGAAGGTGCTAAACCAAATTCTGTGAATTTCAATATTTTTTTCTTTTACTGTAAAAATCAGGATAATGTAGGCTTTTTTTTCTAATTTACCGCATAGAAAATCCAAAAGATTGATTTTTTACTGGAAAATTCATGAATTAGCTGGGAATTATTAAATTAATTTAATGCTAAATAAATAATTGAAAAAATCTACGTAAGGTAATGAATTAAAAAAGGTCCAATACGTTACATATTAGACCCCCTCTGTATAAACCTAAATTAGAAATGCGAATTAGTCTTTTTTCACAAAATAGCGATGCTCAATAACTTCTACACGTTCTACATCGTCTTCAATGGCTTTTTTTATTGCACATTTTCCAGTTATACCACGGTAAACTAAAGCACCACCCAAAGATAATCCAGAAAGTGCCGTTAGCGGATGTTTAATCAAATACCGAACACCTGCACCTAATATAAAACCTCCAGCCACAACAGAAAGGATACGTTCTGAAGTCTCAATAGTACCATTCTCACATTCTTCGTCTATTTTACTTTTTACTTTGCTTATTACTTTATCTACTATCGCGCCCATATGTATAAAATTTATAAGTTCTTCTGTAATTAATAACAAGCAGTACACTATTTTGTTTTTGTTTACTAATAATTATTCCGTTCTTTGGCCACACAATGTTGCAACGATGGAAATTATAGGGTACACTTTGTCTATTTTCATCGGTATCACCCTCGGATTAATCGGTGCTGGTGGTTCCATATTGACAGTACCAGTCTTAGTCTACCTATTCCATATACATCCTACACTAGCAACGTCCTATTCCCTATTTATTGTTGGAAGTACAAGTTTCATAGGCAGTTTCATCAAAACAAAGGAAAAATGTGTAAATTTCCGGGCAACATTATACTTCGGAATTTCCTCTGTTATCGTTGTACTTTTAGTCCGTAAAGTTTTACTGGTCCATATACCCGAAGTTATTCTAGAGATCAACCATTATCAGCTTACAAAATCAACATTAACCATGATCTCATTTGCTACATTGATGCTCGGATCTTCGTGGAGTATGATAAAAAACAAGAAAATTCAATCTAGCCCTCAACATCCAGTTAAACAACATACCATTAAGATGATTGCATGGGGCATTGGAATTGGACTTGTAACCGGTTTTTTAGGTGCTGGAGGAGGATTTCTGATCATACCAGCCTTAGTTATATTGCTTCATATGCCTATACGTATAGCAATAGGCACATCATTATCAATCATTACGATCAATTCTCTTATTGGTTTTCTTGGCGATATCGATCATATAACGATAGACTGGAATTTTCTGTTCAAGCTGCTTACCATAACAACCTTGGGTGTTGGAATAGGAAATCAACTTCAGAAAAAAATTCAAACAGATCATCTAAAGCCCATATTCGGCTGGTTTATATTTATTGTTGGTATTTATATTTTAATTAAAGAACTCTTTTAGCTACTTTTAATAGCAATGGCAAGTAAATTGCAGGAGTACATTAAACTGTAACCATAATCTAATATGCTGGTAAAAAAATACTCTGGAGAACTAGTTCCATTTAACAGTGACAGCTTACGTCATTCTTTAACGCGATCTGGTGCCAACAATGAACAAGTTGAAAAAGTTTATACACAAATCAAAGAAAAACTATTTGACGGGATAAGCACAAGAGAGCTATATCAGTTAGCTTTTGAAGCACTAAAATCGCAAAGAAATTCTTTTGCAGCTCGATATAGCCTAAAAAAAGCACTTCGAGAATTAGGTCCTGAAGGTTTTTATTTCGAAAAATGGATCGCACGCTTATTTCAAGAATATGGTTTTGAAAGCACCACAGGACAAACAATCCAAGGCCACGCAGTTTCTCACGAGATAGACGTTGTTGCATCGAAAGGAAACGAGATGTTGGCCATAGAGTGCAAATTTCGAAATGATATAGATGCGAAAATTTCAGTGACAACTCCCATGTATTTCTTATCCCGATTTAAAGATATCAGTGATATATCCTATCATTTCTTCGGTCAAAATAAAAAATTCACGCAAGGATGGCTCGTTACCAATGCCTATTTAACTTCAGACTCCAAAGACTTTGGTAAGTACTATAACGTCAATTTCCTTTCATGGGACTACCCAACAGACAATAGCATAAAAAAAAGAGTGGATAAAGCTGTTTTTTATCCTGTAACCTGTCTCACAACCCTTACAGATGTAGAAGAGAAAACTTTATTACAGAACCAGATCATACTCGTGAAAGATATTATCAATAATAAAGAAGCACTCAAGTCGCTAAAATTAGACTCCGAAAAGTTAAGGTTAGTACTTGAAGAGGCTAGAGAATTAATTGACTATAAACTTGAAGAAGAGTAAAATCAAAGCTTTAGTACGCACCTACTTAGCCTTCAAAACCAAAATAAAGTTCTTATTGTCGCCTTATTCTTTAAGAAATAAAGCGACAATAAGATATAAAATAATCTACTTTCAATAATCTACTAACAGAAAAAAATCAACACATTTCTTCCAATTCCATTAAGAAAATTAGATAACAATTATGATAGATCAATCGGATAATAAATATCACCATAAATTTTTAAATCATCCAGCACAACAGGATTTTCAAAAATTCCAAACACAGAAGAACCTGAGCCCGACATCGCGGCATATAATGCGCCAGATGAATACATTGCATCTTTAAGTTCCTTAATTTTAGGAAATTGCTCGAATATAGTTAGTTCAAAATCATTGCCCAGATAATACTTCCATTCCTGGATTGGCAACTGAATAATGGACCTTAAATCAAACTCAGGAGTTTTGGCAGCAACTCCGCTATAAGCCTCAACGGTAGATATGTGAATATTAGGATTCACTATAACAATATAGTATGCGCTCAAATTGACCTCAATAGGAGCAAAATCAGTCCCAATACCAGTTGCATACACCGGTTTATTTTCAATAAAAAATGGACAGTCTGCGCCCAGCTGCTTCGCATAATTTTCCAGTTGTACAACAGATAGTTGCAGCTCAAATTGATCATTTAGCATTTTAAGCACATAAGCTGCATCTGCAGATCCACCACCCATGCCAGCTCCGATTGGTATTCTTTTTAATAAATGAATAGCAACCGAAGGAATATCAAAATCTTGTTGAATTAAATGATATGCACACTCACATAAATTCATACCCTTTCCAGGAATCACAATACCCTCCGACGAAAAAGTTGTACTACCGGAACTTAGTGGAACAATTTCAACAGCGTCATAAAGGTTAACGGGGTAAAAGATCGTCTCTAAATCATGATAACCATCAGGTCGCTTACCTACAATATGAAGACCCAAGTTTATTTTAGCATTTGGAAAAGATAGCATAAAAGATATTTAATAAAGATCAGTGATAAAATTATGGATTCTATGTTAATATTCAAAAGTACCTGCTAACCAGATAGGAACTGTAAATTCTTCAATGAGATGTGCTAATTTATAAGTTTTATAATTATCTACGGTCAACCAAGTTGCTTCTTCAAGCTCTGCCTGTGGTATTATAACTAATTTTTCCTTAAACTCTATTCTAAAAACGTCACCTCTAACGAGCGTATCAGCTTCATTAACTGCTTCGGTTTCATGAAAGCCCATATATTCTAAATCTCGTGATAAAATATCCAGATCTAATTCTTCTTTTAGCTCGCGAATAAGGGCTTGAGAAGATAGCTCACCTTTTTCAATTTTACCACCAGGCATCATAAAATAGGATGAGCCTTTTTTTCTTACAACCAAAAGCCTATTATCAGCATCAACAATCATTGCACCTGCTAAATAAATCTTATTCATAGTTTCTCGTTTTAAGATGCCATAAGTGGCATCATGTTATAAAGTAAAAAGCGACTATTTCCATAATCGCTTTTTATATATTCATTTCTAACACGATTATGTATCTAAACCTTTTAAAAGTGTTAAATATCTTTCAATAGCTTCTCGCTTTTTAGCTGTAAGATGATAGTTCAAGCTTGATGTCAGATAATGATGGTAATCAAAATCTTTATATTCAGGCAATCCTGGAATCACAGCTTCAGGATGTGAAACTCCAAGTTTTAAAGCTTCATTAAATGAAGTGATAAATGCTTCCGGTAACTGCTTTTTACTGACCCAAACTGCGAACGCAAAAGGAAGACCTGTAAATTCTTTCCAGGTAAGTCCAAGATCGTAAACATAAGGGACTTCATTCTTTTTGCCAAATGTTCGGTCTCCTATCAAGACATAAGCATCCGCCTCATCTATATCGGCAACAAGTTTAACTTGACGCTTCCAGTGATGCTTTAACAACACGCGTGCTAAACCATTAGAAGTGCGTGATTGCTGATCCAGATATAATGTCTGGATTTCTTCAATCGGTTTATGGGAAAAAATAAAAACCGAATCAACAGCCCCCTCTGTACCGATACAGTAGTCGGTGATGATATGCGCTTGAGGAAGACTTAATAAAGCCGCTATGGGAATAATCCCCAAATCAGCTTGATCATCAATTACTTTCTGGGCACATACACTCGGATTATCCAAGCTCAATTCGATCTGATCTAAAACTGCAGATTGTCTAATCCCATTTAAAAACGGCAATGTATTCGTATACGAAACTGCCGATACTCTCACTTTATCCATTTGTCAATACCTCTAGATGTTTCGTATTATAATAGTCAATGATTTCAAATTGATCATTATCATACGTTAATTTATATAAGGCAGTGTTTGTATGAGGAAATTCATCCATTTTTGAGGCATCTACACCTGTCAATAGGCAAAGAATAATACGTAAGGCACGACCGTGCATACAGACAAGTACGGTTTCTTCATGCTCTTGTTCAACCATATGTGCTATGGCATCACTTTGACGCAACATCAATGCATTAGGAGATTCCCCCTCATCTACACTGACATCCAATTCACCATTTTTCCATGCTGATACCAGCGCATTGAATCCACTCATGATAGATTCGTCTTGCTCTTTACCTTCGTAGATTCCCCAACTAATTTCATCTAAGCCCTCGAGCTCTTGCCAAGAAATACCATCTTTAATAAAAGATTCTACTGTTTGATGTGTTCTCAACAAGGTTGAGGTATAAATTTTATCAAACGGGATATCTTTATAAGCATCATAAAAAGCTTGAGCCTGTGCCAATCCCGTTTCATTTAGAGGAGAATTCACGCCACGTCCCTGAACAATACCTTTCAAATTCAGATCAGTTTGTCCATGGCGAATAAAATAAAAAGTCTTTTTCAAAATATATCTTAATTATTTACAACAGGAAGTGCATAATAATTCTTCTTCTTGCTATCGTCTTCAAAAACCACATCCTTGTAATCTGTGACAACATGATATAAGGTATCACGCTCTATTGGATGACGTCCTACCTTTCTAATCAACTCAACCAACTGTTGCGTCGACATACCGGGATTCTGTTCCTCCGCTCCTGCCATACTGTAAATCTTCGTCGTATCATCCAGTGTTCCATCGATATCATCAACACCAAATGCTAAGGACATTTGTGCAGTATCCCTTGAAATCATTGCCCAATACGCTTTTATATGATCAAAATTATCTAGATAAATACGTGCTATCGCATAATTTCTTAAATCTTCAATCACAGAAACCTCAGAAATATGTGACATTTGATTTTCTTTATTTCTAAATTTCAATGGAATAAAGGTTTGAAAACCGCCAGTCTTATCTTGCAACTGACGAAGTCTTTCCATATGATCTACACGATGCCAAAATTGCTCGATATGACCATAAAGCATGGTTGCATTGGTATGCATTCCCAACTTATGTGCCTGTTCGTGGATATCCAACCACTGTTCAGCAGTACATTTATCATGGGCGATCTGCTCTCTGATCTCCGGATGGAAAATTTCAGCCCCACCACCTGGCATCGAATCCAAACCACAAGATTGCAAATACTTCATACCTTCATAATGACTCAATTTAGCCTTTTTGAAAATATAATAATATTCCACAGGAGTCAATCCTTTAATATGCAATTCCGGACGATGTGCTTTACATTTTTTAAAGAACTCCGCATAAAAATCAAGATTTTGCTTCGGCACCACACCACCTGTAATATGTACTTCCGTTACAGCTTCATCATCATACTTCTTCACGATATCCATCATGCCTTCCACATCCATTTCCCATCCTTCAGCACGTTCCTTGATCATACGGGAATATGAACAGAATTTACAATCGTAAACACATACATTAGTAGGCTCAATATGAAAATTACGATTAAAAAATGTGATATCCCCGTGTCTTTTCTCACGAATAAAATTCGCCAAAACACCTAAATAACCCAATTCTGCTTTTTCATAAAGGTATACCCCTTCATCAAATGTGATGCGTTCCTCTTGCAACACTTTATTCGCTATATTTCTTAACTCACTATCCAAAAGCGGATTAGAAATTAAGAAATTTAATTTTTCTTTAGCATCCATTAGCATGTCTCCTAGTCTATAACAAATGTACCAAAAACAAGGCTAAATTCGTAGAATTTAGCCTTGTTTTTGGTACTGCAATATATGTTGAACAACAATTAATCTGTGAACTGTTGCATATCTATTAATTTCCGGTATAAACCCTCCTGCTGAATCAATTCACTATGGCTACCTGATTCCACAATTTGACCAGCATCAATTACGACAATTGTGTCGGCGCTCTGAATCGTACTTAGACGGTGTGCAATAACAACTGTAGTACGATTTTCCATCAACTTATATAAGGAATCCTGAACCAATTTCTCAGATTCAGTATCCAAAGCTGATGTTGCTTCATCAAGCAACATAATGGGAGGATTTTTTAAAACAGCACGGGCAATACATATACGTTGGCGCTGTCCTCCAGAAAGTTTAGCCCCTCGATCACCGATATTTGTTTCATAACCCAATTCTGTTTTTAAAATAAATTCATGAGCATTCGCGATTTTTGCAGCAGCTTCAACCTCTTCCTGCGTAGCAGAAGTATTAGAGAAAGTAATATTATTAAAAATCGTGTCATTAAACAAAATGGATTCTTGATTAACTACTCCAATCATCGTGCGCAAAGACTCTTGATCGAGATCTCTTAAGTCTATTCCGTCAAAAAGAATCTGACCGCCGGTAACATCCATAAACCGTGGTATCAGATCTACCAGTGTAGATTTACCACCCCCAGATGGGCCTACTAGCGCAATTGTCTTACCTTTTTCAATAGTCAAATTGATATTCTTCAAGATGCTCTTTTCACCATAAGAAAAATCAACCTGTTGAAATTCAATCGCTTCTTTAAAATCAATAACTTCCTTAGCATTAGGCTTATCAGTAACTTCACTTTTGGTATCAATCAATTCCAGTACACGCTCACCAGCAGCGATACCATTATGAATATTGCTAAATGCATCAGTTAATGCTTTTGCAGGACGCATAACTTGGGAGAATATCGCGATATATGCAATAAATTCCGACGCACCAAATTCATCACTACCTGACAAAACTAAATTTCCACCATATAATAAAATAATCGCCACCATGATTACACCTAACAATTCGGATACTGGCGAACCCATCTGTTGCCGTCTTGCCATAGCACGCATAATACCGGCATAACGATCGTTCTCATCATTGAAGCGTTTTTTAACAAAATTTGTTCCATTAAAAGCCTTAACAATACGGGCTCCTGATAAAGCCTCATCTAAAAAGGAAATCATATTCGCATAGGAGGTTTGTCCTGCGATAGCTTGCGCCTTTAATGTCTTAACAATCTTCGATATAAAAAATGCAGAAACAGGGATGACCAACATGGCAAAAAGAGTCAACTTGGTCGATATAGCAAATAGCATAACTAAATATGCAACAAGTTGAAGCGGCTCTTTAAAGGCTACCTGCAAAGTGCCTGTCACAGAAAACTGTACCACCTGAACATCTGAGGCTATTTTTGAAATAATATCTCCCTTTCTTTGTCCATTAAAATAACCTAAATGCAGATCCATCACATTATTAAAAACCGTTTTCCGTAAATTCAATAAAGTATGAATACGTAAGTTTTCCATGATTCTTTGAGATAAGTAACGGAATAAATTACTAATGAATACAGAAAATACAATAACAATACAAACATATTTTAACGCTCCATAAGGCCCTAATTCTTGATTTGCTAAACTTGCATAGTAATTAAAATAGCCAAGAATGTCAAATCCTTCAGGTTTTACTAATACTGTGTGAGCAGAAACTTGCTCCGTATTAAAAAGTGTTTGCAATAAAGGAGCTAACAAGGCCAAGTTTAATGTACTGAATACAACTGTAATTAATGTACAGATAATATACGGAATAGCATATTTCTCAATGGGTTTGGCAAAAGAAAGTAATCTAAAGTATGTTTTCATTTATGATATTAAGGTAGCAAAAATACTAAAATTACGCGCAATATATAAGGAATACTTTAAAGGAATGAAATCTTGCACTTGGATGATATTAAAAATTTAATTCAATAAACACCAATTTAAACGACATTATACTAGTATTTTAATAGAAAAAGCCTAATTTAGTCCTTGTAAATTGTAAAATACCAGAACATAATGCAAATAGAAGTTGCCAAAAGGTTGCAACAAACCGAAGAATATTATTTCTCAAAAAAATTAAGAGAGATTGATGAGCTCAATAAAGCAGGTGCTCGCGTGATTAATTTAGGCATCGGAAGCCCCGACTTACCTCCTCACCCTGAAGTTATTCAGACCTTGACGACAGAAGCGGCTAAAACCAATGTACATGGCTATCAGAACTATAAAGGTTCACCTGTTTTGAGGCAAGCAATTGCAGATTGGTATCAACGTTATTATCAGGCAACATTCAATCCAAATACAGAAATTTTACCTTTAATAGGCTCTAAGGAAGGTATTGTTCACATTTGCATGACTTACTTACAAGAAGGTGATGAGGTTTTAATACCAAATCCGGGATATCCAGCGTATGCGGCAGCAGTACGGCTAAGTGGAGCCACGGCAATTACCTATGATTTATCTGAAGAAACAGATTGGTTACCTGATCTTAAAAAGCTTTCTGAAAACGATTTATCAAAAGTAAAATTAATGTGGATCAACTACCCGCATATGCCAACTGGTTCGAGTGCAAACGAAGGATTTTATCTTGAATTGATTGCTTTTGCAAAGGCAAACCATATTTTAATCTGCCACGACAATCCTTATAGTTTTATCTTGACAGACAGCCCTAAAAGCATTATGTCTATTGAAGGTGCAAAAGATGTTGCCTTGGAACTTAATTCATTAAGCAAATCCTCCAATATGGCCGGATGGCGAATCGGTATGTTAGTGGGTGCAGAGGCACGGATCAATGAAGTATTACGTTTTAAAAGCAACATGGATTCGGGAATGTTCTTACCAGCTCAATTAGCAGCGGCCAAGGCATTGCAGTTGGATCAAACATGGTATCAAGATTTAAATGCAATTTATCACGAAAGAAGACAGTTGGTTTTCGAAATCATGAACCTGTTGGGCTGTACATATAAAAAGAATCAGGTCGGTTTATTTGTGTGGGCCAAAATTCCAGATATTTACGAATCAGGCTACACGTTAAGTGATGAGGTGTTAGATCTATCACGTGTTTTTATTACTCCCGGAGGTATATTCGGAAGTGCTGGAAACACCTATATTAGAATAAGTTTATGTGCCTCAGTTGAAGTATTAAAAGAAGCAATTGCTAGAATAGAACAAGCAAAACAAACGAATTAAGATTGAAATAACATGATGAATATAGCCATTATTGGCGTCGGTTTAATTGGTGGCTCCGTCGCCATGAAACTAAAAGAAAAAAAATTCTGTGATCAGGTTTTTGGTGTTGACAAAAGTGATGCTAATCTAACGAAAGCATTGCAAATAGGCTTCATTGATCAAAAGGCAACATTAGAGGAAGCTTTAGAAAAATGTAAAGTGATCATTCTCACAGCTCCAGTTGATGCGATAATCACATTAGCGCCCAAATTATTGGACCTCGTAAAAGATCAAGTCATCATTGACATGGGCTCTACCAAACTAAATATTTTACAGTTAATCTCGGAACACCCTAATCGTGGCCGCTATGTTGCCGCCCATCCAATGGCTGGTACCGAATATTCAGGCCCCGAAGCAGCATTACCAAATTTGTTTAAAGATAAAATGATGGTTTACGTTGAGGCATTTAAATCTGATGAAGATGCGTTCGAATTAACAGATTCCATTACCGAACAACTGGAAATGCGGACGTCATTTATGACTGCAGAGGAGCATGATACACACACAGCCTATGTTTCCCATATTTCTCACCTGACTTCTTTTGCTCTAGCGCTAACTGTTTTAGAGAAAGAGAAATCGCAGGGTCGAATATTTGAATTGGCAGGATCTGGTTTTGAATCAACGGTACGCTTAGCAAAAAGCTCACCGGATATGTGGACACCTATTTTCAAACAGAACAGAGTTAATGTACTCGAAGTGTTAGAGGAAAACATCAAGCAGCTGCAGGCTTTAAAAGATGCCATCCAAAATGAAAATTACACTCAATTACACAAATTGATTAAAAAATCAAATAAGATTAAACGTATTATTAAATAAAACCCACTTGCTCCAACTGGCAAAGGCGAATTATTGTTTCATACAAAGTAATGAGAAGAAAGCATAGGAACTCGCAAGGTTCCTATTTTCTTTTTTATAAAAAAAGATCACAGGATCATCGCTCTGCTGTTGTCTGTTTAACACCGTATGTTTCAGTTATATTGCTTTCAATTACTGATATGGATTTCATCCACGACGTATAAACATATCGAAATAAATAAATGCTGCCCCATCAACTACCAATACTTACATAATAGTGAGAGTTTACGATCAATTACGAGTAGAATTAGAAGTATTTTCTAAGAAATAGCATAAAATATTTTGGTTTGTAAAAAGCAAGGCATATATTTGCATCGTAGTTCAAATAGAAATACATCTAATCAACACCTCTTAATCAGGTCTTGATTTATAAAGAAGTGGCGAGAGACTGGCTCAATGACCCACTGGCAACCTTCAAAATACGTTTGAAAAGGTGCCAATTCCTGTCCAAAGTAATATTGCTTTGGAGGATATAAATGAAACGACAAATGATAATAACATTACAACAAAACAAGAAGGTAAATTCTAGCACCAACGTAACAGATACAAATATTCCATCAAAACAGATGCGAATGCTTTTGCACATGTTTACGTTTTCTTGTTAATCAATCTTTTTTAAAATTTATTGATTTCAAGTACATATCCATGTGCACAATCTCACCCCTATTTTTTATTAACGAATCTTCAACTAATTAATTATAACTACAATGTCTACAAATAAAAATTTAAAATTCGAAACACTTCAAGTGCATGCTGGTCAAGTTGCCGATCCAACAACTGGAGCGCGTGCAGTACCTATATACCAAACCAGTTCATACGTATTTGAAAATGCAGAACATGGAGCGAACTTATTTGCATTAAAACAATTTGGAAACATCTATACACGTCTGATGAATCCAACAACAGATGTATTTGAGAAACGTATTGCTGCATTGGAAGGTGGTATCGCCGCTGTAGCAGTCGCTTCTGGACAGGCTGCACAATTCATTGCATTAAATAATATCGTAGAAGCTGGTGAAAATTTTGTTTCCAGCAGTAATGTATACGGTGGTACATATAATCAATTTAAAGTAGCATTTAAAAGAATTGGTATTGAAGTACGTTTTACTAAAGAAACAACCGCCGAGGAGTTTGAATCACTAATCGATGAAAACACAAAAGCTTTATACTTAGAAACAATTGGAAACCCAAGTTACGATATTCCAGATTTTGATAAGATAGCAGCTGTCGCTAGAAAACATGATTTACCACTTATCGTAGACAATACTTTTGGAGCAGGTGGATATCTATTTAAACCTCTTGAACACGGCGCTTCTGTAGTTGTAGAGTCTGCAACAAAATGGATTGGTGGTCACGGTACAAGTATTGGTGGTGTCATCGTAGATGGTGGTACTTACAACTGGGGAAATGGTAAATTCAAACAGTTTTCTGAACCTTCAGAAGGATACCATGGATTAGTTTTTTCAGATGTTTTTGGCGTTAATGGCCCATTTGGAAACATTCAATTTGCAATCCGCGCACGTGTTGAAGGACTACGTGATTTTGGACCAGCTATTTCACCCTTCAATTCATTCCAATTAATCCAGGGCCTAGAAACATTATCACTTCGTGTTCAGCGTCATGTAGACAACACATTAGAAATTGCGAAATGGTTAGAAGCCCATCCGCAAGTGGAAAAAGTGAATTATCCAGGGTTAAAAAGCTCTCCTAGCTATGCAAATGCGCAAAAGTATTTAAAAAATGGATATGGTGCTGTCCTTTCATTTCAAATAAAAGGTGACGTGACAAAAGCCGATTCTTTTATCGATAGCTTAGAGCTAATAAGTCATCTCGCAAATGTGGGTGATACGAAGTCATTGATCATACACCCTGCTGCGACTACACATCAACAACTGAGTGAAGAAGCTCAAAAAGCTGCAGGTGTATTTGTAGGATTATTACGCCTATCTGTCGGTATCGAACATATTGACGATATCAAAGCAGATTTACAACAGGCCTTCGATAAAATTAAATAATTTCAGATAGCACTATTATATAAAAGCGTAAAAAAAACTATGAGTAAGAAATTAACGATTGGAATGTTTGGATTTGGGGTTGTAGGACAAGGATTGTACGACATTATCAAGACTAAAAACTTAAATTTAGAAATTAAAAAATTTGTCATCAAGAACGCTGACAAAAAAAGATCATTACCTGCTGAATTATTCACAACAGATGCTGAGGCTATTCTTGGTGACCCTGAAATCAATACCGTAGTAGAATTGATCGATGATGCTGATGCGGCTTACGCACTGACTGTTCGTGCATTAAAATCTGGAAAAAACGTTGTTTCTGCAAATAAGAAAATGATAGCCACGCATTTAGAAGAATTAGCGGCAATACAACAAGAATACGGAACAAGTCTACTATATGAAGGTGCAGTATGCGGAAGTATTCCAATTATCCGCAATTTAGAAGAGTATTATGACAATGAATTATTACATGCCGTGACCGGTATTTTTAATGGCTCCTCTAATTTTATATTGTCTAAAGTCTTCAATGAAAATCAACCTTATGCAGATGCGTTAAAAGAAGCGCAGGACCTAGGTTTTGCTGAAACTGATCCTACATTAGATGTCGGTGGTTTTGACCCTAAATACAAATTAACGATCGTCGCTGCTCATGCTTATGGTATCAATGTAAATCCTGACGATGTTTTCAATATCGGTATTGATAAATTAGGAGCACAAGATATTCGCTTTGCAAAAGAGAAAAATTTCAAAATCAAATTGATCCCTACTGCCCGAGAAATAGATCAAAATAAAGTGGTTCTTTATGTTATTCCTAAGTTTATCAGTTCGGAAAACATTTTATTCAATGTTGAAAATGAAAATAACGGCGTCCTTGTAAAAGCAGCATTTGCAGATGAACAATTTTTCTACGGTAAAGGTGCTGGAGGTCATCCTACCGGATCTGCAGTATTATCTGATATTACAGCGCTACGTTATGACTACAGATATGAGTACAAGAAGCATTTAAATACAGATGCATTATCATACAGTACCGATCATGAAATCAAGGTGTACTTGAGATATGAAGATGACAGCCTAGTTGAAAAATTAGGTTTCACAAAAATTATTGAAAGATATTATGCTCCTGATTTTAAGTACGTTATTGGAACAATAAATTTGAAGAAAATCACAGATCTTAAATCTGAAATAAACAAAATAGGAAATTTTATAGCTGAAATTGCCTAAATTAATAAAAAGTACCGAATACCAACCAACCCTAACACTTGCTAATCACAAGTGAAAAACGTTGGATCTACTTGTAGGTTCAACGTTTTTTTATTTATCATCAACCCAATTCACTTCTATAAACCCCGTGCTGCAGCTACTACAAATCATGACTTATATTTAACAATTCAGATCTTTAATTAGTGACATTACTTACCACATAATCAGGTTCAAAACCATTTAAACTGCTATTTTTTGTTAAAAAATAGCATATTTAGAACTATAATAAATATGTGGCAGAAAATTTGCTTAATATCGTTAATATCACTATATTGTGATGTTACTAAAAATATTATAAATTATGGCTAAGTGGTTAACAATTCTACTGATAATGGTAGGCAACTTGGTTTTTGCAGATACCAATACAATTAATGCACAAGAACACTCGAATTCTAGTTATATAATTCTTGCGGTTGTTGCTTTATTGGCAATAATCTATATTCTATATAGAAGACAAAAAAGAAAATTTAACGATTAAGGGCATAAAGGGGAAGTGAGACTTCCCTTTATGCCTTAGTGTTTCCATATCTAATATCATCCTCCCGCCAATCATAGCTCATTCTAAAAGACCTTCATCACGAAAACTATAATACCCATTGTCTGTAAAAATAATGTGATCATTAACCCGGATATCCATTATTCTCGAAGCCTCCGAAATCTTTTTTGTCAGAATTTTATCCGCTTTACTTGCTTCACGTGAACCCGATGGATGATTATGAATTAATATCATAGAATGAGCTTTACAATTAAGAGCATTTCGTAGAATAATGCGAACATCAACTGGAGTAAAATCATTGCCTCCACGGCCTATTAATTGTTTATCCAACACTTTACAAGCTGTATTTAAATACAAAACCCAAAATTCTTCGTGAGGAAGATCTTGTAACTGGTACCGAAAATATTCATAGACCCGCAGACTACTATTTAACAAAGGTTTTTCAATATATTCAGATTCCTTGCGTCTACGTCCTAGTTCAAGTGCGGCGACAATCGTAATCGCTTTAGCTTCACCTATACCTTTAAACTCACAAAGCCGCAATACCTCCATTTTGGAAAGACTATCCAGATTGTTTTGAACACTGGATAAAATACGTCTGCACAATTCAACTGCAGTTTCTTGCCTTGAGCCCGAACCAATTAGAATAGCAAGCAACTCTGCATCAGAAAGTGAACGACGACCTTGCTCCAATAATTTCTCTCTAGGACGATCTGCCTCCGCCCAATCCCGAATGACCAGTTTGCTCATATCACAATAATAAGGTGTAAAATAGGTTTATATAATCTACTAATTTAATCATAAATTTAAAAACTTAAAATAATTAGTATCAATTATTTAAATAAATTTTATCATTTCAAAGCAGACATGAGCGTGCTTTCTTTTTTTCAAATCGTTTTGAAATCTTATATTTGTAATTGAACATTTATTTTAATAAAATGAGTAAAGCGATTATTAAAACAGAAAAGGGCGACATGACTGTACAATTTTATACAGCAGATGCTCCAAATACCGTTGCAAATTTCATCAAATTAGCTAAAGAAGGATATTACGATGGATTAAGTTTCCACCGTGTGCTACCTGACTTTGTTATTCAAGGTGGATGTCCAAATTCACGTGAAGGTGCTTCTGGTATGCCTGGAACAGGTGGCCCAGGTTACAAAATCGACTGTGAGTTAACCGGTGAAAACCAATACCATGATAGAGGCGTATTATCAATGGCACATGCAGGCCGTAACACTGGCGGATCTCAATTTTTTATCTGCCACAGCCGTAACAACACTGCTCATTTGGATAGAAATCATACTTGTTTTGGAAAAGTTATTGAAAACGTTGATATTGTAGATGATATCCGTCAAGGTGACCGTATTTTAAGTATTGAAGTTATCGAAGACTAGTTCTCAACAAGAAAAAGTGTATTATGAATTTAAGAGCATTAGTTTCTGTAACAGGAAAACCAGGATTGTTCAAATTAGTTGGACAAAATAAAGGCGGATTTATTTTAGAGACTCTAGACAGCGCTAAAATTAAATCGGTAGTAAGTTTATCTTCTACGAAAATGGCAACATTAGAAGACATTACAATTTATGGCGAAGAAGAGGAAATTCGCTTATTGAATGTTTTTGAAACAATCAAAGAAAAAGGATTAACTGTAGATCCTAAAGCAGATGGTCAAGCATTACGTGATGCTTTCCGCGAAATTGCACCAGGTCACGATGAATCTCGCGTCTATTCGTCAGATATTAAAAAAATCTTTACATGGTACAATATCATTAAAGATTTACCTTTATTTGAAGAAGAAGCACCAGCTCCTTTAGTATAATTTAGGATAAAAAAAGAGAGGGTCTTAACATATGTTAAGACCCTCTCTTTTTTTAACTTTAGTTTCTACTTTCCTGCTTGAACAATTCCTTTACAGATATCCGATATCAAAGCTGGTCCCTCATAAATAAATCCTGTATAAATTTGAACAAGACTAGCCCCAGCATCAAGTTTTTCAATTGCATCTGCCGCAGAATGAATCCCGCCAACACCAATAATAGGAAAAGATCGGTTTGATTTTTCTGAAAGATAGCGAATGACTTCTGTCGAGCGCTTGGTCAAGGGAGCTCCACTCACCCCTCCCATTTCTTTAACCAAATTTTCATCACTTTGAAGGCCCTCTCTAGATATCGTAGTATTTGTTGCAATGACACCAGCAATACCCGTTTCTTGAACAATTTCAACAATATCATCCAATTGACTATTTGTCAAATCTGGAGCAATTTTAAGAAGAATAGGTTTCTTATTTAATTTTCGTTTATTCAATTCCTCGAGCGTATTTAAAATATGTTTCAGAGGCTCCTTTTCCTGCAGATCACGAAGTCCAGGAGTATTTGGAGAACTGACATTGACAACAAAATAATCAACATAATCAAAAAGTGCATTGAAACAATAAATATAATCATCTACCGCCTGTTCATTTGGAGTGATTTTATTTTTACCGATATTTCCACCGATTAAAAGTCCTTTACGATCTTCAGTAGCTAAATGTTTAAGACGATTAGCCGCAACGTCAGCACCTTGGTTATTAAAACCCATACGATTGATTAATGCCTTATCAGGAATTAAACGAAACATCCGTGGTTGATCATTTCCTGGTTGAGGTCGTGGCGTTACAGTACCAATTTCAATAAAACCAAAACCAAAATTGGCCATATCAGTAATGTATTCGGCATTTTTATCAAAGCCTGCAGCCAATCCTACAGGATTTTTAAATTTAAGGCCAAATACTTCGCGAGCCAAATTCGGATTTTCATAGGTATACAGACTGCTTAATAATTTTTTAGCACCCCAGATTTTTGAAAACATTTTTAATCCCCCAGTCACCGTATGATGAGCAGATTCAGGATCCATTGAAAAGAAAATAGGTTTTACCAACTTGTACATATGCACAAAGGTAGGCAAAGAAGAAGAAATTTCATTACTTTTGCAATCGAAATGATATCAATAAATAACTTAACATTCGAAATAGGCTCTCGCGCATTGTATGATGAGGCCAACTGGCATATTAAACCTGGAGATAAGGTAGGTCTAATTGGAGCCAACGGTACCGGTAAATCTACTTTGTTGCGATTGATCGTAGGACAGTATACGCCTACTTCAGGAAGTATATCGATGGCGAAGGACTTAAAAATTGGTTACCTAAATCAAGATTTATTATCTTATCATTCTGATAAAAGTATTTTACATGTAGCAATGGAGGCGTTTGAGCGCCAAAATCAATTACATACTGAAATAGAAAACTTACTCCAAAAATTAGAAACAGACTATTCTGACGATATTCTAAATAAATTAAGTGACAAGCAGATGGAATTCGAAGCTTTAGATGGCTATAGTATCGAATTTAGGGCTCACGAAATTTTAGCGGGTTTAGGTTTTTCAGAAGATGAGCAGAAACGTCCGTTAGCGACCTTCTCCGGTGGATGGCGCATGCGTGTCATGCTGGCAAGAATCTTATTGCAGACTCCAGACATTTTATTGCTGGATGAGCCTACCAACCATATGGATTTACCTTCTATTAAATGGCTGGAAAATTACTTGCAAGGCTTTGAAGGTGCGATCGTCATCGTCTCACACGACAGGTACTTCTTAGACCGAATTATTAAAAAAACGGTAGAATCCCGCAAAGGTAAATTAACGCTGTACGCTGGTAATTACAGTTTTTATTTGGAAGAGAAAGCACTAAGAGGTGAAATTCAAGCTGGTCAATTCAAAAATCAGCAAGCTAAAATCAAACAAGAAGAACGTTTGATCGAACGTTTCCGTGCGAAAGCCTCAAAAGCAAAGATGGCACAATCCCGTATTAAGGCTTTGGATCGAATGGAAAGAGTGGAAGATGTTGATGATGATAACCCAACGGTAAACTTTAGCTTTAAATTTTCAAAACCATCGGGAAGACATGTTGTTACCTTAGAAAATGTATCGAAATCTTATCCAAACCTCGAAATTTTAAGAAATACGGAGGGGATCATTGAAAAAGGTGATAAAATAGCCTTGATCGGTGCCAATGGTAAAGGTAAATCGACCTTGTTACGTATTGTGGCAGGTGCAGATACGGAGTATGAAGGGAAATCTGAACATGGCCACAATGTATTGCAAACGTTCTTTGCACAGCATCAATTGGAAGCCCTGCATCTGGAAAACAGCATAATAGCAGAGATGCAAGCTTTTGCGCCCAAACATACAGAAACGGAGTTACGTTCAATCTTAGGCTGTTTTCTATTTTCCGGTGATGACGCATTCAAAAAGATCAAAGTTCTATCTGGAGGCGAAAAATCACGTGTTGCACTAGCAAAAGCATTAACAGCTGATGCTAACTTCTTGGCACTAGATGAGCCTACCAATCACTTGGATATGCAATCGGTTAATATTTTGATTCAAGCGCTTCAGCAATTTGAAGGTACCCTGATTGTCGTTTCTCACGATCGTTACTTTCTGGATAATGTTGCCAACAAAATATGGTATATTGAAGATAAAGAAATTAAAGAATACCCAGGTACATACCAAGAATTTGAAGAGTGGAATTCAAAACGTGTGATCAAACCTGAAGAAAAAAAGGTCGAGAAAAAAGTTGTAGCAGAAGAACCTAAAAAAGTCAAAGCTGCTCCTTCTGAAGATAAATTCAAACTGATCAGCAAAAAGAATAAAGAACTAGCGGCACTAGAGGTTAAAGTAGCTGAAAAAGAAGTTCTTCTAAAAGCACTGGAGACAGAATTAGCAAAAGAAGAGATCTATTCTAACGCAATCAAATTACAAGAACACACGCGTAATTATAATTCCTCTAAAGCAGAATTAGAACAATTGCAAAAAAATTGGGAAGATTTAGCTGAAGAAATTATGGAATTGGAAGATTAATTACACTCACTTAATTAGAAAGGTATACAATAGGCAGGCTTATTGTATACCTTTTTTTATTATGAAGGAATTGTGAAAATAAACTGGATCGAAAATATCTTATACCCGAAAGTATTTTTAAATAGACGGAAAGCAACAAAGTATTTCCAAGGAAAAACTATTTTAATCACCGGAGCAAGTGAAGGTATTGGAAAAGCCTGTGCAACACTTCTTTCCAAATTCCAGGTACACCTCATTTTAGTGGCTCGATCACAAGAAAAATTAGAAGAAGTAAAAGCAATTGCCATCCAAAACAATTCCACTGCGTCCATCTACGTGACAGATCTATATCAAGAACAACAAATAGATCAACTTATTGAATATATTCATGCAAGACAGATGACGATAGATATCTTTATTTCTAACGCAGGTAAATCGATTCATCGCAGTTTGACAAAATCCTTGCCGCGCTACCATGATTTTACAAGAACAAACATGCTGAATTATTTGGCTCCAGTGAAATTGACATTAGCACTTACTCCTCTTCTATCACAGCAAAAAGGTCAGATTATCAATATTTCTGCGCTCAATGTTCTGCTCCCACCTGCACCACATTGGGCTGCATACCAAGCATCAAAAACAGCATTTGATCAATATTGCCGATCAAACCAATCTGAATGGAAAAAAATGAATGTAAAGCTAAAAACAGTCTACTTACCATTGGTAAAAACAGAAATGATAGCGCCTAACGATCTTTATAAAAACTTTCCTGCCATGCAAAGTAGTGAAGCAGCCTTGCGTATTATAAAGCTCATCTTAGGTACTGGTAGTTATTCTAGGCCATGGTGGTCTCCCTTTCCTATAACAATCGGATTTTTTATTCGAAAAATATGGGATAAATTTTAACCATATTCCTATGAGATTACGACAAAAAATTGATTTCGCTATTCAAGTATTTAAATCCCTCCTATATACGCTTCAATCAGGTATTAATTTATTTACTTTATTGAAATCAATTCGGAAAGCAAAAGATTCCTACTTAAATGATGGTAATCGTACCATAACTTACGCAGCTCTGTATGATGAAACCTGTCTTACGATTGAAAAATTAAAAATAGTACCCAAAAACAAGCTATCTTCCCGAGTCATTCTCATCGCAGACAACAGTTTCAATTTTATTAGCTATCTATTTGCCCTTTCCGCACTTTCAAAAGAGGTAATTATCATGAGTTCCCAATTATCCGATCTCCAATTAGAGAAAATTTTGGAAAATTATCTTCAGGTTCTAATGCTAACAGATAACAAAGACCGATTAGAAAATCTACGTACAAAGTCTTTGATCTATTCTTTTGCGGAAATTAATGCATGCGTCATCAATAAAGTCTCTCATAAAATAAGACGAAACAATGGTAAAATAACAATTTTAAGTACAGGTTCTTCAAATATTCCAAAACCCATTGAACGTAAACTCAATATCTCAAAAATATGGAGTCCATTTACAGAATTAATTTCAAAACTTGGGCTACTTAACTATTCCTCTACTTTCATTACAGTTCCATTTTATCACGGTTATGGTCTTGCAAGTTTGATTTTAGCACTATTTTTAAAGCACAACCTACACTTCACCACAAAATTTAGCGCTAAATGCATTACTCAATTCACGAACAACAGAATAGACTGTTTGGTTCTTTTACCTTCTATGATTCCCAAATTCATTGAAATAGATCAAAATGCACTGGGCCTGTTCCGATGCATTATTTCCGGAGCAGATAAACTAGAAGCAACATGGATATCATTTATTCTAAATCAATATACCGAGACGAACATATATAATCTCTATGGAACCACAGAATTGGGAATCTGCAGCATTGCTACCCACACTGATTTAACAAACAACAACAATACGATTGGCCGATTTCTAAAAGGTATCGAATACCACTTGCAAGCAGATCAGCAGCTCAAAATAAGATGTCCCTGGATACACGATCTGTCTAAAAATCAATATGTAAGTACTGGAGATCGCATACACCAGGATAAAAACGGATTTTTATATTATCTTGGCAGAACAAACTCTTCATTTAATATTGGCGGAGAAATTATTCATTTTAGTGAATTAGAAGAAAAAATAAACAGTTATGAATCTGTTGCCAAAACTAGAATTCTCGTATCTAAAAATGAAATGATGATAAGCGAATTAAATTTAGAACTTACCTTAAAAAAAGATTCGGCATTTAATGAAGCAGAATTTAGAAAATGGCTCAATAGGACATTCCCTAAATACTTGCAACCAAAGTCCCTTCACTACAACGATAATTAATCCGTTCGGCTACAATAAAAAACCCTCAACACAGAACATCTATTACCACCTATATATCAACAAATTAAAGATATATTTCTAAATAAAAAATTAAGATTAATTATAATAAAATTCCTTAATCGGCTCAAAATGGATGAGTCTTTCATTGAATTTATTAATGTTCTCCATCTTACCAGATAAGTCATAGATCACAGCCAATTCACCACCTAGCTTTTCAATAGTTTTCCGATTGAATTTCACCTTAAATTTTAGAGCCTCATTTTCGAAATTCGTAACCTGTTCAAAGTCACAATCCATAAATCGTACATGCACAGTACGAATTAAATAATACCGCGATAGCATCAATTCAATTTCCTGAAATAAGGATAAGATAATAACCATGAAGAAAGTAAAAAACATTGCTAATTTTGTTTCTCCTATTCCCGAGATCATACCTAACCCTGCTGTTGACCATATCACGGCGGAAGTCGTTAAACCTTTTACCGACAGTTTTCCTTTAAAAATAACACCCGCACCGATAAAACCAATACCAGTAACGATATTAGCGGCAATACGATCATCACTCCCATTGCCACCCATCATTTTTGAAACAACAGTAAAAACAGCTGAACCAAAACAGATCAAAACAATCGTTCTAAATCCAGCTGCTTTATTTCTATATTCCCGCTCAAAACCTATTATAGCGCCACAAAATATGGCAACCAGCACATTCCAGATGTATTGATTATCAAAGAAATTCAACAAAGAGTCCATAATTGACGAACGTATTATAAATATGCATAAGTAATACCATCACCACCACGGTCCTGATGTTCGTCTTCAAATCGGGAAATATGGCTGTATTTTCTTAAATAATCACGTATAAACTTGCGTAAAATACCATCCCCTTTACCATGAATAATTTTTAAAGAAGGGTAACCGATCATTACTGCTCTATCCAATACTTTCTCCAGCTCATATAGCGCATCTTCGGTGCGCATACCGCGAAGATCAATCTCAGGATTGAAATCAGCTACAGCATGTGCAGAAAGTGTCTTAGATCCAGCTTTTGCTGCTTTCTTCAAATCTTTACCCGCTAACTTAATAACATTTTTGCGCTTCTGCACAGTTCTCAGTTCACCCATCGCTAGAATAAGATTGTTTTTTGCAACCTCTAATACAACAGCCTCATTTTCCGAATCGATAATCTTTACCCAATCGCCAACAGCAATTTCCTCTGTTAAATCAGCGGTAGCAATAGGTTTCTTCTCGATCTTTTTATCCTTAGGTAGTATGGTCGAGAATGAACGATCCAAATTGGCACGAATTTCCTTAGTCTTTTCTTTATCAGCCTGAGCAGACTTAATCTCTGCTACTGTATTTTCAATTAATTTATTGGAGTTTTTTAAGAGTATCTGGGCTTCTTCCTTTGCTTTTTTTAGAATTGTCTTTTTATTCTCCTCCAAATAAGATTGTAAATCCTCGTATTCAGATTTTATGCGGATCAATTCCTTTTCTCGTCTTGTTATAGCAGCTTTTGTATCAAATATTTCCTTCTTCTCGCGCTCCAGATCTACCAAAAGTGTATCTACTTTTTTCTGATGGTTTCCAACCTTCTGTTTTGCTAAATGAATAATCTCTTTATTCAATCCAATTTTTTGCGCAATTTCAAAGGCGTAAGAACTCCCCGGTTTTCCGATCTGCAAGATATAAAGCGGTTTCATGGCGACATTATCAAATAGCATCGAAGCATTTTCTAAACCAGGTGTTTGATTTGCAAATACTTTCAGGTTCGAATAGTGCGTCGTCACCACACCGCGAATGTTCTTTTTATTTAAAGTTTCCAAAACAGCCTCAGCAATTGGTCCTCCAAATAATGGATCAGTACCCGTACCAAACTCATCAATTAAAATAAGCGTTCGAGCATTCGCAAACTCTGTAAAATACTTCATCTTAGAAAGATGAGCGCTATAAGTACTTAAATCACTCTCTATCGACTGATCATCACCAATATCTGCAAAAATTTGCTTATAAATCCCCATTTTGGAGTGCGCATCAGCGGGTATTAATAATCCGGATTGCAACATGAGCTGCATCAATCCTACTGTTTTCATACAGACAGATTTACCTCCAGCATTAGGTCCTGACACCACTATAACACGCTGTACATCGTCGATCTTGATATTTAGAGGAACGATTGTCCCGCGGTCGTGCCCAGCATTTAGTGTCAGTAAAGGATGCCGCGCATTCACTAAATTTATTTCAGCCTCTTTGGATAATTCAGGCATTTCCGCCTCAATATCTAACGCAAAAAGTGCCTTCGATCGAACAAAATCTACCTTAGTAAGTAAGCCATCATACGAAAGCATCAACGGTATATGCGGTCTCAATTTGGTTGTTAACTCGACTAAAATACGTATAATCTCACGTCGTCTTTCAAACTCCAAATCTCTAACCTTATTGTTCAGGTGAAATACTTCTTCAGGCTCTATGTAAGCAGTTTGTCCCGTAGCAGATTCATCATGAATCAGTCCTTTCACCTTACGTTTATTCTCAGCTAAGATAGGAATACAAAGACGGCCGTCTCGAATAGTCAAATTACCGTCAGCTGTCCATCCGCTGTTCTGCGCGCTTTTAAAAATAATATCAATTCTTTTACGTGCTTCCTGTTCTGCTTTCAAGATGCTTTGAGAGAGATCAAGCAACAGGCGTGAAGCATTGTGCTTCATTTTACCCCGATCATCAATGATCATTTCAATATCACGGATAATCTGCTTTTCAATAGGAAGATGTTCAAACAGTAATTCTAAATTAGGGTACTGCCCTTCCCGATCATTGAAATATCGGATGATAGCATAAACAGTTTTCAACGAAAGAAGCACACGATGAAACTCCTCCTCCATTAAAAAGGCGCCTTCGACTTTAGCTTTTTCAACTAAAGCACGAATAGGATATAAATGATCAACTGGCAAAGCATCATCAGTTGTTAATAAATCTTTAAATTCATTTGTTTGACGTAAAAACTTGTCTATCTGATCAAATCGGGTTTGTGGCTGTATCTTATCAACCAAATTACGCCCCGACTCACTGATACATTTTTGTTTTATCAATTCCTTAATCTCGGCAAAACCGAGCTTATCACTTGCGTTATTAGGATAAATCATGTTTCTATTACTATTTATTTAACCGGTTCTGGAGAAAGAATCTCCGTTTTTTGTTTGACCTTTCGGTCCAGTAAAAGAGGTTGTTTGACCGGATTTCTCACCTCCTTTACATCAGTTTTAAGAGGTATATCTTCAGAAGCCTTGACCGATTCAAGTTTAGGTCCCTGGCCATTTCGTATGGATTTGGCCTCAACTTTCTTAGTAGCAGTCGAATCGCTTTTGGAAGTAGCTGGTACAGACATATTTTTAAGTAAGAATGTACCTAGATTCAAATTACCTTTTAAACCCGATTTATTATAAAATTCTTGCGCTGCCTTTTTGTAATCCCATTTTACACTATCTTGTTTATGATTTAGGATCAGTTTTTTCTGCGACTCATAAAGTTCTTTAAAATCATTTATGCGAGTTAAACTATCTTGAAAATGTGCATTCTGTATAGAATCTTTTCGTCGAATAGAATCCATTCTGACCTGGTCAGTTTTGATATAACCGTCATTCATATTTTTCAGATTCTTACCGACCTCCTCGTATATCTTGTTCATCACTTCGGCATCACTACCATAAAAAGAAAGATTTTTCTTAAAAGAAGTGGAATCTAAATCATACTTTTTGAACGTATTGTCATATAACGGAAATATAACGCGCTTTGCACTATCCGAGTTTAATGTTGACAGATAAGCATCAGTTATATAAATCTCCGTTAGGACCTTCACAAAATCCTTTTTTGGAATAATATCTTTCTCATTTGTACTTTTACAAGAAACAAATAAAAAAATCAGAGCAAGTACATTCAGTATTAATCGTTGCATTTCGTAATTTTGTACAAATTTATAAAAAGGCCTGACATTTGTCACCCTTTGAATTCTTAAATATACAATTATCATGAGTATTGCAAGCAACCTAGAAGCGATTAATTTAGAAGTTAAAGCGCTCGGCGTTCAACTAGTCGCTGTATCAAAAACAAAACCGAATGAAGATATCATGGAAGCCTATGAAGCTGGGCAACGTGTTTTTGGTGAAAACCTTGTTCAAGAACTTGTTGAAAAATATGAATCATTACCAAAGGATATCGAATGGCATCTTATTGGTCACTTGCAAACAAATAAAGTTAAATACGTAGCTCCCTTTGTGACCTTAATCCATGCTGTTGATTCTTTCAAACTTCTGAAAGAAATCGATAAACAAGCTGCTAAAAACAAGCGTGTGATCGACTGCTTACTTCAGGTACACATTGCTGAAGAAGATACTAAATTTGGTTTTGACCATGCAGAATTAATCGAAATGTTACGCGATGAGGAATTTTTAGCTTTAAAACATGTCAACATCCGTGGCTTAATGGGTATTGCAACCAATACAGAGAATGAAAAAGAGATCAAAGAGGAGTTTTATGAGCTAAAATCATTATATGATGGTATCAAGGCAAGTTTCTATCGTAAAAACGAAAGTTTCAATACGCTGTCGATGGGTATGTCTTCTGATTACAAATTAGCAATAGAAAAGGGATCTAATATGATCCGGGTAGGAAGTACTATTTTTGGAAAACGCGTCATCAAACATTTTAAAAACAATGACTAAAGCAATTATTAGAACTGCTGTTGAAGCAGATTGTCCTGCAATGCTGGAATTAATTAAAGAACTTGCCATATTAGAAAAAGCACCCAATGAGGTAACGGTCTCTATGGAAGAGTTTATTGACGCCGGATTTGGACAAAACCCAATATGGGGAGCTTTTATTGCAGAATTTGATGGGAAAATCGTCGGAATTTCACTATATTACATTCGTTATTCCACTTGGAAAGGAAGAAGGCTCTATCTTGAGGATTTAATTGTGACAGAAAGTATGCGTGGCTATGGAATTGGCAAACAACTTTTCGAAGAAACTATCAATTACGGCAAATCTAAAGGATATCAAGGCATGGTTTGGCAGGTTTTGGACTGGAATGAACCTGCTATTCAATTCTACCGAAAGTATAAAGCGGACTTCGATGCCGAATGGATTAATGTATCGGTAACATATTAGAACAGAAAAGGACGGTTAAATTACATGAAACCAAAATACTATTTCAACCCCTCTATCATTTTTGCATTAATTGCCATTACTTCATGTACTGGTAACGATACGGCAAAAGAACAAAAAAAAGCTAGTGGTGATACGCTTCATTATGACATGAAAGAAGTGCATCGGTATAGCAACTTTTTTGTTAAAGAAGGTGAAAAAATAGACACAACATTCTTCAGAGCTAAATATCCACAATTCAAGGATACCGTCATCAACACATTACTCAATCAATCGATTAATTTAGAAGGTGATTCGGAAATCAGTATTTCAGCCAAAAGATTCGTCGATGCATATGATGAATATGTAGAAGAAAATAGTGGCAGTTCTTCTGCAGCTTGGTTTCGGGATTTACAGGCAAAAGTATATCAAAATACCCCTAAGTTTATCAGCATAGAAACCAACCAAACCGAATATACCGGTGGTGCTCATGGTGACCATTTTACTCTTTTTACACATTATGATATCAATTCAGATCAAAAAATAACATTAAACGATATCATAAATGAAGAAAATCAGAAAGAATTGATTAAAATTGCAGAAAAATACTTTCGCAAACTGGAAAATCTATCTGACAAAGAATCTTTAAATGACAAGTTCTTTTTTGAAGCTGGCAATTTTGCCCTTGCAAACAATTTTGCTTTAGACAAAGAAGATCTACTTTTCTATTACAATGTATATGAAATTAAACCCTATTCTGGGGGAAACACAGCACTAAAAGTGCCATATAAGGATATAAAACACTTGATTTCAAACAAGGGTCTAGAATATATCAATAGTATTAATTAGCAATCAACCTCAACGTAATCCTATCCGATGCAAGTTTTTAAATTTGGTGGCGCATCAGTCAAAGATGCTGAAAGTGTAAAAAATTCAGCACATATTATCTCTAAATATAAAGTGGACGCTTTATTGGTCGTCGTATCGGCCATGGGTAAAACCACCAACTTATTAGAAGACGTAACAAAAGCATATCACCAAAATACAGGTGAAGCATTTGAAATACTTGAAAAAGCCAAAGCATTTCATTATAACATATTATCCGGTTTATTCGAAGATTCCAATCATCCCATATTTGATGAAATCGCCAATTGTTTTGTCGAAATCGAATGGATATTAGAAGAAGAACCACAAGATTCTTTTGATTATTTATTTGATCAAATCGTTTCTACGGGTGAAATTGTTTCTTCCAAAATTCTAGCGGCTTATCTCAATCACATTGGTGTAAAATCCCAATGGTTAGATGCCCGCAACTACATCATGACCGATAACACCTATACCGAAGCGCAGGTTAACTGGGAGAAGACAGAAGCTATTATTCAAGCTGAGATCCCAAAAATCCTTGGCGAATATATCGGGGTCACACAAGGATTTATAGGCTCGACATCCGAAAATTTCACGACAACATTAGGTCGTGAAGGATCAGACTATTCGGCAGCAATCTTTGCAGCATGTTTAAATGCTGAACACGTGACAATCTGGAAGGATGTACCAGGTGTACTCAATGCCGATCCAAAATGGTTTGAAAAAACTGAATTGATACCTGAATTATCTTATACAGATGCAATTGAATTGACCTATTATGGAGCAACCGTTATTCATCCGAAAACAATTAAGCCACTTCAGAATAAAAATATCCAATTAAATGTGCGATCGTTTCTAAATCCGGAAGTACCAGGAACTAAGATCAAGAGCACAAATGTATCTTTACCTGTACCATCGTTTATTTTTAAGGTAAATCAAATTTTGGTATCCATTTCACCGCGTGACTTTTCATTTATTGTAGAAGATAATCTGCGCGATATTTTCAATTTATTTCACCAATTCCGCATTAAAATCAATATGATGCACAACAGTGCTATCAATTTTTCAGTTGCTGTAGACGATACCGGTCAAAACATCCTGGAAGTACTGGACGAATTAAAGAAAAAATTCAAAGTCAATATTGAAACTGGTCTAGAGCTTATCACCATCCGTTACTATAACCAAGAAACAATCAATAGAGTTTTAGTGGATAAACAGGTGATCAGCGAACTGAAAGATACCTATACTTGCCAGCTTCTTGTAAAAAAAATATAGATGAATACACTTATCCTTCAAAAGGAGGTTCAAGATTTTATTAATCAAAATGAATCAGAATCTTCCGCTAAATTAGCGCTAAAAAAATCTCCTTTTGAAGGAATTACCTCGTCTGAACTTGCGACACAAATAGATGGCAGACAGCGATGTCGCAAAAAAATTCCGCTTTGGGCAGAAACAGCGAACATATATTACCCCGATAAATTAAACTTAGAACAATGTTCTTCGGAAAAAACAGCGATATTCAAAGCATCACTAATTCTGGAAAACGTCACTTTAATCGATATCACGAGCGGCTTTGGTATTGATGATTTTTACTTTTCAAAAAAAGCTAAAAAAGTAATTTCCTGTGAGATCAATCCGCAACTTGCACTCATATCTCAATACAATGCCAAGCAATTACAAGCTAAAAACATAGAAGTTATCGCTTCAGATGGAGTAGACTATATTGCTAAAAATAAAGATCTTAACATAGGGTATATATACATAGATCCTTCCCGCAGGGTGGCGCAGCAAAAAGTTTTCATGTTGAGTGATTGCGAACCCAACATCGTTTCCTTACAGAAAAACTTTCTACAAAGAGCTGCCCATATCATGATAAAAGTTGCTCCTCTTCTGGACATCACAGCAGCATTGTCTGAGCTAAACCATGTCAAGCAAATCTATGTCATTAGTCTCCAAAATGACTGTAAAGAGCTACTTTTCATTCAAGAAAGAGATTTTTCTGGTCAACCAGAGATTACCGCTGTCCGTATTTTTAGTGACAAAACACAACAATTCACATTCACACAGGTAGAAGAAACTGAAACGGTCACTTCATTTTCAGCACCGCTCCGTTATCTTTATGAACCTGATGTATGTCTTACTAAAGCTGGTGCTTTTAAGAGTATAACCAAAGCATTTGATCTTAAAAAACTGCACCAACATACGCACCTATATAGTTCAGAAATTTACCAAGAAGATTTCTTAGGAAAAATTTATGAAATCATCGAAGTTATTCCGTTTTCCATCTTCAAAAAATCAAAAGAAAAATTAAGAACAAACGCCGTAGCTAGAAATTTCCCTTTAAAAACAGAAGTACTAAAAAAGAAATTTAAAATTATGGACGGCGGTGAATTACATAGTTTCTTTACTACAGATCATACAGGAGAACTGATTGTCATCCACGCGACACGAAAATAGTAAAGCGACAATACCATTACATATTTTCCTAAAATAAAGCATAATTTTATTATATGAGAAATATTGCTTTATCAGCTTTAGATCTTGCGCCAATCAAAAAAGGTTGCACAACGTCAGAAGCATATAACAGAACCATAAAAATAGCGCAACATATTGAGCAGTTAGGATATAAAAGAATCTGGGTAGCAGAACACCACAACATGGAATACATTGCCAGTTCAGCAACCTCGCTCGTTATTCAGCACATTGCAGCAAACACCAAAACTATTCGTGTTGGATCTGGAGGTATTATGCTACCGAACCATTCGCCCCTTGTCATTGCAGAGCAATTCGGTACCTTAGAGACTCTTTATCCAAATCGTATTGATCTTGGATTAGGCAGAGCTCCTGGAACGGACCAAGAAACAGCAATGGCATTACGTCGCAATAATTTTAATACAGCATACCAATTTCCACAGGATGTTGCGGCACTGCAACAATATTTTAGTGACAGTAATGTTGACTCCAAAGTAAGAGCTTTTCCGGCCGAAGGTCTAAACGTTCCTTTATATATTTTAGGATCCAGTACAGACAGTGCCTATTTAGCCGCTAGCCTTGGACTACCCTATGCATTTGCCGCACATTTTGCACCGGCACAACTGGCTCAAGCAAGTGCCATCTACCATCAGAACTTCAAACCGTCAGCTAGTCTTTCAGCACCATATTTTATTGTTTGTGTCAATGTAATTGCCGCGAAAACAGTAGAAGAAGCCGAATTACAGTCAACAAGTGTGAAAAATTTATTTGCGGGGATTCTAACCAATACAAGAGCACCATTATCACCTCCAACATTTGAGGTTATTTACAAAGGGATTCCAAGTATTGAGCAAGCCGCAGACAATATGCTTTCCTGTAGCTTTATAGGAGACAAAGAGACCATCAGAAAGGAATTGGAACCGTTCATCGAAAAACTACAAATCGATGAACTTATGGCCATATCTTATATTTATGATGATCAAAAATGTCTTGACTCATTCCGCATATTGAAAGAAGCATTAACAGATTAAGAAAGTTTATTTACATCGTGCATTAAAATTTCTATATTTAATTATTCAAATTATAATGCACGATGAAATATTTAAGCCTTACAGCACTATTTATAACACTTATTTTTCAGTCCTGTCAAAATCAGAGCCCGGTTAATAAGACAATAATTCCTAATGACACTGCCGCTAATGACATAACAAGCGACACAAATACGGTCAGCAGCCCAAGCATCAAAACCTCTCCCAATAAAGAAGCATCCATATTTATGATAGATACCTATCGGATGGATGAGTATTCAGAAGATCCGAGCAAAATTTTAAATGAAGGATGGCTAGATCTTTATGAAGAAAAAGGAGAATATTACCTTGCAAAGGTCGATTATAAAATAGAAGATGGATTCAGTGAGTGTGCGGGAGTACCCACAAAAGGAGTAATTTCAAAAAGAAATTCCATCCTATTTCTCAATTTCCCTTTTTTAAAAGCAGGAAAAATTGAAAATCTAAAGATCACCAAAGCTGAAATATGGCCTAAAGAAACTGTTCAGTATAATTTTAACAACCAGAAATACTTGTTAAAAGGATATGGTGACATTGTAGGAACCAATATTCAAACAAATGACCAAAACCATGAAGAAGTCTTTCATGATGTTAAAAATTATAAATTAACGTGTTCATTCAACGGAAACTCAGAAATAAACATGTTCAAAGCTGACCAATTTAATGACACTTTTATCAAAACATTATTTGTAGGAGATATTGATCGTGATGGAAAACTTGATTTTATTATTTCAACCCCGACCGATTACGAAGAAAACAGCATTATGCTTATCCTTTCATCTCAAATAAGAGATAACGATATGGAGAAAAGCAGCTATAAGCAAGATGTCCAATTTGATTGTTAACGATGAAAATAAAGGCGATCATTCAGGATTTCAATCCGGTTCAAAAATGTATATTTTCATTTTCCTTTAGCATACTAACAGCTGTTATTTGCTATTATCTAAATATAAACCTCTTAATGAGTGCTATACTTTTTTGGATTACCTTTAGTTTGAGTTACAGCGCGGTATCGTGGTTTATCTTTTACCAGATGCCCGTAAACCGAATTGTTAGAAAAGCGGCATCCGAAGACGGAAGCCGTCTATTTGTATCCATTTTCATTTTAATGGCAAGTTTTGCCTGTTTGTTCGCTGTACTTCTCATTATTATTACAGATAATACGACTGATATGCCCAAGGGCGCAAGCATCAGCATCTGTGTATTAAGTATGATGAGCTCTTGGTTTTTGGTACATACGACCTATGTCTTCCATTACGCACATCTGTACTATGCAGACGGTGCCACTGGTAAAGGATTGGATTTCCCAGGAGATGAAAAACCTGATTATATGGACTTTGCATATTTTTCATTTGTGCTCGGTTGTACATTTCAAGTTTCTGATATTGAAGTTTCGTCACGAAAAATTAGAAGAGTGGTTCTGTTTCATGGATTACTCGCTTTCGCTTTAAATACATTTGTTGTTGCATTAACAATAAATATTATTTCCGGCCTTATACATTAACCAAAAAATTTGTACTGGCTACAGACCCTTTGTAGATCAATACAAAAAAATCAAATAGCATACCGTTCTACAACGCTAAGCTTCGTTGCAAAATTCCCATTTAAAAAGAAAACGCACCCATCGAGCGATGGTGTGCGTTTCTAATTGAAAGGGAATTGAAAGGAATCTTTATAATTTCTCTGCATGTTGTGAAATATCCATACCTAATAACTCCTCCTCCTCAGATGCACGAAGGGGTGAAATCAGATCTGTTATTTTCAACAATAAGAAAGCAACAATTAAAATAAAAGCAGCGGACGCAAACAAACCAATTATATGCGCCTTAAATAGGGTTATTTCACCAAAAAATAAACCGTTATGCTCAACAACACCATTAATTTGTTTATGAGCAAATACACCCGTCAAAATCATCCCTACAATACCTCCAACACCATGACAAGGAAAAACATCTAACGTATCATCGACCTTTGAACGGGTACGCCAATCGACCACAAGGCGACTTACAATTGCCGCTACAGCACCAATTACTAATGAATGCGGAACAGTTACAAATCCGGCGGCCGGCGTAATCGCAACCAGACCCACGACTAGACCAATACAAGTTCCCATTGCAGATGGTTTAGTACCACGGATAGCATCAAAGAAAATCCAGGTAAGTGCAGCTGCTGCTGAAGCCGTCATTGTTGTTGATAGTGCCGTCGAAGCAAGGCTAGAAGCAGAAAAGGCAGAACCTGCATTAAAACCAAACCAGCCAAACCACAGCATACCGGTACCGAGCAATACATAGGTTACACGTGCAGGTGTATGATGACCAGGCTCTCTACCCTGTTTTAAGTAAATCGCTGAAGCCAGTGCTGTTAAGCCCGCTGACATATGTACGACAGTTCCTCCGGCAAAATCCAAAACACCCAGCTTAAACAATAAGCCATCAGGATGCCAGGTAGCATGTGCCAAAGGAGCATATATGAAGACAAAAAATAAACAGATGAACAAAATATAAGATGTAAAACGGATACGCTCTGCAAAAGCCCCCGTAATAAGCGCCGGTGTAATGATCGCAAATTTCAATTGAAACATAGCAAACAGTGCAAATGGAATCGTTGGAGCACCCACCCAAGGCTTACCATCAATTACATGATCAAACATAAAATACGTCATCGGATTACCGATGAAACCTCCGATACTATCTCCAAATACTAAACTGAAACCAAAAACGACCCAAATAACACTAACAACAGCCATACAGATGAAACTTTGAAGCATCGTTGAAATAACATTCTTCTTTCTAACCATTCCACCATAAAAATACGCTAAACCTGGTGTCATAATGAGCACTAATGCCGTTGAAGTCAACATCCATGCTACATCAGCTCCATTATATTCATAATTTCCATCATTTTTAGGTAAAGAAGGAAAAAATAGTGCCATTAAAACTATTATTACCATAAAATAGAAAGGAATCGCTGTTTTTTTAATCATTTTTAATTGTTTTGTTAATCAATATCCAAATTAAGGTAAAAATTACAGTAAAAACAATATTTATTTCAAATATTTTCAAATAAAACATCAAAATTCTACAAAAACACAAACAACAACAGATATATAATGCATTTTACTCAACATAAAACAGAAAAAGGGGGTAGAAACTTAATTCTACCCCCTTTAACAAGACTTATATAACAAAAAACTACATTTGTCTACTTGATATTATCTTAATAATACTTGCTTAAGCACCAATTTGCTTATCCAGTTTCTCACTTAGCACTGATTTTGGCACAGCACCGATTTGTTTATCGACAATCTCACCATTTTTGAAGAATAATAACGCAGGAATATTACGAATTCCAAAACGAACTGAAATTTCCGGGTTTTCATCAACATTTACTTTTCCGATTACCGCTGTATCAGCATAATCCTTAGCCAACTCTTCTACAATTGGACCTACCATGCGACATGGACCACACCACTCTGCCCAAAAGTCAATTAAAACTGGTTTGTCTGATTTCAACACAACTTCTTCAAAGTTGCTATCTGTAATTTCTAAAGCCATATTTTTATTTTTTTAACCGAAGTTATTTGATAATTATTATTTACTCATTTATAAGAACAAATATAATAAAGATGTCCGTAATATAAGTGTAATATTAAATTGAAACCATTTAATTCAATCGATAATTTACACCTTCAAACTGCTCTATAGCCTCTAAGAACTCATTTGTCAAGTTGATACGCTTTAATTTCGCAGGCATCTCAATAGAAATTTCATCCTGCGGATCCCAAATTTTGAAACGCAGTTGACAATTCGGAACCACCCCTTCGATCTCATTTGAATCCAGCACTTGCTTCATCTCCTCCAAAAATAGATCATTTAATGCTGGCAATGCAATATTAATGGTGAAAATTTTAGCCATTTTCTCTCTCAAATCCGACAATAGCTGAATACCCTTGATCTCAAAACCCCAGTTCCCAACTTGTTTAAACCTTTCCTGCACCAAACCTCGGAGCTGCACAAAATAGCCTTCTTCAAGATACCCCTTGAACTTCACATAATCTTCACCAAAAACCATTATTTCATAAGAATCTGAATAATCCTCAATAATGAAAGAACCAAAAGGCTTACCCGATTTTGCAATACGATGGTTGGCAAGAGCAATAATACCACCGATAACAACCTCCTTATTTTTTATCCGATTAAAATCCAACAAAACATCTTCTTCAACTTCAGAAGCCTTAACCTTATTGATTAACTGCAGATCACTCACTTTGTTTTGACAGAAATGCTTAATCTCAAACTTATAGTTATCCAAGGGATGACTAGTCAGATAAATACCGATTACCTCTTTCTCGTACTTTAATTTTTCGATCAAACCCCATTGTGGACAAGAAGCCAATACAGGTTCTGGAAGCTCAGCCGCGCCATCTCCACCAAATAAACTTACCTGAGCCGAATTTTCATTTTCCTTGAATCGCTGTGCAAATTTAATCGCTTTTTCCAAACCCGTGGAATTATCTTCACTGTGAAAATATTGAGCACGGTGCATATTTTGAAAACCGTCAAATCCACCCGCATAAGCTAAACTTTCAAAAGCTTTTTTATTAGCGGCACGCAGATCAATCCGTTTTGCCAAATCAAAAACCGATTTATAGGGCCCCTTCGCACGTGTCTGTACAATCGTATCAACCGCTCCTGCTCCCACACCTTTAACAGCTCCCATTCCAAATCGGATCGCACCACGATCATTCACAGTAAATTTATAATGTGACTCATTCACATCTGGAGCCAATACTTCAAGTCCCATGCGCTTACACTCCTCCATAAAGAAAGTGACCTGCTTGATATCATTCATGTTATTTGAAAGTACAGCTGCCATGTATTCCGCTGGAAAATGCGCTTTCAGATAAGCCGTTTGATAAGCAATCCAAGCATAACAGGTCGAGTGCGATTTATTAAAGGCATAACTTGCAAAAGCCTCCCAATCTGTCCAAATTTTTTCTAATACTTTCGGGTTATGTCCCTTTTCAGCAGCTTGAGCAACAAACTTAGGTTTCATCTTATCCAAAACCGCTTTTTGCTTCTTACCCATAGCTTTACGCAACACATCGGCATCACCTTTGGAGAATCCTGCCAATTTCTGAGAAAGAAGCATTACCTGCTCTTGATATACAGTAATTCCATATGTTTCCTGCAAATATTCCTCACAAGCATCTAGATCATAAATAATAGGCTCTGTCCCGTGCTTACGCTTGATAAAACTGGGGATATACTCCATTGGTCCAGGTCTATAAAGGGCATTCATAGCAATTAAATCCGCAAAAACCGTTGGTTTCAGATCTTTCATATGCTTCTGCATACCAGGAGATTCATATTGGAATACCCCAACAGTTTCTCCTCTTTGGAATAACTCGTAAGTCAATTGATCATCAATAGGAAATTCATCGGGATCTAATTCCAGGCCATTACTCAACTTCACGTTAGCGACCGTATCCTTTATTAAGGTCAATGTTTTTAACCCTAAAAAGTCCATTTTCAACAAACCTGCAGATTCAACAACAGAGTTATCAAACTGTGTCACATAAAGATCTGAATCTTTTGCTAATGATACAGGAACAAAATTAGTGATATCGTCAGGAGTAATAATTACCCCACAAGCATGGATACCTGTATTACGCATTGAACCTTCCAATACGCGGGCCTGCTTAATCGTTTCCGCTTCAAGACCTGCACCTTCCGATATGGCGATCAGACGATTAACAGCTTCCAGTTCATCTGCGCGCAAAGTCTCTTTCAACGCTTTTTCATCCATATTGAAGATCTTTGCCAGCTTCAAATTTGGAATCAGTTTTGCAATTTCATTGGCTTCCTGCAAAGGCAGATCCAGTACACGAGCCGTATCTTTAATAGACGATTTGGCAGCCATGGTACCATATGTAATAATCTGGGCTACTTGCGAAGCTCCATATTTATCAATTACATACTGCATCACGCGACCACGACCCTCATCGTCAAAGTCAATATCAATATCGGGCATCGATACACGATCGGGATTTAAGAAACGCTCAAATAGCAAATCGTATTGTATCGGATCCAAATTTGTAATCCCTAAACAATATGCTACAGCAGATCCAGCGGCAGAACCACGACCTGGACCAACAGAAACGCCCATTTTACGAGCTTCAGCAATAAAATCCTGTACAATCAAAAAATATCCAGGATAACCGGTCTTCTCAATGGTAGTTAACTCAAAGTCCAGGCGCTCCATAATATCGTCTGTTACACCCTGCTTGTAACGACGCTTAGCTCCTTCTATAGTTAGATGTCTTAAATACTTATTTTCCCCCCTCTTACCATGATCTTCCTGATCTTCTGCAACCTGAAATTCCTCAGGGATATCAAAAGCCGGTAAAAGAACGTCACGGTATAAAGTAAAGATTTCAATTTTATCGACGATCTCTTGAATATTGATAATCGCATCTGGTATATCCTTAAATAGCTTCTTCATTTCTGAAGCAGGCTTGAAGTAATATTCCTGATTAGGTAATCCAAACCTAAAACCTCGCCCCCTTCCTTTCGGTGTGCTCAACTTTTCACCATCCTTCACACACAACAAAATATCATGGGCGTGAGCATCAGGCTTATTGATATAATAAGTATTATTCGTCGCAATCAGCTTTACGTCATGTTTACGAGCCAAACTGACTAGCGTCGTATTTACGCGGTCTTCATCCTCCTGACCATGGCGCATCATTTCAATATAAAAATCATCCCCAAACTGATCTTTCCACCAGATCAAAGCTTCTTCAGCCTGATTTTCACCGATATTAAGCACTTTATTGGGCACCTCTCCTTGAAGATTCCCAGACAGGACAATTAAATCCTCTTTATATTGCTCAACAACCTTTCTGTCAATACGAGGCACATAATAAAACCCTTCCGTATAGGCTACTGAGGCCATTTTAGCCAGGTTATGATAACCTTTTTTATTTTTCGCTAAAAAGACAATCTGATAACCATTATCTTTTCTTTTCTTATCAAAATGATCATCACATACGAAAAACTCACAACCCACAATAGGTTTGATTATTTTCTCCGTAGGACTTTCTCCAGCAGCTTCTAATTCTTCATTTTTTGCTTTCGCCGCTTTATTATGATCGCCTACTTTAGAAACAAAATGAAAAGCACCCATCATATTACCATGATCGGTCAATGCAACAGCTGGCATGCGATACTTCGCAGCAGTATCCACCAAATTAGCTATAGAAATTGTTGATTGCAGGACCGAAAACTGAGAATGATTATGTAAATGTGCAAAATCGGCATTTTCAAAATCATTCAGCACATCATGATCAATCACAACTTCCTGACCACCACTTGGCTGACTGCGCTTTCTAATTTCATCTGAAGCAGCCTTCAGATTCACGTGCTTTAAACCAACAGTTGGAATTACTGATGGGTTCTGCTGTTTAAAATCTACAAAATATCCGGTATCAGTCTGTAACTGATCAACAGTAAAAACTTCCCTTCTAACTAATTCAAAAAAACAACGTGTAGTTGCTTCCACATCGGCAGTTGCATTATGTGCTTCAGCAAAGGGAACTCCAAATAGATACGAATGAAGTTCAGTTAAATTTGGTAATTTAAAACGACCGCCACGTCCACCAGGCAATTGCAGTAAAGCAGCTGTAACCTCAGTACAGGTATCCAAGATAGGCATTTCACCCATAGGAGATTGAACATCATAACGATAGAACTCGCTACCCATAATATTCAAATCAAAACCAATATTTTGACCTACAATAAATTTGGCTTTAGCTAATGCTTCATTAAACTTAACCAGAACATCTTGAATGGGAACACCCTGTTCTGTCGCTAACTCGGTCGAAATACCATGAATTTTCTCGGAGTCATAAGGAATATTGTAACCATCCGGCTTGATCAGATAATCCTCATGCTCAAGCAGATTACCCATTTCATCATGTAACTGCCAAGCTATTTGAATACATCTGGGCCAATTATCAGTATCTGTAATCGGCGCATCCCAACGTTTGGGTAATCCTGTTGTTTCCGTATCAAATATAATGTACATACCTTAATTCTTTATTCTTTCCTAAACAGCTAAATATCAACAACTAAAAGACTTTCAAACAGATTAAAACAGACCTGTTTAAAAGTTTACTAATTTACAAATTTATTCCTCACTAAAGCTGAAAAACAAGTCATTTTACTAAAAAAAATAAGCTCATTTTTCATCTTTTCGCACCCCTCTTATCCTGTTCAAACAAAAACTGCGTTGTGCAAAAAAAGCAATGAACTTAAGCCATCTTTTTAAAAGCTTTTACTAATTCACTAACAGCCTGATCTAATTCATTTTCAGACAAGGATGCAAAGCCAAATCGAAATGCATTTTGAGTTTCATCGATACGAACAATTTCAAGCGAACAGTTCAAAAGTAAATCACTCACCAAAAACGGAGACTTTAACCGCACCCAAATGGCCATTCCACCAGCAGGCAAGGAGAAATAAATATAACTACCTAATCGATCCCGTAAAAGCTGATCCAAATAATCCCTCCGTATTTTATAGCAACGTCGTGCTTTTTTTAAGTATCTGTTCAACTCTCCCTCTTTAATTAACTCGGCTAAAGCATGTTGCATATAACCATCTCCTCCCACATCAATTATCTTTCTATAGGCAGTGCACTGCGCAATGAATTCTTCTGGAGCAACCATAAAACCAATACGGATGGAAGGATCTAGTATTTTGGAAAAAGAACCGATATAGATAACATGCCCCTGATGATTATTACTGGCCAATGGTAAATAAGGAGATGAGGTATAATGATAATCATAGTCATAATCATCTTCAATAATCACAAATCCATACTGTTCAGCTAATGCTAATAATTTCATTCTACGCTCTACCGAAAGCGTAACTGTGGTGGGATAATGATGATGTGGTATAACATATATCAAGCTGATCTTTTTCAACTTACACCAAGCTTCCACGGCATCCGTATCAATACCATCCTCATCAACCGATACCGAAATAACCGATGCACCGGTATCTTTAAAAACCTGATTTGCCAATGGATAGTTGGGTTCACCAACAAGCACATGCGAACTATTATCCAGTAAAATTTGTGCCGCCAAATATATACTCATTTGCGCTCCATGAGTAATCAGCACATGTTCCACCCCCATAGTGAGACCTCGAGATTCGATCAGATGATTCGCCAATTGCTCGCGAAGCTTGAGCACACCTTGCCCCGTACCAATATTTGCAATCTTCGAAATTGTTTTTCGGTTTGTAAAAGTCCGATAGGTCTTTAATAAATCATCAATTGGTGACAATCGTATATCAGGATATCCGTCATCAATAAGCACCTTATCAAATCTTTCCGCGATTTCAACCGACACTTCTGGCTGAGATTTTTTATACGAAATGGGAAGATCTTTTCCGTACCCCGTACGCACGAATGGCCTATTCCATTTTTGGGCCTTCAAAATTGGGATAAAGTTTGAAACAGCAACATATTTACGCGGTTCCACAATAATCCAGTCCTGAGACTGGAGCTCTTCGTAAGCAGCGATCACTGTTTTACGGTGAACAGCAAGATTTTTTGCCAATTCACGACTGCTGGGCAGATGTGCCCCAGGTTTTAAAACCCCATCGCTGATCGCATTAATGATTGAAATCGAAATCTGCCTGTATAGGGCAATATTACTCGACTTATCAATGGTTATAATATGTTCAAAAGGAAGCATACTGGACTACTTAATTACTTAAAACTGGAGCACAAAGGTAGTCCTATTTAAGAGTAATTTTGTCATAACAATTAAAAAAAGAAAATATGAAATCAGAAATTAGACAAGCAACATTAGCAAACCTTGACGAAACAGCAGTATTATTTGATTTATACCGTGTTTTTTATCGTCAGCAACCAGATCTTGAAAAAGGAAAAGCTTTTCTTAAAGAAAGATTTGTAAATAGCGAATCGACGATCTTCTTAATCTATGTGGATAATCAAGCAGTAGGATTTGTACAGCTTTATAAACTTTTCCATTATACCAAACTAGCTAAACAATGGTTATTAAGTGACTTGTATGTACACCCGGACTATCGCGGCCAAGGTCTGTCGATCGCGCTTATTGATCGCAGTAAATTATGGTGCGAAGAAACAAATGCTTGTGGACTAATGCTGGAAACAGAAAAAACAAACATAGTCGGCAATAAGTTATATCCAAAATGCGGATTTGAATATGATGGATTACACAATTATTATCATTGGTGGAAATAAGCATACGAGAATGGCGAACGTAAAACGTTCGTCATTCTTCAAAAATTAAACTCAAGCTTTATTCAAAAATTAATAAATTGCCACCATGAATATTTCCGATCTGATTATTACTAAGAACGAGCAGACTGAACTGGCTAATATTTTTCTTAATCAAGAGAACAATGCTTCCATACAGCAGTTAATAAAAGAATATACCTACAGCGAAGAGCTCCTTCAATATGGACTACCTGTAAACAATAAAATCCTCTTGCATGGAAGTTCCGGATGTGGTAAAACAACAACCGCCAAAGCAATCGCGCAAAAACTGGGAAAATCCATTTTAACACTCAACCTGAGTACAATTGTCTGTTCCCGCATTGGCGAAACATCTCAAAACATAAAGCAAATATTTGATAAAGCGGCCCGCGAAAAGGCCGTCCTATTCCTAGATGAGTTTGATCAAATTGCAAAAGCAAGAGGTAATGACGACAAAGATGTTGGGGAGATGAGACGCCTGGTAAATACACTGATTCAACTCATCGATTATTTACCACAGACCGTATTACTGATCGCTGCAACGAACCATGTATCCATTATTGATAAAGCATTGCTGCGTCGATTTCAATTACAGATCAGCTATGATTTACCATCACAGTTAGAATTAGACAAGTATTATGATAAGCTTGTCGAAAAATTCCCTGCAGATATTAAACAGTTTCAAAGAAAATACGAGATATCCTACGCAGAAGCTCGCGATCATGCTTTCACACAAGTTAAGGCAAGTCTGATAGCAAAATTGGAAAAACAATAAAATCACGATGATATGACTAACACAACCTTAGAGAATCTGAAAGTAATTGAAGATAAAATCAAAGCATGTTGCCTGCTAAACAATCGTGACCCCAAAGAAGTCAGACTATTGTTAGCGACTAAAACAGTTCCGGCAAATCGTATAAAAACGGCTTTACTCGCAGGATATACATTAATTGCAGAAAATAAAGTTCAAGAATTAAGGGACAAATATGACGATTTAAAAAATATCCCGCATACCAATCATTTTATAGGTCATTTACAAACCAATAAAATCAAATACATACTCCAGCATGATGTCACTTGTGTGCAATCTATAGATCGGTTCGATCTAGCCCAAAAAATAAATCAAAGATTACAACTTGAAAATCGAACGATAGACATTTTAATCCAGGTGAATACTTCCATGGAAGAAAGTAAATTTGGCATATCACCTGATAAAGCCATTGATTTAATACGACAGATAGCCATATTAGAAAATGTAAAAATTAAAGGGCTCATGACCATTGGTCTATTTAGCGCAGAAGAAGATAAAATTCGTGCCTGTTTCCGATTATTGAAAAACCTCCAGCAAGACATTATCAAAGCTGAAATCCCTGGCGTCGAAATGACAGAATTGTCCATGGGTATGAGTGGCGATTATGAAATTGCTATTGCCGAAGGAGCAACAATTGTACGCATAGGGACAGCAGTATTTGGAAAGCGGATATATCCAGACTCCCACTATTGGGACGAAAGTAAAAACTAATATCACAAAAAAGGCTTTCCAATGAAAGCCCTTTATATCCTGTTATAATTAAGAATTATTTTGCATCCAAAATAATAACCTCAACTCGTCTATTCTTTTGACGACCTTCTGGAGTTTTATTATCTGCTACAGGTTTAGTCTGACCAATACCCTTTGCCGCGATTCTAGACTCTGCAATTCCAGCATCTACCAAAAACTTTTTAACCGAGTTAGCTCTCTTTTCAGCTAACCATTGATTATACTCCACAGTACCTGTCGCATCTGTATGCCCATCAACACGGATCTTACTTTTATTTTCTTTTAAAAGTGTTGCCAATTTACTCAATTCCGCTTTAGCTTTTTCTGTTAAATAAGAAGAGTTTGTCGGAAATAGCAAATCTGATGAAATCGTAAATTTAATTCCTTCATCTGTACGAGTAGCATCTTCAAAATCACGTTTAACGTTTTTCAATCCATCATCAGTACCATCAATACTAACAACAGCACCAGGATTAACAATTACAGCTTGTTGTTTACATGAAAACAAAGAAATTGAACAAAGCAAAGCAACAGCAATACTATTTATTTTTTTAATCATCGAATGTTTAGATTATTTATGAAAGCAAAAACTAACTGTAAAGATATAAAAAAAAGTGAACTCAAGAAAAACAGAAAGGGATACAGATCTTAGACATAACGCTACAAGATCTTGTATCCCTTTAATTCGTGCAGCAGTTTCGCTTATTTCTTATGATAGATCTTTTTAATAGTTGCATTAATCTCCGGTATCTGGTTATACAATTTCCAGATCAATCCAGATTTTGCATTCTCCATTAAAACAGCCACACTCGCCTGATTTTTCGCATTAAAACCATCGGAAACATCATTATTTTTCAAATCAATCCAAGATCTAAAACCATATTGGGTAAACAGCACCTTAGCATATTGATCATAAAATTTGCGCAAAGATTTTTGACCGATCTCCTGTTCGAAAGCAACAGCCGAAATTGCGATTGCTGGATTCACTAAATAATGCCCCACGCTATCGCTCGGATTCTGTACTCCCCAAATATCTGTATAACTAGATCCCAAGTTTAATTCATTATCCCTTCTTTTATAAGCTAAAATATAATTACTTGCTAGCTCACCATAATCGACATAACCATCGTATTTTCCCCTCGGATCTAAGGTTAAAAATGGTTTATAAAACTCAATCAAACTTTTATTTAAATCGCCAATTGCAATTTTTTTACCATACAGCATATGTTTTTCAAAGATCAAACTATCTTCAAAGGATACGGGGGTAGCTGGTTGCACCTGCGGTATCATAAGCCCACCATTCATATGCGAAGCAGCACCTTGATCAACTGTCGATGGAGATAAACTAAGCAAACTATCCGCTAGAGGTAATTTTTTAGCATATCCATTCAGGTAACTCGCTTCCGTCAATGGATAAGTCGGAGAAGACATCGCTAATAAATAAGCACTTAAACCATCATTCAAGCCGTTTAAAACTTTAGACTGATAGGTGCTATCTACAGCTGACCATCGATCCATCAGGGCATCAGGGTTTGACTTTGATGTTAGCTTTTGCCAATTCACCCGTTTCCACAATTTCGTTACATCCTCTCTAAAATTCTGTTCATCAGCAACATCTTTTGAGAAGTATTCCCGAGCAACAAGCAATCCTTCCATAAGTTTTGCCGTCGCTTTAACATCATACATCTGTACGCCATCAGTATAAAATGGTACGCCTTCCCTTCCATCATAAAATGCCGTAAATACACCTTCATGATGCTGAGCCTTGTTTAAAAACTTCATCATCCTACTCAAACGCAACAATAAAGCTTGACGCGAAATAACATTGTTTTCAGCACCAACCAATAATGAAAGAATCGCATAACCCGATTCTTCTATAGAAACGATCGCCTTTTTATTTGATTTATTAGGTAGAAAAAGACCGCTGTTGATGTCATAGTTCTCAATAAAATAATTGACATTCGTCAATTTAATCAAATTAGACAGTTCTAAATCACTTGCAGGTTTGGTTTGAACTTCTTTTACCGAAGAAAATGGAGATTCCAGATAATCATAATCTACCCATGCGATCTTATAGTAATATTTTTTATTATATTCTTCGACAAGATCATAGCATTTTTGCATAAAAACTGGTCGAATGGCAATCGCTTTAAAATCAACATTATCTGTCGATCTGTAAATTTTTATATACCGGATACTCGGTGTTAACGGCAGTTGCCATTGAAGCTCCACCTGCTTATCAATACTGGAGACCTGTGACAGAATAGCTCCTGAAGACAACTTGACACGTGAAGGATTTTTAGGCAAAAACTCCAATTGATCTAAAAACAGCTGATGCGTCATATCATCAGTTCCGTTTTGATGAAAAACCACTTCAGAAACCGCTTCCCCTGCTTTTAAATTTCCAAATTTTGACAAGGGTATCTCTATATTAAGCCAAGTATCATGATCAAAGTCATCTATAAATGGGGAAAGTTCTAAAATATTAGTTTCAGAACCATTTTGAAGCAATTGAATTTTCGGAAGAGTTTTTTCTTTCGTATGCGGTGTTTGCACATAAATTTTAATTGTCAGCACATCACTGGCCTGGACCTGATAATTGATCTTATGGCGATCATTTAGTAAAGCAACCTTCCAATTTCCAGCATTTGATGACAAATAACGGAGTGAAAGTGAATTTCCTGGAGTAAAAAATAAAGAATCTGTAGTCGGTAAATTTTTCTTTACATTCTGTACCCAACTGTCTCCCGAATATTCCACCAAGCTTTTAGCATAGTTACCTGACAAGAGACTGTTCTCAAACACAACTTCAGGATAAGTTTGTGCAGACAAGGTTGTTGCAGTAGAAATAGATAAACCGATTATGAATAGTAATTTTTTTGACATGCGCATAAATTGATAATAAACATCAAACAAAAAGTAAGCCATCTATACTTTAATGAATCACAAATGTAATAAAGGATTTCCAATGTAAATGTCATACGTAATTTTAATTTCGGAAAAAATGCACTAATTTAGCCATCTGATTTTTTCATAACAACTTTATATGAAAACTACATTTGAATTTGAAAAGCCAATTGCAGATTTGCAATTGCAGATAGAAAAAGTGGAACAAGTTGCCGTAAAGACGAAAGTCGATATGAGTGCAACTGTGTTAGAGCTACAAGAAAAACTAGCGAACGCTGAAAAAGAAATATACGGTAATTTGTCTGGTTGGGAAAATGTGCAGATGTCGCGTCATCCGGAGAGACCTCAAACATTTGATTACATTAACATGATCTGTGATGATTTTATCGAATTACACGGAGATCGTACTGTAAGAGATGATAAAGCCATCGTCGGTGGATTTGCATCGATCGGAGGTCAATCAGTTATGGTTATCGGGCATCAAAAAGGAAAAAACACCAAAGAGCGTCAATACCGCAACTTTGGTATGGCTAACCCTGAAGGATACCGTAAAGCTCTTCGCTTAATGAAAATGGCAGAAAAATTCAACAAACCTGTCGTTACATTGATCGATACAATGGGTGCATACCCAGGTTTGGAGGCTGAAGAAAGAGGTCAAGGAGAAGCCATAGCACGCAACTTACTGGAAATGTCGGTACTAAAGGTGCCTATTATCTGCGTAGTAATCGGTGAAGGTGCTTCTGGTGGTGCATTGGGTATCGGTATCGGTGATCGTGTATACATGCTAGAGCATACCTGGTATTCTGTCATCTCTCCTGAATCTTGTTCCTCTATCCTATGGAGAAGCTGGGACCACAAAGAAAAGGCGGCAGAGGCACTAAAATTAACCTCAAAAGACATGCTTGGCAATGGCCTTATCGATGGTATTATCAAAGAGCCACTAGGTGGAGCACATCAAAACCCTGAATTAGCGGCCGAGTTATTAAAAGCAAAATTGGTTGAAGATTTAGCGATTTTGATCGCCAAAGACGAAGATGTTTTGGTGGATGAACGTATAGCGAAATTTAGCAAAATGGGCGTAGTAGTTGAATAGCACTGCCATTCACAACACAATAAAAGGGACACTTTAATAAAAAGTGTCTCTTTTATTGTGTTCCGCCCCTCTCCAGTAAAGAAAATAGAAAAAATAAGATTTTAAAAAAGAATACGTTACAACATATTTCAAAAAAATTAGCAAATATATTTGTTCCCTTTGCTAGATTTTTCTAGCTTTGCATCACTCCAAACAACGAAGGAAACTTCATAAGAGTAAGATTCCGTAGCTCAGCTGGTAGAGCAATACACTTTTAATGTATGGGTCCTGGGTTCGAATCCCAGCGGGATCACAAAAGAAAAGCTAATCTTATGATTAGCTTTTCTTTTGTATAAAACGGTTAAATTCGAATATCACTCCCTGCTTCTATCAATCAATCATTGGAACTTGTAATGCTATAAATGATACGATCATCAGCTATACCATTTACAATAAAAATGAACTTAATGCAGCCATCTGTTGACTGTTGTTATGTAGAAATAAGATATAAATATCAAGAGAAAGAGTGCATAATCATACGAGTAATTCCACTGCTCATTATTAAAACAAACGAAGCGTAAAGAATTCATTAAGTACTAGTGAAAACTTTCCTGACAAATAATTTATTCTAATGAAAAAATCAAATAAGGCCATATCAGCGGCATTACTATCTATGATCAGTGTTCAAGGTGGTGCCTCTATCGCTAAACATCTTTTTCCTGCCATAGGAGCAACAGGAACAAGTATGTTGAGAATTGGCCTGTCTACCGTATTGCTAAATATTATAAATCGTCCTAAATTCTTTCAATTCACGAAACAACAATGGTTATATTGCGCTATTTATGGAATAGGAATTGCCGCAATGAATCTTATTTTTTATTTAGCCATCCAACGCATCCCCTTAGGACTGGCTGTAACGGTAGAATTTATAGGCCCACTTTTTCTAGCTTTATCTTTATCCCGAAAATGGTTAGACGTCCTTTGGGGATTAATCGCTTGTGCCGGTATTTTATTTATCGTGCCATGGCAAAGTAACAACATTGATTTAATCGGACTTCTTCTCGCATTTCTAGCGGGTATATTTTGGGCAGTATACATTGTTATGGGCAGCAAGGTGACCGGCATTATGCCAGGAAAAGACGCTGTAAGCACAGGAATGCTATTTGCAACCCTAATTATTATCCCCTTTGCCCTATGGGATGGTGGTATTTTTAGTCTTACCCCAATGCTGTTTTTAAAAGGACTTGGCGTCGCTGTACTTTCTAGCGCTGTACCTTTTTCACTAGATTTAGTGGCTTTAAAAAGACTTCCAGCAAAAACATTTAGTATTTTAACAAGTTTGCAACCGGCATTTGCCGCCCTATCAGGTATGATATTCTTATCAGAACGTCTTACACCGTTACAATGGATTTCCGTTGCTTGCGTTATAAGTGCAAGTATGGGCGCTACTATTTTCAGCAAAACGAAACAACAGATCGAAGAATAATTAAGAACGGTCTACCCTACATACGAACAATATCACAAAAGCGCTATCTCCTGATAGCGCTTTTTTTATGTCAATCGAATAAGAAATAAGTTATAGAAACAAATCGACCATAAACTAAAAGAAATAAAATCAATGAAAATCCGTTAAAATAAACGGGTATATTATTTTATCTTTATTATTGATATCATATCGTCACTCAAATCTAAATTTAGTACCATGAATAATTTCGATTGGACATCATTTACAAAACGTATCGCGATTAAAGCCTCTCTTTCCGAGATTTATGAAGCCTGGTCTGTTGCGGCGAATTTAGAAAAATGGTTTTTGGAACGTGTCATTTTTCGTGATGCAACAGGAAATCAGCTTGAACAGATCAACCCAGAAGAAAGCGGCATGCAGTACGATTGGTATTGGTACCTGGATCCGACGCCCATGCATGGAGAAATCCTTAAAGCAAATGGTAAAGATTTTCTCCAGTTTACATTTGAAGGTACCAGTTTGGTTGATGTGACATTAAGTACACTTCATGAGTATGTTATCGTAGAATTACGGCATCACCAAATTCCACAGGACGATCACTCAAAGCAATACATCCGTCTGGGATGCTCTAATGGTTGGGCATTCTATTTACATAATTTGAAATCAGTATACGAAGGAGGTCTCGACCTTCGTAATAAAGACCCTAGAATCGGTAATATGATCAATAACTAACAAACACCAGTAAACCGGCTTTCAACGAAAGCCAGTCAACCTTTTATCACGGTACTACGGAGGAACAACGCCGTATATGCTGGTCGTTATTATCAATACCTAGTCCTGCAGCAATTCCATTTCTTTTTTCAGGTTTTCTTTTGCCCGTACTTCAAAACGGTTATAAAAATAATCTGTTTTAAAAATCCTGTCCATGGACAAAAAATGAGTTAATGCTTTCTTGCGACCAGAGTGGTACTGTACATCTGGATAAATCTGATATTCCAAGCGGATATTTGTATAGTATTTTGCATATTTCTCCCATGGTTGTCCCAAAATAGAAAGATCAGCATCAGTAAAATAATTTGTGTCCTGATCGGTAGAAATTAAGTGCGATTTTGTCGCCAGGATCTGTTCGGTGCATGTCAAGATAATTTCTTCGGAAACAGCAATCTCTTTCATCCGTTTTACGGCAAAATGAGCACTTTCATCTTCATTGTTCTGTTTTGACGCATCGTAGATAATATCATGATAATAAAGCGTAAACAATAGAGCTTCCCAATTCTTGATTTTCTCTTTTACAGCCGTGAGTTCAAGCAGCAGATTTTCAAGATGATCTAAAGTATGGTAATGTCTGAGAGGATCACCATAATAGGCTACTACCTCCCTCCATAAGGAAGCGATCAATTGCTCATCTTTCGTATAATTTTTCAATAGCCCCACAAATGTTTCTTTAAGTATCATCGCTTTTAAATTATCATCAAGTTACCGAGCATATCTGATGCCACAGATTAATAAGTTATTATTCAATAAATGAAAATGATGACATTCATCAATTTATGTGACATCTATCACCTCAAACATCTTGGCACGCCGGCAGTATTTAAGTAACTTAGTATGAAATAAAAAAGCATAACAATATGGATAATACAATGAAAGCAGCACGATGGTATGCCGCAAAAGATATCAGGGTAGAATCAACGGAGATCCCAGCTCCAAAAGCGAAACAAGTTAAAATTTCAGTTCAGTTTGCAGGAATCTGCGGCTCCGACTTACATGAATATGTTCATGGTCCACAGCTCATCCCGGTAGCCGCCCCCTATCCGCTCAATGGACACCAGGGCACAACCACATTAGGACATGAATTCTCCGGAATTATTGATGCCGTGGGCGAAGGTGTACATCATTTAAAAGTTGGCGACCGGGTAGTCGTAGAACCAATCTTTAAAAACTTTGATAGCCCCTTTATTGCAAACGGAGAATACAACCTGTCAGAACCATTAGGCTTTGTTGGCCTATCAAGCAATGGCGGATTTGCTTCTTACGTTGTAGTAGAGGATTATATGGTGCACAAAATACCAGACACTATGTCCTTCGAGAAAGGTGCATTGGTAGAACCCGCAGCAGTAGCAGTTTATGCGGTCATGCAAAGTAATCTAAAAATCGGCGGAACTGTTCTAGTTTCCGGAGCCGGTCCAATTGGTTTATTATGTGTTCAGGCGGCCCTGGCAGCCGGAGCTAGTACCGTTATCGTAACCGATATCGCCGACAAACGTCTTGAAAAAGCAAAATCTATAGGCGCTACCCATATTATCAATGCGAAAGAGGACGGTATACCCGAAAAAATTAAGACCATAACAGGTCTCGGAGTAGATGTTTTCCTTGATTGCGCAGGTGTACAAGCCTCCTATACAACGGGTATCACGAGTTTAAAAAATGGAGGAACCGCTGTATTAGTAGCACTATTTGGAAAACCTGTGACAACTGATGCGCTCGATCAAGTACTTCGTGAGATCACCATTAAAGGAATTATTGCCTATCGCAATATTTTCCCGCAAGTCATTGCACTGATCGATAGCGGTAGGATGCCGGTAGAGAAATTGGTTACACGCAAGATTGTTTTAGATGAAATCGTCACGAACGGATTTGAAGCCTTAGTTAACGATCCTACGGAAGTTAAGATATTGATTGATATACAAGCAAGCTAAATTTAAAAACAACTGCACAAAAGTTGGCTTGAAAATAATCATTAGGAATAAACAGCAAAGCCCAATCTTTCGATTGGGCTTTTTAGCTTTCGGACCAAAGAAAACGACTCTAAACCCTCTTCGTTAATTATTAAATATTTCATAACCTCAAAAAACTACCACTCTCGCGATCAGCACCATTAACTGATAAAAATTCACCAATAGCCAACCGCACGTGATCACAATAATTTGAAATTCTTGAAAAAAAATTTGCGTAGTCAAATAACTACACTTATATTTGTAGTCAAATGACTTCATAATTTAAAACTAACCAGTACTATGGAGATTTGGAACATAAAAAACCGATATATAATTAAAGAAATCGTATAGCGATGTACTTATTTAATTCCGGAACAGTAAAAGATCAAACAATGGATCGAAAACTAACATGCGATAAATAAGGTATTAAGTAATACCGCTCAAGTATAAACAGATCAACATACGAATTGTACCGATTAAAAAACACAGTATGAAAAAGAGAGATAAAATCATCTATTGGTTTTCTACCATTTGGCTAAGTTTAGGAATAGTGTCAACTGGAATTGTGCAGATCATCCACATGGATGAAGAAGTTCATAAAATGAAAGATCTAGGCTATCCCTCCTATTTTCTCACCATTATCGGTATTTGGAAGCTGCTAGGAGTAATTGCTATTCTCCTTCCAAAGCTCCCAGTAGTAAAAGAATGGGCATATGCAGGATTTTTCTTTCTAATGTCGGGCGCAATTTTCACCCACCTTGCAGTTGCTGATAAAGCAGTCACCTATTTTGGTCCTGCGCTGTTACTCCTGCTCACGATTATTTCGTGGTATTTCAGACCAGTTGAACGTAAAGTTGAGAACAGATGAAAATAGAACTGAATCCAGGAGTTGACAAATATTTGATGGATGGCTGTATGCGTTGCAAATATGGCGGTACACCATTATGCAAAGTCAATAACTGGAGAGAAGAATTAGAAATGCTCCGCCAAATTGTACTGGAAGCGGGTTTGAAGGAAGAAATAAAATGGGGTGCACCCGTATATACCTCCCAAGGAAAAAATATTGTTTCCGTTGCTGCATTAAAACAATCCGCCAATATCGGTTTTTTTAAAGGAGTATTGTTATCCGACGATCTTAAAATCTTAACCCAACAAGGTAATTTACAATCGGACAGGATCATCAAATTTACCAATATAGCAGAAATCAAAAGATTAGAAAATACCTTAAAATCGTATATATCCGAGGCCATAGCGATAGAAGAAAGTGGTCAAAAGGTAACATTTCAAAAAAATCCAGAACCTGTCCCCGAAGAACTCCTACAGGTATTCGAACAAGACTCTAAGTTAAAAACAGCATTTTACGCATTGACACCGGGGCGGCAAAGAGGATACATCATTTATTTTTCACAACCCAAAGTAGCACAGACAAGAATTGGAAGAATTGAAAAATACCGACAACAAATTATAAACGGTATAGGATTAAACGATAAATACAGTTCCAAATAGCGTTAATAAAACATGATCATAAACACATCAAGCAATGACAGGACAGATCATAATAGACTGAAGTGTTAAAGCGAATAAGAGCATAACAATGAATTTAAGAAGAGACGTTTTTCAAGCCCTTGCCGATCCGACAAGAAGAGCAATATTGCTACTGGTTGCCTCACATGCGATGCCTGCTGGAGCCATTGCTTCCAATTTTGATACATCCAGGCCCACCGTTTCTAAGCACCTGCAGATTTTGACCGAATGTGAACTCCTAAAACCTGAGCAAAATGGCCGGGAAATCTATTACCATCTCAATCCGCAAAAAATGAAAGAAATTGCAGATTTTATCGAACCGTTCCGCCAGATGTGGGATGACAGATTCAATAAATTAGAAGCCGTAATGAAAAACTATATAGCCAAATAATCATGGAACAGAAAACAAAAATCAGTGCCGAACATGACAAACAAGAAATCATCATCACACGCGAATTTGATCTTCCTCTAGAATTGCTTTTTAAGGCATATGAAGATGCCGATCTCTTTGAGCAATGGATGGGTACAAAAGTACTGAAACTGGAAAACAAGAAACATGGTGCCTATGCATTTGAAACATCACACAATGGCACTGTTGTATTTCGGGCAAACGGAACAATCCATGAATTTGTACCAAACGAAAAAATCACAAGAACATTCGAAATGGAAGATAGTCCATTCCCTGTTCAGCTTGAATACCTCACATTTGAACCCTGTACAGATGCAAGCAGTAAACTTACTATCCAGATTATTTTTAAATCTGTTGCTTTTAGAGACCAGCTGCTCAAGATGCCTTTTGCACAAGGCATCAATATGGCGCACAACCGGTTACAGGAGATCTTAAATACACAGAAACAAGATTAAGACAACTCAATCTATTAACAGACCGTTTCTTTGTCTATGAATTACGTCTAGCTGTTCCAGACAATAAATCAGGCCTTATACCTAAAAAACAACCATTATGAACACACAGTTAGAACATTTCTTTGAAAAAACACAACAATGGTCCGAAGAGTTCAATTTACTTCGTGATATCATTACTGAAAACAAATCCTTAGAAGAAGAATACAAATGGATGCATCCATGCTACACGCTCGATGGAAAAAACATCGTTCTTATTCATGGATTTAAAGAATATTGCGCGCTCCTGTTTCATAAGGGAGCTTTACTCAAAGATCCTGAAGGTATATTGATCCAGCAAACAGAAAATGTACAGGCAGGCAGACAGATCAGATTTAAACATATAGCAGAGATTATCACACTAAGATCTGTTATCCAAGCTTACATACGGGAAGCCATTGAGATCGAAAAAGCAGGATTAAAGGTGGAAATGAAAAAAGTGAACGACTACCCTATTCCTGAAGAATTCCAGCAGGCACTGGCACAAGATCAAGAATTAAATACAGCATTCTATTCCCTAACACCTGGACGACAAAAGGGATATCTATTTTATTTTAATCAGGCGAAACAATCCAAAACTCGGCAAAATCGAATTGAAAAGTATTATCAGCAGATCCTGGACGGCAAAGGGATTGATGATTAAAGTCCAGTAAAACCGAGCCCTCTATCACAAAATAAAGAAGCCCGGTTTTACTATCCTTTACCACCACATCAATCTAATTATTGGGGTATTACATTCTCTGCACGAAGACGTTCAAACAAGTGGATAAATGCTTCTTCGGTATTCTGGTAAGCCGTAAATCCCAGTTTTCGGCTATTGGCCATATCCACCATCACTTCGATAGGTCTGCCCAGATCAAGATCTGTATGCCATGGTGAAGCCAATTGAAAAAGTTCATGCTGTTCCAGTCCATACTCCTTTACCATATCAGACCACAATTGACCATCATTTTTAAGTTGTTCGGCAAGAGGCCTCGGCTCTCCATGAAATCCTTCAGCCTCAATGCCGAAATATGACGCGATGCGCTCCCATAACCAACTCCACCGAAAGACATCGCCGTTCACAATATTAAAAGCCATATTCTTAGCTTCCTCAGTCGTCGAAGCCCAGATTAACTGCTTCGCCAGAACACCAGTATCCGTTACATCCGAAATTCCGTTCCATTGCGCTTCCGAACCCGGCCAGATCAATTTCGCCCCTTTTTGTTTACAAATACTGGCATATACGGCAAGCGTTACCCCGAGATTCATCAAATTACCGATCGCATGCCCGATAACCGTATGCGGCCTATGTATACTCCACGTAAATCCATCTCTTGCCGAAGCTTCATATACCGCATCTTCCTGAGCGTAGTAAAAATTAGGATGACTTAGTCTAGGCTGTTCTTCCCGAATAGGTGTATCAGGAAACACACCCGTAGCAACGTATGACTCAAAAGGACCTAAATAATGCTTTAACCCCGTTACCAAAGCCACATGTGCAACAGTTTTCTTTTCAGACAGAACATCGAGAAGATTACGGACAAGAGCTCGATTTACAATAATATTTTCTGCCTCATTGTCTTTCCGCATCCATGTTGTAAAAAACACATGTGTTGGGTAAACATTTTCAAGTGCGATCTTCAGATTTTCAACATCCATAAGATCAGCTTTTACCGGAATTACGCCGTTATCAGTTTGACCGGGATGACGTGCCAGACCATAAGTTTGCCATCCATGGCCAACAAGCTCCTCAGCCAAACGACTTCCCGTGATCCCAGTTGCGCCAACTACTAATGCAATTTTATCCATTGTTATATCTCTTTAAATTTCTACAACAAAGTTCGCCACATTAAAAACTGAAAGAGATGATACAGATCAAGAAATTCCATTGATCCAGATCAATGAAATTAATCTGTAGATGCAATTTTCTTACGGATTCTACTCAAGGTTTCAGGAGCCAATCCCAGATAAGATGCCACCAGATGTTGCGGCACACGTTGCATAATTTCAGGACTAGCCTGTAGCATACGCTGAAATTTTTCTTCAGCAGTATAGCTGTTCGAACTGATCAGGCGTTCATCTTTTGTAACCAAACTATTTTGATAGAGCATTCTAAAATACCGCTCCATCACCGGAACCTCTTCCATCAATTGTTCATAATCTGTCCGCGATAAAAGCAGTAACTCGGTATCTTCAATAGCATCTATATAGAGCATTGCCGGTTGCTGATTAATAAAACTCTTAAAATCAGACACCCACCAGCCTTCCCATCCAAAAAGGCTGATATGCTCATTTCCTTTCTCATCCAAACGGTACGATTTGATAAGACCTTTTTTCACAAATGAAAGATGCGTACAAACAGCTCCTTCTTCCAAGATATATTGCTTCTTTCTGATTTTTTTGAATGTAAAAAAAGAAGCTATCGCCTCTTTGTCACCACGAGAGAGCGTCACTTTTTTTTCAATATGAGAAAATAATACTTCTAACATGAATTTTCATTTATAGCGTCTTCAAACTTAAATAAATTTGTTTTATTTACCCCAGAAAAACCTCCTAAACACCAAACATATTCATGCATGCATCTGTTTTATACCCGATATAAAAACATTAAACCCAAAGACATGATCATTCAATATTTGACAACCGAATTCGAACAAGAGGTCAACAACACCCGTAAATTACTGCAGGCAGTACCTGAAAAAGACATACACTATAAGCCTGCAGCTATTTCCTGGACAATGGGAGAACTGGCACAACATATCGCAACCATTTATTATTGGTACGTAGGCACATTTACAGAAGATGTATATGATATGGCCACCGATCATCTTGAGCGCGGTGCACCTGATGATATCAAAGCCACGCTCGAACTTTTTGAAAAAAATGTAGCACGAGCCAGAACCGCTCTATCAACACTTACAGAAGAAAAACTACGCGATCACTGGACAATGAAAGCAGGTGAACGCATACTCTTAGGCCCAATGGAAAGAGGCATTGTGGCACGAGGATTCCTTTTTAATCATATTTATCATCATCGCGGAGAATTGATTGTCTACCTAAGAGCAACCGGAAATAAAGTGCCTGGACTGTATGGTCCTACTTACGAAGACAGCAAAAAGATGTAAACGCAAGTCATGCCACAGTAGAGCGAAATTTTTCATGCAGATCAGTTACAAAACTAAAATGACAGAACAAATTAATCCCATACCAGACATACCCAATGATAGATCTGCTAGGGATTAATATTAACTGTTCATTTAAGACAAAACGTGCCACGAAAACTAATCCTTTTCGTCGCTTAGTTTAAAACCTTTTACAATTTTCTGACCAGGCATATGAAACTCCAAAACCAGGCTATCTGGCGTATCCTTTAAGACATCCAGGCCGATCACACTTTCATATCCCACCTTAAGATTATCATTTTTCAGGAAATCGGCATCGGTAAACAAAATCACCTTCTCAACAATTCCTTTATTTTTAATAATCTGTAATTGCGGACGGGCCATCACACTTTGAATAAGCTGTACTCTATATTTCCCGGTATCTGGTGTATAGTACGATCGTCTTTCCATGCCCGTACTTGAAAATAGAATACCAAAAAAAGGCAACATCATCGCGGCTATGCTAAACAATAGCCCCAATACTAATACGATACAGTATATTTTCGTATAAATACTTTTCCAGAAAATAATTAGAAATGGAAGCGTCGTGAGTAACCATATCCAAAAGACCAAGCGGTCACTCCAATATCCCGCCAAACTGATCTGCCACGTCAGTATAACCGTAATATCGACCAACATGATCAGTGAGATCAGCATATAAGCGATATAAAACTTTTTTCTACCTGTCACTTTTTGCATAACTCCATTAGAAAACTTAACGATAACTTCATTAACGGCTAAAATAGAATTATTCTCCTGAAATTAAACTATGGGATCATATTAATATGACTTGCCTTCACTAAGGAAGGAAAATACGGCAACACTTCTGCTCCCAGCTCATCAATAACATCGGCAATAGGTCTCTTACTGAATTGAATCCCTAAGGCAGCATGATTGACACCCGCTTCCTGCCATTCATGTAACAGTTCCAATAAACCATTCCTTCCTGTTTTAAGCACAAATCCACCCTGCAATGGCGTTCGCGGAAAATTGGGATCTTCCGTTAGTTCAATCCATTCATTGGTCATATGAGGCTTAAAAATCTGATCGGGAATTAAGTCACGCCAAGCTTTTATCTTTTCTCTCAACGGCCTAACATGTAATTTCGACGTTGTTGCTTCCGGATAAGTAATCCAGCCATCCCCATGTTCAGCAATCCAAGAAAGAGGCTGTTGACTGCCACCGGTTATTAAACTCGGAATATATTCTTGAACGGGTTTAGGGATAAGATCCAATCCGTCAATGTGGGTCAGCTCAGACTTAATTTTTGGATAATGTTCCTTATTTAAGCGTCGAAAATCCTGTAAAACCTGTCTAAAACGTTAACCTCGATGCTCAAAATCTAATCCAAATGCAGGAAATTCAATCGATCTATCCCCCGATCCTACTCCTAGCAATAATCTGTTATTGGATAGCTGATCTAAAGAAGCGGCTGTCTTTGCTAAAGAAATCGGGTGCCAGAAAGGTAAAACAATACTTCCTGTTCCTAATGCAACCCTGCTTGTCTGTCCGGCGATAAAAGATAAATAACTAAAAGCATCATACACTTGACCAGCATCACCAAAACTCGGATCAAACATCGGAATATCACGAACCCATATCGACGCAAAATCTGAGCGATCGATCTGTTTTATATATGCCATATGCTCCTCAACTAGGGGAAGCTTTCCGCTATATACTTCTAAGGGAAGAAATAGGCCAATAGTCAACACATCTGGAGCAAATACACGGTTAAATGCATAGTGGTTTTCAAAGTTTCTTATCATGTTCTAAAATTTTAATATAAAGCATTATACCATTTCGATATATCTAGATTTATAGATATATCGGATTAAAAAAAGGAAGGCTTCTTACCTTCTGAAATGAATTATCAAATAAAATGAGTGGTATGTACAGATCTAAATCAGGTCAATAGTTTATTCAATAAAATATTTCGACATATCTAGATTTATAGATGTACTTGAGTAAAAAAAATGAAGATATTTATATCTCCATCCATCAAATAAATAATGAGTAACTACAGCGTATTCTTGATATAAGAAGCCAATTCCTGAAGTTTTTCCTCATTTCTCTTATAATAAGTCCACTGTCCCTCCCGTACAGATTTCAACAAACCACAATTCACCATCGATGTCAAATAAGATGATATCGTTGATTGGGACAAACCTGCCTTCTTTTGTATGACGCTCATACAAACACCATAATCCGTTACCTCCGGTTCAATATCTTCGGCGATAAAATTAGCATGCGGATTCTTCAACCACTGCAATATCTGTAACCGATGTTCATTTGCTAAAATCTTAAAAATATCAACCATATCTATATATCTAATAATCTCGAAACAAACTTAACAATTAAGCGCTCCATATTTGTTGTCTTTATGTCATCTTGATGCATTTATTAATGAGCTTTTCAACAAAGCAACATTGAGCTTTTGAGCAAAACAGCCTCTTTATAATCCCGTTAACTTTGAATAAACAAATCAGCAGAACATGAAAAAGATAAATCAGATTTATGTAAACGGTGCCTTTATCACACCACATGGGACAGAAACTTTTGATCTCATCAGCCCCACTACTAATGAAAAATTGGGTGAAGTTACCCTTGGGGACGAAATGGATACCCATATTGCGGTCCAGGCCGCAAAAGAAGCATTCAAAACATTCTCTAAAACAAGTAAAGAAGAACGTATTGCTTACCTGGAAAAACTACATCATGCTGTCAGTAAGCGCGAAGAAGAACTGATTGCTATTATGGTCGAAGAATACGGCGGAACTTACCAATTTTGCCAAGCCAGTGTGCAGATTGCGATCGCGTCATTCCCAACAATGATCGAAACACTTCAAAACTATGACTTTGAAAAAACTGTTGGACAATCACAGGTTCGTATGGAGTCATTAGGGGTTGTCGGCATTATCACCCCCTGGAACGCCAGCAATGGTTTTATCTGCAGTAAGCTTGCCACAGCTATTGCTGCCGGATGTACCGTCGTCATCAAGCCCAGCGAAATGAGTGCCCAACAGACACAGCTTATTGCCACATGTTTCCATGAGGCGGGTTTACCCAAAGGCTTATTCAATATCGTAAATGGTCTAGGAAATGTTGTAGGCGCCGCAATAACCAATCACCCCGATATTGCCAAAATATCCTTCACAGGTTCAACTGCGGTTGGCAAAACAATTGCTAAAGGCGCAGTAGATACGATGAAACGTGTCACTTTGGAGCTTGGTGGCAAATCCCCAAATATTATTTTAGAAGATGCCGATTTAGAAACCGTTATCCCCATGGCTATCTATGGCGCTTATATGAATAGTGGCCAAGCCTGTATTGCTCCTACCCGACTGCTAGTCCCTGCGAGCAAACTAGATCAGATCAATGCTTTAGCACAAGCCACCATCGCACATGTAAAAGTCGGTAATCCTGCAGATCCAGATACCCATGTAGGACCTATGGTAAGCCATAAGCAATATGAAAGAGTTCAACAGTTCATTCAGATTGGACTTGATGAAGGAGCAACGTTACTAACAGGAGGTCTGGGTAAGCCAGCAGGTTTGGAAAAAGGTAACTTTGTTCAAGCCACCATCTTTACAAACGTTCGTAATGATATGCGTATCGCACAAGAAGAAATTTTCGGTCCAGTCCTCTCCATCATTCCGTACCAGAATGACGAAGACGCTATTTCCATTGCAAATGACACCACTTACGGTCTAGCAGCATATATAAGCTCACCAGATCTTGCACGAGCCAATCGCATAGCATCACAGATTGATGCAGGAAGAATCTGTATCAATGGCTTTAAACATGATCCACAGGCTCCTTTCGGAGGATTCAAGCAGTCAGGTATCGGCCGAGAGTTCGGAACTTATGGATTAGAGGCATATTTAGAACCCAAAGCAATTTTAAGCTAAATAGCTAAAATTCAACATCCTTATCTTAAATTTGCATCAGAGATGGAAACAAAAAAAGACAACATTCAGGCATCGGGCATTGCTTATTCGTGTTATGCTACAAAAAGCAGAGAAGGAGAACACTTCGTCCAAGAATGCACCTTCACCTATCAGATAGCTGGTTCACTGGTGCTGAATGATGGAAATCAAACCTACATTTCCAATGCGGGAGCATTTCGTCTGGTAAGGAGAAATCAATTGTTAAAATTTATAAAGGAACCGCCTGAAAATGGCGAGTTCCGATCTTTGACTATTTTTCTTGACCAGCAGACATTAAAAGATTTCAGTCTCGAATACGGCATTAATGCCGAACAAAAACAATATGATCAACCTGTCTTGGATATTGAAGATCATGTACTGTTGCATAGCTATTTTCAATCTTTGATGACGTATCACCAGACCCACAGTTTTGACAATCCCAAACTCGTTCAGATTAAAATGAAAGAAGCGATATTACTCCTCCTACAGATCAATCCTGAACTCAAAAATGTATTGTTTGATTTTACCGAACCGCATAAAATAGACTTAGAAAGCTTTATGAACAAAAATTACCACTTTAATGTTCATTTAGAACGATTTGCCTATTTAACAGGTAGAAGTCTGGCAACCTTTAAAAGAGATTTTGAAAAAACATTCAATACCACACCTGGACGCTGGTTGCTGCACAAAAGACTACAAGAAGCATATTACCTCTTAAAAGAAAAAGGTAAGGCAGCCTCAGACATTTATTTGGAATTGGGATTCGAAGACCTTTCCCATTTTTCATTTGCCTTTAAAAAAGCATTTGGCGAGGCTCCTTCAAAAATCATGAATCAATATAGCCCGTCAATACCGCTTCTTTCAACAGCATGTGATTAAGCCTAACCATTCAGCACCCCTACATGAAAATATTTTATAAAACTATGCTCATCACCCTCATACTTATCATCGTATTCGTTGCGATTATCGTCCTGTACATGCAACAGCCCAAATTTGGTAAAGTACCAAGTGGCGCTCGGCTTGAATTAATTAAGAAATCACCCAATTACAAAGACGGTAAATTTGTCAACTTTAGTCATACCCCTCAAATCGTTGAAGATGCAAGCTATGCGAGCGTACTCTATGATTACTTTTTCAAAAAAATAGACCGGAAGAGTCCATTGGAAAATATACCGACCATAAAAACAGATCTGCAGAACTTGTCCCGCAAGGAAGACGTATTGGTCTGGTTAGGTCACTCCTCTTATTTTATGCAAATAGACGGAAAACGCATGTTGGTCGATCCCGTATTCAGCGGAAGTGTCTCTCCTGTTCCCGGAACCAATAAATCATTTAAAGGAACAGACATTTATACAGTAGAAGACCTACCGGAGATTGACTATTTATTTATTACCCACGATCATTATGATCACCTGGATTATGAAACCATTATCAAATTAAAAACAAAAACCAAGAAAGTAATCTGCGGACTTGGTGTGGGTTCACACCTGGAATACTGGGGTTACAATCCTCAAGATATAATTGAAAAAGATTGGCATGACAGCATTTCACTCGACAGTGGATTTACCGTATACACAACTCCTGCAAGACATTTTTCAGGTCGGTCTCTTCAAAGCAGCAAGACACTGTGGATGTCCTATGTAGTACAGACGCCAACGATGAAAATCTTTATCGGCGGAGACAGTGGCTACGACACTCATTACGCGGCTATTGGTGAAAAATTTGGTCCTATTGATCTAGCGATTCTAGATAATGGGCAATTTGACAGCACTTGGCGTTATATCCACCATCTCCCTGAAGAAGTATTAAAAGCAGCAAAGGATCTGAAAACGAAGCGTCTATTCCCGGTGCATAACTCCAAGTTTGATATCGCCAATCACTCTTGGGATACGCCATTAATTCAGATTACCGAATTAAATAAAGAAGCGCATATTCCATTGATAACACCTATGATCGGGGAAGAGGTATTGCTAAAAGACGATCAACAGCAATTTAAACAATGGTGGGTAGGCAGAAAATAACGCACTAAAAATAATAAGTAGCATCGGACTGTAAAGAAAATAAATGATTTATAGTCCGATACAACAATCATAATTTCAAATAAATGTTATCGAAATTCATGTTTCTTTACATATGAAAAACATTAAACCGATGGCCATCGGGGTCCGCAAATACAAAACCATAATATCCCTTTCCAAAAGCTGCAGGCTTAGAAATCAATGTTCCTCCAGCATCTTCCACCTCAGTAGCCCAACGATCCGCCTCTTCTGTACTTGATGCGGCAAGCGTAAAAATGATTTCATTAGATTTGGATGTATCTGCCATAGCCCCTAACATCGCCTCGCGAAGGATATGCTTTAAGAAAAAATGGATTACAAAATGATCTTCACCAAACAGAAAACTTGTCAGATCTGCTGATCGCCCATTCGGTTGAAAACCCAACGCAGTATAAAATTTTGTTGTCCGGTCTAAATCGGTCACTGCCAAATTAGACCATATCTTTTTTGGATTCATACGCTACTATCTTTTATATCTATTATAAAATTAAGCAAATCAAATTCTATTCTACTTCTCATAGGACAAGTAAATCACATCACCTCCTTAAACCTTTCATATCCGCACAAAAGGATGACACTTAATTTGTTTGAATTTTATACATTTACACCATGAAACAAGCAGAAAGTGTCAATGATTTTTACAGCCGCTTACCAAGTCATGCACCCACTCATGTGCCATTGGACAATGCAGGCATCGGTCATATCAATGTTTTCAGTCGAGAGACCTGCGCAGTTGTAAGTCCCTATAGCAGACGTGATTTTTATAAAGTTTCCCTGATCATTGGCAAAGGAAAGATTTATTATGCCGATAAATGGATCCAGATTGATCGTCCAGCACTGCTTTTTTCGAATCCCATTGTCCCCTATTCTTGGGAAGCTCAATCCGAACAACAGTCCGGTTGGTACTGCCTCTTCACAGAAGATTTCATTCAACATAGTGAACGCACAAGTCAGTTACACGACACGCCCTTATTTCAGATCGGATCTAATCCCATTTTCTTCCCAAACGAAGCCCAATTAGCGGAGCTGTCCTTTATTTTCCAGAAAATGCAGGCCGAGATGTCTTCCACCTACGCTCATAAATACGATGTATTGCGCAGTTACCTGCACTTGATCATTCATGAGGCAATGAAAAACAATCCCACGACCAACTTTCATAAGTATGTGAATGCTACTTCTAGAATATCCGCCTTATTTCTCGAACTACTGGAAAGACAATTTCCCATAGATTCTCCAGCACTCGTACTCAAATTGAAGAACCCTGCAGATTATGCCACTGCACTATCCCTCCACATCAATCATCTTAACCGGTCGGTCAAAGAAATAACGGGTAAAACCACTACAGCACATATCGCCGCACGCATCATCAAAGAAGCAAAAGCTTTACTGCAGCATACCGATTGGAATATTTCCGATATCGCCTACAGTTTAGGTTTCGAATACCCCTCTTACTTTACACTATACTTTAAAAAACACACCGGCATGGCACCCACACAGCTTCGGTAGATTGTTTGATTATTATAACAATCTGTTTGATCGTTATAAGTCAGTTTTTGAGACCGTGCGCTACATTTGTATAAACAAAATGAGAACATCATGAAATACAGAAAACTCGGAACAACAGACGAACAGCTATCCGCATTAGGATTGGGCTGCATGGGTATGAGCTTTGCTTATGGACCTACGGACGATAAAGAGAGCTTAGCCACATTAGAAAAATCCCTTGACCTGGGCATCAATTTCTGGGATACCGCCGACATGTACGCTAATGGAGCAAATGAAGAACTGATCGCTAAAATTTTAGTCCCCAATCGGGAAAAGATCTTTATTGCTACTAAATTTGGATTTCGCTTTAAAGATGGGATTGCAGGACCAAGCAATGCCGCCGGAACTTATTTTGACGCTTCGCCCGCATGGATGAAAATTGCCGTTGAACAAAGTCTCAAGCGACTTAAAATTGATACCATTGATCTGTATTATGCACATCGTGTCGATGCCAATATCCCTATTGAAGAAACTGTCGGTGCAATGGCCGATCTCGTTAAAGAAGGAAAAATACGATACCTTGGACTGAGTGAAGCTTCGCCGGCATCATTAAGAAAAGCACATGCAGTACATCCCATTTCTGCACTCCAAAGCGAATACTCCCTGCTAACCAGAGATGTAGAAAATGAAATTTTGCAGACAACACGTGAACTTGGGATTTCACTTGTGCCCTATTCACCTCTAGCTCGTGGTTTAGTAACCAATACGCTCCAGATGGATACCCTTGCAGCCGATGATTTTCGAAAATCTTTACCACGCTATCAAGAGGAAAACATCGTCAATAACAATAAACTGGTGGCCGGATTTGCGGCATTAGCCAATCATATAAATTGTACACCCGCACAACTTGCTTTAGCTTGGGTCTTAGCACAGGGAGAAGACATTATCCCGATTCCCGGAACTAAAAAAAGAAAGTACCTGGAAGAAAATGTAGGTGCTATTGATGTGCAGCTAACACCTGAACATTTAACAGAAATTAATTCCCTGATCCAACGATACCCCATCTTGGGAGAACGTTATAACGAAGGGTCTATGAAACTCGTGAATCAATAATGGAGAAAAAATCGAAGCAGGACAAATGTAAAGTCCTGGTAACGAGCATCTATTTTAAATAAAGAATTCATCTATAGAAAAACAGAAAAAGCAACACCATGGTGTTGCTTTTTTCTGTTTTCAGATCAACGATACCAATCCAATATTAATCACTTTTTGTCTCAATAACCAGAGGAACAATAATAAAGGCAATAAGTCCGGCAGCTATTACACTGACGATTACATTGCCATATTGCTGAAACTGAAGTCCTGATAAAAATCTTAAAGCAACAATAAACAACATCAGCCCGAACACCAGTAACCAGTACATTAAACGAGCAGAAGGTAAATTTTCCTTCTGAACAGGTAGTTTATAAATAGCAAAAGCAATAACGATCGCACCAATAAAACTAGAAACATGTTGCAATATCTTTACAATAGGCACTTGTATACCCAGAAGACTAATCGAAGTTGCCAGCTCAGGAAATCGCCGAACAAAATAACCATCATCGTGTGTAAAACTGTCCCATAACACATGTGATAGCGCACCTATGAGCACTGAAATAATAACGATTAACCAATTCTTTCTAAAATAACGATTCCAGTCAAACTGTTTAAATACAAAACACCTTGATTTGAGGATAGTAGGCATATTATCAACTAAGCTATTACGAACTATATTGTGAAAAATAAAAGCAAGGACTAGTCCTAATGGTAGATCAAACCAAAATAGACCTGCGATTGTATGGCTATAATCGCTCCTAATCTTCATTCTCAAAAAGTATTCAAAATCAGGCGTCAAACTGCCGATAACAAGTCCCGTCAGAGAAAACCAATGTCTCGGTAAATATGTCAAAGGCAATACCAATGCAGGATGAGAAAATGTAAAAGGCATCTATTCTTTAGTTTTTTGTCAAATTACAAAATATGCCCCAAATCAAAAAAGTTATATTCATGCTCTTAATGAAGGACTAAAAAATATCGGCAATGACAACCGTTTGCATGACCGTTTTACTTAAAAAAACAGAAATAAAAACAAGCCTGTCGATCAGCTGCATTTCTTTGAGAACACGTATTAATCTGATTACAATGGCCGTAAATGCATTTTTAAACCAATATCCGCTTTGAAATCCTGATCTATTAAACTATGTTTGCACATAATATATCGGACATAAAGCCCCAATATAAAACCTTAAATCTTTTAAAAACCGAACTTACTAATTTATTAAAATGACAAATTGGTTCAGAAAAAACATGTCGGTCGTTATGATCGCTTTCATCAGCTTTCAGGCACAGGCAAATTCTACGCCCAAAGTCTACGACTTAACAAAGTATGGCATCAACCCCAATACGGGGAAAAACAGCAGTGCAACCCTCAATCAAGCGATTCAGAAAATAGTTACTGAGGCTGGAAAAGGTAATCCTATAGTAATCAAATTCAAAAAAGGACGTTACGATTTCCATGAAGAAGGAGCTCAAAAAAGAACCTATTACATCTCCAATCATGATCAGGACAATCCTAAGACCGTTGGTATTACCTTAGAAAACCTTAGCAACATCACCATAGACGGACAAGGGTCAGACCTGATCTTTCATGGACGTATGTTACCCCTTGCATTGGTTGAAAATCAAAACCTCAGCCTTAAAAATCTGCATATCGACTTCGAGCACCCCCAGATCTGTCAGGTTAAAATCTTAGAAAACGATACCCAAGCAGGTACAATCACGTACCAGACTGCTCCCTGGGTCACTTATACCATTAAAGACAGCACCTTCTACAATACCGGTGAAGGTTGGGAAATGAAACCCACCTCCGGTATCGCTTTTGAAGAAAAAACAAAGCATATCGTGTACAATACCAGTGATATCGCAGTGGGCACAGCACATGTAGCAGAAATATCAAAAGGAATCATCAAAGCCTTCAAGTGGAAGAATTCAAAATTAATACCTGGAACAGTCGTTGCCATGAGAAGCTGGCATAGACCTAATCCCGGTATTTTCGTGCACAAAGGTAAAGACACCAGATTAGAAAATATATCGGTTCACTATTCCGAAGGAATGGGTCTGTTGGCACAGCTGACTGAAAACATTTATTTAGAAAAATTCAATGTCTCATTAAGAGGGAAAAACGATCCCCGTTATTTTACAGCACAGGCAGATGCAACCCATTTCTCAGGCTGTAAAGGTGTGATCATATCCAATAATGGACTATATGAAAACATGATGGACGATGCGATCAATATTCATGGTACCTATCTCAAAATCACACAAAAACTGGACAATAAAACCGTACTTGCAAAATACATGCACGAACAGTCCTATGGTTTTGACTGGGGCTATGCGACCGATTCAGTACAGTTTATCCAATCCAAAACAATGGAGCTCTGGGACAATAAAAACAGTATTCAATCCATCGAAGTAATCCGTAAAAAAGATAGCGATCCGATCCAGGATTTCAAAATTGTATTCACAAAACCCTTAGATGAATACATCGATCCAACAAAATTGGACATCGGTATTGAAAACCTGACGTGGACACCAAAAGTAGAGTTTAAAGGCAATACTGTACGAAACAACAGAGCACGGGGTGCACTGTTCAGTACTCCGCAAAAGACCGTAGTGGAAAATAATCTATTTGATCATACCTCAGGAACAGCCATTCTTTTATGTGGCGATAGCAACGGCTGGTACGAAACAGGTACATGCCGTGATATCACGATCAAAAACAATAAGTTTATCAATGCTTTGACCAACATGTTCCAGTTTACCAATGCGGTGATCTCCATCTATCCTGAGATTCCTGACTTGAAAAACCAGCAAAAATACTTCCATAGTGGTATTAAGATCGAAAACAACTATTTTGAAACTTTTGATAAGCCCATTCTATATGCGAAATCTGTAGATGGCATTACATTCACTAACAATACGATTAAGACAAATAAGGAGTATCCGGCATTTCACTGGAACAAAAAGGAAATTTTGTTTGAGCGCGTTATCAATGCCAATATCAAAAATAATACGATTGATGGTAAACCATTCGTTTATCCTGCTAATTAATCACAGCTTATAAAAAGTAAAAAGGCCAATCTCACTACAGTAGATTGGCCTTTTTATTTCTTACTCTATCCCGAACGGATTCGGTCACAGTGATCATTATGATAACTGTGACCGAATCCGTTGATCGAGCATCAAAAATAATTCATTTTCTGTCTAAGTACATGGCATTGGTCAAAAGTTACTCCTGTTGAATCCACTCAAATTTACCGTTATTCATGTAAATGATCCCACCACCACAAGCTTCTGCCTGGTGGATAAAAACACCATCATGCGGTAATTTAATTTTATCCTTTTCATCGACCTCATCTTCTGTCATAATTTCACCTTCATCACTCACATTATTATAATAGACCTCTCCTCTCGGCGCTTTTTCAAAAATACCGACCCAGTCAATATCATCAAATCCCTGACCTAAAATATCCTGTCCCATTCCTAGATAAGTTGTTTTTTTGTTGCCAAAAGACACTTGAAGACCATATTTATGATTTATCGTATTTTGAACGATATGCACCGTATCCAAACGGCTGTCGCCATCCATATCACAGACAACAATATTGGGATCATGTTTTTTAGAAATCACGATGGTATCAGGCAATACCGTTCTTTTATCTGCCTGCATAACCAGGGAATCACGTATAACGAAAGTGCTGTCCTGATCCTCAGTCCTATTGTGTTCCGTATCTGCAGCTTTATTCTGGCAACTCCACACCGTCAATATTATACCAGATAACAAAACAAACAGTCCCAACCAGTTTATATTTCTCACCATAGCTCCATGATTTTAATTTCTAATAACGATTATGAAATAGAAAATTATCGGATTACTTAGCTGCCGCAAGCAATATAATACGTCGGCACACCATCCACTTCAGTAGGTTCTTCGGCAATACCCTCGAAAAATACATGGTCGCCAAGTTCCTTATTTGCCTGTTGATTATGTGCCTTCACCAAAAATTCTAAAGCACTGAAATTCTGACCATTATCCGCTTTAAACTGAGCTACAATCTCGACCTGATATCCTTCATCATCGGCCTCCCCATCAAAAATATCCTCATCCTCCGAAATCAGACGTTCATTCTCCAGCAAGTCCGATGGTTTCATGATCCAGGCTTCATATTGAATCTGCACCGCTGAGGCGTCAAGCACGATCTCATTCGGATTCCATCGCTCGGCCGACCCGAAAATATCTTTTTGGTATTGCATTACTTCCTCATCAAATAGTGCTGCATCTGTGTACGATTCCGATGAAAAAGACCAGGCAATCTGATTTAAAGTCGATTTACGTTCCGTATTTCCTTCATTATTATCCATTAAATCCGCGTAAACTGTAAATGTCTTTTCAATAATCTGATCTTTATTATCCCAGTACTGTAGATCCAGGACCTCAGAAATTTCATGCTGTTCAGCATCCGTTAGATAATTCGGAATATCCCACAACTTCTCTATTTCTTGATTATCCTCCAGATGTTCAATAATTTCATATTGCTTTTGTATAATAGCTAATGACTCCGTTGCTTTTAAGCGCATCAACGCCCTTACCGCATGGCCATAACATGCCGTTCCCCAATTACAGAAAAACTGCAGAAAACCGCCATTATACATATCCATTTCAAGTTTCCAAAGCGCTGCCAATTCCTGTTCGTGCTCCGACAGGGCGTTCCAATCGTTCTCATTATTGCTGAGCTTATCAACAAATTGTGAGGTAAAATCAAACCATTTTTTATCCAGATCAACACCATCATTTGTTGGAGGTTGCTCCATTTTATTTTTCAGCTCCTGAACACACCATTCCTCAAAATTCTTAGCCGTGCTATCCCCTAACGCGGCACTTTTTTGAAAATAAGGCAATGCCTTTTCATATTCCTTACCATAGTAATAAGCATAGCCCACCCTAAAATTCCACAAGGGATCATCCGCTCCTGCTGTACTTTCCGACAGTAAAATGTCAAGCGCTTTTCCGTAATCCGAAATATTATTATAGGCCCGTCCCAGCATGTTTTTCAACATATAGGTTAATTCCGATGCCGGCAGTTGTTCAAGCGTCTCAATAATTTGACGGTGCTTACTTTTCTCATGCCATAGATTGAGCTGTTCAATTAATTTATCGTCCATTTTTTAGTTTTAATCATTACCGTTAATACGATCAAATTTTAGTCCGCTTTTAATTTTAACGGAAGCTCTTCCAAATTATTTTTAGCCGTTATCTTTTCTATTTCACCTTGCTTATTTATTTTACAGGTAACAACTACTGTTATTTTCTGTTTACTCATCGTAAGCTTCTCAAACACATTAAACGTATCTTCCTCATCTAAAACAACATAATCACGCTTTGTTTTACCATCAGGTCCAGTCGAAGTTAAAAATAAAGAAGAAGGTACAGCATGCACTGGAAAATCCTGTTCGGGCAATAGACTGTCGATGATGGTCACCTGCTCACCATTGAAAAATTCAACTTCCACCTCCGGATTAACCAAATCAGCATCCTTCACAAACTGAAGACGCCAGGCATACGGTGTGCGATATTTTTTACGCCATTTATCATATGCCTGCGGATTAGCCGCTGTATGTGTGTGCTCAACCCAGTCTTTTGATGCACGAAGTCTTCCCAATTCCTCCTGAATCATCTGGCGTTGACCAAGTTCAATCTCCGTACTATCTATTTTTTGTGCTTGATAAAAACTCACTTCGACAGCATTTCCCCAATTTCCGCCAACCCATAACGCCGCATCTCCTCCCGGTGCCAATCCGACAATAATTTCGTCATAAGTCCGATGGAATATGCCATTGTGATTCTTCGCTTCAAACCCCTTCTTAAACAGGCCACTTATTTTTTCTTTATCCAGGGCCACATTGAGTTTATAATAACAATCTTCCACAACAGAATACCAGGAAAGACGCAAGCTGTCCGGCATCACCAGAGCACCCTGGTCCGAGCTCATAAAAGTAGACGTACCTATCCCCCAGCGACTATCATAAAATTTATTGTCAATATCCGGAAAAGCATTATTTCTGCTCCACGATTCAATAAAAAAACGACCTTCCACCACACGAACCGGATAGCCTTCAGGATTGGATATTGCAGGTTCCCATTCGTATTTTTCAGAATTGCGCCATTTCCGCTCAACCGTCATTTCAGACCGGGAAACCGTCGTATGCTTAAGAATAAGTACGATATTCGCAATCACGGCAATCAAACAGTAGATACCGATGATCCACATTTGCCTGACGGTCAATTCTTGGCCCTTTGTACCTGTACCACAAATGATCAGCATCACAATAAAGTGGAGTATAAACTGAGACAGTAGAATCACAACCCCTAACAGGTTGGCAAAACTAGCCCATATACCATGCGTTTCAAATGCAACACCGTCTCCCAGAAAGAGATAAAACAAAAAACCAAAGCCCGTAAGCGCACCAGCTATTAGCAGGATTTTATGGAGGTGTATTAAAGTCATGCTGTTCTTATCTTGATGAGCGGTATTGAAAGATTAAAGTCTTAAATATAAATTGGTATTAGCGGCAATAGCCAGTACTCAAATATACACAACTCCTCTTGATTTCAAAATCACAAAAAACGGTACCCAAGCATATTTTAAACGTCCTGGATACCGTCCCTTAATCAGCCAGTCTTAAAAATAGGTGTCACTGACTATTTCTTAATTGCGAAGAGCCCAACTACTTATCCAGCCACACCACCTTTTGCTCACTCACATGTTCTTTTCCTAAAATATCTCGGTACAGGGCAGGCTTCCTTGCCTTGATATAGCGGTATCCGCCCGCTTTCACCAACTTATCGGCAGTTAGTTCCGCTACGCAGATCTCATTATCCAATGAACGGCATTCCACCATAATATCACCATAAGGATCGATAATCATCGCACAGCCATTCTTCAACTGATCGTCATCCATACCGATAGGATTTGAAAAAACAGCATATATGGCATTGTCATAGGCACGTGCAGGTAACCATTTCATCAGCCAGCTGCGGCCTTTCAACCCGTCAAACTCTTCCCGAAGTAACGTAGCATTTTCTTGTTTATTTTCCCATAATTTGGCATCTACAAATCCAGCACCCGGACGTGTTGAAGGTGTACACATGGTTACATGCGGCATAAAGATCACCTGCGCCCCAAGTAAAGTCGTCGCTCGAACATTTTCAATTATATTATTATCATAACAGATTAAGACCCCACATTTCCAGCCCTTGATCTCAAAAACGGTATAAGCTGTTCCCGGAGAAAGATGCGGATTGATAAAGGGATGCAGCTTTCGGTGTTTCGCGATCAGACCTGTTTCATCAACACAGATATACGCTTTAAAAAGATTACCGGCAATATCTTTTTCAAAAAGACCGGCCAAGATGGTCATTTTATATTCTTTAGCGATTGCTGTTAATGCGTTTACTGATGGACCATCAGGGATCAGCTCCGCGAGCTCCAGCATTTCCTCACGGGAAAGGTTGCGGGCAAAGGTATAACCGGTAATCGAACATTCATGAAAAGCAACCACATCAGCTCCCTGTTCTGCCGCTTCAGCAGTAAGCTTTTTGATCAGGTCAAGATTATAAACCTTATCTCCACTTCGATTTTCAAACTGTACACTGGCAATTTTTAAGTTTTCCATTGATTTCTAATTTTTTTAAACCATTAATGATTCAAAATTAGCGGGACAAACACACAATAAATTGGAAAAAACCGACAATATCGTTTTACAGCACCTGCATCAGGTTGATCGCAAGAAGATGATCATGATGGCGATACTGCATCGGGGTAACCCCTGCCTGACGCTTGAAACAATTATTCAGATGCGCCTGATCATAATAGCCACAGGCATATACAACCTGAGAAAGGTTAATATCTGAAGAAGATTTTTGCAATGATTTGAGAAAATGCTGGAACTTGATGACGTCTATAAATTTCTTAGGAGCGATTCCGACCTGTTCCTTAAACTTGCGCTCCAGTTGCCGTTCCGTTACCGGCAGTTTTTGGATCAGGTCAGCAACAGCAATCATTCCGTTTGCTTGATAAATCAAATCTAAAGCCCCGTGCATAAGACCATCTTGCTTTTGAAACCGATTCACGCGGCATATCAACAGCTTTTCGATCGCTTTTATCGCTTCAGAAGGGCTTTTAGAACTCAATACCTGCTCCTCCATATCACTTCCCTCCTGACCAAAAACAGTACGCAAAGCTGTAATGGTATTGTTCAATTCATAAGCCGATAAGTTCGTCAGCGCATGCAGACCATGTGGATGGAGAACAACAATCAACATATCCAATTTTCCGACCGACTTGATATCATTAAAATGTGTCATCTGTCCATAAAGAAAACTATGCGGCTGTTTACTTCCTGATTCACAAGCATTCACCTGTAAGAAAGGATCTTTAAAGTGAAAGACCAAACCCGGATTGCCATCCGAAAACAAGCGATAATCGGCATACCCATCATGATCATGCTTGATGATAAGGTAGTGTTTTACAATAGCGGAAAGCATCAATGACGGATAAAGCTGCATAATCTCAATAGATAATTAAACAAAGGTAATCCATTTATTCTGATGGAAGAAACACCTTCGGATCAAAACCTTCCAGATAATCAATTTTCCAGATACCGTTAGCTAACACAGCCTTCGCTTTGTAATTAAAGCCATCTCCCCACGACCAGTTGAAAGTGGCCAGATTGTTGGCAAAATTCACATCTTTTAATATGATCTTTTCCCAGAAATTATCTGGATTATCCTGACAGTTGCACCAGGGATTTGCTCCGTTACCAAATGGCGGAAGTTCACCCACATACCATACCCACGATTTGTTTCGGAGTTTCTCGTCGATGATCAAGCCTATATTATCATAATTGGAAATAAACTGATCCGTGAATAGATTTGTTTCCCGCAGTTCGTTGATGCTCTTTTTATGTCTTTCCAGATCAAGTCCCGCATAAACACTATCCGTCTCTTTCAGTTGCAACGGTTCAAAATCCACATGAGTGCTCTTGGTTTCATTCCATTTATACAGTTCTTTTACTTTATTATTTAAGTCCCCTATCAAGTCGATCCCGTTACTTGTCCGGGCTGTTTCCTGTTCTTTTCCTTTTGATGCCACAGCATTCCCATGCTGGTTACAGGCAGAAAAGAGCACTAATGCAAGTAATATGGTGGTTAATTTCAAATATTTCATGTTTATGATCAACTTCATTAAAGTTTACTATATAACGATCCTTTAAGTTCTTTAGTAGAACATCAAATAGTTAATTGCTGTGCTAAAATAAACATATTTCACTATAAAACATACGTGCTATTAAGTTTTAATAAAATAAACCATTAAACCTATGACAATAACTAATCTGCCATCCTTACACGAACATCTCGTCTAAAGATGACAGATTTATATATCCTGATTATGTTGATCAATTAAACAAATGACTAAATCCTATTTAAAACGAAACACTATAGTTTTCCAGTTCCCTCAAATCAATTTATCTAATACACCTTTTAAACATGGCATGAGATTCCATGGATCTACTTGTTCAAATATTCCAAAGCAGCATTCAGAACTTCATCTTGCCCCGCTTTGATTCCTTTTATCGTTGGTGACACCAAGTGATCAATCTTTATTCCAACACGTTGCGTTTTACTTTGGTCAGGATAATAAACACCAAGTCCTGTTATCGATGTTTTCAGATTGCCCGGTAAATCAATGTAACTCACATTTCCATCCGCACCGGCAGTTTGAGATCCAAAAACCTTTACACTTGGAGAAGTTTGATAAGCCATAACATGATATTCGGCCGAGCTTTGCGTATCTTCATTAACCAAGACTGCTATCTTACCTTTATAATAATCGTTTGTTTCCTTTCCTACCTGAAGTGCGGGACTCATAATAAATGTACCGGGCTGACTAAGATTTGTATTTGTAAAACGTACGAAGTCGGTGGGTTTCGGAAGCAATAATGCACCTAGTTTGAAGACCAAAAAATCTCTCGGGTAGTTTCTATTATCAATAACAACACCTTTAACTTTGCTCCATTCATCCATATTTTCCTCTAGCATCTTACTTGTCAACAAACTGTGCTTGATATACAGAATATTATTATCCAACATTTTATAGGCAACAGTATCCGTCTGTGGAGCTCTAAACTGATTCAACGGTACTGCAGGTACATTCACCTCCATTTCTCGACCATTACGGATTAGCTTTATCGGTACTAGATCACTATTACTCATCATTAATCGTGCTGCAAATTCCCGATTTGTTACTGCTTCATTCGGTGTTGCTATGTAAGTCCAAACAGAATCTTTAATCTCTCCTATCTTTTTATTTTCCTTACCCATCAATACATCACCTACTTGAAGCATATTGACACCATCATTGACGGCTAACAACCTGGTCACAACAGCCTTACCTTCCACGATGCGAATCTGTGCAGGAAGATGGTATGTACCATAATAGCTTTGCAACGCCTTTGGTCTACTCCACAATCCCGTATGAGCATCTTTAACCCGTGACAACATTTTCAAGACAGCTAATCCATAACTCTTATCATCGCGGCTCAAAATCATTTCGGGTACAGATATTTTCAACACTTCATTCCAATTAGGTTCTGTGAGATCTTTATTCGGTGAAAAATATTCGACCATATTCCAGAAACGAAAGAGCGTCAATAAACGAAAACCCGCATCTGCACTTTGGATATTGTCATATTTCTTTTCATTATGAAAAAGTACATTACCTATCCCATTTGCAAAACTAAAATAGTGATGCTTATCAAAATTAGTGTAACGAATACGCTTCAACTTATCTTTCAGATCCTTTTTGAAAGATAGCTTATCGATCCAGGAATAGTCTACTTCGTATATCATGTGCTCCATTTTAGGTTTCGGGTACTCCTGTATTGTACCCAAACTATCCAAAAGAGTTGCATAGTAAGCTTCCACGGTTTGATGATCCTGAGCTGTAATAACAGCATGAATAGATTTAAATAGGTATTGATCCCAATCCAGCTTACCTTGTGCTACAGCTGGATGTCTATATTTCAGAAAACCCCAAATTCTTCCCAGATCAACTAACCTCTGATCGATTTCAGGACTATTATTGAAATCTGTAATACCTGATTCAACTGGATCTTTTTTTGCAAATGGAACAAACTTGCCGGTTTCTTTAGTGATATCCTTTCCGTCTACGGTAACGATAACATCATCGAACCAAACCTTCCCTTCACCTGAAAGGAAGAATGCCAAAGAAATACCTTCAGTCTTATCCGGGTTTAACTTTGCCGTCACCGTAAAGTTTTCCCAATCTTTTGTACCCCTCACTTCGCGCTTTGCCATATTGTCGAAAAAGATTTCCGGATCTATTCTTAACATAACGTTTACCACAGAACTGGCGGTTACATTTTCACGCTTAATCATGACAGACAAACGAATGGAATCACCCTTTAAATTGGAAGGAAGTCCCACCATAACACCTCCAAAACCACTGCTTTTTTTAAGGCTTTCCACTCTTAAAGAGCCTTTCCCATTATAATACACATCGTGATCAATAACCGTTTTAAAAACAGTGCTGTCACCGAGTCTATACCAAGGGCGAGCAATTGGTGTCTCGAAAGAAAAATTAAAACGTTCCTGACTCCAGGCAGGAAAACCCAAGCTCAGGAAAAAGACAGCAAATAAAATTGCTAATGAGGTTTGTTTCATAATTTAAATTTGCATTAAATTAATAAATTATATCATATTTAACAACATTTAATTGCTTACTTCGCATTTAAATAAAATATTACAAATAATTGTTTTTACAAAATTGATAAAATTGACCGAATAAAAATTCCCTTATTATAGATAAATGCATAATGAATATGCATTTAAAAAGGCATTAACACGAATAAACCAAATCATACTAACATAAAAATTAACTTTGGTTTCAAAAATTACATGATATCGTAATGGAGATAAGATCAAAATTATGAGCAAGTTCATCCTTCAAAAACTTCCCTTAAAAATTAACATATTTCACTATAAATAACTACCTTCAACAAAGATTAAATCAAATAGAGCCTGTTAACAATAAAAATATGATGAAACAACTAGCTATACTCCTTATACTAGGATTCAGTATGGGTACAGCCGATGCACAGATTACCAGCATTTCGGTCAATAAAGCCAATTTCGAACAATCTGGTTTTCCCTTCAAAGGAAAAAGAGTGCTACAGGTAGAGCATATCACCACAGCAAATGAAGATAATTTTATCGTATTCTCGAAAGAACAACGGAATGCAGATCCCGATCACCTCTATATCCAGCAGTTTCAAAAAAATAACGACAAATGGATTGTTGTTGCCGAAGACCATGTCTCAGAAAAAGATATTGTTACTTCCGTCTGGGATGCCCGCAAAGCTTTTTTTGATGCCGATAAAGATGGAAAACTAGATGCTATTTTTGTCTATTCACGACACCCAAAAGGTGATATGGACAAACAGCTTAGCTGCATCGCACTTGTACTCTACAACAAACAGTTTTACAGGTTACAGGCAGATCAAGCAGATGGTTACCAAAAGACGACATGCTCGGATAATTATAGTCAGTTGCCTGAAGTGATCAAAGCACAGGTAACACAATTCTGGGAAAAGCTAGATAAGGATTAAAAACATAGCGCTACGTCTGTATCGGACGAAGCGCTATGCAGAAATTTCAAAAATAAATTATAGAGAAGCTAAGACCATCTTTTCTTCATCTGCCCCTATTTTACTGATGGTATAGCGTTTAATATCGACATGCTTCATTTCGTCCAGCGCCTGTACCACATCCACCGCCCGTGCTTCCTTACTTGGTTTGATCAATACGATCATGTCCTTGCCATCCGCCTTTGCAGGGATCTCCAATTTCATGCGATCCAGTACTTTTCTTATCCCATTCTTACTCAGGTCAGTGAACTCCGGTTTCGAGATCGGATGGTTAAAATCGCCATGATACCACATCAATCCTTTATCGGTTAACAGAAGCGATACCACACGTCTTTCATCCAATAATATCGGTTCATGCCCAGATTTATCAGGCATTGCGATATCTAGACGATGAGGTTTATTTAATGTTGTCGTCAGCATAAAAAAGGTGATCAATAAGAATGCAAGATCCACCATTGCTGTCAGATCGACTTTAGGAGCCAGTTTTTTACTTCTGATTTTCTTTTTTCCTGCTTCCGGTTCTTTTTGATGTAGCTCTGCCATGATGTTCTAGATTAAATGATAGAATTGGTTAATACTCATCTTTAAGATGCCAGCATCAATCATATTCCATATTATTTTTCAATAAAAAAGATGCATGATCAATGTTCCTCATCCAGTACTCCAAATGTCTTCAGCTTATTTTTTTACGTAAATCACAGCATTTCAGCGGGCAATAACATGCTAAAATCAACTAATCCATTCGCTGATCACTCCTAGCCAACCACCCGATTGGTCACCCCATGTGGCTGTGATTGAAGTGTTTTATACAATCTACAGTCAAAAACTAGCCGAAAAGAAAAATATTTGCTGTACGACTGTGATTTTTTGACACCCACTGCGAATAATTAAGGAAATAAGTTTAAGTAATATTTTTCACAATGGAATTTTCAATAACTGCTGCCACTTTAAATCGTATGCTACCGAAGCGGGTAGCACCTGTTTTCCATCATTGGAAACCGTACTTTCAGGTTACTAACATCCAGCTTTTCTGGTCGAGCATAGCAAAGTTCGTTCTAGCAAACATTTCTGCGCAAAGCCTTATTATGGATAAAGCAAGAGATAAACACATCAGGTATAACCCAACAACTTTACGTAAAATTAAGAGTTGGCATGCGCACTTATCATGAACAAGCAGGAACAAAAAGAATTCTTTCAGCAAATAATTGAACAGCACAAAGGAATTTTGTTCAAAGTTGCCCGTGTGTATTGCCATGACGAGCATGAAAGGGATGATTTGATGCAGGAAATGATGATACAGATCTGGCAATCTGTTCCGAGATATAAAGAGCAGTTTAAAATATCAACCTGGTTATACCGTATCTCACTCAATGTCGCGATTTCCTTTTATCGGAAAAACACAACGAGGGCAAACCGACTCACGGTTCTTAACGAGCAGACATCAGATTTATACAATGAAGAAAAAGTAGAAACAGAACAGCAGCTGGACTTATTAGAACAGTTTATCAGCGAATTGAGAGAATTGGACAAAGCCCTTATATTGATGTATCTGGAGGACAAAAGCCATCACGAGATGGCAGAGATTTTAGGGCTATCCGTCAGCAACATAGGAACAAAAATAGGACGCATCAAGGATAAATTAAAAACAAAGTTTTCACAATAAAACCATAAAGAAATGAACGAGTTAGAATTAAAAAAGCTTTGGCAAACGGCACAGGAAAAGTTGGATACTAACCTGGCTATCAGCACACATAATACAGCAGCTATTACGCATATAAAAGTGGCGCATTTCCTATCATCAATGAAGCCGATCAAGCTTTTCACGATCTTAGTGGGGGTCGTCTGGGTCGGTCTTTTAGGAACAGTAGTCGTTTACTTATTCTTAAACGCTTTCCCTAAAACAAATCTCTTTTTTCTGTTTTCAGCTACGGTGCAAGTCATACTGTCGTCCATTGCATTGATCACCTATAGCTACCAGCTTATCACCATTTATCAGGTCGATATCAGCGGCCCCATCTTAGAGACACAAAAGAAAATAGCTCATCTAAAATCAACCACCTTATGGGTCACCCGTCTACTTTTCTTACAGTTACCGGTCTGGACCACCTTTTATTGGAATGATAGCATGCTGGACAATGGAAGCTGGCTCTTATGGTTTTTACAGGGCAGCATAACCTTTGCATGCACTTATTTGTCCATTTGGCTTTTCATCAATATCAATTTTGAAAATAGAGATAAGAAATGGTTTCGCTTTATTTTCAACGGCAATGATTGGACGCCCCTACTAAAGTCAATGGAACTTTTAGAGGAGATTGATGCCTATCAAAATGACAATAAACCACAGCAAAGCAACCTGAGTTAAATCCTTAATAAATCCCACCATTCGGCTATTCGACGATTGTTATGCAATAACATTTGTTCGCATTTTTCTTCATCTTTTTATTAAACCGAAAAGATGAAGAAAATAAACAAATTAACGACATTTAGCCACCCATTAACACCTCAAAACCGGCTAATATTTCGTATATTTATCATTTAAGAATAATGCATCTTGAGGCCCTCAAAATAGACATTTAAACAACCTACACCCCCTATTTGCAGGCTGTTTTCACTGCGTTTTTTTTATCCTTGTAGATTATTCGCAAACACAAAAAAATACTGCTGCGGTAACCTGAAAAATAAGGATATATTTTGATCCAAAGCAGTACATGAACACGGCTGCCAAAAAATTATAAATAGGAACGCTTACTTGTCAATAGACCCTATTCGCAGGATACATTTCTTAAAGAATAAAACATCATAAGCTGTGCACATACGGCACTAATTTAAAAACAACATACAGATGGATATCATACTGATCAAAGTACTGGGTATAAATTTTATTGCAACATTAGTCAGATCGACGTTTGGATTCGGCGAAGCCTTAATCGCTGTTCCGTTATTAAGTTTTATTCTGCCGCTCGATATCGCAGTTCCCATGTCCGTCATGTTATCTGTCGCCATTGCCTTATTGGTGGTCGTTCAGGATCACAAAAAAATAGATGTTAAAAGTGCCAAATACCTCGTACTTGCCGCATTGATCGGCCTGCCAGCCGGTTTTGGTATGCTGCTGTATGGCAATGATAAATGGATTAAAATCGGATTGGGAATATTACTAATTGCATATTCAGCCTATGCCTTAACTGCTAAAAACACACAGGCTAAAACAGGAGATCATAACAGCTTATGGCTCTGGACCTGTGGTATAGCTTCAGGTGTATTGGGTGGAGCCTTTGGCATCAACGGTCCTCCGCTCGTTGTATACGGAAAAATCAAAGGCTGGAATCCCAGCGAATTTAGAGCAACCTTACAAGGTTATTTTTTACCTGTCAGCTTCATCAGCGTAATCGGTTATTATTTTAAAGATCTGATCACAGAAGAAGTTGTCCTCTATTTCTTAAAATCAATTCCGGTCATGATTCCGGCTATCTATATCGGCAGATGGTTAAACCACCGCATCGAGCATAAAAAATTCTTTATCTATGTCTACATCGGACTGATCGTAATCGGAATCATCTCAATATTAAATACATGGATCTAACATTTTATTACATCCCACGATTCCTTCGCTCCTTTCCTTTATGGTAAAATCTTTATCAAATTAAAGTTTGAGAAAAAAAACTACATCGTTTTAAAATCAGTCGGACGCATATTGGTCAGCTGGGAAAATGTATTACTGAATGCCGAAATATTCGAGTAGCCCACTTCATAGGCAATTTCGGTAATCGTAAGATCCGTGTCCTTCATCAATTCCATCGCACGGATCACCCGGAGCATTTTCACATACTGCACAATAGAAATATGCAATTTGCTTTTGAACAACCGCGTTAAAGTCCTTACACTATAACCAAAAGTTCTGGCGATGTCCTCCAGCGCCAAAGATTCACTTATTTTCGAACGTAAATAGTTCGTGATAGCATTCAGACGGGTGTCATCGGTAACCGGAAGCTGAATTGCAAATTTCTTCAGATGCTCCTTCGGCAACAGGTTTTTCACCGTATTCAAAAACTCAAATTCCCAGGACCCCTGAAAAAAATCACCCTGCCATTTTTCACTGAAGACGAGCATTTCGGACAAGAGCTTACTCACCGGATAAATCCCCAGTTCATCGTAAAAACCAGCATCACCCTGACTGGGGTAGTAAAAATTGATAATCTGTAAATCCTTGGTATTGAACATCAGATTATGGGAAAAATGGCCCGGGATCCAGATATAATGATTAGAAGGAATATAATAGTCCCTTTCCTGCGTCTGCAGATAAGCAATCCCACCGTAAACCAGTAAAAGTTGCCCCTTATCATGCTGATGGGCGAGCAATTGCTGTTCCGTCTGTTGACGGATCACCAAAATCGAATCGGGATTCTGATCGATATTCTTAATGAGCTGCTCCAAAAGATCCATATGGCCCAATTTAACAAACTTTAGGCTAATTATATAAAACACCTCCTCTTTTCTTCCAATAATTTTGCACAAAGATTATTATACAGCATACAAAAATGAAACAGTACCCCTTTTTAATCATCGCATTGATCGGCAATCTTTTCCTCACAAACGCTTCTTTCGCACAAGCTCCTGATAGTACCTGGACATTGGAAAAGATATGGGATCTCGCCGCAAAGCAGAACCGGCAGCTGCATCTGGCGGATTTAAGTGTACAGGAAAGCAGGACCAGTATCCAGGAAGCACGGGACAAACTGCTTCCCGATCTGGCAGTATCCGGAAATTACGCCCTTAACTCCAAATTTCTAATTTACGATAACGGACTCTTTTCAAAACCGCAGGATGTTCCTGTTTCCAGTTATGGCTATGGCTTTGGTTACAACCTGGATTTCAACATTTACAATGGTGGAAGAGATAAACGAAATATCCACATCAAACAAGAAGAGCAACAGCGCAAACAAGTTGAATTTGAACTGCAACATGACAACATCAAGTTTGCCATCGCCATGGTCTATTACGAGCTGTACAAGTATCTACGATACCATGAATTTCTGCAGACAGAAATCAAAACCGAAAAACAGCAGCTCAGCAGCATCCAGAGCCTACATAAAAATGGTGTCGTCCTCAAAAGTGACGTCTTACGTACTTCGGTCAAGCTCTCGCAATTGGAACTCAGTTTGTCGGACGTGGAGAAAAAAGTAGTGCTGGCCAAACAGCGTCTCAATATACTCATCGGAAGAAACGAAACCGAACCACTGGAAATTTCTATTCAGGAAATCGTGAACTTAGAGGCAGGCAATAGGGCAGCTTATGCAAGCTATCAGGCAGAGGCTCTCAGTCAATCGCCGGAATTTAAAATCACCCAAAGTGATATCAAAATCAGCGAGCTTCAGATCAAACAGGCAAAATCCACCTTGCAGCCTAAGATCTCCTTGTATTCACATTACAACTACACGTATCCGCAAGTATCCTTTTATCCCTACTCCAACGATCCCTGGGGCTATGGACAGACCGGTATCAAGATGCAGTTTGCGCTAGACAACCTCTACAAAAGCAAACATACCATCGCACACGCACGCAATCTCAGCGAACAGCAGAAAGAAAAAGCAAATATCAAAAAAGATGAAATTTCGGTCAGGGTCAAGGAAGCATACCTGCAACAGCAACAGGCACTCGAAAGCGTCACAACAGTAACCGACAATATCATCCAGACGACCGAAACTGTGCGGGTCATCCGAAACAGCTACCTCAATCAGGAATCCCTGCTCACCGATCTGCTCGATGCAGAGAACATCCTGCTGGAATCAAAATTTAATTTAACACAAGCACAGGTCAATCTAAAATTAAGCCATATCAAGCTTCTGCTGATTACAGGAGCACTTTAATTGTAAACACCATGGACAAAAATAAAACAGATAAAATTGTAGTCGCAATCACCAAATGGTTAGGCATCTTATTATTGGTCGGTATCAGCAGCTGGTGCGTCGTCTATTTCTGGAAAGGATATCAATACGAGCAGACCAACGATGCGCAGATCGATGCCTACCTCTCACCCGTAAACGCAAAAGTCGGTGGATACATCAGCAAGATTTATTTCCAGGATAACCAACAGGTAAAAAAAGGCGATACCTTATTGCTCATCGAAGAAAGTGAGTACGGACTGAAACAGGAAGCCGCATTGGCCGAACTGATGAGTTCACGTGCAAAACTCCCGATCCTCAGTGCAAATGAAGATACCCAGCTCAAGACCATCGAAGTGATCAAAGCACATCTTTCCGGATCAAAGGCAAAACTAACACAGCAACAAAAAGAATTTAACCGCTATCAGAACCTGCTAGCCGAACAATCCACCACACAGCAGAAATTTGATCATGTGGAGGCAAACTTGGCCATCAATCAAGCAGATTATGATGAATCGCAGGCTAATCTGCAGGTTGCGCAGTCCAAACTGCAAGATTTCAAAGCCCAGCGATCGGCGATTGAGGCCGAAATCCGGATCAAAGAAGCCCTGCTCAAAAGACAGGAATTGGATGTCCGCTACACCGTGATTACCGCACCTTTTGATGGGCAACTGGGTAAAAAAAATATTCAGGAAGGACAGTTGGTACAACCGGGACAAACCTTAGCATTTCTCACCAATGATACCGAAGAGAAATGGGTCGTGGCTAATTTTATGGAAACCCAGATCGGCAACCTACATATCGGAAATACGGTAAACATCGAAGTTGATGCCTTTCCTGGAGAGCAATTCACCGGAAGCATCCAGTCCGTTTCCCCCACTACAGGATCGCGCTACTCCCTGTTACCTCCCGATAATGCCACCGGTAATTTCGTGAAAATCATCCAGCGCATGCCTGTCCGCATTAAACTAAACCCAAGCCAAGGGCTAGCCAAACTCGCTGCCGGCATGAACGCACATGTATATGTGGTAAAAAATTAAAGATGCAAGCACATAAAATTCCTTTATTTAAACACTGGGTATCCGAGTGGCTGGCCAGATCCGTTATCTTCGCAATCCTGATGACCTGTTTATTCAGTTTTGCCCTCTACAGCAGTCCTGTAACCGTGATGGGATATTACGGCGTAGCAACCACAGATGTACAATATGCCATGGTACTCATCTATGGATCCACAGTGACATTCTTGGCGCTCGATTCCCGTATTGTGAAATACTTCACCTCACGCAAATACCTCTTGATCGGATTAGCGAACAATGGTATCTGCACATTGATCTGCTTCCATAGTAAAAGCTGGACCCTCTTTCTCATCTGTCAATTTGCACAGGGCATCACCTGCGCACTGCTATCGGGTATTGTACTCCATCTGGTGTTCCCCAGACTGCATAGCACCCGGGCCAGAGTCATCGGGTACACCATCCTCTATGCTGGCATTCAGATTTCTATTCCACTTTATTCCATCTACTGCAGCATGGTGCTTCATTATCTGAATTTTAACTGGTTGTTTTACGGAGCCAATATCTTACTGCTGTTGCTCACCGCTACCGTATTAATCACGATGGATGCCCAAGCAAGATTGCATAAAAAGATACCGCTCTATCAGGTGGACTGGATCGGCTACCTCTTCTATACCAGTTTTGTATTGCTCTTGGGCTATATCCTCATTTACGGCAGGCAGCTGGGCTGGTTCAGCAGTACCGTGATCTGCCAGCTGGTTCTGACCGCAATATGCATCCTTATACTTTTTATTATCAGGGAAATGCGCTTAAAACGTCCGTTGATTAATCTGCGGATTTTCAAAGCGAAAAACTTTGTTATCGGTCTTTTACTGCTTTTTGTATTTTACCTCTTCAAAGGCAGTACAGGACTGACCTACAGCCATCTGGAAACGATCTTGAAAACCGATCCTTTACATACCATTCCCATCTGGTTGGCTGTCATATCCGGAACAGTACTCAGTATGTATATAACAGCGCGCTTTATACTATTGGGAACCCATCTGATTCGGATGATCATCGTCGGATTTATCATTATGGGCTTGTATTATACCTATATGTTGCTCTTTATTTCCGTGACCGGATCGACAGCAGACTTTATACTGCCTATGTTTATCTATGGTATTGCGACCGGAGTTTTATTTGTGCCTATCGTAACCTTCACAGCATCCGCTGCTCCTGCTAAAATCGCTGTAAATGCATCAATGATCGGTATTCTGGCTCGATTTATCGGATTTTGCAGCAGTATGGCAATTAACAACGAACTGCAGTTATTTACCCGGGCCGCGGTTCAGGATCAGGTACGCCATGCGGTCAACCAAATCAATCCGCAGTTGCCCCTCGCTTTGCAGCAGATCGAACAGACCTATCAAAATGCAGGTAATGACGGCTTAAAATCGCAGGTAGCCGCCAATGCCTTTTTCAATACCATGCTCAAAGAACAGATCCTCGCCCGCGCAAGCCGCGATTATTATGACCTGATGCTTACCGGAGTCGTACTGGTCATTATTATGCTGATCTTTTTACCCAAAATGCAGCAGGTGGTACTGAGATTGACAAAATTCAATGTTCCTTATTAGATCTGAACTGATGTGTAAAAATAAATCGAAACCAATACAGCGCCTCTTTGTTTACCTAATGTCAGAAGGCAAAGCACATGTACGATATTGATCTAGGTCAATAATTATAACGGTGTTAACCTTTATTTTTGTAGCATCATATTAGAGAAGAATATAAAAAAATTTATAAACAAATTTAAACATTAAAGTTATGGCAAATTGGAGTTTAGACAAAGCACACAGTGAAATAGAGTTTAAAGTAAAACACATGATGATTACTAACGTAAAAGGTCAATTTCAAGATTTCGACGTTACGGTAGATAGTGATTCAAACCATTTAGAAAATGCCAAAATAGACCTGACCATTCAGACAGCGTCTATCAACACGAAAAACGAACAACGTGACGAGCATTTGAAAAGTGCAGACTTTTTTGATGTTGCGGCCAACCCAACCATTACATTTCGTGCTACGAGCAGTAAAAAAGACGGTGATGATATTAAATTAACAGGCGATCTAACGATCAAAGGCATTACCAAATCCGTTACATTCGACGTGGAGTTTGGTGGTGTAGCAAAAGATCCTTGGGGTAATGAAAAAATCGGTTATACCGCTACCGGTAAAATCAACCGTCAGGATTTCGGATTAACTTGGAACGCGGCTTTAGAAACAGGTGGATTGATGGTGAGCGACGAAGTAAAATTCCAAGCGGATTTTCAGTTCATTGTGACGAAATAAGCAACATATACCCTTATAAAAAAAGTCATGCTCCCATCAGAAGCATGACTTTTTTATATATGTACGAGATCGATAGTTCCCGCACTAAGCAGGCACTTTTCGTCCTTTCTCCCGATCCCATACCCGGTGACCTTTCATCGCTTTGATAAAGTCTGCCGTCAGGTTATTTTTTGATTCGAGTACCACGCCGGCATCTTTTTCCTGCTTGGCGATATACGATCCTGCAATTAATTTTTCAGCCCCTTTAGCAAAGGCCAAAGCCTTACAATGTCTAAATCCTTCGTTGATAAAATGGATATAATCCGGCTCATCCTCCAATGTTGCAACCGAATCGCCATCCGGTGTATAAAATGCATCATAACAGACCGAAGCTTCCGTCAGATAAGTATGCTGAATTTCCGCTTCTCCACCTTCCTTAAACTTCACGTTACCCGTATGTGTCGAGATCAGAACGGCCTCAGCACCCTCCGCTTCCAATGCTTTTTTCATCACATCGACCGATGCTTTGCTCACACCATCTGCCACTAGAAAAGCCACTTTCCGAGTTTCAATCGTTCCTTCGCCCGGAGCGGTAGCCATACTCAATGCGGCAGATTTCTCTACCTCTGGCTTAGGCGCTTTCACCGGATATTCCGGATGGTTCTGCCGCGCAAACTGTAACGTCAGTTCATCCAGTTGCTCCGGAGGTGTCAATCCCAGATTGGCACCCACTCTTTTCGCCAGTTCCTGATCGATCTGATTTAAGATCGCCAGCTCCCGTGTACGGATCGCTACCGAATTGACTTTCGATAGCTCAAAGCTATAACCACTTATGATATGTTCCTTTTCAGGTGCTGTCTGCGAATTGAAAAACAAACGGGCTTGTGTAAAATGATCAGCAAATGACGAAGACCTGCGTCTTACTTTATAGCCATCTACTTTTTCTTCATGGCTCTTAAAACCGGTCTCGCCTTTTAACATGGCCTGATAGGGACAACCGCCACCCAAGCTATTTGGGAAATAGCTGACATTGCCTTTCAGGATATCCTGTCTGCCAAAACCGTCTTTTTGATTGTTATGTTTACCGTTGACCGGTCTATTGATCGGAAGCTCATGAAAATTAGGTCCTCCCAATCGGTAATTCTGTGTATCTGCATAAGAGAATATACGTCCCTGCAATAAAGGATCATTGGTCAGGTCAATACCCGGTACCAGACGTCCTGGATCAAAGGCTACCTGCTCGGTTTCTGCAAAGAAATTTTCCGGATTACGGTTCAGTGTCATCGTTCCGATAATCGTCACCGGAATTAATTCTTCCGGAATGATCTTTGTTGCATCCAATAAATCGAACGAATATTTCTGTTCATCCTCTTCCGGTACAAGCTGTACACCCAGGTCCCACTGTGGAAAATTACCCTTTTCGATATTCTCCCACAGATCCCGGCGTAAGAAATCCGAATCAAATCCCGATAATTTTTGCGCCTCGTTCCATGCCACCGAATGCACTCCCAATTTAGGTTTCCAATGAAACTTCACAAAAGTGCCTTTACCTACTGCATTGACAAATTTGAACGTGTGGACACCAAAACCTTCCATCATTCTAAAAGAACGTGGAATAGCACGGTCGGACATCGCCCACATCAGCATATGTGCAGATTCAGGCATCAAAGAAATAAAATCCCAGAACGTATCATGAGCCGATGCGGCCTGAGGCATCTCATTATTCGGTTCTGGCTTAACAGCGTGGATCAAATCCGGAAAGTTCATCGAATCCTGAATAAAAAATACCGGAATATTGTTACCCACTAAATCATAATTACCCTCCTCCGTATAAAACTTTACCGAGAATCCCCTTACATCGCGCGCCAGATCAGTCGATCCTTTGAAGCCCGCAACGGTTGAAAAACGGATAAATAACGGCGTAACCGTACCTTTCTTTAAAAAAGCGGCACTGGTATATTGAGAAACATCTGCTGTCGCTTCAAAAACACCGTGAGCACCAGAACCTCTTGCATGTACCACGCGTTCCGGAATCCGCTCGCGGTCAAAATGAGCCAGCTTATCTTGAAAAATAAAATCTTCTATAAGTGCAGGGCCACGTTCTCCTGCTTTGAGCATGTTGTTGTTATCATTGATCGGAACTCCATCATTCGTCGTCAATACCCGATTGGCATTGTCAATCGTATGCTCCTGAATCTGTTGCACTTTTTTGTTTTCTTGTTGCTTAGCCATGTTTAAATAAAGTTATTGATGAAGATTAGAACATGTCGGTACCCTTCACATGACCGACACTATTACTAGTAACAACATAACCTCCGATTTGTTTCCAAAGATCCCCGGCGCAACAAGCCCCGACCGAAGACTTAAGACTGAGCAGCAGTCTTTCTAGAGTCAATTTAAAGGTAATATAGTTTTAATAAAAGGTAATAAACTTGCATTTTTATTCATTTTAACCTCCTATTTTTAACCTAATCATTTGTTTCGTCAAATAATCAAGCGGGAGATTTTTAGCGAAACACCTGATAGCCTGAGCAAGATCACGTATAGCAATTGCCTAAATCCGTACATATACGGTTCGTCCCGAATAAGATGCAAGTACCCGTTTTTTCAATACGATCATTTAGAATAACCCATATATCCTTTAACCAAAAACAACTGTTATGAAAATTTACCATCTCTTACTTGCAGTGGCCCTCTTATTCGGTTCCTGTAAAAGAACAGAAATTCTCACCCGTATTGATGCCAATACGAACACCCTCGACACCGTTTACACGTCAGACCACCCCTACAATCTCAACGTCGTCTTGTTTGTCCCCTCGGATATGGTTCCCAATCCCGATTACGAAAGACGTATCAGCGAAACACTGATCTACCAACAAAACTTTGTCAAAACCTGGATGCAGCATTGGGGACATGGCGACAAAACCTTCGGATTGTTAAAAAATGCTTCCAATAGGGTCAAAATCCATGTTGTACAGGGCAATCTCCCGACTTCCTCCTATCCATATGAGGGTGGGGAATCAGCCATGTGGCAGGAAATCACTACGTATTTTCAGACCCATCAAAAATCCAGTGACCATTACCTGATCCTGACCACGGTTAATAAGTTCGGTGAACAAAATGCGCCGTACTATGGCATCGGAACAAAATGCTACGGCATCGATTTCCCCGATATGGAAATCGCCAATATGAGCCGTACCGATACAGCTGGACTGGCTTCTTCCTGGATCGGAGGCAATACGCATGAGATGATGCACGGTCTCAATCTGCCGCATAATGGCGGTCTGGTATCGCAGAACAATCTCTACGGTACACCCATCATCACCGGAAACGGTGGTACTTTTGTCGTAGCACCGACTTATTTAGATGCCTGGGATTGTGCTGTACTGAGCCGTGGACAGGTGTTCAGTACCACAACTCGTTCGGACTGGTATGTCGCTGCTAATGCGAAAATCACCAAACTGAATGCCCGCTATGACGATGCTACGCAAAAAGTAATTGTATCCGGACGGTTCAGCAGCAACAAAAAGGTGGACTTCATCGGCTTTACAAACGATGCCAAGCGCAGTGCCGGAGATGGTAACTACGACTCTGAAAACTGGGTAACCACCCCGATCGGTCTGGATAGTTTTTATACCGAAATCGCCATTACCGAATTCAAAGACCGAAGCAACCTACAGAATGATTTTACGATCAGCTTGATCCATGAAAATGGCTACAGACATTGGAACAGCTACAGTTATCAGATGCAGAACGGTAAACCCGATATTCAGTTTGGCGACAGACCCGAATACAATAAAGCAAATTGGAGTATCGTTGCCGTAAGTTCTGAAGAGACTCAGGCAGAAAGCGGTCAGGCTGTGCATCTCATCGACGGAGATAAAACAACGCAATGGGTGAGCCGCTGGACGGGAGCAAATTCTACCCATCCGCATTTCTTTACCATCGATATGGGAGCCTCAAAACCGGTGAACCGCTTTACCTTTGTACAGCGCTCTGGAGGAAGCAAACCCAAGAATATTCAAATTCACGTCAGTACCAATAACAGCACCTGGCAAAATGCCGGCAGTTATGTGCTCCCGGATGCGGCAGGTCCTGCGTACGTGACTTTACCCAATAGCCTAACCTTCCGTTACTTTAAAGTGACGATTTCAAGTGCCACCGATGGCACGCAATGGGCGGCGCTCAACGAAGTGGGCACTTATCAAGATTAACCTTAGTTTCACAAAAAAAGCACCTGAACGGATCCGTTCAGGTGCTTTTTAAATTTCGCTTTTCATCCATTTCAAGCGCATATATAAGGTCAACGCTATTCCAGATCTGTAATAAAATAAAAAACAAGCAGTTCCTAAGTTTTTACAAATCTTTACTCAATATTTAAAACAATTGATCACGAAGCGTTAAGACTGCGTGATCAATATGAATTGCGATTCAATATGACGTTTTATTTCGTATACTGGATTTCCTTATAACTGGTATAAAAGAAATCAATAGATTGCGCAATGGGCTTATAAACTGTCCGATACTTGATCGTACTTGGGCTTGCTATATCTTGTAAATTTACTTTAGTTTCATAAGGTGTGATTCTTACCGTCATCATTTCACCGTTTACTTTTTGATAAACAACTTCAGTGTATTGCATTGGAAAAAATGTTCCTTCCCGTGGCAGATTGCTCTCCCCATTAAAGGTTGCTTTATGCAAAGCACTATTCGCCTTATCAAAACTAGAAAATGTACGATTGATCAATGTTAGATTATATCTTTCTCCATAAATGTATTGATTCGTATTAACACTTTGAGAACTGTCATTACCCGAATATGAACGCACATCAATACTATAAGTCGCTTCTTCTAGTTGATCTAAATTTATTTCTCTGATTTTACCATAACTATTTGATGCCACATCAAATGGCATGATGGTTTGTTTTGATGACAAACTGTTTCTCAAAAAGACTTTTAAGAGTTTTACTTTCGGATCCGTTGTCATCTGAAAACGTAAAATTGCTCTTTTATTTCCCGGTATTAACGTTAAAGAATCTATTCGCCCCGGGTAGTAAATCTCTCCATTTTTCAAATAGTCGCCGTAATAATAGTCTGCTGGTTTGCAATTTGAAACAGCCACTAATAATGTGCAGAAACCTATTATTGTGTATATTTTATTTTTCATAATTAAAAGTACTATTGGGTGTATTTACCAAAAAATTTCATCTCAGATATAGCTACTGTCAAAGCGTTTCCTAATGGTTGTTCGCGTACTCCATTCCAAGTACAGAGTACTTTTACACGGAAGTATCGATAAGATTCCTGGGTATCCCAAGCCACTTCAAAATCTTCTCCCGCCTGCGCAAATTTTTGGTCTTCCGGTGTTGCATTCACGCCGAAAGCAAGCCCAGATGGTCGCGTTCCAGTAAAAGATCCCACCAATGTCCAAGAGTCCCATGAACCATCGGTGGCTGGATTGTTACTTGCGTAAACCTCAAATTCTTTGGGATGTGTTGCCTGAAATAATAAAGAAGCATTATCATTACGACCCCATAATTTCACACGACTTAATTGCACTTTTTTACCTAAATCCAAACTAAATTGTAAAGGAATTGGAGCATTCCTTCCCCACCATTGCTTTCCTGTATTATAGGTATTCCCTGTTTGCGATCCATCAAACAGAGCGACTTCTAAATCGGCGCTATTACCCTGAGCAGAATAGTTAAGAATATACTCTCCGTTTTTATTTTCATTTGAATAGGCAACGATACCTTTATAACCTTTAATACCGTTCAGCTCCACCTCTTCTAAAGGAGTAAGCGTGCGTACAATCGTATCTGAAATATTGCCCCACTGGTCACGAATAATCACACCATATTTGGATGCTATAGGATTTTCACCACGAACTCTTATTACCCCTTCTTTCGATTTGGTATAGGTATCATTGATGGTGCTCCATCCTGTTACATGAGTGATTGAATCTGTTCCAAATTTAAATACGCGTAATATAATATTTGCTGCAGATTCATTTTTATATACCAAATTGATTCCACCAAATGTGCTGTAGAAATAACTATCCGATTCAAATGATTCCGCCAAGATCTGATACTGAGGCTTACCTGTTTTAATCTTTATCACGATGGGATCAGATTGTACTTCACCAACGCTAACAGCTTTTAACTCGACATCATATTCACCAATTTTCGCAAATCCTTCTACCTTTAAATGATTATCGTAAACACTCGATTTGGCGACCATTGTACGTCCATTGTCTAAGGTGTAAGTGGCCTGAACATAACGCAAATCAACATTATCGGGCATATCATAGGCTATAATAGCACCACCAGCTGCTTCTTCAAAACTTATATTTGTTAATTTACCTGGTTTTGCTCCTTCCCTTGCGAATTGAATGCCACTATCTTCTTTACAGCTAATGATGGTAAAGGTTATCATTAAACACAACCAAACATTAAAGTGACTACTGAATTTTTTAATATTTTTCATAATGATTTTTTCGTTTTTATTTCACTTACCATCCTGCACTTTGAACAAGATTTGGATTTCTGCGTCTTTCATTTAAACTAATCGGCCAAAAATAGTCTCTATCCATAAATGATCTTGTGTAAAGCACAGTAGGTCTGTAAAAAGAGCTTTCGGCAGACTGATTTATATCCCAACCTAATATGGGCGTATTTAATTCTTTCACCGCATCTTTCCATCTCCTTAAATCCCAAAAACGAATCCCTTCTAATGCAAATTCGCTTGTGCGTTCACTTTTAATAATTTCTCTTAAACCTTCTTTAGTGGTTGGTTTAGATGGATTAACCGAATAGTTAAGCCAGGAGTCCACGACACCGCCTAAACCGGTTCTTTCTCTAACCAGATCAATATAGCTGTAGGCTTCTTGCGTTGGTCCATTAACTTCATTGAGCGCTTCAGCATAGTATAAATAAAGATTTGCTAAACGCATCACAGGATATCCAAATAATCGAGCCGTAAAACCATTGCTCGCAGCTACTGTATTTTGATAGTTATAATGTTTTTTAGAAGCGAAACCTGTCCAATTATAATTTGTTGGATCTACTTTACCAGATGCCCCTGCATATTTCAAATCTATATTATAAGCATTCGCATCCGAACCTGCTTGATTTACAAATAAACGACCTGCGTCGAATACTAACGATGCGTAAAATCTATTTTCACGATCTAGTTGTAATCTTGAAGTTGTCTTTCCAGCTACGAGATCATAGCGATATCCATCCGTACTAGGTACCGTAACTAAATCAAACCTCGAATTATAGGGATATGAAATGTCTTCATCAATTGGAACACCATTTTTCGAGTAAAATTTCTCCACAAGATTTAAAGTTACAGACATATAGCCCGATAGACTTGAGCTTGTTGCATTCGCCGTAAAACGAGGCACCATAAAAGCTCCTTGGTATGCTGCTGATGCAGTAGATCGGGAATCGAGCCAGAGGATCTCTTTATTATTGGAAGATTCACTAAACGCTTCCCTTGTGTTCATTTGGTATTTTGTACTTGTCTGTGGCGTAAAACTCCCAACGGAATTCCAGGTATGCAATTGCTTGCCCAATGCATGTGCAAACTCAATAGCTTCTTTACAAGCCACCGATGCCTTTTGCCACTTTTCTACGGAATAGGTCTTATTAAATAATTCTTTGCCGTCATTATTTCTTAAGGACGCTTCTATTCCATTATTTCCATTAAACAGTGGACTAGCGGCATATATCAAAATTTCAGCTTTCATCGCTTTTGCAACGAGCTTTGTAATCCTTCCTGTCTCCTGATTAACAGCAGTAACGTCGTCCATCAAATAATCCATGTCACCGTCAATCGTCCCAATAATATAGTCAAAACATTCTTCAGCACTGCTCCTTGGTATCTGGGAATTGCCGGGAGGATCATAGATTGGAATATTTTTGTCCATGATCGGAATAGGACCATACTGCCTTAACAATAAAAAATGATAATAAGCTTTCAAAAATTTTACTTCAGCAGCCCATTGCAGTTTTTCAGCATCGGTCATATCGGGTACTTTTTGAATATTTTCTAAAAATGTATTGCAGTTTGTGATACCAATCCAGAGACCAGTGGATCCATTATTACCATCCCATGCGTTCATTAACGGGTTATCTGAATTTTGATTACCCAAGGCTATTTTCCAATTGTTATAGGAATTATAAGTGGATTGAGAACTTAACCAAAACTCATCTCCTGCCAAAATACCTGTATTAGCTGTAACAGAAGAATTTAGGGGCAATGAATTGTAGCAGGTCACTAAATAACGTTCAGCCATGGTACGCATAGCAAAGGCTTGATCGAGTACAGGAGCATTATCAGGGACGACATCCAAAAATTTATTACAGGATGTTGCCATCCCGAGCAGCATACCCAGTCCAAGAATACTTATCTTAAAATTATTTTTCATGATCATTATAGATTTGCATTTATACCAATATTGAAAACTTTTTGCAACGGATAATTGAGTGCATTTCCGCCCATCTCGGGATCCCATAATTTAAATGCGCTAAAGGTTAATAGATTGGTTGCACTCGCATATATTCGGAAAGATTTAAACTTGAATTTTTGTGTAAATTCTTTATTTAAAGTGTAGCCAAGTTCCAGTTGTTTTAACCGAAAGAAACTTGCATTGCGTAACCAATAAGTACTCGAAACCGTATTATTAGCCATCGGTTGAATACTTAATCGTGGCCATGCGGCATATATATTTTTATTATCTTCGGACCAATGACTGTCGGCCCACTCCTGCAACACCGCATTGGGTGAGTTTATATTACCAAAAGGCGCTATACCTTTGCTAGTTGAAGTATTATCGGCACTTGGGTTAATGAATAATGAAGCTCTACCTACGCCACTAAAAAAGAAAGAGAGATCAAGACCCTTATAGCCCGTACTTAAACCAAAACCATAATTAATTTCAGGTGTGGTCGGGTGACCAATAGGCATTCGATCATCATCATTAATGACACCGTCACGATTTACGTCTAAGTACTTAATGTCACCACCGCGTACTGTTGAACCAAACTCTTGTTTAGGGCTATTATATACTTCATTATCATCAATAAATAACCTTTCTGCTATATAACCAAAAGTTTGCGCCGCACTCGTACCTACCCGATTTCGATAATCATTTTTGTATTTAGGCTCTTCATAAAATGAATATTCCCCTGTAGCATAAGTAAATGTCCCTCTTCCCTGAAACCACAAATCATTATTTACAGTTTTATTATAAACAAGTTCCCCATCAAATCCACGACTTTTATACTCACCGACATTCGCATATACATTTGCCGTCAATCCATTATTATTCGGTAATGTACGTTGCTGCACAATGTTATCTCTAAATTGTGTGTAGAAATCCCCTGTAAAAGTAATGGCACCATTAAAAAGACCTAAATCTATTCCTAAATTGGTTTGTGTAGAAATTTCCCAACGAATATCCGGATTTGCGTAACGGTTTACCACCACTCCATTAACCGTATATCGAGAGGATTCCGCAGGTGGACCGAAGGTATAACCATTACTACTACTGTTCAAATTAACATCGGATAGATAAAAAAATCGCGTGTCTAAAATCTGATCGTTACCTAATGTACCCCGTGTAAATCTAAATTTAAGGTTACTGACAACTGGTTTCAACGGTTCGAAAAACTTTTCATTAGAAACGCTCCAGGCAGCTCCAAAGGATGGAAAAAACCCCCATCGATATTTAGATGAAAACCTTTCTGATCCATTGTACCCAAATGCGAACTGTACATGATAACGGCTATCATATCCGTAAGTAAAATTACCCGACAAGGAAACATTTCGTGAGGGCAATGTATTAATTAATGAAATATTATTGTCTACCGGTGTATTGATATTGTCTCGAATCGTATTGATGAGCATACCAAAGAAATTATGCTTCTCAATTGCTTTTGAATATGAAAGTTGATTTTCCATATAAAAAATTGCTGCCTGAGTTCTACTTCCAGGTTTAAAATCTAGATACTCGGTCCCCGTTGTTGGATTTAATTGCTTATAAATTGGTGTGTTACTAACAGGATCAATTCCGATAGGAGTATAATAAAAGGGATTGTAAGTTCTGGATTGCGAAAAATATGAATTTCTTGATATATTAATCAAACCTCTATAATTTAATCCTGGAGTAACGAGCTCGGAAAGATCTTGCTTCAGTTCAAGCTGAACCTGAACATCACTTCTCCTTCTTTCAGAATAACCGCGCATAATTTCAGCATACGGGTTGAGATATTGCCCATCAACTCCTGCATTTCCAAATAGCGGGTGCTTGATGTAAGATTGTGCCGCTCCAACTTCATAAACCGGTAAGAATAATACAGGATTTGCCCTTAAAGCAAGGTTATAAGCTTCTGCTCCGCTGGTGGGTGGCCCTGAGTAATTTTGCAAATTAACAACAGTTCGAATCATCGCTTGCGTACTCTTGGTGAGATTAATGCCAACGTTGCTTCGTAAATTCATAACCTGAAAATTCACATTATTATTGAAATTATTCAGATCATTCATTTTTAATAGACCATTATCATTCGTAAAGTTACCGCTGACATTATAGTTAGCGATCTGACCACCACCGGAAATTCCTAAATTGTAATTTTGTGTAGATGTCGTTTTATTGGTCAATGCATCCAACCAGTCTACCGCTGGATAAAGTAATGGATCTGCCCCGGCCTGTGTTTTTTCTATCTTCTCTTGACCATATTGCTCTACAGCTAGTGGATCCCTTGTTAACACGGCTTCATTGTTCAATTTCATCCAGGTAACTGGATCCGCTAACTTCAATCTTTGTGTAGGCGTAGAAATTCGATTTTCGGCACGTAAAGCTACTCTTGCAGGACCTTCCTTGCCTGTTTTGGTTGTTACTAAAACGACACCATTGGCACCTCTGGAACCATAAACAGCAGACGCTGTTGCGTCACGTAAAATGGAAAAATTTTCGATATCATCTACAGGTATCCTCGCGAGATCATCTGCCGTAACTTCCATATTATCAATCAATATGAGTGGTCTCGCATTTGTTCCAAAAGTACCAACACCTCTAATGAAAAAATCGGCGTTATCCGATCCCGGCTCCCCACTTCTCTGGAAAGAAACAACTCCCGCTACTTTTCCCTGCAGGGCAGCGGTAAGATTGCTGACTGGAGCCCGTAGCTCTTTAGGACTAAGTGAAGCAACTGAACCGATAATATCCTGTTTTCTTTGTCGTTGACCAAATGCCGTAACGACGACTTCATCGACCTGATTCGCTTCGGCTTCTAACAGTATCACATTGATGCTTGAGGATCCATTCACATTAATTTCCTGAGCTTTATAACCGACCATGGAGAAAACTAAAATTCCTGAGGATGGAACTTTTAAGATATAATTTCCATTGACATCGGTAGATGTTCCGATAGTTGATTTCCCTTTTAATGCAACTGAAACACCCCTCAAGATCGTCCCTGTAGAATCTTTAACGACTCCGGTAACTTGAATATCCGCCTGAAATAGTTTGAAATTACTTCGCAACAGTTTTTCAGACTCCTTTGCCTGACTATAATTGATGCTACTGAATAAAATAAGAGGGAAAATAATCGTTTTTGATGTGATCTTAAACAGCGTTGTAAACGATGATCTTTTTAGGTCATCTTTATCACTAAGATGAAAAAAAAGATGACCATTTTTCTTGTGAAAAACACTCATTTTGTAGTCCTTAAAATTGGTTAATAAATAGATTTATAATTGTTGGTGATGGTTAGAGCACCGAAACAAATATTAAACTACTTAAGGACATTCTGAAAAGTTAAGTCACAGCAAACGATTGCGTTAAACACGAAATCCTTTTCGCAAATTTTTACAAAAAACTACGAAATCCATTGCGTAATTATTACTAAAAAAACTACGAAATCGTTTAAGTAGCAGGGGTAAATAAAGCAGAAAAATCATGTAGAGTCGTAAAAAACCATGCCGTTTTTTTTGATGCTTAACTTCAAGTGTACAACTCATTAACTATTTGGTTTCCGACTTGAAACTGATATATAAATGCAGCTAGTTCCAATTTGAAATGAATCATCTATCTACCTCACCCCACTAGATTTCATTCAAAAAATCACTTAAAGACTGATCTTTTCCTACTGGTAGTTTTTTACGTAAACGGTACCGGTGTATTTCAACTCCTCTGACCGTAATATTCTGCAACTGCGCGATCTGCTTGGTGGTGAAATTCAATTTCAGATAAGCACAGACTTTAAGATCATTCCGTGATAACCCCTCGTGATTGGATTTCAGCTTATTCAAAAAGCCATCATTCAGTTCATCAAAATGCAGCGCAAACTGATCCCAGTTGGCACTATTTTTCTCCACATCTTTCAGTAAATTGTTGATCCGTTTTAATTCCGAAGCCTCTTCCTCACTCCCTTCTATTTTTGCCAGTTCATCACGGACTTTGACAAGCGTTCCCGAATTTTCCAACAGCTGCATACTCGCACTGGCCAGCTCTTTCGTCTTCACCAGTACTTCCTGTTCCAGCTTTTCATTATTCAGTTTGACAATTTCCTTTTCGCTCTTTTCGATTTCCAGCTGATGGATGTAGCGGAGCTGTGCCATTTTCTTCTCATACTGAAGCTGTTGCTTTTTCCAGACCTGCTTTTGCACCTTAAAAAAGAGATAGATGCCCAATGCTCCCAATAGCATATAGACGAGCTTTGCCCAGATACTCAGATACCACGGGGGTAAAATCGTAAAATCATAGCTAACGGTTTCGGAGATCTGGTTTAAATTGTTTCGAACCCGAACCTGAAAACGATACTTTCCACTTGGTAGATTGGTATATGATTTTTCAGCGATATTCGCCCATGTGGACCAATCCTCATCATAACCGACCAGTTGATAGCTGAACTCCATATGCTCATGGATACCAAAACTTGGCGAAGAGAAAGCAAACTGAAAAGAATTGAATTTGGAGGCCAGCTCCAACTGGTCCGCACGGAGCTGTTCGTAAGTTCCGGTTGCATTTTTAGTGAAATACCCGGCAAATAGAATACTGTCCTGCGCTGATTTTGCCGTTACCTGCGACAATAGCACAAGTGGTTTCCGCGCTTCCTGAATATACTTTTCATAGTTGATATGGATGATCCCTTTTTCAGCACCGATATAGATGTTGTTTTTATCATAGGTATTGATATGATCGAATCCCGAAGTATTCATACCTTCAATTTCGGGAAATTTGATAAGCTGATAGCTCTTATTTTTTGCATCGAATTGTGCGACCCCGACGTATTTATCTGTACAGTACCAGATATTGCCCTCTTTATCCTCCTTTAAATATCGGATCGTCAGACCATCAAATTCCTTATAATCAGCAGACTTGACAAACGCATTTTTGGTATAATCGTAGGTGTACAGCCCCTTTTCTGTGGCAAAAACGATCTGATCCTTAATCTTGAACACAAAATTCTGATAGTCTGACGGTAAACCATTCTTCTTCGTTAAGAGAACAGCATCGTAAGCATGGCGGTCTGCCGCCAGTCGCATGCGGTAAATACCGCGATAAGGATGTGAGGCCCAAATTGTATTTTTGTCGTCCAATTCTAAAAAGCGATAAGAATCCACAAACCCGCGCAACTGACCGCCGGACTGAAAAATACCGTTTTGATAACTCAACAGCTCTAAACCCTGATAAGTACCCACCAGAGCCTGTTCTACCGGATAAACGGAACTTAACGGCAATACATTCCAGGTACCTGTGCGATTGGACAGCGGCAGTAAAGCTTGATCCTGAATCTGAAACAATCCTTTATTGTGCCCCAGTAATAAGCGTCCGTTCAGTTCCTCCAGCAACCAGGCCTCGCCACCATCACTTTTCGGAAAAAGTGAAAAAGAACTCAATGAACGGCTCTGATCTTTCAGTCCTTTGCTGATAGGTGCCACATACACCCCGTTGGATGAAGATAAATAAAGTTTATGATCAAAGATCAGCGACGATAGCCCAGTCACCTCATTTTCAAGATTGGGACGCAGATACCGTACCGCAGATCCGTACGAAATCACCGAAATCCCATTATCACTGGCCACCCAGATATTTTTTTGCTGGTCCACAAATACCGCTGAAATATTTTTGTTCACCAAACCTTCCCGAATACCGATGCGTTGAATCGTTTTCCCATCGCGATCACGGATATGACAACCCTCTTTTGCATTGCCGACAACAAAGGTCGAATCATCGATACGCGCGGCAGATGGTGTATAACTATCATCCCAGCGCTCCTTATTCAATTGCAATAATACCCTGTCTTTCAGCAAGTAGTTCCGGTTATTTAAAGTGGATAAGACGATCCGGTCTTTACCCAAAGGAAGCATCGATGCGATTTTCATTTCGCGATAAGGCAACGTTGCCAGCACAGGTGACCAGTGGTTATTCCGGTAGACCAATAAGCCATTTTTTTTATCTTGCGCAAAAAGCGATTCACCCACCTTACCCATAAAATACCATTCCGCAGCAGCGGGATGTACCGTTATTTTTTGCCCTTTGAGTTCAAAAATCACATTGGTCGCCCTAAAAAAAACAGACTGCCCAAAAGACAGCGTATTCCAGATGTCAGCAAAATTACGGTACTCCTCCGGAATCAGGGCTTTCAGTGATGTATACGTCAGACCACCCTGCTCAGCAGGTTCGAAGTAACCGAAATCTCCCTGACCGCCTACATAGATCCGGTCATGGCTGTCAATCCATAGCGAACGGATAATAGTATGGTTGGGTAACGCATAAGATTTCCAGTAGCGGCCATCAAAAGTAATCAGCCCTTCACTGTTACCAAAATATAGGATGCCCCTGCTATCCTGTTTAATATCCCAGGTCCGGCTTCCGCCACCATATACGGTTTTATTGTAGTTATTGACTAAGGGTAATCCCAATAAATTCTGTCCGCACAAAGAAATCGGTGCTATAAAAAAAACGAAAAAATAAAGGAATGCGAGATACTTCATATACTGTTTATAAGGGTTGACGTACAATTGACGTACCCCAAATATAGCGATTTTAACCGCATTAACGCAACATGAAGTAGTAATGAAGTAGTGTTTAAATTTAACTTATGCCCATCTAAATCTAATTTTGGGCTAATTATAAACATTCCTAAATTTTTTAATTCATCAAGCATGAAAAATAATGTTAGCATCATGGCAAGTGTTGCTCTTCTGTCTTGTCTTACCCATACGGTAAGTGCACAGAACAGAACGATCACAGGTAAAGTCACAAATGAACTGGGGATTCCGCTAGTGGCAAGTATTACCTTATCCGGAGGTTCCAAAATTGGAACAAGTAGCAACGAGCAGGGAGATTTTTCCCTCTCTCTTCCTCAAAACACCAGTTATTTGACGGTCTCTTCTTTAGGCTATGAAACCAAAACAGTTGCCATCACCGGCAATTCCATCAACATCCAATTAAAAGCAAATGCCGATTTTAATCTGGATGAAGTCGTAGTAGTGGGTTACGGTACACAACGAAAAGGCGATCTAACAGCGCCTATTTCAACGGTCAATATGCAGGATATGGCCAAACGTACGGTTTCAAATTCGATGGATGCCCTTCAGGGTGCCGTTGCAGGGGTACAGATCGTCAGCTCAGGAGCTCCGGGATCAACGCCCTCCGTGCGTGTCCGCGGTGTAGGTTCATTCAACAATGAAAGTCCGCTCTATGTCGTGGATGGGATGTTTATGGACAATATTGATTTCTTAAACCCCAACGACATCGCCGATATCTCCATCTTAAAAGATGCCTCCGGGGCAGCCATCTACGGGGTACGTGCCGCAAATGGGGTTATCCTCGTCACCACGAAAAAAGGAAGCATCAATATGAAATCGCGTGTCACCTACAATGGATTTGCAGGTTTCCAGACCCCGACCAACATCTTAAAAATGGCCAATGCGCAACAATACGCGAATTATGCCAATGCGACCGGAAATGGTGCCTTTGTCAAAAAATCGGTTGAAAAGTATGGTGGTACCGAAACCAATCCGGCCATGGATACCGACTGGTTCGATGAACTATTGCGCTCAAAAGCACTCATCACGAACCACAATCTTGACATCATGGGCGGCAGTGAAAAGATTACCTATGCTTTTGGTCTCAACTATGTCAAACAAGAAGGTATCATGGACGCTAAAAACAACAACCAAAAATTTAACATGCGCATGCAGGCCGATGCTAAGGTTACAGATTGGCTGAAAGTTGGGTTTATGGCACATTTAAATAACTTTAAATCCTACCACCCTAATAATGCAGCTTTCCGTCAGGCGTATTTTGCATCGCCTTTATATCCTGTTTACGATCCGACCATCGAACTTTCAAAACCTGAAAAGTTCGGATCAAGCACGGCAATCGGTATGCAGTCAGGATTTTGGTACAACAATCCGATCGCTACAGCCTTCTACAACAACAATCAGACGAAAGGATTTCAGATCCTGCCGAGTTTCTATGTAGAGGCAGAACTATGGAAAGATAAAATTACCTTTAAGTCACAGCTCAGCCAGCGCTATCAATCGACACATAACATCGGCTATAACCCAATTTATTACATCGATAACGACCAGCGAAATGACCGCTCTTTCCTACGTTCGGCACAGGCACGTAACAACAACTACATCTTAGACAATTTATTGACGTATAAAGATGAAGCCGGCAAACACCACTGGTCGGTCCTGTTGGGACAGTCGACACGTGAGGAACGCTGGCGTGAAACCTGGGTGCAGGCCAATGATGTACCTGAATCGGAAGAATTTTGGTACGTAGGTGTTGGCGCTCAGGGAATCGGTTCGGCAACAGGATACGGTGAGAACGGTTCCCGAAATGCCGGTATATCTTATTTTACGAGAGGAACGTACGATTATGACAACAAATACTTACTGACCGCTACTTTCCGTGCTGACGGAAGTTCAAAATACCAGACCAAGTGGGGCTATTTCCCATCTGTGGGTTTAGGATGGGTGCTGACGAGAGAGAAGTTTATGGAAAACCAAAAGCTTTTCAATCAACTGAAACTTCGTGGAAGCTGGGGTAAACTGGGGAATGACGGTATCCAGCCCAATGCAGGCTATGCAACCGTGTATTCCGGAAACAATTTCTCAGGCATCTTTGGCAGTGAGGGCACGACAAACGGAACCCGTATTCCGGGATACCGTGTCGGCAGGTTCTTTTCACAGGTCCGCTGGGAAGTGGTGGAAGAATGGGATGGCGGGATAGATTTTGCCTTGTTGAACAACCGTCTGAGCGGTACATTAGACTATTACCACAGAACAACCCATGATCTTGCCTTCAGCAGGCCTATTCCATTTTCGTGGGATCGCGTATATGGAAATTGGGGCAGTGTCGCCAACAGCGGATGGGAGCTTTCGCTTCAATGGAAAGATAAAGTCGGTGCATTGGGCTATTCCATTGGCGGAAATGTAACCACATTGAAAAATACCGTTAAAAATCTGGGCGGGCTTGAGAATATCATGAACGGTTACCCGGAATGGTCGGCAGAATTTCCGGCTAGAATCCAGATCAACGAACCCATCAACTTTTACTATGGTTATGAAGTCGCTGGCGTGTACCAAAATCAGGCGCAGATCGATGCCGATCCTATAGCAAAGGCGTACAACGAGCAAAATCCAAACGCCCCTATTTTACCGGGGTATCTCCAGTATAAGGATCAGAATAATAATGGCGAACTGGATGAAAACGACCGTATCAATCTCGGAAACTACCTGCCAAAGATCACCTATGGTTTCAACTTGGCATTCGATTACAAAAAGTTTGACCTAAGCGTTGCCTTTCAAGGGGTGAGCGGCAATAAAATCCATAACCTCAACCGGGCTATGCGCAGAAAATACAATCAGATGAATGTGGATGCGGCCTTTGTTGATAAACTATGGACCGGTGAAGGAACAAGCAACACCCATCCATCGGCAGCAGGTTCGGTGGCTTCATGGAACCTACAGGCTAGTTCGTTCTTTGTCGAAAGTGGCGCTTACCTCCGCGTACAAAACATTCAGTTAGGTTATAGTTTTGACTTCCCGAAAATGCCAACCCGCATATTCGTTACAGCAGATCGACCTTTTATGTTTACCAAATACAACGGTTTTACTCCTGAAGTATCAGGAATGGGATTTGATGCCAATGTGTATCCAATTGCATCGACGTACAGCCTAGGAGTCAAAGTTTCCTTTTAATTTTTAACCTTACTTTTTAATCTTATGAATACCTTTAAATATATCCTCATAGCAAGCTGTATAGCAGTACCGTTATCCATGACGAGCTGTAAAAAGTTTTTGGACAAGCCTCTTGAAAACCAGCAGCGTTCGGAAGAAATCGATTACAGCAACCCTGCGCTGATGTACAGCCCCGTTTCTGGCGTATACCGCTCGGCAGCTGATGACAACCTGGTCCATTGGATCGATCTATCCATCCGTTGCATGCGCGATGATGATTACCTGCAGGCTGCTCCCAGCCCCAATGATAATCCGGAGCTCATGGCCATCAAAAACTTTCAGAACGATGTAACCGTGCAGTCGTACTGGGGACTGAACCAATCGTGGATCAGTTACTACAGCCTGGTCATCGCGGCCAATAATGCCCTGATCGAACTGGATAATTTCGCAGCAAAAATACCGGCAGGCAACAGCAAAGACCTCAATCTCAATAAGCAATACAAAGCGGAGGTCCGTTTTCTGCGTGCATACGCCCACCTGATGGCCTCCCGCCTGTTCGGAAACGTGCCTATCTTGATCGACAGTGAAAATATTGGACGCCTGGCGACCATCGAAAAGAGCACTGCGGCCCAAGTACGACAATTTATCATTGCCGAAATGAATGAATGCATCGAAGCACTGGAAGATGCACGTCCGAATCAGTCCATCCATATCGGTGCCGTGACCAAATATACGGCACTGCTCCTCAAAGCCAAAGCCGCTGCAGATCTTGCCGGTAATGATAACAGCAGTCCCCATTGGGAAGAAGTCTTGGATGCGACCAATAAGATCATTGCGAGCAATAAATTCTCCTTATATCCAAACCTGTACGAGCTCTTTAAGCTTCCCGGAAAACTGGCCAATGAATCCTTATTTGAACTGCAATATTCCGATTTTGGTGTAGGTACTGGCGATATTGTACGTCCCGGAGTAGACTGGGGAACATTCTTTAGGTGGCAGGGACCGTCGGGCGATCAAAAAGGAAGTCCCATCTCCGGAGCTGGCTGGGTACCGCCATCTCAAAATATTGTCGATTTCCTAACGAACCGTGGCGATGTTGAACGCTTAAAAAACACGATTCAGTACTGTGGCATCGACGGTAATCCTGCAACTTCGGTTACCACCCCGAGCGGTGATGTGGTCTATGGCAATCCATTCGGTATCAAATATTTCAACGGAAAAGCGTATCTTCCAAAAGCACAGATGACCGAAGGACGTATGGAATATGGCGCCAACAATAATGTTCGTATCTTACGTTATGCAGATGTATTGCTTTTAAATGCGGAAGCAAAAGTACGGAAAGGACAAAATGGCGACGAACCGTTCCGATTGGTACGCGAAAGGGCTAAATTGGGTGCTATTGCCAATGTGACGCTAAACCAGATTTTAGACGAGCGCAGAGCAGAATTTGCCTGTGAATGGTGGGGTGAACGTTTCAATGACCTGGTACGTACCGGTAAAGCAAAAGAAGTATTTGGCGCTAAATTTATTCCTGGTGTGAGTGAATCATTGCCTATACCGCAAACGCAGATCGATGCTAACCCTAATTTCAGATAAATCATGATGCATATAAAAACAGGAATTTTATGTTCCCTGCTCCTTTTCAACGTACAGCTGGCGGTATCGCAGGACAATAAACCCGTCAAAACCGTCATCGCTAAAGAAAACGGTGGTTATACCATCAAACGTGACGGTAAGCCGTATTTTATCAAAGGCGCCGGTGGCAGCAATTATATGGATCGTCTAAAAGCGTATGGAGGTAACTCCATACGTACTTGGAACCCGCACAATGCGGGAAAAATATTGGACGATGCCCATCGCTTGGGACTTACCGTGACCTTAGGACTGGATGTACGGGCCGAAAGACATGGATTTGACTACAGCAACCCCGAACAGGTAGCGCAACAATTGGAGGGCATCCGTAAGACCGTCCTGCAGTACCGAAACCATCCTGCGCTTTTAGCCTGGGGAATCGGCAATGAACTGAACCTCCATTACAGCAACCCCAAGGTATGGGATGCGGTCAATGCGATTGCAGTAATGATTCATAAACTAGACCCTAATCACTTGGTTACAACCATGTTGGCGGGTATCAATCAAAAGGAATTTGATTATATTCAGGAGAAATGCCCGGCTATCGATCTGATCGCTGTTCAGGTATACGGAGGACTCGCGTCCGTACCGCAACAGATTAAAAGTGTCGGCTGGACTAAACCTTATATCGTGACCGAATGGGGGCCTACAGGGCACTGGGAGGTGACACAGACACCTTGGTCTGCTTCTATAGAAGAGAACAGCAGTGAAAAAGCGGCGGTCTACAAAAGCCGTTATGAAGCCTCTATCGGCACAGACAAAAACTGCTTAGGGTCTTATGTTTTCTTATGGGGACAGAAACAAGAGCGCACCCCGACCTGGTACGGACTGTTCACCGAAGCTGGTGAAGAAAACGAAGTGGTCGATGTGATGCAATACCTCTGGTCAAAAAAATGGCCTGAAAACCGTTCTCCACATGTCTCTTCCCTACTGTTAGATGGAAAAAAGGCGGCTGACTTTGTTTATGTCGAACCGGGTAAAACTTATCCCGTTGCTGTGTCTGTAAACGATCCGGATGGCGACAAGTTAACGACACGCTGGGAGCTTCTGCACGAAAGTACTGACCTGAAAGAAGGTGGTGACCGTGAAGAAAGACCGAAGGCTATCCCAGGACGTGTGGCAGATGAGGGGCAGCAGCACACACAGCTCACAGCTCCTGCGGAAGAAGGCGCATACCGGTTGTTTGTCTATGTTTCCGATGGTCATAACAATGTGGCTACTGCCAATATTCCCTTCTATGTAACGGCTAAAAAGTCAGATACCAGTACTTCATCAACCCAGAAAAATGCCTACCGCTTTTCGACTGAACCTGTCTGGGCTGACGAATTTAATTACGAGGGCTTACCCGACACCACCAAATGGTCGTATGATGTAGGTTCAAAATATAACGGTTGGGGCAATAATGAGGATCAGTATTATGTTGCATCTTCACTAAAAAACTCAGTCGTCGGTAAAGGGGTCTTAAAAATCAAAGCTTTAAAAGAAAGCAAAGGCGGTAAACCTTACACTTCTGCCCGATTAGTGAGCAAAGACAAAGGTGATTTCCTGTACGGCCGCTTTGAAGCTCGTGCCAAATTACCGCGGGGACGCGGCAATTGGCCTGCGATCTGGATGCTACCAACAGCATCTAAATATGGCAATTGGCCTAACTCGGGTGAGATCGATATCCTGGAACACGTGGGTTACGATCAGGATGTGCTCCATATCTCGACCCATACCAAAGCCTATAACCATAATATCAATACCCAAAAAACAGCAACAACAAAAGTTGCAGGTGTTTCCGATGATTTTCACCTGTACCGTGTGGATTGGACGCCCGAATATATCAAAGGATTTATCGATGATCAGGAGATTTTTTCTGTTGAAAACGAACATAAAACCTTTGCCGAATGGCCTTTTGATCAAAAATTTCACTGGTTGCTTAATTTAGCCATCGGCGGAAATTGGGGCGGTAAACATGGGGTTGACGACAAGATATTCCCGAATGTTTTTGAAATCGATTACGTCCGTGTATATAAACTGTTACCTTAGATCATATTTACTATATAGCTATAATAGAGTACATAACAGCTAACACAATAATTTAAAAGACCTTTTCAGCTATGTGCTGAAAAGGTCTTTTTGTTATACTACTTCGACAGATCGATTCTGTTTAAGCTCCCGTTAAATCCCGAAACTTGAGCCGGTAAATCTTCCAGTTTAACTTCATGCTTATCATCCGCTCTTATCGCACTTACTTTTACCGAATCCTTATTTTTGATGTTTTTCGGGATTTCAATAAAGCCATAGGACTTATATGGAGGCTCATGATGCCCCAATAAAGAACGAGGCCCTCCACCCAGGCAACCGCTGTGATATAAAATCACCGATTCCTTTTTAGCAGGGTAATACACATGTTGATGACCGGATAAATACAGGTCTACCTGATTTTCTTTTAAAAACTGTAAGGTCTCATCAGCATGCTCTAGAACTTCTCCTGGTTTATTTTTACTTTCAACGAGTGCATATAACGGCAGGTGACCTAAGACGATTTTAAATCTCGCCTCTTTAGCCACAGGGCTATCCCAGGGCTATCCAGCTGCTCCTTCATCCAGCTTTTCACTTCAGCTGGGATTTGAGATGATGAAGCATCCCAGGAAATAATGAACACATTATTTTTTAAATAAGAAAAGTAATACGGAAAATGACTGCTCTCGATGAAGGTAAGATTGACATCAGCTTTATGATTGGCCCAAAATGACGCCGAAACTTCACGGTCCAGCACAAAATTGGGAGATGCATCATGATTGCCCATCGTAAATCCAAATGGTACGCCAGAAGCCTTGATAGGTTGCAGTACAGCCTGATCAAATCCCTTCCACATAGCCTGAATAGCTTCTCTCGTTAAAGTCTTTTTTTGTCCTGCAACCATATCGCCACCGCACAGAATAAGATCTGGCTTTAATGTGGAAATACTTCCCACTAGATCCAACACTTCCTGACTGTAAGCCGTAGATCCATAACTATCATTTAAATCCGATATGACTAAGATCTTCAGACTTTTATTTTGCTGTTCCTTCCTGATATCCTTGTCAGAAATCTGAGAAAATACAGGTTGAATAACGATGATCAGCGCAAAGAAACAAAGCAAAGCCAATAAATTAGATTTCATATGGTAAGGTTTGAAGTACAAGTTCCAAATGTAAAACTATAATTTTATAATCCAGTTAAAAACGGAAATCATAGCCAGCAGCATTTTTGACTTCAGAAAATATTACTCCAGCACCTTTTTCTTATGATTAATGCCCCAATCCTTCAGTGCATAAATAACTGGAGTCAAAGTATCGGCATATTCCTCCAGCTGGTAGGAGATCTTTACCGGATATTCCTCGATAACAATCCTCCTGACCAGCTTATGCTGCTCCAGATCTTTGAGTTCTTTAGCCAAAACTTTGGGCGAGATCCCGGGAATACTCTCCTGGATATCCGTGAAACGATCGTTACCGACACCAATGGATATGATAATAGGTATTTTCCATTTACCATTGATCACATCCAACGTATCGCGCACCGGTCTTATGATTTCCAGACAGTCACAGTGAACTTTCTTTTGTGCCATTGTTTTAGTTTTAAATATAATGAAAAGCGGATTAGGTTCATGTTAATCCGTGCTATCATCGGCATTGATTTCGCTCATGACTTCAGCAAACAATTCAGTCGACTTAATTCGATCCTTGAAATCATAGATTGTCGATACGACGATCAGTTCATCCACTTGCGTCTGTTCAAGAAACGCTTTGGTCTGTGCTTTTACAGCTTCCTTAGTGCCCACAAATGAGTACTTCAGCATCTGATGTACACTTGGATGATGGAAAATATCCTGCAAATCCTCTGTCATTTCTGTCGGTGGATGCAGCGGTAGAGAATTCCCAGTCAAGATACCCAAAAACATTCTGACCACCGATGTAAACAATTTTTGTGCTTCTTCATCCGTTTCAGCAATAATCACATTAACACCTGCAATCGTATAAGGTTTCTCCAGTACTGCAGAAGGCTGAAACTCTTCCCGGTAGATTTTTAATGCCGACATTAAATGATCGGTGGCAAAATGGCTTGCAAATGCATAAGGCAATCCTTTCCGAGCAGCGAGATGCGCACTATCGGTACTTGATCCCAAAATATAAATGGGCACATCTGCACCTTCTGCAATCGGTGCTCTGACTTTACCCGTGCTGTTGGATTTTGAAAAATAATGTTCAATTTTCTCAATTTCTGCAGGAAAAGAGTGCGCAGCTTTCATAAAGTCCGATCGGATCTCCTGAGCCGTCAGTGTATCTGTACCCGGAGCTCTTCCCAGACCTAAATCAATCCGGTTTGGATAAAGATGCGCCAATGTTCCAAATTGCTCTGCAATAATCAAAGGCGAGTGATTGGGTAACATAATACCACCCGACCCTACTCTTATTTTACTGGTGTTTTCAGCTACATATAAAATTAATAACGAAGTGGCACTGCTGCCTACCGAAGCAGAATTATGATGTTCCGCAAACCAGTAACGTTTATAATTATTTGCTTCTGCTACTTTAGCCAGTTCCAGCGAATGCTGTAATGTCTGTCCAAATGTACTGCCTTCTGAAACGATGGCAAGTTCTAAAATGGAATGAGCGATATGTTTTTTCATGTTTTTGTAATTTTGATTTCATTAAATAACAGCTATAAAATAGCTGCAAATGCGTTATCTCAATTCGAGATTTCTAAAGTACTGACCGCACTTCTTTTACACTTTACAAAATTACATCAAAATCACTAACCAAAAGATAGTAGTTACCTAAAGGAAAGTGAAATATATCGCGGATCCTACTTTTTCAAATGCGCCAATTGGGATCACGCCAAAAATTATGATTTTGAGAAATTACTGACGATACAGCCCCTAGTAGACATAAACCCCGATATCAGGTAACAACAATTAAACAGCTACAATTCAAGATATAACACAACTAGTTCAAAATCAAAAAAGTCATTTCTGCTAATGGCTGAAATGACTTTTTTTGTTTATTCCATTGCTGCAACATATTCTTGTTAAGCAGATCTTATCGCTCATTTTATATAAATACCCGAAAACAAATAGTCTTCATCAAAGTTAAGAGTAACCTTACCGTTCCCTCTTTTGACTTCTATATAATTCGAAAATTTTAGATCATTGAAATTGATGATATCATTTTTGTTGAATAATTTGATAGCTTCCTTAAAAGAGATTCCAGGGCGAAGTCCATTGTCAAATGAAATATCCACCTGTTTAAAATCCTGCAGGCTATAGCCACTTAAAAGATTGTTTTGGGAATTTTCACCATTACCTTGACCTGCAGAAAAATACAAAAAGAAGTTTTTGTCTTTGTTGTCATACGATACTTCCGTGGTCGAAGCCGTACTGCCGTCGATCACAACCGTTCGCTCAAAATTTTTATTCGTCGCTGCGGATACGAACTCCTGTTCCGTAGTTTTCCCTACGACTAGCTGATTGAGGTTCCAATCTTTGTCTATTTTCACAACAGGCTTTTCTGTCACTTCCTTTTCAGGACTGGTATTTTTAAGCAGTTCCTTCGTATACGCCTCCTGATCACATCCGCCAAAATCAATCGTTCCGTTCATGATATCCCAATAACAGGTTTTGGAGAGATCTGTACTGTTTAAAACGATCAATCGGTCATAATCTGGCGCAAAGAAGATGTATTTTTGCTCTTTCGCGACATTCCAATACAGCCCGTTATCGGTATTCGGATTTTTAGTTCCTTTTCCATACCTGCTTTCCAGTTTTGCAAGTATCTGTTTCTTGAAGTCATCCGTTTTCATTTCGATCCGCATCCCGTAGATGGTATTTGCTGCTTGGTAGTTTTTTAGGATTTCAGCAAGCTCATTCTTGTCTTTGAAAGATCGCACGTCGATATGACCACCGCCCTGTTTCGTCAGGCTGTCTGTTTTAAGCAATTCGGAATCGATCTGGAAAAATACCTTTTGGCCCGTCAGATCAAGACCGTCAAAAGTATAGTTTGCACCATCATTTATTTCTATCATCAAGCAAAAGGGGTATTCAACCGTTTCAACACCAATTGTTTTAGGTTCACCAAAATCAATGAGGCTCTCGATGCTTTCATTCAAGTGCAATTGGGACAGATCTATCTTGTCGCGGTCTTTACAAGATACCAGGACAGGAAGCAAAGCAAATAGTAGGATAAGTTTTTTCATAAGTTCAATTCAAGGTCTTGTACGCTAGCGTAATAAATCCGCAATGGTTTCTTTTCGTTTATTTTTTCTTAACAGCTCAGACAGGTTGTCTTCAAATATCGTCCACCTTCGTTGCTGTCCAAAAGTATCATGCAGATTTTTCACAAAACGTTTTGCATCTGCCTGATTATTTGTTAACAGTAAATATTCAAATAGTTCCTGATAATTGTTGAGCCCATTTTTGTTGATCATCAAGTCCGTCAGATCGCTGGTCCTGTTGATGTTATCATATAGCAACAGTACCGCTTTTAGATCCTGGTGAAGTGTCAAACTTAAAGTTTCCAAGTCCGTGTCCTTTGTGATCAAGTAACCGTCATCGACGGCATTGATCAGCGAAGAAATGCGATCTTTGAAATAACACTCGTATTCTTTTGGTTCCACAAGTTCCGATCGACCTATCACTTTATCGATAACGGTCGAATGAATACCACAATTGATATAAAATTTTGTCTGTTCAGAACTGTTCCCATGACTATTTTGAACGTTCAAAAGGAAAACCAGATCAGCATTTCTTTTATAAAAGCCCATCCCTTTCTTCGTGAAGCCATTTTCTTTCAGTAACGGTTTTACCACTTCTGCGATCAGCTGATTAAATTTTTCTTTCATTGTCTGGGATCAAATATTATCTTAAAGGGTCTAAAAAAGACGGTTCAGTTTGTCAATTTCCATTCGAATTACTCCAATAGATAACAAAACACCGCCGGGTTTAGTTTTGAGCCATACCATCAATGACAGACGGCAGTACCAGTCCATATATATTGCCAAAGCTCACGGGGGCAATTTAGAAAAAATAGCGCAATCATTTTATAACTTAATATACGATGCATAACTTGCAGGTGACTTCACATATTATAATCTCATATGAATGCTATAAAAGATACATTGCGAGCACATATCGAAAAAATCATCAGCCTTTCGGATGAGGAAATATCATTGCTATTTGATCATTTCACATTTCAGGAATTTAAGAAAAATGAACTGATCATCGCAGCAGGTCAACCGGTTAAGCATGTGTACTTTGTAATTTCAGGATTGGTAAAGCTAACATATACTGATAGTGATGCAAAGGAACATCTCATTTCTTTTGCGATGGAAGACTGGTGGGAAACAGATTTCGTAGCCTTTTATTCCCAGAGCCGCGCTACCTTATCGTTAAAATGCATTGAAAACACACAAATGCTTTGCCTTACCCTAGAAAATTTTGAGAAGCTATGTGCGCAAATGCAAAAGATGGAGCACTTTTTCCTTAAAAAATCAATTGCTGGGCATATTGGCTCGCAACAGCGTATTTTATCATTTCTTACTTCCAGTGCAAAGGAAAGATACGAGCAGATCATTAAAAACCAGCCCTCTTTGATACAGCGCATTCCCAAAACATTGTTGGCATCCTATCTCGGCGTATCCCGCGAAACATTGAGCCGCATCTTATAAGACATTTGAAAACTGTGATATTTGTCACACGCTCATATAAAGCAACATCTTGATCTTTGTACCATACTTTAATAAAACATTAAAATGGAAAAAAAGATTATCAATCCATGGACTTGGCAAGATGCCAGAAGCTATGTCCAGGCAGTAGAAGTGAAACATGTTGAAAGTACCTTGTATGTATCCGGCCAGACAGCGATCGACGAGCATGGAATTTCAAGTGATGAGCATATGCGCGTCCAACTGCAGAAGACATTGGAAAATCTTGAAAAAGTAATTCGTGAAGCTGATTTCGAACTCCAGAATATCGTCAGGCTCAATATCTACACAACAGACTCAGCGGCATTGTTTGAAAATTTTGATCTTTTCCAAGAATGGATCAATCGGAACGAAATCAAGCAAACAAGTACAGTACTGGAAGTACAGCAACTATTTGAAAACCTTAAAGTTGAATTAGAAGCCACGGTTGTTAAATAGCAAAAAATAGAGCCACCCGATTGAACTTCCAGCTTATCACTTTTTTATCATAATTCCTTGTAAAGCCCTGCTCACAAGGAATTATGTGGCTTTACTCCTTTCAACAATTTAGAATGATTCATTTAATTAAGTATATCAATAGGCACTAATGCGGATTCCTGCCGGTTGACCTGTTAGCTACCAAACTAATGGGGTTGTGAAATTGTTGTATTCTAAACGATATCATTTACTAAGTATACTATATGCTCACAACGGACAAAGAAAAACGGGAATCAGGAGATTTTTATAAAGACGCACTACTCCTCTTACAGGAGTGTGAGTGTCAGTTTATGTTAGGCGGTGCTTTTGCCATGTTCCACTACACGGGCATCTTTAGAGACACCAAAGATTTGGATATCTTCTGCAAGAGCAGTGAATATCCTAAAATTCTGAAACACTTTGCCGAAAAGGGTTATCAAACCGAGCTGACGGATGTAAGATGGCTTGCAAAAGTCTTCCATGGCGATTATTTTATCGATATTATATTCGATACCGTAAACAATATCTGTACAGTAGACGATAGTTGGTACGAACGGGCACCAAGCGGTCATTTTGCAGACGTACCTGTTAAATTTATTCCCGTAGAGGAACTCCTTTGGTGTAAAATTTATGTGCAGAACCGAGAGCGTCACGATAGTGCAGACATCAACCATATTTTGTTGAAATATGGAAAAAATGTAGATTGGGAATTACTGCTGAAACGCTTAGACCCACACTGGCACCTCCTCTTGGCACAATTGCTTATTTTTCAGTTTGTATATCCTTCAGACTATCGCGAGATCATCCCCAAATGGTTATTTGACGAACTGATGAGAAGAGCTGCAGAGCAATATGACATTCCCTCGCCCGTCGAAAAAGTATGTCGGGGTCCGCTTATAGACCAAACCCAATATGAGGTAGATGTAAAAGAATGGAATTACAAATCATACACGATAACGACAATATAATCTATGGAAGTACGCAAAAAAACGAGAATCGCCGCCATGGCGGATATACATGTTCGTGTTTCAGACAAAGGATTGCTCAGGGGCATATTTGAAGAATTAAATGAAAAAGCCGATGTACTGGCGATATGCGGTGATCTGACTGATACCGGGGACGAAGAAGAAGCTAAAATATTAGGTGAAGAGTTAAAAGCATTGCGCATACCTGTTGTCGGCGTTTTAGGCAATCATGATTACGAAAAAGGCAGACAGAAAATCATCAAACAAATTCTGACTGAACATCATATGACTATTTTAGATGGTGAATCTATTGTCTTAGCAGATGTTGCATTTGCAGGTGTAAAAGGATTTGGAGGTGGATTTGATCAATATATGCTGTCTATTTTCGGAGAAGATATGATGAAGCAATTTGTGCATGAAGTCGTCAATGAATCTTTGCAGCTTGACCGTGCACTGACTCGGCTAGAACAAGAATGTCCTCATCTGCCTAAAGCCGTACTGCTTCACTATGCACCGATAAAAGATACCGTTGTAGGTGAACCCGAGCAGCTGTTTCCTTTTCTTGGCTCTTCACACCTGGCAGAACCCCTGACCAGAAGACAGGTGTCGATTGCCTTTCATGGACATGCACATGGTGGCACACTCAGCGGCCATACCACAAGTGAAATCCCCGTATACAATGTCGCTCTTCCGGTATTAAAACGGGAGAAAGAGGGTCAGTCCTATTTAATTGTAGAAGTTTAAAAATTTTCTAATCAAAAAAGGCATTAGGCAATCAACTTACTGCCCTTCGTCTTTTTAAATTCTGATAAGCTCATCTGATGCCGTTTTTTGAAAAACTTATTCAGATGGCTTTCATCTGAAAAACCAAACTCCGTGACGATTTCATTGACCCGCATATCACTGAACAGCACCCGGTGTTCAATCAGGCGCATTTTATAATTCAAGATGTATTGCTGAATCGTTTCTCCGGACTGATTTTTAAAGTAACTGCCCAGATAGGTTTCTGAAAACCCAAATTTCTTCGCGATCACAGCAACTTTCAATAATGCTGGATCATGGATATTGCCTTGAATATAATCAATGATCTGAATCACCCTCTTATCCGAATTGGAAGTAATCTGCTCCGCTCGCATCTTCGAAATATTTCGTGCTGCGATGACTATCAACGCATTCACGTAATTCAACGTCAGCTCATCCTGATACAGATCCGGATGATGGATACCATGAAGCAGTGATTCCACAATCGAATTGACCAAAACAATATCAGGCTTATTCTGTAAAATACAGCCCGACAAAAAAGAAGCACCGTACAGGAGGCATTCCATGGAATTAATGCTGTTCCAGGGATAATTTTTCACATAACGTTCACTGAACTTCACAAGCAACAGGTCGGTACTTTCCAAGATTTCGAGGTGATGCTGATCATTTGGTGTCAGGAGAATCAGACTGCCTTTACTGTAAGAAGCCATATTGTTGTTGATGTTCAAAAATCCTTTTCCGGAAATAACATACACAATCTGAAAAAAGGAAAAATGCATATCCCGTAAAGGACAGCTAGCGCCCTGATGATATTCTACCTTGACCAATTCATCGATGTTCTCACGTTTCATAAGACAAAAATACCTAATTATCATGAAAATATACTGATTTTTCACATTTTTTCTGTTCAATTTTGCTACACATAAATTTTAACAAATAATGAAAACATCAATTTACGTCTTAGCACTTGGCGCTTTTGGCATTATAACCACAGAATTTGGGATCGTCGGCATCCTACCGACCATCAGTCGGCAATTTGACGTATCCATCGATACGGCAGGTTGGCTGTTGAGTGCCTTTGCGATTACTGTCGCCGTTTCCTCCCCTTTTATCACCTCATTTACGACCAAGATAAACCGGAAGCTATTGCTCTGTCTGGTCATGAGTATATTTGTTTTTTCGAATTTAATTTCTGCCTTTTCGACCAACTTCACCATGCTGATGGTCGCCCGTATCTTACCTGCGATCTTGCACCCGCTATTCTGGAATATCGCCATCGCCATTGCATTTAAAGAAAAGGGTGCAAAAGGCGTTTCTACTGTTATGCTGGGATTAAGCTTGGCCACGGTGCTGGGTATCCCCCTCACCACCTATGCCGTAGATCTGTTCCAGAACTGGCAGGCTTCCTTCTTCCTCAGTAGCGCGATCAGTTTAATCGCTTTTATAGGTCTATTGTTCTTTATTCCCTCAATGCCGGCAGATCAGGCGATATCGACCAAAAATCAGGTCAAAGTGTTGAAAAGCCCGCTGCTATGGCTCAATCTTATTTCGACCATAGCCACTTTAGCGGCCATGTTTGCCAGCTATACCTACCTGACCGCCTATCTGGAAGAGATTACCAAGATGGACGGTGCGCAGATCAGTATGATGTTGCTCCTCTTCGGTGGCATGGGAACTTTAGGAAACTGGCTGATGGGACTAGCCCTGAACCGCAATGTACTTTTAACCGCCAGACTGTTTTTAATACTCTTAGTGACGGTACAGATTCTCGCTTACTATTTTGGCGGACATTATATTCCGATGGTCATCATCGTATCCCTTTGGGGAATGATCCATACCGGCGGATTTTTGGTGTCCAATATCCGCACCACACAATCTGTTCCGCATCATGCCTTAGAATTTGTGAACAGCTTACTGACTTCCTCTTTTAATATCGGAATTTCCTTAGGGGCATTTCTAGGCGGAATAGTCAGTGTACATTATGGTGTTCATCATGTATTATGGGTGAGTATCCTGTTGCTATCGGTGACGTTTATCCTAAGTTTTGTAAGCTTCCCGAAGAAGATCTCAGAAAACGAAGAAGAAAAACAATTGGACAGAGCCGCATCAGCCTGCGTACATAGTTAAATGAGACGAATGTTATATTATAAACAAAGAGCGCTTCCATAAGGAGGTGCTCTTTGTTTATAATAGATACGATACCCATAAAATTGCTATTTTATCGTAATAAAACATGAACTCCTAAAAGGTCCATTCAAGTTTGGTATGATGCAACCCAAAAACGCTAGAAAGAATATAATTGTAACGAAAAAAACACGATTATTTATAAAAACTATCAGCTAAAATTTCACTATTTTAGCTGAAACATATTTTTAGTTCAATCCATGACAGAGCCTAATCAATTGCTTTTCTTTTTTAGTGCATTAGGTGCTTTCAACGGTTTGCTACTTTCTCTTTATATTGCGATCAATACAAAGAAAAAGGTTTTTGCCAACTATTTTTTAGCTTTCTTATTACTGGTACTAAGTATCCGGATTATCAAATCCGTCTTTTTCTATTTTAATCCTGAATTATCCAATATTTTTATTCAGATCGGGCTTTCCGCTTGCATTTTGATCGGCCCGTTCCTGTTTTTGTATCTTAAATCTTTTTCAGGCAACAAGAATTCCAGTTGGGTCGTTCATATCCTGCCTTTTATCGTGGGCATTACAATTTTAGGAATTGCCTATCCCTATACCGAACATCGAGGTGTCTGGAGCCACTGGATTGTCCTGGGAATTTACCTGCAATGGCTGGTTTATATGATCGCATCATTTAAATACCTGATACCGATTTTAATGAAAATAAAGGCAAAAGAAAAATTAATGGATTTCGAGGTTTGGTTGCTCAGTATTTATACAGGTGTTGCCATTATTTGGTTTGCTTACAAATTTGGTGCTTACGCCTCTTATATTGTGGGGTCATTGTCCTTTTCTTTTGTTTTCTACTTAATTCTGTTACTTATCATTTTTAGAAATAGCCGGGAAACTACTTTTTTCCAGGAAAAAGAAAAATACAAAAACAAAGAAATTGATACCGAAACATTAGATCTCATGCATCAGAAACTCGCTATCATCGTTGATCAGGAATTGTTCCTGGACCCCAATTTCACCCTTGAGACCGCAGCAAAAGAACTAAAAGTGACAAAGCATCTATTGTCGCAGTACATCAATGAAACCTTGGGGAAATCCTTTTCAAACCTCATCAAAGAATATCGGATTGAAAAAGCAAAACAATTATTAGAAAAAGAAAGCAATTACACCATCGAAAGTTTAGGTTATGACAGTGGCTTTAGCTCGAAGTCAACTTTCTTCACCGCATTTAAAAAAATCACCGGTTTCACGCCTGCTGAATATCAAAAATCACAGTCCAAATAAGTTCTATTTTATAACATCGAACTTCTTATTTATAACCTAAAACCCCTTTCAATAGCCTTTCTCAGATATTTGATCTTATTAATTTTAACAATTTCAAATCATTAAAAAAATGAGAAAAGTACTATTATTTATCGGGCTAAATCTGTTGATCCTACAGGTTAACGCTCAAACTGATGATGCCAATAACGACTGGAATTTGGTTCAGAAAACCCTAAATCTCTACCTAGACGGAATAGGCACGAGCGATTCCATCAAGGTATCTAAATCTTTTCATGATTCCTGGCAATTGAAATATTTTGAGGATGACAACATAAATATCATCAAAAAACCAAAATATTTGGAACGTTTTGACAGTGCTCCCCATGCAAAATCGGCTAAATGGTCAGGACGTATTGTTTTTATTGATATCACCAACACTGTTGCCGTCGCAAAAGTGGAAATCAGCACAACAAAATTGTTGTTTACCGATTACTTTAATCTCATGAAGACCAGTGACGGCTGGTATATTGTCGATAAAATTTCGACCAGAAGTCCGCACAGAACCTTAGAAACCCCAACTGCTTCAGCAAAATAAAAATCGATCTAACATGACAAAACTATTTATACTCCTCATTGCTATTATGTGTTTGGATGTCAGCATTCACACCCAGATAGTTTTAAATGTAAGCATTCCCGCACAGCATCAAATCTTGTTTTTCACATCAAATCAGGATTGTTCCGGAAGAAGCAACATAATGACATGCAACAATTCCGGTGAAATCATACCTCCATATGCTGTTGCTATATCAATGCGGATCGCTTTCTACGATAAATTATCTCAAGATCACCATGTCGTATTCGGTTGCGGGTAAGAAACCAATCGTACTTTTGCTATAAACTTTTGTTTGCTAAAATAAGAAACGATTTTCTTCGTTTATGATTGTATCTATGAATTAACATCAGCTTGTGAGCCAATAAGGCATCAATTTTGTGTTATACTATTGGTCTGGCTAGAGACGTAATAAAAAAAGGTAATTAACTATTTTTATTATATCTCCGAGATGCCTGTCAAGCATTAATTTTTAATTTTAAAAACTATGAAATATCCGTTAATTATTTGCGCTCTCCTAGCGCTGGCAACTTTAGGATCAAGTTGTACCAGTAATAAAAAGTTTGCTGCACTACAAGCAAGTTACACCCAGCTACAACAAAGTAATCAGGACCTGAGCAGTCGCTTACAAGCATCTGAAAGTGATTTAAACGGTTCAAAAATACGGATCAAGAGTTTGGATGAGCAGATTGCTTCCGAAAAAGCAAATGTTGCCGCTTTACAGACAGCATTAAACAATTGTCTAAATTCCAGCACGCAGGGAAATGCAAATGTTTCGAAACTTGTCGATGAGATCAATTCATCCAACAAATACATTCAGCAGCTTGTCAATAGCAAAAACAAAAGTGATTCACTTAATTTAGTGTTGACCAACAACCTGACCCGCTCCCTAAGTAGAGAAGAAATCAGAGATGTTGATATTCAGGTATTAAAAGGAGTCGTCTATATATCCCTTGCTGATAATATGCTGTACAAATCTGGAAGCTATGAAATCTCAGATAAAGCAGGTGAAACATTAGCGAAGATTGCTAAGATTATCACCGATTACAACAGTTACGATGTACTGATTGAAGGTAACACGGATAATGTGCCTATCAGCATGCCTAATATCCGCAACAACTGGGATTTAAGTACGTTAAGAGCTTCATCCGTGGTGATGGCTTTGCAAAACAATTACGGAGTAGATCCAAAACGTTTAACCGCGGCGGGACGTGGCGAGTATAATACCATCGCACCTAACGATACCGAAGCTGGAAAAGCAAGAAACAGAAGAACACAGATCATCATTACCCCTAAGCTGGATCAATTTATGGAGCTTATCGGTAAAGCGCCAGAAACAAGTCTGGACTAAATAATTGATGGTTTACAGCTGCAATATTTGTTATTCGAATGGCAGCTAGATCCAACAAGAAAAAGCTAATCGAGAGATTAGCTTTTTCTTGTTTAAAGACCATGATTACCAATTTAACGGATCGGTTATCGTCGGTAATACTGTAATAATCAATTTTATTGCTTTACTAGGAGCACATCCTGCAACAATGGGTTATTTTATTGCCATCTGGCAAATATCTCAAATTCAAGGGCTAGGTGAAGCATTACATAACCACTGATAACTAACTTATTACAAGTCATTATTTTTTTAGAATGTAGTCCTTACCTTTTTCTTTAAACCTATTATTTAGCTTTTCAATTCTACTTTTATTGAAGTCCATAAACCTAAAGTCAAGTGATGTTAAAGTAGCCATTGCTGTTAAAAAGTAAAATTGCTCTGCTTTTAGTTTCGTGTTAATTTCTTTCAGTAATAACTCTTCCAACATGGGCAAGGTTTGCAGAATTTCGGGATTTTCCCAAACTTTCATACAATCAAATTCTAATTTTTTCAACTTTGTGAGTTTAGCTAAGCTTGGTAAGATCTTTACTCTTGTAGCACCAAGTCTTAAAGACTGTAAGTTTTGAAAGTCTGCCAAAAAATCAACATTTTCTAACATTTTTATCGAAGTAATGCTCAGGTTGATCAGGGTCTCCTTATTAAATTGGTTAAAATCACTTGACGTTATACAATTATCAATACTCAAATGCATAATATTATTCAAAGTTTTGAAAAAACTAAACGAATTAATTGTAGTAGATAAATGTAGATTAGTCAATTTATTACAACTTGACAAAGGCTCTAACGCCATAAATTTTCCTGTCAAACTAATATTGGTCAGTTGATTTAATTTTTCAATAAAGGAAAGATCAAGCTTTTTTTTAGGTTCAAGTCGTAAACTTGTCAGTTGCTCCATTTCTGCAACTTCTTGTAAAGAAGTATTATTAAAACCATTGAAATAAAGCTTTTTGACATTACCCATTTTTGTCAATAATGACAATTCTTCATTTGTTATGATGCGATTGTCAGCAACACTCCAAACATGAAGAATCAAATCTGGTCTTACCTGAAAAACGATTTCATTTAGTTCTTTTAATACTGATAATTCTTCCGCTCCAAAAGCAAATGTTACAGAAGCATTAGGTCGCAATATTTGAATTGCATCATTCATTTTAACGTTTGTCCAAGGAACTCCGTTCATGGAATGAATCCATTTTTCTGCCATAACTTATCCTAACCAAAACCTATTTTAAACATTAATTACCAATTACTGATCGTATTCGATTTATCAATAATCTGTTTTACGATTGCATTAAGATGAGTATTCAGTCCATTGGTGGCATCCTCTAAAAGCAATTTGCCATTTTGGTCATAAATCGCCACTCTATCCTTCTTGCCTTTTACAAGATTTAGCGTCGTCCAGCCACTATTACCATAGCCTCTTCCAGCTCTGAAAGTTCCTTCGTACCATCTTTTAAGTTCAAAAGTAGGACTGTTGACCCGAATCTTGCCATCTTTAAAAAGAAAGGACAAGGTGTACGACAGGTCATATTTATAATTCGTTTTTCCAAAACCACCACTGCTATGTTTTACAGGTATGGCTTTTTCTTCATATGCTGTCAAGGTAATACTTTCACCCTCTAGGACACTGAGACCTTTTTGAGGATTGCTGTAGATGCTATTAATGGCATTGAGTACGTTCTTGTACAAATCTGCCTGTTTTACGTTTGGAACCTCTACGACCGCAAAATCTTTATTGTCGTTGGATACAAAACCGTTGGCTGTTAGCTTAAAATATTGCCCAAAACTCAGCTGTGTAACCAGCAAAAGTATCACCATACCTAGCATTTTCTTCCTATTCATCATCTTGAAAATTTTCAATTCTACCTTTGTTGCTGGATTCATGATTTAAGTCATGAATGATCCAATTTGGATCAACAAAAATATAATTATTTATCAAATGGCAAAAAATAAGTTTTAGAGATACGTGATTTTCAGAAGGTCACGGCTTTATTTCAAAAGCAATTACCAATTATTGATCGTTCCAGATTTATCAATAATTTGCTTTAGAAGCGCATTGAAATGACTGTTTAAACCATCGTAGGCATCTTCAAATCTGACTTTGCCATTATCTTCAAAAAGATATAATTTCGATTTGCCGACTTTTTTCAGGCTTAACGTAACCCATTCATCCCCACTCCAGCCACTTGCGCCTTTGTAAGAACCTTCGACATATCGTCTCGCTTCAAAAGCAGGACTGTTGATCCGAATCTTGCCATCTTTAAAAAGAAAAGTCAGTGTATACGATAAATCATATTTACGAAGAGTTTTTCCCAGCCCATTAGAAAGTTTTATGGGTAGAACTTCCTCTTCATACGCTGCTATACTAATACTTTCCCCCTCAACGACACTAAGCCCTTTCTGTGGATTTCTGTAGATACTATTAATCGCATTAAGGACATTTTTATACAGATCCATTTGTTTTACATTCGGAACTTCCACCACCGTATAATCACTGTTGTCGTTGGACACAAAACCCTTAGGCGTTAATTTAAAATATTGAGCAAAACTCATCTGGGTGACCAGTACAAGAATGACAATACCTAGCATTTTTTTCATATTCATAATTTTTTAGTATTTTAAATGAGCTGCTTTCTCTTGGATCAATGATTGTTCCACTTTACTAAATTACGCCCTTTTTTGTTTAAAAATTTACGTAAATAGACTGGAAACCAATTTTGATTGCAGTTTTGAGTATTTCAGTTGCATTTGGATATAAGAAACACTAAGTGCTTTGGTGGTTTGAGGCGCTTCATTAATCGGTTATTTATTGACACGAATAGGACTACAAACACGACAGAAAATAAGGGCGAGGTACAACAGTCGTTTGCAAAATAAAACAATAAAAAAACGAAAACACGATAGCTAACAAGGTATTGTCAAAAGAGTGGCTGAAGGAAATCAATTAAACTTTTTAATTATATTTGAATATAGGTATTTCTAAAAAATGGCGGTGCTCAAAATATTCGCGGCAACTTTATTGTTCGCCAACAGCTAAAGATAAATAAAATGTCAAAATCAGTCCTAACCATAACATTAAACCCCTGCATTGATAAAAGCAGCACGGTTAAAGGAATTGTACCCGAAAAGAAACTGCGTTGTGAAGCTCCAAAATATGAACCCGGTGGCGGAGGTATTAATGTATCAAGAGCATTAAAAAGATTAGGGATAGCATCAGGTACAATTTTTACATCGGGAGGCAGGACAGGGAAACTTCTTGAAGAGCTTTTGCAAAAGGAGGAAATTGATATTTTGCCTTTGCCAGTTGGAAATGAAACAAGAGAAAACTTTATTGTTGTAGACGCTTTAAATAATCAGCAGTTTAGGTTTGGTTTTCCGGGGCAATCTATATCTGAGGAAGAACAAAGCGATATTTTAAAAACTATTGAAAGTATCAGTACTTTTCCCGAAATAACCATTATAAGCGGCAGCTTACCTGAACAAGTTAAGCCTGAATTTCTAAAGGACATTATTCAGATATGTAAGCACAAAAACAGTAAAGTCATTGTAGACACTTCTGGCAAAGCATTGGAAATAGCTGTGAACGAGGGTATTTTTCTTGTGAAGCCCAATATTGGAGAGTTAGCAGCTCTTTCAGGAAAAAGCGAACTGACCGAAACCACCATGGATGAAGCTGCTAAAAATTTGATACAAAACGGTAAAGCGGAAATAATAGTTGTTTCTCTAGGTGCTAAAGGTGCTGTACTGTATTCTGAAAAAGGAAAGATACAACAAGCTGCTCCGCTTGTGAAGGTCCGTAGTACAGTCGGAGCAGGAGATAGTATGGTCGCAGGTATGGTTTCTGTTATGGTAAATGAGGGAAATGCGGAAGAAATATTGCGTATGGGCATAGCTTGTGGTACAGCGACCACAATGGCAGAAGGAACTGGGCTTTTTTTGAAGGAAGACGTCGATAACTTATACCAACATCTCCCCCAAATACATAAGGGTAAAGGTAAATAAGCCGCCGGTTAAGAAGTGAAAAATACAATAAAAGGGGATTAGGTTATGGAGAGAAAGTATTTAGCCTAGCTAAAATGCTGCTTTTAAAAAACCCTCGCTACATATTCATATATTTAGTAGGTCCATATCGCGATATTCCTTAAAAAACCGCTTGAAATCTTTCCTATTAAAGTCTAAAACATGAACTTTTCAACTCAAATATCCCTGTAAAGAGAATTTAATTTTGTTAATCTATCTTACAATCACTATTTTTATAAAGAAAACAAAATGTGATGTAAGCAAAAATAGCGCTTTTAACCTTATAAGTTTAACGAAATGAAAATAACCGGCATCAACATGCGATATATCCTTATCCTTTTTCTAGGAGTCATCGTATTCCAGTCCTGTACAAAAAAAACTCCCGAAGAACCAAAAGTTATACCTGAGCCCGAACCTGAGAAAGGTCCAGACCCGATCAAGGATCAGACATATGTTTACAGCTCGGAGAGCCAATTGGAATTTGGCCTATATCAAAATAATGAGTTGCTATCTTCATTTGGACAAACTGATCAAGATAAGAACTTCAAGAACCGTCCAAAATATTTCAGACCTCAGGCCATCACCCTCAAAAAGGACTCACTGTTCATTACTAAAGCTGGTGGCTACAAAGAGTCGTATAAAATAAAATGGGAAAAAGAAGATTTGTTTATTTATCAGGATCAAGAAAAAGACTGGAAACACTTTGCTACGAAGAACGACAAAAATGAGATCTCATTAAATATTGCACTCTACAACAGCCAATTAAAAAGCGAAAATTCCAATGCACGCCGCTCGGGTCAGCTTTACAACCCATCGTCGATCAATGACATATTGAGTGATAAAAGTAGAGCCGCTATGAAAACGATCTGGTTAAAGATCAAGGTTATTTATGTACCTGAAATTATAAAATCATGAAAGTAAAAATACTCATCATATTATTGAACATATTTGGTTTAAACGTCCTAGCACAAGAAGCCGACGATGACAAAGACAGGATTTTCACCAATAAAAATATTGAGAAATTATACCTGGGTGCAATTATGAAGATCAGTTCGCTCAATGCCGATAATTATGAATTTATTGAAGCTCCAAATCTCCCGGATGTAGACTATTTACAAACAACAGATGTCACGCTTGTAGCTCCGACCAAATCTGCGATGATCAAATTTATACTGAAAGATATTGAAGGCGATGACCTATCAACAATAGTCAGCACATCCTGGCCCAATACCCGAAAAGTAGCATCATATGACAAGTTAGGGACATTTTTTGGTCAAAAGATAAATGCTGAAATAATGCTTGCTGTCAATCCAAAAGCTAAAAATTCCAAACCCCTATATGCGGCAAAATTCACCAATCTTATCTATAGCTTAGACTGTATGCCTGATTATGCCAAAGCAAGAGCACATACTGCGATGAAAGGTCTCGATCCAAAAGACTATATGTATGTTGATGGAATTTCCTTTGGCAGGGCCGCATCAATTTTCATGGAGTCTGATGCGGACTATGAAACGATAAAGGCACTGATCGAGAAAAAATACTTAAAAAGAGAACTAACCGAGCAGGACGAGGCAATCTTGGCAAATTCAACCATTCATTTCCAAATTTCGGATACAAAACAAGTAGACCTTCTGGATGGAGACCCTTTTGACATAATTCGCGATTATATGACTAGCCCGATCACAAAGGAGGACTTCCTAAGGCCAATCTGGTTTACTGGATCTGATTTAAAAGATGGCTATATGGTATTTACGCCGTAGAAATATTTGAACAGGATCACATCTAAATGATTATCGATTGGCACAAAATATAAAACCTAATTACGGGTTGGATATGATGGCGCCGGATAATCCCTATCGACATGCATTTTATTGATCAAAATATCGTTGATTCGCTGACGCATGCGTTTATCATCGACCGAGATTTTTAGAATTTTGTTGCTATAATAGGTGTCGCTTTTAAATTCGCTTTCTATTTTATTGGCAAATTCTGGGGCCAGCGATTTATATGCAAATGAAAGCTCAGTTTCGTTTGCTGCTATTTTTTTTACGGTCAGTGTCCAGATAAACCCGTATTCAGGAAATAAAAAACTTTTTTTGATCGGCACAAACTGCGTTTTTTTACCTTTTAACTTGTAATTATAGAGCATATAAATACTTGGTTTAGAAACGTCTTTTGCTGCTGCTGCGACCAACTTATTATACTCTTTTTCGTTGTCAACAAGAATTTCAGTACTTAAACCTTTCTCCTGGATTTCAAAGGTAGCCGTAGTATCTGTATGCGCCAGGGCTTTAACCTCCATATCCTGATCAATATACCAGCCAGGCATATCAGGGATAGCATCTTTTACACGTTCAAAACTTGCCTTTAATTTGGTAGGGAGCAGTTTACTTGTCACCGTTTGCGCACGCAGACCATCCACTGCAGCGATAAAAAGAAGCATTATACAAAGATATTTTCTCATCATGATTATATTCATTTAACAAAACGAAGAACTCTCGTAAATTACACGTTTTATCGGTAGCATTCTATAACCAATTTATATTTGAGGGGCATCGTTTACAATTCGTAAGGTATTTGTCTCCATTCGTACGCTTTAACAATGTTTACACAACCACCTAGCAGACTACTTGTTATATAATTTAGCGGTTGATTGTCAGTGACAATGGAGATGTTTTCTTTTTTCACAACAGCTGTCACTCCCTAAATTGCTTTATTGTTTTCCTTTTGGAAGACTTAAAATCTCTTGTTTAAATTCTTTTGTCAAAAGCGGTAACAAGTCATCATAATTGAACAACACCATTGGAGCAATTTGAATGTACTCAACAGGATACCAATTTTTTGCAAACCTTATTATCGCTTGTTTTGCTTTATCGATTTGCCCTGTCAGATAAAAAAGTCTTGCGGCATTTATGTGAATATCATCTAGGAAAATTTTAGCAGCAAACTTTTCATAATAGGCTAGACTTTCGTCCGTATTCCCTGACTCTAACATAAAGTGAAGCAGGTATTCCGCTCCTTTTTCACTATCAAATGTCAATTTTGGACGATACTGCTTCAATTGTGCAATAAATTCAGCAGTTGATTTACCATCATTTATAATTTTAATCGGTTTATCCCAAATACTCGAAATGTTTTCTCCCTTTAGTTTAGCTAAATGACGTTCAATTTGAAACCTATAAGTACGTATCTGATGTTCAGGTAAATTTAATTTTTCTTTTTCAGTCAAGAATTTGCTGTAAAAAGTCTCTGCTCTTAAAATACTGCCCGTCATTAGAGCCGTATTTGTGTATGCAGAAAAGTGCTCACTTAAAACGTTTCCAGCATACCATTGGTCATCAAAAGGTAAACCATTTTCATCGTTTGTCATCGCGATTTCGTAATTGCTGTTGAAGTAATTTATCTCCGCATGAACTATAGCTTTCTGAGGTTCAAAGCCTTTTATTTGCTCTAAATGCTCTAGACCAATTTCAATTTGTCCACTTCGTAAAGTGTCCAAAATATCTCGTAATTTTTTCGGTATTTTTACAGTGCTCATTTTTAAATTTCAATACTTTTGTGGAATTAGTACTTTAATGTCTTCCGTAAGATTTAGTCTTTAGAGACGACTTCATTTCAAAAATTTCTTTAAAAAGCCAAACCTGCCTTTAGGTTTGTGATCACATACATTTTCCAATCCTTCCTCATAAAGCCGTTTCAATATTTTCTCATCCGTACCGCCGTACCGAAGACTCGCAACACATGAAACCTGCATAGCACATATCGCTCTTTCCAATTCATCTGGAGTTTCTGGCTGTTTTTTAAAATAGCAATGTTCGTAGTCAGCTTTCGAATGATCAATGAGGTCAGGCGCCTCAAATTTCGGAGCCCCGCAAAAAATACAAGCATCATTCTCTACATAAAAATCTCCTTGAGAATTTTCTGAATACCTAGCAGGTGGCTCCTTGCTGTGTTTTTTATCAAATATTTTCATTGCGTTATTATTTAAGGTGCTTTGCCATTATTTCTACGAAATTTAATGATTTTTACATCAAAAGAACTTCCACATTGTCCTATTTAAACAAACAAAAGCGGCTGAATAGCACATTTTGTTACAAAGCAATTGTCCCCTTTTAACAAAAACTAATTTACTGAAAAAAATCATTTAGGCTTCAAAACCGATACTTTTCAGATTATAGGAAATTTATATTTTTTCCCTTACGCAGGAAAAAAACTTGATAACTCTACTTTTCTTGTTTAATTTTAGTAAACATATATAAATTTCCCATTTTATTACTGATTATGATTCGTGTTTTAACAAACCTAAGGGAGCTCATAGCAGCTTATGGTATCCCGCATTTAAACAAAGAAGAAGATGAACAGATGGAACAAGACCTCTTAGTAGCGCTAAAGGATATGGAGATCAATTCGCATACGAGATACCTCAGTCATGGTAACCGTGAGCTCGTTCAACAATCCTTCCGTATTTTCTACAGTCAATTGCGACGCATATTCAATATAATTTACCGTAAAAAAAATCAGCAGGTTGATTTAATTATATTGAAATTTCATGAGCTCTTTAAGACATATGAAGATATATACAGTCAAGATATGAATCTTGAAGAACCATTGACCGATTATCAATATCAGCTTTTAAAAACAGAATTGCAGGAGAAATTTCCTGCGTTAAAAGAAGCACTTTTACAAAAGAAAATAGAGATACACCTGCTGGCAGAAATCCAATCAGCAATTAATCATCATTTCAACAGCGCTGTGTCGCAGATCTGTTATTACCATTATCTGTTTTTCAGCAAATTATTACAGTCTTTAACCCATATTGCTGGGGACAACCGCAATAAAGATTGGGAACGTCGCTTTATTGAGACCATGATCAATATCAACTTCAATCATATGGGATTCTTTAATCGATGTACGGAGCTGATCAACTATCAGCTTCAAATTCTTTGCGAAAACCATCAAATGATGTGTATTGATATTAACAAACTTAGAATAAGTCAAGCCTCCCGTGATCCTAAATTATACTTTGATCCTACCCGTAGGCATCTTGCAGATCTCCTCATCGAATATGCAGAACAAAAAAAGTCCATCAAACCAAAATCTATCGCGGCAACCGAAACCAAACCTGAAGAAGTAAATAAAATAGAGGAGCTTAATAAACCCGCAGAAGTTGAGAAACCGACCGCAATACCGACGCAATTATTTGCGAGCCACATCAATCTATTTACGCATTATATGCATCTTGCTGAGGTGTACCCCGAAGATATGACCAAGCGTGAAGTCTGTTCCTATGTTTCCACCTGTGTCCGGACCAAACGTGGGCATTTGGTATCCAAAGATAGTCTGGAAAAATTCGATAGGCAAAAACTGGAAAACGGTGCTACTCATGTCCACGGCATTTTGACAAAAATGATCCAGGCTATAGAGCGTGATTTTGACCATCTGGGCGGAAAAAATCGCAGATAAATTAAAAATTATCAGAAATCAGGGACTCCCCCCATGATTTCTCATGTCCATAAAAAATTAAGGTCAATATTCAAGCGTAATACGCTTGAATGGCCTTTTATAGCATGAAACTCTTCTACACCAATTTCACATCATTTCTCCCTTTTGCTAAAAGGGATACCATTTTAAAGTTCTTTTAGACAGGTTTCATACACAAAAAGTCTCCCCTCCAAAATGTTCGTTTTCGTATTAGTTTTGAATTAAAGCGTACGATAGAGGTAGTACAAAAGCTTTGTGAAAGTACAATGGTCGCGATTCTCTTTTAAGTTAGAGATTGAGTATAAAAATATTAATCGTCGGTGATGTTGGATGCCGCCAATTAATGTGAAACCAGCCATGACTCCCTAGCTCCAAAAGAGCTAGGGTTTCAATGAATAAAATTTAAAAAGAATATGATGAAAACAGATAAGACAATTATCAAGCGATACCGACAAAAATTCGCAATCTTCCCCGGCAGGCGGGTACGATTAGATAAAGTCCACTTTCATATAAATGACTTCTCATCAGGATGATTTTATGTGGCTATATGTTGAATTGCGGAACGACATATTTTAACCTACAAATAAGCCCTTATTGATAGAAAAAATACCTATCAATAAGCAATTATAAATTAAAGTTTTATGGCTTTTTGATTTAAAAAGCTGTCACACGAATGCCTTTATACCAATTAAATGTAGGAGGAAATCCTACGAATCCAATGGATTACACAGCGACTCCTACCCCAACTTGTCCAACTGGGACAAATAAGATCTGTTCCATTACAGCAGCAGACGATGGATCAGGAAGACCAGTATTTACAACTGCCTTAAGAAACGCCATGATCGAGTCCCTGCATAACAGAACTCCAAATGTACCAACAGTAAATTTAAAAGCTTAATGCACAAATAAAAGCGGGCGCCATTTCGGCGCCCGCTTTTAATTTTCCTTAAACACCAATACCTCTATATCTCGCCAATCTTCCTTGATCATTGCTCCATAATTTGCTAAATAATGATTTAATTCATCAAGATTATTGAAATCCGGTATTTCCATATCAACAATTAACTTTACCTCATCAATAACAGGTGGATATTTACCGGAATAATCCATAAAAAAAGCAAATGTTTCTGTACCATCATACCGCATTCCTTTTTGTTTTAATTCAACATGCTTTTGTGCTGTTTTTGTAATTACTAAACAACGACGTTTTCGAAATTCCCATGATACCTTCACTCCAAAAAAATCAGAGAGATCATTCAGAACATGTAAAGCACGTGTACTGTCTGAAACATCAAGATGATCCATTCTTTTGTAACAGACGCTATATTTCTCCAGCCACATTTGATACGGCAAAGACTTAGACTCATCATATTGGTAACGGTCCGGATTTTTAACATTCCACTCAATACGTTCTTTCTGGAGCAGGTAAGTAGGTTTCTTTACTGGAGCCCATGCCGCGGTAAATGCTCCCAATAGATCCAAATTATTAAAATAAGTGGTGTGCACACCCTGCGTGCTGTCATGTACAAACTTAATACCCGTTGAATTCAATTTCGGATTATAACCGGTTATCTGGATACTACCGATCATCTTCTTGTTATCCTCAACCATTACCTGATCATCAGAAGTTATCTCGACAATACTAAAATCATCTTTCAAAGGGATTTGAGTAGGCTCGCCTTTTAATATTTTTTGGATATTCTCTGCCGTAACGTAATCAGGGTGACTTATTGCCATAACCTTATTCTTATAAATCCAAGCAACATGCGAAACAGCAACATGCGGGAAATACTTTTGCAATAATGTATCAGAAACAATCGTAGGTAATGCGACGGCATGTTCTTTCAGAAATTTATTGTTCCTGTAAAATCTTTCCATCGTCTCCCTATCTTCTGGTGTAACCATAATAACTTCAAGTTTGCGTCCAAACTCCTTTTTTAATTTTTGCAATGCCGGCATTTTTGCAATACAGCTTGTACAGCCTGTATTAAACAGGTCAAATATAATAAGCTTGTCATCCTGCTTAGTATCATTAAAGAAGTTCTCACTATAATTGACAATAGGTAGTTTTGGTAAGGGCGGTAAAAGATCACCGATCTTAAGTTGTAAACTACGGTCTAACTGTTTTTGTTGTGCACTTGCGGTTATATAAACGAATATCACCAAGAAAACTGCTATTATTTTTTTCATGCTTTGTTAATTTTAATCAGCGCTTATTCTGTTCAATTTTTGCTGTATTGATAATCTCCATCGGGATCAGCAAGGCATAGGAAAGGCTATTGGGCGCTAATGAGTAGGTTTCCGTTCCCAACTGCCTGACTAGATTTTTTTGCGTAGCGGGATCCTGATTCAACCGCTTGAGGTCAGCCCACCTTAGCCCCCTAAAAACAAGCTCTTTTCTACGTTCCTCCAAGATCAATTGAAGCAGGTCGGCCTCATCAGTTACAGTAATGGGTTGAAAATCATCAGTAGGGTACCGAAATTTCAATAGATTATTGATTGTTGCTAAAGCAACATCAACTTTATTTAAACGAACTGCAGCTTCAGCCTTTACAAGATACATTTCGCTGGAAGTAAGGCCTACAAAATTTCCCATCTGCGTATTATCATAGGTACCTTTAAAATCATAGCTGATTTCCTCCAGATCATAGTTTTTCATAAAATAAATCTTCTTGCGCAAATCTGAAGATGAATAGCTATTATACAGATCATCATCGATACGTGCATTGCCCTGCATCAAGGCATAACTAAATCCCGTTGTTGCGGGAAAAAGAACTTCAATATTAAAAATCGGAATTGGAGCAAAAGAATTTGCATTTAAACCATTGTAATCCAGTAATGCTCCTGATAATTGAAGCGATGAATCCGCATAATGATATGCCTTTTGATAATCTTGCATATCTAAGTACAAACGTGCCAGTCCCGCATAAGCGGCAGCCTTACCCGGTAGTCCCTTACCTGCAGGAGTAGAACCCAACAAAGAAACAGCCTTGCGATAATCAACAATAATCTGATCATAACATGCACTTATAGAAGGACGTGAAGTCGTTTCATCTAAATCAGGGCTTAACTTGAGCGGAATTCCCAATTCTTGTCCAGCTGTCGCCTGTTTATAAGGTAAAGCATAATTTATCAGCAACTGCTGAAAAGTAAAGGCACGATAAAAGTAGGCCGCTCCTTCCAGATTTCGATATTGTGCCGTCTCTGACAAGGACATATTATGGTCACGAAGCACTTTAAGAACCTGATTTGCCGTAAACACAATTTTATAGGCGTTCATCCATTGGAAAGTTATACGAGGTTCATGGTCAGCCCAGATATATAAATTTTTCTCATCAACATTCGAGATTGCCTGCCAGTTTTCCAATGGCAAATAATAATCATCTGAACTCACTTCTGCCCCGTTCGGATAACTGCAGTTCATCGTAGAATAGTCATTTAAAAGCATTTCGCAATCCGCTAAAGTGGTCGGCACCACCATTTTTCCGTCAGGTTTTACATCCAGAAATTCCGAGCAGGAACTGAGTCCGCACAAAATCATAAAAAAGATAATCACCTGTTCAATTTTGATAAGTTTCATAATAGGTCTTGATTTAAAATTTACAACTAAACCCTAAAGAGTAAGATCTAGGATCAGGATAAGTCTGTCCAAATTCAGGATCTAAACCCAATTTATTGGCTCTCCAAATGGTACAGATATTATTAACATAACCATACACCCTAAATTCTTTAAACAGCTTTTTATTCAACGAAGACAGATTATAACCGAGCTGGATATCACGCAGTTTAATTTGATCTGCAGGTTCTATAAGAGCTGCGGAGTAAGCGTAAAATTGACTTTCATTATAACTCAATGGATAAGTCAGAGCGGGCACATTGGTATGCAGTTCATCACCCGGTTTTTGCCAGCGCAATTCATAATCTTTATGTCCCACTTCACGATCCCAAAACCCGTTGCTGTCGAAAGATAATCTTCGGAATTTATGTCCCAATTGGTAGCTGATATTAAATGAGAGTTCAAAAGCGTGATAATTGATGGTATTTCTAAAACTTCCAAAATAAACAGGTTGCATAGATCCCATATTCACCATATCTGAAACTTTCGTTTCATTAAAGATTGCACTATAATCATTTGACTCCTTACCTTCAAAAAGTCCAATCGGTTTACCATGGACTGCATCAAGCCCTTTCCATGCAAAACCCAATGCCGAATACACATCAAATCCTTCAAAAGGTGTGAGAATACGACCACCGCTCACATAATACCTCCCGTCCTCATTACTGCTGTATGACTTTGTCACTTTTGTCCTATTGTAGGCAAACACCAGATTGGAAATCCACTTGAAATTTGCTTTATTGAGGTTAATCGTCTGTAGATTGATATCAACACCCTTTCCCTGCATATTGGCACTGTTGATATTGAGCATATTGAAACCGGAAGTTGCATCAATCAGCGCCGGCGCAATCAGATCGGTAGAATTTTTAACATAATACTCGAGCGAACCGGATACCCTATTGTTCTTTAATCCAAAATCGAGTCCGAAGTTGAGCATGCCCACATTTTCCCATCTCAATTTTGGATTTGGTGGCGTAGAAATATTTGAATAAATATTTCCAGTTACAAAATCAGGATAAGCCGAAACATCCATAATTGGATATGCAGAAACGGTATTGTTCACATTTCCATTATACCCAAATGTTGCACGTAGCTTTAGGTATTCAACTATCTTCTGATTTTTAAAGAAAGTCTCATTGGACAGCAACCATGCGGCACCTGCGGACCAAAAAGGTTGCGCTTTATCGTTTGTCTTTACACCAAACAGGTTTGAGGCATCTTTGCGGACGCTCCCACTGGCGATATACCGGTCTTTAAAGGTGTATGATGCATTCCCAAAATAAGAAGTAAACCTGCTCACCCGGTTTTGGGATTCCTGAGGACTGTAGATTTTGTTATAGCCCAAAATACCATTGGCCCAAGGAAATACAGAAACCAGATCTACCGGTTGCCATGTGAGATGCTCTTTATTATAACCCCAATAATTTGCACTGTACGTAACCGTTTTGGAGTCCTTGATCTCTGTCCCGACAATAGCAGATAAAGCATGAAGATCATTAAATTTGCGATCAAAGGACAACTGGAACCGTCCCTGATGCATGATCCCTTTCGTATTCAAAATATAGAGGTTGTCACCTAAAGGAAGATTCCGTTTTACGGGTGTATAATCCCACTCGGTGAAGGTATTGATCATACTTCTCATATCATATGAATGGACACTTTTCCAATTATCTTGATTCTGTTGCTGATTACGATAGTTGTAGACCACTGATGCCGTCAATCCAAACGGAAGTTTATATTCGGTATTAAAGTCCAGTACAATATCATTGATATCGACACTTCCTGTCATTAAATCCAGATCTTCCAATGGCCTATACTTCCATTCCAGCAATTTAGGATAGGCTGTTAGTGTATCTAAGAAAAAAGGATTGACCCCCACACCTTCTACCACAAGCGGTTTACCATTTTCATCTGCCAATTTGGTATAGGGATAATTTCCTCCTTGAAGATTACCATAAGCAATACTACTGGCATTTTTCTCCATGAATTTTGAATTTGTATAGGTAATACCTGCACCGATATTCAGATTCTTTATTGGAGACATTTGGGCACTGCTTCTCAGATTAACTTTATCGTAGCTGGAGTTGACGATATTATTTAGATTCTTATCTAAACCGGCAGAGAACAAATAATTAATAGCCTGACCACCCCCTGAAATCTGTGCATTATATTGCTGTTTCACTCCCTTTCGGTAAATATATTTCAGAAACTGATCTCGGGTATCTATTTTCTCCAACTTTTCAAATTCTCCCTGCACCTGCTCAGCCGTCAGCATACCTTTTTGCTGTTTCATCAGTAAGATCTGCACTGGCGAAAAGCGATTGAACACTTCATTGAGTTTAAAATTATAAGCGCCCTTTTCAAACAGAAATTTTTCAACTTCAATATAATCCTTACTGCTCATTTGCGGTATGGCATACAAATCAGGTTTATCCTCTATCGTTAGGTTTGAATTAAAGGAAACCTGTAGGGGCTGATTGTATTTTCCTCTTTTAGTGGTGATCACGATTACCCCGTTTCCTGCCTGTGCACCCCAAATGGATGCGGCAGCAGCGTCTTTTAATACGGTGATATTTTCAATATCATTGGGATTGATATTATTAAAGTCACCAAAAAAAGAAGTACCATTTACCCAATTGAGATCACCTTTATAAGGCATTCCGTCAATCACGATCAATGGCCAGGCATATGATCGCATGGTACTGACACCTCGAACATTGACAAATGGAAAGCGTGTGCGGTCAAAAGATTTTTCGCGGCTTATACCAGGAACGATATCTTCCAGTCGGCTTAGAAAATCAGTCGAAACCTTCCTGTTGAATAACTTATTATCTACAAATTCAAAGCTTCCGGTAGCCCGTTCTTTTGGTATTTTTTGGTATCCTGTAGACACCACTTCCACCTCGTCAAGCTGATTTTCAGTGGTATATAGTTGCACATGCAATGATGAGCCTGCAGTATAATCCAGCTCTAGGGTTTTGTAGCCTACTGAGGTGAACTTCACTTTGCCGGTACGCTGAGCCACGGTGATGCTGAAAGAACCATCTTTCTTGGTCGATGTCTTCACATTATCCGCTTCAACACGCACAGATACAGCCTGTAAAGGCTTCTTATCTACAGCAGAAATAACCGTACCCTGCAACGCATAATTTTGCTTATTCTGAGCTTGTGTGAATACTGATCCGAAAGTCATCATCAACCCAAAGATCAGCGGTACTGAAAATATTGATTTTAGTGATCGCTTTACAAACCGCTCATTCACAATATCTCTTACACCACCTTGCACTTGATTTGAAAAGCATTTTAAGCGATTAGACAGATTATTAATGCAAAAGCACTCAGATGCTTGACACAATAAATTGAATCGCTTAAATCTTCTTATTTTAGATAAAGCGCTTTCCGTGTAGGGATTAAGTATGGATGAAGCATAGATAAAGCGTTGATAGTGCGTCAGTAGTGCGTAAACGGGTACCGTTTTACGCACTATCCATGCATTACCAGTACTTAGCATACGCATTACGGACGCTTGGGCTATACAACAAGCGCTCTTGAGCAATATGTCGCTAACAACACCCTCATGTTGAAACAAAAGATTTTTTTGGCCAGCGTTTGTTTTAACCTTATTCGGACTTTCTTTTAACCTTCTTTTACCCTTGTAGCAAGTTTCCCCGTAACTGCACCACACTTGCACCGTAGTTGCACCGTCCTTTTCCTGGTGCAGGGACGGGAGAGTTACGGTGCACATACGGTGCAACGACGACCGGAGGTAAAACAAGATCCGAAGCGGGTTAAAAGCAGGTATATAGATGGTACCTGCCAGAAAATGCTTCGATTTACTGTTTGCCACAGCCCAAAACCTTCTCCTAACTATCTTTTCCCTGTCTTCACCTCTTTTTCTGCTTCCACTTGACTTTTGCTCGACTATCCTTCGACTTTTCATGCACTGTAGCCGATGAAATCCCGATGCCGAGTCGAGGCCGAGTCGCAGAAACTTAGAAGTTGGTGTTAATTTGGTTAGAGAAAAATCAGCAATTTCTAGCTTGAGTTCCTTTTGTTTGACATCTGTTCGACTGTTGTTCGAGTTCGCTTCGACAGCTGTTCGACAGTCCTTCGAGTCTTGTTCGAGACTCCTTCGACACTCCTTCGAGTCTTGTTCGGGTGCTGTTCGGGTGCTGTTCGACTGGCCTTCGACAAGTTGTCGAACAGCAGTCGAAGAACCACCGAAGGATTCTCGAACTAATCCAAACTTTGGTACGGCTTTGTCTCGAAGGATGGCCGAACATTCATCGGAGAACATTCGAAGGTTAACAAGTTCATTAGTTGCTTGTGCAATGTTATTTTCTAATGAATTATTAGTAACGGAATATTTTGGAAATATCCCGTACTTGTTGCACTTATTTTTTATCGTATAAATGGATTGGAGAATACCCTTAAAATAGGCATGTACGCTCCCACCCTTAATAAAATTCATCATTTTTTAAGGTTTAAAAGAAGTGATTTTAGCTATCCAAATTATCCTTACAGATATCTTTTCAGGATATCTTTACGGATCAATGGAAATACTGGATCACCTGATCATACGTTTAAATTCATAAACTTTAGATGCCGTTTTAATTTAAGATCACGGGTTATTTATGGCTACATCACGGACATCTATGAAAAAGTAAAAAACCGGCTTGTCTCATTGTGCAACAATAAGTTTAATCGTACAACTGCTTATTGACCGTGTGATTTTATTTTCGAAGAATATGTGTCAAGATATCAAAAGAAAAAGTTATAAATCAGCAAGCGGGGGAATTATAAAACTAAGTACAAGCCGGCAAAACCTTATTAGATCTGACAACAGCGCCCATTCAATACTTATTGAAATAGGACACTGTGCCTTTCTAAACAGGTTTTAGTTTCATTTAAAACATCAGCTTGGTGCACGGATTTTGTACTGTGCAAATTGCTTACATCGTTTCCGGAGATAATCCCAGAACTTGACTATATATTGTATGGTTATATTCATCATTTTAATTTTTTGGGCATGAAGCTTCCCTGCTCCTTTTACTGCCGAGGCAGGCTTGATCATGAAGCCTTTTTCCCTCGGCAGCATCCGGAGATCACAGGTAGTGAAACTTTACTAATACTTTTCTAAGATTAATTCTTGGTTTTCTTTTACCGTTCTTTTGGCTTTAATGATCATCATAAGCTGTTCCTCCCAGATCAGCTCAACAGACTCTCCTGCTATGTTCAATACTTTGCGACTATCTTTTACGATGGTCAATCTTTCTAAGGTCACTTCTATTCCAAAGTGCATGTTGAGATCGTTCAATATCCGTTGTCGGTACTCTTCCCTTTCTGTACGTCCAGGTACAGCCAGTTCATAACAATATGAAGAGATACTCTCCCCTTTTTCTATGGGTATAAACCGCTCCTTATGTTCTCCCAACACCAGTATTTGGTTGATCGGAAAGTTAGCCGGCAGTCCCAGAGCAAAGAGATAAATCTCAATGATAGTCATATTGATCAGTGAGATCCGTAGTACATCGGTATTGTCATTGCGCACCACCATACTGAAAGAATCCGAAGGTTCTAACAAGCGGATCATGAGCGAATAATAACGTTGTGCCGGTCTTTCCTTCATGACATACTTCATCGCCGATTGCGCGGAGCTTTCGGAAATTGGTAACGAGCCATTTTTAAAGAATCGTTCGGGTAAAAGTGTGATCATAGTTCGCTTTTTAATAACAGGAACACATTTTTTACTCAAAAAAGAAGACAGTTCTCTCTCTGGGGACAGCGCATAGCTCTCCCGATAGCAAGTATTTTGCATTTTTTTTTGTTTAAATTGGCTTCCTTAAAACCGAACTATTTGGACATGGCTCGCGCAGTAAGGAAACCAGTTAAAAAAATATTAAATCAAGAAAATGCAATTTTACGTCTGCGTCAATTGGTTATATAATGGTATTAAATATTGCATTTCAATTAAGATTACTTGCATCAAATTAGTTCTACAATTATTTATGATGCAACAGTCTTCATCTACGTCAATCCTTTTTCCCAAAAAGTGCATGGTTAGATTGTCTTAACCTCACTTCTTCTTCCGTGAGCTTTTTGGCAGGAAGCAATGGTATTTCTAAATCCACCATATTCATCTTATATTTGTGTGCTAGATAATACGCAACAAGTGCTCTAAACAAGTCTATCGAATAAGCTTCTAGATAACGTTTATCTGGTTTCTCCATTATACCCTCGGGATCATCTACATGTCCCAAAAACATAGCTACAATATGATCTCTACTACTGTTTATATCATATTTTTTCCAAAAATTCTCAATATTTAATATTGGATTGTATCCTTCGACATGGACCTCATTAAAGGCCTGATCAAATGGAATTAATTTAAAAAAATCTGCGTTCATTGTCTTAATTGTTTTTTTGAATAATTACTGCATTACAGAAGTTACTACATAGAACATATTTCCCCTTTAACTGGTACATAGCTCTCCCAATAGCAAATTCTTTGCATTGTTTAAAGGTTTAAATTGGTTCCCTTAAAACCGAACTATATGGACATGGCTCGCGCCGTAAGGAAACCAGTTAAAAAAATATTAAATCAAGAAAATGCAATTTTACGTCTACGTCAATTGGTTATATAATGGTCTTCATTATTGCATTATTTGGATTATAGAACAAGATCCGACTTTCACTTATTGATGTAATTCAATAAAATTTGGTGACAATAATTTGCTTTATGACTAGAAAAGTGTAATTTTAAGTTGCAAAACGTTAAAATCCGATCCAATTTAGGCTATGCAAGCAATTGTATATCAAAATGAAAGTCGGTAACATAAATAGCATGGGAACAAGCTAGTTTTAACCTTATTAGAACGTCATTTTTAGTATTAAGTATGGTCACTACCCCATGCTTTTACTATAGTGCGCCTTTTAGATTTGGAACAAAACCCCTTGTTCTATTTATACTTATGTTTTACTAAACGCCCTATTCTGGCGGACAGGATATGTTCTTTAATACACTGAAATTGATGAACCGTGGACTCTGATCCTGGATCAGGTTTGTGGTGGTTCCTTGGGTGGTTTTGAATCGTATAATCATATTTTGGTTTTTTATGATTGAACGAATCTTGATATAAGAATGGGGCACTACCCCATCTTAACTTTTAATCGAGGCACGGCTAAGGGCCTTTGACGAAGTTTCCGATAGGGATAGCCACCCCATATGATGTAAATATACAAAAATATGAGATAGTGACTACCCTATGGCCTTGCGTCAAAGAAAATTAGCCGTTTTCGATAACAAGACTCATTAATATCAATAGTCAACAGCCAGATATAACTAGCTCAATACAAATGTAATGACAATAAAATCAAAATGCAAATCTATAACTAATTAATTATATAATAATTTTTCAGAAATGGCTGAAAGTAAAATAAAAAGAGCAAGTAGACTGAAATCCGATAATTATAGAATTTATTTGGGTCGGAAACTCAAAGAGAAAAGACAATCACTTGGTTACTCGTTAAGTGATATTAATGATATGACTAATATTCCAGCTAATACTATCTTAAGTTTAGAAAAAGGACTTACAACAAACATTGATTATTATGTAGAATACGCTAAAGCTGTACAATATAATTTTGAACTTCTCTCAGTTGTAGGAATAGAGCTTGTCCCTTTAAAAGAACTTTCAGAAGAAAAGCAATCAAGAACATTTTTAACATTAAAAATTAAAAGATATATTTTAGATTCTGATTTCTTAATTGAAGGAAAATCATCAGAAGAAATTATTAAACGACTTATTGACTTAAAACAGCTAATTGATAGACAAGTAACTCCGACAGAAGTAACGGGCGTAATGAGGAATTTTGTGGCAGATGAAACAGTTCTACAAAGTAAAAAGGGTAAAATCAATGTTTATACATTAAAAGTAAATATTTAGACACACTGCTAGTTATGACATTTGGAAAGAGCATTCCTTTATATTTATAAGGCGGTACGGTAACAAGCTTAGAGTTTGGCAAAATTGTGAAAATAAAATACAATTATGAGAGAGAGTAAATTAAAACTCATCTTCGGATTTACTTCGGCTGGGCTTTTATCAACTTTACTTTACAAGTTATCATATATTCCTGGTGGAATGATTTTGTCTGGGCTTTCCTTAGGTGGGATAATTATTCTTGTAATTATAATTGGGTGCATCTTTTTATCTAAACTACTAAAACATATCTTCAAAAAAAATTCATTCTTAACTTTAGTTTTTAGTACCACAAGTGTTTGTTTTATAGTATTTCATTACAAACTTTATTCGCCAACATTAACAATTGTTGTTCCTGACGGGTACCGAGGTGAAGTTAATTTGGTTTTATCTAATATGAGTGAAAATAATTTAGCAGTCGACAGTAATGGAATAGGATATTTAACTGAATGGACTTTTGATAAAACGTACTCAAGACCAATTGTTATACAAGAAAATGGAAAGAATTTAGATGAATATTTAATAGGATTTAATATTTCAACATTTTTCGGAAGAAGCAAGTCATGTTGCGTTGGAAATAGCGAAATTCAAAGTTTATCATTTAAAATTGGGACCAAACCACATTTAGAAGACGAATATTTTGATAGTGGAAGTATTACAGAACTTGTAAATAAAGACATAACAATCTTCACAAAATTTGGTAACCATACAACAGTACAAACAGAAGCAACAATTAATGATAATACAAAAAAATAATTTTTAAAACATTTTTCGTCAGAACTAGCAAAATGTATACAACAAGTTAAGAACTGACTTAAAGCCAATAAAAAAACGAAGAATTAACAGCAGAGCTTCATTTATCCACTGATAGTATTATACTAAATTGAAAATTCATACCAAATTAAATTAAGCCGTAAAATGATTAATTACATAGATAATAGATATTTATTTGACGAGCTGTTTTCTGAACTATCTATGTGGCCAAATACACATCTTATAAAAAAAAGGTTACTGAACTTCTCTAATGTACCAGCTTATTTTGGATTTGTATGTGAGGGTAGGAAAGGTGGGACTATAAATTCATTTATAAATGTTAATAATAAGGAAATTAAAAAACTTTCACTTACTTGCTCTTTAAGTTTCTATGATGAAGATGGAATCCATTACGAAAATAAATTATTAAACTTTACAATAGATTTATTTGTTGTCTTGAAGAATTCGAATTCAACTGAAGACCATATCATTATGGGAGTAGATGAATTTATACTTTACTTAAATGCACAAAGAAATGAGGAAGCAAAAAAACAATTTGATTTCCCTTCACTAATTCCTTGTCAACTTCCACCAAATGATTTCAATTACATATCTGAGGGTCGCCGTATCAAAAATTTATATTTTGAGTCATACAATGGACCTGTATTAGATATATATTTTGAAGATGAATTAAAAGAAGTCTTCGCTATTACAAGAAATTCTCTAGCTTTTTTGTACAGACATAAATTAAGGGTATTTGAAGAAATTGAACTAATTGGAAACCATAATTATCATTCTCAATTCAGTATTTATCCACGTTTCAATAATTGCATATCAGAAACAGCTCAGGGATTATATAATTTTTGGGAACGGATAGCTTTTGTCTTTAATGAGTTTTTTCCTCTAAGAAATAATACTCATAATGCACCATCATATTATAAATATTTTACAGAGCAGACAAAAAAAATTGATAACTCACTAAAAACAATAAATTTCCAATGGTTTTTCAATCGACTAAAGAATGAACATGATAAATTATCAAAAATGAGACATCCTACAATACACTTTAATCCCTCTAGCACCCCGTCAGGCATGAGAAGTATTGATCTAATAAAACATTCCTACAACGATCTTGATAAAACTAAATTACTGAAAACCTGGAATGAAGAAATTAGTTTCTTAAAATCTGAACTAACTAAATTATCTGAAGCTTTAGAGAAAACGTTATTATTAATTGAAGAGTGGGCTATTGCCAAAAGTAATTTAAAGGAGAAGTTATAAATCATCAATTAGTTGATATAAAAAAGCCTTTTGATAAATAATAGAAATAAAATTTTCAATCATGGACACAGAAGACAATAATACTTTCGAAATCGAATGTGCTCGTTTCATGAATGAAAATGAACTGAAAGAATTCTATAGCGGTATAGGTGGAAAATCCAGCCTGCAAAAACAAACATCTTACAAGGTTTTATCAATCAATCAGAATGCGCTCTTAGCAGAATATGACAAGTATGAGGCTGAATCTATAAAAAAGTATGAGGAGGCTTACGTTGCTTTAATGAATAAAAAGCAAGCTTGGGATATAAAGGTATGTAGAGGATGCCAAGGAAAAATAAGGCTGGTTAACTCTGAATACAATAACTTCTGGGGATGCGAATATTATTACAATAGATCCATTATTCATGACACCTTCAATATTGATTATGATGAGCAATTTGTAGAATACTATCAAAACACAAAAGTTAGAATTGATTCAAATTGGTTAACAAAAATTATAAGAGATCTGAACCTTCAAGCTTCAGTCAAGGCTTCCAACCTCCTAGTATTTTATGATGCTTTAGGAAAAGAAGATTTAAGATCAAAATATGGTTATTTAAGCACATCCCAATCAATATCGGGATTTGTAAAGGCTAAATCCGCATCTAGAATTGAAGAACAAGAGGTAGAGAAGAGATTAGCTGGAATATTTCCTAATTGCAAATCTCAACTTGGAATCAGATATAAATTAAAAGGTGAAAAAGTAAGAGTTGTAATACTTGACATGGTTCTTGCTGACGATAATGAAGTTTTTATTCTAGAAATCAAACGTAATGTCCACGATATTGACGAAGATAAAATTCATCTATATTATCAATTGGTTACTCATATCCTATTAAAGGTTAAAGATATTCGGAAATGCTATGCTACTTTTCTGGTCTTTAACAGTTCGGATTTCAAACCGTATACCCAACCCGCACTACACTCTACGTGGGATACCATTGGCTCTTTAACAGATAAGAATAGCATTTTACAAATGTTTAGACAAAAAGCTTATTATAAATAAATACCAACATGGAAAACACAAATGAATTTTATTATATCGCACCTTGGATACAAGAAGGGCTTAAAGGTTTACCGGACAATATACATTATAAATTTCAGCGCGCATTAAAAGCGGAGAAGAATCAGCACAACTTTAACGCTTTGGTATCTGAGCTCAAATTTGGAATAATACTTCAGAAAATAGGTTTTGATATTTTACACGAAAAGAAAATAAATACTTTAACTCCAGACTGGGCAATTCAGATAAATTCTTCACTTTCAATTTTCGAAGTATACAGATTAGGGAAAAGTAACAAAGACAGTCAAATTGATATTTTACACAAAATAATTGATAATAAGCTAAACAAATTGCCTTATGATATTTACATTAATATATCGGTGGAAGGTAAATGGATTATGCATAATTCTAGTATTGACGATTGTGTAAACGACATTGAAACAATAATTCCTGATGCCTATGATTGGTTAGCGTTAAATCATAATAACTTACACGCTTCAAAAGATTTTGGAAACTTATTCAAATTAACTATAGTTAAGATTAACACTGGTAAGAATCATGTACTTTGCTGTTATGGATTTAGAATCATTGATCAGAAACCACATAAGCTAACTCAAAGTGAGAACTTAAGAGATAATGAAATCACTAAAAAACTAAAAAAATATAATGAAGTTATTTTAACAAATGAGATGCCTTATTTCCTTTGTGTTGATATCGACTTTACCAGTGGCTTCCACTACTCCGATTTCGAAGAATATTTCCACCATCAGTCTGCTGAGTTTATTGATTATGAAAATAACTATAATTTTATTTCTGAAACTGGTAAAGAGTGGAGTATACTTGGCGAGTTTTATAACTCTAAAACTCGAACAAACCTTAGCGGTTTACTAATAATAGATAATAATGAGCTTAGAGTACTAATAAACCCTAATAAACATCAAAGGATATACTACAATAAGTTTGAAGGTCTAATGAGTAAGATTAAATCTCTAGATAACATGCAGCTGGTTGATAATAATATTCCTTTAAAGGTTACTAAAATGATAGAGCAAATAAATCAAGACTTGAAACACTTATAAAAATGAGAATCATTTATAAATAACTTTAGGCATTACTGATATTAAAAATTATGAATAATCAAATAACTTGGAATGGTAAAAGTTTTTGGCACTGTACATCCACTATTTTCTTAGATTCGATACGTGAGACCGGATTAGGCACAATAAATCCTAGCAAGGACCTCAAACTTTTGAAATACCTATATGCACAAGTACAAAAATTTAATATTTCTGCACAAGTTCTTGATATTCATCGTACAACAATTGAAGCTACGATGGCACAAACCGATCTAGAATATAATGGATTAAAATTAAATTTTAGACATGATGGTATCTATATATCGGCCAGTCAACAAGGAGCTATAATATATGCCTGTTTGAATAAAGTTGGAAATGAAATTCTCGAAAAATGCCTAATATTATTAAGCCTCCTTATAGTTGAAGGTAAATACCCTTAATTCATCCAAACCAATACTTGTTGAAATAACAGAGGTGGATGATGATAATTTAGTTTTGGAGAATGGAGAAGAAGCCACTAGCAAATACTCGAAAGGTCGACATCGCATCAACTTATGCTAAGGTTCACAGGTTCGTGCTTCAAAACAACCGCCTTAGATAAGCTGCAAACTGTAAGCAATAATTTTAAAACAAACATCAGATACAATGATAATAAGTAATTTACCCAAAATAGAAAATGAAGATGATTTACTTCTTCAAATTGAGCAATTTAAAATGGGATTGATTTCTCGTGCTACAGGAGGCGATTTTGACACAAAAGAATATTCGAGAATCCGTAAACTTATTTTAGCAAATACTAATTTGGAAAAAGTTGTTCCTCGGTTTTTAAAACTTTGTAGAACATCAGATGAATTTTGGGGTTGGATTAAAGCCGAAGTACCTTCATATGCTGAAAGACGAATTATTATTGCGAACGAAATTAATCCAATGTTAGAGATACTTGAATACGAAAATGGCGAAGGAGCTTTGGAATTTAGCAAAAATTACGAAGAGAAGGAAGTAATTGGCCATGGTGGTTTTGGTATGGTTTATTTATATCAGCATAGATTGCTCAAATTAAATTTTGCCGTAAAAGTATTTGCTCCTGCTTTTTACGAAAGTGGTGGTGATGAAAAAGAATTAGAGCGATTTTTTCAAGAAGCTCGCATACTTTTTAAGCTTAATCATCCGAACATAATTAAAGTTTATGATGCTGGACTTATAGGAAAACGTCCCTTTATTAGAATGGAATATTTCGAAGGAAAAAACTTGAATCAAATTTTACAAGATATTGGCACACTAAGTGTTGATAAATCTATAACTGCAATGCATAATATAACTAGTGCTATTAATCATGCCCATGAAAATGGTGTAATTCATAGAGATTTAAAACCAAGTAATATTATGGCTTCTAAACCAAATCAATTTAGAGTTATTGATTTTGGGTTGAGTATTTTTATTGAAAACGAACTTTATTCAAGATTAACTAAAACTGGTTCACAAACAATTAGTGGCTATTATAATGCTCCTGAACTTGTCGCAAATCCAAAATTAATTGATAAAAGATCAGATATTTATTCTATTGGTGCAATTTGGTATACATTATTATGTAATCAACCACCAGCTGGTTCAAATTTTATGAAAATTTTATTTCACCAAGGAGTAAATGAAAATGTTTTGGACATTATTACAAAATGTCTTAATCCAATTGATTCTAGATATAACAGCTGTCATGAACTCTTAAAAGATATAGAAAAACTGTAGTTTATAACTTAGCCTCCTTCTGACCTGAAAGGCCAAGACTTAATTCTTTCCATTCATTCTATAATTTTAATTTTATAATTGATTCCACTAAATAATCTAACAGTTGAAACTTTCAAAATTTTTAGTTCATTTTATCAAACGTATAGCATTCTTATATCAAATTCAAAAAAACACTAAAAAATTTTAATAGACAATATTTATAGATCAAATTACTTAACACTACATATTCTATTATTAATCAGGTACAGGGAACCTATGATCAAATCTAAATTACGGGATACCGTAATTTAATTGATGGAATATTAAATAATTTCGTCTATAAAATAGAGAACAATTTAAAATAATAATTGCACGGGAAAGGAAAAAGAAATTGACACTGTAGAAGAGTAAGTAATATTTCTAATTCACTCCTATTGCCAAACCCCGAAACGTTAGATATAATTAATTTAAAAACAATGCAAGAAAAAATTGACAGCTTTAAAGCTGAATTTAAAACACTTAAAATAGAACCTAGAGAAGTTCTGTATTTTTTGACTGAGAATACTCACGAGAAACGCACTCAATATAATGTGACAGGATTAAATGGCAATCCAGATTTGCAACTCTATTTTGAAAAATCTGAAGAAGTTGATGAATTATCAGAAATCCTAAGAAAAAAAGTGTTTGTGTTTCACGACTTTCTTGCAATAAAATATGACAGTACAATAGAAGTGCTTTTAACTACTGTCTCTTTTAGAACTTCACTTAGAAACTTTGATCGAAATGAGGAGGGTAATTTCACCATCGTTGAAATTGGTTTAAATTACTTTAAAAATGAATTAAATATAAAACTGGAAGTTAGTGAAGAGGAAAATGTAATACCAAAGTTTACAAATTTCATAAGAGGAGGTGGTAGATACGCTAGAAGAAGACCTATTATTCTTAAAATAAAGAATTATACCAAAACAACATCAGAAGGAATTGAGAATGATACTCGAAATATTATCAATTCAGTTTTATTTGATATCGAATTTAATTATGACATCGCATTAGAAACAATAAATATTGAAGGATTATTAAGGCGAAATATAAGACGTAGAAGAAAACAGAATGAACTACCTAAGGAGAAAATAAATTTAGTTTATAAAAAATACATTCCAGAACTAATACAATATTTTCATATAGCCGAAAAAGTAGATTTTATTCCATTTAAATTTATTTGCTATTATCATATTATTGAATATTTTTCAGACAAAAGTGCTTATCATCTTGTATCCAGTGAAGTTAAGAAGCTTCTACTTAAGCCTGATTTTCATATCAAGACAGAACAATATGTGACATCAGCTATAAATCTTTTTAAAAAAGAAAATGACAAATACACTGGAGATAAAGTTAAAATTGAGCGAGTTTTTAAGCAATATATTAAACGGGAAGAGATAAAAGAAGTATTAACCGACATTGATCTTATTGACCATTTCTCTAAAGAACTGATATTAGAATGCAACAAGCCTTTAAAGCTACCCGCAATAAACTTCGAACAAGATGGAAATTTTTTTTCCGAACTAACTAAAAGGATATATTCTGTACGTTGTTCAATTGTTCACTCAAATCCTGATTTTGATGAAAGTAAGGCTGTCCCATTTAATCCAACACCTAATAATATTGAGAAATTAAGAGTTGAAACTGAATTAATAATGGAAATTGCAAGAAAAATTATTGTAGACACAAAAGAGTAACTACTCCTAACAAGGGTAACTGTTGCACCATTTGCTTTTTCGATCTAAACTAAAGATATTGAGAGTGTAACTTAAACTGTCACCGGAATAATTAGATAAAAATTATTCCGGTGAATTAATGTAAGCGCGCAATTTGAGGGAGTGTAACTAGAACTGAGTCACTGGATATTGACAAAATTTACTTATTGATAATAAAAGTTGTAACAAAATCTGCGGATAGTTTGCGATAAGCTTTTACTCGACCAACCCTAAAATGGCGAATTTTACCATCTCTCAATAAGCAGTTAGCTTTAAGATATACTTTTTTAACACCTTCTTCATTCTCCTCTTCAAAAATATCATCTATATAAATAATTCGCTCTGTATAACGGTCATTTCTATCAGAATACTGAATTTCATACCATTGTTTTTGTTGTAACTCTTTATATTCTAAATTGAAATGTTTAAAAGCATCAAGTTGATAGGATTTTGCATGCAACAGACTGTTTAAATCTGTGGCTACTAACGCATCCTCATTACTCAAATCAATGATTTTTTGATTAAAAAGATTTTTAAACTGGTAAACGTAATAGTAATGCTTCCATATAATATTTTGCAACATCAATGGTGCTTTGCTAACAATTACATTATTATTTTCCTCCAACTCTATCTCATTTAAATACAAATAATGTACTTTGCTTGAATAATTATGAAGATCCAGCTCATTTTCAACTAATTTAAGTGCAACAAGAGGTATATATTCTTCACTATACTTCGAATTTAAATTATTTAACCATCGTAATTTTATCAGAAACTTGGATTTTCGATGTAAAACTTTACCACTTTTTTCATTATACTTTTGAAAATCATCATTATACTTCACATCGATTATAGATCCTAAAGGCGGTAAATAATCTAGCAAATTATTACTCTTAGAAATTGCTTTGTCCCCTTCTGAATCAGACCAAATCTTCTTTTTTTCTAACTCTAGATCAACGTTAGTAAGAATAGTCATCTTACCTAGCAGTTCTTGTTTGACCTCATCTAAATTTTTACTTATAAATTGTTTAAAAAGTGCCACATCTCCAGTATTTATAAGTTTAATTTCTCGCTGTTTAAACCAATTTGTTTCGAAACTGCCATTGGTGGTAGAATAGTATAAACATCTATAGGAATTATTCTCTTCTTTATGCCCAGTGATTGAGTTATATTTAGCTACACCATAATTCTTCTCAACAACAATCATCAAAGGCGGAGTAAAATGAGCATAAGTTGTTATAAGAACATTGACATTTTTTGATGTATAGGGATGTGCTAGGTTGGAAACGATAGATCCAATTGGTATCTCCTCCCCTTTATGTGTGTAATCAGGCTCTTCTATACTTTCGTTCTTATTAGTTTTTTTTAATCCACCCACTAATTCTTGAAGAGGTTTTTCATTAATATGTATTGGTTGAACCTCAGTGTCAATATTTATTTCCATAAAATTAATTTTCTAATTGTTGTTGCAATTTAGTAAATTTGGCTTGCTTATGCAATGGGATAAACAGCAGTTTACAATTAGGTAGGATTATAGGGCCTCTAAGAGTTAATTTCTCTTATGCTTTACTATTAGAAATAATAGGCGGAATGTTTATTAAATAGGGTCTTGAGCAATTCAAGCACTCCTGTTATAAATATCTCCTCGATGAAGTATGTTGCTATTTCACCCTCTAAATGAAGCGGTGCAATAACAAGTGCTAATGTAGTTATAATTATTGATATTATTCTCATATGCTCGATTACTTTATTACGTTTATCGAACTGACAATGACTCAGTTATTGGGTCCTGATCCGCACCATATGGTGGTTTATGTAAACAATATGCTTTATTGATAGCCCATTGCTAAGCATTTTTTAAATTATGAAAAGAAAACCAGATTGGCTACAGAGTAAAGGCTATATGCATATCACACCTTCTTTAAGTGTGCATACGAATTGGGAAGACTATTATCGAAAAATAACGTCGCATAAATATGTGGCTAGGTATGCCTTTTTTCCATTAATACACCGTATCCTTTCAGACAGAAAATATAAAAAAGCTGATCCTAAAAAGCACCATATTAAAGAATCTAAGCCACGTGGACATAGCCACAAAAGGACGGATGGTACCGGTACAGATAAATCTGTAAAAAGCAGACCGCTCCACTACTCTAGCCATTTTGATTCGCTCGTATACTCATATTATGCCCACAAGATAGGAACAGCGTATGAAAGTAAATTGAAAGAGGATGAGGAACTGGACAAGGCTGTACTGGCCTACAGATCCATCCCTATCAGTGAAACTGACCGCAGTGGAAAAAGTAATATTCATTTTGCTCATGAGGTATTTGGTGAGATTAACAATCGGGTCGAGTCTCAGGGTGAAGTAGCTGTATTGGCCATTGACCTTAAGAGCTTCTTCTCTACCCTACATCATGAAACATTGTACAATATATGGGCATATGCTATTGATGAGAAGGAGCTTCCTCCTGATCATTATAATGTATTTAAATCCTGTACGAACTTCAGTTATGTGCTTTACAATGATTTAAAAAAGAAGGACAAGCGGCATTTTGACGAATCTAAACTAGCAAAAATACGAAGAAACAAAGGTTATAAATGTTTCTTCGAGTCTAATGCGGAATTTAGGAAGGCAATAAAGGAAGAACGTCTGCCGATCTACAAAAATCCATTTCGTAGTGATAGAGACGAGAATGGCAAGAACGAGATGATTGGTATTCCGCAAGGCCTGCCCGTGAGTGCTATCTTGGCAAATTTATATTTAATCGAATTTGATCGTACGATAATTAACGAGATCTCTCGTAAACTAGGTGCCCACTATCGACGATATTCTGATGATATCCTAATACTCTGCAAACCTGAAGAAATGGCTTATGTAGATGAATTTGTCAATGAACTCATATTAAAATTTAAAGTAAAAATAAGTAAGGAGAAAACTGAGCGCTTTATATTTAAAAAGACGGTTTTTAATAAAAATGGTGAAGAGAGAATTACTTCAATAAAAATCGTTGGGGATAAAGAATTAATTGATTGTCCTCTGAATTATCTCGGATTCGAATTTAGAGGTTATAATACGCTAATTAAATCGACCAATATAGCTAAATACTACCGTCGTGTGATTGAGATCATAAAAAGACGCTCACGCCGGGCTGTGCGACTATCATCAAATAATCCCAGTATACCTCGGGCGATATACCTGAACCAGGTTAAGAAGCTGTACAACTCTCCTTTGAAACATGCTAACAAGACGGAGAATAAGCAGGTCTTTCGTAGACGCTATTCTTTGGTCATTGATGACCGCGGTGATTTTATGTTTGACCATAAGAATGTAGAGGTAAAACAACACTCGAACTACCTCTCCTACATCAAACGCTGCAAAAGACAGTTCGGGACAGACTCGTTCTCTAGGCAGCTCAAAAAGAAAAAACAAATCATCGGTCAGGCCATTAATAAGCATTTAGTTAATAAGACTTGGTAGTAAAGGTATTTAAAAAAATGAGCAAATTACTTACAAAATGGTATATATCGCTAGTTGTCGCTCCGATACTTATTACCTATCTCACAAATTATTTTTCCTTTCCATTACTTCTTAGTGATTGGAAATTATCAATTATATTTTCATTAGTAATAATCATTATCATATTGGCTGTTGAACTAAAAATACAGAAGGACAAGGTTGATACCAATGAGATCATTATTATAACGGATACTGAAACCACAAAAAGGTTATTCAATGTGCTAAATATAAAAATGCTTCAAGAAGAGATATTGCGAAAGGAATCGTGGAATGGATATTTGAGCGATGCCATTGGTAATGTAATAGACTATCAATACGAAAGCAGACTAATAGAGAATAGATTAATAGATAAGGATTCGCAAATCATTATTGATAATTTTAACGATGTGCTTGAGTCATTTACTGACTATTCTTCTCTTAACATGTATGGTGGTACACATAGCTACTTAATTCCATTCAAATATTCTGACAACAAAGATAAAGCTATGGAAGATTCTAAGAAAATAGATAAATTGGCAAAAGACGTTTATAAGGAACTTGAAATCTTAATAATACACCTAAAAAAGAAAGGATATTGGAATTGATGACAAAATATGAAATAAAGCATCACAAATTTTTCAAAGTACACGCTCCTATCAAATACTACGACTTGGAAGACACAAAGGATGCTACTGAACTATTTATGGAAGAATTCCAACTTTTCTATGGAGCAGAAACAACTCCAAACTTTACGAGTGCTAATCCATTAGCGGATGAGTTTTCAATCATACTTTATCCCTCTACAATTTACGCGGCTAATCATTTCAGTTCATCAGAAAATGAAGTATTTAGGTATATCAACAAAATTATCGACAGTTCGTTTATATCGTTTTTGGAACGCTTCGACCCATTGTATAAGTGTACAGGTTTCATCGACTACCATATGCAGTTATACGAGGGGAAAAGAGATGACTATATTAAGCACATAAAACACCAAATCATTCCATTAATACGTAAACGGAAATCGCAATCTGATAAAGAAATTGACTATGATAATCTTGAGTCTATTATTGTTGAATGGGTAAAAGAAAAATCAACTATCAATGTTCAAACCACTAGCGAAGAGCTACTAACCGCGTTGACAGCTGTTTGTTTATCATTTATGGATAATGTTCCTTTGTACAGAGAATTTAAAGATGAAAATAAATATAATACAGTTATTACGGGATTAATAAATCAACGACTAAGCAATAAAAGCTGGACAGCAAAAGACCAGAGTTTAGGCGGCTGCTCTCTATCTGAAAGTAACGCAAATAGAGCAGGATTAGCCTTTCGAGATATCATCATCACGGATAATATAAATAATAATATTTCAGCCATAGAATGTTTCCGTCTTTATTCCATTCCGAAGAAACAAACTATAAATTCTTCTATCAACTCTCACCTAACTAAGATCTTTGTTAATGAACCGTTGGGCATATCTCCTATCTTCGTAATTGTGTATTGTGAGACCAAATCCTTCGCGGGAACTTGGAATAAATATCTTACCTACTATAGAGACATTGATTTCGGAAAATATAAATCGAAATCAATTCAGGATGTATCTACTAAACAATATGAGATCGCTAATCTAAAAACAGCTAAGGCTATACACAATAGAGAAGGAACTGAAATTACTGTTTATCATCTTTTTATTAACATGTATCCGTAACATTCGGAAAATTACTAAGCTATATATCAACTGCCTAAATAGTATAAAAATCAACACTGGCACGAAGTAATTTATGATCACGCGTCCTATTTCTTTCTATTCTAGCTTGGATCAATAAATTCACTTAATAACTAATCTTTATAATTCGTTATCTCGATTAAACTAAGTAAATTCACATTCAATAAAAACCGTTGCTTATAAAAGTAATTTTACTGATATTTGTGAAATATTAATTACAATGAAGTATCAAATCTTGATGATCGATCAAAATTAACACTCACTTACAAAAACCTAAAATCAAAATTATAAATGTTCTCATTTTTATTATCTGTCCATATATTCATATTAATCATTGCCGTCATTATTATTTTATTGTTGGCCTACAAACCCTTCAAAGAACTTTTTTTTGCCACTGATGATTCAATTAATCCTCCATTAACTCGGGATGATTTTTTTCAAAAGTTCGAGGATACAGTAAATCAGCTTGAAGAAGCAGAGAAATCGAAGCGCTGGAAAGAGTTAATTGATAAGGCATGGAATATTCGTTCCTTTGAAATTGAGCTATTCTGGAAAAGAACAAATTTCTATTGGCTTTTTCAAGCAGCAACTTTTACTGCGTACTTTCTTTTAAGTTCCAGGACCGATATTCAATCCTCAGATCAATCATTCGTTGTAATCTGTCTAGGTATTATATTCTCAATTAGTTGGATACTTATCAATAAAGGTAGTAAACAATGGCAAGAGCACTGGGAAGCATATATAGACCTATTTGAAGATAGGTATTATGGTCCAATTTATAAGACTGTCGCTATGCAAAAAACTCATTCAGTCTCTAAAATAAATGAACTCGTAAGTATAACTGTACTTGGTGTTTGGTGCGTCTTCTTTATTGAATTTTTATCGAGAACAAACATTTGCCCACTCCTCTTCTGCGAGGATAAATTCAATCCCGTCATAAGTTATACTATCTTATTTACTATATTAATTATTCTTTCACTTACAAAAGGATATGCTAAAAGTATCATTACAAAATCAAAACATTTGGAGTTTTATAGTCGAGACTCAAAGTATAAATCTTAGTATACTCAAACTATTATGAAAATTGAAAATAAGCATGTTGCTATATTAATAGTAATTTCTGTATACCTGATTTTTTATGACTTAATTTTTGAATGGATTGACAAAGAAATAATCAATAATTATCTTTCAAAAATAAGGGCTGTACCACGTGTACATTATACTTTTTTTGTATTGCTAATTGTAATAACATTCTATTTTGTCCATCTACTCAAAAGTGGTAAACATGTCAATAAATGGTTAATATATACACTTATTTTAGCTACCATCAATTACTGCTATTATCGATTTTATAACACAAGCTATACATTCCTATCAACACCTCCGATACCAAATCTTAAGTATACAGATTTATTAATCTATATCACGGCAATCTTTTCCCTATCATGGTTTGTTAGCACTTATTTTAAAGCCAAAGAGCCCAAGTACAATAATAATCCTTTTATAGTTGATACTCCAGTTTTAAAGTCAGATGATGATTTATATAACAGAAAAGATTTTGCGCAACATTTAGCAGAAAAAATTCAGTCTCGATTACCAGAAAACACTATTGGTTCTGTTGCTATGGGAATTACCGGTAAATGGGGTGCTGGTAAAACCTCATTCATGAATATGATCGAAGAGCAGTTAGATATTGAAAATAGGATAATTTTCAAATTTAACCCTTGGTTGAGTCAATCTCCTGATAATATCATCGATGATTTTTTCTCTGTGATGTCAAGTGAACTGAAAGCTTATGATAAAGAGATTTCTGCGGACTTACAGAAATACTCAACAGCTATAAATAATGTTGATGAAAATATTGTCAGAAAAACCATAGCTTCAGTTCATGATATTCTAGCAAATGGCGACAATAAACAAGAATATTACAATAAAATCAATTCATCTCTTTTGGCATCAAAGAAACAAATCATTGTCTTTATTGATGATTTAGATAGATTGGACAAGAAAGAAGTACTTGTCGTTTTAAAGCTGATTCGTAATACAGCAAATTTCAACAATTTATTTTATGTTGTTTGCTACGACAAACAATATGTTGAACATGCATTAACTGAATTGAGCGATTATGGAGCAAAAACATTTTTAGAAAAAATATTCCAATACGAATTTGAATTGCCACTGCCAAACTACACACTCATAAGCGAAAAATTAGAATTAACAATTTTAAAAGCATTTAAAGGAAAAATATTAAGTAAAGAAATAAAAGATGCTGTATATTTCGAAGGAGGTCATGGGACTTTTACATCTAAATTTATTAAAACACCTAGAGATATTGTCCGTTTTGTCAATGTACTAGAGAATGACTACTCGATAATTGGAAATAATGTCAACTTCACAGATTTTTATCTGCTTTCGTTGGTGAAATTAAAATTCAACAAATTATATCATGATGTGACAGCTCACAAAGAATTATATTTTAGAAAAACTGGTAAATATACGGTACTAATTACCAATGAAGACTCTGACAAGAGTGAAACAGATAGAGTAATTGAAGATGCGGCAAATGTGCATAAACCTAATATATCAGGCGACAATTATATAATAGATACCAGAATCAATGAGGAGAAGGATACAAATATTCTCCAAAATAGAATGCTAAAGAAACTATTTAAAACTTTAACATTTCATAAATCCTTAAGCCAAATAAGTAACAAGCCTATACATGCATTAACAAGAAGTTATAATAATGAAGTTTCTACTACAGATGTTAGGTCATTTTCTTATTGGGAATCACATGAAAATTATTTCACTTTAAATTTATTAGAAACCGATTTCCCTGTGGGAGAATTTTTATCAGGTAGATTAGATGATTTTGAATCTTTCAAAGAGAAATTGAAGACATGGATAGGAAAAGGTTATTTAGGATCTATAGAGCATAGATTAAATGAAATAAGAGACTTTGATAATTTTGACGAATGGCAGAAACACCTAAAAATTATACAATACATTAATTGTCAATCTAAATACAACTTCGAAATTAAGGGAACTGTGATGACCTTAATGTACCCATATACCTATGCTAGTATAATAAATTGGAATAGAGAGAATCCTAATTTTGTTATTAATTTCATAAAAGAATGGTTTAATAATGCTGAATATCCATTCTTTTATGAAAGCGTGGTAATAAGCGGTATATTATCTGATCACGATAAATATAAGGAAGTATTTAGTAAGATCGAGCTCTATCAAATTTTAAATACTTATCTTTCAAAATTTAAAATAGAGAAAAAAGAAATAGACGATGACTTATTATATTTTTTTAATACCATCACAAGTAACAAAGAAATAGATCAATATGACGATCAAATAAAAGGCTACATTAAAAAATTCGAAATTGAACGTAGGGAAATGATTATGCAAAGATTAACCTCAGATAATTTGGGGATTTTTATAAAGAAACAATCTCACAAATATAATTTTGATTTAAGGTATATTGAAATTTTTAATTCTTTAGATGAATTATCCTCCTTTCTAAAAGGTAATATGACTCAGGATGAATTTTACAATGAATTTTTTGATTTTAAACAAAAATATGAAAATAAAAATAAGACTTTAATAACCTATTACCCGATCGATTTCAAATTTAATTATTTGGAGTGCAAATCTTAAAATAATTAATAATAATTATCAAAGTAAACATTAATCATAATTCTATTTTTTTGAAACCAATTTTGCATAAAATTTGCTATATTGAATTAAATAAAATGAATTGTGCTAGCAACAGCATTAGTTTTCTTACTTTTGCACTGCTTTTTTAATATCAATAAATATCATGAGTCAACAAGATTATATAAAAGACATTGCGCGGTTTGGTTTGGAAAACGACCAGGACAAGCTATTGTCTACGTTGAACGAATTTATTGAGCATAATAAGAGTACCAAAAAGATAAATTTTGCTTTGCAATTGCAATCTCTTTTGAAGGATTCAATCCGTAAGCATAATAATCAGTTGATGAAGGTTGGCTCTCCTACTCACTATCAGAGTTTACAGGATAGGGAAACGGATGAGCTGATACTCGAGAAATTAACTTCGGACTATTCGCTGGAGAATCTTGTATTGACTGAACAGGCGCATGATCAACTTGCTAATTTCTTGGAGGAGCATCAGCAGATCGAGTTATTGAAGAAGTATAATCTTCCGATCTCGAATAAGCTATTGTTACACGGTCCTTCGGGATGTGGTAAGACTTTGGCTTCGTATGTAATAGCCGGTGAACTAAAGAAAATGATGATCGTCGTCAACCTTGGTGCTATTGTATCTTCTAAGTTAGGTGAAACCAGTAAAAATCTAGCAAAGATATTTCGTAAGGCTGCGCAAGAGGATTGCATCATATTTATCGATGAATTTGACTCTCTCGGTAAAGTACGTGACTACAGCCAAGATCATGGTGAAATGAAACGTGTAGTTAACACCATTTTACAGCTGTTTGACTACCTGCCGCAAAGTAGTATGGTCATAGCTGCTACAAACCAAAAGGATATGTTAGACGAAGCCCTATTGCGTCGATTTGACTTGTCTATCTCATTGGAGCTACCTGAAAAGGAACAGATCGAAAAATTGATCAACCTTGTACTAAAGCAAGACCAGTTTGGATTTGACAAGAAGGTACCACTAACTAAATTGATTGAGAGTGCCAAAGGGCTCTCCTACTACAGCATACAGAAAACATTGATAAATGCTATAAAACGAAGTTTGTTTGCTATGAAAACAATCAAAGCGCTCAAACCCAAAATAGATACACAAATCTGGAAAGATCTTCTTGAAGAAGAAAAAAAAGCGTTGGCAATTTAATAACTGCCAACACTTTTTTAGCTAGGAAACTAAGCTTCCAAATCTGCCTCTTGATCAAGATCTCCTAACAATTCTACTTCATTAATAGCAATAAGTTCATCATATAGTTTTCCTTTTAAGTTTTCTTTCTTAAGTGTTTCTTCTATTGTAATAGCTATTGAAAACTTGTTTCCCTTTAAATATGATTGATCTTCACCTGGCCTAAGTTGGGGATGTACTAAACAGTGAATACCTATTTTAAATATTCCTTTTTCATCTATTAACTCATCCACGTTAATTGGGAAAGATTGCTTTTGCACGTTTGAATACGGAATCGGTTTGGTCTTAAATCGCGCATTTTGGCTCCAAACTGGCAAACTAGACTTGAGCTTGGATCGTAATTCTTCTTCTGTTTGTAGAATAAGATCGTGTGTGTGGTTTTTAAAAAAACCAAAAGCAATATGAACAGGACAATAACCTAATTGATTATCTTTTACTGGAAGAAATTGAAAACATAATGTTGCTGTAATTTGCAGTATTCCATTTCGCTTTTTTAAATCTTCATTGACCAAGTAATCAGGTAATTTTATAGGTATAATTTTAAATTCGCCACTATCAAGACTGTCTTCTATTATTAAGCTAATTTTATTCTCACTAGAAAAAAGCACTTCGTCTTTCATTAAATGTCCATGTCCAATTAAAGACGCCTTATACCAATCTGGGCTTTCAACAAATTTGTCAGTACAATGGTTTAGCATTAATGATTTAATTGAACTTGCTCGAATAGTAGGATATAATTTTTGAATTCTGACAGCGACGTTAGCTGCTAGAGGAGCTGCAAAGCTTGTACCTACATTTTGATAAAAACTTTCTCTGGGATCGGCAGACAGTAAGACCATACTTGCGTTTCCTTCAAATGTTAGCCAATTACGATGATCAAAACAATAATCACCACCAGCCATTATCATATCAGGCTTAAAAAGTAGCTTATTTTTCTTTTCTCCCTTTTTTAACAGCGCATCGTTATAATGTCCCTTTCTACTGAACATTGTAGGATATTCTCTTTGATTTGAAATTCCAAAAAAATCTCCCTTTCTAAAAGACTCTGCGCAGGCGCCAACAGTCATATTATTTAATGATTCTGCTGGCACGCAAAGATTAGTAGATTCATCACCAAAATGAGGCAAATGGTATCCATTATTTTGGTGTGCGGCATCAAAATTATTTCCAGTACTTATAAATATGAGACAATCGTTCTCATAAGAAAAACGGTCTAATGAGTAGGCATAATTTGAATAGTTTTCATTAAACTTTTTATATTGTTGGAAATTTACTGTTAATGTAAATATTTTTATCTCTGGATACCTTGATTTTGCTTCTTTTAATACTGAAATAATATTATTAATAGATAAATATGAGCTATACTCATCTATTATTTTTATCGGAAGTAATTTACAATATGTAGTAAAGTCTCCCAAATATTCCCTTGCAATAGCTTCCGAACCAAGGCTCACTAAAGCTGCGACAGCCGTTCCGTGTCCCTGCCCACCATCTACATTATCTTCATGTACAGGGGTATTCGTAATATTCAAATCATTATCAGCAATTACAGCCGGGGCTAACGGTGTATTAAAGCTAATTCCCGAATCAATTATACCCACTACTGGAAAATCAGGTACATCGATCAAATTAAAACCATATTCTTTTTTAGAAAGATTAAATGAATCAGGTCTTACTAATGTAGCTCTGCTGGATGTTACTTGTAAAAATATATCAAAATTGTCAATTATCTCTTCAAGATCGAGTTGTGGTGCCGCATAAATTTCAAAGATATTTGTGCTTTCATCATATGAATGCTGTATTCCTTGATTTTCTAAATATTCAAACAAATTTTTTAAAATTATTTCTTTAGATGCTGAATTTACAAGCAGATCGGGTATTTTTAAAATTAGAACACTGTCGGCTTCTACATCAGCCTTAATTATATCACCAGATGATAGTAACTCGAATGTATCAATGTAGTGAATAAGATTGGAATACCCCCTTTTGCCACCATCTTTAGCGTTTTCTACCAAAGTATCTATCGAAGACAAAAAATTTTGAAATTCCTGTTCTCTCTCAGAGACAACCGCAAATAGGATAGTGCTACCAAAATTGGTTACTTCGACTATTTCTAAACCGAAATGTTTATACCAAGCACTAAAATAATTTTTAACTGCAAATTGACCTAGAAAATTAATTCTTACATAGTCTATATGCTTTGGTATGTTCAGCCCTGCATTTCTTTTTTGATGACGGATATCACGACTGGTACGAAATTGCGTTGCGGATCTATATAAGTTATTTGCAAGAGTAGCTAAATTTATCTGATTCTCTTCATCCTTTTCCTCTTCAGTTGCGTCATCCTCAGTTTTACCGAATCCGTAATTATATTTCATAGGCACGATTCCATCATTTTGGATATCACTTTTTAATAAAACGTGGGATTTATTCATCGCATTTAAATTTGGTTACTAAAATTGGCATTATTCTTTTCAATCGGGCAAGGTTAATACCCAAGCCTAATATACATTATTTATTTTGAATTAATATATTTATCGATATTAACTTTAAAGCTTATTTCAAAATTGTAACGCTAATATATGAGATTAAAAGAGTGGCGGGCTACGGAAACCCGTAAGAGAGAGAAGGGTGAAACATTCAGTCTTTATTCGAGAATGTTTCGCCCCTTTTTCGGAACGCCTCTACTGTTTCTCTACTATGCCTATACCTTGCCTATACTGTTTCTGTAGAGGCAAGGTAGACAAACAGTATACAAACAGTAGAGGCACAATAGATGTTTCCCGAAGCCTTCCCGAACAACGTGCGAATAAGTAGCGAAAATGACTACTATAATATTCAGATGCATTCCTGAAAAGGTCTTGTTGAAGAAAAGAAAGCCTTATATTATTTATATCTTCAACACGCAGGTTATAACCAATTTAAAGAAATGGATGATTTGCAGGACAGAGTTTCGTATGCATGCTATAGTTCTAATCTTTTGGATGAGCGTTTTCTTTGCTACATAAAAGGTGAACAACCGGCAGTTGCAAAAGCGGTATATGGTGAATGTCTTGATAAAACATTACCCTCGGAAAGTGAAGATATGTATATAAACTCTGAGCTTTCTTTTGCAAGAGCTTCTCAGAATTGGGATAATGGAGGTGTTGCTTTTATAAGAACGACTTTTAGTCCTACAGTATCAACAATGGGAAGATCTATCTAATAACAAAAGGTAAATTGATTGATATAGCTAAACAGTAAACGAATACGGTATCTGGTCTTGAATTGGATTTTAATAGGCTATACAGGACAACTATACGGTTTACCGTAAACATTTATTTAAATAAATAATTTACATTCGCTAAATTATACTAAAATACTATATACTTAAATATTATGATACGATTATTAACCATTTCAGTGTTGCTATTTTCTTTTACTTTAACCAAAGCATTTGGTCAAAGTACTAATTTGAAAAATATCTATGATGCTGCTCTAGTTAAAACTGAAGAGAAACAAAAATCGGAAAAAGAATACCTAGCGTCTCTAATGGAAACATTAAATAAAAGAGGATATTACGTATCAAATAAAAACAAAAAAGTTTTAGATAAGTACGTAATTTTAGACAGTTTATTACAATCTAAATATGACGCATTAACTAAAACATTTTCTGAAAAAATGCTACCATATAATGATGTTCGTGTTACGACCGCTGATGAAACAACTAGTAAAGCTATAAGATATTCACACGAACTTAAAGATAGACAAATTGAATTGAAGAAAAAGTACAGAGTCATTCAATTTAATTCAACTGGTGAAGATTTCGAAGCTGATGTTATGTCAATAGGCAATGAGATTGATATCGAAAAAATTGAACATATAGTCCAAACGTTAAAAAGCATTAAAGAAAAACAACAGCAGGATATTATGGCGACAGAACAAAAAGAACTTGAACTGCAAAAGGCAATTGCAAGCTTGCCTTCTAGAGAAGCTATTAAAGCTAAGTTTAAGACTTATAAACATAAAACTGGTTATACTCTAGAAATGTTTCCTATTGCATTTACACCTAAAGCGGGTAAACCAGTTACCGATTATGTAACAATATTTGGTCGCAAGTATAAAGGAAGATACAGAGAAGTTGATGAAAACGGAATGAATACATTTATTATAGAGTACTATGATTCAGGTAGCATATTAAGTGTGACTGTTTACAATGGAGGTAATAGTATTTATACAGCCAATTACAGAGACCACGCTGGTAAGCCTTATGAAATCAGGTCAACATCTTCAGACGGTAAGTTTTATTTAGTTCATAAACGAATATACAATACTAGCGAGGACAAAACTAATGTAACTACACGATATCAGTATGTACCATTGGACTATTGGTATGACTAATTAAAACGATTAAACTTTTGTATCATCCCGCCTTCGGCAATCCCAGAAAAGTTTGCTAACGGGGGAATCCATTTCAAACAACTAATCTGCCACGCTAATTGCTACTAGCAATTGCGGATATTCATCACTTACTTCATGAACATGATCAATACTGGTTAGTGATATAGTGTTATTAAACACTTCAAATTTTAGTATGAAATTGTCTTTTTTGTTATAAAGTAATCCATACTCTTTCCCTTCAGCATCTTCATAGTAACCGACTAATAGCGTCCTTTCTAAATTAATGTTGTTTGATATGATTAAATTTTTCAAATCAAGCCATTCATTATTTAGTAATTCGGTTAATTCTTCTATTTCTAATTTATAATCTTGGAATTCTTCTGTGGTCATTTTCATGGTTAATAAAGGTTTATAGGATCTTAATGTTCTGTTTAAAATGAAATTGCTGTTTATAAATTCCTATTAAAAGCCTTGTTTAATTTAGGTTTTATTTTCCGTTAAACTGCTTTTGAAAATCAAGTGTTAAACGGTAATTCTCTTCAATGGGGACTAAGGCTCTTGTGGTTTTCTCGATGTCTTTTCCTTCTTCGGTCCACAAAAATGGCATAAAGGAAAACACTTGATTTCCGTTAGCTACTTTTATATCATTTTGCCAGTTTTCCCATCTAAAAAGTTTGTAGAATTTATCGATATCTCCAGTAAAGGCCCAATAAAGAAATTCAGAATAGCTGGTATCTAAACATTCCCATGCCAAGCTATCTTGAGCTAAATAGTATACCTTCCCCATCTCAGTTCCAATTCCGCCAGCATTTAGAGCAAAATAGCCACCGATGATATCGTCGGCAATTAATAGATGGGAAGGTTGATCGCCATAGTTCTCAAAGGTTTTGCCTTTGTTCCAGATTGTCAACCCTCTGTCGAGTTTTTTACTGCCAGAACCTAAAATCCGCAACCATCCGTGGTCAATTAGTATTCCGCCCGTTTCGTAGATTACAGCACCCATGGGCGAACGGGTTGTAACCTGTGCATTCACCAGTTCTTTCTCTGCGCGAACGCTAGCCCTTGGTAATATCTCAAAATCGTTTTCGGCTTGGCTTATCCATTCGGAGACTAACTCCCACCCCGGTTCGTCTAAGTTTATTAATTCTTTTAGTGTCTTCATGTGTTAGGTGCTTAATAAATAAAGAGAACTGATGGCTACTATGCCAAGGATAAGGATGACAATTATTATTTTGCGATAGTTCTCATAACCAACCCATTCAACGAGTACTATACTTTTTCTATTTCCCATCGGGTCTGTTGCCCATTTCCATCGCTTTATGTATCCTATTAAAATTAGTGTAAAAACAAAACCAACAATAATATAGGCGAGTTTGGGATTATTTTTTATATGGTTAAAAACTTCATCGATATTCATTGCTTCTTATATATTTGGTTGTGTTCTGTAAAATTACTGGTAAAAAGCGAGAAGAAAGCCTTTTAACCAAATGTCCGTATTGCAAAATCCTTGTTTTGTGCCGTTTCTTGTCGAATGCAACAAAAAGCGTTTTACTTTTTATTAATACTTTCCTTTATACACTCGATAATTTCTAAAATATCAACAAGTGTATCCTCTTTATAGTCTCCTAGCATTTCAAATAACACAAATTTCTCTGTATTATTGTGAATATCAATCGGGCAATAGAAGAACTAACTTTTGAACTTTACCCTTTCGCCTCTCTATTGTAAAGGGCGAAACCCTCAACGAAAGTAAACCCTTGTTAGCTAACAATATTCTAAGTTGTTACTTTTTAGTTACCACTCTCGCCAATTATCAATATATTCTTCTTTTTCATCAAGTCCTACAATCGTTCCCATTATATATAAAGCGTCACATAATCCTTCTCTTTCTTCTGTGTCGATGGTACTTTCAATAGCATCATTGTCTTCGATTCTGTTTAGTGATAAAACACAATTTTCAAACAAATTAAGTATTTCGCTACTTTCTGTGTTTTCAGGAAGTGCTATTAGTTTGTCGCGAAGCAAATTGAGCTCCGCCATTAGAATGGGTTCTAAATCTTCATAAACTACTGGAAGCGACTGTTTGAAATCAATCTCTTGTAAGGCTAACTTTTTCATAGTTCAAAATTATCTACTTTTTTGTGTGAAAACTTCAGCGTATACTTTATCTCTCCTACTTGTTTTGTTGCAATGCGTGCTTGATTAAGGTCAAGTCGATAATCTTTGAGACAAGTTTTGATACTGCTAACCGCTTTTTCACAGTCTACAACCTTGCAAAAAATATTTAATTTCTTTTGACCCATATCAAAACCATCCACATCGCCTAGTCCATTCCAGCCTAGATGGTCTTTTAGATATTCTTGAACCTTGTCTTTAAGCCATAAATCTCTTTTATTTCCTAATTCACTCTTTAAAGGAAACTGAACAACAACCCAATGATGATTGTCTTCATCGATTTGATAATAGCCATTACTTTCACAGTCTTTACAGAAATTATGTACAAAATCGTCATTTGCATTTTTCGTTTCAATCGGTATCTCTTCTACTTTTCCCTTATAACCAACTTTTCCATAGTGAACAATGGCTACTTTTCTGTTTTCGTCAAACCAAGTTTCTTTGTAAAGTAGTTGTTCTTTATCGTCAGCTTTGTAATATTTTATCATGGTAAGTTCACTCTATTTATTGCGTACTGGAATCATTTTGACCAGCATATCCAATTAATTTTCGGTAGTTTTCATAACCTTATTCATTTTTTATTGATTATTATAATCAAGACAACAGCTTCATATGCTAAAATCTTTAATGAACGATAACCGTTGACTAAATTTATTAAAGTAATTCATTGCGCCAGATTTCATATTAAATTGTACCAAAACACCATACTTGTTTGGGTAACGTAACATACTATAACTTTCCGTAATTTGCTGAATCCTGTGGTAATTACAAAAGGGTTTGTTAATGAAGGAATACAATTCAAACCATATTTTCATTATTGGTTTTATTGTCTTTCCTCATATATAATCTCAAAAAATAAATTTCCGGGCCTCTCAGCTACAAAACTCTTTACAAGATCATAAATATTCTCGTTTTCCATCGAAAAACCACTAAGATCAACGCTGTTTGCCAAACTTGGCTGGGTACTATTTTCTGTTATATAAAATCCATCTATTCCTAAAATAGATACAGTGTCTTTCTCGCACTCGTCAATAAATTTTAATGTATCTTCTTTTGAGTAAAGATTCAGTCCCCCTCTCTTCAATATCCTATCTTTAAATAAATTCGCGATCCTATCCATAATTATTTTACTATATATGGATTAATAACTGCGTCATCTGGTATCCATTTAGGATCCAAATTTATTATTAAGTTGAATAATTTCATCATTTACGTTGTCTTTGATGACGTAAGAATTAATTTTTTCTAAATATGTAGGGGAGTCCGATTTTTAAACTGACACTGTTCTACTATAGGTTTTGCTAACTGATACTTGGGTTGTAATTGCCCCAAAACATCTGAATAGATACCAAAATTGATTATGTCTGTTGTACTATCTAGTTTTTCGAAAGTTCACAACCCCTTTATTTTCACCTAATTTTCCCTAAAAGCTATTCTCTTTTTTATTAAACCCACTTGCTTTAGCAAGGTGAGTGACGATTTAATAAGATCCTTATACACATTCATTTACTTTTAGCAGTTTTATTGATTCAAATCAAATTTCAATTCTTTACTTTTTCCAATCCAGACCACATCATCTTCAGCACCTTTAAACATAACATAACTAGTTTCCTTTTGCGTAATATCCTTCCAAGACAGCACTTTAGTAATAAATTTATTTCCTGAACTACGAAAAAAGCTAAATGCTACGTGCTGATAATGAAACCAAATAAGTGGTAACAAATTTATCACTTCTTCGTTAAGATTAATCCCTTCAAATGAAATTTCAAAATTGTTATAAATGAAGTTTTTTTTATCATTTAAAACTAAATTCAATTTTGATAATAACTCTGAATCAGTAAAATTTGGTCTACTTGCATTTATGTAAAAATAGCCCATCTTCTCACTTAAATTTAAAATTACATTAATTAAATTATTTCTGTCAGAATATGTATTTTCAAAAGATTTAATTGACAATAAATCTCCTCCTTCATTACTATGAATTTTATGTTCTTTCATTATTTTATGTTCTTTCATTATTTTATTTTCTTTATTTGCTAAAAAATGGAGCCTTTAACAGCGACGCTAAAGCTGTGTTCTCAAAACCAATACAAATAATACAGTACTGATAAACAGAACGTAGATTACAATAGTAAAATTGACATTCATCTCCATTTAGCTTTTGTTCGTTAGTTTCTTAAACCAATTGTTGAAATAATTTGTGGTAGCTTCTTTATACTGATTAGTTGATTCTACCGTTTTTAAGGTTCGCTTTTACTTGTAAATAAAAGTTTCCCGATTCACTCTCAACGGTTATTTCATTCGAGGATTTTACCAGCGTTCTTTTCATTTCTTATTTGAAAGATACGACATTCCCCCGTTCTATTAAAGCATTACTGAATTTCTGAAAAAATCTGAAATTCATCTAGCATCTGTTACAATTTTTTTTGTGGCAATGGGAATCCAGAATTAGCCAGTATGGTGAATTTTCCGTTTTCCGCCCCTGCTGTATTATCTTTTCGTTGCTCCTAATGTTTTCAGTTTCAAAAAACCAAAGCACACTCGTACCTGCTATGATACAAGTCCTTCTGATTTGAACAAACTTCGTTACTTTAACCTGCTTTATACTTTTTGTTCTGATCCAATTGACTTGGAATAATCGCTTCTGATTTTAAAAAAAGTACTAGTGTTGTAAAAAGATCGACTCTCTTAATTCAATTTATTACCACGGTTAAAATACTTTCTACTTTGTCATGAATATCTGCACTTGAGTTGCTACCTTTGAGTGTAGACAGTTTGCTCCTTACTTGTATATTAGGCGAAATTTTTGTCTATCGACTTCTTTTATAAACAATATTAGTAGGATATGAAAAATTATGTACCCAATAGTGTTGAACTAATTGATAAGCATTTAGACCAGTTTTTCGATGAAAATGAAGACATTGTCGTCTTTGACGAAATTGAATCAGATGTCATTCATAGAGATGTGTATTTTGTAAAAGCAAATGAAGACAGACCATACCATATTTTGTTAAGTTGTGGCATGAGCGCTTTGCCCATGAAAGTTCCTTCAGACATTGATTCCTCTCCTTATGCTGAGGTCATGATTTTGTTACCAAAAGAATGGAACTTAGACTATGACTCCTTTGAGGATGAACGTAATTATTGGCCAATTCGCTTGATAAAAGAAATAATGATTTTGCCTCATCCTGATGAAACCTGGCTAGGATTTGGCCATACCTTTGGTCATGAGGATGATGATGAATTTGCGGAGAGAATTGGCTTTAATTCGGTGATGCTTGCAAATTCTATGGAGCTATCTGACGATTTCACACATATCGAACTTGATAGTGATGAGGTCGTGACCATTTTTACTTTAATTCCGCTTTACAAAGAGGAGCTCGAATTTAAGAAACAAAATGGCACTACGGCGTTGTTGGAGCGCTTTGACCAATTTGGGATTGAGGAAATCGTAAAAGTTGGCAGACCAAATATTTGTGCTTAAATATATTCGGTAGACCCTTTGTATAAGATAATTCTGTAAATTATAGGATTTAAAACAATGTCTTTACACCTTAATTTAGTTTTACTAAAACAAGCTGTAGCATTAGCCTCTTATTCGGTCCCTCCCCTGTACGACTACTATTCGCTTACTGTTTCTGTAGACAAACTTTAGGAAAAAAGTAGACATTTCCCGAAGCCTTCCCGAACAGCTTGCGAATAAGTAGCGAAGCTGACGTCTATAATATGCATCTGCATTCCTGAAAAGTGATGATTTTCTTTTCGATTTACGCAGTTAAATAAGGCTTCATCAAATATTTAAAGACCGCGAAACCGAACTGATAGAGCAATACATAGTCATTTCTAACGAATGTTCTTGACGGCTTCAATATCAATCTACTTCAATATCAATTTAAATGTTGGCAGTTCCGAATTTTATAATAATAATTTTATAAAAGAATAGCCATAAAAGAATCACCCCTATAACTAAATTATATACACCCAGGCTCTTGTCTGAAGAAGCATATAGATACGTGTAAATAAAGTATTCGGCGATATATAATAAAAGAATCAAGAATATGAACCATCTTGTGCTCTTTAATGTCAAAATGAATTGCAACGGAAAAAACAAGATTAATATCATGGGAATGGTATATATTAATACATATAAAGTATAACCTAAGCTGAGTTTAAATATCTCCGCATGTGTTGTTGCATTGTCGAGCACAATGTGTTTAAACCTATCACCAACAAAAGCAAGGACAGTAAAAAAAACGATATATTTTAAAAGCAAATATATACAAACACTAATTCCATTTATTTTAAACATCTCAAATTTTTGATGAAATTATTTATAGATTCTGTTCTAAAATTACTTCGACAGATTAGTAATATAAACCATCTATTACTTTTATGAATTAACTAGAAATATGTAGGAAGTTTACCGAACTATATCATCCCATTAAATAATCTGTAATATCAATTATAATTTATAAATACCACTTCCATTAAAATCGGAATCAGTATTTATTCCTGGCGAGACGATAATAGCTACATCCAATAAATTAAAATGATCTATTATAGAACTCCAATAATCTAAATTTAATAAACCAACAGGTGAATCCACCAACTCATCGTAATCAAATTTTGAAGCGAAATCTAGGAATAATTCTTTATTAACAAAAATGACAACACCTGAATCTGTCGTAAAAACACCAATATCATCAACATCAAATCAATTTTATCAAAATCGACGTTTTTTATTTGATCAATCCTAAATACTTTTCCCTCAGGAACAAATTCTGCAAAAGGATTGTAAGTATATGGAAATACGATATTCCTAATTTCGTCAAATATATCATCCCTTTTTAGGTGTGCTAATTCTGCTCTAATTTCATTAATGTATAATGCGTCTATGACTATATACTTAATGGTAACTGACAATTCAATAGGTTCACCATTTAAAGATACATTGTTCATAACTTCTAAATTTTATTTATATGGAATATATGGCAAGTAATCCAATCCATTAGACCCGGGTCAGAGTTATTTTTTAAAACAATTAAAAAGTATAGATATCTCACGCTATCTAATATAAAACTAAACTATCATCAATCGCTTCATTGTTATCATTTTCAATATATAGGTATCTGCCAACTTCATTATTGCCTGCATACAACAGTAAACAGATCTCAATATTATACTCCTCGAAAACTCTTTTCGAAAATACAATTTTTATATCTTTCTCAATTAACACAATATCATCAAAAGGCATGCTTAATTCATCTTTCAAAAATTGATTTTCATCATTTCGAATAAACTTTTCGAAGCTTTCTTTGGCTTTATGATATAGTAGTGATAAATGTGATTCCGTATTTACAAATTCCATGATCAATTAATTTTAATCTTTGTAATAAATTGTATTATTCTTGATTTCTCCATTGAATTTACGAGCGTATTCCCAGCCTCGTGTTTAATAGTTTAGAATTGCATGCTCTCAATCGATCTTACTTGACAATCTTCTCTGTACAATTCGTTTTAAGGCATTTAAATCATTTAAACCAGTATAAGAATTTGTCAAAACTAAACGGTCCTTTATATGTGCAGGTAAATCATTCAAGGACTTATCATCATCTATAATGACAATTTCTTCATAGTCTAAATTATTGGATTGAATCCATCCTAAAATCTCCTCTCTTCGAGTATGTCGATGATTTGAAAAATACGCTTTATCATCTAAAATGGATAGATTTCTTATATCTAAACCTCTAGTTCTAAATATGACTTTCCATTCTTGAATACTATATTTAAAACGATGTGATGTGGAAAGAATGACTTTATCCTTTGTTTTATAGATAACAGACTTTAGAATCTGAATAGCTTGCGGATTAAACTTATAAAAACCATCATCCTCCAATTCCACTTTCTGATGTGGATTAGCATGAACCAATACTCCGTCTATATCTAAGAAAAAAATCATTGTACCGTTTTTTATATTATTTGTTGAAAGTTTTGGATTCCGAAAGGATAAGCTATCCTTTATTAAAAATAGCGATTTCTTTCTTTACATACTCCTAAAAAATATATTATTAGTGGGTGAAATTTAAAGAAGAAACTTCCAATATCTTTTGTTTACCAAGTTTCTTATAAATTATCTAAAAAAATTTTGGACACCTTCTCTTCTTTTTATGACTAAAAGAAAGGTTTATCCTAAAAAGCAGATATTATTAGAATATCAAAAAGCAGAAAGCTACCTTTCATTCATAGAAGAAAGAATGATTTGGAATTGCACAAAAAAACCGCTTGGAATCCCAAACGGTTCTGTATATTTTAGAACGAAGTTCTACTTCAGTTTTTCGATCTCTTCTATTGAAAGTCCGGTACCCTTAGCGATTTGCTCTACAGGTAAACCCATCTCTTTAAACCTCAAAGCTGTCTCCATTGCTTTTTTGTGCTCGCCTTGGGCTTCAGCACTTACAATTGCTTTTTTAGCTTCTTTTTCTGCTTTCTTAGCTTCTCTTCTAGCTTCTTCCAATTGCTTTTCTAGTCCTCCCAATTGTTCCTCTAATCCTTCTTGATACATCCGCACTGCTTCAGCATCCCACTTACGTTTTAAACTAATATCATACATAGTCCGTTCCTCCTTTGTCAATTTTGCGTAGCTGGCCAACTGAAAGAAGCGTTGAAATACTTCGGAATTCATAATCCTTGGCAGGGTCTTTAACGTAGACATATTCTTAAGCATAAAGAATACTTTGTCCAGTTCGTCTTCAACCTCAGCTTCGCTTTTAACAAAGTTAATTAATTCCAAGTATATAAACCCAAATCCTTCATAGAAAATTTGGCCTGAATCTCTATGACACAGGCAGGTATCGTGAAAATAGGTTTTATGATCACCTCCCGGCATATGAAAACCATCCATCAGGACAATGGTATAAACCTCGGGAATGGCATAACCCCAGGCTTTGCGGTTTCCTTTGGGTGCTGTGTCTGAAATGACCTTGCTGGCATAATACAGCATACGTTGCTTCAGGTTGGTCTGTGTACTCGTCTGCATCTCAATGATGATCTCTTCTCCTGTACTGATCTGGACTACAAGATCAAAGATAACTTTACCGATCTCTTCGGTTGCTCCGATACGTTCGGTATCCCGATAAGTAAGATCTGTGATGGTCTTTCGACCACGAAAGATGATGTTAAGAAAGTTGATCAGGTTGACTTTGTCTCCGAATAACCGTTTGAAGCCCTCATCGGTGGTCGGATCAATAAATACGGGTTCTGCATGTGCTAACATAATTTTAAGATTTACTTAAATAATCAATTACATAAATCAAATATGATAAAAACTAAAAATATTAGCCGGTTATTAAACATTTGTAGTCGTTTGTAACCGTTTGTTGTCGGTTAGCACAAATTGGATCAATATTTCGAGATACAGTAGAAAAAAGAAGAGCCGCATCTCACGATGCGGCCTATACTAAACATATGAATTTAACTTAACTTACTTATACGTGTTGATAGATTGAGATACTTTCCAGTTGCCACCATCATTGACCAAGGTAACTAAATCGGTCTTGGTAAAGCCTTCAAATTGTTGGGTCACTTTTGCAAGCATATAGTCACCTGAGTGCTCAACGATTGACGTGCTTGTTTTACAGTTCAGCTGCTCTCCTTTTTGCTTTTTCAAGAATGAAATTACTTCTGAACGGCTATTGATCTTAGCTTCTGATGCCTGAACTTTTTGATTAAAATCTGATGTAAACAACTGCTCTATTCCTGCAGACTGTCCTTCGGTCATAACCGCAACGTAATGATCAATCGCGAGATCTGCTGTGGATAGATTGATTACCGCTTTTTTAGAGTTGTCTCCTGTTGGTTTGCCTGCTGCAATAGTGAATGTTGATACTGCGATCAAGGCTGCTGCTGCGAATGTTTTTGCTAAAGTTTTCATAATATCTTTATGTTATATTGTTAGTTTTTTGTTTCTAGTTGTTCTTAATTGTTGATTCAAAAGTAGGGTGTAAATCATTCCTACCCTATGGCAATTAGACTAAACCAACTAAAAACTCGGTGAATGGTGGAAATGGCTAGGTGAAGTGGTTGAACCTTTTTTTACTCTTAGTAAGTAATGAAATTAATTGAAGAATTAATCGAAACCAAATTATCTTTTAAAAAATTCAGTAATATTTAGAAATGGAATTCAAATTGTAATTAGTAAATTCGTATAGGACGCAAACATGTTAGTTGCTAGTCATTAAAGTTGAAAGACCTAAAGCAAGATGATAAATCATCTCAAAATATTAGATGAATCTCCAGAATATGCGTTAGGCCATGTTGATGAGGATATAATTTTAGTCAATAAAGCAGAAAAGAAAGCTATATGCATTGGAGATATGTATGGAAACCCATATTGTGGATTGATCGTAAACAAAGTCTGTATAATCGGAGGTAAACATCTTTTAATCTGGGATAATCATCAAATAACTAAATTGGACACGGTAAGTGATATTGTCCAGATGCGCATTAAGAATGATGATGTAATCGAGTTTTTAATTGATCCTTGGTCCGAGGAGGCATCAGTCTGGCAATTGAACCTAAAAGATAGAATACCCTATAAAATAAGTGATTTTGAAAATCTTAAAAACATGCCATATACAGAAGAATACACCTGGTGAAAGCATTGATTAAAAAAGACAATAAATGGAACCAATATTCAGATGTGCAACTAGAAAAGCAATTGACGAGCTAATACAAGAGCTCAACTTACCAAATGAGGAATGGATGCAGGATTGGCCTATTGAAGTAACCAATCCCTCCGATATTGATAGATATCTTAATCACTATACAACATTAACTAATGATGACAAGAAGTTTGTATTAATGGAAGGAATAATAGATGCAACGGAATACCAACCTACAGAAGCGTTATTTATTAAAAATTGTGATAAAGTAAAATTCCTTTTGGAAAAAGATTTTCACATTCATGCATACACAATTTATTATTGGGCTTGCTTTGATATAGCAGACATAGAAGAATGGTGGAAAATAACTCCTATTATGAGAAAAATTTGGCAAGACAATCATAGCGAATATGTTTAATATACTAAAATACGTATCTACACAATTTATAATGTTGATAACTGTGGTCAATATGGGTTACTTACACTTCGACAAAGTCATTTGTTTCGTTTAATATATGCTTTAGTACCACGTAAAATGTGTTTGACATCATTCTAGAATTTGATAAAGTGCAGCTTCAAAGTGTTCATGTTGATTAACTCCTTCTGAAGACTTCACGCTTTGGATTTCTACTCTTAATGGTAATCTAATATAAAACTAAACTAGCATCAATAGCTAGATTTTTTGTAATATGGGATTCAACACATCATAATCTGACCAATCACCAAAACTTTTAAATTTCAGATTTTGACTCCACGAAACCATGGCTCTACATTCAAAACAGATTTTAGCGATTCCAATACACTTTTTGTTTTTATAAAAAACTAAGATATCACGAAACTCTTGTATGCATGAGGTATCAAGATAATGCTTTCGAACTTTTGAAAAAAATAAAGAATCTATAGGTCTATAAAGTGACTTATTGATTGAGCGATTTGAATATCCTATTTCTTTCAATCTAGGTAGCAAAGAAATATCAACCTGACTATCTTGCAGTACAGACAGCAAAAGGTTATCTTTCTCGATTTTATTTTGCTTATCCTCCAATTCGCCTATTTTATAAAGATCAATTGCAATCGAATAATGCTCTAATGAATCAAAATTTGAGAATACTAACGGTGATCTTTCTCCGGTGTTAGATTCGCTATTATTTATACAGCTCTGTAGGTAAATAATACTAAATATACTACAGGCTATAAAAAGAGATGCTATTTTCATATTTATCATTCTCATGTCTATAAACAATAATTGCTGTTATTCTAATTTTCAAAAACTAAAGCTCCTTTTATCGGAGAGATTCTTTTCAAACTTATAGTTGCTAGTGGAAACAATCATTATCTATAATATTTTGACCAAGACTCGAAATATCAATTTTCTACTTATTAATGGTCCATTTCTTGGGAGGAGGTTTCTCCTTTACATTATTAAGCGCTCACTTCTAATATAACACTTCCTTATCTCTATTTCCGACATTCTGTAAACAACACTAATAAACAGAAAGCGACTTCTTATCCATACAGATATTCTTATTTTAATCAAAGAAAGCAATTATACATGCAAAAAATAGTCTTTCATTAACCTTTTGTTCAATTTCCAAACGTTATTAATCCAATTTTGAATAAATTACATTTCCTAAGTGTTTAAAAGTTTCAATTCCATTATTTTTATTGAATACCTTTGTTTCTACTGTATTACCGTCCGAATTTGGCATAGAAATAATATAATCATTATTAAAGATCAGTTTTATTCCAAAAGGTTCTACATTATGCTCGATGAAAAGTAATTCTATATCAATAATTTCAGAACCAATAATATTCTCAAACATTTCACATTTTGTTACATCATAATATTCTTTATCAATTATAAAATTATCATCCTCTCCTTTCATCCACATCTTTATTCTTTGATTATAATCTCCACCATCATATTCGTTTTGAGGTAATGATTGATATAAAATATGAGGAAACCACAATTCATCTTTATCAACACTGATAACACATAATTTGTTATTGTTATTGTTATTCTGGAAAATAAAACCAAATGAAACATCAATATCACTTATTTTTTGTTCTCCGAAAGGAGGCCATATTATAAGATATAATTTTTCAACTTTCTGTCCAATTAGCTCTTTAAATTCTGTCATATACTTATTTAATTGGTATTGCTTTCACATAATGTGAGTTTGAAGTCTTGTTAATTACTGTAATGAATTCCCTATTTAATTTTGTAACTAGCATTTTCCCGTTATTGGTAATATGCATTAATACATTATCTGCCTGACCAGGCCATGCACCAGTTCTTTTTAATGCTGAAGATTGTTATATAATTGATTTGCGGAACTCCTCAATTGTGGTACTATTTTTTGAAGTTGTTAAATGCTATATTCTCCAAATCCGAGTGCATTAGATATACCTATATAAAATGTACCTCTCTTAGCAACTTCCTGCTATTTCCCTTTCTCTTCCTTTAATTTCGTTAAATCCTAAACTAGTTTCGTTAAATTCCAATTCATTCTCATACACTTTAAAGTAAGAAGCGCCGACATAGTATTTTTCATTTTTTGTTTCGATCTCAAATAAGTAATTTTCGTTAGTACTTAAAAAAGAATTTACCGTGGAGTAGTTAATGATTTCTTTATTGTTCTCTACCAAACTAATTGATAAACCAGATAAAGATGTGAATAATTGAATATATCTCGTGCCAAAAAATATGATATCGATATTCTTAAAATTATCCTCATCCTTACTGGCTCTTAACAATAATTGACCATGACTAATTACAAAGTCAAAAACTGTAAAATATTTATTTGATTTAAAAATTTCTTTGCTCATAATTTATCGTTTTTAAAATGGATTAGGTATTACTTTTCCATTGAAATAGAATATTCTTTGAAAGATTGAAAAGCAATCGAAACGAATTTTCTACTAGGGTTTTTGAGATGTCGTTGCGTCATTTCAACTAATGCAACGACACCTTTATGTTCTAAAAATCACTCAAAGACTCTCCGTTATTTCATTTACCAAACCCTTACCTACAATTGTTGAAGCTTCATTTATAGTGAAAAAATTACCAATTATAAGTTCATTTTTAAAATAATCTGGTTCAATAAATTCAACTAAAATTTCATACTCATTTTCAATGTTTGATTGTGTAATTTCACTTACTCTTCCTGACATACATTTCTTTTCGAAACAGAAAAGAAAGGATCGCTTTTCTAACTGCACTTTGTTACTTAACCACTTTATTTTTCCGTACATTTTTTAAGGAATTATTTTATTGATTTAATTGCAGAATTAAATTGTTGTAACCTTTCTGGACTGACATAGTAAAATTGTCTTCCAACATCTTCACCAGTTTCAAAAATAAAACTATTGCTCACCTTTATTTTAAGTATCTGATTTCCTTCTCCTACCCAGTTATGATACCACTTAGCATTTTGCATATTTGTCCAAAATAACTTATCTTCATAAGAAGATATTTTCAAGCTAATTGGGGCTTACCATATCAGTTGCTTTCTATAAAAAAGTAGAAACAGTATTATGCTCAAAGCGATTTTAACAACCATCCAATCTTCAAAATTTTGGTTAGTAGCATACCATCCAACACCAAACTCTAGACAAAATACAAAAACTAACATAAATAATCTTATCCAGTAACTCTGTTGAAAAGACAATTTTACAGGAAGATACAACATATTTATTTCAAGAACTGGCAATCCAAGGAACATAAAAACAGTCAAGAAAAGGCCTTCTCTATTAGCTTTCCCAAAGTCCCAGTTAGAATTCCCTTCTAAGAACTGATAAGTGTAAAACACTATCCATTTCACAATAATATATCCTGTAGATTTCACAAATGCTCTCATCTTATTTATTATATCTTATATAAAAATTTGGAGAGGGCCTTCCAGTTGTATTAGGTACTCGTACCGGAGACCCAAAATCTATGGCCTTCGACCGTAGGACAATCGAAAGGATCCAGGATATAGAAAAGCTCAGCGAAAGTGAAAAAGACCACCTATTTGCCCTGCTCGACGCATTTCTCGCAAAGAGCAAGATGCGGGCAATACTTAAATAAAACAACATAGCCCAATCCGATGAAAAATTGGGCGTTATTGTGTCTTTGGATTCTATATTACTTTTGCAAGAGGCCCATCTTTAATGACTAAGCTTGAACTGCCTGGAAAATCACCTTCTGATAGCCTAGCGATCAATCTATTTGAAATATAAATCAGTGCAACCACTTTATTCTCCGAGTCCCAATTGATATTAATATTTGTATCATTATCAAATGGTTCAATATTCTCTTTAATAAATTCAATAGGATTTAAAAATGGTAAATTATCTGGACTGTGCCATTCTGCTTCAACCGGGCTTTTCATTGTATTATATAACCATACATCCCCAACAATTTCATTATCAATTAATAGATAGGCATAACACACCTTATCATCATCTTCTATTATAACCGAATATTCAGGTTTTAAATCATACAAAAATTCCTTAAAATAACTCATATTTTATTAATTATTTAATCCAATTATCCCATCGTCCAGTATCCCACTGCTGTTTCCAATGACCTTCTCTCTGCTTTCTAAATTCTTTTTTATCAATTTTAGGTGGTTCACTTCCTGTATTTGAATGGTTTTTTTTATAATTCTCACCTCCTCAATGGTCCTGTCTCGTCATTTCATCAAGAGGCCCATCTGGAGCTTGATCTCTATGATTTAATTCCACTATTATCCGTCTTTTATTCGAATTAAGCAGTATCAAAAAAACTTACCTGAAGCATTTAACAACGAGTACGAAAAGATATCAGGTGAGAATTATAAAAAAAAGACTATTTAATAAGTAAGTAAAACATATTATCTTCAACAAATAGTTCTGTCATTGATGATGTACTGACTGATGCAGCTAAACGCCAGGAATAATTTATATAATGTAGGTTACCCGGTTTTTCAACCAAACTACCTCAATAATTTAGCGAGTTCGGTTTCTAACTCTGCTTTTTTCAAATCTACTGCTATAATAACGCCATCTTTAATTAGGAAATTGGTTGGATAGTGATTAATCCCATAAATCAAGGCTGCCTCATTTTCATCGCCTTTTAAATCTGAGACATTTTCCCATGGCAGCCTGTCTTCCTTAATTGCATTGAGCCATTGTGTTCTATCGCGATCTGCTGCAACACCCAAAATTTCGAATCCTGCCTTTTTGTATTTATTGTAGATTCTTATAAGCTCCGGATGACCTTTTCTACACGGAATACACCAGGAACCCCAAAATTCAAGCAGTATCACTTTGTTTTTGAGATCGGAAAGTTTAATGCTTTTATTAGCTGGATTTAGCTGTTCAAAATCCCAATACCTGTCACCGATTTTAACATTTTTGTTCAATGCAATAAAATTAGAAATTTTTGCTCCATAAGAAGTGTGCTGCATCTGTGGAATTAAATCTTTAAAAAGCATCTCTGTTGTATCCCTACCCCAAGTTGCTGCATATACATCCAAAAGATAAACACTCAAAAGTGAGCTGGGATTAGTTTTAATGAAAGTCACATATTGATTTCGATCATCACCAAATTTATCTATTTTTTCCTGGAGAGAATCTGCTGCGGCCTGAATGGCTGATCCCGTAATTTTCGCATTTCTGAAATCTCCTTTCTCTGCATGAAATCGGATAATCGAATTTTCTATCCATAACATGTTATAATCAGTATACCCTTTAGTATGTAAGGTCATTATCTCTTTATCATCAACAGATCCAGAGAAATTAAATTTACCATTGATTATGAAAGTTGAATCTGAATTATTTAAATAAATCTTGGTGCTATCGGCAAATCCGGATACCTCTCCGATAATTTTGAAAAATCTCTCCTGAGTCTGAGCATAAATATTGATTAATGGAGCTAGGGCCAATAAGATGATAGCAATCGTTTTGTTCATTTTGGTTCAAATAAGCTTAGAGTAATTATACAGGCTTTAATATAACTGTAAAAATGAAATATCATAAATATATGTACTCTTCTTTACATTTTAAAGGGCTAATTTTTAATAATCACAGTTATTTATCTCTAAATGTTTCTTTCATTGCGAAAAAGATGCTATCGAGCTTCTTATTTATCTTTTTGTATATCACTAAAAATTTTCTATTTCACATTTGCGTAATTATCATGAATTTTCTTTAAATAGACTTCAGATCTTGGGGGAGGAACGCTATTCCCAAATATTTCTCTACTAAATAACTCGGCATCTTTATTACCTAATTCTACTGATTTCAGAAGATAAAATATACCTATAACAGAATATATTACACCAAGAAACCATCATTCCCACCCAATGAAACCTTCTCCGTTGAAGAATCTTCCAATTAATTAAGTAAATAAAAAATGCGAAGTCCTATCGAACTCCGCATTTATATAACTTACACACTTCATGAAACAGTGTCAGATTAAATCTGAAAGCAATCAATTTGATATATATATTTATCAAAATCAAATTCAATATCTACATACTTTTTGAAAAAATCAACCTGTTCAATATGAATATCATATGGGTCATACAAGAGAGGATCATCGAGTTTAGAATTAAAAATACTTTTTAAAGTTTCAAAAGGTATAAAATCCACATTATATTCTCCAATAAGAGTTTCATTTTTTCTATCAAACCAACTAATTACTCGCTCAATTTTCATAACATTTATTTTTTAATCTCTAGTTGTCCTTACTGGAACTGGCGGTTTAATCATTTCTCCTGTATTAGGATCGGCACTACCTTGATGTTTGCCTTGTTTATTATAAACCTCTACATCACCGTGCTGAGAATCCCACTCCAAAATTCTCCCATCTTTATTTTTCCATCTTGCCCTACCTTTATTTGGAACTCTTTTGGAATCAGGAAAACCCTTAAGGTCTTTCGGCGCAGGGGTATATTTATCTATAAAAGATTTATCATTATCTTCTTTAGGCAACAAATAAGGTGGGATTACAAAAGGTCTATTCATTTCAGAGCCACGACCTGCATCTAAAGGCAATAATACTAATCCAACTGTACCAGTTACGGCAGTACCTAATGTGCCGGTAGCCGATACACTTCCTAAATATGTAAGAGCGTTACCAACGTATCTAGATCCTGTAACAATAACTTCCTTTAGGACGTTTACAGCAGCAACTCCTGCCGGTATAACAGAGCTTGCTTGTGTTGGTGTAATTTGTTGTACATTTCTTCCTCCCGTTGTATCAGCCGCCATCCCCGTTGGATCCACCATCAGAATAGGATTGTTCATCCCATAATTGTACGGAGACACATCATCAAACATCTCCGCCATTGGGTCAATCACATTCCACCTACCAACCTCTGCATCGTAAAACCTTGCCCCGTAATCGTACTGCCTTACACGACTTTTTCGTAGTCCGCCCAACTCTGTTGCAACTGCAAACCTCCTTTCTCAAAGAACTTTACTTACCTATTAACAAAGTCTTCGGAATCTCAACATTTATCTCAAAACCTATATTTCCCCTTCTTAATATCTTTTTCAAAAACCTTCAAATTAGATTTTGCTGTTGCTGATCCAAGTTCAGCACCTTTTTTATACAATTCATAACTCTTCTTTAAATCTTGCTGAACCCCCTCTCCTCTTTCATAAAAATCTGCCAAATTGTTATATGCCTCCGCATATCCTCCCTCTGCTGCTTTAGTATACCAATAGATACATTTTTTAGGATTGTACAATGGATTTTCCAAAGCGATAAAAGTCATTGTATCAAACAATTGCGCATAACAAAACTGTGCTTTAGGATTTCCTAAATAAGCACTTTTTTTAATTAATGCTGAATATTCAGAATAAAGTTCTAGTTTTTTATTAAAAGATATCACAGATGGATATTCAGAAAACCTTAGACCAATTAACTCGGCCATCTCTAATTGTCTATTCCCCTTCATATTAAATTATCATCTCTTATTATTCCACCAATCCCAAAAACCTTCTGGAGCAGGTTTAGAAACCTCTTTACCTGTATGACTATTTTTCTCTAGGATATTTCCTGGTTTATTAGGATCTGGTTTTAACTTTTTAAATGGATTATTAGTACCGTCTGCTTTCCCAGCTTGTCGTCTTTCTCCTTTACCTTTACTGAAAACAAAACCATTTGTTTCGGACATCGAAGGCAACCCAAGAACCGATTGGGAATAAGGTCTGGCATCTACAGGATAACCAGCTTCGTTTACTCTAAATGATGCATATATCAACCCTACAAAAGCGGCTCCGATACCTGTTGCAGTTAGAGCTGATCCTGATATACCTAAACCGATAGCCCCCCCTCCGGAAAGCTCTCCTAAAGTAAAAGCTCCCGTTATCAAAGCAGCTCCACTCGCTTGTCGAGCTTCTAAGCTACGCACACCGCTTCCGTTATTATATGCTGTACGTCCAATTACAGAAACCTCATCCAATTGATTTGAATACCCCCTGTCTGCACTGAAAACTTGAGCGGCAACATCTTTATACGCTGCACCCTGGTTGGAATTTAAGAAACTTACAAAATTTTCAATCTCATCCCTGTCATCAATGGTAATATTGCCGTTGGAATCGACTTTATACATTCCAGTTGGGTCAATATATACAATCGGATTATTCTCCACATAGGCATATGGTGTTGTTGATTCATAATCCTCAGCCAATGGATCCACCACATTCCATCTACCTATCTCCGCATCGTAGAACCTCGCTCCGTAATCATACTGGCCTCCCAGCTCGCCTTGGATTTCTTTGCCATTATAAAGATACTTATTATTTCCTCCTGCTACAACTTTCTGCTTTCCGAATGGGTAATAGTTGTCACGTTGCGCGACATCTACTGCTGTAGCAGAGCTTCCACGTTTTAGCGTAACCCTGACATTGCCCAGGTGGTCAGCCAGGCTATAATGGTAGACATAGTTCGTTCCGCTTTTTAGCGCATACCCAACACTATTATGGATGATATCGATATCGGCACCATTGTACTCTATGCCATCGATATAATCTCTACTTTCATTGATGGTGCCGACCGTAGATTTCTTTTGAAGTTTGGTTCCTACGGCATCGTAAAGATAGCTAACACTCGTACCTGTTTTAGTTGCACTCTGTGGAAGATTCAGGTAGTTATAGCTGAACAGCATACCTGTCCGGTCTTTGGTTGCGTTGCCATTGCCATCATAAGTATAGGCACCAGTAAGACCACCTGTTAGACCGGTCAACTTATTGCCGTTGTAGGCATAAGTGGTTACGGCCAAAGCGTCACGCTTTAATGTCTTAACATTGCCCATATCATCATACGTCATCACTTCTGACATACTTGATGCCCCAGTCGGTGTACTAACCCCGCTCAACAAGCGGTTGAGTTTGTCATAGCTGTAGCTGAACGTATTGGGCAGTGTAGTATCATCTCCCCAGAGCTGCTGGCTGATGTTCCCGTTCCATTGTGGATTGGTACCATCCTGATATTTCAGCTGCTGGCTGAACTTGGGTGAGCTGCTCTTGGTTAGCCATCCCCGTTCATTGTAGCTGAACGTACTGGTATTGACAAAGGCTGTTTCTGGTCCTGCTTTACCTACAGAAGTGGCTTTCAACTGGCCGATCTCATTGTAGCTGTTGGAGGCCAGTATCACCTCTGCCTGAGAACCGATCCTTTCTTTTGTAGCTATTAGTCTGCCCACATGGTCGTATTCATGTTTAGTTAAAATCGTAGTAGCTATTCCTGTTTTTGGTGTATGCACACGTGTACTGGTCTCCAGTTCTCCTACAAAACTATAAGTATTGGTAACGACATCTTTACCTTGCAGGTGATTTGTACTGCTCTGGTTGACAATTCGACCGTAATCATCATAATAGCTGACCTTCCATAGCCATTCTGTACCATCTAAGACCTTAATTTTATTGGCAACCTCAAGTCCTTTAATTTTTTTACTATAAGAAGCTTCGTTACTGAATGGAATATTGGGTACATCTGAATACCGGTCATAATAGCTTACCGTAAGCACGGTGATGTTGTCTGTATTCTGCGGTATGGTATTGTTGGTATATCCCTCCATAACACTGCCCCGATCTTCCCATAATGGTCCCGTAAAATCTTTTAATGCCTGCTGAAGATAAACATGGTTGTCTCCCTCGTGACCTTTTTCGACCCCTGTCATTACCACGCGGCCAAAGACATCATATTTGATAAAACTCCACTCCTTCCTTTTAAGCTGTTCGGCATCACGGGTAAATACAACCTGGTCATTGTTGTTGTAAACCAGATATTCCCAGCCTTTGCCAGGGATTTTTTTATTGGTCAGCCTTCTTCTTTCATCGTACTTATAGGCGTAGATATATTTTTCAAAATTGGCATCGGCAGCCAGTTCTGTAAAACTTGCTGCAGTTACTGCCGGAGGAAGTACGTAGCGAAGGTCTCCAAAGTCGTCATACACGTAATAGGTATTGAGCGCTTTGCTCTCTGTTTCCCAGACACGCTTAAGTACTACCCTGCCTTCAA